>Ga0209404_10000009_pt1 | contig 226388 bp, 195 predicted proteins | sample TroAtlMetagenome_2_FD_187447 | JGI IMG/M metagenome (GOLD analysis project Ga0209404, IMG submission 187447) | Marine eukaryotic phytoplankton communities from Atlantic Ocean - Tropical Atlantic ANT8 Metagenome (SPAdes) (version 2) | ecosystem: Environmental > Aquatic > Marine > Oceanic...
CGGTCCGGCGGGTTACGTTAACGTCGGGATCAAGCCGCCACAACAATGCGCAACCTCCTTCCGCCGCCTTCCACCTCCCAGTCTCTTTCATCATCAGGGGCGGCGAAAGTCGCCATGGCCGTTAACGTGAATCATGCGCGGCGTGATGCCGCTCGCGGCATGGCCGTTAGACTCGGCGCTCATTCAGCTCCGGGATGCCATGCTGCGATCAAATCCAGGGAGCCAAGCCGCATGACTATCCATCTTGAACTCGCGCCGATCATCTCGATCGTGGCCGGCATTCTGATATTGGTGCGGCCACATTTGCTGAGCTACATCGTGGCGATCTATCTGATCCTGATGGGCGTGCTGCAACTCGTCGGTTACTGAGAGGCTGAGTCCGGGATCAATTCGGCGCGGGGCCCGGCGATTCTCGGCGACGCTTGCAGCTCAATCGAGCCCTGAGATGTAGGCGAGCCCCAGGTGGTTCATCTGTCCCTGAATCCAGTCGGCGCGCTGGACCACGTATCCCGTTGGCGCCGACGCGCTGAGCTCGCGCGGATTCGGCAGCACTGCGGCCAGCAGCGCGCATTGGCGCATGCTCAGTTGCGAGGCGGAGATGCCGAAATGCGCACGCGCCGCTGCCTCGACGCCATAGATGCCGGGTCCGAATTCGGCGATGTTGAGATAGATCTCGAGGATGCGCCGCTTCGGCCACAGCAGTTCGATGACGGCAGTGAATCCGGCCTCCAGGCCCTTGCGGAAATAGCCGCCGCCACTCCACAGAAACAGGTTCTTCGCGGTCTGCTGGCTGATCGTCGAGGCGCCGCGTGGACGGCTGCGGTGCTCGTTTTCCTCGACCGCCTTCTGGATCGATTCGATGTCGAAGCCCCAGTGCTGCGGGAACTTCTGGTCTTCCGCCGCGATCACCGCGAGCCCGGCGTACGGTGAGATCCGGTCCATCGCTACCCATTGGTACTGAACCGGTCGCGTCTGCGACTGGATCATGAACGAGGAGGTCGGTGCCGGCAGCCAGCGCAAACCGACCAGCACCAGCAGCGGCAGGCCGACGACGAACAGCAGCAGTGTCCACAACCAGGCGCGAATCATCGGGGGGGATTGTCCCGATCCAGGCTGAACACAGGCAGTTGCAGGTTCCAGCGGATCGCCGCCAGCCGCAGTCCGGCAATCATGCTCATGCCGAGCAGGGACGGCAGTGGGCGCGGCAGGCCCAGGGCATTCAGCGCCAGATAGAACGCGGCTCCGGCAATCGCCGCCGTTGCGTAGATGTTGCCGCGCCGCAGAATCATCGGAATCTCGGCGCACAGGATGTCCCGCAGCACGCCGCCGACGACGCCGGTGATCGTGCCCATGACGATCACGATGATCGGTGCGAAGTTCAGCGTCTCGGCGATCTGAGCGCCGCTGATCGTGAAGAAGGCCAGGCCCAGTGCGTCCGCGTACTGCAGCGACTGGTTCGGCGGCCGGAACCAGCGTGTCCAGGCCACCGTAAGCAGGGCGCAGACCACGATGACGATCAGATAGCTCGGGTTGGCGATCCAGAACACCGGATGCCGGTTCAGCAGTAGGTCGCGCAGCGTGCCGCCGCCGATCGAAGCCGCAATCGCGATCACCACCACGCCCATCAGGTCCAGCGACTTGCGTCCGGCGGCCAGCGCGCCGGAGACGGCGAACACACCGACGCCGATTAGATCAAGAATTTGCGACAGGGTCATGAGTCAGGGGGAGGCCACGGCGACCGCGAGGATGGCGCCACGACCGGCTCGAATCAAGCCTTAGGCATGGCCGTTCCCGCCACCCACCGCTCGCATTCGCGAGCGGTCTCCCCTCTCCCGCAAGCGGGCGAGGGTAGGTCGGCATCACGCTGCGCGTGATTCACGTTAAGCTCAGTCCGCCAGTCTTGGGAGGCTTGCGGCCGGCTGCTAGTCTTGCGCGCATCGCGAGTCGGTGGACTCATTCCGGGGGGAACAGCACAAGGTGGGCAAAAAGCCGCTAGCGGATTTTTCCGCTGAAGTCGGGCCGTCGGAACGCACGGCGGTCTGGCGTTTCGATGACGTCGAGCTCGACGAGCGGACCCGTGAACTGCGCATCGATGGCGAAGTGGTGTCGATCGAACCTCGCCCCTTGGCGCTGCTAATGTTGCTGCTGCGTCGCCCGAACGAAGTCATCACGCATCAGGAGATCGTCGATCTGCTGTGGGCGGGCCGCGCCGTCAGCGATTCGGTCATTACCAAATGCGTGGCTCGTCTGCGCGGAGTGCTCGGCGCCTCGCGTCGTAAACGGATCCTCACGGCGCACGGCTTCGGCTACCGATTCGTCGGCGACGTACGGCTGGAAGCGGGCGAGGCGGCTGTAGTGTCCTTGTCGAGTTCACCTCAGGCCGGCGCCGCGATACCCACGCGCGCCAACTGGACGCTGGAACGCCCGCTCGGCGGCAGTGACACCACTTGGTCTGGAATCCAACCCAAGACCGGCGAGCGCCGTGTGTTCAAGTTTGCGGACACGCCCCAGGCCTTGGGGGCACTCAAGCGTGAACTGGCGATCTACCGCTTGCTGCGCAAGAGTCTTCCGGCTGCCGAAGGCTTCGTCACAATTCTGGACTGGAACTACGACCAGCCTCCGTACTTCAATGAATACGAGTATTGCGCTGGCGGCAGTCTGCTCGAATGGGCGGAGCAGGGCCTGCAATCACTCGACCTGGGCCAGCGTCTCGAACTGGTGGCCTGCATTGCGGACGTGCTGGCGTCGGCCCATGCACTGGGTGTGATGCACAAGGACCTCAAGCCGGCCAACGTACTGCTCGCAGGGGTCGAGGGTAGGCCAGCTTCGGTACGGCTCGCCGACTTTGGATCGGGCCAGGTGCTGGATCCGGAGCGTCTGCGATCGCTGCAGATCACGCAGGTGGCCTCCGGTGAGCCGCGAGCGTCGCAGGGTTCGGGAACGCCGATCTATCTGGCGCCGGAAGTTCTGGCGGGCAGGCCACCGACCTTGAGTTCCGATCTGTATTCGCTGGGTCTGATGCTGTATCAGATCGTGGTCGGCGACCTGCGCCGGCCGCTGGCGCCCGGTTGGGAACGCGACATCGCCAGCGAGGTGCTGCGCGAGGACATCGCCGAGGTCTGCGATCTCAAGCCGGCGCGGCGCCTTGGCGATGCTGCGGTGTTGGCGCGCCGACTCAGAGCGTTGCCGGAGCGGGAGGCGCAGCGCGCCCGACAGCGAGCCGAGCAGCAAGCCAATGAACGGACGCGACAGGCCTTGGCGCGTACTCAATTGCGCCGCCGCTGGCAGGCGCTGGCCAGCCTGATCTTCCTGCTGGGGGCCGTGCTCAGCTCGGTGCTGTACCTGCAGGCACGCGCGGCGCGCGAGCAGGCGCAGTTGGCGAGCGAACGCGCCCGTCAGCTCAACGTGTTTCTCAGTGATGATCTTTTGGGCTCGGCGGATCCGTTTCGTCCCGGCGGCGGGCGCCGGGTGACCGTTGCCGAAATTCTGGACACGGCTGCTGCGCGTCTTCCCGGGGGGCTCGCGGGGCAGCCCGTGGTACGAGCCGGTTCCGCGCTGACCCTGGCGCGCGCCTACCAGAACCTCATGCTGTGGGGCGAGGCCAGGGCCCTGTTGGAAAGCGAATTGCCGGCGGCCGAAGCCTCGTTGGGGCGCGCGTCTCCGGCGGCCGTCGATTTGCGTCTGCGGCTGGCGGGGCTGGCCACCGAACAGGACGATTATCCCCGTGCCGCGGTGCTTTACGCGGACATGCTCAGGCCGGCGGCCCTGGCGCAGCAGCCGCAGCGGTCGGAGACTTTGAGAGCCCGCTCCGGCTATGGCTGGCTGATCTACAAGCGCGGGGATTTCGCCGCCTGTGTCGCACACTATGACCGCCTGTTCGCCGATCTGGAGCGTTGGGATATCGATGATCCCCAGTTGCTCGCCGACAGCCGCTGGAACCTCGCCGAGGCCTTGATCGAACTCAACCGCTTCGAGCGTGCCGCCAGCTTGCTCGATGACAGCGAAGCCTATTACCGGAAGCGTGGCAATACCGGCGTTGTCGACTGGGTGCAGACGACGCGCGCCTATCTGCTGTTGCGATCCGGCCGTCTTGAAGCGGCGGAAGCGCTGTTGGCCGAGCTGCGTCGAGACGCTGTGCGGCAGCTGGGCGCGGCGCACAACGTCAGCCTGTTCGCCGAACACTTTCTCGGTGTGCTGCGACTGCAGCAGGGGCGCAATCTGGAGGCGGCCGGCCTGTTCGAGCACAGCCTCGAGCTGCGCCGTCAGGCACTCGGCGAGTCGCATCACTACGTCAGCTACAGCAGCGTACGACTGGTGCAGGCCTGGCTGCGTCTGGGACGGGTGGCGCAGGCGGTCCCGCTGATCGAGGCGACGCAAGCGCAGTTGACGCAAGTGCTGGGCCCGCAGCATGTCCATACGCTGCGTGCGACGCTGACGCTTGCCGAAGCGCGCGTCGCGCAAGCGCGCAGGGATCAGGCCATCGACTTGCTCGAAGCGGCGGTGAATACGGCAAAGAATGCCGCCACGGCCGATACGCCGATACTCGGGCGACTGCATGCGCGGCTGGCCGATCTGCTGCGTGAGCAAGATCCCGCAACGGCGGCCTTGCACCGTGACGCGGCGCGCGCGAGCTTCAGCGCGCTCTATGGTTTCGATGTGGAGTCGGCACCCGAAGGTGCGCTCTATGATCGCGAGTTTGCTGCGGCCGTCACTGCCGCCCTGTGAGTGTGCTTCAGGGGCTCAAGGGCTCCGGCAGCCGCAGGGCACGCCACAGACGCAGCGTCGGTTCGGCCTGGTTGAGCGTGTAGAAATGCAGACCCGGCGCGCCGCCGGCCAGCAGGGTCTCGGCCAGGCGCGCCACCACGTCCAGTCCGAAATCCTGCAGCGAGGCCTTGTCATCGCCGAACTCGGCGAGACGCAGGCGTATCCAGCGCGGCACTTCGGCGCCGCAGGCGTCCGAAAAGCGCAGCAACTGCGCGCCGTTGAGGATCGGCATGATGCCGGGAATCACCGGCGCCTCGACACCGGCCTTGGCGCACCGCTCCATGAAGTCGAAGTAGGCATCCGGGGCAAAGAAGTACTGTGTGATCGCCGCGTGAGCGCCGGCCCGAACCTTGCGCACGAAGTTGTCGAAGTCGCCACGCGGGTTCGGTGCCTGTGGGTGCACTTCCGGATAGGCCGCCACTTCGATGCGAAAGTGTTCGCCGTGCTGCTCACGAATGAAGCCGACCAACTCATTGGCATAGTGAAACTCGCCGGGTGCGCCGGCATCCATGGCTGTGGCCGGCAGGTCGCCGCGCAGGGCGACGATGCGTTTCACGCCGGCCGCGCGATATCGGTCCAGCAATTCGGCGATGTGTGCGCGCGTCGAACCCACGCAGGTCAGGTGCGGCGCGGCCGCTACGCCGGTCTGTTCGACCACCTTGACCACGGTGTCGTAGGTGCCGTCCTGCGCCGAACCGCCGGCGCCGTAGGTCACCGAAAAATAATTGGGCTGCACGGCCGCGAGCCTGCCGACGATCGCCGGCAGCTTTTCTTCCCCCTGCGGCGTACGTGGCGGAAACAGCTCGAATGAGAAGCTGAGCGCGCTCATCGCGTGACTCCAGTTCAAAAAGCGCCAATTCGCGCAAAGGCGCAGAGCCGCAAAGAACAGCCAAGAAGAAATCCTTCTCTTTGCGACTCTGCGCCTTTGCGCAATTCCAACCGCCTACGCGTTAATAGCGGTAGTGATCCGGCTTGTACGGGCCGTCCACCGGCACGCCGAGATAGTCGGCCTGCTCCTGCGTGAGCGTGGTCAGCTTGACGCCGATCTGCTCCAGGTGCAGGCGCGCCACTTCCTCGTCGAGCCGCTTCGGCAGGCGGTACACGGTGTTTTCGTAGCTGTCCTTGTGCTCCCACAAATCGATCGCCGCGAGCGTCTGGTTGGAGAAGCTGTTGGACATCACGAACGCCGGATGGCCATGCGCGCAGCCGAGGTTAATCAGGCGGCCTTCGGCCAGCACGTAGATGCTCTTGCCAGTGTCCGGGAAGGTGTAGTGGTCGGTCTGCGGCTTGATGGTGTCGCGCACCGCGCCGGAGCTGTTGAGGCGGTCCATCTGGATTTCGTTGTCAAAATGCCCGATGTTGCAGACCAGCGCGTTGTTCTTCATCGCCTTCATGTGCTCGAGGGTGATGATGTCCTTGTTGCCGGTGGTCGTGACGTAGATGTCCGCGAAGTCCAGCACGTCTTCGATGGTCTTGACCTCGAAGCCTTCCATCGCCGCCTGCAGGGCGTTGATGGGATCGATCTCGGTCACGATCACGCGCGCGCCGAGGCCACGCAGCGAGTGCGCCGAGCCCTTGCCGACATCGCCGTAGCCGCAGACGCAGGCGACCTTGCCGGCGATCATCAGATCGGTGGCGCGCTTGATGCCGTCAGCCAGCGACTCACGACAGCCGTAGAGGTTGTCGAACTTGCTCTTGGTGACCGAGTCGTTGACGTTGATTGCCGGCACCAGCAGCTTGCCGGCCTCCATCATCTGGTAGAGGCGGTGCACGCCCGTGGTGGTTTCCTCGGACACGCCGCGCCATTCGGAGGCCACGAGCTTCCAGTAGCCGGGGCGCTCCGTGCGGGTTTTCTTGAGCAGGTTCTTGATGACCTGCTCTTCGTGGTTGGCGCCGGGGCTGTCGACCCAGTCGGAGCCGTCTTCCATCTCCACGCCCTTGTGGATCAGCAGCGTGGCGTCGCCGCCATCGTCCACGATCAGTTCCGGACCCTTCATGCCGGGATGGGTCAGCGCGTCCAGCGTGCAGTCCCAGTACTCTTCCAGGGTCTCGCCCTTCCACGCGAACACCGGCGTGCCGGCGGCGGCCACCGCGGCGGCGGCATCGTCCTGGGTCGAGAAGATGTTGCACGAGGCCCAGCGCACCGAGGCGCCGAGGGCGGCAAGTGTTTCCAGCAGGACCGCGGTTTCCTTGGTCATGTGCAGCGAGCCGGTCAGGCGCACGCCGGCCAGCGGCTGCAGCGGTGCGTACTTGGCGCGGATGCTCATCAGGCCGGGCATTTCCTCCTCGGCCATGCGGATGCGCTTGCGGCCGAGCTCGGCCAGGGACATGTCACGGACCTTGTAGTCCACGTCGGGAACGTTCTTGATGACGGCGTTCATGTTGTCACTCTCGGTTGGTCCGGGCGCTGTTCGCAAATGGAAAGCCGCCGAGCCTGGCTCGCAGTGCGCGAGTCGCAACGCCCCTCGGCGGCGTAGTGGAGATCAGTATATCCGCTTATGCGGATAAGAGGATATGGAGTTGCCGAGGAGCCCCGGTAAGCTGGCTTACGGAGTCGGCACGACGCCTGCTAGTCTTTCACCACTATGGCCAAGAAAATCCAGAGCGATCCGCTGCGTCGCGTCGAAACCCTGCCTCAGGACGAGCCCCTGCGCGAGGATGTACGCCGCCTCGGTTCGGTGGTTGGCGAGATGCTCGCCGAACAGTACGGTCCCGAATTTCTGACCTACGTCGAAGCCGTGCGCACCGGTGCGATCCGGCGTCGCGAGCAGGGCGAGGCGCCGGATGCGCTGGCCAAGCAGCTTGCCGGGTTGTCCGTGTCATCGGCGGAAATGCTGACGCGCGCTTTTTCCACCTATTTTCAGGTGGTCAACACGGCCGAGCGCGTACACCGCATCCGCCGCCGCCGCGACTACCAACGACAGGACAACCGTCCGCAGCCGGACAGCCTGCTGGCCACCTTGACCAAACTCAAGGCGGACGGCGTCGGTATCGACGAGCTCATGGACTGGCTGCGGCGGCTGGACATCGAGCCGGTGTTCACCGCGCATCCGACCGAGTCGATTCGTCGCGCGCTGTTGCAGAAGGAGCAGGAAATCGTGCGCACGCTGGTCGACGACCTCGACGGCAACCGCACGCCGCAGGAACGCGAAATCGATTGGGCGCAGCTGCGCATGGCGCTGACTGCGGGCTGGCAGACGCGCGAGGCCTCGCCGGTGCGGCCGACCGTGCAGGACGAGTTCGAGCACGTCAGTTTCTATCTGTCGGACCCGATCTATCGCGTGCTGCCGGTGTTCTATGAATCCCTGGCGCAGGCACTCAAGCTCGTCTACGGCTACGAGGGCGCGCTGCCGCGCGTGCTGCGCTTCGCCTCCTGGGTCGGTGGCGACATGGATGGCAACCCCAACGTCAATGCGCAGACGGTCGAAGATACGCTGCGCTCGCAGCGGACGCAGGCGCTGCGCCGCTATATCGACGAGGCGCGGCATCTGGCGCAACTGCTGTCGCAGACCGATGACCGCGCCGCGGTCGATGCCGAGATTCCGATGCGCAGCGGCCGCTACCGCGAGCTGCTTCCAGAGATCGCCGCGGCGATCCGGCCGCGCCATACCGACATGCCGTATCGCGTGTTGCTGACGCTGATTGCGGGTCGTCTGCAGGCGACGCTGGCTGGCACCTTGGCGCGCTATGGCCATGCCGATGAGTTTATCGGTGACATCGAGCTGATCGCGTCCAGCCTGTGGAACAACGGCGGGCGCCACGCCGGTTGGTTCGCCGTCAACCGCCTGCTGTGGCGCGCGCGCAGCTTCGGCTTTCATCTGGCGCGCCTCGACGTGCGCCAGGATTCGCGCGTGCACAGTCAGGCGCTGGCCGCACTGTTCGGCGATCCGGACTGGAGCGAGCGTGCGGCCGAGGAGCAGCAGCAGACGCTGGCCGCCTATGCCGCCGGCGACGCCCGCGCGCCGCGGCCGGCGGCGCCCGAGGCCGCCTCCACGCTGGCGGTGTTCGACGCAATGGCTCGTGCCGTCAAGGACTACGGCCATGCCGCCGTGGGCCTCTACATCATCAGCATGGCGAAGAAGCCGGCCGATGTGCTCGCGGTGCTGGCGCTGGCGCGGCAGGGTGGCTTCGTCGACGAGGCCGGGGCCGTGCCGCTGGACGTGGCGCCCTTGTTCGAAACCGTGGACGACTTGCGCAATGGGCCGGAGACCTTGCGCGCATTGCTCGACGATCCCGTGTACCGGACACATCTGGCGGCGCGTGGCGATCGTCAGGTGGTGATGTTGGGCTATTCGGACTCCGGCAAGGATGGGGGCATCGTCGCCTCACGCTGGGCTTTGCAGCGCGCTCAGGTCGAACTGCTGGAAGTGGCGGCGGAGGCCGGCATCCAGCTCAATTTCTTCCATGGCCGCGGCGGTAGCGCCAGCCGTGGCGGCGGCAAGATTGCACCGGCGCTGATGGCCAGTCCGCGCGGATCGGTGGCCGGCGTGCTGCGCGTGACCGAGCAGGGCGAGGTGATTCACCGCAAGTACGGTATCCGCGCGTTGGGCCTGCGCACGCTGGAGCAGTCCACCTCCGCGACGCTCACCGCGAGCCTGCGTCCGCGGCAGGCCGAGTCGCGCGAAGCTGACTGGAAAGTGACGATGGCGGCCATGGCACAGTACGGCCGTGAGGCCTACCGGGATTTCGTGGACCGCGACGGTTTCGTCGAGTATTTCCGTACCGCCACGCCGATCGACGTGATCGAACGCATGACCCTGGGTTCGCGGCCCTCGCGCCGCGGCACCATGAAGGGCGTGGAATCGTTGCGCGCGATCCCCTGGGTGTTCGCTTGGACGCAGTGCCGTGCGGTGCTGACCGCCTGGTATGGGCTGGGCAGTGCCTTGGAGCGCGCCGCCGCTGAGTTCGGCGAGGACCGCCTGCTGGAAATGGCGCGCGACTGGGGTTTCTTCGAAACCCTGCTGGATGATGTCGACATGGTGCTGGCCAAGGCCGATCTCGACATCGCCGAACGCTTTTCGAAGCTCGCGGGCAGTCGCCACGACGAGTTCTTCCCCCTGGTCCGTGGGGAGTTCGAGCGCACCGTGCAATGGATACTCAAGCTCAAGCGTGAAGATCGCCTATTGGCCCGCGAGCCGCGCCTGGCCCAGTCCGTCCGCTTGCGCAATCCATACATCGATCCGATGTCCCTGATTCAGGTCGAACTGCTGGGCCGGTGGCGCGAGGGCGGCAGCGAGGACGAGGATCTGCTGCGAGCGCTGGTTGCCACCGTCAACGGCGTAGCGCAGGGCTTGCAGAACACCGGTTGAGCGCACTCCCTCATTCCGGACAAGCCGTAGGCTTGATCCGGAATCCGTGCAGCGTTCGGTGGCTCCGGCGTGGATTCCGGGTTCCCGCTGCGCGGGCCTCGGAGTGACGAGCGCTTGGTGGCGGCGAGACGTCGCGCCGTATCGCGTGTCGGTCTGAGTGTGAGACGTCGGGTGGTGATACGACGGCGACTTCGGCAACGCGGCCCACGATTTGCCCGCCCCGGCCCCGTCATTCCGGACAAGCCGTAGGCTTGATCCGGAATCCATGCGGCGGCCAAGTGATCCGGGAACGAGGGAATTGGGCGCCGTGGTCTCCAGTGGGCATCGAGCCAAGGGCGAAAAAAACACGCCGCGCGTGATGACGGGCGGCGTGTCGATGTGACCGCGATGCGGAACTACGGCATCCAGTATTCATCCTTGGTGAGCTTGCCGTCGCCGTTGGCATCGCGTGTTTCGAAGCGCTTGTAGAGCTGCGAACTTGCCGACAGTTCCGACTTTTCGATGGCGCCGTCGCCGTTTTTGTCGAGCGTAGACGTCGAGGTGTTCGCGAAGTTCGCGTTCGATTCCGGCGGCCCCATCGTGCCGTACTTTTCCTGTGCGAAAGCGGGGATGGTGGCGACGGTGAACGCCGAGACCAGCAGCATTTTGCGGATATCCATATCGTGAGCAAATAAAAAAGGCACGCCCGGCGAAATCCCTGCGGATTGGCCGATACGTGCCTTCATTGGCTTGGTTTTACGACGCTACGGCGCGTCGCAATCGGTGGAGCGAGCAAATTTCAAGCCAGCAAAAGGTGCGGGGAAACTACCTGTTTGATGGGCTTCCGGGCGGTTTCCGAGGGCTTGGGCGCGTCAATGGTCTATTTCGGTGCCGGTACGCCCACTGGCTGTGCATTGCCGGTTCGCCGGAGCGAGCGTCAGGCGGCCTTGCGCGACGCGCCTTTGAAGCAAGGGCTCCAGTGGCCGCGTCCGGCCGGTGCATGCAGCGCCCGCAGGGTTTCGGCAAACGGCAGCGCGATGCCGTTGCGCCGCGCCGCCTCCACCACCCATTCGTGCTGCTGCGTCTGCGTCGTCGTATCGGCTGGAGACAGATCCAGGTTCCGCTGGAAGCTGACGAATAGCGATTCGGCGGACAGACCCGAGGCCCGCGCCAAGTGCTCGACTTCACGCAAGGTCTCGATTGCGCAGGCACGGACGAACTGTGCGGTGATCTTCGCCAGCATCGCCTGTTCGGGCGCCGTGCCGAGATAGTGGACGCGCGTTGCCAGAACCTCGAGCGCGGCTTCGGCGCGCCGCAGATCGACGCGACTGCCCGCGGCGAAGATCTCGAGTAAACCTTCGGCGGCCATCGGCGGACTGCCGATCAGGCTTGCCGCGACATAGCGCAGCCCATGCCGCGCCTGTTGTTCGGAGAGCTGCGCGGCGCTGCCGGCAGACATATCGCACAGGTTCACCTGCACGACCTCGCGCGGAAGCTCCGTCCGCCAGCCTTCGCCGAACATGCGGTCGAGCGAGATCAAGTCTTCGAGCGAATACAGCAGCAGCTCGGTTTGCGCCGCCTGCTGCGGCGTGACTGCGGGCTGTGCACCGCAGGCCAACATCGCTTCGACGGCGCTATGCGACGCATCCCACACCCATACCGCATGGCCAGCCTGTAGCAGGCGCCGCGCGATGGCGGCACCCATATCGTCGAGCCCGATCAATCCGACATTCATTGCGACATTCCCTGATGAAGTGTGACGGTCAGCCGTTGAGCAATTGCATCATCGTGGCCTGATAGCGATCGCCGGCCGCTGCGCCCGGAGGAAAGATCGCATCGAGTTCGGCGATTTTCGTTTCGGGCAGGACAAGATCGACAGCCGCGGCGTTCTCGTCGAGATAGTGCCGACGCTTGGTGCCAGGAATTGGCACCAGACTTTCGTCGCGTGCCAAGACCCAGGCCAGCGCTACCTGCGAGGCCGTGGCACCGAGCTCTTCGGCAACGCGCTGCACCGCCGCGACCAGCTCCAGATTGCGGGCGAAGTTCTCGCCCTGGAAACGCGGGCTGTGCTTGCGGTAGTCGTCGTCGCCGAAATCCTCGGGCGAGCGATAGGCGCCGCTGAGAAAACCACGACCCAGAGGGCTGTAGGGCACGAAGCCGATTCCCAGTTCGCGGCAGGTTTCGAACACACCGTTGCCTTCGGGATCGCGGGTCCACAGCGAATACTCGCTCTGGACTGCGGTGATCGGGTGGACGGCGTGCGCGCGCCGGATCGTGGCGGCCGAGGCTTCGGACAGGCCGATGTATCGTAGCTTGCCCTGCCGTACCAGCTCCGCCATCGCGCCTACGGTGTCCTCGATAGGCACTTCACTGTCGACGCGATGCTGGTAGTACAGATCGATGTGGTCTACGCCCAGGCGCCGGAGACTCGCATCCGCGCTGGCGGCCACGTAGTCCGGATGCCCATTGATGCCGCGCGCCTGCGGGTTTTCAGAATCGCGAACGATGCCGAATTTGGTGGCCAGGAACACCGAATCGCGACGTCCGACGATCGCGCGGCCAAGCAGTTCCTCGTTGGTGTGCGGGCCGTAGGCATCGGCGGTGTCGAGGAAATTGACACCGATATCCAAGGCATGCCGGATCGTCGCCAGCGATTCGGAATCGTCGCGTCCGGAGTAGAAGTCGCTCATGCCCATGCAGCCGAGGCCAATGGCGGAAACGACGGGGCCCTTCGGCCCGAGAGTACGAAATTTCATGGCTTGCTCCTTGCGGTGCTGGGTCTGAACTGATGCTTGGTTTTGTGACGCACGGGCCGCCGGAAAGCGGCGGCGCTGACGCGCGTGCGAGAAATCGCGCTGAGCTTTCGGCCTGGCTTCGGTCACGGGTCAGACGTCACTGAGAATAGCGCGTGCCTGACGGGTGTAGAGACGAAGCTCGTGGCGTATTGGCCGACGGCCAATACGAGAGATGAACCCAAAACATCAACTTAACGTCAACTGGAGATTATGGGCTGAAAGCAGTCACGTCAAGTGCCGTCAGCGCTGCGCGAGAAATTCGCGAATGCGTTCGATGTTGCCGACGATCTGCTGACGCGTTTCCTTCAACGAGTGGATGCGGGCATCGGCTTCGGCGAGGTGGGTTTCGAGAATTTCGAGTACGCGACGCTTGCCGCTGACGACGGCCTTCGGGTCGGAGACGAAGTAGTACGCGGCGACGTCGGCAATCTCGTCCAGCGACAGGCCCAAGCCTTTGAGCGCAGCGATCTTGTCGAGGCGCTTGAGGGCGGAATCGTCGTAGTAACGGTATGCGGCGCCGCGGCGCGGCATGGGTTCGAGCAGACCCAGTTGTTCGTAGTAGCGGATCGTGCGCTGGCTGACGCCGCTTCGGTCCGCCAGTTCGCCGATGCGCATGCGTGTGTTCATGCGCGGAGGATAGCTTGCGGCAAGGCCCGATGTCGCTTTCGTGCCACTTTCGAACCTGGGGGTTTCCCCAGGGTACCTGAGCCAGGCGCTCCATAGCGATCAATCGCTTACGGGCTTCAGGCAGGCCTGCCTCGCCCGTTTCGCCGCCACCCAGGGTTTGCCCCAGCTTGTGCCGGAAGCGTGCAGCGGCACGCAATAGGCCGCATGTGCTGCATGCCAGGATCGGCATGCCATTGCCAACTGGACCGTGCGCCGGCTGGTGACGCATGGCCTGAAAACCAATCAAGTGGAGTCGAAAAAATGACAGTCATTTCATCGCACGCCGGTCGCGTGTTCGGTGTCTTGTTGTTCGTGGTGCTGGGGTGGTGTTGCTTACCGGTGGCGAATGCGGCGGCGGATGGCCCGCAGCAGCGCGTCATCGTCAAGTTCAACAGCAAATTGCGTCTGCAGCGTGACAATGAGCGCACTGTGCCTGCTGCCTTGAGCTTGGCGGCGGCCAGCTACGGCGTGCGTCTGCGGCCCTTGCGTGAGATCGCCACCGGCGGCCAGGTGCTGACGCTGATCGGCCAGCGGGTCGACGACAAGGCGATGGCGCGGTTGGTCGCGGCGCTGGATCGTCTGCCCGGCGTGGCCTACGCCGAGCCGGACCGTCTGATGCATCCCTTGATGACGCCGAACGATTCCCGGTATTCGGAGCAATGGGACCTTTCGGACGGCAGCGGCGGCGGCATGAACGTGGAGCCGGCCTGGGACATCACCACCGGCGCGGGCGTGGTCGTTGCGGTGATCGATACCGGCTACCGGCCGCACGCCGATTTGGCGGCAAACATCATCGGCGGCTACGACTTCATCAGCGACACCGACGTTGCCAACGACGGCAACGGACGCGATTCCGACGCCAAGGACCCCGGCGACTGGACCACCTCGGGTGAGTGCGGCGTGGGTGGCGGGGCCTACGACAGCAGCTGGCACGGCACGCATGTGGCCGGCACGATTGCGGCGGTGACCAACAACGGCAGTGGCGTGGCCGGCATTGCCCACAGCGCCAAGGTGCTGCCTTTGCGCGTGCTCGGAAAATGTGGCGGCTACACCTCGGATATCGCCGACGCCATCATTTGGGCGTCCGGCGGCAGCGTCTCGGGTGTGCCGAGCAATCCGAACCCGGCGCAGGTGATCAACATGTCGCTGGGCGGCGGCGGCTCCTGCGGTTCCACCTCGCAGTCGGCGATCAACACGGCGCGTGCCAATGGCACCACCGTGATCGTGGCGGCCGGCAACGAGAACACCAATGCCAGCAACAGCAGCCCCGCCAATTGCAGCGGCGTGGTCGCGGTGGCAGCGGTCGGCCCGAGCGGCGGGCGCGCGTATTATTCCAATTACGGCAGCATCGTCGACATCGCGGCACCGGGCGGTGATCTCAGCGGCGGCAATGCTGACGGCATCCTGTCGACGCTCAACAGCGGAACGACGACGCCTGGCAGCGACAGCTATGCCTACTACCAGGGCACCTCGATGGCGACGCCGCATGTCGCTGGTCTGGCGGCGCTGCTCTACGCTGTGGACGGATCGATCACCCCGGCAGAAGTCGAATCCATTCTGACGTCGACCGCCCGTTCGTTTCCGGTCACCTGCTCCGGTTGCGGTGCCGGCATCATCGATGCCGAAGCCGCGGTGGTCGCGGCCAATGGCGGTGGCGGCGGTGGTGACGACGATCCACCCGCCGGTGGCAGCGAGCTTGAAAACGGCGAACCGCTCAGCGGGCTCGCCGGTGCCTCCGGCGAGACGCAGACGTTCACGATCTCGATTCCATCGGGCGCCAGCGATCTCACGGTGTCGATCAGCGGCGGCAGCGGTGATGCCGACCTTTACGTGCGTGCCGGCGCGGCGCCGACCACTTCGGCCTGGGACTGCCGGCCGTACAAGAACGGCAATAATGAAAGCTGCAGCTTCCCGAGTCCGGCGACCGGAACCTGGTACGTGTCGATTGTCGGCTACAGCAGCTTTTCGGGCGTGACATTGGAAGCGAGCTGGAGCGCCGGCGGTGGAACCGGCGGCGGCAGCGGGGCCTGTGACGTCGGCTATACCGAATACACCGGTAGCCTCAGCGGGTCCGGGACCTCGGCCTATGCACCGGGCAGCGCGGGTGTGGCCGTCGCCGCCGGCAGTTTCTCGGCCGCCCTGTCCGGCCCGGGTAGTGCCGATTTCGACCTGTACCTGCAGCGCAAGAGCGGCAGCTCATGGACCAATGCGGCGAGTTCGCTGGGCTATACCTCCAGCGAGGCGATCGATACGTCCGGTTCGTCTGGGACGTATCGCTGGCGTGTCTACAGCTACAGCGGTTCCGGTAGCTACACCTTGTGCGCTGCGATGCCGTAGATCAGTGGGCCCGGATTGCGTCGGGTTCAAACGTAGCTTCATGCGACACCAAGGGCCGGCGTTTGCCGGCCCTTGGTTTTTGCTGTGAGGCGGATGCGCGTTGTTGGATCGTAGTCGTTGCGGCTTGTGGTGAGGCTGTATGGATTCCGGGTTCCCGCTGCGCGGGCCCCGGAATGACGGGCGCTGTCGAGGGCGTGAGCGCGATGCTTGGGCCGGGTCGTGGGCATTCCTGTTCGACGACGACGCGCGCCCTACTGAGCACACACGGTCGTCATTCCGGACGAGCCGCGGGCTCGATCCGGAATCCATGCGGCGATCGCTCGTGCCGCGCCAACTCAGGAATGGCGAAGATCCCCGGATTCGTGACTCCCGACGGGCCGCCCGAAAACCTGGATGGCTTCCGCTATCGCGGGTGAACCACAAAAAAGGCCCCGATACCAAGGATCGGGGCCTTTTGCCGCTTCTACTTCAATCCCGGCTCACAATCATTACCAGGCCGGCGGCCGTTCAGGGCTCCCGGAACATCGCGTGGACCGTGTCCATGCGCGAGCCCTGGTCCGCCGTGAACGTGTCCATGCAGTCGTCGTCGACGTAATCCATGAAATTGGTGACTGGATCGTCGCCTGGGTAGGCCAGGCAGGAATTGCGCCCCATCGGGCAGCCGTAGGCCGGGGAACGCTCGGCCGGTGTGTCGCCGACGCGATCATTGGCGACGGAGCAGCCGCCCTGGAAGGTGTGATAAAGCCCCAGCCAGTGGCCCACCTCGTGGGTGCCGGTGTCGCCCAAGTCGTAGGGGACGGCGCTGCCTCCGGGTAAGGACGAATACAGCACGACTACGCCGTCCAGCTCCGGTGACGAGCTGTAGTTCCACGGGAAGGTGGCCCAGCCGAGCAGGCCCCCACCGGGGTTGGCGGTATAAAGATTGAGCGCGTCCGGTCCGCCGGCGTGCAAGGCGCTCTTGGCGGCGGCTTCGGCCGAACTGCCAGGTGACATGCCGTACCAGACGACATTGGTGGTGCGGTCAACGGCCGCCAGCGTGAACACGAACGGGGTGCCGGCGTAGGCGTCGTTGAGCACCGAGATCTGCGTGTCGATCATCGATTGCGGCACATTACCCTGCGCGAGCGTGCTGCCGCTGTTGATGACGTGCACGTAGACCGGCACCGTGACCGAGCCGGGGACACGCATGCCGACCTGGCTGCGCGCGCCGCGTTTGGCCAGGAATTTGTCGATCCGGCTGTCGATCACGGAAATTTCAGCCTCGCTGGGCATCAGCGTGGAACAGCGCTTGCTCAGAAACTGCTGGCTGTCGCTGGCGGCGATGGCCGGCAATACAGTCAGCGCGAGCATCATGCCCGCGCAGGCGGTACGCATCTTCATTCTTGCTCCCCATTCGGACGGGCGTCGTGCCCGAAGGCCGATTTCGCACGCAAACTTCGGGCCGCGAGCCCCGTACCGGGAGGCTTATTTGAAGTAGGTCTCCAACAGCTGGCTCACGTCCTGGTAGTCCGCGTCGAGGCGTTGTCGCTGCCGGCCCGCCAGTTCCTGGCCGGCCGGATCGGCGGCGCGCGTTTCCAGCGCCGCAAGAATATGACGGGACTGGTTCAGCACGTCCGCCATCGCGATCAGGTAGAGCACTTCGAACGAGCTGCCACTGCGCCTCAGCAGATCCTTGCCGATCGCCTTGGTGGTCAGTTCGCGGCGCTGCTGTTCGACTTCGGGCAGCCCGGCGTGTTCCAGGTCGATCTGCGGGTGTGACGCGGCGTACTGGTCCAGTTCTTCCAGCGTGGTACCGGCGTCGTTGCCGACACGTGTCAGCAGCTCGTCCAGCGGGTCGGACTCGAACTTGACGTAGCTCAGCAGCGGCAGGCGCTTGGCGAGGGTCAGGGTTTCATGGAGCAGGGCGTAGCCTTGCGAGCGTTCGCGTTCGGCGTCGCTCGCGGCCGCCGGATCGGCGGCCCCCACCGGCCCCGCCATTGCAAGCAACACTAGCAGTGTCGCTGACGTGCCACGTCTCGCGCTCGCATTCATCTCGCACCGTCCTTCGTTTCTACGAATTTCCTCTACGGAGTCTCGGCCGGGGCGGGTTGCCCGGCGATGAACCGGCGCTAGGTCAGCGCCGGCGCAGCCCTGCCTCGGCGCCGGTGATCCAGGCAGGCACCGGCACGCCGCCGCGCGCGGTGCTGGTGGCGAGCGCCGTTGCCATGACCGCCGGTGCCCGCGGCGTCGACAGCGAGGACGCGAGTCCCGTCGCCATGGCCGGCGTGATTCCGCCATAGATCAGGCTCAGATGGGGTTTGAATGCAGGCTTGGGTACGCCGAAGTGGGCTGCGGCCAGACGCCGCGCCTCGCACAGGGCGGGCGTGTCGACCACGTCCAGCACCAGGGTGCGGAAGTACTCGTCATAGCCGTGTAGCCCCGTGGGTTCCAGCAACAGCGGCGGCAAGCGCGGGGCGAGTTCGCGCGTACGGATCTCGGCGTCGGCCTCGTCGATCGGGCCGATGCCGCCCAGCAGCGTCAGATGCGCACGAAACCGGGGCGTGCCGAAGCGGGCGCACAGTACATCAATGCGGGATTGCAGCCAGGCAGCCAATGCGGTGTCCGGAAACAGCCACAGTGAGCCTTCGAACATCAGGGCGGATCGCCGGACTCGCTGGTCTCGACGGGCGCCTCTGCATCGTCAGCCGATTCCGGCCCGTCGCCCAGCAGATGCTGCTGCAGGAACAATACGACGGCGTTCTGATAAAGGTCCCGGTTCGATTTTTTCTTGAAGCCGTGGCCTTCGTCGCGGGCCAGCAGGGTCCACACCTTGCCACCGTTCCCGCGGATGGTTTCGGCCATCTGCTCGGCTTCGGACTGGGGGACCCGCGGGTCGTTGGCACCTTGCGCGATGAACAGTGGCTTGGTGATGTTGCCGGCATTCTCGGTCGGCGAGATTTTCTGCAGAAATTCGCGCATGGCCGGGTCGGACTCGTCGCCATATTCGGCACGGCGCAGGTCGCGGCGGTAGTCCTTGGTATTTTCAAGGAAGGTCACGAAGTTGCTGATGCCGACGATGTCGATTCCGGCGCGCAGACGGTCGTTGTAGTGCGTCATGCCCGCCAGCACCATGTAGCCGCCGTAGGAACCGCCGATCAGCGCCACGCGCTGGGCGTCGAGCTGCGGTTGGGTCTCGATCCAGTCGAGCAGGGCGCCGATGTCCTTGACCGAGTCCTCGCGTTTCCTGCCGTTGTCGAGCGCCAGGTAGTTCTTGCCATAGCCGGCCGACCCGCGCACGTTCGGTACCAGCACGGCGATGCCGAGTTCGCGCAGGTAGAACTGGACCATCGGGTTGTAGCTCGGCAGTGCCTGGGATTCGGGGCCGCCGTGAATGCTGATCAGTACCGGATGCGGGCCGGGAGTCTTTGGCGCGTAGTAGAACGCCGGGATGCTGCGGGTACGGCCATCGAGCTTGTCGAACGTGGGATAGCGCACCAGGGTCGGCAGGATGAATTCGCCGGCATCGAGTCCGCCGGTCTCGGAGCGGGTCCAGCGGCTCAGGCGGCTTTGCCCGACCTCGAAGGAATAGACGTCGCTGGGGGTACGGGCGTTGTTGAGCAGGAAGCCCAGCGAGTTTCCGTCGGGGCTGAATTCGAGATTGCGCACCAGGCCCAGCGGCAGATCCGGCACCGGCACCATGCCGTTGACGCGCAGGTCCTGCAGGTAAAGATCATCACTGCCGTCGGCGTTGACCGTGAAGGCGAGGTAGCGGCCGTCGTCGGACAGTGCGAATTCCTCGATATCCCAGGGAATCGCGGCACTGATCGGCGTGGTTTCGCCGGTTTCGAGATCATCGTAGCGCAGCGTCAGGAATTCGCTGCCTTCGTCGCTGCTGTAGTAGATGCCCTTGCCATCGCGCGAAAAAAGGGCATTGCCGTAGGCGACCGGTGTCTCGCTCGGGCGAAACGGCGTGCGCTCGCCGGTCACGGTGTCGGCGATCCAGACTTCGCTGTCGCTGATCGAGCGATAGCGCATCACCAGCAACTGCCGATCGTCCGGCGACCAGTCCAAGGCATACCAGGCACCTTGATCCTCGACCAGCGGCGTGCTTTTCGGTGCGCCGAGCGCACTGAAATGGATGTCGGTATCGCTACCATTGCGCTGCGTGGTGGAGTACGCGTAACGATCGCCGGCATTCGACCAGAGGCCGCCGCTGTTGCGAGACTGGCCGTCGGTGAGCAGGCGTATGTCGCCGCTGCCGAGCTCGTACCAGTAGAGCTGGTAGGACTCACCGCCGCCGACGTCCTTGCTGAAGATGAAGCCCTTGCCGTTGGGCGCGATGCTGACGCCCCCGACCGGCTCGGCATAGAAGGTGAGCTGTTCGCGTGCTGCCATCGGCCGCTGCACGTGGTGCACCTGGGTGGTTTCACCGAAACGCGTGCTGATGAGGATGCTGCCATCGGCGAGCCAGCCCTGAAACGAAGCGGAGCGCGACTGCTGGTAGCGGTTGGTCTGCTCGGCCAGAGTCTCGGGAATCGACGGCACGTCTTCGAGCACCACGCTGCCGATTTCGACGCGATGAACCTCGGCCTGGATCGGGGCGGACAGGGCAAGCAGGGCGGTGCCGACCATGGTGGCGAGTTTCATCGGTGCGTGGTGTCCGGATTGAAAAATGGGCTGGCACAAGAATGCGCAGCGGATTGTGGGCTGGCAAGCCGCCGCCTTGCTGGCGGGAAGGCTCAGCTCTTGACGCGCATCAGCAGGCTCTCGAACTCATGCACGTTGAGCGTCTGCACGGTCGTCTGGACCTTCTTCGGGTCGTCGATCGGTCCCACACGCACGCGATACCAGGTGTCGCGGTTGTCGATCGTCACCGATTCGACGCGGGATTCGATCCCCAGCAGAGCCAGTTTGGCCTTTTGCGATTCGGCCTCGCCCGATGAGCGGAACGAACCGACCTGGATCACGTACTGCCCGGGCGGCACTACCGGGACCGCGCCGGGCTTTCCGCCGACGGTCTTGTCGGTGGCTTCGGGAACGACCACCTCATAGCTCGGCAGCAGTTCGTAGAACGAAAAGCGCGGCTTTTCCTTGGGGGGCAGGGGCGGCGATTGGCTGCGCGCGGCGCTGGCCGGCGCCGCGGCCGTGGCTTCGGTGCGGACCACCGGCGTAGCCGCTGGTTCACCGGTCGGACGGCCGATGTAGACGATCGCGGCCACCACCAGCCCGATCGACAGACCGACGACCATCCATAGCCAACCGGGCAGGCCCTGCTTGCCCCGCGCGTGGCTGCGTTTGGCGGGGCGCTTCTGGTTGCGGTTTCTCGGAGCGTAGTCGCGCGGCACTACATCTTCTCCGGCGCGGCCACACCGATCAGGCCCAGGCCATTGCGCAGCACCTGGCCGGTGGCGTCCACCAGCGCCAGCCGCGCATCACGCAGCTCGGCGTCGTCGACCAGAAATGCGTGTGCGTTGTAATAGCTGTGCAGGGCGTCGGCGGTATCGCGCAGATAGTGCGTGAGCGTGTGCGGCGCCGAATTGAGCGCGCAGTTGTTCACCACCTCGGGGTAGCGCGCGAGCGCCGCCAGCAGGGCCTTTTCGTGCGCTTCCGTGAGCCGTTCGAGCTTGCCCAGGGCCTGCTCGCGGTTCCATTCGATGCCGCGTTCGGCGGCCTGGCGGAACACCGAATGAATCCGCGCGTGCGCGTACTGCACGTAGTACACCGGGTTGTCGTTGCTCTGCGAACGGGCCAGCTCCAGATCGAATTCCAGATGCTGCTCGTTGGAGCGCATCAGGTAGAAGAAGCGCGTGGCGTCCACGCCGACTTCGCGGATCAGTTCCTCGAAGGTGACGAAGTTGCCGCTGCGCTTGCCCATGCGCCCGGACGACAGCGTGACGAACTGGATCAGCTGCACATTGAGCGCATCGTCACGTCCGGTCAGCGCCTTGATCGCGGCGCGCACGCGCGCGATGTAGCCGTGATGATCGGCACCCCATACGTCCAGCAGCGTCTTGTGGCCGCGCGCCAGCTTGTCGACGTGATAGGCGAGGTCGTTGGCGAAATAGGTCGCGGCGCCGTCGGCCTTGATCAGCACGCGATCCTTTTCATCGCCGAACTTCTCGGTGGCGAACCACAGCGCGCCGTCCTGCTCGTAGACGTGGCCGGAATCGCGCAGCGATTCCAGTGCCTTCGCCGCCGCGCCGGACTCGACCAGCATCCGCTCCGAATACCAGCGGTCGTAGCGCACCCCGAAGCGGTCCAGGGTCTGGTGGATGTGGGCGAGCTGGTCACGGATCGCATAGTCGCGCAGCTCGGCATAGGCGGATTCGCCCAGCGTCGCCTTGGCCTTGCGGATCCAGGCGTCGAGATGCCGTTCGGCCTGGGCCTTGTCGTTGGCGTCATCCGGCGGCAGGTCGGACACGTCCAGCGTGGCCGGCAGCCACTGCTCGTCGCCGGTGGCGAGCAGGCGTTCGGCGACCTGTTCGACATAGTCGGCCGGATAGCCGCGCGACGGAATCGCCAGCGGTGCCGGCAGTCGTCCGCTGCGATTGAGCGTGCGCACCCACACCGACACGGCCAGCACGTCGACCTGGCGGCCGGCGTCATTGATGTAGTACTCGCGCTGCACGGTCCAGCCGGCGGCGGCGAGGATGTTGGCCAGCGCGTCGCCGTAGGCGGCCTGGCGGCCGTGACCGACATGCATCGGCCCGGTCGGGTTGGCCGAGACGAACTCCACGAGGATGCTGCCGCGCGCGCCGGAGCGGTCATGGCCGTAGTCCTCGCCCTGCGCAAAGATCGTCGGGACGATCTGCTGCTGCGCCGCAGCCGTTACGAACACGTTGATGAAGCCCGGGCCGGCGATCTCAATGCGGTCCACCAGTGCGGAATCCGGCAGCTTCTCGACCAGGGCCTCGGCGAGCCTGCGCGGTGGCATGCGCAGCGGCTTGGCCATGACCATCGCCAGGTTGCAGGCGAAGTCACCGAACTTAGGATCCTTGGCCTCGTCGATCTGGACGGTTTCGGGCGGCAGGGCGTCCACGCCGAGGTCCGCGATCAGGCTTTCGATCGCCTGCCGGAACAGGGCTTGCAGTTGTTGTTTCATCGGAACGGGAAAGCGGGCGGGTCACGCCCGGGAAAGCTGGGCGCGAAGTTTACCCGTGCGCCGTAATGGCCGCGAGCCGAGGTTCAATACAGGTCCACCGGATCGACATCGATCGACCAGCGAACCTGGCGTGCGGATGGCAGCTCGCCCAGACCGGGCACCCAGGCCGACAGCGCGCGCTGCAAGGGGGCGCGCTTTTCGGCCTGCAGCAGCAATTGCGCGCGCCAGCGTGCCGCGCGGCGCTCCATCGGCGCCGTCACCGGGCCCAAGGCCGCCACGCCACGGCGCGTGCCGAGCTGCGTCTTGAGCTTGGCCTTGGCGTCTTGCAGGAAGCGCATCGCGGCGGCCGCGTCTAGCGACTCGGCGCGCAACAGCGCCAGATGCGATGCCGGCGGCAGGCCGCTGTCGATGCGTTCGGCCAGCAGTTCGTCGGCGAACGGGCCGTAGCCGTGCTCGATCAGGGTGCGCAGCTTGGGATGTTGCGGCTCATGCGTCTGCAGCAAGACCTCGCCGGCTTCGGCGCCGCGTCCGGCGCGGCCCGCGACCTGTACCACCAACTGGCCCATGCGTTCCAGCGCACGAAAGTCCACGCCGAACAGGGCCTGATCCACGCTGACGATGCCGACCATGCTCAGGCCGGCGAAATCGTGCCCCTTGGCCAGCATCTGAGTGCCGACCAGAATGTGGATGTCGCCGCTGGCGACGTCGCGCAGCAGGCGTTCCAGCTCTCCGGCGCGACGCACGCGGTCTGAATCGAAGCGTTCCACGCGATGGTTCGGGAATCGTTCGCGCAGTGCGTCTTCGATGCGTTCGGTGCCCTGGCCGACCGGCGCCAGCGCATGCGCCTGGCACTTGCCGCACTGTTGCGGCACCACGGTTTCGTAGCCGCAGTGGTGGCAGATCAGCCGGGAACGCGAGCGGTGCAGCGTCATGCGCGCATCGCAGCGCTTGCACGGTGCGACCCAGCCGCATTCCCGGCACAGCAGTGCCGGCGCGAAACCGCGCCGGTTGATGAACAGCAGCACCTGCCCGCCGGCGGATAGATGCCTTTCGGTGGTGGCCAGCAGGCTCGACGTCAGGCCATGGCTCATCGCCTGACCACGCGCGTCCACCAGATCGATGCGCGGCGGCGCGGCCTGATGCACGCGCTGCGGCAGGCGCAGATGCCGGTAGCGCCCGGCGCGGGCGTTGGCCAGGGTTTCCAGCGAGGGTGTGGCACTGCCGAGGATCACCGGCGCCTTCCACTGTTGCGCGCGAAATACCGCGGTGTCCCGCGCCGAATAGCGAAAGCCTTCCTGTTGTTTGTACGAAGCGTCATGTTCCTCGTCCACCACCACGATGCCGAGTTGCCTGAACGGGACGAACACTGCGGAGCGCGTACCGATGACGATATCGGCGCGGCCGTCGCGCGCTGCCAGCCAGGACTGGGCGCGCTGCGATTCGCTCATGCCGGAATGAAACGGAGCGACCCGTCCCGGAAAGCGCGCCTCAAAGCGGCTCACCAGCTGCGGTGTGAGCCCGATTTCGGGCACCAGAATCAGCGCCTGTTGGCTCCGGCTCAGGGCGTCCGCCGCAGCTTGCAGATAGATTTCGGTCTTGCCGCTGCCGGTGACGCCTTCGAGCAGGCTGACCGTGAAACCCGGTGCCGCGCGCAGTTCGCGCAGCACCTCGCATTGCGCAGCGCTGGGTTCCGGCGCGTCGGCGGCGATGCCGGACGCGGCCGGTGGTGCATGACAGTCTTCGATCCAGCCCTTGTCGCGCGCCTTGCGCAGTGTGGCGCCGTCCAGGGCATCGTCGGGGCGGGGCCCCTGCGCCAGTTCGTCGAGCAGGCCGAGCAATCGATGGGCGCGCGACGGTGGTTTGGCCATGGTGCCGGCGACACTGAGACGAACCCAGGCGGGGCTCGAATCCCGAGCCGCGTGGCCGCGGCGCAAGGGGCCGGGTAGCGCGGCCTCGATGACGCGGCCCAGTGGATACTGGTAGTACTGGGCGGCCCAGCGCAGCAGTTCGAGCACGTCCGCAGACAGTAGTGGTGTCTCGTCCAGCAGCGCCAGCGGTGGACGGTATTTGAAGTCGCCCGGGGAACTGCTGCGCGGTGGCTCGACCACCACGCCCACGACCGTGCGTTTGCCGAACGGCACGCGCACACGTACTCCGGGCTGGAGGCGGGCATGCATCGCCGCAGGCGCCAGGTAATCAAAGAGCCTGTAAAGCGGGGTCGCCACGGCGACCGAAACCAGTTCGAGTGTGCTCAAGCCTGTGGATAACTATGGGGAAGGTTTGGTGCGACGCGTCATTTCAGGGGCGAGGTTTTTATGCTGAATCCGGTATGAACGTCCGATGACGGTTTAAATTTTTTTTAATTCAATGGGTTGCGACAAAGTTTCCAGCCAGTTTGATAAATGGGCTTGACGAGCCGGCAATCTCCCGAACCGGGCAGTGGATGTGCATAATTGATCGGGTTCGCGCGCACCGCTTCGTGTCAACGCAAGGCCCCGGCCGGCGTTCTTGGCGGGGAACGGTCACAATAGAGCGAATGGGTGACGATGAACAAGCAAGCGCTTGCGGTACCGCTGGCGGGCCTGAATCCGGCACGGCCGATGCGTGATACGCGTGCACTCGACCAGTTTCTCGCCTCCGTCGAGCGCCGCGCCTTCCGGATCGCGGATATCGCGACGCGCGACCGCGATGAGGCCCTGGACATCGTGCAGGACGCGATGATGCGTCTGGCCAAGAGTTATGCCGATAAGCCACCCGAGGAATGGCCGGCCCTGTTTCATCGCATCCTCGAGAACGCGATTCAGGATTGGCGCCGGCGGCGCAAGGTGCGGAATCGCTGGCTGGCCTGGGGTTCGTCGAGCGCGGACCCGGAGGACGACAGCGATCCGATCGAGCGTCTGCCGGATCAGGCGCCGATACCGGATGCCGATGCCTTGATGCGGGACGAGGCGATGCGCCGGCTGTGGGAGGCCTTGGAGGATTTGCCGCAGCGACAGCGTGAGGCGTTCTCGCTGCGGGTTTGGGAGGGGTTGTCGGTGGAACAGACCGCGCAGACCATGGGCTGTTCCGACGGCAGTGTGAAAACGCATCTGTCGCGCGCGCTGGCCAAGCTGCGCGGACAGTTGGCAGAGGTTTGGTCATGAACGAAAAGTCGAGATTGTTCGAAATCCAGGACGACGAGGCCTTGGTTCAGGCGCTGCGTGAACGTCTGCGCCGCGAAGAGGCTGCGATCGATCCGATGACGGCGGTGCGTCTGGCCGCTGCGCGCCGTCGTGCGCTCGATGCAGTGCCACAAGGCCTGTTCGCGCGCGGACTCGCCTTGGTCGGCGGCGGCACGCTGATATCGAATCGCCGTGGCTGGCTGGCCTTGCCAGGCTTGGCCGTGGCGGCACTTGCGCTGACGCTGTGGTCGCCGTGGCAGGCTGTATCGCGTGGCGCCTCGGCGCCCAGCGCCGAAACCCTGGAGTGGTTGGCCCAGGAAGAAAGCATGCCGATGTCCGCCGAGCTCTACGAAGATCTCGATCTGGTGATCTGGCTGGAAGATCTGGATGGCAAGGTCTGAGGGCCGCAGCAGTCTGAATGAAAAGAGTCCACGAACGCTACGGTGCTCGCTGGCGGGGCTGCTGCTGACGTTTGGCTGTCTGATCAGCCTGCCGTGTCTGGCGCGTCCAGAATCGGCGCCGCTGAGCTGGGAACAACTGGACAGTCAACAGCGCGAAGTGCTGGAACGCTACGAGGACGAATGGGACGACTTTTCGCCACAGCGCCAGCAGCGACTCGCCCAAGGCGCTGAGCGCTGGAGTCGTATGTCCTCGGAGGAGCGCGAGCAGGCGGAGAAGAAGTTCGAGCGGTTCAAGACCATGCCCGATGAGGAAAAGCGCGAATTGCGCCGCTACGCCGAGCGCTTCAATGAAATGTCGCCGGACCAGCGCGACGCGCTGCGTGACCGCTGGCGCGAATTCCGGAGTCTGCCGCCGCAGCAACGCGATCTTTTGCGCGAACGTTTCCATGCCTGGCGGGAACTGCCCGGGCCGCAGCGGCAGCCTTTGATGGATTGCATGGATCGACGTCTTGGCGGTGCCGGCGAGGATTGCACCCGTCTGTTGCCGCCCGCGCGATCGCCCGGCAACCGGCGCTGAAGCGAGCCGATCGCCCGATTGCGAGTCGGGCCTCCGCTACACTATGTGGACCTGACCGGCCGGCCGCCGGTCGCCGCAATCCAGTCCTGATCGATTGACCGCCATGCTCTCGCTGGTCGCCTCCGCCGCCGCCGTCTTCATGGCCGCGGCCCTGTTCATCGCCGGCAACATGCTGCTCGGCACCAATGTCGCCCTGCGCCTGTCGCACGAAGCCTACGGCGCGGCGACGATCGGCCTGATTCTCACGCAGTATTCTGTGGGCTTCGTCGCTGGCACTTGGTTTGGGCCGCGATTGATCCGCCGCGCCGGGCACATACGTGCCTTCTCGGCGCTGGCTGCGATCACCGGTTGTGCCGGATTGGCCTATGCGATCGGAATCGACGGCGTGTTCTGGGCCCTGCTGCGTGCGCTCAACGGGTTCTGCGGCGCGATTCTGATGGTGGTGCTCGAATCCTGGGTCAATGCCCATGCCAAGCCGCAAACGCGTGGCCGATTTCTGGCGGTGTACATGGTCACCTATTACCTTGCCGGCGCTGGCGGTCAGTTGCTGGTGGCCGCCGGAGACCCGGCCGATTTTCGACCGTACAGCTTGGCGGCGGCCTTGCTGGTGCTAGCCTCGGTACCGCTTTGCCTGACCGGTTTGCAGGCGCCGCCGCCGGCCGAAATCCGGCGTCTGCCGCTGTCGCTGCTGATGCGCGTGGCGCCGCTGGGTGTGGCCGGTGCGTTTGCCGGCGGTTTCGCGTCCAGCGCCTTCTATTCATTGGCGCCCGTGCATTTGGCGCGTACCGGCGGCGGCACCAGCCTGGTCGCCGCCTACATGGCCTGCGCCGTGCTGGCCTCGATGCTGTTGCAGTATCCGGCGGGCCGGCTCGGCGACCGGCTCGACCGCCGACGCATGATCCTGCTGATCGCACTGGTCGCCGCCGCTGCCTCGCTGGGCATCGCGGCCCTGGGGCAGACCTCGATCGCCGCGCTGTTTCTCAGCTCGATGCTGTTCACCGGCGTGCTCGCCTGTCTTTATCCGTCGGTGTTGGCGCTGACGCACGACCAGCTGCCGGGGCGCGATCTGGTCGGCGCCAACGCCGCCTTGCTGACTTTCTGGGGGATCGGTCAGTGCACCGGGCCGGTGATCGTTGCCGGCGCCATGTCGCTGCTCGGGCCGGGCGGACTTTATTACGGCATGGCCGTCGTGCTGATCGTGTTTGCAGCCTTTGTCGGACTGCGACTGCGGACCACGCCGGCCTTGCTGCCCAGTCTGCAGGCGCCGTTCGCGCCGACTCAGGCCACCACCCCGCAGATCGCCGAGATGGACCCGCGCGCGCCGGTTGGCGACGAACCAGACGGGGGCGGCGGGCCGGCATGAAGCCTGCAATAATCACCTCATGCACAAGCTCACCCATCTCTTCGACAGCAATGCGGCCTGGGCGACCCAGGTCAAATCCGAGGACCCCGGTTTCTTTGAGCGCCTTTCGAAATTGCAGGCGCCGAAGTATCTGTGGATCGGCTGTGCCGATTCACGCGTGCCGGCGAACCAGATCACCGGCCTGCTGCCGGGCGAGCTGTTCGTGCACCGCAATGTCGCCAACCTCGTGGTGCACAGCGACCTCAACTGCCTGTCGGTGATGCAGTTCGCCGTCGACGTGCTCCGTGTCGAGCACCTCATGGTGGTGGGCCACTATGGTTGCGGCGGCGTGCGCGCCGCGCTCGAAAGCCAGGGCTTCGGGCTGATCGACAACTGGCTGCGGCATATTCAGGACATCAGCGACAAGCACGGTCTCAAGATAAAAGGCGTGCAGGCCACGACCGAAGAAGTCGATCGCATGTGCGAATACAACGCACTGGAGGCCGCCCGCAACGCCTGCCGTACGACCATCGTGCGCGATGCCTGGGCGCGCGGTCAGGCGCTGACGGTGCACGCCTGGGTCTACGGACTGCGCGATGGTCTGCTCAAGGACGTCGGCTTCAACGTGGCCGCGAACGAAGAGGTCGAACCGGCCTACAGCCGGGCCCTGGATCGAATCGGGCAGGGGCTGTGCGACGCCACGGCTTCGACGCCCGAGGAATGAGCGACGCCTCGGGGGCTCGGTGTTACCAGGTAATGCCGCCGTCCATTTTTGCGAAAGCGACCACAGTCTGGCGCCGAGCTGCGCCCGCAGACGCAGACCCAGCCAATCGGTTGGCGCGTCGGCGGTCGTGGCTGCGTCCATTGGCCGGCTCGTTTCGGGTTTGCGATCCGGCCAGCCTAGGCGCCTCGTCCGTGCCGGCGACTCGCCGAGGCCCCGCTCAGGAGCCGCTGCGGCGGTAGTCCGTTTCCACCGCCAGCGACTCTTCACCATCCGGTGTGACGTTGTAGGCGCTGACGATCAGCCGGTTTTCATCGCTCCGTTCGAAAGCCGTGCGCCATCCCCAGGCCGGCGATCCGTCGTGCCCGCCGTACCGGCCCAGCACCGACAGTCCGGCGGGCTTTGCTGCGCTGCTGGCGAACATGATCGCGCTGCCCATGTGGGCACTGTCGATCCACGCCATTTCATAGGCCTGAGCATCGAAGTGATAGCCGATGATCGCGATGCCCTGCAGCGGCTTTCCGAGCATTGCCCCCTCGTACTCCAGTAGGGCGAAGCGCCCGCCCAGAATCAGTTTGATGCTCGCCTCGTAGTCGGATTCATCGCCGATCTTGCCGGGCTCGAACCAGACCTTCGTGTGACCCCGCCAGCGGCCGGCAAGCGCGTGCACTGCCGTATGCGGACCCTTTTCGATCGAGGTTTCAAGTGAATCGGCAGTGCTCATCGGTGAACTCCCCTTGCGGTGGGCTGACCTTCGCATGGCAGGTGCGACTTCGTCCGCAGGCTCGATCCCGTTCGAGCGGCTCCGTCAGAACCGGCATGGGCAGTGGAGATTTCTATAGTGATCTTCAGACTCGCCGTTTTTCTTGGATCAATGCAAAAAATCACCTAGGTAGGTGATTTTTTGCAAGCCAGGCCTATGAAATACTCGACCGCGACCGAGGCACCGCAAGCAGTAGCGACGTGATTCAGGGATGAAATCGCGGCGGCGTCGCATATAGCCCAGGGGGCCGGCCAATACGCCTCGACGCCGGCACAGGGACTGCGACGATCCGACAGGGATGGCGGAGACATGAAGCAGGCAAGGCTGGCAATCATCGGGCTGCTGCTGTTGAGCACCCAGGTCGACGCGCTGGATGAGGAGCAGCGTCGACAAATGCAGGAACAGCTCAACAGTGAAGTGATGGCCAGGCCCTTTGATCCGGGCGATGTGGAAAAGGCCAAACACTACGCCGACGAGGCGATGAAGAAAGACCTGCAACCGGTCAAGACCCCACCCACGTACTGGCAGCCCGGCTGGACCTGCTCGCACCTCTCGCGCTACCGCTACTACCGATACGGCGACTACCGCAACTGCGTCTACTACCACCGCTATTACGGCCGCTACTGGTAGCCGTTGGCGGCCGGCAACGGCCGGCCGCGACTCAACGGTGGCGACGACAGGGTATCGAGGGCTGACCAACCCTGCGCGGCACCGACCCACCGCAACTTCGCTTCTAGGGGACAGCATGAATACCATCGTTCGTAAAATTTCCGCGCTGCTGCTGGCGGGTACGCTTGCCGCTTCGCTGGGCGGCTGCGCCGCGACTTCCGTGGCCCTCAGCAAAAAGGACCTCGACGTTCAGGCCCGGACCAGCACGGCGGTCTTCGTGGACCCGGTCGGTGCATCCGATCGCACCATCTACCTGGATGTGCGCAGCGGCGTCCCGGAATTCGACCGGGTTCAGTTCAGGCAGTTCGTGGCGCAGCAGTTCACCAACAATGGCGGTGGCTATCGCATCGTGGACGATCCCGACAGCGCGCACTTCCAGATGCTGGTTTACGTGCTGAACCTGGAAAAGGCCAGCCCCAATGCGGCGCAGGCGGCACTCCAGCAGGGTTACGTCGGTGGTGGCGAAACCTTTGCCGGCAGCGCGGCGGGCGCGGTGATCGGTTCCAACTCCGGAAATACCTGGGGCGGAGCGGTGGCCGGCGGCATCCTCGCCAGCGGCGCCTCGCTGGTCGCCAACAGCTTGGTCAAGGACGTGACCTACATGCTGGTGGCGGACATCTCCATTCGCGAACGCGTTGCCGACGGTGTGTTCGTCCGGCGCGACACGCAGCTCGACAATCAGGTTGCGGACGCCGGTTCGTCGCGGCAGAGCGTTTCGGAAGTCAGTGACCGCAAGGACTACCGCACGCGCATCGTCACCACCGCCAACAAGGCCAATCTCGAACTCGAGGAGGCGCAGTCGCAGATGTTCGAGCGTACCGCCTACGCGATGGCCGGTTTCTTCTGACGGTCGCCTGATGCCGACGCAGCCTCAAGGCTGCGTCGGCGCCATGTCGGCCTCGACCGGCGTTGGCGTGTAGCCGTCAGCCTCCAGCGTTTGCAGCAGCCCGTCGCCGCCGACGAGGTGTGCGGCGCCGACGACAATCATGGTCGGGCTGCGGCCATCGAGTCGCTGGCGCAGGTTTGCGAGCCAGCCAGCGTTGCGTCCGGACAGCACGCGCCAGTAGATTTCAGGGTAGTCGCTTTTCATTTCGGCGATGTTCTCGGCCAGCGCCGCGGTGTCGCTTTGTCGCCAGATACGCAGCAGGGCTTCGGGTTGCGGGCCGCTCGGTTGGTCTTCCTCGATGGCGGCACGCAGGTAGGCTTCCTCGACGGCGGGGCCCATGCCGGACAGCACGTGGATCTGCTGGTCCACGCTTTCCAGCCATTCGATGGTCTTGCCGCCGTCAAGCGCGCGCTTGAACAGGCGGCCGTCGATACCGTATTCGGCCGCAAAGCCGGCGCGTTGATAGCGCAGCAGTTCCAGCGACATCGCTACGAACCAGGGTTTGAACGAGTCGAAGGACTCGGCCGGCAGGCCCAGTCCGCCGAGGTGTTCGCTCAGGGCGTGGTAGGTCTCGGCATGCAATTGTCCGCGCAGTCCGCCGGGCATCGGCGCGCGTGCGGCGGTGAGGAATCGCTGTTGCGTGTCCGGTTCCTGAAGCGCGTCGAAATCGGTTTCGAATACCACCACATCACTGGCCTTCAGTGCGCGCTCATAGGCTGGTGGAAGCACTGCTTCGGATTCCGGGAGCAGATGGATCGAGCCGAGCAGGTAGTGGGTGGTTCTGGCGCCATCGATGCGCCACAGGAACGGCGCCTGGTCCTGGGCGGCGGCCGGGGCAAGCCAGAGCAACACGGCCAGCGTGAACAGTGTGCATAGCGTGCCGGCGAAACGCTGGCTCATTGGTTTTTCTATTCCGCCGTGGACGCTGTGCCCGGCATCAGCCAGTCATGATCGGGCGCGTTGCGGCCCTCCAGGTTGGCGAAATCGAACAGCACGCGGTCGGCCAGTTGGGAGGGCTGCACATTGCACAGCGAGGTGAAGATGTGCTCGATTCGCGAGGGATCGCTGCGTTCCCAGTCGGCGATCATGCGGCGTACCTGCTGACGCTGCAGATTGTCCTGCGAGCCGCAGAGCGTGCACGGGATGATCGGGAAGGCACGCTCCTCGGCGTAACTCGCAATGTCGCGTTCACGGCAGTAGGCCAGCGGGCGGATCACCATATTTCGGCCGTCGTCGGAGCGCAGCTTGGGGGGCATCGCCGCCAGCCGCCCGCCAAAAAACAGGTTGAGGAAGAAGGTCGCGACGATGTCGTCCTTGTGATGGCCGAGTGCGATCTTGGTGTAGCCGTGTTCGGCGGCAAAGGTGTACAGCGCGCCGCGCCGCAGCCGCGAGCACAGCGAGCACATCGTCTTGCCTTCCGGGATCACGCGCTTGACCACCGAATAGGTGTCCTGCTCGATGATCGTGTACGCAATGTCGAGGTCGGCGAGATACTCCGGCAGGATGTGCTCCGGAAAGCCGGGCTGCTTCTGGTCGAGATTGACGGCGTGAATCTCGAAATCCACCGGCGCCTTCTCACGCAGCTGCAGCAGAATATCCAGCATCGTGTAGCTGTCCTTGCCACCGGACAGGCAGACCATCACGCGGTCGCCGTGCTCGATCATGCGGTAATCCTGAATCGCCTGGCCCACAAGACGCCGCAGGCGCTTGTTGAGTTTGAGCGACTCGGTGCGTGCGCGACGCGGCAGGCGGCTGAGGTCGACGGTGGTTTCGGTGGTGGTGTGGGTCACGGTACTGGCCCGCCGGTCGGCGGGTGATGGTCAGACAGTGGCCAAGTCTAGCAGCCGAGTCCGCGATGCAGCTCCTCGGCCGTGAGCCCCGAAATCTCGACGGTCTTGCGCGACCGACTATGGCCGGCCGTAATGTTCAGTGCCGATTTGGCGATGCCGAGCTGTTTCGCCAGCAGTGCGATCACGGCCTCATTGGCCTTGCCGCGTTCTGGCGCGGCCGTGACCGACAGCTTCAGGGCATCGCCATGCCAGCCCAGGATCGCGTTGCGCGAAGCCTTGGGCGATACCTTGAGGGATAAGGTAGCCGATATCGTCACCCCCACATGCTGCGGTTGCTGTGCCCATGCCTGCAAGCCAAGGACGCTGGCTTGCCTGTGGAACTGCATCACGGGCGTGGGCGGCGACGAAGCGGGCATTGAGGTTTGACGCCGCGTTGTTCGGCGCCGCGGCTGGTCCATGATCGACCTGCGCAGCCACCCAACGTCTTCAGTGATGCTTCGGTAGGCTATGGGAGCGTCCTCTATGCCAAGCCCGCATGTTCGAATATCTAGCGCTTACCGCCACCGCCGTGCAACGCGAGCTCGATCGTGCCGGTCTGCTCAGCGGCTCGGCGGATTTCGCACACGACGAACGCGTGCAGGATGCGGCCTTGCTGGGTCTGATCCGCGCCATGCGCGGCGTGACCGACTTGGCGGCTCGTCTGCTGGAAGATCGGGGACGGACACTACCGCGTTACTGCCCGGCGCTGTTCGGCCTGTTGGCCGACGAGGCGCTCATTGAGTCGGAAGCTGCGCAGAGCCTGAGCCTGCTGGCCCAGTTCTGTGACGACGCGATTGCGCGTGGGGACGAGTTCGATCCCCCACGGCTGGCTTGGCTGATCGACACGCGGTCGGAACAGCTGATCGCATTGACCGATACCTTGTGTCTCGCGCTGAGATAGCGTCTCGCCTGCACCTGATCCTCGCGGATCGCCGATGCGAACGCTCTCCGGGCTGCGGCAACAGGGCTTTGAGGGCTTCCGCTTGCGCCGTACGCGACCGTCTGTCGCCCCAATCCGCTCGTCGAGTCGAACCTGTATCCGAAATAGGGGTCCAAGCACTACAGTAGGAATCGGCCATATGGGTTCGATTCTCACTACCCACTATGTCCGTAACGATCTCACGGAACGGGGTTGAATCATGATCAGGAATCGACAAATGATGGTGCACGCGGTGAGCGTCGGCTCGGCGCGCTCGGACCTGCCGACCGAGCTTGAGCTGTGGCCACAACGGCGCAAAGTCGCCGGCAGCCCGCATGGCCCGCCGAGCCTTGGCATGCTGTTGGCGGTGCTGCCTTCGCCGATGCTTCTGCTGTCCGTGCTGATGGCGCTGCCGAAACTGCTGGGCATCCATCTGTGGCCGTGGTGGGTCGCGGCGCTGCCGATGATGCTGCCAGTGTCCCTGGGCGCTGCCTCATTGGCGCTGATCGTAACCAACGTGTGGATCGTGCCGCGCCAGCGCTAAGGATGCGCCGCACCGAGTTCGCTCGCTGTGGTTATGCAGAGCTTCCAGCAGGCCCCACCGATGGATGCCCGCGAAATTGTCAGCGCCAGCGCGGTTTCGAGAATTTCAGCGTCATGCGGTCGGACTCGCCGATCGACAGATAGCGTTCCCGGTCCTGTTCGCCGAGCCGCAGCGTCGGCGGCAAGGTCCATACGCCTTCCGGATGCTCGGTCGAATCCTTGGCATTGGCGTTGACTTCCGAAGCGTCCAGCAATTCAAAACCCGCCGCCTCAGCCAATTCCCGGACATAGGCCTCGGTCACGTATCCCGTCCGCTTCATCGTCTCTAGATCGGTGTTCGGCAAGGCCCGATGTTCCACGATGCCGAGCACACCGCCAGGTTTCAGGGCCAGATGGAAAGCCCGGAACATCTCCGACTCGTAGCCGCCGACCATCCAGTTGTGCACATTGCGGAAACTCAACACGTAGTCGGCGGTGTCCGCCGGGACGATCTCGCTGACGCCTCGCCCGGCCTCCGCGATCCGGACCCGGCCGTACAGGTCGGGACGTGAATTGAGCTTGCCCAGAAATTGGCGTCGCTGACTTGCAAAGAAGCTGTCGCCGGACGGATCCTCTATCGGCGGCAGCGCCGCGTAGTACTGCCCCCAGTCGCGTACGAACGGTGCCAGCAGTTCGGTATACCAGCCGCCGCCTGGCCAGATTTCCACAATGGTGTCGTGCGGATCGATGCCGAAGAACGTCAGCGTCTGCGCCGGGTGCCGCCCGGTATCACGCTGGCGAAACGCCGGCGTGCGATGCGCACTCGTGACGAGGTGTGCGATCAGCGGGTCGAGCCCTGCCGCGCGTGCCTGCTCGGTCGTCATGGGCACGGGCGGCGGCAGCGGCTCGGGGGGCGGCGAGGCTGTGCGGCAGGCCGCCAGTCCAAGCAACAGGCAGCCGGCCCATGCCTGCCGCCACCCTGATGCGTTCATCCCGCGACCGCGCCTGTCAGCGCCGACTCAGTGCTCGTGACCGCCTGCGCCATGCACGTGACCGTGCATGACTTCCTCGACGGAGGCTTCACGAACCTCGGTGACCTCCACATCGAAGTTCAGCGTCTGCCCGGCGAGCGGATGGTTGCCGTCGACCGTCACTTCCTCGTCGCCGACATCGGTGACCACCACTGGCACCGGACCCTGCTGGGTCTCGGCCTGAAAGCGCATGCCGGGTTGCAGTTCGGGCACGCCGCCGAACGCGGAGCGCGGTACCACCTGGATCAGCTGTTCGACGCGTTCGCCATAGGCTTCGCCCGGCTCGATCGTCACTTTGAATGCGTCACCGACCTTCTTGCCATCCATCGCCTTTTCCAGGCCCGGAATGATGTTGCCCCGTCCGTGCAGATAGGCCATGGGCTCGCTGCCGCGAGATGTGTCGAGCTGCTCGCCGGCTTCATTGGTCAAGGTGTAATGGAAGTGGGCAACGCAGCGCTCGGCAATTTGCATATCTCAATCCTGAATGTTCGAAACGTCCGCGCATGCTAACCCAGGCCGCGCTCAAGCCGAAGCGCTGCGGGCAGCAACGGCCGGCCATTTTCCAACCTTTTGGGGGATTCCCGAGTCCTAGATTCGATTCGATTTTGCCTGAATTGGCGAAAACCGCGATCAGCTTTGCGTGTTTCGCCAAACCTTAGCCAATCAATCAATTCGCAGCAGGGCCTGGTCGCGACGAAAATCCAGTAACTTTAATATATTCAATAAGTTATTTTTACAACTCCGATCTGGCACAGCTCTTGGACCTAGCTCACCAGTCGCCACCGAGAGGTTCGGGCGACACAGGGATCATCGGGAGAATTGCAATGTCGAACATCAAAGCGAGCTTTGTCGCCGTCATCATCGGCGGCACTGCCCTGCTGAACGCGGGATTTGCCGCCGCCGAGGGCCCGCGCGAAACCGGAGTCGGTGTGCTCATCGCCGCGCAGGGAAATCAGGCGCTGCTTTCGATCAAGCGCGATAACCGGGCGCGGGTCCGCCAATTGGGACCGGCGCCGTTACCAACCCGGATGCTGGATACCGCGCAACACCGGCACTCCGACACCGACGCAAGCGCGAACCGCGACCGTATCGGTCCGCAAACCATCTAAGTAGGCCGCCGCCGGGCCGGGTTGGCGCGAGCGGGGGGTCGCCAGCGGGTCGGTTTCCAATCAGCATCCGCGCATCGTCACGGAACAAGTCACCACATAATGAATCATCGTCTGTTGTTCATCGGCCTGCTTGCAGCCGCATCCGTCTGTCTCGGCGCCTGTCACAAGGGCGGACCCGAGGAAGAAGCCGAAGAAGAGGTCGTCATTCCGGTCGAAACCGCGGCGGTCACGCGCGGTTCCATCGATGCCGCCTACCGTGGCACCACCACCCTGACCGCGCGCGAGCAGGCGGACGTGGTCGCCAAGGCCAGTGGGATCGTCGAACAGGTGCTGGTCGAGGAAGGCGACGCGGTCAGCGCGGGTCAGGTACTGGCGCGCCTGGAAACCGATCGTCTGCGGCTGGAGGCCGAGCGCGCCCGCGCTGAAATGGATCGGCTCAAAAGCGATTTCGACCGCAATCATTCGGTCTACCAGCGCAATCTGATTTCACGCGAAGCCTACGAACAGACCAAGTTCCAGCTCGACGCGGCCACCGCGGCCTACGATCTGGCGCGCCTGTCGCTGCGCGAATCCGAAATCAAGGCGCCGATCGACGGCGTGGTGTCGTCTCGCCTGATCAAGATCGGCAATACCCTGCAAGCCAACGAGGTCGCGTTCACCGTGACCCAGCTCGACACGCTGGAAGCCGACGTCTTCGTTCCGGAACGCGACATCTACAAGCTGGCCGCCGAGCAACCGGCGGTGCTGCGCGTCGACGCCTGGCCGGATTCGCAGTTCGAGGGACACATTCAGCGCATCAACCCGGTGGTGGACCCGAGCACCGGCACGGTCGAGGTGACTGTGGCGATGAGGCCGGGGCAGAGCAAACTCAAGCCCGGCATGTTCGGACGTATCGAAATCCGCTATGACCGCCATGATCAGGCCACGCTGCTGCCCAAGGATGCGGTGCTGGACGAGGACGGTACGCAGTCGGTATTCGTGGTCGCGGACGGCAAGGCACGGCGCCGCGAAGTGACGCTGGGCTATGCCGACGCCGACTACTACGAAGTGCTGGAGGGACTGGATTCGGGCGATCAGGTGGTGGTGACCGGGCAAAGCAATCTCAAGGACGATGTGAGCATCAGCGTGGTCAACCTCAAGCCGGCGGCGACGGCCGAGGAGTCTTCGGAGAAACCGGGCGAGGATTCGAGCCAGGCCGATCCCGCGGTCGCGCAGAGCGACGCGCCGCGCAAGTCCTGATCGGGATTCCACGACGATGAACCTGATCCAGCTGTCGACGCGGCGGCCGGTCGCGATCAGCATGATGGCGCTCGCCGTGCTGCTGTTCGGTCTGGTGTCGCTGTCGCGCCTCGCGGTGACGCTGCTGCCGGACCTGAACTATCCGACGCTGACCGTGCGCACCGAACTGCCGGGCGCCGCCCCGACCGAAGTCGAGACCCTGCTGTCCAAGCCGATCGAGGAGGCCGTGGGCATCATTCGCGGCGTGCGTCAGGTGCGCTCGGTGTCGCGCCCCGGGCAGAGTGACGTGACCCTGGAGTTCAACTGGGGCACACAGATGGATTACGCGGTTCTGGACGTGCGCGAGAAACTCGACACGCTGGAGCTGCCGGACGACGCCAAACGCCCGGTGGTGCTGCGCTTCGATCCCAGCGAAGACCCGATCGTGCGTGTCGGCCTCGCGTTCAGGCCGGCCGAGGATGGCGTGGCGCGCCCGCCGAACGAATCGCGACTCAAGCGCCTGCGCCGCGTTGCCGAGGACCTGATCCAGAAACCGATGGAAGGCGTCGACGGCGTCGCCGCGGTCAAGATCAGCGGCGGTCTGGAAGACGAGGTGCAGGTGCTGGTGGACCTGCGCAAGATGGCCAGCCTGAACCTGTCGTTGCAGGAGATCGGCGCGCGCCTGTCCGCCGAAAACGCCAACATCTCCGGCGGCCGCATCGACCAGGGCACGGCCAGCTATCTGGTGCGCACGCTCAACCAGTTCCAGAACCTCGACGAGATCCGCGACATCATCCTGTCCGCCCGCAGCGACCGCCCGGTCTACGTCAAGGACGTGGCCGAGGTCCGCAACGGCTACAAGGAGCGCGAGGCGATCATCCGCATCGACGGCGAGGAAGCCGTGGAGATCGCGCTCTACAAGGAAGGCGACGGCAACACCGTGGACATCGCCGAGCGCGCGCTTGGCCGGCTCCAGGTGCTGCGCAAGTCGCTGCCCGACAACCTGGAACTCAAGACGCTTTACGACCAGTCGATCTTCATCAAGCAGTCGATCGACGGCGTGGCCAACGCCGCCTTGCTCGGCGGCATTCTGGCGATCTTCGTGCTGTACCTGTTCCTGCGCGATGCCTGGACCACGGCCATCGTTTCGATCGCGATCCCGGTCTCGGTGATCGCCACCTTCATGCTGATGTACGGCAACGGTCTGTCGCTGAACATCATGTCCCTGGGCGGCATCGCTCTGGCGATCGGCATGCTGGTCGACAACGCCATCGTGGTGCTGGAAAACATCGCCAGCAAACGCGAGCAGAGCCTCGCGCCGATCGACGCAGCCGAAACCGGCGCGCGCGAGATGGCCGGCGCCGTCACCGCCTCCACGCTGACCACGATCGCGGTGTTCTTTCCGATGGTGTTCGTCGAAGGCATCGCCGGCCAGCTGTTCTCGGACCAGGCACTGGTCGTCACCGGCGCGCTGGTGGTGTCACTGCTGGTGGCGATGACGCTGATCCCGATGCTGGCCTCGCGCGGCGCACGGACCGAGCCGCCGGTGCCCGCGAACCCGGTGGTACGAAATCGCGGTCATATTCGCGGCGGCCTCAGCCGGACCCGCTGGGCGCTGCTTGAAACGGTTCCTTCCTTGCTGCTGTGGCCGCTCGTCAACCTGTTTCGACTGATCGGCTTCGTATTCTCCCTGGCGATGCAACCGGCGGCGAAATTCTGGCAGCGAGGCTTCTTATCCTTGCAGGCTCGCTACACTGCCGCACTGGCCTGGGCCTTGCGCCGCCGGGCGGCGGTCGTCGTGCTGGCGCTGGCGCTGTTTGGCCTCGCGGTGTATGCCGGCACGCGCCTGGGCGTGGAGCTGATCCCGCCGTTCAATCAGGGCGAGCTACAGGCCGAACTGACGCTGGCGCCCGGCACGCCGCTGGAATCCACGGACCGGCTGGTGCGTGAAATGTCGCGCTCGCTGATCGGCGATCCGCGCCTGGCCGCCAACTATTCGGTCGCCGGCACCGGCAACCGGCTCGATGCCAACGCCGAATCCGGTGGTGAGAATTTCGGCGTGCTCAATCTGGTACTCAAACCCGAGGCCTTCGCCGACGAACCGGCGCTGATCGAAGACCTGCGGCCGCGCCTGGCCGGTCAGGCCGGCATGAGCTACCGATTCACGCGACCGACCCTGTTCACGCTCAAGACGCCGCTGGAAATCGAGGTCAGCGGCTATGATCTCGACAGCATTGCCATTGCCTCCGAATCCCTGCGCAGCCGCATGCTCGCCTCGGATCGCTACATCGAGGTCGAGACCACCCTGCAGCCGGGCCACCCCGAGATTCAGATCCTGTTCGATCAGGAGCGCGCGGCGCGGCTGGGCCTGGATACCGCCGATCTGGCCGATCGCGTGGTCGGCTCGGTGCAGGGCGAAATCGCTACGCGCTACCGCCTGGCCGATCGCGAGATCGACGTGCTGGTGCGTGGCCGTGAGCAGGATCGCAACAGCATCGCCGCGGTGCGCGATCTGATCGTCAACCCCGCATCCGAGCGCCCGCTGCCGCTGTCCGCGGTGGCCGACGTGCAGCTCAAGAGCGGGCCGTCCGAAATCCGTCGCTACGATCAGCAGCGTGTCGTCATTCTGTCGGCCGATATCGCCTACGGCGATCTCGGCGATGCCGTGATCGACCTGCAACGCATCATCGACGGCACGCCGATGCCGCGCGGCGTCAGCGCACTGGTGGCCGGCCAGAGCGAGGAGATGAAGGTCTCGTTCGAATCGCTGCGCTTCGCCCTGCTGCTGGCCGTGTTCCTGGTCTACCTGGTCATGGCCTCGCAGTTCGAGTCGCTGAAGCAGCCGTTCGTGATCCTGTTCACGATCCCGCTGGCGGCCATCGGCGCGATCGCGTCACTGGTCATCGCCGGCCAGGTCATCAACGTGATCGCGATGATCGGCATGATCGTGCTCGCCGGCATCGTGGTGAACAATGGCATCGTGCTGATCGACCTGATCAACCGTCTGCGCAAAGAAGGCCGCAACAAGTTCGAGGCCGTGCTCGAAGCCGGTCCGGCGCGCCTGCGTCCGATCCTGATGACCACGCTGACCACGGTGCTGGGCCTGCTGCCGGTCGCGCTGTCCGGCGGTGAGGGCTCGGAAGTCAGTCGACCGATGGCGATCGTGGTGGTCGGCGGCCTGCTGGTCGCGACGCTGCTGACGCTGTTCGTGATTCCGGTGCTGTACACGCTGTTCGAGCGGGAGCGTGCGGAGTGATGACTGCGCCGGCGAAGAATTCGCCCGCGCCATGCGGCCCGGGCAGTCACGAGCAAAGGTTTTTCTCCCTCTCCCGCCGGGAGAGGGCCGGGGTGAGGGCGTGCAGCGCTGATTCGTACCCCGAGCTTTCACCGGACGTGGCGCCCTCACCCCCAACCCCTCTCTCGGCGGGAGAGGGAGGCTTATGCGTCGGGCGATCTGTGGGGATTTCGAGCACCATTCTCGCGCGGGATTTCGAGCGGTGCCTTCCATGAATCCCACCAGTCTCTCCCTGACCCGCCCGATCACCATCGCGATGGTCTTCGTGTGCATGAGCCTGCTCGGTGTCATCGGCAGCCAGAAGCTGCCGCTGGAGTCGATTCCGGACATCGAATTCCCGGCGATCTTCGTGTTCGTGCCGTACCGCAACTCCACGCCCGAGGATGTGGAGCGCCGCATCACGCGCCCGGTGGAGGAGGCGCTCGGCACATTGCCCGGCGTGCGCAAGATGGAATCCGAATCGCGCGACGACGGCACCCAGGTCAATGTGTTCTTCGACTGGGGCGCGGACCTCGCGGCCAAGAGCGTGGAAGCGCGCGACAAGATCGACGCGCTGCGTGACGACATGCCGCGCGATGTCGACCGCATCCAGATCTTCAAGTTTTCCGGTGCCGATCAGCCGATGCTGGTGCTGCGAATTTCGGCCGAGCGCGATCTTTCGAACTCCTATGAAATGCTGGAGCGCAACCTCAAGCGCCGCATCGAGCGCATCGAAGGCGTGTCGCGCGTGGACCTTTACGGCGTGCAGGCGCAGGAGGTTCGAGTGGAGCTGTCGGCCGAGCGAGTCGCGGCATTCGGTGTCGACCTGATGAGCCTGTCCACCTCTTTGCAGCGCGCCAATTTCTCGCTGACGGCTGGCGATCTGGTCGAGGCCGGCAAGCGCTATTACGTGAAACCGGAAGGACGCTTCGATTCGCTGGATGCGATTCGCAATGTGGTCATCGCGCCGAACGGGCTACGCCTCGGCGACGTCGCCGACGTGGTCTACGCCAAGCCGGACCTGCTAGAGGCCCGCCACCTCAATCGCCGTCAGGCTATCGGTCTGAACGTGGCCAAGGAGACCGGCGCCAACCTCGTGGCTGTCTCGGAGCGCGTCAGGGACGAGATCGAGGCGATCAAGCAGCTGCCGGAGATGCGTGGCATCAGCCTGATCGAGTTCACCGATCAGGCCAAGGAGGTGAAACAGTCGCTGGCGGACCTGATCAATGCCGGCCTGATCGGCGCACTGCTGTCGTTCGTGGTGCTGTACCTGTTCCTACGCAATGCGCTGATGACCCTGGTGGTGACGCTGGCGGTGCCGCTGTCGCTGTTGATCACGCTGGCGGTGATGTACTTCACCGGCTTCACGCTCAACATCCTCACGCTGATGGGGCTGATGCTGTCGGTGGGCATGCTGGTCGACAACTCCGTGGTCGTCAGTGAATCGATCTTCCTGCAGCGTGCGCAGTCGCCGGGCGATGTTCGCGGTGCCACGTTGGCGGGTGTCAAAACCGTGGGCCTGGCGGTGGCGCTGGGCACGCTCACGTCCGCGATCGTGTTTCTGCCGAACATCGTCGGCCAGCAAACCCAGCTGACGATCTTCCTGTCGCATATCGCGGTCACGATCTGCGTATCGCTGGCGGCCTCCTTGCTGGTCTCGGTGACCCTGATCCCGTTGCTGACCACAAAGATTCCGGTGACCCCCGACCAGGGCAGCCGCGCCATCGACTGGCTGGCGCGACACTTCGCCAACTGGCTGGCCTGGACGCTGCGCCATCGCGGCTGGACCAGCCTGTTCATCCTGCTCACGGTGCTCAGCGTGGCGATTCCGGCGGCCGTGACCAAGATGGACATGTTCCCGGACGAAAGCTCGAGCCGCTTCGAGATGGACTACAACATCGACAACGTCTACGCGCTTTCGAAAATCGAGGAATCGGTCGATCGCATCGAGGCTTTCCTGTATGCGAACAAGGAGCGCTTCGAGATCGAATCGGTCTACAGCTACTACGCGCAGGACCAGGCCCAGACCGTGGTCTATCTGCTGCAGGACGAGGATCAGCGCAGCAAGACCGGACAGCAGATCAAGGACGAGATCCGCGAAGAAATGCCGGAGATCGCGATCGGACGGCCCACGTTCGAGGAACAGCGTTCGGGCAGCAGTGGTGCGCTGGGCGTGCAGGTGTTCGGTGAATCCAGCGAGGGTCTGCACGAGGTTGCCGAGAACGTGACCGCCATCCTGCGCGGCGTGCCGCAGCTCAGGGATGTACGCCTCGACGCCGGTCCGGAATCCTGGGAAGTGCGCGTCAAGGTCGACCGCGAACGCGCCCATCAGAACGGACTGTCGAGCCAGCAGGTCGCGGAAGTCGTGGCCGGTGCGATGCGTGGCACCGAGCTGCGGCCGTACCGCTCCGCGAGTGGTGAGGTCGATATGCTGCTGGAATTCCGGCGCAGCGATCGCACCAATCTCGATGCGCTGATGCTGCTGCCGATCATCACACCCGACGGCAATCGCATCGCGCTGTCGACGGTCGCGGACCTGTCGATCGGTGACGTGCCGGCCACGATCAAGCGCAGCGACCGCCGCACCGCGATGACCATCAATTTCGGCACGGCGGAAGGCGTGACCGCCGACGATGCGCGTGCCCTGGTCGACAACACCTTGTCCAAGCTGAGCTTTCCCGCCGGCTACAGCTGGGGCCACGGCCAGGCTTTCGATGACGAGGCGCGCGACCAGCAGACCATGATGGTGAACATGCTGCTCGCCATCATCTGCATCTATCTGGTGATGGCGGCGCTGTTCGAATCGGTGCTGGTGCCGTCCGCGATCATCACCTGCATTCTGTTCTCGTACGTCGGCGTGTACTGGTTCTTCATGTTCACCGGCACCAGCTTCTCGTTCATGGCCATGATCGGGCTGCTGGTGCTGATGGGCGTCGTGGTCAACAACGGCATCGTGCTGGTGGATTACGTGAATCAGCTGCGCGCCCAGGGCTACTCGCGCGAGGACGCCCTGATCCACGGCTCGCGCGACCGTCTGCGGCCGATTCTGATGACCGCCGGCACCACGATACTCGGCATGGTGCCGCTCGCGGTTTCGGACACCGCCGTGGGCGGCGACGGCCCGGCCTACTACCCGATGGCGCGCGCCGTGATCGGCGGCCTCGGCTTTGCCACGATCGTCAGCCTGTTCATGCTGCCGACGATCTACCTGAACCTTGAGGACCTCGCGCACTGGGGCCAGCGCGTGCTGGCGCGGGCGCGCGGCCAAATCACTTTTTCGGCGGCGCCGTCGGCGCCGACCGGACCACAGGAGAAACCATGATGGACGCCACCCTGAATCGGGACCGCGGCAGCGTCGTGCTCGGCGCGCTGTTGATGTTGATCTTGAGCGTATTGCTGTTCTGGCTGCCGGGCATCGGCTCGCTGATCGCCGGCATCGTCGGCGGCAAGGTCGCCGGCAGCGTGCTGCGCGGCCTCGCCGCGGCGATTCTGCCAAGCCTGCTGGTCGGCGCCGCGCTGTTCTTCGGCATCAGCCTGATCGGCCTGCCGATTGTCGGCCTGCTGGCGGGTGCCAGCGCCAGCGTGATCTTCGTCGCCGGCAGCGGCATGCTGCTGCTGGGTGCGCTGATCGGCGGTTTGCTGGCCTGAGGTCGCTGGCGCGGCCGTCATCGCGGGCCCGCTACAAAAAAGCCCGGCGGGTGGCCGGGCTATTCAAGAACGATCGTCGCCGCTCAGTGCATTTCGATCGCCTTGCGCAGCTTTTTCATTGAGGCCGATTCGATCTGGCGAATCCGCTCGGCCGATACGCCGTACTTGTCGGCGAGTTCCTGCAGGCCGGTCTTGTGCTCATCGTTGAGCCAGCGGCTGTAGAGGATGTCGCGCGAGCGCTCGTCCAGACCTTCCAGGGCATCACGCAGCCGATCTTCCTGGTCGTCCTGCCACTCGGCATTGGCGATCGCGTCGAAAGGATCGCGGTCATCGGCCAGCCAGTCCTCGGGCACGTAGGACTCCTCGCCATCCGCCGGGGTCGCGCTGAACGAGACGTCGGCGCCGGAGAGGCGCGATTCCATCGCCAGCACTTCCTCGGGCTTGACGTTGAGATCGTGCGCCACGGCCTCCACCTCGGCCTTGTTCATCCAGCCCAGACGGGTCTTGGCGCGGCGCAGGTTGAAGAACAGCTTGCGCTGCGCCTTGGTCGTGGCGACCTTGACGATGCGCCAGTTCTTGAGGATGAATTCGTGAATCTCGGCCTTGATCCAGTGCACCGCGAAGCTGATCAGACGCACCCCGACTTCCGGATCGTAGCGCTTGACCGCCTTCATCAGGCCGATATTGCCTTCCTGGATCAGGTCGGCGAACTGCAGGCCGTAACCGAGGTAGCCGCGCGCGATGTGCACGACGTGACGCAGGTTCGCCATGACCAGGGTCTGCGCGGCGTCGAGGTTTTCCTCGTCGCGCAGCTCGCGGGCCAGACGCGTTTCGTCCTGCGCCGCCAGGACCGGAATCTGATTGACGGCGCCGATATAGGCGTCGAGGCTGCCGGCCAGCGGTACCAGTAGGTTCTGTTTAAGAGCCAATTGCGTGTTTGCTTGAGTCATCGATTTCGCACTCCCGTGAGCGCCCAGGGCAATGTTAGCACTCGATGGTTCTGACTGCTAAGGGTGGCAAAAGTTCCGGCCGATCGAGTCCACAGGTCCACAGGTCCGTGCTCAGGTCGGCTCGATTTTCGACAGATGCCGGCTCACGGTCCAGAACGCGCCCAGCCAACCCAGGGCGATACCGCCGCCCAGCACTGACAGCAGGCCGAGGAAGGACAGGCCGGCGACCCGATAGTCGCTGTCGTACAGCCCGGACAGCCGCGCCGCCGGGTCGGCTACGGCGATCAGCGCAGCACTGATCAGTATCAGCGCGATCAGGCCGCCGCTCAGCCCGTACCAGAAGCCGGTATAGAGGAACGGCCGGCGGATGAATCCGTCGGGCGCGCCGACCAGCTTCATCACCACGATCTCGTCGCGCCGGTTCTCGATGTCCAGGCGGATGGTGTTGCCGACCACCACCACCACGGCGGCGGCCAGCAGGGCGGCCAGCAGCAGGACGCCGCGGCGCACGATCTCCAGAATCGCGTAGAGCCGCTGCAGCCATTGCTGGTCGAGCGTGGCCTGGTCGACTTCCGGCAGCTTGGCGAGGCTGTCCACCAGCAGTTCGATGGTCGCCGGCGTCTGTTTCGGGTCCGGGAACACCACGATCACGGCCGGCAGCGGATTGGTCTCCAGGATGTCCAGCGCTTCGCCGAAACCGGAATGCTCGCGGAACTGCGCCATCGCCTCGTCGCGCGAGATGTAGCGCACCTGGTCGATACCGGGCCGCGTGCGCAGTGTCTGGCTCAGGGCCTGAGCCTGTGCATCGTCGACGTCCTCCTTGAGAAACAAGGAGGCCTGCAGACTGCGTTCCCAGCTGTGGCTGAGCGTGCCGAGGTTCTTGACCAGCAGATGCAGGCCGGCCGGCATTGCCAGCGTGATGCCGATCACCAAGGCCGTCAGGAAGGTGCCCAGCGGTTTGATCGACAACTGCCCCAGCGTGAACACCAGCACCTGTGCATGGCCGTGCGCGAGCCGCGACAGCAGCGGCATGCGTGATTCGGAGCCGTCGCGCGGCGGTGCCGGCTTGCGCTTACGGCGTGACATGCAGGTCTCCATGCGACACCGGGCCCTGCTCGGAGAGGCGGCCTTGCTCCAGATGAATCAGCCGGTACGGCAGCTGCCGGATCAGGTCGATGGCATGCGTCGCCACCAGCACCGAGACGCCGACCTCGTTGAAGCGCCGGAAGATGCCCATGATGTCCTGCGCCATTTCCGGGTCCAGATTGCCGGTCGGTTCATCGGCCAGCAGCAGATCGGGTTTGGCGACGATGGCGCGGGCGATGCCCACGCGCTGCTGTTCGCCGCCGGACAGGGTCAGCGGATAGACGCGCTCCTTGCCGAGCAGTTCCACTGCGTCCAGAGCCGCACGCACGCGCCGCGCGATGTCCTGATGGCGCCAGCCGCGGATCACCAGCGGCAGCCCCACATTGTCGAACACGGTGCGGTCGTAGAGCAGGTTGAAGTTCTGGAAGATGATGCCGATGCGCTGGCGGTGCGTGGCGATGCGGCCGCCACGTATCGTCGCGAGATCGGCGCCGCCGACGATCACCTGCCCGCTGCTGGGCCGCAGCATCGCCGCGATCGCCTTGAGCAGGGTGGACTTGCCGGCGCCGGAGGCGCCGGTCAGGAACGCCATCTCGCCGTGCGCCAGCGAGAACGACAGCCGCGAGAGCACGTCCTGGCCATTCTGGTAACGATGGCTGACGTCCTTGAATTCGATGATCGGGTCCACGCGTGGGCGTCCTTTGCCAAAGTGTTGCGGGCGGCTCAGTCGGTGTCGCCGACCAGCGCCTCGGCGAAAGCCTCGGCGTCGAACGGCACCAGATCATCCACGCCTTCGCCGATTCCGATGAAGCGGATCGGCACCGACAGGCGCTTGGCGATCGCGAGCACGATACCGCCCTTGGCGGTGCCATCGAGCTTGGTCAGCGTCAGGCCGGTCAGACCGATCGCCTCGTGGAACTGCACCGCCTGCACCAGCGCGTTGCCGCCGGTGGTCGCGTCCACCACCAGCATGACCTCGTGCGGCGCGTAGGGGTCGTGCTTCTGCACCACGCGCTTGATCTTGCGCAGCTCGTCCATCAGATGGCCCTGCGTGTGCAGACGCCCCGCGGTGTCGACGATCACCAGATCCGAGCCGCGCCGTTTGGCCGCTTCCACCGCGTCATAGATCACCGAAGCGGCATCCGCGCCTTCCCCCTGCGCCACGATCGGCACCTCGACGCGGTCGGCCCAGGTCTTGAGCTGCTGCGTGGCGGCGGCGCGAAAGGTGTCTCCGGCGGCCAGCACCACGGACTGTCCCTGGTTCTTGTAGTGCCGCGCCAGCTTGCCGATCGTGGTGGTCTTGCCGACGCCGTTCACGCCAGCCACGAACAGGACGTAGGGTTTGATGAACTCCGGTATCTCCAGCGGCTGCGAGACCGGCGCCAGCCATTCCACGATCAGCGACTTGAGCCGCGCACGCAGCTGCGCCTCGTTGCGGATGCGGCTGGCACCGATGTCCGCCGATAGCCGTTCGCACAGCCAGGTGGTGGCCTCGACGCCCGCGTCCGCGGTGAGCAGGCGCGTTTCGATTTCTTCGATGGCGTCAGCGTCGAGCTTGTCGCTGGTGAACATGCGGCCGAGGTCGTAGCTCAGCCAGGAGTCGCCGCGGTTGAGGCGCGCGCGCATTTTCGAGATGACGCTGGAATCACTCATTTGAAGTATTTTCGGGCCATTCTGAGTCAATTCGTATCATTTTCGTCGCCGCCATCGGCCTGTGGTGCCGGATACAGCAGACGGACCGTGCCGCTCCAGCGTCCCGGATCGCGTTCGTAGGCGGGATGGACCACCAAGGTTTCGGCGAAGCCCGGCGGCGCCTGCAGGGCCAGCAGCGGCAAATCGTAGTTCTGCAAGGTTACCGGGACTTGCAGCAGATAGACGAGTGCCGCGGCCGATTGCGTGGTCACGCCGCCGACCCACAGCGGCAGGCCATCCGCGCTCCAGCCGCTGGCCCACAGGCGCAGCACCGCTTCGCGCGGCGTCTGCTGCGGATCCTGCTCGCGGACGCGTGTCAGTACCAGATCGGGGTGACGGCCGTTGTGAATCTGCGGCAGAACCGGCAAATCCGACAGCACCGTTTCCGAAGCCAGCATGCGCAGCGCGGTGACCGGCGTCAGGTGCACCGGTTCGCGCCAGTCCGCGGCCAGCAGGGCGCTGCGGATGTCGCCAAGCTGGCCTCGCCATTGCAGATTCAGCGGCTGGCTGTGATGGCTGGCGATGTCGCCGCGGTAGGCCGGCAGTTCGCCGAAACCGCCGCGCAGCCAGTGCTGAGCGCTCATCTGCTGCGGCGGCAGGCCGGGCAGGCTCGGCGCATGCGCGCGCAGCGGCGCGAACAGCACCACCGCCACCACGAAGCTCACGAACACCGGCATGAAGAAGCGCCGCCCCGGCACCCGGCGCGCGTTGTGGCGGCGATAACCCACCGCCAGCACCAGAGTCCACAGCAGGCCGATCGCCACCGCGAATGCCGCCGTCGAGAACCATTGCAGGCCGAGATACAGCTGGCTGGCCGTGATCAGGCCGACCATCGCCACCGCGATACCGTAGTAGCGCGTGCGCGTGCGGTCGCTGCGGCCGACCGACAGCAGCACCGGAATCAGGCCGTAGACCACCGTGGTCAGGATCAGGTCGCTGCCGAGAAAGCGACTGTGCGCGGCGCCTTCCCCATAGAACTGCGCCGGCTCGGCGATCTGTACGCCGGCATAGAGGCCAACCGCGATCACCGCGCCGAAGGCGACGCCGGCCGCCAGATGGGCGGCGGCGCGACCCTGGCGCAGCCACAGCAGCGTAACAAAGGCGGCGGCGGCGGAGACCAGCATCACCGGCACATCGCCCAGCACCGTGATCCACGAGGCGGCGATGCGGCCCCAGGGCGCATGCAGGTCCGACAGGGTCTGGTAGACGATCGCGTCGATCGGCTGCGGGTGCCCACGCAGCAGCAGCCAGATCAGTCCGAGACCGAGCCAGCCGGCGATCAGGAACAGCCCGGCCAGGATCAGCAGCGCCGGCGTTTCAGGCTGGTCGGGATCGGCCAGCCAGGCACCGAGGCGGCCGAAGCGGCGGTGTCGGCCGCTCCAGCGCAGCAGCCAGACCACCCAGACTTCGGCATGGTGCTGTGCGTATCGCGCCACGATCCGCGTCAGGAACAGCAGCGTCCACACCAGTGCGAAGGCGAACATCAGCAGCAGTGCGAAGCGCGTCGCGATCTCCGCCGCCAGATGCAGCGAGGCGCCGACGGCGATGCCCGGAAACGTGAAGGCGATGGCCCAGACGAAGCAGGCCACGACATCCCACAGCATGAACGTCAGCAGACGCATGCCGGAGGCCGCGGCTACGGCCGGTACCAGCGGACGGATCAGCCCGATCAGACGGCCCAGGATGATGCCCTTGGCGCCATGACGGTAGAAAAAGCGGCGCGCCGAGCCGATCGACTCGCGATACCGCTCGGCAAAATTCGTGCTCAGGATGCGCTTGCCGTAACGCGCGCCGATGGCGAAGTTCAGCAGATCGCCGAGCATCGCGCCGATCGCCGCGCACACCAGTGCCGGCCACAGATCCAGGGCATTGAGCGCGATCAGCGCGCCTACGCCGAACAGGATCACCGGGCTCGGAAACAGGAAGCCAAGCAGGAACAGGGCGTCGGCGAACGACACCGCGACGATGATCAGCAGCGCCCAGGACGGGTGCTGCGCGACCCAGTCCAGCAGTGGCTGAACCCAGTCGAACAAGGCCGGTCTAGGCCAGTTTGTGGAAGGCGGCCGAGGCCGCGGCGAGGGTCGCGCGCAGCTCGGCGTCACCATGTACGGCGGAGACGAAACCGGCTTCGTAGGCCGAGGGCGCCAGCGACACGCCGGCCTCCAGCATCGCGTGGAAGAAGCGGTTGAACGCCGTCAGGTCGCAGGCTGTCACCGCCTTGAAGTCGGTCGGAATCGCCTCCGCGAAATACAGTCCGAACATCGAGCCCAGGTGCTGTGCCGAGAACGGCACGCCGGCGGCGCGTGCGGCGCCGCGCAGGCCGGTGATGAGGCGTTCGGTGTAGTCGTCGAGCCGCATGTACAGCGCCGGGTCGTCGAGCTTGCGCAAGGTGGTCAGGCCGGCCACCATCGCCAGCGGATTGCCGGATAGGGTGCCGGCCTGATAAACCGGCCCGACCGGCGCCAGCTTCTGCATGATGTCGCGGCGGCCGCCGAAGGCGCCGACCGGCAGGCCGCCACCGAGAATCTTGCCGAGCGTGGTCAGGTGCGGCTGCACGCCGTACAGACCCTGCGCGCCACCCGGATGCACGCGAAAGCCGGTCATCACCTCGTCGAGGATCAGCAGGGCGCCGTGGCGCTCGCACAGCTCCATCAGGCCCTGCAGGAATCCCGGCGCCGGCAGCACCATGTTCATGTTGCCGGCGATCGGCTCGACGATCACGCAGGCGATCGAATCGGGCTGTGCCTGAAACAGGGCCTCGACGCTGCTGAGGTCGTTGTAGTCGGCGCTATGGGTGTGGCGCACGAATTCGGCCGGCACGCCCGGTGAACTCGGTACGCCGAAGGTCAGCGCGCCGGAGCCGGCCTTGACCAGCAGGCTGTCGCCGTGGCCGTGGTAACAGCCCTCGAACTTGATGATGCCGTCGCGGCCGGTGTAGCCGCGGGCCAGGCGGATCGCGGACATCGTGGCCTCGGTGCCGGAACTGCACATCCGCACCTGCTCCATCGACGGTACGCGCTGGCACAGCAGCTCCGCCATTTCGATCTCGAGTTCGGTCGGCGCCCCGAAGCTGACGCCGGTCTCGGCCTGGTCGCGGATTGCCGCCACCACGTCCGGATCGCCGTGGCCGAGGATCATCGGCCCCCAGGAGCCGATGTAGTCGATGTACTCGCGGCCGTCGGCGTCGACCACATAGGCGCCGTGCGCCCGTTCGATAAAGCGCGGCGTACCGCCCACGGACTTGAACGCCCGTACCGGGGAATTGACGCCGCCCGGCGTGGTCTTCTGGGCGCGCTCGAACAGGATTTCGGACTGGCTCATGTCGGATCTTTGAAGAGTTTCAGATAACCGCGCGCGGCGGCCTCGATGTCGGTTGCCCCGAACACGCCGTCGACTGCCGCGATCAGGTCGGCGCCGCGTGCGCGCAGCGGGCCGGCATTATCGGCCGTGAGGCCGCCGATGACACAGATCGGCAGCGCCAGTGCGGCGCGGGCGGCGTCCAGCAGTTCCAGCGATGCGGGCGGTGCGTCCGGTTTGGTCTTGGATGCAAAGAAGCGGCCGAACGCCACATAGCTGGCGCCTTCGGCGGCCGCCGCCTGGGCGCGCTCCAGACTGCCCGAGCAACTGCGGCCGATGATTGCGCGTGGGCCTAGGCGCAGGCGTGCATTGCGGATCGCGCCGTCGCTGGCGCCCAGGTGTACGCCATCGGCGCCGCTGCGCAGGGCCAGCTCGGTGTCGTCATTGATGATCAGCGCGGCGCCGGCATCGTGGCACAGGCGCTGCAAGCGCTTGGCGCGCTCCTCACGCTGCTCGGCGCTGGCGCGCTTGTCGCGATACTGGATCAGGCGGGCGCCACCGGCGAGCGCGGCGGCCACGGCCGAAACCAGCCGCTGCGGGTCTTCGCAGACCGCCTCGGAGGTGACTGCGTACAGGCCTGACAGGGACATGGGAGGCAATGCCGGGAAACGGGCGCACAGCCTAGCAGTCTGTCGGGCTTAGGGGGGTAGCGATGGGCCGAAGCCGCAGTCGATCATCCTGAGTCCGACGGACTGCTGGCCGATCAGGCGCGCGGACGTCCTTGACGTGCGCCGTGCCAACGGTTCGGAATCGCGCGACCGCTGCCGATGACCAGTCGTGCGGCGAGGGCGCCCTGTACGAAGCGCTGCGCGCGCACTAGCGCTTGCTCCAGCGCATCACCTTGCGCCAGCCGCGCGGCGATGGCCGAAGCCAGGGTGCAGCCGGCGCCGTGGAAGCCCACCGGTTCGCGCGGCCATTCGAAACGCTGTGGCGCGCCGTCGCGACGATGCCAGGTGTTGATCACGGTCTCGCCGGCTTCGTCGCCGCCGGTGACCAGCACGTTGGCGCAGCCGTCGGCCACCAGCGCTGCGCCAGCCGCGTCTGCGTCGGCCAGGCCGGTCAGCGCGCGCGCTTCGGATGCGTTCGGGGTGATCAGCGTCGCGGCCGGCAGCAATTCGCGGCGCAGGGCCTGTGCCGTTTCGTCCTGGGCCAGCACGCCGCCACCGCCGGCGCGCAGCACCGGATCGACCACCGCCGGTACGCCCCGCCCGCGAATCAGCCGGGCGATCAGTACGGTCTGTTCGGGCGAACCGAGCAGGCCGACCTTGATCGCCTGCGGCGGACAGTCGGCGCAGACGCGTTCGATCTGTTGCGCCAACCAGTCCAGCGAGACGGCCTGCACGGCGTAGACCTCGGCGCTGTCCTGCACGGTGAGGCTGCTCAGCACCGACAGCGGGTGCGCGCCCATCGCGCCACAGGCTTCGATGTCGGCCTGAATGCCGGCGCCGCCGCTGGGATCGTGTCCCGAAATGCACAACAAACGCGCGGGATATTTCATTGGGCGTCGTAGCTTCTTCAATTTACGTGGATTTCCGGTCCATGCCCCGAAACGGGGCGGACTTGCTATTTATTCACAGCGCTGCTAGCTGCTGGGGCGCGCGGTGCATAAATCAGCGGCGGCCCTTCGGAAAGTCAGATAAGTTCGTACAAGTCTATGAATTTAAATAAATATGTCGGAGTGGTTACAAAATGATCGCCAGCGTAAAAATGCCCTGATTTCCGCCCTTGAAGGCCCGCGTGCAGGTGTTCCTAACAAACTTATCCACAGCTTCTGTGTGTATGCCGGGTATTCCCTTGGATACCCGGAGCTTAGCGCCGAAAGCTCAGGTAAACGGACGGTTGTCACATTCGGCCGCATCGAACGGATGCGGTGCTGTGCTAGCTTAGCCGACGCGAGGGCGGCGACGGGCCGCACAGACTCCTGCCAACGGCGCCCGGGGGCGATGTGGTGAGCGAATACTGGGTTCATCTCGGCTACGTATTCATGCTGATCGCCTTGCTGGCGCGCGACGTATTGTGGCTGCGTTCGATCCTGGTTCTGGCGCAGGGCAGTATCTGCGCCTATGCCTGGGGCCAGGGTTTGATCGGCATGGCCTGTTGGAACGCGGCCTTCGTGGTCATCAATGCGATCTGGGCACTGCTGATCCTGCGCGAGCGGCAGGCCGCCGCGATACCGACGGAACTGCAAGCGATCCACGCCCGCCATTTTTCAGCGATGGCGCCGCGGGAATTCCTGCGCTTCTGGGCGATGGGCAGCCCCGGCCAGATTCGCGATGCGCGATTGGTACCGGCCGGTGTGCATCCGCACGCTCTGCTGTTCCTGGTATCGGGTCAGGCGCGCGTGTCACGCCAGGGTCTGGAACTGGCGCGACTGCCCCGGGGCAGTTTCGTCGCCGAAATGAGTCTGCTCACCGGGCAGTCCACCTCGGCGGACGTGGACGCGATCGGTACTGTTGATGTGCGCAGCTGGTCCGCCGAACAGCTGGCCGGCCTGCGCAGCTCGCGGCCGGCGCTGTGGATCAAGCTGCAAAGCGTGCTCGGGCTCGATCTGGTGGAAAAACTCAAGCGTGCCGCTCCGGTGAACGCAACAGCGGCCGACACCGGTTCGGATCGCCGTCCGGAGCCGGTGGGTGAGGATGTCGAACTCGACCCCGCCAGCGGTTCGAGCGTCAGCCCGGTCTGAGCGCAGGCGCCCGGACATGCCGGAGTATCCCGACCTGACGGTGTACCTCGAATGCCTGGAGCGGCGGGCGCTGGGGCGGCCGCTGACGGGCCTGCGTCTGGGTCGTCCGTTCGTGCTGCGCACCGTCGAACCCCATCCGGAGACCTTCGCCGGTCGCAAACTGATCCGCACCGGCCGCATCGGCAAGCGTCTGTTGCTGGTGTTCGAGGGCGGTTTCTGCGCGCTGATCCACCTGATGATCCTGGGCAGATTGCACTGGAAGGCGGTCGGCGCGGCGCTGCCCAAGGGCAGCGGCCTGTGTGCGCTGGACTTCGACAGCGGTAGCCTGCAACTGACTGAATCCGGCAAGAAGCGTCGCGCTTCGCTGTACCTGTTCGCCGACGAGGCCTCGGCGGCGGCCGAACAGCGTGGCGGGCTGGAAGTGTTCGAGGTGGACTACGAACGCTTCGCCGCACGTCTGCGCGCGGAACGGCACACGCTCAAGCGGGCCTTGACCGACCCGCGCATCCTCAGCGCCATCGGTAACGCCTATTCCGACGAGATCCTGCATCACGCGCGTCTGTCGCCGTTCCGCCAGACGCAGCAACTCAGCGATGCCGAGTTGCACCGCCTCCACCAAGCCGTCGTCGAGGTGCTTACCGCATGGACCGAGCGTTTGCGCGCCGAGGCCGAAGCCGCCGGCGATTGGCCGAAGAAAGTCACGGCCTTTCATCCCGGGATGGCCGTTCATGGTCGCTTCCGGCAGCCGTGCCCGGTGTGCGGCGCCCCGGTGCAGCGCATCGTTTATGCCAGCAACGAGGCCAACTATTGCGCGCGTTGCCAGACCGAAGGGCGCCTGCTCGCCGATCGCGCGCTTTCGCGCTTGTTGCACGACAGTTGGCCCAAGACGCTGACGGATGATTGAGTGAGGCAACAGCTTTTGGTCTCGCGCAAGGCCGCAAAGGCGCGAAAATACGCGAAGATAATGGCGACTCAAAGCGGGCAGATGGGGAGAGGCATTCTTCGAAGCACTGGCGGTGTACCGCAATGGTTTTGGACTTTATTGTTGTCTGCCTTTGCGTCTTCGCGCCTTTGCGCGAGATAAAGTGAGTCCAGGCCTCCGAGAACTCAGCGCGCTCGACTCGGTGCCATTCCGGTCCAGCGCCGGTACGCGCGTGTGAACGCGCTTTGCTCGGAATAGCCCAGCAGGTAGGCGATCTCCGCCAGGGACTTGTTCGGGTCCGCCAGGTAGCGCTCGGCGTGGCGGCGGCGCACGTCATCCAGCACGCTCTGGTAGCGGATGCCGAGTTCATCAAGGCGGCGCTGCAAGGTGCGTGGGCTCAGGCCCAGGGGCCGCGCATTGTCACGCAGTGTGGTGCGGCCGGCGGCCAGACCGCGTGAAATGACATGGCGCAGGGCGGGCAGCGGCTCCGGTTCGTGCGCAATTTCGGACAGCAGTGCGCGCGCCTGCGCATCCATCAGCGCATTGAGTTCCGCGTCGGCCTGCACGATCGGAAAGTCCAGCCACCCGGCCGGAAAGCGCAGTCCGGTAAATGCGGCATCGAAGTGCGGCTCACAGCGCAGCACCTCGCGATAGGCGCGCAGGCTGCGCGGCGTCGGATAGGCGAACATCGCCTGACAGACCAGGTCGTCGCGCCCCAGCAGCCAGCGCGAATAGCTGACCCAGCCGGCCAGGGAGGACTGCGCCAGGACCAGGGGCGGATGCGCGTCGAACGGCGCGCGCCAGTGCAGCTCGGCCCAGTCGCCGCGCCGCAGCAGCCGGGTTTCGCTGACCTCGCCCACGATCTTCTCGTAGCGTTCCAGGCGGTCGATCGCCTCGGACAGCGTGGCGCAGCTCATCGCCACGTAGCCCAGCAGACCGTAGTGACGCGGCTTGATGGCGGCGCCCACGCGCAGCGCCAGGTCGGCGTCGCCGGTGGCGGCGATCGCCTGATCGAACATCCGCACCCAGGCGCTCAGCGGCATGCGCGCGCTGGCGTCCGTCGACTCCACGAGCGCCAGTTGCGGCTCGTCGAACAGCCCGGTCGGATCGATGCCGCGCTCCCGCAGATAGTCCACGAGCGAGCGCGCGTACAGCGGCGACACCTGGGCCTGATGATCAGGATGCGGATCGATTCGGGATTCCATGTCGCGATTTGTCAAACGAAACGAGGTCCACGTCAAGACCTCGGCTCTGCGTGGGCGTCAAAATGGGGGCATAAACATCGAGCGAATCGAGAGGGGAACAGGGCATGGACCTATTGCTGACACGCCTGCCGCAGCCGATCAGCCACTGGCTGGCCACGGCGCAGTTCGAGCAACTGTTCCTGTTGCTGCTGGCGCCCGTGTTTCTTGTGACGATCGCCGTCGAGTTGTTCTGGTGGCGCGCGCGCGGTCGTCATGTCTACGAGTGGCGGGACACCCTCAACAACTCCGTGCTCGCCTTGAGCCATCAGGCTGCGGACGCGCTGGCCTGGAGTCTGCTGCTGGGCCTGTTCTATGCCGTCTGGCGGCACCGCCTGTTCGAGATTCCGTTCAATCTGGCGAGCGTGATCCTGCTCTATGTGCTGCAGGACTTTCTTTATTACTGGTTTCACCGCGCCAGCCATCGCATCCGCTGGATGTGGGCCTCGCATGTGGTGCATCACTCGCAGGAATCACTGAACCTGTCGACCGCCTTCCGTCAGAGCCTGACCTATCCGATTTCCGGCATGTGGGTGTTCTGGCTGCCGCTGGCCTGGATCGGCTTCAAGCCGGAGCACATCGTGCTGTGTGTGGCGGTCAATCTGGCCTACCAGTTCTTCGTGCATACCGAGGCCGTGAACAAGTTGCCGCGCGCCTATGAATGGCTGTTCAACACGCCCTCGCACCATCGCGTGCACCACGCGCGCAACCCGCAGTACATCGACCGCAACTACGCGGGCGTGCTGGTGATCTGGGACCGGCTGTTCGGCAGCTTCGTGCCGGAAGACCCGGCCGATCCCTGCGACTACGGCATCACCCGTCAGCTCAAAACACGCAATCCGATTCGGATGATGTTCCACGAGTGGATCGATCTGTTCCGCGACGTTGCTCGGCCCGGTCCGCTGTGGCTGCGCACCAAGCACCTGTGGGCGCCGCCGGAATGGCAGCGCGAGAACTCCGCTGTACAGACCGCGAGTCGCGCGTCGGTTCAGGCTGGCCGTACGCGTTAACGGCCATGCCGGTGGAGGCACCCCGGAAAATGAATCCTGGGCTAGGCAGGCCGCCCTCTCCCCACCACCCGCTCCGCGGGCGGTCCTCCCCTCTCCCACGTCGTGGGCGAGGGGCAGCGGACTCGCTGCGCGAGATTCACGTTAACGGCCATGACGCAAGCGGCGCGCCGCAAAATGAATCTCCTGCGTCATGGCCGTTCCCCTCACCCACCGCTCGCAGCCGCGAGCGGTCCCCCCTCTCCCGCAAGCGGGCGAGGGTAGGTCGGCATCACGCCGCGCGTGATTCACGTTAACGCGAACGGTTGCTGCGCCCGCGCGCGCCTCGGCCGGCGTGTTTGTCACCCGGTCGCTGGCCCGTCAGCGTGTCGGAGCGCGTGCGCTCCAACTCGTGCAGCAATGCGTGGTAATGCGTCAGCCGAACCGCGCCCACCGCCTCGCGCACTGCGCAGCCGGGTTCCTGGTCATGCCGACAGTTCGCGAAACGGCAGTTCTGCGCCAGCACCGCCACATCATCGAAGCCCGCGTCCGTCAGGGTTTCCGCACCGGTCAGGCGCAGGCCGCGCATGCCCGGCGTGTCGATCAGACAACCGCCATCCGGCAGGCGGTACATGGATCGCGCCGTGGTGGTGTGGCGGCCGCGACCGTCGTAGGCGCGTGTGGCCTGGGTGAGCTGATCCGAGCCCGCCAGCGCATTGGTCAGCGTGGACTTGCCCACGCCGGAAGAACCCAGCAAGACCAGCGTGCGGCCCGGCGCCGCGTAGCGCCGCAGTTCATTCACGGCCTCGGCGCTGCGCGCGTTGATCGCATGCACCGGCACTTCATCGCCGACCATGGCCTGAATCTCGGCCTGGCGTTGCTCCGCTTCATCGCACTGATCGCGTTTGCTCAGCACCACCACCGGGGACACGCCGCCACGCCGCACCAGCATCAGATAGCGTTGCAGACGGTGGGGTGCCCAGTCGCCGTCCAGACCCATCACCAGCAATGCCAGATCGATATGCGCCGCCACCACCTGTGTGCCGCCTTCCTTGGACGGACGGCTGATCAAGCCGCGACGCGGCAGATGCAGGCGCAACCTGTTCTCGGTGTCGAGACCCGCCCAATCACCGACCGCCAAGGCATCGCCATCGGACTTCAATTGCGCCAGATAGCTGGAGTACAGCGTCGCGTCGATCAGCTGTTCGCCGTCATCCACGCGCGCCTGGCTGCGCTGTGGCTCCACCACGCGCACCAGCCGCAACTCGGGCCGGCCCAGCGCCAGGGCGTCCCGCCGCACCGCTTCATTCAAGCCCAGTGCCTGCAACGCGGAATCGGAACTCAGTTGCATCGGGTGTCAGGCATAAGCGGGCGCGAAGAGGGTGTTGGCCGTCACTGTACAGCCTGCGCGCGGCGCGCCACCATGTGCCCGGCCTTACAGCGCCCCGAAAACCAATGGATTGCCGTCCGGCCTGCGCCGCCTGCTGCATCGCGCCCTCGATCAGCTCACCAATTCCCGGAATGCCGCAGGGCAAGCCGGCCGGCGTGCCTTGCGTGCAACTGGACGAAGACCTGCGCTGCAAACTGTTTGGCGACCCGCGCCGCCCCGGCGTCTGCGGTGGCCTGCGCCCGCAAGCCGCGATGTGTGGCACGGATCGTTGGCACGCGTTGCGGTACTTGGATGCGCTGGAGCGCGCCACGCGCCCCGGCTGAATGACTCCGCGCTGCCCTTGGCAGCATCCAAGTCACTCTGCTGATTGGGTTTTTCAGAGGAATCGGCGCAGCATTTGCATAGCTTGAACCTGTCGATGACGCAGGAGTCCGAACGATGCAATCACCCGATTTCGCACGCTTTGACACCCAGAGTCTGGCACCCGCCGACTTGGTCTTCCTGTTCGAACGCTTCCCGGCGCCGAACGTGGATGCGGTGGAAGCCGCGCGCCGCGTCATCGAACAGCCCAGTACACTGGAATCCCTGCTCGAATCGCGATTCGTGGTCAAGGCCGTGCTCGAACCGGACTCGGCCAGCCTGTCCGTTTCTCCGCGGCTGTTCTTCAATGTTTTGCTGCGTCACTGCCTGCCGGGCCGCCGCGAGGCGGCCGAACGCGAAGCCCTCAACTACCTCGCCAACGTGCTCGCACTGTTCGTCCGTACGGACCGCCTCTATCGCGTGCAAGCCGGAGACGGCCAGGCCCACGAATATCTGGTTGACCTGGTGGCTGAAGCCGCTGATGCCAATCCGGAACGCCAGTTCCTGGTCTGCACCCACATCGGCAACTACGCGATGTTCCTGTCCGGCATTTGCGCCCCGTGGATCGAACACCGCCGCCGCTATCGTCGTCGTCCGCTGTCGCTGGACTATTACCGCGGCATGGGGCGCAGCTACTACGCCAGCGCCGCCCGCCATCCTCGAGCGCAGGACCTGCACCTGCGCGGCGTCTTCGGGCAACTCTCGCAGCGCTTCGACTACTACCGCAGCGGCCTGGAACGCTTGTCCCAACGCGCCTGGGCCGCCTGATTGCGGCGCTCCAAGCGGGCCTCCGCGAAGCCGCAGGAGGCAGTGACGAGGGATTGGTGCGATATCAGGGGGACAGGCACTTTCTGGGCCGTCACCTGAAGTTCCGTCCCATCTGTTGGGACGGTGGCGCCCGAGCCCTGTCTTGTTGTTGTCGGAATCGTTCCGGAACGCGCCAGCTGATGGGTCTCTACGGCGTTTCGAGCCTCACAGTGTGATGGGTTCGGCAGTTCATTGCCGAACAAACCGGCGAATGGCACGGAGATTGAAGGTTTCTTGCCCCGTAGATCACCTGATTTGAGCGGAAACGCTGGGGTGGAGGGAGCGGACATGGTTGGGAAGATCAAGAAGCGTGGGCTGTCGTTGCTCGTAGTATCGGGTCTTGTCGGGGGTGTTCCGGCCGCTTCGGCCGACTATGTGTTGAAGGCCCCCATTCGGATCAGCTCCGCGCGCTTTCCCGCCATCGCGGCGTCGGCGGACGCTCAGGACGTGATGGTCAGCTGGTACACCCCGACCACGGCCGAGTTCCGGCGCAGCACCAACGGGGGTAACAGTTTCGGGCCGACACGGGTGGCCGTGGATGACCCGAGCATCCACGGGGACGGCGCCTGGTTCAACATGGTGTATGGAACGGTTCCGGTGTTCACGGTGGACGGCAGCGCGGCCTACCTCATGTCCGGGGTGACCCTGAAAACGGATGTGTATGCGCCGCCGCCGGGCTTGCCGCCGGGCCTGAATCGAAACACCCTGGGCGTCTACGACACGACCGGAACGAGTTCGTCGCCGGAGCAGGTCATCGCCGTGGTCAGCAACGGCTGCGAACTCGATACGCCGCTGGGTTGCGGAAGTCTGGGCGACTTCGAGTTCGTCAGCGACGATCTGGCGCAGCACTCGGCCAGTGTTTTTCAGTATTTCCAGCGCGAAGGCGATCAGCAATCGGACATCATCGTGGTGCCCGGCGAAGGCGGTCGGTTGCACTTCGACAGCCCCATCAATTTGTCCGAAACGGTATTGGAAAGTCCCAACGGCCACGAAAGCGCTCCCAAAATCGCCATGGACGGAAGCGGCCAGAAACTGTTCGTGATCTGGAAAGAGACGTCGGGGGCTTCGGCCACCCGTTTTGCGCGTTCACTCGATGGCGGCAACTCCTGGTCCCTGCTGCCCTCGAATACCGACAACGCCAGTGGGATCGGGCTGGACTATGCACGCACCGCCGGTACGCTGGTGCAGGCCTACCACACCGGCTTTTACTACGATCCCAGCAACCCCAGCCTGATCGTTGTGCGCACCAGCAGCGACGATGGCAATACCTTCGGCCCCGCGGTGACGGTCGCCGAACCGCAGGATCTCGGCGGTGGCGATGTTGAGCAGGTGACCGGCCCGGTATTCATCGCCGTGTCGCGGGACGGGCAGACCATCGCCGTGCTGCACGCGGAAGAATTTTGCGACAACGTGTTCGGCTGCATGGGTGGCAGCGGGGAGCCGTTTGACACCGTGCTCAGTGTCAGCGAAGACGGGGGGGCGAGCTTTCAGCGGCTCGGCGTCATCGCGCGGGGCAATTTCGCAAGCTACGACCTCGCCGTATCCGCGAACGGCGACCACATCCTGATCATAGCCGACCATGTTTCCGCGACAGGCCAGGAAGCGGCGGTATTCGTGCGGGCGGATCGGGTGTCTGACTGAGCCCCAGTCCCGGCCCCGGTCGAAATAGCGGCCGTGCAAGCACGTCCTTGGAAATGGCGGTGACATAAGGCTCCATCCACGATCCGATGGATGCTGCTCATGTCCGGTCTTTTCCGCTATCACCGGCGCTGGCGCGTCGCTTCAAGCGGCTCAGGTACCCGCTCGCTTGGCTGTCGTGACGGTCAGCGGTCGGCTGAGCTATGGACAGAGGAACGGTCTGGATTCCGCGATGGATGTGGTGGTTTTTGCCGATGCATGGTGCAGAATGACGCAGCCACGGAACGGGGGCGCTGCTTGTGGCAAGTTTCGGGATGCTCATCTTCCGGGTTCGATACCGCTGCGGTCCCGTCGGCCGTTGTCTGAGCCGCCACGTTTTCTTCTTGGCTGCGCGCGGGGCTGCGGAAACCGGGATCGCGTGGGGCTACGTGCGCATTTGGAGTGAGGAATAAACACAATGAATCGATGTTCTGCACTGTGGTGCGGTGTCTTGCTGCTGGGACTTTCAGCTTGTGCGACGGAAAGCTCGCGCACGCTGGAGGTGCCGAAGGTCAATTCGGCGGCCACGGCCTCGGCTTACCAGGGCACACGCAGTCCGATCGCGGTGGGCAAGTTCGACAACCGTTCGAGCTATCTGCGCGGCATTTTTTCGGATGGCGTGGATCAGTTGGGTGGGCAGGCCAAGACCATACTGATTACGCATTTGCAGCAGACCGGGCGCTTCAACGTGCTGGACCGCGACAACATGGCCGAGATCGGCCAGGAAGCGAAGATTCGTGGCACCGCGCAAAGCCTGAAGGGCGCCAACTTCGTGGTGACGGGGGATGTGACGGAGTTCGGGCGCAAGCAGGTCGGTGACCAGCAGCTGTTCGGCATTCTGGGGCGCGGCAAGCAGCAGATCGCCTACGCCAAGGTCAACCTGAACATCGTCAACGTGCTGACTTCGGAGGTGGTCTACTCGTCTCAGGGCAGCGGTGAGTACAGCCTGTCCAATCGCGAGGTCGTCGGCTTCGGGGGCACCGCCAGCTACGACTCGACCCTGAATGGCAAGGTGCTGGATCTCGCAATCCGCGAGGCGGTGAACACGCTGGTGGCCAGTATCGATTCGGGGGCGTGGGACCCCGCGAAGTAGCGCAGAACGGTCTGGAAAATCGAACGGGGAACAAGGAATGAAACGGGGATTGCATCAGCGCTGGGCGGCCGCCGTGGGCGCTCTGGCGCTAGTGGCGTGCGCGGAGCAGACGCCGCCGCTTTATCACTGGGACGAATATCAGCCCCAGGTTTATCGGTACTTCAAGGGCGACGGCAGCAGCGAGCAGGAGCAGATCGGCAAGCTGGAGGCGAGCGCGCAGCGGGCCCTGGCCAAGGGTGAGGCCCTGCCACCCGGTTTCCATGCGCATCTGGGGCTTTTGTATCTCAAGGCGGGAAACAGCGACAGCGCACGCGAGGCCTTTCTGGCTGAACAGACCGAATTCCCTGAATCCATGGCCTACATGGATTTCCTGCTGAAAAATTTCAAGAACTGATCGGGGGCGATCATGAGTGTTCTGCGTTCGGGGGCGGCGGGGCTGGTCCTGCTGGGTTCGGTATTGGCGACGGGCTGTGCGAGCACGCCGAAATCCTACGATTACACGGCGTTCAAGCAGAGCCGGCCGCGCTCCATTCTGGTGTTGCCGCCGACCAACGGTACGCCGGAAGTAACGGCCAGTTACGGCATGCTTTCGCAAATGACCTTGCCGCTGGCGGAGTCCGGCTACTACGTACTGCCGGTGACGCTGGTGGACGAAACCTTCCGTCAGAACGGTCTAACGCAGCCCGAGGATATCGCGGCGCTGCCGCTCACCAAGCTGGAGGAGATCTTCGGCGCGGACGCGGCCTTGTACGTCAATATCACCAAGTACGGTACGGTCTACGTGCTGCTCAACAGCGAGAGCGTGGTGACGGCGGAGGCACGCCTGATCGACTTGCGTAGCGGCGCGACGTTGTGGGAGGGCGGCGCGTCGGCGTCCAGCGCGGAAAGTCGCGGTGCCACGTCCGGTGGACTGGTTGGCCTGTTGGTGGCGGCGGTCGTCAATCAGATCGCCGACAATCTCGCAGACGCCAGCCATCGGGTTGCCGCCACGACCAGCCAGCGCCTGCTGTCGGCGGGGCAGCCGGGCGGTATCCTCTATGGACCGCGATCACCGAAGTACCAGACGCAATAGGCCGCGAAGGCGCCCGATTGATTTCCCATTGTGGCTCTCCGGGCAATCAGGCCTGGGCGTGTCGTCGGCGCGTGCAGCGCGTACGGCTGAGTCTGGATGGCGCTCCGCGCCTGATGCCGCACGATTGACGTGAGCGGCGACGGCGAGCGGCGATGAGCTTTTCGCCAGAAACGCCCGCACCGATTCGACGAACACGCGGGTCGCCCAGCGAGTGCATGACCCGGGCCGGCACCTTCAACCTCGCGGACCGCCTCCGGTGCCGGATGCCGCCGGCATTGTCGCTTTTTGCCGCCCCTGCACCGGTTTTGCGAATTCAAAGCAGAAGCAGCGCACCGAGGCCGAGGAACACGAAGAAGCCGATAACGTCGGTAATCGTCGTCAGTATCACGCTGCCGGCCAGGGCAGGGTCGATGCTGAGTTTCTTCAGCAACAGCGGAATCGTCACGCCGGCGAGCGCGGCGCAGAGCTGGTTGAACAGCATCGCCAGTGCGATCACGAGTGACAGCAGCGGGTTGCCGAACCAGAACAGCGTGATCGCGGCGACCACCAGCGCCCACAGCAGGCCGTTGATGGCGGCAACCGACAGCTCCTTGCGTAGCAGCGCCTTGGCGCTGCCGCCACCGATCTGGCCGAGGGCGAGGCCACGCACCATCAGCGTCAGCGTCTGACTGCCGCCGATGCCGCCCATGCTGGCAACGATCGGCATCAGCACCGCCAGCGCCACCGCCTGGCTGATCGTGGCCTCGAACAGGCCGACCACCCAGGACGCCATGAACGCCGTGGCCAGGTTGATGCCGAGCCACAGGGCGCGACGCCGTGCGGCACCACGCACAGGCGCGTAGATGTCCTCCTCTTCGTCGAGGCCGGCCATGCGCATCATGCGCTGCTCGGCCTCGTCCCGAATCACGTCGACCACGTCATCGATGGTGATACGGCCGACCAGCATGCCCTTGTCCCCGACCACCGGCGCGGACACCAGGTCGAGATTCTCGAAGTGCTTGGCGACTTCGCGGTCCGACATGTCCACGGTCAGCGGATCGCGTTCACGTTCCATTACGTCGCGGACCTGGCGGCCGGCATCCAGCGTCAATATCCGGTCCAGAGACAGTGCGCCGAGGTAGTGACCGTAGCGGTCCACCACGTACAGGCAATCAGTGGAGTCCGGCAGTTCACCGCGCAGGTGCAGGTAGCGCGCCACCACCTCCAGCGACACGTCCGGACGCACCGTCACCGTGTCGGTGTTCATCAGGCCGCCGGCGGTGTCCGGCTCGTAGCCCATGACCTGTTCGAGGCGCGCGCGGTCGCGGGTGTCCATCGACTGCAGGATCTGCTGCGTGACGGTTTCCGGGAGGTCCTCGACGAAGTCGGCGAGGTCGTCGATGTCCAGGTCTTCGGCGGCGGCGACGATCTGGCCGACGTCCATCGTCCGCATCAGGCCTTCGCGCACTTCGTCGCCGAGGTGCAGCAGTACTTCGCCGCGGTCTTCCGGATCGATCACACCCCACAGCACTTCGCGCGGCGATGGCGGCAAGGATTCGAGCAGCCGTCCGATTTCGGCGGGACTCAGTGCGTGCAGCGAGCGCTGCACCGCGTTCATGGCACCGCTGTCCAGCGCCTGTCGCAGCCGGCCCAGCCTGTCTTCGTAGTCGTTCTTTTCGGCCATGGTTCGCGTCAGATCGCCTTGCAACCCCGCTCGGCTACCGCAGGGCGAGCCCGGTATAGCGTGTGCCGATGAACCTATCCGGAATGTTGCCCGCTGGGAAGGTGTGGCGGTTCGCCCCGGCTCATCGGACCTCTGGCCGCAGACTGAAGCCGGTTGCACGCCAAGCGTATCCGGTCAGCGGATAGGCCGTCACCATCAGCAGCGCGTACAGCCATTCGATCGCGTTGAGCAGGCGGTGCCGGTCGTCCACGACGAACTGCAACGGCAGGCTCGCCAGACCCAGGCCCAGCAGCAGACCGCAGAGTATCAACCAGCCACGCTGGATGTGGTTCGAGACCCGCGGTTCGCCGACGAGCAGGCTGGCCAGCAGCATCTGCGCCAGTACCGTTCCGGAGAAATACAGATTGATCCCGTAGCGCCGCAGCCAACGATAGGTATCACCCTCCACGCCGAGAAATTCGATATACAGGGCCAGAAAGACAGCGCCCACCGTGCCGCAGGCCAGCATCGCGTAGCGCCGCCGCCGGCGTGCCGGCACCAGTTGCCGCGACCAGGCAGCGCACAGCCACCAGTAACCGAACAGCAAGCTTGTATACGGCAACATGCTCAGCTTGAACAGGTGATTGGCCCAGCCGTTTCTGACGGCGGCACTGATGGACGTGCAGCCCTGCCAATAGGGAACGCAGGCCGGCGCCGTGCCTTGTGCGATCGAAACCGCATAGGCGAGGTGAACCGAGACCAGGGGGATCAGTGCAAGCAGGCAAGCCAGGCTCCACATGGCGCGAACGCCATGCTGCTGCTTTTTCGTCGCGCAGTCTTTGTTTGCAAGGCTTTGCTTTATCATCGGTCCATCCTCAACGCATCTGCGCCCCGATCACCGTTCCATCGACCGTCCCGTTCCCTTGTCTGTACGAGATTGCCTTCGAATGCGATTGCTGAAGCCACTGTGCCTGTTCCTGATCACACTGGCCGCACTGCCGGCCGCCATGCCGATCGCGTCCGCGGCCGAGGGGATGTGGACGCTGGATCAGCTGCCGAAGGCCGCAATGCAGCAACGCTACGGATTTGCGCCGGATGCGTCCTTCGTCGACCAGGTAATGAAATCCTCGGTACGGCTGGCCGGCGGCTGCTCCGGTTCGTTCGTATCTCCGAACGGGCTGGTGCTGACCAATTATCACTGTGTCGCGCGCTGTGTTTCGCAACTGTCCTCGGCCGATGCGGACTTGATGTCCAGCGGCCTGGTAGCCGACACGCCCGAACAGGAAAGGACCTGTCCGAACATCGAACTCAACCGGCTCGAAAGAATCACCGACGTCACCGAGCGTATCGCCAAGGCGACCCAAGGGCTCAGTGGCCAGGCCTATGCGGATGCCAAGACCGCGGCGCGCTCCAGCATCGAGAGCGAATGTGTGGGCTCCGAGGGCGCCACCCGTCGCTGTGACGTGGTCGAGCTGTATCGCGGTGGCGTCGAGCAGCTTTATCAGTACACGCGCTTTCAAGATGTTCGTCTGGCGTTCGCTCCGGAATACGCCACGGCCTTCTTCGGCGGTGACCCCGACAACTTCAATTTTCCGCGCTACAACCTGGACATGGCGCTGCTGCGTGCCTACCGCGACGGCAAGCCGGCCAAGGTCGAGCAGTTTCTGCCGATCAAGCCTGAAGGCGCGCAGCCGGGTGAACTGGTCATGGTGACCGGCCATCCCGGTTCCACGCAACGTCTGATGACCGTTGCCCAGCTCGAAACCCAACGCGACGCGAGCCTGATTTCCTATCTGCTCTATCTGGCTGAACTGCGCGGTCTGCTCAGCCGCTACGAGGACGAAGGCGAGGAGCAGGCGCGAATCGTCCAGGCCGACCTGTTGTTCGCGGAGAACCGTTTCAAATCCGGTGAAGGCAAGCTCCAGGCGTTGTTGAATCCCGCCGTATTCGACCTCAAGCGTCGCCAGGAAGCCGAACTGCGCGAGTTCGTCCGTGCCGATCCGCAGCGACAGGCGAGCTACGGCAAGGCCTGGGATGCGATCGCCCGCGCCCAGCAGACCTATCGAAAAATCGCGACGCGCTACAACTACATCGAGGGGGCGCGCGGCTTCATGAGCGACTATTTCCGGACCGCGCGCACGCTCGTGCGCGGCGCCGAGGAACTCGGCAAGCCGGATTCCGAGCGCCTTGGCGAATTCAACGAAGCCGGTTTGCCGCGCCTGGAGCAGTTGTTGTTCGCCAAGACGCCGATCTATCCGCAGTACGAAAAGCTCAAACTGGGCTTTTCGCTGGAGAAACTGCGCGAAAAGCTCGGCGCGGATGATCCCTTCGTGAAACTGGTGCTCGGCAAGGAATCGCCACAGGCCTTGGCGGCGCGCATCATCGACGGCACCACGCTCGGTGACATCGAGGTTCGCCGGGCCTTGTGGAAAGGCGGCGCCACCGCCGTGGCCCAGTCCAAGGACCCGATGATCCAGCTGGTGCGCGCGATCGATCCGCTGGCGCGTGAACTGCGGGCCCGCTATGAAAGCGAGGTCGAAGCGGTGGTCGACAAGAACCAGGCGCTGATCGCACAGGCACGCTTCGCTCAGCGCGGTACGGATACCTATCCGGATGCCACGTTGACGCTGCGCCTGAGCTACGGCGAGGTCGCCGGCTGGGACGAAAACGGCGAGCCGGTGGCGCCGTTCACGGACATCGCCGGCCTGTACGCGCGCGCCACCGGTTTCGAGCCGTACCTGCTGCCGCCGTCCTGGCTCGATGCCAAGCCGCAGCTGAGCTTGGAAACGCCGCTGAATTTCGTGGCGAGCCTGGACATCATCGGCGGCAATTCCGGCAGCCCGATCATCAATCGCAGCGCCGAGGTCGTGGGTTTGGTGTTCGATGGCAACATTCATTCGCTGGGCGGCGCCTATTGGTATGACGAGCGCAGCAATCGGGCGATCGGCGTGCACAGCGCAAGCCTGATCGAAGCCATGAAGACCGTCTACGGCGCCACGTCGCTGGTCGACGAACTGCTGGCGCAATGATGGATCTGCAGCCGAAGCACTGGGTTCGGCTGCAGCTACTCGCTGTAGCCGGCGCGGTGCTGCTGGCAGGGGTCGGCGTCGCCGCCTATTTCCAGAACGCCAATGTCAGCGCACGGCGCGACGGCGTGGTTCGCACCAATCGTTTGATCGCCGATCTCAACCAGTTCAGCAACATGCTGACCGACATGGAAACCGGCCAGCGCGGCTATTTCCTGACCGGGGACGACGACTATCTGGAGCCTTATGCGCAGGCGCGCCGCCAGTTGCCGATCATCGTCAAGAAGATCGAAGTCGAGGTCCAGGCCGACGCGCCGGAACTGATGTCCGCTTTTCTGCGCCTGCAGGCCAGCGTCGCCGATCGCGGCCTGGAGATCGAGCGAACCTTCGAGGCCGAGCGCACCCAGGGGCGCGAGGCGGCGCTGGAGGCGATACGCAGTGACGTCGGCCGCTACCTGATGGACGCCGTGCGCGCCGACCTCGGTTCGTTGCGCGATGCGGTGGAACGCAAGGGTGCGCGTATCCAGGAGCAGATCGGTCGCATGGTCTATCGCAGCAATCTGTTGATGGCCAGCCTGATCCTGCTGGCGATGCTCAGTGCCTTGCTCAGCGCAGTACTCACGCGGCGTTACACGGCCGCCTATCTGCGCGCGCGCAAGGAAGGGCGGCGGGCGGATCGGGCGAGCGCGGAGAGCCAGGAAAAGAGCATCTTCCTTGCCAATATGAGCCACGAAATCCGCACGCCGATGAATGCCATCTTCGGCTTTGCGCAGTTGCTGGGGGATACCGTGACCGGCGAGCGTGAGCGAGCCTATGCCGAGGCCATCACCCAGAGCGGTCAGGTGCTGCTGGGGCTGATCAACGACATTCTCGACATCAGCAAGATCGAAGCCGGCAAACTGCCACTGGTGTTGCAGGCCACGAGCCCCGTGGAGATTCTGCGCACCTGCGAAACCCTGTTCTCGCGCATGGCCAGCGACAAGGGACTGCGTCTGGTGATCGAGGCTGATCCCGATCTGCCCGAGGCGGTGTTGCTGGACCCGCTGCGCATGCGCCAGATTCTGATCAACCTGATCGGAAACGCGATCCGCTACACCGATACCGGATCGGTCACGGTGCGCGCGGTGGCCAGCCAGCCAGACGGAATCGAGGGCAGCACCGTGGAGCTGCGCATCGAGGTGATCGACAGTGGCGTGGGCATTCCGCCGGAACGAATCGACAGCGTCTTCGACCCGTTCACCCAACTCGACAGCGCCCGCGCCAGCGGGACCGGTCTGGGACTTTCGATCGTGCGCCACCTGGTGACGCTGATGGGCGGCCGTATCGAGGTCGATTCCACGCCGGGGATCGGCTCCCGCTTCGTCGTGGTCCTGCCGGAGCTGCCGGTGGCCGAGCCCGCGACGGCAGACGGCGTCGACGTGTTGTCGGCCGACGAACGGGTGCTCGACAGCCTGCCGCCGATGAGCGTGCTGGCGGTGGACGACGTGGCGCTCAATCGCAGCCTGATCGAGGCCTGGCTCGCCGAAACCCACCATCAGGTCCGCACCGCCGGTAGCGGCCCGGAGGGAATCGAGCGCGCCCTGAGCGAACGCCCGGACGTGATCCTGATGGACATCCGCATGCCCGGCATGGACGGCGTGGAGGCCCTGCGCCAGATTCGCAGGCTGCCGGAGCTGGACGCGACCAAGGTCATCGCGCTGACGGCCTCGAGCCTGCTCGGTGAGGAAGGACGGCTGCGCGAACTGTTTGACGGGTATCTGCGAAAACCGGTGTCCCGCAACAGTCTCGGGCAGGAGCTGGCGCGCCTGCTGGACGGGGCGATCGATGCCGGCAGCCGGAGCGGCGATGCCGCGGAGGCCACCGCCGACATCGACGACGACGACGCGCGCGCCTGGAGTGAGCACGCTGCGGCGATTCACGCGGCCCTGGCGGGTGCGCGTGGCACCATGTCGACTGACGAGGTGCGACAGGTTCTGAAGTCGATCGCCGCCTTGCCGCCGACGCCGGCGTTTCGTGAACTGAGCCTGCTGGCGGATGAAATTCGCCGAGCGGTTGATATATTTGACATCGTCACGCTTGAATCCGCCCTGAGCCGCTGCGCTGACATGGTGCAGCGGCTCGATCAGGCCGCGCGCCTGATCGAAGCCTGAATTTTTCGAACCAAGACGTCGGGAGACATTCGACACTGCCAATGAAGAACGCGGACACGACCTTGATCCTGGTAGTGGATGACCAGCCCGCCAATGTGCAGGCGGTCGCCGCGCTGCTGGCGCGGGATGGTTACGACGTGATGCCGGCGCTGTCCGGCGAGCAGGCGCTGGAACGCAGCGCCAAACGCCTGCCCAGTCTGGTGCTGCTGGACATGCGCATGCCGCGCATGGACGGTTTCGAAGTCTGCGCGCGCCTGCGCGAAGACCCGCGCACGGCCGATGTGCCGGTGATTTTCCTGACCGCCGCGCACGAACGCGAGACTTTGGTCGAGGCGTTCCGCAAGGGCGCCGTGGACTACGTGACCAAGCCTTTCGTCGCCGAGGAACTATTGGCGCGTGTACGCACCCACCTGGAACTCAAGCGTGCGCGCGATCACCTGGCGCTGTTGGCGCAGGAGCGTGCCGACCTGACGCAGATCGTCGCCCACGATCTCAAGAACCCGCTGGCCGGCATACTGTTCGCGCTGGACATGGTGGAGCGCGGAGGCCCTGAACTCGAAGAGGGCGTGCGCAACATCCGGGGCAGCGTCGACCGCTGCCTGAGTTTCATCGACAACTATCTCGGCCGCTGGGCCAATTCCCAGGAACAACGCTCGGTGGAACTGGCGCCGATGCGTTTCGGTGCGGTGCTGAAAGCCTCGGTGCGCGATCTCGAACTGAACGCGCAGCGCAAGAACATGCGGATCGGCCTGGCGGTGGAGGACGATCCGGAAGTCATCGGCAACCCGACCGCGGTACGCCACGTCATCGACAACCTGCTGTCGAATGCCCTGCGCTACGCGCCGGAAGACACGGCCATCGACGTGCGCTGTGCCGTGGGGCGCTCCGGCATGACCGTAGTTTCGGTGTCCGACCGTGGTCCTGGCGTGCCCGCTGAGCGGCGGCCCCAGTTGTTCAAGCGTTACAGCCGCGGCGACGGCAGCGACACCGTGCAGCATTCCAGCGGACTCGGCCTCGCGATTTCCAAGGAAGAGATCGAACGCATGAACGGCCACATCTGGTATTCGGACCGTGATGGCGGCGGCGCCGTATTCTCGTTCGTGCTGCCGGCGGTGGAGGGCGAACCGCTGCGCTGAATCAGGAATCCGGGCGGTCTTGCCGTGGATGGACAATTTCTCCGAGGCTGTCGAAATCGGAACCGACCGTTCGACCAATCGATGACCGCACACAAGTCTGTGCTCCATCCATGCCCAGGAGTCAATGAACAATGCCCCGACTGATCTTCGTGAACCTGCCCGTGAAGGACCTCGCCGTGTCGATGAGCTTCTACAAGGCGATCGGCTTCGCGAACAATCCGCAATTTACGGACGATACCGCGGCCTGCATGGTCTGGAGCGAGACGATCAACGTGATGCTGCTCACCCATGAGAAGTGGCGCACTTTCACCGATCGCCCGATCCCGCCCGCAAGCGCCAGCGAAGTGACGCTGGCCGTATCCTGCGACAGTCGCGAAGCGGTGGACGCCATGAACCAGGCGGCTGCCGAAAATGCTGGAACGGCCGACATCAATCCGCTCCAGGATCTCGGCTTCATGTACAACCGGAATCTGGCCGATCCGGATGGACATGTCTGGGAGGCCATGTGGATGGACATGGTGGCGATGTCGTCCGGTGATTAGGCCATACGGCAATGCGGCGCGGCGTCCGGTTCAGGGGTCGAAGCGCTGTCGCGGCGCCGTTGGAGCCAGCCCTCATCAGCCAGCAGTCGTCATTCCGGACTAGCCACAGGCTTGATCCGGAATCCACGCGAGGTACGGCCGGCCGGCCGGGCACGAAAATGCCGGGACCGCTTGCGCGGCCCCGGCCTGAGTTCCGATGCTCGAAAGGCTGAGGCCTTACTCGCCCGGTGACTGCGACAGGTAGGCCGGAATCAGGGCCACCGATTCCGGTGCCACGAAGCCGGTCGACTCGCTCGGGGCGACATTGCCGCCGGCGCTGCTGAGCAGGTCGTCAAATCGCAGGATCGCGGCGTTGGACTTCTCGGCCACGTACAGGTCGGTACCGTCGAACATGATGTCCACCGGATTGCCGAGCAGTGTGGCCGCACCGGCGATCACCAGGGACACGTCGACGTTGCCACTGGCCATGCCGGCGTCCGGCAATACGTAGATCTTGCCGTCGTCGGTGACCGCCGCACTGCCGACGTCGCTGACGATCAGCGACCCGCTGGCCGGATCGAAGTCGATCCCGTGCAGGTTGGTCGGGGCCGCCATCGCCGCGCCGCCGTTGCTCGGGGTGATGATGCGATCTTCCATTACGGTGCCGGTTCCGATCAGCGTGGAAACGTCGTCATATACGGCCACGGTGCCATTGGTCAGAGCGACGAAGGCACGGTCGCTGTCCGCGTCGTAGTCCACGTCCCAGGGCGAAACACTGCCGCCATTGGCGAGCGTGAGCAGCGGGGCGACATCGCCCGAGGCGCAGGCCGAGAAGATCAATACGCCGGGATTGGCGGCGCCGTTTTCGGCGACGAACACCAGGCCGAGCGCGCTGGCTACGTCGATGCCCTTGGGCGCGGCGAGCGTGGTGGTGGCGCCGGTGATGAAACGGTCACGTGAGTTGCTGACGGGTTCACCGTCACGCGAGGTGGCGACGCGGTTGCCGACGAGGATGCCGCCGTCGTAGCTGGTGTAGGCGTTGCCGGCCAGATCGAAGCTGGTGCTTTCCAGGCTCAGGCCGGTATCGAAGCTGGTCGGCGTGGTCAGCAGGTCGCCCGAGATGCGGATGATGAGTCCGCTGGTCGGACCGGCAACAGCCGGGTTGCTGTTGGCGGCAATCGCGGTCGGTGCGGTCGCATCGGTACGGTCGCTGATGTCCGCGGCGCTGCTGGCCGCAATGCCCTCCACCAGAGATTCGGGCTTGACGCTGGCCACGGCGTAGTCGGCCGCGATGTCGCCGCTCATGCCGCTGAAGATGTCGGCGTAGATCAGGACCAGGTCATTGGACTTTTCGGCGACGCGCAGCTCGGTGCCGGAGAGCACGACGTCGACCGGATTGCCGAGCAGGCTTTCCGGACCGGCGATGGTCCGGCTGGGTTCCACGGCGCCGTCGGCCGTGCTGGCATCGGCGATCACGAACAGCTGGCCATCGGTGGCGACGGCCGCATCACCCACGTCGGACAGCACCAGACGGTCCATGGCGGCGTCGTAGGCGATGCCGTGGATGTTCACGGAAATCTTGGCGCCCGCCATGTCAGACGGGGTGATGGTGCGGTCGGCCGGGCCGGCAAAGCCACCGGCGACATAGCCGTCGAACACACCGACGGTGCCATTGGTCATCGCCACGAACAGACGGTCGGAGGCTTCGTCATACACGAGGTCCCAGGCATTGCCGGGCAGCGCGGTGACGGCCACCGGCGGCACATTGCCGGCGGCGGTGGTGCCGAACACGCTGATCTGCATGGCGTTGAAGTTGGCGGCGAAGACATAGCCCGCGGCGTGCGCGATCGCGATGCCCTTGGGATTGACCAGGCCGGTGGCGGCGCCGCTGATTTCGGTGTCGATGCCGGCGTCGAAGCTGGCGCCGTCGGCACGCGCGGCGATCGTGCAGACCGTGCGCAGGCCGATGCTGGTGCCGTCGGCGGCCTGGACCAGATTGCCGGAGACATCCAGTTCCAGGCCTTCATTGGCGCCGGTGGTGAACCGGGCGCCGGCCATGGCGTATTCGTCCAGCGTGTCCACGGTGCCGGCGTTGTCGGTGCCGTTGTTGGCGCGATAGAAGCTGGCCGCGTTCAGGGTCGGCGGATTCATGCCGTCGTCCCCGTAGCTGTTGTCGTTGTTGTCGCAGGCGGCGAGCAGCAGCCCGGCACTGGCGAGTGTCGCCAGGCCAAGCTGTTGCGGTCCGAAAGGCCGCTTGCGCGGGGCTTGCCGATTGTCTGAATTGTTCATGCATCCACTCCTGTGCGTTGGGCTCGACCCGACCCTCCGGTCTGTTGGTGCGCGGGCCGCGCAGCAGGTGACGGGGATCCGGGTTCGTTGAGTAGGTTCCCGTTGCGGCGCGCCAGGTTCATCGGCGGCCGAAAAATGTTCGGGAACGGTGAAATGCCGCCAGGCGGCAGCCGGCGCTACTCGGCCTGCGAGGTGGCGAGCGAGCCGCAGGCGGCGCTACGCATCAGTGCATTCAGTGCGGCACAGGCATCGACGCTGACGGTGACGGCATCACCCACCGGCGTCGCCCGCATCGCACCGCGCAGCAGCGATTCGAGCTGCGCCGGGCTGAGATCGGGGCGTTGTTGCAGCAACAGCGCGGCGACGCCGCTGATCGACGCGGTGGCGAGCGAGCTGCCGGACTGGAACTGGTAATCGTTGCCGGGCACGGTGGTGAGGATGTTGTCACCCGGTGCCGCGATCATTCCGTCCAGCGCCAGTTCCGGCGTGGAACTGCGCACCGCGATCACGCCGGCCAAGGACGCGGGAAACCGCAGCGTATCCGGGCTGTTCGCGTCGTCGGCCGACATTGCCCCGATCACCAGAATGCCGCGTTCCACCGCCACCGCGACCAGCCGCGCCAACAGCGGATCGGCCGGGCCGGACAGGCTCAGGTTGACGATATCGCTGTCCAGGTCGATCGCCAGGCCCAGCGCGCGTGCCAGGGTGAAGCTGTTGCATTCGGCCGCGTCGGAATCCGCGTGCAGCGGCCAGCAGGCCTTGAGCGTGATCAGTTCGGCTTCGGGCGCCACGCCCTCGATACCGGTGTCATTGCCGGCATTGGCGCCGATGACGCCGGCGATGGCGGTGCCGTGGCGATCACGGTCGAAGGCTTCGCCGCGTCGGCCGGAGAGATCCTGGTGGCGTTTGATGCGGTCGGCGAGGTCGTCGTGATGGATGTCCGCACCGGTGTCGATGATCGTCACGATCACGCCTTTGCCGGTGGCGAGACGATGCGCCGCGTCGATGTTCATGGCGTTGAGGCCATGCTGCATCGAACGGTAGGGATCATCCGGGAAAGTGCCGGCGCTGGTGGTGCTGAAGGTCTGCAGAGGCTGCGCCGACTCCACGCGCTTGTCGGCGTGCAAGCGAGCCAGCATCTCCGGCAGCGGCGTGTCATCGGTCACCGAGAACATCAGGCAGTGCACACCGAGCACATGGATCGTCCAGGCATCCATCTGGCTCAGCGGATAGTCGCGCTGCAGTGCGTCGACCAGCGCCGCGGCGCCGGGGGCCACCCGATAGTCGCCGCTCCAGTCCCAGCCGCGCCAGGTCGATCCAGCGCCACGCAGGCCGGTGGATACGGGATTGCGCAGTGTGACCACGATCATGCGTTCGGGGGCGATGATCGTGTCTGAGTCGTTCGATCGTGGTGCGGTGCTCGCGCAGCCGCCCAGCACCAGCAGCGCCGCCAGCAGCAGTGCGCGCAGACCGGATTGCGGGCGGCGGCGATGCATCAGGGTGTGTGAGCCGGTGCCGCCGCGGCGAAGCGTACGGCGGGGTCTTCGCGCAGCCGCGCCAGGGCCGCGTTCAGTTCGCTCGTCGAGACGGCTTCGCCGTCCACACGATCGAGTTCGATCACGAACAGGCCGCCGGCCGAGGGGCCGCTGACGATGTGTGCGTGCACCGAATCCAGGGTTTCGCGCAGGGCGGCGGACGTGATTTCGTCGTAGAACACGACCTGTAGACGCGGTGCGGCATGCACCGGCGCAGCGCTGAGCGTGCGATAGCCATCCTGCGGCGCGGCGTCGGGCTTGCTCATTTCCAGCTGGGTCCATAACGCCACGCTCAGTGCGGCCAGCGACGCGGCGACGGCCAGCGGTCCCCACCAGCGTGTCGCCCTGTATGGGCTTCGTGCCGCGCGGCGGGTGGCGGCGGACGGTGCGCTGTTGTCGATGCGCTTCATCATCGCCGCCAGCGAGGCGCTCGGTGAATAGTCCACCACCGGAGCCTGCTTCAGGGCCTCGGCAATGCGCCGTTCGGCCGGCAGTTGCGAGCGGCATTCGCCGCATTCGCGCAGATGCGCCTCAACGCGCAGGGTCTGTTCCGGCGGCAGCGTGCCGTTGAGGTACCAGGGCAGCGCCTGCTGGACCTCGGCGTGCGCGGCCTGCTGGGTGTGGTGGCTGCGTGTCATCGCGACGGCTCCGTCGGGGCGGCGCTGCGGACTGGATCGGCCAGCTCCGGAAGCAGTGCACGCAGGCGTGCCCGCGCGTGGAACAGACGCGTTTTCACAGTATTCACCGGACAGTCCGCGATCGCCGCGATGTCTTCGCAGGAATGGCCCATGTAGTACGTCAGCAGCAGCGCCATGCGGTGTTCCAGCGACAGTTGCACGAAGCCGGCCAGCAGCCAGTCGCGCTGTTCGCGGCTCAGTTCCTCGCCGAGATCGCCTTCGAGCGCCGGCAACTCGTCCTCGGACAGTTCGTTGTGGCGGGCCGCATTCCCGCGCTTGAGGGTTTTCAGGGCGCGCCGATAGGCGATACCGATGATCCAGGTGGAGACCGCCGAGCCTTCGCGGAACGTGGCCGCTTTCTGCCAGACCACGAACATCGTGTCATTGACGACTTCCTCGACGGTGCCGTAGTTGTCGGTGAGCCGCATCAGGAAGCGCGTCAGACGCAGATGATAGCGGGTGTACAGCTGCTCGAACGCGGCCCGGTCGTGGCGCGCCACGCCGCGCAGCAGCTCCAGGTCAGCAGGCGCGGCGTCCTGCGGGCGGCCGGGCGGTTCTTGTGTGCGAAAGCTGCGCATCGTCAGGGACATGCCGGGGCCGACAGGAGAGGGTTCATTGGGTAAGTTCCCCGATCCTCGCCATGGGTTCATCGCCCTCCGAAAATGAGAACCGTGCTGAGCACCAGACGGTCGTCGGCGCGGCCGTCGGTATAGCGTTCGCGCGCGTTGCTGTCGGTCGTGAACCAGGCCAGCGACAGGTTGAGGCGCCGCCAGCGCCAGTTGGCGCCGATGCTGCCGAAGAAGAAGTCGACCTCGGCGACCTGGTCCAGGTCGTTGTAGCCGATTCCACCGCTCAGTGAGACGCCATGCCGCAGCGGCCATTCGGCGGCAAGCTCGGTGTTCCACATCGGGCCGGTGGAGGCGAGGCCATCAACGCCATGGTCCGTGGCCTTGGGCGACCCGCTGGCGGCGGCGCGCAGGCGCGAGCGGTACTCCAGTGCTGCGCCGAATTCGTGGTGGTTGTAGTTCATGTTGCGCACGTCGTCGTGATAGCGATACATCGCCACATCGACATCCCAGCGCCAGTCGCGGGCAAAACTCTGGCCATAGCCGGCCAGCAGATCGAGCGCGATCGCCGAGCGATTGCCCGGGTCGGGCCGCAGCTCGCGGGTATCGGTGCTGGAAGCGCCGAGATTGCCGTACACGCCGCTGACATGACGCAGGCCGACTCCGCCCTGGACGGCGCCGTGGCCGTTGGTCTGCGACAAGCCGCGCAGCACGACATCGGAACTGGCGCCGAGCGAGGCCACCCAGGTGGCCTGCTCCCAGACCGGCGATGCCATGGCCGGCGCCAGCCACAGCAACATCAGCGCGGGCGCGAGTGGGCGGAGCAGGTAGTGCGGCTTGGGCACGTTGACGGGGCGGAGGAATCCAGGTGGGGAGGCAGACTTTAGTCGTTTCGCCAACCCGGCAAGCCGGTGCCTCAGGCTCGTGCCGTGCCTGTCGAAGCTGCGTCCATCAGTCGCGCGAAGTTCTCCAGCGAGATCAGGTGCGCGTGTGCGGCGCGCAGCCAGTGCCGTGTCTGCCAGTCATGCAGGGTTTCGGGCGGCAGTCGGTTCAACCGGTTTTCGTCGATGCGGTGCAGGCCCGAGACCCGCATCGGCTCGCCGGAACGCGGCCGTGCCAGTGCGTCGAACGGCACCAGCAGATCGAGCGCGCGCAAGGCTTCGCTCCAGGCTTGGGTGACACGGCGCGACTGTTCCGCCGCGTCGAGCAATTTCTCCCAGGACGCCCAGTGCGCTGTCGGCTGGCCCGTGGTGTCGAACAGCGGCGGGGCGGTGGCGCTGAGGCGATCCGCCTGCACGGCCACCAGCGTTCGCGGCGCCGCGTCAGAATCGCCGGTGGCGATCTCGGCCAGGCACAACGGATGCAGCCGGATGCCCGCCGGGACGTAGGCGCCCGGACGCCAGTGTCCCGATGCGTCCACGAACAGGTTTTCACCGGCGCGCAGGCCCAGCACGGCCACGGCATCGTAGCGCTCGCCGCGACGCACGAAGGCCAGCGGGTAGTCGAGCGCTGCGCGCGAGAATTCGACCAGACCGATGGCGGCCGCCGTCAGCGCCGAGGTCCAGAGATGGTCGGTGGCCGGGACCAGACCCAGGCCGGCATGCGCCTGGCGGTCCAGCGTGACGACTTCCCCGTAGCCCGGTGGGCTCGGTAATCTCACTCGACGCAGCTTTCCGGATTCGGAATCGGGTCCACGCGCAGGAAACGCGGTTGCTGGCTCAGCAGCACGATGCGGCCGTCGGCGAGGACGATTGCGTATTCATCGGCGCCGAGTTCCTGGGTGTCGCCCTGCGGCGTCGTCAGCAGAATGCGACCCTCGATGACGCCGAAGATCGAGGCGCCAGCCGCACTGGCGCCTTCCGGAAGGTCGCCGCGGACCACCGGATCGGCCTGGCAGGCCAGATCACACAGCACGGCGAGGTAGTCGGTGCCGCGAATGCCGATGGTGGCAACAGGCGTTACCGCTGCGTAGTCGTTGCGGTCGCTTTTGCCGATCAGGCCGGTGACGGCGCGAAACCCGCCCTTGAGCAGGCGGAAAAAGGCACGGCCGGTGCTGGCCTGCGGCGGTGTGGCGCTCGTCGCCGCAGCCGGAGTGGCCGGCGCGTTCGCTGCGCCGCCACCGTCGTAGCGGTAGTCGCTGATCTCGAAGCGGCTGTTCGGCCGCAGCGTGACCAGACCGCCGTCGCTGAACTTGAGATTGAGGAAGCTGTTGGTGCCGGTATTGACGAGTTCCCCGGTGAACACCGGGTCGCCCTTCTGCAAGGCGCGCACGTTTCCGTCCGGAGACAGGGCCGTGCCACGGCCCACCAGCATCGTCACGCTACCGGCATCCGCGGCTGCGGCGAGTTGCGGCAGGGCCGCGAAAATCAGCACAGCGGCGCACAGCATACGGCGTAGCAAGGTCATGGTGTTTCCCTTTGAGCCCGACATCATTCGCACTCCGTGTCTTCGCCACCGGAGGTTTCGTCGATCAGGTCGTCGTCATCATCGGTGTCGGCCACGCTGACGAGTACACCGCTTTCGCCCGGCAGCGAGTCGCCTTCGGGGGCCGGCGGAACCGTGTTGTCGAGCGCCTGTTCCGGCTCCGGCTCAGGCTCCTGTTCCGGCACGTCGAGCACGGTGCCGCCGAGGACCACGACCTGGCCGTTGGTCGGGATTTTCTGGGAACTTCCGGAAATCGTGCCCGAGGTCAGAAACACGAAGTTGCTGTCGTGGCCTGCCAGATCGAGTGCCTCGGCATCGCCGATCACGATGTTGCCGGCGTAGGTGCTGCCGCCAAAAGCCAGGGTCGTACCCGGGAATACGGTGACGTGCTGGTCGACCGTGAAATTGATGTCCTGCGTGGTCGAGGCGAGGTTTTCGATGCCCAGCGACAGCGCATCGTCGTAGGGTCGGAACTGCACGAACAGGTCGGTCGGGGCGCTGATGCTGCCGGAGAAGCGCACCGAGTTGGTGTGCAGGTAGAGGTGGTCGCCGGCCATGCTCAGCGCGCCGAGGCGGATGCCGTCACCCGCCGTGAACGAGGCATTGGGGTTCAGCGACGTCGGACGCAGCGCGGCCGGCAGTTGCGCGATCAGTGCGCTGTCGCCGGCGAACGGAGCATCACCGCTGCCGACCGTGAGTTGCGCCTCTGCGAATTCGATGCGGCTACCGGCGATCACGCCTAGGCCGCCGGCATCGATCGTGGTGTCGGTGCCGCTGGCGACGACATCGCCACCGGCGCGGATCGCCACGCTGTCGGCGTTCAGCGAGCTGCTGGCCAGTGAGACGTCCGCTTCATCCGACCTCAGTTCGAGCTGATCGGCCGTGATCGAACTGTTGCTGAGGCTCAGCGTGTTGCCAGCGCGCAGCGCGGCGCTGCCGGCGTTGATGCTGAGCGTATCGAGCGTCAGCTCGTTCGCAGCGAGCAGATCGATGGTTTCCGCAACGAGGTCCGAATCCTGGCTGAGGATGTTGATTGCGGAGACGTCGAGGCTGTCCGCACTGACGCTGCCGAACTGAGCATCGCCATTGCCCAGTTCGATGCTCAGCGCCTGCGCGGAGACGTCGCCTAGCGTGACATCGGCATTGGCGTAGCTGAAGTCGAGTGCCCCGCCGTACGCGATGTCGCCGATCTGGACCTGCGTGCCGGCGGTGTCGCCGGCCGTCAGGCTGAGCGCTTCGGTGATGGACAGCGCGCCCAGGGTGAGGTTGTTGGCGGCGTCCACCGTCAGCGCATCTGCGTCGATATTGCCGGCGCTGATGCTGCCGCCGTCGGCCGTCAGCGACAGGGCGACGCCTTCGAAATCGCCGAAGGCGAGATCGCCGCTGAACTGGCGCAGCACGAGATCGGCCGTTGCCAGGGTGGTGTCGCCGAGACCGAGGCTATCGCCGCTGAGATCGATGCTGCCTGCCGTCAACTGGCTGCCATCGAGCGCGAGCGCGCCGCCGGCACTCATGATGATCTGTTCGGCGCTGATAGTGCTGCCGAGACTGCTGATACCGGCCGCGGAAACATCGACGCTGTCGGCGTCGACGTCGCCGAAGCTCGCGTCGCCCTCGGTCAGTGCCAGATTCAGCGACTGCGTGTTCACGTCGCCGAGCGACACGCTGGTGTCGCTGTATTCGAAGCTCAGCGGACCGTCGTAGTCGATGTCGCCGATGGTGATCTGCACGCCGGCGGCATCGCCGGCCGTCAGCGCCAGGCTTTCGCCGATCATCAGGTCGCCGAGCGAGATGTTGCTCCCCGCCGCGACCGTCAGCGCGTCCGCGGCGATGCTGCCGGCCGTGACGCTGCCGTTGTCGGCCATCAGGCTCAGCAGCTCGCCTTCGAAGTCGCCGTAGCTGAGATCACCGACGATCTCATGCAACGCGAGCCGTGTGGTCGACAGGCTGGCCTGTGACAGGTCCAGCTCGCCCGTCAGCGAAATGCTGTCCGCGGCCAGGGCGGTGTTGCCGAGATCAAGCCGGCCATTGGCTGTCAGCATGGTATCGGCGCTGACATCCAGCGCCGCACCGTGACCATTGAGGTCGACGGACGCGCCACTGAGTTCCAGCGCGGCCAGCGTACTGTCTTCGGAGAACTGCATCATCACCGCGCCGTCGGCGTCGATGCTCAAGGGCCGCAGCGCGATGTTCGAGCGCGGCGCCGCAGCACCACCGCCATAGATCTGGATATTGGCGCCGTTGCCCAGCGGTGAGACCGGCAGGTACTGGATCGGAATCGAATCGTCGACCCGGCCTGCGCTGCTGATGCTCACGTTGCCGCTACTGTCGATGCTGCCGCCGAGATGGACGCTGCCTTGCGCATCGACGGTAATGGCGCCGGAGGACAGGGCGCTGTCGGTATCGACCTGCAGGCTGGCATCACCGATGATCAGGGAAATCGGTTCCGCGAACACGGTCGGGTCATTGGTTTCGACCAGACCGTTCACTGCGTTGACCGACAGCGCCCCGGTGGTGGCGCTGCCCGACACGACCACCAGCGCGGCCTGGCCACTGCCGCTGACCGAGATGTCGCCGGATTCGAAGCTGAGCGGCGGACCACCAGCCTCGTCGCCGACGGCAAAGCTGTTGAGACCGCCGATCAGGCGGGTTTCAGTATCGGCGATCGTCGGCGCGGTCTCGTCGACCGCCACGAAATGTGCGGTGTCCCTGTATTCGCTGATGAGCTCGCCGACGCCGCCGGCCACGGTGATGTCGCCGACGCTCCAGTGACTGCCGCCATCGAATTGGATGTAGGCATTGCCGCCGCTGGCCGAGACATCGCCGAGCGCGGCATTGCCATCCAGCAGGCCGATGTAGATTCCGGAGGTGGCATAGTGCGCGGGACCGTCACCGTCGCTGCCACTCACGGTCCGCGTGACCTGATAGTCCGAGTCATCGATGGTGCGGGTTTCGAGCCAGCTGCCCGCCAGGCTGCCGAGCGTCGCTTCGGTGGTGGTGGTGCCGCCGACGCTGAGTCCCCTGGCCTGCACCTGAGTCAGCGCGATGCCCTGGCCGGTGACCAGCAGGTCGCCGCCTATGCCGACATTTCCCGCGAAATCCGTGCTTTCGACGACGCCGTTCTCAAGGGTCGTGCCGCCGATCAGGACGCCCGATCCGCCCCACTCGGTATAACCTTCGAACATCAGTGGCGGCAGCAGCAGCGGTGATACCGGACTGCCGGCGAGCCCGTCTTCATCGAGCAGCAATGTGGCGTCGCCGGCCACCGTGTAGCCGCTGGCGATGACGCTGAGCCCGCCGCCGATGCTGATGTCGCCGGTGCTGGCCAGCGTGATGCCGGCAGTGGGGCCGTCGAGTCCGAGATCGCCGGCCACGGAAATGCCGTCGCTCAGCGCGGTCAGGCGTACGCCCACTCCGGAGAACGTGGAATCCACCAGGCTTGTGCCGTCCGCGATGATGCGTTCCCAGGCGCTGTCCTCGCTGCCAGCGGCGCGGGCGCTTGCATGGAAATCACCATCGATGTCGATACGCCCGCCGACAATGGCAACGCCGGACTCGGGGCCCACCAGTGATATGCCGCCGAGCGCGATCTGCGAGCTGTCGCCGCCCGATATCTGCAGATAGGCCAGCCCGTACTGCTCTTCGCTGCTGTAGCCGTCACCGGACTCCGAGTACGCTGCGGCGCGCGCGTCGATGGCGATGTCGCCGGTGCTGACGTCGCCGACGCTGCCGATGTACAGCCCGCTGTCGCCGAAACCCGTGATCGAGGTGTCGCCGGCGATGGTCACGGCGCTGGCTTCAATCTGCGCGGTGGCGCGGCCTTCAAGGCTGCTGTAGGCGTAGCTGTCGCCGACGAACTCATCGGTGACCGCCTCGGCACTGAGCGAGAGGCTCCCGTTCACGATCACGGCGTCCGCCGCACTCAGATAGACCTGTGCGCCATCGGCGTAGTACTCCTCATACCCGTTGCCACCGGGCTCGTCCGCCGACTCGGCGGACGCACTGAAGCTGGCGTCCGACGTGTAACCGCCACCGCCGTTCGGGCCGGCGTGAACGGAGATGTTTCCGGTGCTCAGGCCGCCGCCGGCGAAGGCGCCGACGTAGGCCGGGCCACTGCCGACGACCGTGATGTCTCCGACCGCGATCGATCCCTCGTTGGCGTACAGGCTGAGCTCGGAGCGGCCATAGCCCTGGGAGGAATCGTCGTCGCTGACGCTCAGGTCGCCCGTCGTCAGATCGCCGGACGTGGTGTCCATGTAGATCGAACCCTGCGCCGCGACCATGCCGGTGACAATGCCGCTGCCGGCGTACACGGTGGCGTAGCCGTCGCTGGTGATGTCGCCGGTGGCGGCGTTCGTCGCGGCGCTGAGATAGACGCTGGTGTAATCGTTGGGCCCGCCTTGCGAACTCAGCGCGCCGGTGGCGATCGACCCCGTCTGGGCGTACAGGGAAATGTCGGCACTGCCGTATTCGTTGGCGCCGGCGATGGTGGTGCTGATCGATCCCGTGGCGATGTCGTTCAATGCGTACAGTGATACAGCCGCGTAAGCGTAGGATTGATCGGCGCTCGTCATCACGGCGATGTCGCCACCGTCGATACTGCCGTTCTGTGCATACAGCGAGATGCCGGTTCCGGAGTCGATGTCGCCGACCGTGATATCGCCACTGGCGGCTTCCAGGGACAATCCGGTTTCTCCGTCGCTGCCGATGACCTGAATGTCGCCGCTGCTCAGACCGGTGCCGGCGAGAATCGAAGCACTGTCGGCCCCGATGGCACCGGTCTGCACGCTGCCGTTTTCGGCGTAGAGCGAGAGGTTGTGCGTCAGGCCGTCGATGTCGCCGGTGAGGACGTCGCCACCGGCCAGAAGACTGATGCTGCTGCTGGAGTCGGAGGAGAATTCGCCGAGACTCAGATTGCCGACGCTGAGGTCGCCGCCCTCGGCATTGAGATACAGACCATTGCCGTAGTCGTATTCGCCGAGCGTGTTCAGATTCGGCGCGACCGCGGCCATCACCGCGCCGGCGATACTGATGCCCTCGGCTTCGACGGCGACATCGTCGTAGGCCGTGATCGAACTCGCGGTGAATGCCTCCGCGCTGACCACGCCGACGGAACCCGCGCTGTCCACAGCACCGACGGCGACGCCGCCGTTCCGGGAATTGAGGTCGACCAGTCCGAACGGCAGCACGTCGGCGGACGACTCGCCCTGTGCGCTGATGTCGCCCGCCGTGATCGAGTCGCCCGCGTAAAGGGCGATGCCGGCGACGTTGCCGGCAAAGCCGTTGAGCGCTTGGGCCTCGACGTTTCCGGTTTCCACGGTGCCGCCGGCGCTGACATTGACATAGGCGGACGAAACGCCCGAATCGTCCGTGAATTCGGATCGGGAGGCGATATCGCCCGCGATGATGTTGCCGCCCGCGTAGATATCGACCGACCCCGAGCTTGAATTCAGCGCGCCGACTTCGATGTCGCTGCCTGCCGCCAATTCGATGCCGGCACCGCTGAGCTCGCCGAAGCCGCTGATCGAGCCGCTGCTCTCACCGGCATAGATCGAAATGTCGCCATCCATCAAAAAGGCGTTGAGGGAACCGTCAGCGACCTGGATGTCTCCCGCATCACCGCGATAGTAGATGCCGTCCACACTGCCGATGCCGATCAGCAGATTGCCGCCGGTGCCTTGTGCGTTGCGGCCGTCGAAATGGCCGTCGGCCGTGGCGTAGAACGAAATCAGGTCCTGCGCGACCAGGTCCACGTCCGCGCCCTGGACCAGCACGTCTTCGAGCAGTTCATAGCAGTAGTCGAATTCGCAGCCCTGGCCGCTGCTGGCGCCGATGCTGATTTCGCTGGGATCGATCAGCAGCCGGCCACCTGGGCCGATCTGCTGGCTGCCGCGTATGGTGATGCCGCGATGACCGGACAGTTCGACCAGGCCGCCGGAGGTGCCACCGCGCACGTCCACCCGCGCGGTGCCGGCGCTGTAGAGATCGCCGTCGGCGATCGTGCGGATTTCGCCGCCCGTGCCGTTGGTGCCACCGCGCGCGACGGTGCGTGAACCGGCTGCCAGCTCGATGTCTCCATCTGTCAGCAGGTGAATGCTGCCGGCGTTACCGCTGCCGGCCGCCGAGGCGTCCAGGGTGCCGGACTGCGAAATGTTGCCGCCGCTGGCCGACAGCAGGATCGAACCGTCGGCGCCTTCCTCGATCGATTGTGCGCGAACCAGTCCCTCATTGTTGACCACGGTGCCCAGCAGGCCCCGTGCTACGGCGGCGCTCATCAGTACGCTGCCGCCGTCGGCGGTGATGCGGCCGAGGTTCTCCACGCCGGCCAGCTCCGAGACCGTCGCCGCGTCGACCGAAAAGCCGACTAGGCCGTCACCGCTCAGGTCCAGCGTCATCGCGCTGCCGGAGGCCAGCACCACTTCGCCGAGCCGGGCCTGGATCAGGCCGGCATTGCGTACATGGTCGCCGGCCAGCACCACGAAGCCATTGTCGCCCGCGTGAATCGAGCCGGCATTGACCACCTCGCCGTCGCCGCCTTCGGTGAAGACGTAGCGGCCGGCCATGAAATCCTCGTCGCTGATGTTCATCGTGGTGGCCACCAGGCCGCCCACGTCCAGATGTGCGCCCGGCGCGAACAGCACGCCGGACGGATTGACCAGAAACACGCGGCCGTTGGCCAGCAGGTGTCCGAAGATTTCGGACGGCGCGCCGCCGAGCACCCGGTTCAACGCCACCGAGGACGAGGACGGCTGGTTGAAGACCACGTACTCCTCACCGCCGATCGAGAAGGTCTGCCAGTTGATCACGGCCGAATGCGTGGACTGGTCGATCGTGGTGGTGGTGCCGTTGGGTGCGTTGATCTCGGCATGCCCGCCGACCACCTGGCCGCCGCTCGGGCCCGCCATCGCCAGCGAGGGAACGGCCAGACTGGCGGCGCCGAGCCAGGCGCCGCGCTGGCGCAGCGCGCGCGCGATCGGGGTCAGGGACAGACGCGGGAAATTTGCTGAATCCATGGCGTGGACCTCAGAAGCGATAGGAGACGGTGCCGTAGAGACGGCCGTCGTCGTGTCCGTCGCTGATCTCGTCGCGGCGGTCACCAAATGGGAAAGCCAGATCCAGGCGCAGCCCGAAGCCGGCCGGCAGGCTTAGATCGCCACCGATGCCGACGCTGGCGATCGAGACCTTCGAATCCGTGCCGTCCGGCGCGTCGACCACATAGACGCTGCCGGCGTCGACGAAGACACGACCGTCCAGCGTCACCGGGCCGAAGCCGAAGCGTTGGTTCAGGCCCAGCGTTGCGAAATAGCCGCGGTCGCCGCGCACTTCCGCCGCCGGGTAACCCCGTACGCTGTTGGGCCCGCCCAGCGAAAACTGCTCGGTGTCGACCAGTGGATCCGGTGACCACACCGCGGCCACCCTCGTATAGACGAAGATTTCCCGCCAAAGCGGACTCAGTTGCTGCAGGTCCACTTCGGCGCGCAGCTTCTGTTCGGTACCGACGCTGTCCGGTGCGCTCAGATCCTCACGCGACTGCGAGCCGAAATTGCTCGAAAGATTGCCGCTGAGCTGGATCACCGAGCGATTCGTGAACGCGCGGCTGTAGGTCGCGCCGAGGTCCAGCAGGGTGATGCGCGTACCGCGTTCCACCAGGCCGAACTGGTCGGTGTCGGCCACCGTGCGGCGCACCGCCGGTGACAGCACCAGGCGTTCGTTGCGCGCGATGATCAGCGGCCAGTTCAGGGCTACGCGGCCGTCGCGGTTGGTGCCTTCGACCAAGCCTTCGAACGGACCGTCGCCCACTTCGAAGTCGGATTGGCCGTAGGACACTGCCAGGCGCGGCCCGCGAAAGTTGAGCGGAACGGAATATTCGACGAAGCCGTAGCGCAGCAGTGCATCCTCGGACTGCAGGTAGAGCAGGCGCAACTGATCTTCGGTGCGGGTCGGGTTGTTGAGCTCCAGATTCACGGTGGCGCGGTATTCGCCGATGCTGTCGCGTCCATGGTTGTCGACGAAGACGCCGCCGCGAACCGGCGTTTCCTCGGCACGCAGCACGATGTCGCTGCTGCCGTAGGCCTGACCCGGTTCGACCACGGCGCGCGCGGACAGGCCCGGCAGCTCATTGAGTTGGCGCAGCCCCCGCTCCAGATCCTCGGTGCGATACAGCTCGCCGGGATGGACCTCGTCCAGATAGTGACGCAGATGGGCTTCCTGATAGCGCGTGGTGCCTTCGGCGCGGACGCGGCCGACCCGGCCCTCGATGACTTCGAACACCACCTCACCGCGATCCACGCGCTGTGCCGGAATCGCCACCGTGGTCAGCGTGTAGCCCTGGCCGATGTAGTGCGCGGCGATGCGATCAGCCGCTTCGTAGAGGTCGTAGAGCGTTACCGGCCGCGCACGGTAGTCGGCGATCAGGGTGTCCAGCGTGGCGTCGTCGTAGGCGGTATTGCCTTCGAAGACAAAGCGTTCCACGGTGATCTCGCGGCCCCCGGCCGGCACTTCGGCGCGGGGTTGCGGTGCTGGCGTGTCCACTGCGGCGGGTGGTAGCGGCTCGATTCTGGGGGCGGGCTTGAGCGTATCGGTCACGCTGCCCGGCGTGGGTGGCGTCTGCTGCGCGAGGCTGATGACCGGTGAAAGCAGAATCAGCGCGGCGAGCACGCGGCTCGCTGCGAACGGGTGTACTGACATTGTCTCGTTGTCTCCCCAGGTGCCGGATGCCGGAGCTTTGCCTGCTCCGCGTGCGTACGACTGCGGTGCGGGCTTCATCCCCACGTTTGTCGGCAGACGGCCGCGATACGCAAATCTCGTGGCGGCAGATTGTGCGCGCCGTTCCGGGCGAACGAAATCCCTTGCTTGGGGGAGTCCCCGCCGGTTTTTGCGCGGTTTTGTGACGCCGCTCTCGCTTTCGGGCGCGTGCCAGACCGGTTACCATGCCGGTCGATCAAAGGTGTTTGGGAGAGACCGCGAACCGGCCGAGGCCGCGCCGCGGCGCCGAAGGCGCAAATCCGCCCGGAATCGCTCAGGCAAAAGGACTAGACACTTTCCGATCCGCGATGTATGGGGGGAGGTTGCGTCGCGGGCTGGTGATCGACTCTGGAGAGCGACCGAACAGGTCCACCGAAGGGGTAAGGTGACGGCTCGTCGCCTGAACTCTCAGGTTCCCGGACAGAGGGGCGGCGAGACATTGCTCGTTTTCGCCCACTGCTGCCCCGACGGAACCTTCATGCTCAAGACCACCGCACTGCATGCCCAGCATCAGGCCCTCGGCGCCAAGCTCGTCGACTTCGCCGGCTGGGACATGCCGATTCACTACGGTTCCCAACTCGAAGAACATCACGCAGTGCGCGCCGATGCCGGAATGTTCGATGTGGCCCACATGTCCGCCGTGGACCTGCACGGACCCCGCACCCGAGAATTTCTGCGTCAGCTGCTGGCCAATGACGTCGCCAAGCTGCAGGTGATCGGCAAGGCCTTGTACAGCTGTCTGCTGCGAGAAGATGGCGGCATTCTCGATGACCTGATCTGCTATTTCCTGGGCGAGGACCGCTTCCGTCTCGTGGTCAACGCCGGCACCACCGACAAGGACCTGGCCTGGATTCGCAGCCATGCGGCCGCGTTCGATGTCGAGGTCCGACATCGGCAGGACCTGGGTATTCTGGCCGTGCAGGGCCCGAACGCACGCGCCAAGGCGGATCGGCTGATGCCCGAAGCCTTGCTGGGATCGGTCGCCGAACTCAAGCCGTTCCAGGCCGCCTGGGATGAAAGCTGGTTCGTGGCCCGCACCGGCTACACCGGCGAAGACGGTTACGAACTGATCCTGCCGCACGACTTGCTGGTCGAAGTCTGGGAGGCGCTGGCGGTGTCCGGCGTGCGTCCCTGCGGACTCGGCGCGCGCGACACCCTGCGGCTCGAAGCCGGCATGAATCTCTACGGTCAAGACATGGACGAATCGGTCAATCCCCTGGAATGCAGTCTCGCCTGGACCGTCGCCTGGGAGCCGGGGGACCGTGATTTCATCGGCCGCGCCGCAATCGAGCCGCTGCGCGGCAAGGCGCCGCGCAAGATGATCGGCGTCGTGCTGGAAGGACGCGGCGTGTTGCGCGGGCACATGACAGTGCGCTTCGGCAACGGCGCCACCGGCGAACTCAGCTCCGGCGGTTTCGCGCCCAGCCTCAAGCTATCGATCGGTCTGGCGCGCGTACCGCGCGACGCCGAGGGTGACTGCGAGGTCGAAATCCGTGGCCAATGGCATCCGCTGCGTGTGGTCAAGCCGAACTTCGTGCGCCACGGGCAGTCGCAACTTTGAGCGCCGGCTGTTTCGGCATGCAATTCGCAGGCGTCTGCGCACTGCCGGGTGGCGGTGGCTCCATGACCCGCTGCACCTGAACCCCCAATCGACATTCAAGAGGAGTTGGTGAGATGAGCAATATTCCAGAGGATCTGCGGTACGTCGCATCGCACGAGTGGGTCAAACCACTGGACGACGGCAGCGTGCTGATCGGCATCACCGACCACGCGCAGGAAGCGCTGGGCGATCTGGTCTTCGTGGAACTGCCGGATGTCGGCCGCGTGCTGGCCGCCGAGGAAGCCTGCGGTGTGGTCGAATCGGTCAAGGCTGCGTCGGACGTTTACGCGCCCTTGTCCGGCGAAGTGATCGAGATCAACGAAAACCTCGCCGACGCCCCGGAAATTCTCAATCAGGACCCGTACGGTGAAGGCTGGATGTACAAGCTCAAGCCCGACAACATCGATCAGGTCGACGATCTGCTGGATGCGGATGGCTACGAGCAGGTGCTGTCGGAGGACTAGGCGCGGTTACTCGCGCCAGACCGCCATGAGCGGGAAACAATTTGCGTCTCCGCGTCTTTGCGCGAGACATCCAATCTGGTAAGTGAAATCCGATGCCCTTCATTCCGCACACCCAGGACGACATCCAGAGCATGCTTGGCGCGATCGGCGCCAGCAGTCTGGATGCGCTGTTCGACGAGATTCCGGCGGAGCTCAAGTCCGTCGGCCTGACCCAGGTGCCGCCTTCGTTGCCGGAGATGGCCGTGGCGCGCCTGATGCACGGTCGTGCCGCGATCGACGGTGCGCCGCTGAACTTCGTCGGTGCCGGTGCCTATGAGCACCATATTCCGGCCGCGGTGTGGGAGATCACCACGCGCGGCGAGTTCTATTCGGCGTACACCCCGTACCAGGCCGAGGCCAGCCAAGGCACGCTGCAGGTGCTCTACGAGTTCCAGTCGATGATGACGGCGCTGACCGGCATGGACGTCTCCAATGCCTCGCTCTATGACGGCGCCTCGGCGCTCGGCGAAGGCCTGCTGATGGCGATGCGCGCCAACGGCAAGAGCCGCTCCGGGCGCGTGCTGATGCCGGCCAGTGTGCATCCGTACTACCGCGAAACGGCCTACGCGATCACGCATGCGCAGAACGTCGAACAGGTCCTCGTCGCTTACCAGGCCGAGACGGGCGCGCTGGATCTGAGCGCGCTGAAGGCGCACGAAGGCACGGATATTACGGCCGTCGTCATCGCCCAGCCCAACTTCTTCGGGCAGTACGAAGACGTGGACGCGATCACCGATTGGGCGCATGCCCAGGGCGCGCTGGTGGTGGCGGTGGTGAACCCGACCTCGCTGGCGCTGCTCAAGCCGCCCGGCGAGTGGGGCGAGACCGGTGCCGACATCGTGGTCGGTGAAGGCCAGCCACTGGGTGCGCCGCTGTCGTCCGGCGGGCCGTACTTCGGTTTCATGTGCAGCAAACAGGCCTTCGTGCGTCAGATGCCGGGCCGCATCGTCGGCCGCACCGTGGATCTGGACGGCAAGCCCGGCTTCACGCTGACCTTGCAGGCGCGCGAACAGCACATCCGCCGCTCCAAGGCCACGTCCAACATCTGCACCAATCAGGGCCTGCTGGTCACGGCGGCCACGATCTACATGGCGATCACCGGGCCCGAAGGCTTGGCCCGTACTGCCTCGGCCAGTACCGCCAACCTCCAGGCCCTGCGTCAGGCGCTGTGTGCAATCGACGGCGTCGAGGCGGTGTTCGCGCCGGCCGGTTTCCACGAATGCGTGATTCGCCTGAACCAGCCGGTGGCACCGGTGCTGGAGAAGCTCGCGGACCTGGGCATCGTCGGCGGTTTCGACCTGAGCCGGCACTATCCGGAATTGGGCAACGCGCTGCTGATCTGCGCCACCGAAACCAAGACGGAGCAGGACATCAAGCAGTACGCCGACGCGCTGTCGGCGACCCTTCAATGAACATTTGTACCGTTTACAAGGAGTACAGACGATGAGTGCCGTAACCCTTAGAGGCCAGGAGATTCAGGTCTTTGGCGAGATGCTGCCAGTGGGCAGCGATGCGCCCGGACTGCGCTTGGTCGGTCTCGATCTTGCCGATGTGACGCTGCATGACTTTGCCGGCAAGAAGAAGCTGCTGAACATCTTCCCGTCGATCGATACGCCGACCTGCGCGATGTCCGTGCGCAAGTTCAACGAGCGCGCTGCGGTGATCGACGGTGCTGCCGTGCTGTGCGTCTCCGCCGATCTGCCGTTCGCGCAGAAGCGATTCTGCGGCGCCGAAGGCATCGCCAATGTCACCATGCTGTCGCTGATGCGCGGCCGCCAGTTCGGCAAGGACTACGGTCTGCTGATCGAAACCGGGCCGATGGCCGGACTCACTGCGCGCGCGGTGATCGTGCTCGATGCCGACAACAGGATCGTCTACTCCGAACTGGTGCCGGAGATCGGCAACGAGCCCGACTACGACGCCGCCCTGGCCGCACTGGCCTGAGCCCGCAGCTTCCAAGAAAACCCATGAGCGAAAAGCTGATCTTCGAAGTCTCCCGTCCTGGCCGCGGTGCCTACGCGCAGCGGCCGCAGGCGGCGGTGGACGTCTCCGGCATCCCCGAAGCGCTGCGGCGCTGCAAGCCGCCCGCTTTGCCGGAGGTTTCCGAGTTGCAGGCGGTGCGCCACTACACGCGCCTGTCGCAGCTCAACTTCAGCATCGACACCCATTTCTATCCGCTGGGTTCGTGCACGATGAAGTACAACCCGCGCGCCTGTAACACCCTGGCGATGCTGCCGGAGTTTCTGCACCGGCATCCGCTGGCGCCGGTCTCGCATTCGCAGGGCTTTCTGAGCTGCATGTACGATCTTCAGGAAATCCTCAAGGATGTGACCGGCATGGCCGGCGTCTCGCTGACGCCGATGGCCGGCGCCCAGGGCGAGTTCGCCGGGGTGGCGATGATCCGTGCCTATCACCGCTCACGCGGCGATACCGCGCGCACCGAAATTCTGGTGCCGGATGCCGCGCACGGCACCAATCCGGCGACGGCGACGATGCTCGGCCTCAAGGTGCGCGAGATTCCGACCACCGACGATGGCGACGTGGACTTTGACGCACTGAAGGCCGCCGTGGGTCCGCAGACGGCCGGCATCATGCTGACCAATCCGTCGACGCTGGGCGTGTTCGAGCGCCGCATCAAGGAGATCGCCAAACTCGTGCATGAAGCCGGTGGACTTCTGTACTACGACGGCGCCAACCTCAACGCGATTCTCGGCAAGGTGCGGCCCGGCGACATGGGTTTCGACGTGATCCACATGAACCTGCACAAGACCTTCTCCACGCCGCACGGTGGCGGCGGGCCGGGCGCCGGGGCGGTCGGCGTGTCCAAGCGTCTGCTGCCGTTCATGCCGATTCCTGTCGTCGGCCAGTCCGATGATGGGCGCTATCGCTGGCTCGACGAGAACGACCTGCCGCAGTCGATTGGCCGTCTGTCGGCGTTCATGGGCAATGCCGGCGTGCTGTTGCGCGCCTACATCTATGCGCGCCTGTTGGGGCGCGAGGGCATGCACCGCGTGGCCGAATTCGCGGCGCTCAACGCCAACTACATGCAGGCGCGGCTGCGCGAAAAGGGCTTCGATCTGGCCTTCCCGACGCGTCGCGCATCGCACGAATTCATCATCACGCTCAAGAAGCAGAAGCAGGCCCTGGACCTCACGGCCACCGATGTCGCCAAGCGCCTGCTCGACTACGGTTTCCATGCGCCCACGATTTACTTCCCGCTGCTGGTGCCGGAATGCCTGCTGATCGAGCCGACCGAGAGCGAGGACAAGGAATCGCTGGATGCCTTCGTCGATGCCATGGTCGCGATCTGGGATGAGGCCAAGGCCGACATCGCCAAGCTCAAGGGTGCGCCGTACACGATGCCGGTGCGGCGCCTGGATGACGTGCGCGCTGCACGCCAACTCGACCTGCGCTGGCAGCCGACCGCCTGATCGGGACGAATCTTCAATTCACGCAGCGACGGCTGGTAGAGCTGGCGCCGATGGCACAACGGACAAAGAGGAAGGGGAAACGATGTCGGTACTGATCTGCGGCTCCGTCGCCTATGACACGATCATGGTCTATCCGGGCCATTTCAAGAACGAAATTCTTCCGGACAAGGTGCACATGCTCAATGTGTCGTTCCTGGTTCCGCAGATGCGTCGCGAGTTCGGCGGCTGCGCCGGCAATATCGCCTACAACCTGCAGCTGCTTGGGGGTGTGGGTACACCGGTCGCCACGGTCGGCGAGGATTTCGCCAACTACGCCGAGTGGATGGACAAGCACGGCGTGCCGCGTGAATTCGTCAAGGAAATGCCGGGCACGCTGACGGCGCACGGCCATGTCGTGACCGATCTCGATGACAACCAGATCTGGGCGTTTCACCCCGGCGCGATGTCCGATTCGCACGCGCAGAGCCTGTCGACCGAGGGTGTGAAGCTCGGCACGGTGTCGCCGGACGGGCGCGAAGGCATGTTGCTGCACGCGCAGCAGTTCGCCGATGCCGGTGTCCCATTCCTGTTCGATCCCGGGCAGGGCATGCCACTGTTCGATTCCGAGGAGCTGACACACTTCCTGGAACTGGCCAGCTATTGCGCCGTCAACGACTACGAAGCCGAGATGTTCATGTCGCGCACCGGGCTCAGCCTTGCGGAAATGGCGCAGCGCGTGGACACCCTGATCGTGACCCGCGGCGGCAAAGGTTCAATGATCTACAACAAGGGCAAGCTCATCGAAGTGCCGTGCGCCAAGGCCGAGTCGCTGGCCGACCCCACCGGCTGTGGCGATGCCTACCGCGCCGGCCTGCTGTACGGATTGCTCCACGGCAAGGACTGGGAGACCACCGGCCGCATTGCCTCCTTGCTGGGCGCGATGAAGATCGAACGCCCCGGCACGCAAAACCATCGTTTCACGCCGGAGAGTTTTCGTGCGCGATTCAAGAAGGAATTTCGCTACGACCTGAGCTGAGTCGCCAGATCGTCAATAGCCCCTGGTCTCGGTCCGGCGCGCCCAGCGGGAGCAGTGACTGGTACGGCCGGTAGGTGCGTGAATCGACGCTCGCCGCCCAGACGCGTCCATCATCCGGTCACCCAGCCGTCGCGGTCGATGGTTTCCAGCATCGGGTGCGCTCGGGTTCTGCGGCTCACGCAAGCTGTCATGGTGGGCCGCCATATCCAGACTAGACTGTGGCGCATCGCCGGAGTTCGGAGTGACCTTGTGCCTAAAGTGATCAATCTCAAACAGGCCCGCAAGCGCAAGCAGCGGACAGACAAGGCCGCACAGGCCACCGAAAACCGTGCTCGGTTCGGACGTACGCTGGCCCAGAAGCAGCTCGACGAGACGCGCCGCCAACAGAGCCAGGATGCTCTGGATGCACATCGGCGCGAACGGAGCGAGACGCCGAAGTCCTAGGGTGTCCGCTGCCGTTGGTTCAAGCCGTCGATGCCGGGCTGCTGCGGTGCCTACGTCAACCTGCCGCCAAACGCCGACGGCACCGCTACACTGGGGTCTCGACCATCAAGGGAGTGCAAGGTGACAAGGACGGGACAAGGCTTGGCGACACTGGGACTGCTCTTGGGCTGCGCGTACGGCAGCGTCGCGGCGGCGGCCCAGATCATGGTCTGCGTCTACGAGGGCGTACCGGGGCCGTCCGACACCATCGAATGTGAAGCGGTCGGTGGCGAAAAGACGGACCACAGTCTCGCCTCGCTCTATGAAGACGGCTGGAAGCTGGCCGAGTTGGAAGTGACGTCGAAGTTCGGTGGCGCCACGACGGTGATGTTCGTCGACAAGGACTGATCGCTGCACTAGGGGCAACGCCGTCGCACCCGCTCCTGAGCTCCGATTCGTTCGGACAGCGACTGACCGTCGTCGGACAAGCGGAAGCGGTGCTCACCCAGCCAGGTTTGCCCCTCGCCCTTGAATTCGGCGATCAGGGCCAGGGTGTTGTCGGCTTCGACGGCGGCGGTCTGGACGGTGCCGCTGCTTTCATGGAACCGAACGCGCTCGGATTCGATGCGCAGTCGGCTGTCGTTGTCGCCCGTGCCGCAGTCCTTAAGCTCGGTATTCCATTCACCGATGAAGCGTTCCGGAATTCGCATGTCCGGTGGTTCCGGCGACTTCGTGCAGCCAATGAGAGTCAGCGCCAGGCCGCTCGCCAGCAAGACATTCAGTGGAGTCCGGGTGCGGGTTCGCATGGCTGCACGCTTGTGCCGGTCAGCCCGCTTCGGCCGGCAATGGCGGAGTCGGGAGAAGCCGGGCAACCCGGACCCGCAGCAGTTCGATCAGCTCCGGCTGCATGAACTGGTAGCGGTCGGGGATGCCGAGCACCGCCAGCGGCTTGTGCCGCAGCATCGGGCCGAAGCGCGCGGTGATCTTCCTGCGATGCCCTGCTTCCATGACCAGCACCAGATCGGCCCATTCGATCAGGTCGCCGGAAACCGGAACGTCGCTGTCCGCGTTGGTGCCGGCACTGATCGCCTTGATGCCGGGATAGGCGGAGAACACCGCTTCGGCGGTGGGGCTGCGAAGCCGGTTCTGACTGCACACGAAAAGCAGGTTCATGAGAATGTTGGTCCGGACCGATGGCATCGCCCGAGCTTTCGGTCGGGTGGGCGACGCTTTCAGGCTGAAATCAGACCACAAGGCTCGTGAACGGCGGCTAAATTCCGAACAGCCGGTGCAGCATCTTCAGCTTGTCCTCGCGCACCTTGAGGTCGTCGTCGAGAATGCCGCCGGTGTTGTAACTGTTGGGGGTGTAGCACCAGTAGAAGGCGCTGCGCATGTCCTTGGAGATCAGGTAGCCCACCAGGGCGTCGTGCCACTGCCGGTCCTGGTCCCCGCTGGGACCGGTGCCGTAGAAGCCGCCGAATTCTCCAATGATGACCGGGTGCTGCTCTGAAAACTGGCCGAACAGGGTTTCCCAGTCCGCCGCGAGATTGTCCGGAAAGTCCGGGTGATCGAAGGAATCCTTGGGAAATTCGTACAGGGCATCCGGGCCATAGGTATGCGGCGAGAGCACGAGCTTCTCGTCCGGGATGTCCAGCGGGCGGTAGGCCTGAGGTTGCAGATTCTCGCCAAGGTTCATCGGAATACTGCTGTCTTCCTCGCCGTCGAAATTGCCCTGTATGCCCTCCACGAAAATCAACAGCTGCGGGTTGGCGTCCAGTACGGCCGCGGCGGCGCGTTCGGCGGCGCGCTGCCAGTCGGCCTCCTCGGAATAGCCGAAGGGATCGCCCGGGCCCCAACGGACGACGCCATAGGGTTCGTTGTAGAGGTCGATGCCGATGAAATGTGCGAGGCCGGAATAGCGCAGGGCCACGAAGCGCAGATCACGGATCCAGTCGTTCTCGCTGTAGGGCTGGGCATCGTGTGTTTCGGCCCACATGCCTTCACCGTATGCGCTGGGATCATCCGAGTACCAGGTGAAGTACTGCGAGACATTGCTGATGGAGTGGAAGTCCAGCAGCACGTACAGCTGCTGGCGGTCGGCTTCGGCCATCCACAGATCCATGATTTCCAGCGGCGTCTTGCCGATCAGGTCCGCATTGAGTGTGGGTTCGACGTGGGTCGGAAGGTCCTCGCCGGCTTTGAGCGGGGAATACAGCGTCTTGGGGACGAAGGGCAGGCGCACGGCGTTGAAGCCCAGATCCTTGACCTGCTGAATCTGTTCCTTCCAGCCCATTTCCCAAAGGTATTCGGGAATCAGGATGTCGGCATTGAAACCGTACATGTTGATGCCGCGCAGCTGCACTTCCTCACCCGCCGGGTCGTAGAGCTTGGCGCCCTGCGCGTAGTAGCCGATCGCGGGCGTTTCCCCGGCGCCGTCTGCATCGTCTTCGCCGCCCGACCCCGCTCCGCCACCGCCACAGGCGCCGAGCAACAACAAGATGGTGAAGACGAACGGGTGCAGGATCGAAAATCGCATGAGGACAGACGCCATCGCGGTGGAGCATGGGCAGGTCGGACCCGCTCACGGAGCCCGAAGTCCCACCATGCTAGGACGGTCTGCGTTGATCGTGATGATGATCCGACCAGCGGCGCGGACCTGTCGCGTCAGCGCGGGCTATTGCCATGTTGCCGGCGGCGTGGATCCGAGCGTGAACGGACACAGCGTGATCAGGGGCCAGTCCGAACAGCGGATCGAGCGCGCCCCAGGCAAATCGGCGAAGAACCGCCAACGCCGGACAGTTTCGAGAACGGGCTCGGGAACGCTTGGCGCTGCTCTAACCGCGCCGGCCCGCCCAGTCCCTTGCGAACTGCTGCGCGACACGGCCGGAGCGCGAGGCGCGCGCTAGCGCCCAGCGCAGTGCGGCTTTTTCTCCGTCCTCATCGAGAGCGTCCACGCCCAGACGCGCGAGATGCAGGTGTACCGCGTCCAGATACTGCTGCTGGCTGAAGGGCTGGAAGCTCAGCCACAGACCGAAGCGTTCCGACAGCGAGATTTTCTCCTCGCTCGATTCGCCGGGATGCAGTTCGTCGCCGCGCCAGCGGTATTCGTCGTTCTCGCTCTGGAATTCCGGCATCAGGTGACGTCGGTTCGATGTGGCGTAGATCAGCACATTGTCCGGCGGTTCTTCGATGCCGCCGTCCAGTGCGGTCTTGAGCGCGGTCAGCGCCGGGTCGTTGGCCTGCACCGAGAAGTCGTCCACGTACAGCACGAAGCGCTCACGTCGCTCGCGCAGTGGGGCGACGATGTCCGGCAGGTCCGTGAGCTGATGGCCTGGCACCTCGATCAGGCGCAGGCCCTGTTCGCCGAATTCGTTGAGCAGGGCCTTGACCATCGAGGACTTGCCGGTGCCGCGTGATCCGGTCAGCAGCGCGTGATTGGCCGGGCGGCCGTCCACGAACTGACGTGTGTTTTGCACCAGAATCGCTTTCTGCCGATCGATGCCCAGCAGCTGATCGAGCCGCACCGGCTGCGGAAACTCGATCGGCTGCAGGGTGCCGTTGCGCCAGCGGTAGGCGAGCGTGCGGTCCGATTCCATGCGCTCGCCTCCGCTCTCAGCCGATCTTCTTGTGGCGCTGACGACGGTTCACACCGGGCTCCGAACCATGACGACGGCGGAAGTCCGCTTCGTAGTCCTGATAGTTGCCCTCGTGGAACACGATCTCGCCGGAGTCCTCGAAGGCGAGGATGTGGGTGGCGATGCGGTCCAGGAACCAGCGGTCATGCGAGATCACCATCGCGGAGCCGGGGAAGTTGAGCAGCGCGTCTTCGAGCGCGCGCAGGGTTTCCACGTCCAGATCGTTGGTCGGTTCGTCCAGCAGCAGCACATTGCCGCCGGCCAGCAGCAGCTTGGCCAGGTGGGCGCGGTTGCGTTCGCCGCCGGAGAGGTCCTGCAGACGCTTCTGCTGGTCCGCGCCCTTGAAATTGAAGCGGCCGATGTAGGCGCGCGAGGGCATTTCCCAGTTGTTGACACGCAGGATGTCCTGTCCGCCGCTGAGTTCCTCCCACACGGTCTTCTTGTCGTCCAGCGAATCGCGGCTCTGATTGACGTAGGCGATCTGCACGGTCTCGCCGAGCTTGATGCTGCCGCCGTCCGGCTGTTCCTCGCCGGTGAGCATGCGGAACAGCGTGGTCTTGCCGCGGCCGTTCGCGCCGATGATGCCGACGATGCCGCCACGTGGCACGCTGAAGTTGAGTCCTTCGTAGAGCGTGCGATCACCGTAGGACTTCTTGAGGTCGGTCGCCTCGATCACCAGATCGCCCAGACGCGGGCCGGGCGGAATGTAGATTTCGCTGGTTTCGGCGCGCTTCTGGTAATCCTGCGAGGACATTTCCTCGAAGGCCTTGAGCCGGGCCTTGGACTTGGACTGGCGACCCTTGGGGTTCTGGCGCACCCACTCGAGTTCTTCGGCCATGGCCTTCTGGCGTGCGGACTCGGTCTTTTCTTCCTGGGCGAGGCGCTTTTCCTTCTGCTCCAGCCAGGTTGAATAATTGCCCTCGTACGGAATGCCGTGGCCGCGATCGAGTTCCAGAATCCAGCCGGCGACGTTGTCGAGGAAGTAGCGGTCATGCGTGACCGCGACGATGGTGCCGGGAAAGTCGTTGAGGAACTTTTCCAGCCAGGCCACGGATTCGGCGTCGAGATGGTTGGTCGGCTCGTCCAGCAGCAGCATGTCGGGCTTGGACAGCAGCAGGCGGCACAGTGCGACGCGGCGACGTTCACCGCCGGACAGCGATTCGATGTTCGCGTCCCAGGGCGGCAGGTTCAACGCCTCGGCGGACTTGTCGAGCGTGACGTCCAGCTCCCAGCCATTGGCGGCCTCGATGATTTCCTGCAGTTCGGCCTGTTCGGCCAGCAGCGCATCGAAGTCCGCATCCGGGTCTTCGAAACCCTTGGTGACTTCATTGAAGCGTGCCAGCGCGGTACCGAGTTCGCCGAGGCCGTCCATGACGTTGCCGCGCACGTCCTTGGCGGGGTCCAGCTGCGGCTCCTGCGGCAGATAGCCGACCTTGAGGCCGGGCATCGGCCGCGCCTCGCCGTGAAAGTCCTTGTCGATGCCGCCCATGATCTTGAGCAGCGTGGACTTGCCGGCGCCGTTGTAGCCGAGGACGCCGATCTTGGCGCCGGGGAAGAAGGACAGCGAGATGTCGCGCAGGATTTCCTTCTTGGGCGGGACGACCTTGCCGACCCGGTTCATCGTGTAGACGTACTGAGCCATCTGATATGTCTGCTGTGGCGTGCGGGGGAACACGCAATTATCGCGGTCGCGGGGTTCGCTGTCACGGCGGGGCGGCGAAATACCGGGCGCCGTGGATGAATGGGCGGCCTTTTGAGCGGTCCGGAGACGGCCCTTGATCGTGTCTGAGCCCGGCTTGCGTGACCCGGAAGTCCTCGCAGGTCGCCGGGCCTTGCATGGATTCCGGATCAAGCCTGCGGCTTGTCCGGAATGACGGGGGCGCTGGTTGTGGGCGGCGGGCGGTCTGGTCAACGCCCCTCGTCATTCCGGGGCCCGCTTCGCGGGAACCCGGAATCCACGCAAGCTCGCCGGGCATCGCGCGCGCCACCCTATAATCGCCAACTGTTCCAGTGGATTGAATCATGTCGATCACGATCGAGGATGTGCGGGCGGCGGCGCAGCGAATCAGCGGCCAGGTGATGCGCACACCGATGCGGCCGTCCCGCGTGCTCTCGAAGATCACGGGCGCCGAAGTCTGGCTCAAGTTCGAGAACTTCCAGTTCACGGCGGCGTTCAAGGAACGCGGTGCGCTCAACAAGCTCGCCAGCCTCAGCGAGGACGAGCGCGCGCAGGGCGTGGTCTGCATGTCGGCTGGCAATCACGCGCAGGCGGTGGCCTATCATGCGACGCGGCTGGGCATCAAAAGCCTGATCGTGATGCCACGCAACACGCCGTTCACCAAGGTGCGCAACACGCGCGAGCTGGGCGGCGAGGTGCTGCTGGAAGGTGAAACCCTGGCGGATTCCTGGACCTATCTGGAACGCGAGCTGCTGCCGCGCGGCTACACCCTGGTGCATCCCTACGACGATCCTCTGGTGATGGCCGGGCAGGGCACGATCGCTCTGGAAATGCTGGACGAGCAGCCGGACCTGGACGCGATGCTGATTCCGATCGGCGGCGGCGGGCTGTTCGCCGGCAATGCCGTGGCGGCGCACGGCGTGAATCCTAAGATCGAGATGTACGGCGTGGAATCGGCGGGTTATTGCTCGGCCTATGCCGCGTTGCAGGGCGATGCCTCGCTGGCGCGCGGCGGCCCGACGATCGCCGAAGGCATTGCCGTGAAGAACGTGGGTGCGATGACGCTGCCCTTGATCCGCGATCACGCCGCCGATCTGCTGCGCGTGGAGGAAGCCGCGATCGAACGGGCCGTGGGCATGCTGGCCAATGTCGAGAAGGTCGTGGTCGAGGGCGCCGGCGCCAGCGGGCTGGCGGCCCTGCTGACCGACCCGGCGCGCTTCGCCGGACGGCGCCTCGGCTTGATCCTGTGTGGCGGAAACATCGATCCGCGCCTGTTGGCCTCGGTGCTGCTGCGTCAGTTGGTGCACGAGTCGCGGCTGGTCTCACTGTCGATCGAGATCGAGGACAGTCCCGGCTTTCTGGCGCGTGTCGCGGGCTGCGTCGGCGCCGCTGGCGGCAATATCGTGCAGGTGCATCACGAGCGACTGGCTACCGGCCACGGCGCCAAGCTGACGGTGCTGGAGATGTTGATCGAAGCGCAGGACGGCGCGCACGCGGAACAGGTGATTCGCGATCTGGGCGAGGGCGGCTTCGTGGTGCGCCGCGTGCACGGCGAGCACATCGAATTCGAGTAGCGCGGTCAACCGATCGGTCGCTGCGCGGTTTACGAAACACGTGCTTACAGATCGGCCGATGCGGAGGCGCCTCATGCGTGCTTCACTCTCAGTTATGAATGTTCTGATCAACCGTCAGTCCGGCTGGGCCCCGCCGATGTTCATGCTGCTGTTCGCCTGCACCAGTTTTGCCGCGCACGCGCAGGCGTCTGCCGATCCGCTCGCACCGCTCAAGCGCCTGGCCGAGATCGCGGCGGATGTGGACGATTACACGCTGCACATGGACCGCGATCAGCGCCATGACGATCCATCGGACGACATGGAGCCGGCCACCGTGCTGGTCAAGCATCGCCGCGAACCTGCTTGCGTCTACATGCGCTGGATCGAGAAGCCGCACAAGGGCCGCGAGATGCTGTACTGCAGCGACAAGTACGACGGCAAGATCCAGGTTCACGAAGGGGGATTCCTGGGCATGGTCACCATCACCATGGACCCGAAGAAGGAATCCTCGGCGCGCGGCCTGGGTTTCCGCTCGCCGGACGAGATCGGTCTGTTCGGTTTGTCGCGGATGGTCGACGATGTACGCGAACGCGGCTTGAGCCCGCAGACCTCGGTTCGGACCATCAACGAAGCCGAGGCTACCTGCCTGCGTTTCGACGGTGGCGCCGAGGTGCCGCGCCGTTTTGAAGTGGGTGCGCGCGAGCTGTGCGTCGAGACGGAAAGCGGGCTGCCGGTCGGGCTGCGCTTGTGGTCGCCGGACGGTACGCTGATGGAAGACTCGCGCTTCTCGATGATCATGCTCGACGCAGGTCTGACGGACCTGGACTTCGACAAATCGAATCCCGATTACGACTTTTGATCGCTTTTCGGCAGGTTCCCGTATGCTCATGGCGTCGGTGCGACCTTCGATGCGCTGAACCGGGCCGTTTGTCTGTATGACAGCCGCACGGTGAGTTGCCGGGCCTACAGTCAGAATTTCCGAATTCCTTGAGGCTCTGCCGGTCACGCAGGACTCGCGCGTACAGATATCGGCCCGTAAGAGGCGATGCGCGCCCGCAAATAGAACGAACGCGTGTTTTCGGCGCTGTCCAGGGGGGCGGCGGCGAGCTTCGTTTTTTGGGTCAGGAGCTTTGTTGCGATGTCAGGGGATCAAGCGTCGCCGCCGGCGGATCTTGGCGGCAAGGCGTTTTACATGTTCGTGGGAAACTGGGTTGCCTTGGCGGCGCTGATCCCCATGGTGATTGCTGGTCTGATGCTCAGCTTCCTGTTCATCGACCGCGCAGAGCAGGACGACGTGGCCGATCTGCAACGCATCGTCGGTGGTGTCGCGCGGGAAGTGGATGCCTATCTCGACTCCAATATCGCCATCGCCAGTTCGGTGGCCGAGGCGGTGCGTCTCTATTCCGGGCCGAATCCCGGTGTGAGCCGGTCTTTGCCTGAGCTGATCGTCAGTCAGCGCGAAATGGTGCTGAGCATGGCGATCACGGACGCAGAGGGTGCGATCGTTGGCGCATCGCCGGACGGCGCAAGGCCTTCGTCCGATCTTCCGGAGCTGTCAAAGCAGTCGCCGGCACGATTTTCGACGCTGCGCCAGCCGGCTAGCGGCGGTGCGCAACTCGCCGTCGCGGTGCCGATTCGCGACGCGGCGAACGTCTATTCGGGAGCGGTCTATCTGGAATTCTCGCTGGCACCTTTGATTGCTCTGGGGCGAGAAATTGGTGGTCAGGATATGGACCTTCGGCTGCTGGATGCCGCCGGCCACGAGGTGGCTCTGAGCGCGCATGTCGCGACAAGCGCGGTGCCCGAATCCGTGTTGCTGGCCGATCGTACGCTGTCCAATGGCTTCGTCGTCTCCGGTCGGCGCTACGTGCAGACCGTGGAACTGCGTGAATGGGGTGAATACGCGGTGGCGGCTTGCCTGTTGTTGTTGGCGTCCATGGTGTCCTGGCTGGTGGCGCAGGCGGTGGCGCATCGAGTCACCAAACCGCTCGCGGGCTTGGCGCGTGATCTCGCGGACCTGAATCTGGAAGGTGGCCAGCACCAACTCAATGTGCCGGACGATGCCCCGCGGGAAATCCGCACATTGTTCGGCGAATTCAATGCCTTGCTGCGGCGCCTTGACGTGTCCTATGGGCAGCTGCGCGAATCGCTGGAAGAAGCCAACCTGCTGCGCCGCCGCATGGAGCATGTGATCGACGAGCGCGACGCGATCATCAGCAAGCGCACTGCGGATCTGCAGAGCCGTACCTCGCAGCTGGAGCGGGCCAATTCGGCATTGCAGCGCGTGGCCACGGAAGACGCGTTGACCGGGGTCGCCAATCGTCGCGCGTTCGACGAGTTTCTGGCGCTGGTATGGCGCCTGTCCTTGCGCGAGCACGTGCCGGTATCGCTGATCCTGATCGATATCGACTGCTTCAAGTCGTACAACGATCATCTGGGACATCAGGCCGGCGATGACTGTCTGCGTCAGGTCGCGCATGCCATGCGCAGTCTGGCCAAGCGCCCGCTCGATCTGGTGGCGCGCTACGGCGGGGAAGAGTTCGCGATCGTGCTCGGCCGCACCGATCTGGCCGACGCGGCGGATATCGCGCAGATGGTGAGGCGTGCGGTCGAATCCATGCGAATCGACCATGCGGCCGGCGGCATCAACGGTATCGTCACGGTCAGCCTCGGCGTGGCCTCGATGTTGCCGGACGAGACGACGGAGGCCGAAGATCTGATCGCGATGGCGGATAACAATCTATATGCCGCCAAGGATCGTGGCCGTAACCGCGTCGAGTTCGAGTTCCCGACCGCTCCGGAGTCGTAGCTCGTGGCTCAGCCCGGCCCGATGCGGCGACCGCGGCGGGATATCGCGGCTTGCTCCTCAGGGTCGGGCGTTTTCGGCCGGTAGGGGCACAGGTCCTCGATCGGGCAGCGCCAGCATTCCGGCACGCGTGCCTTGCAGATGTAGCGACCGTGCAGGATCAGCCAGTGGTGCGCATCGCGCAGATATTCTCTGGGGGTGACCCGCATCAGCCGATCCTCGACCTCGCGCACGGTTTTTCCAGGCGCCAGCTTGATGCGGTTGGCCAAGCGGAAGATATGCGTATCCACGGCGATCGTATGTTCGCCGTAAGCGGTGTTCAGCACCACATTGGCGGTCTTGCGGCCGACGCCGGGCAAGGCTTCCAGGGCCTCGCGTGAGCGCGGCACTTCGCCATCATATTGGTCCACCAGGATTCGACATAGCGCCATGACGTTCTTGGCCTTGGCGTTGAACAGGCCGATGGTCTTGATGTGTTCGCGCAAACCCTCCAATCCCAGATCCAGGATCGCCTGCGGTGTATTCGCGACCGGGTAAAGGCGCGCCGTGGCTTTGTTGACGGACACGTCCGTGGCCTGAGCCGACAACACGACGGCCACCAGCAGCTCGAACGGCGTGGTGTAGAGCAGCTCCGTGGTTGGGGCCGGATTGTTTTGCTTGAGGCGCGCGAAAATCTCGCGGCGGGTCTGGGCGTTCAAGCGTGGCGGGTACTAAGCGGGTGTCCGCGCATTATGAACCCTGCGGTCCTGCGTTATTCCAACGAACAAGGGCCGCGAATCGCGGCCCTTGCTTCCCGCCAGCGGAGCCGCGTTAACGTGAATCTCGCGCAGCGAGTCCGCTGCCCCTCGCCCACGACGTGGGAGAGGGGAGGACCGCCCGCGGAGCGGGTGGTGGGGAGAGGGCGGCCTGCCTGGTACAGGATTCATTTTCCAGGGTGCCTCTGCCGGCATGGCCGTTAGCGCGAAACCACCAGTTCGAATCCCTCGGCGTTCATGCAGTCCTTGTAGTCCTGGAACTCCGCCGAATAGACGTTGCCGGAACCAGTGAATCCGGAGGTGTCTTCACAGGAGGCGTTCTTGACGAAGAACGCGGTCTGTCGCACCGGTTGTCTGGCCGTCCAGGAGTAGGTCGGCGCAGCCGCAGTCTGCGCTGTGGAGGCGACCGGCTGTGAAGTCGAGGCGCAGGCCATCAGTAATGCCACCGGGGCCAAGGCCACTAGCAGGCTCTTTTTCATATCGGTCTCCTCCATGTCATGTTGATGTCACAAAACTACGATAGGGATAAATATCCAGGACGTCAACTTTTTTCTTAGGATGATTGATCCTATAAATCCGACATGGAAACTGCGTGAGGTTTGGCCTCTGGGGCCGAAGGACGCGGAGCCAGTGCGTTCGGCTACTTCCCGAATTTGTGGCGCAGCGTGTACCAGCTCGGGTACGGGATCTGGCGCGGTTCTTCTTTTTGTGTCCAGAAACGCACGACGCGACCGTCCGACAGATGCAGCGCCTTGGCCACGTCCTTGTTGGACAGGTTCTTCTTGTCCATCCATTGGCGCAGCTCTTTGGCGGTCGGCGGGTATTTCTTCATCGGGCGGTGCCGGTGGCGGGACCGTGAATCCTATGTGACTGTCCCCGCGCTGCGCCAGCGCGTGGCCGGCAACGGCTCAGGGCTTGCCGGCGCGGGCACGGACTCTTGCGAGCAGATCGTCCATCGTCGCCGCGTCGCGCAACGGCGAGGTTCGCGCGCGCCGTTTCGATTCGCGCTCATCGCTCTGGCGTTGCAGGCGGGCTGTGCGTAACTCGAAGCGCTGCCGCGAGCGCGTTGCGCGCTCACGTCCCAGGTACGGGTCGACCTGTCGCGGGACCCAGTCGATGCAGTCGACCGGGCAGGGCGGCAGACACAGTTCGCAGCCGGTGCATTCGGTTTCGATCACGGTATGCATGAACTTGGGTGCGCCGACAATCGCATCGACCGGACAAGCCTGAATGCACTTGTAGCAACCAATGCAGCGTGCTTCGTCGATCAGGGCGACGAAAGGCTGCGTCTCGGCTTCGCCGAACGCCGGGTCCAGCGGCAGCGGTGCCTGCCCGGTGATTGCCGCGAGTTCCGCGATCGTCTCGCCGCCGCCCGGAGGGCACTGGTTGATTCTGGCCTCGCCGCTGGCAATCGCCTCCGCGTACGGACGGCAGGCGTCGTAGCCGCAGCGCGTGCACTGCGTCTGCGGCAGCCGCGCATCGATGGCATCGGCGAGCGTCACACGGAAATCCAGGCCGCTTACTTGACGCGCATGCCGGGCTCGGCGCCCGAGTCCGGCGACAGAATGAACGGCTTGCCGTCACCGAAGGAGGCGGCGAGCACCATGCCTTCGGACAGGCCGAAACGCATCTTGCGCGGTGCCAGATTGGCCACCACCACGGTCAATCGCCCGACCAGCGATTCCGGTGCGTACTGCGATTTGATGCCAGCGAAGACCTGGCGTTTGCCCAGCTCGCCCACGTCCAGCGTCAGCCTGAGCAGTTTGTCAGCGCCTTCCACCGCCTCGGCGGCGTCGATACGCGCGATGCGCAGATCCACCTTGGTGAAATCATTGATGCCGATTGGCTCGGACTGCGATGCCGCTGCGCTGGCGGCTGCGGCCGCGGGGGCGAGGTCTTCCCGGGATGCGTCGACCATGGCTTTGATCCTGTCGGTTTCGATACGGGTGATCAGTGGCTGGTACGGGCGAATCTCGTGATCGAGCAAGGGCGTGGCCGCGTCGGTCCATTGCAGCGCGGAAATCGCCAGAAAGGCTTCGGCTTCACTGGCGAGCTTCGGCAGCACCGGCTTGAGGTACAGCGTCAGTAGCCGGAACACGTTGAGGAACGTGGTGCACACCTGATGGAGCTCGGCTTCGCGCGCGGAATCCTTGGCGATCACCCACGGGGCGTTGTGCTGGATCACTTCATTGGCCTGGTCGGCCAGCGCCATGATGCGCCGTACCGCGGCGGCGAAGTCGCGGGTTTCGTAGGCCCCGGCGATCGTCTCGGCTTCGGCCGCGAATCGGTCGAGCAAGGCCGGATCGTGCACGGCCGCGGCCAGGCGCCCGTCGAAGCGCTTGCTGATGAAGCCGGCACAGCGGCTGGCGATGTTGACGTATTTGCCGACCAGGTCGCTGTTGATGCGCGCGACGAAGTCGTCGAGGTTGAGGTCGAGATCGACCACGCCATCCGACAGCTTGGCGGCGTAGTAGTAGCGCAGGCATTCCGGGTTGAGGTGCTGCAGGTAGGTGTCGGCGCGGATGAAGGTGCCGCGGCTCTTGCTCATTTTGGCGCCGTCCACGGTCAGATAGCCGTTGACGGACAGCCCGGTCGGCAGACGCAGTCCGGCGCCCTTGAGCATCGCCGGCCAGAACAGCCCGTGGAAGTTGACGATGTCCTTGCCGATGAAGTGCCACATCTCCCAGTCGGAACCGACGGCGATGTAGTCATCGATGTTGCGGTCGTTCGCCGCGCACCAATTCTGCAGGCTGGCGAAATAGCCAACCGGCGCGTCCAGCCAGACATAGAAGTACTTGCCGGGGGCGTCCGGAATCTCGAAGCCGAAGTACGGCGCGTCGCGCGAGATGTCCCAGTCGCGCAGGCCGGCCGTGGTCCATTCGCGCAGCTTGGCGCGTACCGCGCTTTGCAGCTTCGATTCGGCCAGCCACTGCTCCACGGCGGCTTGCAGCGCTTCCAGCCGGAAAAAGTAGTGATCCGAGGCACGCGTTTCCGGTATCGCGCCGGACACCACGGAACGCGGATTTTTCAGATCGGTCGGGGCGTAGGTGGCGCCGCAGTTCTCGCAATTGTCGCCGTACTGGTCGGCGGTGCCGCAGCGTGGACATTCGCCCTTGATGTAGCGGTCCGGCAGAAACATCTGCTTGACTGGATCGTAGGCCTGCTCGACGGAACGGGTGGCGATGTGTCCGGCGTCGCGCAGCGCAAGGTAGATGCGCTCGGCCTGCTCGCGGTTCTCGTCCGAGTGCGTGCTGTAGTAATTGTCGAAACTGATGTCGAAGCCGGCGAAGTCGCGTTCATGCATGTCGCGAATGCGCGCGATGAAGGCTTCGGGCGTTTCGCCCGCCTTTTCCGCGGCCAGCATGATCGGCGTGCCGTGCGCATCGTCGGCGCAGACGTAGGTGACTTCATGGCCGCGCAGGCGCTGGAAGCGCACCCAGATGTCGGCCTGGATATAGCCTACGAGATGACCGAGGTGGATCGGTCCATTGGCGTAGGGCAGGGCGTTGGTGACGAAGAGCTTGCGCGGCATGGCCGGCTTCGGGACAGTCAGAGGGGCACGGATTATCGCATGTAGACAGTTCAGGTCGCGTTCACGTTTCTCGCCCTAGCGTCGGCCCACCTGCCCAAGGTGCCGTTGCGGCATCACGGAGTCCCGATGAACCGTCTGTCCACCCCTCGACTGTCGCGCTACGGCGCCCTGTTCGCCGCCTGCGCGCTGTCACTGGCGGCGGTACCGGCCCAGGCCGATTCCAAGTGGTACACGAACCAGGGTCACGACGATCATCATGACCGCAATGACCGCCACGGCCACGATGAAGACCGGCACCGTCACAATGATCGACACGAGCACAATGACCGCTACGCGCAGCACCAGCGGGACGTGCGCGTGATCTATCGGCAGCCGGATGTGGTGCGCCGGCCTGCCGGCTACCGGTATGTCTACTACCCGCGTTACGAAACCTATTACGCGCCGGACCGCAATCTCTGGTACTGGCCGCAGGGCCACAGCTGGCACAGCGCAAGCCGGACGCCCGCGTTTCTCGGCGGTCGCATCGACCTCGGCGGCGTCACCATCCTGCTGGACACCGGACGCCCCTACGAGCGTCACGAGCGGATTCGCCACCAGTACGCATACGGTTACTGAACCGCGCCAGCGCTCAGTTGAGCTGCACGATCGATGCGTTGAGCAGCGTCGCGAACGACACCCAGGCGAGGTACGGCAGCATCAGCCAGCCTGCGATCCGGTCGTGGGTGAAGAAGCGTCGCGTGGTCAACAGGATGGCCAGCCATAACAGCAGTATTTCGAACAGCGCCCATTCGGGCTGGCGCAATCCGAAGAACAGCACCGACCAGAGTCCGTTCAGCACGAGCTGTGTGGCGAACAAGCCCAGCGCTGTTGCCGCGGGCGACCAGCCGCCGCGCCGCACTACCCGCCACGCGGCCAGAGCCATCATCAGGTAGAGCGCGGTCCAGGCTGGCCCGAACGCCGCGTCGGGCGGGTTGAACGCCGGCTTCTCAAGGGTGCGATACCAGGTGTCGACACTGCTCGCGGTGGCGAGCCCGCCAATTGCGGCGACGGCGAAAACCGGCAGGAGAGCGCCAAGCAGGCTGAGGATTGCGCTTCGGTTCATGGTAAGCGGCCGGTTCTGGAACCGCCATGGTAATGGGTGCTTGATCGCCGCCGTGCAGAATGTCAGTATCGCTGAATATCTGACGTACTGCGTATTTTCATTGACCGGAAAACCTTCAATTTCCGAATCGGCAACGGGTACTCTAGGCCTGCCGTCCGAGTTCGAAGACTACCTCGCGTTCAGCCTGATCAAGACGACCTTGTTTCTGATCGAGCGCCTCAGTCAGGTCACCGCTCCGGACGGCCTCACTCCGCGCCACTTCGGGCTGCTCCGGCTTTTGCACAACCGTGGTCCGATGCGCCAGACGGATATCGCCGAGTTGCTGCGCGGTGACAGAACCACCGTCATGCAGTTCATTGACCATCTTGAGCGTCTCGACATGGTCGTGCGCGAGCGCGATCCGGACGACCGGCGCGCCAATGCCGTGACGCTGACGGCCAAGGGCAGAAACTATCTCGAAACCAATATGCCGCGAATGGCGTTGGCCGAGGACGAGTTTCTGGAACCGCTCAGCCCGTCAGAGCGCAAACGTCTCAAGTCTCTTGTGAAGAAGCTGTTGGTCGCGCACTGGTAACAGGCATCGGCTGACAAAAGGAAGCGTTTACATGAACCATCTTCAGCGCGATAGCGCGCCCTTCTCGAAGTCCCTCAAGGCACGTGGCCTGGTCCTGATCGGCGCCATGCTCTTGTGTAGCGGGGCCGCACGGGCCGCCGAGTCGGCCCTGACCCTCGAACAGGCGATTCACGATGCGGTGGCGCGGGCGCCATCCTTGCTCGCTGCCAGCGCCGCGGTGAGCACCGCAGACGCCGAGGCGCGACAGACTGACGGCAGCCTCCGCCCGCAGATTGATCTGGCGGCGTCGCAGACTCGCGCGACCACCAATCTGGCGGCGCAGGGCCTGACGTTTCCGGGGATCGAGCCCTTCATCGGTCCGTTTTCCACCTTCGACGCGCGCGTCGAGCTGTCGCAGGTGATCTTCGACTGGAGTCGCGTGCTGCAGAGCCGCAGCGCACGCTTGGGGATCGACGTCGCCAAGGCGCAGGCGGCGCTGGCGCGCGAGCAGGCGGCGGCGCGCGCGGCGATCGCCTACATCAACGTGCTGGGCTCGGAGCAGGGGCTCGAAGCGGGCAAGGCCAACCTCGCGCTGTCCGAGGATCTGTACAAATTGGCGGTCGATCAGCGCGACGCCGGCGTCGCCTCTGGAATTGATGTGGCGCGCGCCGAAACCGCCGTATCGCAGAACCGGTTTCGTGTGTCCGAAGCCGATACCGCCTTGCAGACGGCACGCCTGAGTCTGCGCCGCGCGATTGCCTTACCGAGTGCCCAGCCCATGAATCTCACGGGTCGTCTGCAACGCCAGCAGGTCGTGGTGCCGGAGCCTGAACAGGCGCTGTCGGTGGCGCGCCACACGCGGCCCGACTTGTTGGTGATTGCGGCGCAACTTGAGCAGCTCGATCAGGTCCTGGCCGCGGCCAAGAGCGAACGCCTGCCCAAACTCGTGGCTTTCGCCGACTACGGCTATTCCGGCAATACCCCGGTACAGAACGAGGAGCGCACCTATCGTTACGGCGCCAGCGTCGAGGTGCCGATTTTCACCGGCGGCACGATTGGTGCGGCGACTGATGCTGCACTGAGTCGCATCATCGAAGCGCGCCTGCGTGCCGATGATCTCAACGCCCAGGTTGAAGAAGATGTGCTGACGGCGCTGGTGCAAGTCCGCAATCGCGCCGAACAGGTCGATGCCGCGGCCTCGACGCGTTCCCTGGCCGAGCGCGAGCTGACCTTGGCGCGGGACCGCTTCAGCCAGGGCGTTGCGGACAACATCGAGGTGGTGTCCGCACAGGCCTCGTTGACCGAGGCGCGCGCCGGTTATGTACAGGCGCTGGCCAGTTTCCAGCAGGCGCGCGTCAATCTCGCCGCAGCCTTGGGTCAGGCTGAATCGTTCAGTCTTGATCAGGGCGTGATTGCGCAGCCTGCCGCCACAAAAGCAAAAGTCGACAGCGAAGGCGATGCCGACGGGCAAGGAACGGATCATGGCTGAGCAGCAAGCGCGACCGGTCAGCGACCGCAAGAAGAAGCGGACCCGCGCCGGTGTGCTGACGGCCATCATCGTCGTGGCTTTGGCGGTGGTCGCCTGGTGGTGGCTGGGGCGCGGTCTGGTGTCGACCGACAACGCCTTCATTCAGGCGGATATCGTGCAGTTGTCGCCGCGCATCTCGGGCACGGTGGCCGAAGTGCTGGTCGACGAGAACGATTGGGTCGGGGCCGACCAGCCGCTGATGCGACTCGACCCCGCGGACTACGACGTGCGGGTCGATCAGGCACGCGCCGCCGTGGCGACCGCAGCCGCCCGGCTGCAGACCGCCGAGGCCGATCTGGAGCTGACACGCGAGCAGAGCGAGGCCGGCGTTTCGCAGGCGCTGGCCGCCCTGCGTGCCGCGCAGTCGGAAGCCTCGCGTGCAGCCAAGGATGCGCAGCGCTATCGCGATCTGTACGCCAAGGACGAGATCGCACGCCAGCAGGTCGATCAGGTGGAAACCGTGGCGCAGTCGTCCACCGAACAGGTCGAGCAGGCGCGTGCCAGCCTGCGTCAGGCCCGGACCGCTCCGCAGCAGGTTGCGGCCAAGCAGGCTCAGCTGAAGGCGGCTCAGGCGCAGCTGGAGCAGGCCAGGGCGGCCCTGCGTCAGGCCGAGCTTGAACGTTCCTATTGCGAGATCCGGGCACCGCGCGCGGGCCGCGTGACGCGCAAGAATGTACTGGCCGGGCAACAGGTCACCGCCGGAAAGCCGATGCTGGCGCTGGTGGCGAATGATCCCTGGGTGGTCGCCAACTTCAAGGAAACCCAGCTCACGGACATGCGTCCCGGCCAGGCGGCGAGCTTCGAGATCGACGCTTACCCGGACTATGAATTCCGCGGTTACGTGGAAAGCATCCAGGCCGGTACGGGTTCGATCTTCAGCCTGCTGCCACCGGAGAACGCCACCGGGAACTACGTGAAGGTGGTGCAGCGGGTTCCGGTCAAGCTGGTGTTCGAACCGAAGCCGGATGAGGCGCACCGACTGGTGCCCGGCATGTCCGTGGTGCCGACCGTGGACGTCGCACGCGCGCCGCGCGAGCTGCCGCGCCAGAGCGGTCCCTAGGGCACGACATGGCCGGGATCAGCGCAGGCTCGGCCGGTCTTCCGGCAAGCGCCCGCAACCCCTACCTGATCGCGACGGTGGTCGGCATTGCGGCGTTCATGGAGGTGCTGGACATCTCTATCGCCAACGTCGCCTTGCAGCACATCGCCGGTTCGCTGTCCGCCGGGCAGGAGGAATCCACTTGGGTGCTCACCTCCTATCTGGTGGCCAATGGCATCGTGCTGCCGATGAGCGGCTGGCTGTCGGATCTGATCGGTCGGCGCCGTTTCTTCATCCTGTCGGTGGGCCTGTTCTCGGCGGCGTCGTTCCTGTGCGGAATCGCGCCGAGTCTGGAGCTGCTGATCTGCGCGCGGGTACTGCAGGGTTTCGGCGGGGCCGGTCTGCAGCCGGTGTCGCAGGCGATCCTGTCGGATGCGTTTCCGCCGGAAAAGCGCGGCATGGCCTTCGGCATCTACGGCATGGCGGTGGTCGCGGCGCCGGCGATCGGGCCAACGCTGGGCGGCTGGATCACCGAGAACTACAGCTGGCACTGGATCTTTCTGATCAATGTGCCGATCGGCATGCTGCTGATCGCGCTGGCGCGCGTGTTCGTGTCCGATCCGCCGGAACTGGTCGAGGCCCGCAAGACGCGGATGGCACGCGGTTTCAAGGTCGATTATCTGGGTCTGGCGCTGATCACGCTGGGGCTCGGCGCCTTGCAGATCGTGCTCGACAAGGGCCAGCAGGAAGACTGGTTCGACTCCGGTTTCATCCAGCTCTGGGCGTTGTTCGCGACGATCGGAATCGTCGGTGCGGTGTTCTGGGAACTGCGCCAGAAGGATCCCATCGTCAACCTGCGCCTGCTCGGCCAGCGCAATTTCGGCATCGCCAATGGCCTGATGTTCATGCTGGGCTTCATCCTGCTCGGTACCACGCTGTTGTTGCCGCAGTTGACGCAGTCGCTGCTGGGATACAACGCGCTGCTGGCCGGTCTGGTGCTGACGCCCGGCGGCATGATCCTGCTGGTGCTGATGCCGCTGATGGGGCGGCTGGTGTCGGTGATCGACGCGCGTCTGCTGATCGGCATCGGCTGCATGATCGTGGGCAGTTCGATGCTCTACATGGGCACGCTGAGTCTGGGCGTGGACTTCGACACGCTGGTGTGGGCGCGCATGTTCCAGACCGCGGGCCTGGCCTTTCTGTTCATTCCGATCAATACCCTGGCCTATGTCGGCATCGCACCCGACCAGAGTGGTTCGGCCTCGGCACTGATCAACCTGATGCGCAATGTCGGCGGCAGTTTCGGCATTTCCTTGACCACCACCCTATTGGCGCGAGGCGCTCAGGCCCATCAGGTGGAATTGGTTGACCGCGTGACACCGCTGGACCCGGCCTATCAGGCCACAATGGACACACTGCAGGCGGCCACCGGCAGTGAACAGGCGGCCCACGGCGCGATCTACCAGATGGTGGTGCAGCAGGCGTCGATGCTGTCGTTCGTCGATGTCTTTCACGTATTGGCGATCATCGCCTTCGTCTGCCTGCTATCGGTGTTCGCGCTGCGCAAGGGGGGGGCGGCGCCGCCGGGCGCGCATTGAGCCCAACGAGGCATGTGCATGTCGCGTGACAGCGGCCTAGACTTTCGCCCCCATCCGCACACTTCGAGGTTTCGTGAACGCGCACGCCGATACCGAACTGCTGACCCTGCTCGACCAGATCGTCGATCCTTTGATCGGCCGCGGGCTGGCCGAGGCCGGGGCCGTCGCCGCCGCACGTCGCGAGGATGGCCGCGCCATCGTGCATCTGCGTCTGGGCTTCCCGGCTGCGGGCCTGCGCGACGCCCTGATCGGACGCGTGCGTGCGCTGTTGACCGACCACGGGATTGAATCGCAGGTCTCGCTGGACTGGGCGGTGTCCTCGCATGCGGCGCAGCAGAAGCTGGCCCCCCTGCCGGGCATTCGCAATGTGATCGCCGTGGCCAGCGGCAAGGGCGGTGTCGGAAAGTCCACGGTGGCGGCCAACTTCGCGTTGGCGCTGGCGGCGGAGGGCGCGCGTGTCGGCATGCTCGACGCCGACATCTACGGCCCCAGTCAGCCGCAGATGCTGGGCGTGCCCAACGAAAAGCCGCAGTCACCGGACGGCAAGATCGCGATCCCGGTGCGCGCGCACGGTCTGCAGGTGATGTCGATCGGTTTTCTGGTGGACGCCGAGCAGCCGATGATCTGGCGCGGCCCGATCGTCACGCAGGCGCTGATGCAGTTGATCAACGACGCGCGCTGGGACGATCTGGACTATCTGGTGGTCGACATGCCGCCGGGGACCGGCGACGTGCAGCTGACGCTGTCGCAGCGCATTCCCCTGGCCGGGGCGGTGATCGTGACCACGCCGCAGGACATCGCCACGCTCGACGCCAAGCGCGGCTTGCAGATGTTCCGCCGCGTGGAAGTACCGGTGCTGGGCATCGTCGAGAACATGGCCTTGTATACCTGCCCGAACTGCGGTCACAGCGAGCACGTGTTCGGCCAGGGCGGCGGCGACAGCATTGCCGAACGCTACGACGTGGAGCTGCTCGGCAGTCTGCCGCTGTCCCGCTCGATCCGCGAGCAGGCCGACGCCGGCGCGCCGACCGTGGTCGCCGAGCCCGACTCGGAGATTGCGCTGCTGTATCGCGACATCGCGCGCCGGGCCGCCGCGCGCCTGGCCTACGGCGAAGCGCCCGATGCGTTTCCGAGTATCGAGATCGCCGAGGACTGAGCGCAGTCAGCAGCTTTCGACGGTTGTGCGTGACCGAGTGGCGGCCGCGCCAAAGATCTGCTCGGCATTGGCGGCGAGAAAATTCTTGAAGATGCGCGGTGCGCCGTCGCTGTTGTCGACCAGTCCGCGTTCGATGATTTCCACGAATTGCCTTTCGGTCTGCGCGCTGCCGATGCGGCCGTCGGCCTCGCGCACCGGCGTTTCCATCGTCGCCGCCATCGTCGCCGTCTGACGCAGCTTGCTGCCGGGTTCGCCCTGAATCTTGGGCAGCAGGCGGAACCCCCGTTCACGCATCGCTGCCGTCATTTCGTCGATGCCGGCATAGCCGGCGGCAAGCACGTCGATCGTCACATGATTGAAGTCCGGGCCCAGCGCCAGGGCGCTGGCAGCTTCTCCTGAGACGTCGGCCACCGCCTGCAAGGTGCTGCGCTTCATCGGCGGTCCGTTGCGGCTCATCAGGCGGTCCACGAAATGTTCGATGAACGCCTGCGCCTCATCGGCCTCCAGACCGCTTTTGCCGGCCTTGGCAATCAGCGCTCCGAATGGGCTGTGGTCCACCGCGGCGGCCTGTTCTTCGCAGTCCTCGCGAATCAGCGCGGCCACGTCCGGCGGGAAGGCGTCGAGGTCGACCTGCGAAACGAAGATCTTGAACTGCGTGGAGTCGTCGCCCGGCACCTGCAGGTCGAACGATACGAGCTTCTTGGCCGGGAATGCGTAGTCCAGATCGCGGCGCAGCCCCAGCACCGCCGCCGCCTCCACCCACAGATCGCGCACCGCCGGATCCGCCGTGCGGATCGCAGCGTGGTCGTTCCGGAACCGGCCGCCATTGTCCGCCACCAAGGCCTGCAGGGTCACGAAATCGGGCACGTTGTTCGCGAACTTGGCGGTCGCCGCCTCGACGAAGCGGGCGCGTAGTTCTGCGGTGGCAATGGTCTGAGCCATTTTTATGATCTCCGGTGGTGGGGGCTTCAGGGAATGCGCGGGAACAGCGGGGGCGAAGTCTAATCCAAGCCGCCGCGGCGTGGCGGATGTCGGCGGCGGGGACCGAAATGCACGGAAGCGGTTAGAGTCAGGCCGATCTTGATCGGTACCTGGGGACTACTTCATGAAGAATGCGTTCACGCTGGGAGTTTGCGCCGGCCTTATCGCCTGGGCGAGCGCGGCCTCGGCGGCACGTGTCGGCAGCCCGGCGCTGGCCGACGCCGTTGCGCTCTACGAGCAGATCGACTGGCCGGAGATGAGCGAGGACGATCGGGTGGACGACGACCAGTTGTTGCCGGACCTCAGCCCCGCCGCTGATCATTTGCGCGAAGCCAGCCTGCGTCAGGTGCGCGCGAAGCTCATCGACATTGCGGCTGCCGGTCTCGGCGACAAGGATCGCATCACGCTGGCCTTGCTCAAGTGGACCGTGGACGAGAACATCGATGCCGCGGCCTTCGACGAATCCCGCATCGCCTTCAACAGTGACGGCGGCTTCGACCTTGCCCTGAACTACCGCGCAGACCGGACCCGGCCGACCACGGTCGAGCAGGCCGAACACTGGCTCGCGGTGCTGGCCGCCGTGCCGGACTACTACCGCGCCAATCTCGACAATCTTCGCCGCGGCATCGAAACCGGGTTCGTGTTGCCGCGCATCACGGTCGAATCGGTGTTGCCGCGTGCACGCAGGGCGGCGGCCGTGCCGGTGGTGGACGATCCCTTGCTGGTGCCGCTGCTGAACCTGCCGGCCTCGATCCCCGAATCGCAGCGCGCAGCCCTGCTCGACCGCGGACACGCCTTGATAAGCGAAAAAATCGGCCCGGCCCGCACCGGCTTCGTCCGCTTCCTTGAGGACGAATACCTTCCGGCCTCGACCGAGGGCCTGGCGGTGTCCGCGCTTCCGGACGGCGAGGCCTATTACCGCTTCCTGGTGCGCCGCCATACCACCACCACGATGACACCCGACCAGATATTCGAACTCGGTCAGCAGGAGGTGTCTCGGATTCGCGAGCGCATGCGGGGCGTGATGACGGAGCTCGGATTCGACGGTACGCTCGGCGCGTTCATCGCCAGTTTGCATGCCGACCCGCAATTCGTGGCCGCCAGCCGCCAGGACCTGCTCGAAAAGGCCTCCGAAATCGCCAAGCGCGTCGACGGCCTGCTGCCGGCTCACTTCAAAACCCTGCCGCGCCTCAGCTATGGCGTGCGCGCGGTTCCGGCGGACATCGAGGATGGCTACACCACCGGCCGCTATTTCTCCGGCGATCCGGACAAGGGGCGTGCCGGCGGCCTGATGATCAACACCTCGCATCTCGATCAGCGTCCGCTCTATGAACTGCCGGCGTTGGTGTTGCATGAAGGTGCGCCCGGTCACCACATCCAGGTCGCGCTGGCGCAGGAGCAGGACGAGGTGCCGGATTTCCGCCGTGAGCTGTATTTCACGCCATTCGGCGAAGGCTGGGGCCTGTACGCGGAGCGTCTCGGTGAAAGCATGGGTATCTACCGCGATGCCTACGAGCAGTTCGGTCGGCTGTCCTACGAAATGTGGCGTGCCTGCCGACTGGTCGCCGATACCGGCATTCACTGGAAGCACTGGAGCTTCGAGCAGGCCCGCGCCTGTTTCGCCGACAACACCGCGCTGTCGCCGCTGAACATCGATATCGAATTGCAGCGTTACGTCTCCTGGCCCGGGCAGGCACTCGGCTACAAGGTCGGCGAACTCAAGCTGGTCGAACTGCGTGCCAGAGCCGAAGCGGTCCTGGGCGAGGATTTCGACGAACGCGCTTTCCATGACGCGGTGCTGCTCAATGGTTCCCTGCCGATGACGGTGCTGGAACAGCAGGTGGAGGCGTGGATCGCGGCGCGAAAGCTCGAGGGAACCTGAAGCTGCCGATGCCCGGTGCGGGGTCACGGATTCCGCGAGGAAGGATTTTGGTACCGCCGGGATTCGAGGTGGGCTCTCGAACTCAGCCTTCGTCGCGCAAGCGGCCCTCCACGTACTTGTGGAGAATGCTCGCGATCAAGGTTTGATACGGGATGCCCTCCGCCAGTGCGCGTTTCTGCAAGCCGCGCAAATCGCGCGAGGACAGGCGAATGTTGATTCGTGCGTCTTTTCGAAACGTCGCCTCGGCGTAGCCTTGGTGGCGCTGCAACAAGGACCGGGCCTCGGCAACCCGCTTGAGTGTCCCGGCCTCGAAGGCTTCGAGAATTTCGTCTTCTTCCCGGTCGCGTTCAGTCATCGCCTTCACCTTTTGCATCTTTGGGTGGCCTTTAGGCTTGGGATGATCGTCTTGAGAAAAACTTCGGTCTCGGACTCCACGAATGGCACCAGATAGACATATGCCTCGATCTCGATCGCGTAAATCCTCTGCCCCGGATACCGGTCTTGATTGGGGTGCTCGAAGATGTCCAGCACATCACCGGCTTCCAGATGAAACAGCACCGCCTCGAAACGGATACCACGCTCCCGTTTCAGATGTGCATTCTTTTCCGGAGCCCAAGCGAACAGTTTCACCGAGAGCCATCCAAGGCAACGTGTGCCTGATGTACTCCGGCACCATGAAGAGTTCCATCCTTACCGCGTTGTTCTTCAATCCTGGGCATGAGGCTCGGGAATTGAGCCTTGTTACTCAGTCCGGGCGGCTATCAAGCGGATGCTGAACTGGCTACCATGTGTATGAATTAAGGTTGGGATACACATCATGCGCACCAATATCGTGATCGATGAAGACCTGATGCGGGAGACGCTTCGGCTCACCGGCATCAAGACCAAGCGGGAAGCGGTGGAGAAGGGTCTGCGCACGCTGTTGCGCCTGGAGCGTCAGGCCCAGTTGCGGAAATTCCGCGGCAAGCTGGACTGGCAGGGAGACTTGGAGGCCACGCGTGTCGACCGGACGCCTACGGGCTCCGGAGACGCCGTGTGATTCTGGTGGATTCCAGTGTCTGGGTCGACTATTTCCGCGGTGTCGCCTGCGCCGAAACCGATCGGCTCGATGGGGCTTTGGGGAACGAGCCGGTATTGATCGGTGACCTGATCCTGACCGAGGTGTTGCAGGGCTTCACGCATGAGCGCGACTTCCGCCGTGCGCGGCGTCTGCTCGGGGAGCTGCAAGTGGTGGAAATTGTCGGTCAAGCCATCGCAATCGAAGCGGCGCGAAATTTTCGCCGTCTGCGCGCCAGAGGCGTCACCGTCCGCAAGACCATCGGCACCTTGATCGCTACGCGCTGCATCGCGGAGCGCTATCCATTGCTGTATCGAGATCGCGATTTCGATCCCTTTGTCGAGCACTTGGGTCTGCGCGCCGCCGTGTAGGCGAGTCGTGTGCCGGGCCGATGCAGTCGGAACGAAGTCCGTCCGCGCCTTGGCGTCCTGGCGGCTTTGCGCGAGACTGATTTCTGACTTCTCTGGACGAGTCCATGCCCGAGACCTTCGAGCGCGGTTGGGCCTTCTGGATCGACCGCGGCGGGACCTTCACGGACATCGTCGCGCGCCGTCCGGATGGCGTGCTGCTGACGCACAAGCTGCTGTCCGAAAACCCGGAGCGCTATTCCGATGCCGCCACGGCCGGCATTCGTGCGCTGCTGGATTTGCATGGCGATGCGCCGATCGAAGTCGTGCGCATGGGCACTACCGTGGCGACCAATGCCCTGCTGGAGCGCAAGGGCGAGCCGACGCTGCTGGCGATCACCGGCGGACATGGCGACGCCCTGCGGATCGGCTACCAGAGTCGGCCGGACATCTTCGCGCTGAATATCCGCCTGCCGAGCCCGCTGTATTCACACGTTATCGAAATCGACGAACGGGTCGGCGCCGACGGTAGCCTGATCCGCGAGCTGGACGAGCGTGCCGCGCGTCGCGAACTGCAGGCGGCGTACGACATGGGTTTGCGCGCAATTGCCATCGTGCTGCTGCATGGCTATGCATTCCCCGAACACGAGCGGCGGCTGGCGGCGATCGCACGGGAGATCGGCTACACCCAGGTGTCGGTCAGTCACGAAGTCAGCGCGCTGATCAAGTTTGTGGGGCGTGGCGATACCACGGTGGCCGATGCCTATCTGTCACCGATCCTGCGTCGCTATGTGGACCGCGTGGCCGATGAGCTGGGCGCCGATGTCCGTCTGTTGTTCATGCAATCCAGCGGCGGGCTCGTCGACGCGCAAGCCTTTCGTGGCAAGGATGCAATTCTGTCCGGGCCGGCCGGCGGTATCGTCGGCATGGTGCGCACGGCGCAGGCTGCAGGCTATGAGCGGCTCATCGGTTTCGACATGGGTGGCACGTCCACCGATGTATCGCACTACGCCGGTGACTACGAGCGTACCCACGAATCGCAGATCGCCGGTGTGCGTCTGCGCACGCCGATGATGGATATTCACACCGTCGCCGCCGGCGGGGGTTCGATCTGCCGCTTCGATGGATCAAGACTGCGCGTGGGGCCCGAGTCCGCCGGCGCGATGCCGGGGCCGGCCTCGTATCGACGCGGCGGGCCGCTGACCGTGACCGACTGCAATCTTCTGCTCGGCAGAATCCAGCCGCAATCCTTTCCCGCGGTGTTTGGCCCGAACGGCGATCAGCCCTTGGACCTCGACGCGGTGCGCCGCGCATTCGCGGCCCTGGCCAACGAGATCGAACAGGCCACCGCTCAGGCGCGCACGCCGCAGCAGATTGCCGAAGGCTTCATCACCATCGCCGTGGAGAACATGGCCAAGGCGATCAAGCAGATTTCGATCCAGCGCGGCTACGCCGTGGGCGACTACACCCTGGTCTGTTTCGGCGGTGCCGGCGGTCAGCACGCCTGCCGCGTGGCCGACGCACTGGGCATGCGCCGCGTGATGATCCATCCGTTTGCCGGTGTTCTGTCGGCCTACGGCATGGGCCTGGCCGATCTGCGTCTGATCCGCGAACAGACGGTGAATGTGCCGCTGACCGATGCGGATGCCGTGCTCGCCGATTGCGCACAGGCGCTGGGCGATGAAGCCGAGGCGGCGCTGCGTGCGCAGCGCGTGCCACTGCGCACACTCACGCGTGTGGCGAGCGCGCAGCTCAAGTACGCCGGTTCGGATACCGTGCTGGCGGTGTCGCTGGAGTCGCTGACAGTGATGCGCGAGACCTTCGAAGCACAGCACCGACAGCGCTTCGGATTCATGGCGCCCGACAAGGCGGTGATCGTGGAGATGGTGTCGGTGGAGGTGATCGGTGCCGCTTCTGCAGGGCCAAGCTTCGATGAGGCGGACGCCCTCACCCTCGGTCCCTCTCCCGGAGGGAGAGGGAAGACCAGCGACGGCATAAATCCCCGTACGGTCAAGGCGCACTTCGGCGGCGAAGATTTGGACACACCCGTTCATGATCGCGCTGTACTCCCTGTCGGCGCCGCCATCGACGGCCCCGCGATCATCCGCGAGCACACCGCAACCACGGTGGTCGAGCCCGGCTGGCGCGCCGAGGTCGATCGCCAGTTCAATCTCATCCTGCGCCGTGTCGTGCCCCTGCCGATGCGTGTCGCGATCGGCACCGAGGTCGATCCGGTGATGCTGGAGGTGTTCAACAAGCAGTTCATGGCGGTGGCCGAGCAGATGGGCGTGGCGCTGCAGAGCACCGCCTATTCGGTGAACATCAAGGAGCGTCTGGATTTTTCCTGCGCGCTGTTCGATCGCCACGGCGCATTGATCGCCAATGCGCCGCATATCCCGGTGCACCTGGGTTCGATGGGCGACAGCGTGCGCGCCATCATCGAAGGCCGGCGCCGCGACGGACGCGGCTTCGCCGCCGGCGACGCCTACATGCTCAATGCGCCGTACAACGGTGGCACCCACCTGCCGGACGTGACGGTAATCGCCCCGGTGTTCGACGAGACCGGTGAGCTGCTGGTGTTCGTCGCGGCACGCGGTCACCACGCGGATATCGGCGGACTCACGCCGGGCTCGATGCCACCGAACAGCCGCACCGTCGAAGACGAGGGCGTGCTGATCGACGATTTTCTGCTGGTGGACGCCGGTCGGCTGCGCGAAGATGCGGTGCGCGCACTGCTGGCGTCCGGCGCGCATCCGGCGCGCCGGCCCGATCAGAACCTGGCTGACCTGCAGGCCCAGCTCGCGGCCTGCACGCGCGGGGCAGAGGGCATCGGAAAAATGGTCTCCACCTATGGCCGCGCCGTGGTCGAAGCCTATATGGGCCACGTGCAGGCCAATGCCGAGGAATCGGTGCGCCGTGTCATCGCGAAACTGGCGGATGGCGATTGCACGGTAGACATGGACGACGGCGCACGTATCCGGGTTTCGATTCGCGTCGATCGCGCGGCGCGCCGTGCGCGCGTCGATTTTTCGGGCACCAGCGAGCAGCAGCGCAGCAATTTCAACGCGCCGCTGTCGATTGCCCGCGCCGCGACCCTGTACGTGTTCAGAACCCTGGTGAACGATGACATCCCGCTCAATGAAGGCTGCCTCAAGGCGATCGATCTGGTCGTGCCCGAGGGCTGCATGCTCAATCCGCGCTATCCGGCGGCGGTGGTCGCCGGCAACGTCGAGACCAGTCAGGCCGTCACCGATGCGCTTTATGGCGCGCTCGGCGTACTCGCCGGATCGCAGGGCACGATGAACAACTTCACCTTCGGCGACGGTGAGCGGCAGTACTACGAAACCATTTGCGGCGGCGCCGGCGCCGGCCGCGACTTCGACGGTGCCTCGGCGGTACAGACGCACATGACCAACAGCCGGCTGACCGATACCGAGGTATTGGAAACGCGCTTCCCGGTGCGGGTGGAACGCTTCGCGATCCGGCAAGGCTCCGGTGGCGATGGCGCGCATCGCGGCGGCGACAGCGTGATTCGACAGATCCGCTTCCTGCAGGCGATGACCGCGGCGATTCTGTCGAATCGTCGCCGCGTGGCGCCCATGGGCCTGCAGGGCGGTGAGGACGGCGCCTGCGGAATCAATCGCTGCCTGCGCGCGGATGGACGCGAGGAGGTGCTGTCGGCCACGGCGGTCGTCCAGCTGCAGGCCGATGACGCCATCGTGATCGAAACGCCGGGTGGCGGCGGCTTTGGTCGTTAGCGTGAGGACGAGAAGGCAAAAAGGGTTCGGCATCGACCCTGCCGATCGGGCGCCGGCCCGGTCGTTCGTGGCAAGTCGACCTCGATCGCTGATCGCGGGAAAGCGCTCGGCGCCGGGCTAGAATCGCCCACTCATTCGTTGCCGGGGGGGCGATGGGGATGGGGGACCAGTCCGGACACGGCGCCGTTGCGCTGCCGGAACAGATCGCGCACTTCAGGATTCTGAGTCTGCTGGGCGAAGGCGCGGCGGGCCGCGTCTATCTCGCCGAGGAACCGGAACTGCGGCGCCGCGTTGCGCTCAAGGTCTTGCGGGCGGCCGCGCTCAGCGCCAATGCCCTGCAGCGCTTCATCCGTGAAGGCGAGCTGCTGGCGTCGCTGGAGCATCCCGGCATTGCGCGGCTGTACGCCGCCGGCATGGCGTCGACCACCCACGGCGACCTGCCCTGGCTGGCGATGGAATACGTGCCCGGCGCCGATCTGCTGAGCTACGTGCGCATGGCACGGCTGGATACGCGCGCTCGATTGTCCCTGCTGGCCCAGGTTTGCGCCGCCGTCCAGTTCGCGCATGGGCGCGGCATCGTTCATCGGGACCTCAAGCCGGGCAACATTCTGGTCGATGCTGGCGGACGGCCGCGGGTGCTCGATTTCGGCGTGGCGCACGTGGTGCGTGACGAGCTCGCGGACGGCATGACCGTGGCTGGCCAGGTGTTCGGCACGCTGCCCTACATGAGTCCCGAGCAGATGCTGGGCGCGCCCTGTGGGCCTGCCAGCGATGTGTATTCGCTCGGCGTGATCGCCTACGAATTGCTCAGTGGCAGCCTGCCGTATCCGGCGCTGTCGAACTCCACGGTGATCGAGGCGCTGCGCATCGTCGGCGAGCGTCGGCCGGAACGTCTGTCGAAGCGTCTGCCGGCGGCGCGTGGCGATCTGGAGACGGTCGTGGCCAAGGCCATGGCCGAGGAACCGGAACAGCGTTATCCGTCCGCCGCGGCGCTGGAGGATGATATTCGGCGCCTGATGTCGTATCGCCCGATTGAGGCGCGCCGCCCCACCGCTGCTTATGTGCTGCGCCTGTTCGTGAGGCGCAACAAGGCGCTGGCGCTCGGCCTGGGGTTCGGTGTGGCGGCGCTGTTGGTCGCCACCGTGGTGTCTTTGAATTTCGCCTTGCTGGAAGCCCGAGCGCTGAAGCTCGCGCAGAGCCGCACGGACGAGCTGACGGCGATCAATCATTTTCTCGACGGCATGCTGACTTCGGCTGACCCGGCAAACTCGCGCGGCCACGAACTCACGGTGCGCGAAGCGCTGGACGCGGCGCATGTGCAACTGCGCAGCGACGCCTCATTGTCGCCGTCTGCCCGCGCGTCGCTGGCGACCACCTTGGCGCGAACCTATCTGTCGCTGGCCGAAGTCGGTCAGGCACTGGAGGTCGCCCATGCTGAGCGCGTACGTGCCGCCGCGTCGCTCGGCGCCGAGGCACTGGCGACGCAGCATCTGCTGGTGGCGGAAGCCGATGCGCTGATGCACCTCGGGAAATTCAGCGAAGCCACGGCGCTGGTGCGCCCGGTGCTCGATGGCTCGCAGCCGGAGCTGCGCCGGCTGCGTTTCCAGGCCCGCCAGCTGGCTGCGACCGAGTTGTTCTACACCGGTCAGTTGCAGCGCAGCGCCGGACAGTTCGAACACTTGTATATCGACGCCCAGCGGTTCCTGAAGCCGGACGATGGCCTGCGCTTCGCCATCGGCCAGGACTACTGCACGGTGCTGTTCAACAGCGGCCAGCACGTCGCGGCGATGCAGGCCTATGACGCACTGATCGAGGACGCGACGCGGGAACTCGGTGCCGACCACCCTCGTACCCTGTTTTCGAAGATGGATCGCGCCGAGCGTTTGCGCGAGCTGGGCCGGTTCGACGAGGCCGAACAGGCGATCCGGCCGGTGCTGGCCGATCGTCGCCGCGTCTCCGGGCCGGACCGTTATCCGACGCTGCTGGCGGAATACGTGCTGGCCAAGATACTCAACCGCACCGGCCGTCACGCCGAGGCCTGGCCGCTGATCCGGCATGCCGCGGCGAAACTGCGCGAGGGCGTTGGCGATGCCAATCCCGATACGCTCATCGCCTTGAATCTGCTGGCGGATGTGTCACGCAATCTCGGCGCGCTGGAGCAGGCCGAGGCACAGTTTCGGGAGCTGATCGCGCTCAGTGGCGAGTCCGAATCGGAGAGTCTGGCGGAGTCGCTGTCGTCGTGGCTGGGGCTGGGACAGACGCTGGGTGCGCAGGGGCGAATCGAAGAAGCTGTCGCGCTGTACGAATCCGCGCTGGAACGCAGCGTCGAAGGCCGCGGCGCGCATCGCGCGCGTCTGTTGGGCGGCTACGGCGATGCACTGATGCTGACCCCGCGTATTGATGAAGCGATCGCAGCAATGGAGCAAGCGGTGGCCGGTTTGGAGCGCGATCTGGGCGCTTCCCATCCGGACACGGTCGAGCGTCGTGATGCCCTGCAGGCGGCTTATCGTCGGGCCGGTCTCGCAAGCGGCCTCACTCAGCGATAGGGCTCAGGTCTCCTTGTTGCGCAGTGCCTTGAGTTCGAACAGGGCGTCCAACGCCTGACGCGGGCTCATGTTGTCGGGGTCGATGGCATCGAGTCGGCGCAACGCCTTCGACAGGGGCGGCTCGGCGACTGGTGCCGGCGCGGCACTGAACAGGGTCATTTGCGGGGTGCTGCTGCCGCCGACCGGACGCCGCTCCAGCTGTTCCAGACAGGCGCGGGCGCGGGCAATCAGCGGTTTCGGAATGCCCGCCAGTGCCGCCACCTGGATGCCGAAGCTGCGGTTCGCCGGCCCCTCCTTCACACGGTGCAGCAGGACCAGTTGTTCGCCATGCTCGCCGTGGTATTCGGCGGCGTCCAGATGTACGTTGACCACGCCGGGCAGGGTCTGCGCCAGCGCCGTCAGTTCGAAGTAGTGCGTGGCGAACAGCGTGAACGCGCGGGTGCGCGTGGCCAGCCACTCGGCGCAGGCCTGCGCCAGCGACAGGCCGTCGTAGGTCGAGGTGCCGCGCCCGATCTCGTCCATCAGGATCAGCGACTGCTCGCTGGCGTTGTGCAGGATGTTGGCGGTTTCGCTCATTTCGACCATGAAGGTCGACTGCCCGGAGGCGAGATCGTCGGCCGCGCCGATGCGCGTGAAGATGCGGTCGATCGGACCGATCCGCACCGAGTCGGCCGGCACGCAGGCACCGGTATGCGCCAGCAGCGCGATCAGCGAGGTCTGGCGCATGTAGGTGGACTTGCCGCCCATGTTGGGGCCGGTGATGACCAGCAGGCGGCGTTCGCCGTCGAACAGCAGATCGTTGGCGACGAACGGCTCGCGGGTATGGCGTTCCACCACCGGATGGCGGCCGGCGACGATGTGCAGGCCCGGCACTTCGGTGAGCTCCGGCGCGACCAGATCGAGCGCGTCGGCGCGTTCCGCGAAACAGGCCAGCACATCGAGTTCGGCGAGTGCGGATGCAGCGTCCTGCAAGGCTGGCAGATCGGCCAGCAGCCGGTCGAGCAATGCATCGTAGAGCTGCTTCTCTCGGGCCAGCGCGCGTTCGCGCGCCGACAGCACCTGGTCCTCGAAACGTTTGAGTTCCTCGGTGATGTAACGCTCCGCGCCCTTGAGCGTCTGGCGGCGGGTGTAGTCCACCGGCACGCGCTCGGCGTGCACGCGCGACAGTTCGATGTAGTAGCCGTGAACGCGGTTGTAGCCGACCTTGAGATTGTCGATGCCGGTACGTGTGCGTTCGCGTGTTTCGAGGTCGGAGAGATAGCCGTCGGCGTTTTCGGACAGATTGCGCAGTTCGTCGAGTTCGGCATCGTAGCCCGGGCGGAACACGCCGCCGTCCTTGGCCAGCAGCGGCAGCTCGTCCGCCAATGCGCTGCGCAGCCAGGCGACGGTGTCGCTGTGATCGCCCATCGTTTCGCACAGCGCGCGCAGCAGGCTGACCGGCGCTTCGTCCAGTACGGCGTGCACGGATGGCAGCGCGGCCAGGGTCGAGGCGAGTCCCGCGATGTCGCGTGGCCGGGCGCTGCGCAGGGCCACGCGGGCGAGGATGCGTTCGGCGTCCGAGCAGGGCTCCAGCACCTCGCGCAGCGGCGTGTAGGCGAAGTCGCTGCGTAGCCAGGCCACCGCCTGCTGGCGCCCCTGAAGCACGGCGCGCGTGCGCAAGGGCCGGGCCAGCCAGCTGCGCAGCAGGCGGCTGCCCATGGGCGTGCGGCAGGTGTCGAAGACCGCCACCAGGGTGTGCTGCGGTTTGCCCGACAGCGATTCGTCGATCTCCAGATTGCGGCGCGTGATGCCGTCCAGGATCAGGGTGTCGTCGGCCGATTCGGTGCGCAGCGCGGTGATGTGCGGCAGTGCGCCGCGCTGGGTTTCGCGGGCGTACTGCAGCAATGCGCCAGCGGCCGCGATGGCGCAGGGCAGGTCCTCGCAGCCGTAGCCCTTGAGGTCGCGCGTGGCGAACTGTTCGATCAGCAGCCGATACGCGGAGGCGCTGTCGAAATGCCAGGGTGGCCTTGCGCGCGGCAGAAAGCCGGCCGGCAGCATCAGGCCTTCCGGTGCCAGCAGTTCGGTCGGCGCCAGGCGGTGCAATTCCGCCAGCCACTCGCCTTCGGTCGCGGGCTGCATCACCGAGAAGCGGCCCGAGGACAGCTCCAGCCAGGCCAGGCCGAAGGCGCCGCGTTCGCGGTAGCAGGCCACCAGCAGGTTCTGGCGATTGGGGTTGAGCAGTGACTCTTCGGTGGCGGTGCCGGGCGTGACGATGCGCACGACCTCGCGCGCGACCGGCCCCTTGGCGGCGCCGACTTCGCCGACCTGTTCGGCGATCGCCACGGATTCGCCGAGCTTGAGCAGGCGGGCGAGGTACTGCTCCACCGCATGGTACGGCACGCCGGCCATCGGAATGGGGGTGCCGGCCGATTCGCCGCGCTTGGTCAGCGTGATGTTGAGCAGCCGCGCCGCCTTGACCGCATCGTCGAAGAACACTTCATAGAAGTCGCCCATGCGGAACAGCAGCAGCTCGTTCGGATGCTGGGCTTTCAGCGACAGGTATTGCTGCATCACCGGGGTGTGACCGGCGTGCTCGGCAGGGTTCATTCGATGAGGTGGCGGCGTGAAGCGGGGCGCTAGTGTGCCAAGCGTCGCGGGTCGCACCAAGGGGGCAGGGCGCTATTCGTGCTTGTCGTGCGTGGCGGCGTTGCCGTGCTTCCAGTAGCCGGCGGCCTTGGTCCATTGCGGCCGTGCGCCATGGTGGGCGATCAGTTCCTGCCGCAGCACCTTGGCAACACCGGATTCGCAGGCGACCCAGGTGTGGAAGTCGCCTGGGTTCGGGCTGAGTCGTTTCAGGGCGTCCACCAGCTTCGGTGGGCCTGCGGCGGCGCCGCGACGGTGGACCCAGTGCAGACTCAGGTCCGTTGATGTATCGAAGGCCAGTTCGTCTTCCGGTCCGTCCACCTCGGCCACGACCGTGACGCGGGCGCCGGCCGGCAGTTCGGCAAGGCGGCGCGCGATGGCCGGCAGCGCCGTGTCGTCGCCAATCAGCAGATGCGCGTCGAAATCCGCGGGTATCAGGAAGGAGCCCCGTGGGCCGCCGACTCCGATCGAATCGCCCGGCTGCGCGTTCAGCGCCCAGCGTGTCGCGGGCCCGGCCTCATGAACGGCAAAGTCGATGCTCAGGGTTTCGGCCTTTTCGTCGAAAGCGCGCGGCGTGTAGTCGCGGGCCACCGGGCGCGGCCGGTCCACCGCGAACTGCGGACCGTCGGGCCCGGCCGTCGGCAAGCTCAGGTGACCGGTATCGGGGTCCGGGAAGAACAGTTTCACGTGGTCATCGAAACCCGGGCTGAGGAAGCCGCGAAGCGCCGGGCCTTGCAGCGTGATGCGGATCATGTGGGGGCTGAGCTGACGTGACTGCGCGACCTGGAGCTGGCGGAATTTCAGCGGATGACGGAGGCGCCGCGAGGCGCGTGCTTCGGCGACTTCGTTCATTTGATTCTCTCGATGGTCTTGGCGGCGTCGTCGAGCACGTCGACGATGGCATTGGCCTGCTCGTCGCTGAGCGGAATCTGCGACAGCCGCATGCGCACGGCCATCTTGAAATTCTCCAAGGCGCGCACCACTTGCGGCGGACGCCCGGCGGGGGCGTTGGGACCGCTCATGCGTGACATCAGTTCGTCCACCACCGCGCGCTGCTCGTCGAGAAATCGACGCCCCGCATCGGTCACCGCATAGCGCTTGCGACCGCCTTCTTCGTCACTGACCGTGGCGTGGCCGAGTTCCTCAAGCATGGTCAGGGTCGGATAGACGATGCCGGGGCTGGGGCTGTAGCCGCCACCGAGTCGCTCCTCGATGTCCTTGATCAGCTCGTATCCGTGCCGAGGCTGTTCGGCAATCAATTGCAGCAGCACCAGCCTGAGACCGCCGTGGCCGAAGATCCGTCCGCCACCGCGACGTCCGCGACCATGGCCGTGTCCAAAATCCCTCATCTGCATGTTCTCCATAAAAGATGCAAACAAGATATATCTGAAATAGATCTTTTACAAGAGGCTTCGCTGTCGCCCTTGGGAGCTGTTAGCGTGTCGGCATGAACGACGGCGCCCTCAATCAACTTGCTCAGGCCCTCGCCGGGCGGCTGATACGCCGCGGCGAGTGGCTGGCCACGGCCGAGTCCTGCACGGGCGGCTGGATCGCCAAGTGTCTGACCGACGTGGCCGGCAGCTCCGGCTGGTTCGAACGCGGGCTGGTCTCGTATTCGAATCGCGCCAAAGCGGAGTTGCTGGGGGTGCCGGAGGCGACGATCGACCGTTATGGCGCGGTCAGTGAGCAGACCGCGCGTGCGATGACCGCCGGTGTGCTGATGCGCGCGCCGGTCGATCACGCCATCGCCGTGACCGGCATCGCCGGGCCGGGCGGCGGCACGGCCGACAAACCGGTCGGCACCGTGTGGCTGGCCTGGCAAAGCCGGGGCGGCGAGGCCCAGACGCGGCATTGCCGGTTCGACGGCGATCGCGAACGCGTGCGCCGCGAGACAGTCCACACCGCGCTGGCCGGTCTGATCGCGCGTCTGGATGATTGAGCGCCGACGTCTGTTCTTCGCACTATGGCCCGACGAGGCGTTGCGGCAACGGATGGCGGCGATTTCGGCGGCCACGGCGTGGCCGCCGGGCGTGCGCTGCGTGCCGGCGGTGCATCTGCATCTGACACTGGTGTTTCTCGGAGACGTGTCGGTCGACCGCCTTGGCGCCGTTCGGTCGGTGGCGGAGTCGCTTCGCCCGGCGACGTTCGAGCTGATGCTGGGTGGCAGCGGACATTTTCCGCGTGCCGAGGTCGGCTGGCTGGGCTGTGTCGATGCACCGCCGGCATTGTTCGCGCTGAATGCCGGATTGCGTCAGGGGCTGCGGACACAGGGCTTCGCGCTGCGGGGCGAATCGTTCCGGCCGCATGTCACGCTGGCGCGGGGGCTGCGCGAGCCGCCGGTGCTGCCGGATTACCCGCCACTGCGCTGGCCGGTTTCGGAATTCGTGCTGGTGGAAAGCCGGCGCGGGCGCGCGCCGGCCTATACCGTGATCGGCACCTGGCCGCTGGCGCCGGTCAGCGACTGAAGTTGCGGAAGTAGGTCCAGAGCTCGGCGCTCAGGTCGAGGTCCTGGCTGGTCCGTCCCAGGGCGGGAAACGGAATGAACGGCTCGCCGCCCGGCCAGGCGTGTCCGCCACCCTCGACGGTATACAGGCGCACAGTGCTGCCGCCGGCGCAGGCGCCGGTCTCGTCCAGGGCGATGCGGGTGTCGTCGTCGACCAGGTCGGGCAGTTCGCTGTGCGTCACCGCGGCGCCGCACTGGTTGATGCCGGCCCAGCGGGCGAATGTCCGCTCGGCGGACAGCAGGCCGTACTCGGCGTTGTAGGGGACGATGAGGTCGCTGGTGCCGAGCACGAACATCGCCGGAACGGTGGACGCCGGCGAGCAGGCACGATCGAGCGATCTGCGCATCGACGCGGCCACCGAAGCGAACGCGGCGATCGTCTGCGGACGCTCGCAGGCGTAGCGCCCCGCCATGAAGCCACCGTTGGACATGCCGGCCATGTAGATGCGGTGTGGGTCGACCGGATAGTCCGATTTGATCTGTGCGATCACGGCGTCGAGAAATCCGACATCGTCGATCAGGCCGAGGCTTTCGGGATCGTCGTTCCACTTGCCGTTGCGCGCGTCCGGCATGACCACCCACACGCCGGAATCGGCAGCGAGCTGACCGGCGCGGACCAGATTGGCCATCAATTCGTTGGTGCCGTTCGAGAAATGCAGCAGCACGATGACCGGCGCCGGAGTCGAGGCGTCGCCCAACGGCCTGATCACGCGCACATTGCGTTCGAGGCCCTGATGACGGAGCTGGAATTCGAAGGACTCGGTGCCCTCGGTCGGCATCAGGTACTGACGACGCAGACGACCGGCCGAGATCTGCAACGCCGTACCGAGTTGCTCGCCGGCGGCGGACAAGCCAGCATTGAGCTGTTCGGCGGTGACCGTGATCCCTTCGGCCAGGCGTTCGCGGGTCGTCGCGAAGCCCCCCTGCAGTCGTCCCGTGGTGGTTTGTACGCCTTCGCGCATCCGCTCCAGCGCCTCGCCGAGGCCGGCGTGCGCATTCGTCGGTGCGAGCAGCGCAGCAGCAAGCAGCCCCAAGGGCGCCAGGCGCCCGAGCATTTGACGGTCCATATCGTTCAACTCCCCCGGTAACGAAAACTGTCAGCAGAGCCGGACTTTACGTGATTTGGGCGCAATCGGGCCGCTCCGGCGCTGTCCTCCGGCGGACGCTGTGGGATAATTCCCCGATTCGGCTGCGCATCGCCCGGATGCGCGCCGCCCCCAGTATTTCAGACAGGAATTACCAGACTCGATGGACGACAATCGCAAGAAAGCCCTTGAAGCCGCTCTCGGACAGATCGAACGCCAGTTCGGCAAGGGTGCGGTCATGCGCATGGGCAGCAAGGAGGCGCCGCGCGACATCGAATCGGTCTCCACCGGATCGCTGGCGCTGGACGTGGCCTTGGGTATCGGCGGCCTGCCTCGCGGTCGTGTGATCGAAATCTACGGCCCGGAATCCTCGGGCAAGACCACGCTGACCCTGCATGTGGTTTCTGAAATTCAGAAGCTCGGCGGCGTTGCCGCATTCGTGGACGCCGAACATGCGCTCGATACCGGTTACGCCAAGAAGCTGGGCGTCAACATCGACGACCTGCTGATTTCGCAGCCGGACACCGGTGAGCAGGCGCTGGAGATCACCGACATGCTGGTGCGTTCGGCCGCGGTGGACATCGTCGTGATCGATTCGGTGGCGGCGTTGACGCCCAAGGCCGAAATCGAGGGCGAGATGGGCGACCAGTTGCCGGGTCTGCAGGCGCGACTGATGAGCCAGGCGCTGCGCAAGCTCACCGCCAATATCCAGAAGTCGAACACCATGGTGATCTTCATCAACCAGATCCGCATGAAGATCGGCGTGATGTTCGGCAGCCCGGAAACCACGACCGGCGGCAATGCGCTCAAGTTCTACTCCTCGGTGCGTCTCGACATTCGCCGTATCGGCGCGATCAAGCGCGCGGACGAAGTGGTCGGCAACGAAACCAAGGTCAAGATCGTCAAGAACAAGGTGGCGCCGCCATTCCGCGAGGCCTTCTTCGAAATCCTCTACAACGAAGGCATCTCGCGTTACGGCGAATTGATCGAACTCGGCGTGGCCAACAAGCTGGTCGACAAGTCCGGTGCCTGGTACGCCTACAACGGCGAGAAGATCGGGCAGGGCAAGGAGAACTCCAAGCAGTTCCTCAAGGACAACCCCGCCATCGCTGAGGAAATCGAAACCAAGCTGCGCGAACTGCTGTTGCCGCCACGCAAGCCGAGCAGTGGAGAAGCCGCCTAAACGCGGCCGCCCGCCGCTATCGACCAAGGGCCGCGCCGTGCGCCTGCTGGCGCGGCGCGAGCACTCCGCGGTCGAACTCAAGCGCAAGCTGGCCTGGCGCGGCGTGGACGAAGCCGAGGCCGACAAGGCGGTCAACGAACTCGCCGATGATGGCTGGCAATCCGATCAGCGCTACGCCGAATCGATGGTGCGTCAGCGGGTCATGCAGGGCTACGGCCCGCTGCGTATCGAGGCTGAGCTGGAACAGTCGGGCGTGGATTCGGCGCTGGTGCGCGCCGCGTTCGCCGAGGTCGAATGCGACTGGCTACAGCTGGCTTACGAAACACACGCGCGCCGCTTCGCGCCGCCGGGCAATGCCAAGGAGTGGCAGAAGCAGTACAGCTATCTGCGAATGCGCGGATTCCAGTCTGACCATATTCGCAGCGTGCTCAAGGGCGATCCGCCCGTTTCGGACTAGGCTGCGAACGTTTCACAACCGCAAGGAAGCATCATGAGCGCCGCCAGCTTCAAGCTTGAATCGCTGAATTTCCCGGTTCGCGGAGATCGGCTTTCCGCCGACCTCTATCTGCCGGCCGGCAGCGAGCCTGCCGCAGTGGTGGTCATGGCGCACGGCTTCGGCGCGCGGCGCGCCTACCGATTGCCGCCGTATGCCGAACGCTTCGCGCGTGCCGGTATGGCGGTGCTGCTGTTCGACTATCGCGGCTTCGGTTCCAGCGAAGGCACGCCGCGAGCCTTTGTCGATCCGGCGCGACATCTTCAGGATTGGCGCGCCGCAATCAGCTTCGCGCGCGGGCTCGAATCCGTGGATGGATCCCGGATCGCGCTCTGGGGTTCGTCCTTCAGTGGCGGTCATGCTCTGGTCAGCGCAGCCCGGCTCGAAGGCATCAAGGCCGTCGCGGTACAGGTGCCGTTCGTGGATGGCCTGTCCAGCCTCGGCGTGTTTCCGAAATCCCTGCTGCCGGGCGCCGTTGTCGCCGGGATGCGCGATCTCGCCGCGGCTGCGCTCGGCCGACCGCCGGTGCGGATTCCGATCGCCGCGGCCTCGGGGGTGCGTTGCCTGGCCGGTGAGGATAGTCACGAGGGCTATCTGCGTATGGTGCCGCCCGGTGAAATCCACGAAAACGAGGTGCCGGCACAGATTCTGCTGAAGATCGGCTTGTACCGACCGACCACCGAAGTCGCCTCGATCAAGGTGCCGGTGCAGATTTTCGCGGCGCGCCAGGACAGTCTGATTCCGATTGCCGCCGTCGAGAAGGCCGCACGCAAGATCCCGCAATGTGAGTTGCACGTGCTCGACATGGGCCACTTCGATCCGTATTTCGGCGAGCCCTTCGAGACCGTGTCCCAAGCGCAGACCGAATTCTTGAAAAGGCATCTGCAATAGCGGTCCGACAAGCGCTCCGTTAATATTGCCGACCTTTTTCCCAGGCCGTTTGCGCGGCCCGAACGCCGATGGACAGCAACACTCTGCGAGCCAGGTTTCTGGCCTACTTCGAAGCGCACGGCCATACCGTGGTGCCTTCGAGTTCGCTTGTGCCCGCAAACGACCCCACGCTGCTGTTCACGAACGCAGGCATGGTGCAGTTCAAGGACGTGTTCCTGGGGCGTGAACCGCGCGGGTACACGCGTGCGGTCTCGTCGCAGCGCTGTGTGCGCGCCGGCGGCAAGCACAACGACCTGGAGAACGTGGGCTACACCGCCCGGCACCACACCTTCTTCGAAATGCTGGGCAATTTCAGTTTCGGCGACTACTTCAAGCGCGACGCGATTCGCTTCGCCTGGGAGTTCGTCACCGGCGCCGAATGGCTGGGCATCGCGAAGGACCGACTTCTGGTCACGGTCTACGCCTCCGACGATGAGGCCTATGACATCTGGAAGGATGAGATCGGGGTGCCGGCGGATCGCATCGTGCGCATCGGCGACAAGCCGGGCGGCGGCTCGGACAATTTCTGGCAGATGGGCGATACCGGCCCCTGTGGCCCCTGCTCCGAGATCTTCTACGACCATGATCCGGATGGTTCGCTGGGCATCTGGGGTGGTCCGCCCGGCTCCCCGGAAGAGGACGGCGACCGCTGGATCGAGATCTGGAATCTGGTGTTCATGCAGTTCGAGCGTGCCGCCGACGGCACGCTGGCGCCGCTGCCCAAGCCTTCGGTGGACACTGGCCTGGGCCTGGAGCGTATTTGCGCGCTGATGCAGGGCGTGCACAACAATTACGACATCGACATCTTCCGGACCCTGATCCAGGCTGCGGCGAGCTTGGCCGGTACCGAGGATCTCGGTGATGCCTCGCTGAAGGTCGTGGCCGATCACATTCGCGCGACCAGCTTTCTGATCACCGATGGTGTGGTGCCTTCCAATGAAGGGCGTGGCTACGTTCTGCGTCGCATCATGCGTCGTGCGATTCGCCACGGTTACAAACTGGGTCTCGAAGACGCCTTCTTCTACAAGCTGGTGGCGCCGCTCGCGGCCGTCATGGGCGAGGCCTATCCGGAACTCAACGAGAAGCGCGGCTATCTGGAGCGCGTGATCCGGCAGGAGGAAGACAGCTTCGCGCAGACCCTGGAAAAAGGCATGCGACTGCTCGAAGACGCGATCGCAGCCAGTCCCGAAGGCATTTCCGGTACCACCGTGTTCAAGCTCTACGACACCTACGGTTTTCCGGTGGACCTGACCGCGGACATCGCCCGCGAACGCAATATCGAGATCGACCTCGACGGCTTCGAGCGCGAGATGCAGGGCCAGCGCGAGCAGTCCCGTGCCGCCAGCAGCTTCGGCGCCGGCAATGTCGAAGTCTCGGCGATCGACGTGGAATCCGAATTCACCGGCTACACCGAGACCATGCGCGGCGCCAAGGTGCTGGCGATCCTGCGTGATGGTGCACCAGTCGAGCAATTGCAGGCCGGTGAAAGCGCCGTGGTGTTCCTCGACAAGACGCCGTTCTACGCCGAATCCGGCGGCCAGGTCGGAGACACGGGCGTGATCGCCGCGCCCGGTTTGCGTTTCGCGGTGAACGACACGCGTGCGCTCAAGCCCGGCACGCCCGGCCACATCGGCACGCTGGAATCCGGCACCCTGACGGTCGGTGACCACGTCAAGGCCGAGATCGACCATGAGCGTCGGCACGCGATCATGCGCAATCATTCGGCGACGCATCTGCTGCATGCGGCGTTGCGCGAGACCCTGGGTGCGCACGTCGCGCAGAAGGGATCCCTGGTGGCGGCGGAGCGGCTGCGCTTCGATTTTTCGCATTTCCAGGCGGTCACGCCCGAGGAAATCCTCGCGATCGAGGATCAGGTCAACCGCCAGGTTCTGGCCAATGTCGCGGCCGAGACCCAGCTGTGCGGCTATCAGGAAGCCGTGGACCGCGGCGCGATCGCGCTGTTCGGCGAAAAATACGGCGATGTCGTGCGCGTGCTGTCGTTCGGACCGGCCGGCAACAGTTTCTCCACCGAATTGTGCGGCGGCACGCATGTGGCGCGCAGCGGCGACATCGGCCTGTTCAAGATCGTGGCCGAGGCCGGCGTGGCCGCCGGCGTGCGACGCATCGAGGCGGTCACAGGGCTCAATGCGCTGAGCTATCTGCGCACTCTGGATCAGAAGCTGAGCGAAGCGGCCGGTCTGCTCAAGGCGCCTCGCGACGAACTGGCGGCCAAGCTGGCTCAGCAACTGGACCGCAGCCGTGCGCTCGAAAAGGAGCTGGCTCAAGCCAAGCAGAAGCTCACGAGTCAGCAAGGCGGTGATCTGGCCTCGCAGGCGCAGGACGTCGGTGGCGCCAAACTGCTGGTGCAGCAGGTCGAGGACTTGGACGTGGCCGGCCTGCGCGGCTTGATGGATCAGCTCAAGAACAAGCTCGGCTCGGGCATCGTCGTGCTGGGCCAGGCCGCGGACGGCAAGGTCACGCTGCTGGCCGGCGTCACCCAGGACCTGACGGCACGGCTCAAGGCCGGCGAACTCGTCAACTTCGTGGCGTCACAGGTCGGCGGCAAGGGCGGCGGTCGGCCGGACATGGCCCAGGCCGGCGGCAGCGAGCCCGACAAATTGCCGGCCGCGCTGAAAACCGTGCACGCCTTCGTTGCCGGCAAGCTCGGCGCCTAAGCCTGCCGTAAACCGCAGGCGTCCAAATTTCCCAGAGAATCATGGCTCTAATCGTCCAGAAGTACGGCGGCACCTCAATGGGTTCGGTCGAGCGTATCGAACATGTCGCCGGCAAGGTCGCCCGTTGGCGCGAGAAGGGATACCAGGTGGTGGTCGTGGTCTCCGCCATGTCCGGCGAGACCGACCGCCTGCTCAAGCTCGCCCGAGCCATCGCGCCGCGCGGCAATCCGCGCGAATACGACCAGATCATCTCCTCCGGCGAACAGATTTCGATCGGCCTGCTGGCGCTGGCGCTGGAGAAGGCCGGAGTGCCGGCGCGCTCCTATACCGGCCGCCAGGTCGCGATCCACACGGACGATGCGCACGGCAAGGCGCGCATTCAGAGCATCGATTCGGAGCGGCTGCTGGCCGACTGCGAGGCCGGGATCGTACCGGTGGTCGCCGGTTTTCAGGGCGTGGCCGACACCGACAGCGTCACCACGCTGGGGCGTGGCGGCTCGGACACGACCGGCGTGGCCCTGGCGGCGGCGCTCGGCGCCGACGAGTGTCAGATCTATACCGATGTCGATGGGGTCTACACCACCGATCCGCGCGTCGAACCGCGCGCGCGCCGTCTGGATCGGATCACTTTCGAGGAAATGCTGGAAATGGCCAGCCTCGGGTCCAAGATACTGCAGATACGGTCAGTCGAATTCGCCGGCAAGTACAAGGTGCCGCTGCGCGTCCTGTCCACGTTCGAGGACGGCCCCGGCACGCTCATTACGCTTGAGGATTCTGGTATGGAAGAACCGCTGATCTCCGGCATCGCCTTCAATCGCGACGAAGCGCAGATCACCATGGTCGGCGTGCCCGACAAGCCCGGCATCGCCGCCGCGATTCTGGGGCCGGTCGGTGAGGCCAACATCGAGATCGACATGATCGTGCAGAACGTCGCGGGCGATTCGACCACGGACTTCACGTTCACCGTGCATCGCAACGACGTCGAGCGGGCCGTGGAAATCGTCGAAGGCGTTGCGCGCGAACTCGGTGCGGCCGGAGTGCGCACCGCGCAGGACATCGTCAAGGTGTCCTTGGTCGGCGTCGGCATGCGCAGTCACGCCGGCATCGCCTCGCAGATGTTCAAGGCCCTCGCGGCGGAAGGCATCAACATCCGCATGATCTCCACATCGGAGATCAAGATCTCCGTTGTCATCGAAGACAAGTACCTCGAACTTGCCGTTCGGACGCTGCATAAGTCCTTTCGGCTGGAAAGCGCACCCATCGCGGGGTGACGTGGGTTACAACATTGTTTCCCGTATGGCAATAGTGCGCGGAACAGGATTGAGATCGAGGGGTCCAAGAATCATCCTGCCGGCTCTAATGGAAGGAGTGAATGGATGCTTATTTTGACAAGGCGCGTCGGCGAGACCGTCATGATCGGTGACGAGGTTTCCGTGACGGTCCTCGGTGTCAAAGGAAATCAGGTTCGCCTGGGTGTGGATGCCCCCAAGAACGTGGCGGTTCATCGCGAAGAGATTTTCGAGCGTATCAAGCGCGAAGAAGCCCTGCCCGGGACCGGTACGGGCGGCTGAGCCGATACCGCCGCTGAGGGCGACGGTCAGGCGATGGCGGCACGAGCGGCAGCGCTGTGCTCGCCGTTGTTCCGCGTCCCGCATTTCGGCTTTGCGTCTGTGGCCCATCATGCTTTACCGGGCCCCGACGGTCCGGTATTCTCTCGCCCTCTTTGGCGGTCCAGCCCGTGAATCCACGGCCGGTCGCCTCCAAGTCCCGGAGAGATGGCCGAGTGGACGAAGGCGCTCCCCTGCTAAGGGAGTAAGGGCCAAAAGCTCTTCGAGGGTTCGAATCCCTCTCTCTCCGCCAGATTAGTCACGAGAAACTCGACATACGAGTGATCTCGAATGTTCGGGGGATTCGAACCCTCGAATGATCAATGTCTGGGTCGACGATTCGCGCAGGCGAATCGAACGCGCGCAGCGCGGCCCGAAGGGCGAGGGTTCCACAGAACCCGAGTAATCCCTCTCTCTCCGCCAAATTAGAGCGCCAGTAACTCGGCGATCAAGTGGCCCCGGCATTCGGGGATTCGAAGCCTCGAACAATCAGTGCCTGGGTCGACGATTCGGGCAAAGCCCGAGTCGAAGGCGCGCAGCCTTGCCGGGAAATCATCAACCTCGGCCAGAGTTGCCATCCCTGTCAGACGTGGCCGGACTCAAAGCTGATCTTCAATTGCGTACCCGTCGCCCGTGCAAACCGTTCGAGCGTGCGGGTAGAGGGAACTGTCCGGCCCGCCTCCATGCGTGCGATGGTGCTTTGCGTCGTGTGCATCCGGCGGGCGACTTCCTCTTGCGTCAGGCCCGCGCTCACACGCGCCCGGACGATTGCCAGCGCGAGGGAATATTCTTTGTCCAGTTCGTCGTAAGCTTCCCGATACTCAGGGTCGCGCATCCACCTGCCGTGCAGGTCTTTCAGCTTGCTCATTTGACCTCCTTGGCCCGCTGCCGGGCGAGTTCAAGTTCATGTTGGGGCGTCTTCTGGGTTTTCTTCACGAAGACCCGCACGATCACGACGCGCTTGCCGCTGGCCGTGACGTAGATCGCCCGCGAAATGCCGTCCTTTCCACGGATACGCAGTTCCCAGAGCTTGCCCTCCAGGTGTTTGATCGTATCCGCAGGCAATCCCTGGAAGCCCGCCACCTCAATGATCTGGCCGATCCGGACCAGGCGCGCCCGCATGTCTGCCGGGAGCTCCTCAATTTCGGCGTCCACGCCGGGATTTAGGGTTTCGACATTCCACATGATTCGTTATATAGCAAAAATGCTATGTTCCTCCAAGTGAAAGCTGCATCCGGCGTCAGATCTTAGGGCTGCGGCCGGGTCATCCCGTTAATCCCGTTGCTTGAGTTGGGTCAGGGCGTCATGCCGGGAAATATCCTGGTCGATATCCGGCCGCTGGGCCTTGTGATCCTGGCGCAGGGTGACGATCCGCTGTTGCAGGGCGCGGCGGGCTTCATGCTGACGGAAGACCAGTTCGTCCCTCTCGCCGCGATCCCGCAGGACGGCTTGTCAGGTTCCGCGTTCGTTACAGGGACGTTTTCCTGGGGCGGCGGGAAAACAGGTATTGCATGCAGCATGTGCCCCGGCTGACCGCGCGGGCTTCGTTGAGCGCGCCCAGGAGGTTTTCCGAGGAGAACCCGCGCAGCTCATGAACCTCGACGTGTTCGTTTTCCGGCTTGAGGCCGAGGGTGGCTATCAGCATGTCGCGCATGGCATGACCGCGCGGCAGGCTTCCGCGAGGTCTTGCGCCAGCGCGTCAGTCACTCGGCGATCGAGTAGCCCCTGCATTCGAGCACTATTGGCAGCATGCGGAGGGCTTCCGGACTCAGTAGCAGGAACGCCCGAATGCGAAGGAGGGCAGCGGCTTCTTGCCGCCCTGAGTCAAACCAGCTCCAGACGCAGTTTCCGGCCCACGGCGTCGGCCGCGCGTTGAAGGGTTTCCAGCGTCACGTTTCCTTCCGCTGGATTGAGCAGACGATTGACCTGCGTACGGCTGGTATGAAGCAGTTCGGCCATGCGCGCTTTGCTCAGCTTGCGTTCTTGCATCGCTTGGGCCAATTGCCATGCGATGACCTCTTTGACGGCGAGGGCCTGTGCGTTCTCGAAGAGGCCTTTCTCCTTGAGGAAGTCATCGAGTGCACTGCCAATATGCGGGTTCTTTTTCTTGCTCATATGCCGCTTGCCTCTTTCATTCGGTTCAGTGCCAGCGCCAGATCGTATTGAGGTGTCTTCTGTGTTTTCTTGATGAAGCCGTGCAAGGCGACCAGTTGCCCCTCGTGAAAACACGGCAGGACGCGCAACCATTCAAGAACAACTTCGTTTTCCGGCGGTCGTGCGGTAAAACGGTACTGGCACGCGCTTTTCCTGCGAATATTTCTTGGTCATGCCTGCACCATATAATGTTCAGCATGAATCATAAAAGGTTCGCTTTCACCGGGAGAGCTGTTGCGATTCTTTTGTGGTGGTGGTGCGTCTGTGATGGCCGATCGCTTTGGCGTGGCGGTACGCTGGCGCTTTGACTCCTGCACGCATGGTTGTTTGGGATGTTCGCCAGGGCACCAGACCCTATTTGAACGGTTCGAGCAAGAAGTCCGTCTTTGGGCTGTCGGACTATCCGCCGCACTGTGAGACACCGGGACCGTCGATGGAAAATGGTCGAGCGTCGGCGCAATATCGCTTGGCCTGGGGGTACTCGGTACTTCCAGGGTCCAATAATTCGGCGTGGGAGCGCTGCGGCGCGTATGCCGGCTATTCAAGGAAGGAGAACACTAATGAAAAGAAATCCCCGCCTGTTCCGTTATGCCGCCTGCCTGTCCGTGGCGGCGGCCACCCTTGTTTCTCAAAGTCCGGCGCAAGCGGGACGATTGGCAGACCTCTACGGCAAGACGGTGTCGACCGCCGTCAATGTCACCACTGCGGTGCTGGACCCGATCAGTGGATTGTTGAGTCGCACGGTGGAGGGGCTGAATCGAACGCTGATCCGTATTCAGGGCCGCTATCTGGTGCTGGCCGCAGGCACGGAAGGCTTCGAGGAGTACATCGAGCACGACGGGCTGGCACGGCGATTCGTGATCGTCAGACCGGAGAATGGCGCCGACGGCGCGCCGGTGTTGCTGTTGCTGCACGGCAACAGCGGCACGGCCGAGAACATGTCGAACCTGACCGAGGCTTCGGCGTATGTCTCCACGCGCGGCATCTGGGCGGTCATGCCGGAAGCCGTAGACGGCGTCTGGAACGAGGACCCGGCCGACTCCAATGGGATCGACGATGTCGGCTTCATCTCCGCGCTGATTCAGCATCTGGTGGACGATTACGACGTCGACGCGGATCGCATCTATGTCGCGGGACTGTCCAACGGGGGCACGATGACGCAGCGACTGGCCTGCGAAATTCCGGACCGCGTCGCGGCGTTTGCGGCGGTGGCCGCGACCTTGCGCAACAGTCAGGCGGATGCTTGTCCGGCCAGTGCACGTCGGCCGATTGCCTATTTCCGCGGCACAGCAGACCCGATCGTGCCCTACGGCAGCATCGGTACGGTTCGAAGCGCCACGGAGGTGGCGGAGTTCTGGGCGCAGCAACTGGACTGCTCCGAGATCTACAAGACCGATGCGTTCCTGGCGGATACGACCAACGACGGCACCACGGTCGAGCTGCTGCGCTATCCGGTATGCGCCAGCGGCGGTGAGGTCCGCCTGTACACGATCAACAACGGCGGTCACGCCTGGCCCGGCGGCTGGCAATACCTGCCGGTGCCGGTGATCGGGACGACCAGCACCGACATCGATGCGACCGAAGAGATCGTGAACTTCGCCCTGAACTATTCGCTGTGAACGCGCGGCAGCGCCCGCCGCCTTGTGCGGCGGGCGCTGCCCGATTCACTGCGCTTCGCGCACCGCCTTGAACTCCGAGCCTTCCTTCCAGGTCGGGATGTCCTCGCTGTCGGCGACGTGCTGGCCGATCTCGAACAGCAAGCGCTGATCGGCGACCATGCCGGACAGGTCCCAGTCCGGTTTCACTTCGTCGGAGACGGAGTGATAGTCGTTGGCGGTGTATTCCTTCATTTTCTGCTCGCCGTAGCCTTCAGGCTTGCCGATGACTTCGACGCCGCCGTCGGCGTACAGGGCGGGAATGCCGACCTTGGCGAACTCGAACTGGTCGGACCGGTAGTAGAAGCCTTTTTCCGGCGCCGTGTCCGGAACGATCTCGCGATCATGCGTGACGGCAATCTCCTCCGCGATATCCTCCAGAGTGTTCTGGCCGTAGCCGATAATCTGTACGTCGCGCGTGGGGCCGAAGGGGTTCATCGCGTCCATGTTGAGCATCGCCACAGTGTCCGCAACCGGATACAGCGGGTTTTGCGCGTAGTGCTTGGAGCCGAGCAGGCCTTGCTCCTCGGCGGTGACGGCCAGGAACAGGATCGAGCGTTTTGGCGCTTGCGGCAGGGCCTTGTAGGCCTGCGCGATTTCCAGCAGGCCGGCGGTGCCGGAGGCGTTGTCGACGGCGCCATTGAAGATCTGGTCGCCTTCCAGGTCCGGGTTGCGGCCCAGGTGATCCCAGTGTCCGCTGTAGACCACGTACTGGTTCTTGAGCGTGGCGTCACTGCCTTCGATGCGCGCGATGACGTTCTGCGAATCGACTTCACGGACCGTATTGTCGATGCGCGCGGTGACGGTGGCCGAGTCCAGCGGCACCGGCTCGAAGTCGCGGCTCACGGCCTGTTTCTTCAGCGCGTCGAAATCCTGGCCGGCCGCCGAGAACAGCTCGTGCGCACGATCCAGCGTGATCCAGCCCTGCACCGGCACGCGGTCCATGTTCTTGTTGCTCGCGGCGAGTTCGAACTGCTCGCCGGTCCAGCTGTGTTCGACCACACTCCAGGGATAGCTGGCCGGTTCGGTCTCGTGGACGATGATCACGGCGGCCGCGCCGAGCTTGGAAGCAATATCGTACTTGTAGGTCCAGCGACCGTAGTAGGTCATGGCCTGGCCGCCGAACACCTCCGAATCGAGTTCGCCGTCTTCGCCGCGGACCGGCGGATCGTTGATCAGCATGACCAGGGCCTTGCCCTTGGGATCGATGCCCTTGTAGTCGTTCCAGTCGTATTCCGGTGCCTGCACGCCGTAGCCGACGAACACCAGCGGCACGTTCTGGATCGAAACTTCATCGGTGAACTGCGCGGTGGTGGCCACGAAATCGGTGCCGCGTTGCAGTTCGATCGGTTGGTCGCCGACCGTGAACTGCATCGTCGGCTGACCGGTGATGCCGACCAGGGGCACCGCCTGGGTGTAGCTGCCGTCGGGGTTGCCGGGGGCCAGCCCCAAGGCTTTGAACTGTTCGACGAGGTAGGCCACGGTCTTCTCGCCGCCGGGGGTGCCGGGCAGACGGCCTTCGAATTCGTCCGAGGACAGCTGCTTGATGTACTTGAGCAGGTCGTCCGTATCGATCTGCGATTCGGCGTCGTTCGCGACCGCCATCACCGGTGCCTCGGCCGGTTTGGTCTGGCTGACGGATTCGCCCCCGTCGCCGGAGTGCTCGCAGGCGGTGAGGCTGAGCAGCGTCAGCAGTGCCACGCCGATGTAGGTTTTGGTCGTCATGTTCATTCTCCGGTCCAGCGCTTGATCCAGGCTTCGACGGCGCGATGCCATTGCACGCTGTTGTGGGGCTTGAGCACCCAGTGGTTTTCGTCGGGGTAATACAGGAACTGGCTCGGGATGTTCTGGCGCTGCAGGGCGGTGAAGGCCGACAGGCCCTGTTCCAGCGGTACGCGATAGTCGAGCCCGCCCTGAATCACCATCATCGGCGTCTTCCAGCGCTCGACCCGCGTCGCCGGATTGAAGCGCTCGTAGGCGTCCGGCTTTTCGTAGTACGGGGCGCCGTTCTCCCATTCCGGGAACCACAGCTCTTCGGTGCTGTAGTACATCGAACGCGTGTCGAATACGCCGTCGTGATTGACCAGGCACTGGAAGGCATCCGGCCATTGCCCGGCGATCCAGTTGATCATGTAGCCGCCATAGGACGCGCCCAGGGCGCAGGCCTTGTCGCCGTCGAGGAAGGGATACTCCTCCAATGCGTAGGCCCAGCCTTTCTGCAGGTCGGCCAGCGGCTTGCCGCCCCAGTCGCGCGAGATCGCATCGGTGAAGGCCTGGCCGTAGCCGGTGGAGCCGTGGAAGTCGATGAATACCACCGCGAAGCCGGCGCCAGCGTAGGTCTGCGGATTCCAGCGATAGTGGAAGTGATTGCCCATGCTGCCCTGCGGGCCGCCGTGGATGATGAAGGCCACCGGGTACTTCTGGCCCTTTTTGTAGCCGGCCGGCTTGACCACGTAGCCGTGGACTTCGTCGTCGTTCCAGCCCTTGAACGAAAACTGCTCGTAGTCACCGAACTCGATGTCCGCCAGGCGGTCGGCGTTGAGCTCGGTGATGGCTTTGGGTTTGCCGGAACCGCTGATGCGGTAGACCTGCGCCGGCGAATCGAGGTCATCCATCGTCAGCACGATTTGCCCGGTGCCCACGTCGAAATCGCCGACCGAACCATCCTTGCTCAGGGCGCTGATGCGCTGGCTGGCGACGTCCACCGCAAAGAGCCGATGCTGGCCGAGGTCGTCGGCCGTGGTGTAGAGCGTCTTGCCGTCCGGCGAAACCTGTAGCGCGCCGGCCGAACGGTCCCAGGTGGCGGCGATTTCCCGCGTGGAGCCCTTGTCCGTATCCAGAGCCACGACGCCGTAGCGGTCGGCCTCGAAACCGGGGCGCTTCATCGCACGGTAGTACAGGGTCTTGCCGTCCGGCGAGTACAGCGGGCCGGCATCCCAGGCCTGGTTCATGGCCGTGCGGTTGCTTGGCGCGGCGCTGCCGTCGACGGCGACCGTGTAGATATCGAAGTTGGTGGACCAGGGTTCGCCCTGTTTGAGCCGGGCCGAAAACGCCAGGGTCTTCGAATCCGGCGAGAACGTCGGTTCGGTGATGTCGGCGTCGAGCGTGGTCGACAGTGCGACGGGTTCGCCAAGGCCGTCGTCCTTGAGTGTGGCCGAGAACAGCTGGGTATTGCGGCCGTCTTCCCAGCTGTCCCAGTGACGCACGAAGATGCGCTGATACATCACGCCGCTGACGGGGTCCTCGTCGGCGGACTTGATGCGCGCGGCGGTGCAGGCGAGGTCCGTGCAGTCCGGAAACACATCGATCAGCAGCGCGAGCTGCTTGCCGTCCGGCGCGATCAAAAAGCGGCCGATATCGACCGGCAGCTCGCTGAGCGTTTCGGCATCCTCGCCGGGGACCACGCGCCATAGTTGCTGTACGCCGTCCTTTGCCGCGAGGAAATAGAGCGCGCTCCCGTCGGGAGCCCACTGCGCGTCATGCGCACCGAGGCTGGCCGGCGTGATGCGTTGCGGTGTGGCCTTGCCGCCCGCGAGCGCCAGCGTCCACAGACTGTTGAGCCCCTTGTCGGCCTCGAAGTCGGTTTCGCGCAGCTGGTAGACCAGCGAGCCGCCGTCGGGCGCCAGCTGCGGGCTGCTGACACGATCGAAGCGAACCTGATCGTTGACCGAATAGGGATGGGTCGCCGCCGTGGCGATCGTGGCGGTGAGCATCAGCGCGGCAGCCGAAACAATGCGCAGCATGGAGATTCCGGGTATTGGGACTTCGCGGATGGTACGCGCCGAATCCGGGCCTGCAAAACCCAAGCTTGGGCAAAAGCGGTACGGCGGCGCGTGCTGGGTATACTCCGGGCAAAGTTATTGCTTGCCGGGGATTCATGTCGACTTCCATTGCTGCCGCATCGCGCGGCCAAACGTTTTTGGGTCATCCCATCGGGCTCTATATCTGCTTCGGCACGGAGCTATGGGAGCGCTTCTCGTTCTATGGGATGAAGTACCTGCTGGTGCTCTATCTCACCAAGTACCATCTGTTCACCGACAAGGACGGGCTCGACGTGCTTGGCGCCTATGCCGGCCTGGCCTACGCCACACCGGTGCTCGGCGGCATGCTCGCCGACCGCTATCTGGGCATGCGCAAGGCCGTAACCTTCGGTGGCGTGCTGCTGGTGCTGGGGCATCTGGGCCTCGCCATCGAAGGCACCCAGGCCTACATCGAGAACGGGACCGTCATCCGCGATACCGGCGCGCTCCAGATCTTCTACTTCTCGCTGGCATTGGTGATTACCGGTGTCGGTTTTCTCAAGCCGAACATCTCGACCATCGTCGGTCAGCTCTATGAGCAGGGCGATTCGCGGCGCGATGCCGGTTTCACCATCTTCTACATGGGCATCAACATCGGTTCGTTCTCGGCCACGCTGCTGTGCGGCTGGCTGGGTGAAACCTACGGCTGGCGCTACGGCTTCGGCGCCGCCGGCATCGGCATGTTGTTCGGCCTGGTGTGGTTCCTGTGGGGCCAGCGCTATCTGCACGGTGCCGCCGAGCCGCACGACCCGGAGAAGCTGCGCGCCAAGGTCTTCGGCTTCATGTCACGCGAATGGCTGATCTATGCCGGCTCGATCGTCGCGCTGTTCGTGATCTGGCGCTTGGTGCAGTTCAATCCGGTGGTGCATACCGCGCTGAACCTGCTGGCGCTGGGCTTTCTGGTCTGGTTCGCTTGGTTCGTGACGATGCGCTGCGATGCGCAGCAACGCAGCCGCATGATCGTGCTGGCGATCCTGACGATTTCCACTGTGGTGTTCTGGGCCCTGTTCGAGCAGTCCTCGGCGTCGATGACCCTGTACGCGGATCGTGTGCTCAACCGAGAGGTCTTGGGCTTTACGTTCACGGCGGTGCAGATCGGTTCGCTCAATGCGCTATTCATTTTCACCGTGGCGCCATTCTTCGCGATGCTGTGGCAGTTCCTGGGCAAGCGCGGCTGGGAGCCGAGTACGCCCGTCAAGTTCGCGCTGGGCATCGCCCAGGCTGGCCTGGGATTCGGCATGCTGGTCTACGGCGCGCAGCATCCGGACGAACTCGGCAAGGTCGCGCTGATCTGGATGGTGTTGGCTTACTTCTTCCACACCACCGGCGAGCTGTGTCTGTCGCCGGTCGGCCTGTCGGCGGTGACCAAGCTGGCCGTGCCCTCGGTGGTCGGCGTGATGATGGGCGCCTGGTTCCTGGCCACCGCCTATGCCGAATTCATGGCGGCGCTGATCTCCAAGCTCGCCTCGGTGGATACCACCGCGGGTGCGGTCGCCGACATCGGTGTAGCGCTGGCGACCTATACCGAGTTGTTCGGCAAGCTGTTCTGGATTGGAATCGGCACCGGTGCGGCACTGTTGGTGCTGTCGCCGCTGTTGCGCAAGGGCATGCGCGGTATTCACTGAGCACTGGTCGGTTCGATCAAGGCCCGTCCGCGCAACAGCGCGGACGGGTTTTTTTCATGCAGTGGCGCCGGTGGCTCTGGCTGGAACCGGCGGAACGGGGTACGGTCGAAGGCCCCCTTTTGCCGGAGTTGCGCATGAACTTCTCCAGACCCTCCGAACGCTTTGTTACGCATGAGGTGACCAACCAGGCGCCGCCGCTGAGCGGCTTCAACGCCTATGCCAGTGACCCGGCCCTGCGCGACGCGGTGCATCGTGAAGGTGGTGGCTGGGCCGAGAGTCAACTGCAGGCCTTCGGCGAACTTGCCGGTGGCGAACTGCTCGATCTCGGTTTCGAGGCCAATCATCACAAGCCGGAGCTGGTGCTCTACGATCGTTATGGGCACCGTCTCGACACGGTCGAATTCCATCCGGCCTATCACCGCATCATGGAGCTGGCCGTGGCCCACGGCGTGCCGGGCTTCGCCTGGAAACACGCGGCCAAGCCCGGCGCCCACGTGGCGCGCGCGGCGCTGGCATTGCTGCACGCGCAGGCCGAGCAGGGCACCGGTTGTCCGCTGACGATGACCTATGCCAGCGTGCCGGCCCTGCTTCACGCTGGCGATTTCGGCCGGCAGTGGGTGTCGAAAATCGCTGACGGGCAATACGATCCGCGCCCATTGCCGGGCCTGAGCAAGAACGGCGTGCAGATCGGCATGGGCATGACCGAGAAGCAGGGGGGCTCCGACGTTCGCAGCAATACCACGCGCGCGTATGAGCTGGGCGACAATCAGTTCGAGATCGTCGGCCACAAATGGTTCTTTTCGGCGCCGGCCTGCGACGCGCATCTGGTGCTGGCGCAGGAGGATGCCGGGATGTCCTGCTTCCTGCTGCCCCGTTATCTGGACGACGGTTCCAAGAATCACGTGCGCATCCAGCGCCTCAAGGACAAGCTCGGCGACTGGAGCAATGCCTCGAGCGAGGTCGAGTTCCACGGGGCGGTGGCGAGTCGCGTGGGCGAGCCGGGGCGTGGGGTCGCGACGATACTGGAGATGGTGGCGCTGACGCGGCTGGACTGCATGATGGGCTCGTCCGCCGTGATGCGGCAGGCCCTGCAGCATGCCGTGCACCATGCCCGTTACCGCCAGACCTTCGGCAAGACCCTGGTCGAACACGCGCTGATGCAGAACGTGCTGGCCGATCTGGCGCTGGAATCCGAGGCGGCCACTGCACTGACGATGCGCGTGGCGCGCGCTGTGGATGCCAGCGCGCGCGATCCAAGGGAAGCCGCGTTCGCGCGAATCGCTACGGCGATCGGCAAGTACTGGATCTGCAAGCGTTGCGCGCCGTTCGTCAACGAGGCGCAGGAATGCCTCGGCGGCCAGGGCTATGTCGAGGAATCGATCCTGCCGCGTCTGTACCGGCAGGCACCGCTGAACTCGATTTGGGAGGGTAGCGGCAACATCCAGTGTCTGGACGTGTTGCGCGCGCTCAATCGCGAACCGGCGACGGCCGAGGCGCTGATGGCCGAGCTGGAATCGGCACGTGGTGGTCATCCGGCGCTGGACCGCGAGATTGGCGCGCTTCGCGAGGAGCTGGCCGACAAGGACAACATCGAGCCGCGCGCACGCTACGTGACCGAGCGCGCGGCGCTGGCGATCCAGGCGGCGGTGCTGATCCGCGGTGGCAATCGTGTGGTTTCCGATGCCTTCTGCGAATCGCGGCTCGGCGGGCAGCGCGGCCAGGCCTTCGGCACGCTGTCGCCGCTGGCGCCGATGCAGGCCTTGATCGAGCGCAGCTTCGTCCCCAACTAGCTTGTGCACTGACCGACTCGGATAAACTGCGCTGATGAACAACCCCAAGACCGACCTCCGCATGCTCAACGACGATCCGGAATCCGAAAACGAGAAGAAGGCCCAGCGCACGCCTGCGCTTGAGGAACGCCTGTTCAAGGCGCGCACGATCCTGATCTATGGCGGTATCGACCAGAAGCTCGCCGAAACGGTGACCGCACGCTTGCTGGCCTTGCAGTCCGAAAGCGACGAGCCGATCACGATCTTCATCAACAGCCAGGGCGGCCACGTCGAGTCCGGCGATACGATCTACGACATGATCAAGTTCGTGAAGCCCGAGGTGCGGATCGTGGGCACCGGTTGGGTCGCCAGTGCCGGCGCCCTGATCTATGCCGCGGCCAAGGCGGAAAACCGCCTGAGCCTGCCGAATACGCGCTTCCTGCTGCATCAGCCCTCGGGCGGCGGCATGGGCACGGCGTCGGACATCGCGATCCAGGCCAAGGAAATCATCCGCATGCGTCGCCGGCTCAACGAGATTTTCTCGATCGAGACCGGGCAGCCGATCGAGCGCATCGAGAAGGACACCGATCGCGACTATTGGATGTCCGCCGCCGATGCCAAGGATTACGGTCTGGTCGGTCGTATCGTCAAGAGCGCGGCCGAAATCGGATGAAGTCCTGTCGACCGAGCGCTGCCGGTATTCGAACGCCCTGACGGGTACCGGGGGCCGTGTGAGCGAAACCGGACCTCCGTCGATGCTGTCGCGAGCCGCATTCCTGGATGTGGTGCGCGATGCGCCGCTGGTGTCGATCGACCTGATCGTGCGTGATGCCGCGGGGCGGGTGTTGCTCGGCTTGCGCCGCAACGAGCCGGCGCGCGACTTCTGGTTTGTTCCCGGCGGGCGCGTGCTCAAGAATGAGCCGCTCGAGGCGGCCTTCGGCCGTCTGACCGCAAGCGAGCTTGGCCGGGCGAAGCAGCGCCGCGCCGCGCGTTTCCTCGGCGTCTACGAGCACTTTTACGACAACAATGCCGGTGAACGCCCGGGCTTCGGAACACACTATGTCGTGCTCGGCTACGAACTGCGCCTGGAGACCGGGCTGGAACTGCCGCCGGAACAGCACAGCGATTATCGCTGGTGTGGGGTCGCGGCGCTGCTGAGCGATGACCGCGTGCACGCGAACACCAAGGCATATTTCCCGGCCTGACCGGCGCGCGCCGCGTCCGTGCCCGGCACAAGATTCATTGTTCCGGTGGCTTTGCGGACCTCGTCAGGGTTCTGGGTCTGGCCGCTGGTCCGGCCACACGAAACGCACGCGGGTGCCGGGGCGCGCGTCGCGGAACTTGACGATACCGCCGTGCGCAGCGGCAATGCGTTGCACGATGTGCAGGCCGTAGCCATGGCGCCGCTCTTCGGACAGGTTCGGGCGTCGACCGAGTTGTTCCTGCGCGGTCGCCGGCAGCCCGTCGCCATGGTCGCGAACGCTCAGCTCGATGGTATTGCCGCGCCGCCGGCAGGACAGCTGGATCGGTGGCCGACCGTGGCGTACGGCGTTGTCGAGCAGATTGTGCAGCAAGCGTTGCAGCGCCTGCGGACGGCATTGCGCGTCGAGGTGCTGCGCCACGTCCACCTCGATCCGCATCTGCGCGCGGTAGCGTTGCGCGGCCTCGCGGATCAGCACGGCGAGATCGGTGTGTGCGAACGGTTCTTCGCGCCCGTCCCGCACATATTCCATGAAACGGTCGAGTATCGCGTTGATTTCGCCGATGTCCTGTTCGATCGCGAGATGCGTGTCCTCGTCGCCTTTCAGCAGATCGACCGATAGCTGCATGCGAGCCAGCGGCGTGCGCACGTCATGCGAAATGCCGGCGAGCATCAGCTTGCGCTCCTGCAGATCCTCGCGCAGTTTGCGGTCCGCCTCGTCCAGCGCCGCTGCGAGGTGGCGGACTTCGAGTGGCCCTTCCGCACGGGGCGGCGGCAACGGCTCTCCCTTGGCCAGCGTGCGCGTCGCTGAGGCGAGACGTTGCAGAGGACGGTTGATCTGCCCGGCCAGCCACCACGACGCGACGATGATCGCGGCAGCCACGGCGGCAAACCAGATCAGAATCAACAGGCGTGCGTTGCCGGGATCGTAGGCCAGGGGCAGTGCCAGCCAGTCGCCGCCGATGTCGGGGGCGGGCCCGATCCAGAACACCACGCGTTGCTCGCCGTCGCGGCGGACTTCCACCGGCACCCCGAGCCGTTCCGAGACCCGGCGTGCGACGCTGCGCGCGGTGATCCGTATCGGCGACAGCGGCGTGCCCAGGCTCGGCGGCTCGCGGCTCAGTTCCAGCCCGGAACCCTTGAGGATTTCGCGTGCCTGTTCGTCGGAATCGGCGGTCGCGTAGATGTACTGCGCGAGTCGGTACTGCGCCTGGACGATATCGCCAACGCTGTCGAACTGGACGCCGGCGATGAACACCCAGGCCAGCGTGATCGCACTGCCGATGGTCACCACGACGGCCGAAGCGACCGCGAAGAAGGTCTGCTGATGTGCGCTGGGCGCGCTCAGGATGGACGATCCGGATCCCGAGCCTGGCCCCGCCACCCGTGGCGGCGCGGTTTCAGCCATCCGCGACGAAGACGTAGCCGAAGCCCCAGACGGTCTGGATGTAGCGCGGCTGGGAATTGTCGTCCGTCAGGAGTTTGCGCAGGCGCGATACGCGGACGTCGATCGCCCGGTCTTCAGGCAGGTATTCGCGTCCGGTGGCCAGCACGTAGAGACGGTCGCGCGACAGTGGTTGCCCGGCATGACGGATCAGGGCGGACAGCAGCGCGAAGTCGCCGGTGGTCAGCGGGATGCGGGTATCCGCGTCGCGCGTCAGGCTGCGCCGTTCGAAATCCAGGACGAACGGACCGAAGCGATACTGGCCCAGCTGCGGTTCCGGCGCGCCCGGCGGGGTCGAGCGTGTACGGCGCAGGATCGCCTTGACGCGTGCCACCAGTTCGCGTGCGTTGCAGGGCTTGGGCAGGTAGTCGTCGGCGCCGACTTCGAGCCCGAGAATGCGGTCCACATCGTCGCCCTTGGCCGTGAGCATCAGCACCGGCACGTCGTTGCCTTCGGCACGCAGGCGCGAGCACACACGCAGCCCGTCGTCGTCCGGCAGCATCAGGTCGAGCACGATCAGGTCCTGATGCTCGCGTTCGAGCCAGCGATGCATCTGGCGGGCGTCCGGCACGCCGCGCGCATCCATGCCGGCGTCGTTGAGATGCCGGACGATCAGGGCGCGCAGACGATCGTCGTCGTCGACGACCAGTACGCGGCGGTTTCTTAGATCGGTTTCCATTGCTGTCTGGCCGATTCGGATCAGCCTGTTCTCCCCGGACCGGGCTTAGGCGCGTTCGTCATCAAGCCCATGTTCAAGCGTACCTGCTTTTGCGAAGGGTATCGCGGACCGCAGACGCCATGCTCATACCGCATCCAACGCGAAGAACGCGCGCGCGTTGTCACGGGTCAGGCCGGCGAGCTGTGATGCTGTCTGCTGGCGTGCCTCGGCCACGGCCGCCAGCACCGCGGGCAGGAACGCCGGTTCATTGCGCCGGCCCGCCTGCTTGCGGACCTCGCGCGGCAGATTGCGCGGCATCAGATACGGCGCATCGGTCTCGATCATCAGGCGGTGGTCCGCAATGCGCGGCACCGATTCGAGCAAGTGCGCGCCGCGGCGCTCATCGCTGATCCAGCCGGTGATGCCGATGTGGCAATCCAGTGCCAGGTAGTCGTCCAGAGCTTCGACAGTGTCGGTAAAGCAATGCACACAAGCGGCCTTCAGCTGCGGGCGAAATTCGCGCAGGATCGCCAGGAAGTCGGCGTGTGCGTCGCGCTGATGCAGAAATACCGGCATGGCACCGTCGACCGCCAGCCGAAGCTGTTCGGAGAACGCCTGGCGCTGCGCTGCGCGCGGTGCGAGATCACGAAAATAGTCGAGCCCGCATTCGCCGAGGGCGACACAGCTCGGGTCCTGCGCCAGCGTCTGAAAATGGCTGCGCAAATCGGAATTCCAGTGCTCGGCGTGGTGGGGGTGCAGGCCGGCCGTGGCGTACAGACGGCCCGGATGCCGGTGCGCGAGTTCGACCGCGTGCGTGGCGCTGTCGCGGTCGCTGCCGGTGACGATGATGGCCTCCAGACCCGCCGCCCAGGCGCGTTCCAGCACGGCGTCGAGATCGGCCTTGAAGCTTTCGTGCGAGAGATTGGCGCCGATGTCGATCAGCCCCACCGGTGCATCGTGCTCAGTAGGCATCGACACCCTCGGTTCGCGTCGCCGGCGCCAGGCAGTCGTGGCGCCATAGTACGCGCTGTTCGATCCGGGCCGTTTCGCCGGGCGGCGGAGTACGTTCCAGCATGTAGATCAGGCGCAGCGACAGCAGGCGCTGCTGCGGCCGGGCTTTGAGGTTCCAGTCGCGGCACAGGTAGCGCGCGTAGTGTTCGCGCTGGTCGGCGTATTCGCGCTGCCACAGTCGCGTGCGATAGGTGCGCCAGCGGATCGGCGTGGCGTGGGTCATCGCGATGTGGGCGGGCTTGTCGAAGCTCGGCGTCTGTCCCGGATGCAGCACGTCGACTTCGGAACCATCCACCAGGCGGCCGGGAACCACCATCCAGCCGTCGTCCCGGTACGGGCGCGGCGCGAACATGTTCCAGTTCTGGTCGATGCGCAGCCAGTTGAACACCGGTTCGACCGGCCCGCCGACGAAGCGTGGCAGGGCCTGCACCGAGCTCAGGTTCCAGGCCAGGATTCCGAACAGGAAAATCGCGGCGATGATCTGCGAGGCGTGCCCGGGTACGAAGCGTACCGGGCGTTCGTGCAGCAGCCAGGCGCTCGCTCCGCCGACTGCTGCACGATGATTCGCAACGAAGTCATAGAGTCGGTTGCCGGGCGTCTGTAGCCAGGTCGCCGAGAGCAGATGCCCGAATGGGGCCAGCCATGGCGAGGCTTTCAGCAGCGCGGTGAAGGCACTGAACTTGAGGTGCGCGGTATCGCTGTAGTCGATGACGACCCATGACCAATGTGCCTGCATCAGCGCGTCGGCGCGCGGGCTGTCCTGCGCCGGACGGATTTCGGCGCGCGGCAGCATCAGCAGTGCGCACAGCGCGCGACAGCTCTGGCGGCAGAACGCGCAGTCACGATCGTAGTGGACACGCAGGCCGCGTCCGAGTTTCAGCCGAGCCTCCAGCCAGTCCCACAGCCCTCCGCCGAGCAGCACCGTCAGTGAGCACAGACTCACGAACGGGAACAGACCCAGCGTCAGGCAGGCGAGGAAGCCGAGGTGCATCAGCGCCAGCAGCAGCAGCGCGACGCCGCGTGTGACGCGGTTGAACCAGGGACACAACGCCAGCAGCGGTGCGGCCCATTCGAGGCCGTAGACGCCGTAGCTCAGCGTGCGCATGAGCCCCGGGAAATCGCGCAGCCATTCGCCGATGGGCGTGACGTAGCGGTCGAGGTTGAGCGCGTAGTAGACCGCATTGCCGTCCGGCCACCAGTCCGCGTCCGACTTGAGCCAGGCGGTGAAGAAGTACACCGACAGCACCTGCAGCAGCAGGCCGGCGCTGGCCCAGCTGCGATAGTGATTCGTTTCAGGCGGGGCGGCGTGCGTCAGCGCGGCATCCAGCGAGGCGCGCGCGCCGAGCGGCAGCAGCATGCCCCAGAACAGCAGGCAGCTCAGCAGATTGTCGGCACCGATCAGGATCAGCGGGCTGCGGCTTTGCAGCGATACCAGCAGTACGAAGCTGATCACGGTGGCCAGGCGTGTGCGCCAGCCAGCCACCAGCGCCAGCGCCGCGGCCATCTGCGCGACGAACAACGCGGCCTCGAAATACACCGAGCCGCTGGACAGGTGTAGCGAGAAACGCCAGGCGCCGGCCGTGGTCACGGCGACTTCGCGCGGGAACACGCCGAAATCGCTGTAGAACGCGCTGAGGTCGGCAAAGCGCTGCCACAGGTCGACGAACAGCAGCAGACCCAGCGCGATGCGGAACAGCGCCAGGGTCCTCAGATCGATTGCGAACAGGCCGAGCAGGCGGTCCGGTAGGCGGATGCGCGAACGAGCGGTCATGTTTCCCCGAGAATGGTCAGCCCCCACGAAAAAGGGGAGCGCGAACGCTCCCCCGTGTCACTGCAAGTGTGTCATCAACCGCCGAGATCGCCCATCTGGCCGCTGCCGCCGTCCAGCCAGCGCTGGTATTCCGGATCGACGCGCTCACCGAGGCCGCGCACGTAGCCACCGCCGCGGTATTCGCCACCGAGCAGTCCGCCGAGCAGCCCGCCGCCGTCACCGTCGTCTCCGTCATCGCCACCACCGAGCAAGCCCCCGCCGTCACCGCCGAGCAGCCCACCGCCGGTGTCCTCGGCGGGTTCCGGCTCGTCGTCGTCATCGCCTTCGCTGATTTCATAAATCAGGTATCCAAAGCCGGCTGCCGCCACCGCGATCAGCGCCCAGTCCGTCCATTGATATTCGGTGTCGTCGCCATTGGCGCGATTGCCGGGAATCGCTACACGGCGAACCATGGGGATGCCGTTGAAGCTGATCTGCTCCAACCCCTGCGCCGTGAAATCGGCCATTGCAAGCGGCGTGCCGCCGAACGTGTCGGCCTGCCAGCGGTGGCTTCGTGCCTGATCGAAGCGAAAGCCGTAGTGCAGCGGGACGTCCCGGCTCGTGGTGGTCGTGCCACCAAATTCCATGCCCACATAGGCGCCGGCGCGCGAGTCCGCAGAACGGTCCCAGGTGTCGGCCTGTGCCAAGCCGGCCGTCGTCAGAACGCCGGCGGTGACTGCTGCTAGAGCGATCGAACGCATCCGTGCTCCCCCATCCAGTTTATTTAGGTGTGTCGTTACGCCATACACCGGTTCGAGTGCGGCGGTGCTGCACTGACTATATGGAGCCGCATGCGGGCTGACAAGCGCTGCACTATGCTCGCACCGGCGAATGTCGAAGGCGGGCTGGTCGATCATGTGCATGCAAGGGAATGCTCGGGGAAGGCTGCGCGCAGCCTTTGGGGCGGTCGGGACGCTGATGAGGCTGGGGCTGACGCTTGCGGCACTGCTGCCGGCGCCGATCCTGGCGCAGGACGCGCGTGCTTATGTCAGTGATGAACTGGCCGTGACCTTGCGTGCGGCGAAGGGGACCGACGCCACGGTGCTCGGGCTGGTGCAGAGCGGTGAGGCGGTGACCGTGCTGGCGCAGGATGCCGACAGCGGCTATGCCCGCGTGTCCACCACGGACGGACGACGCGGTTGGCTGCTGTCGCGTTATCTCAGCGACCAGCCGAGCGCACGCCAGCAGATGGAATCGGTGTTGGCCGATCTTGAAACGGCGCGCGCCCGCATCCTTGAACTGGAGGCGCTGTCGGGGGTCGATGTCGAGGCGCTGCTGGAAGACAATGAGCGCTTGCGGCGCGAGCTTGAGAAAAGCGCCGCGGATGAGCAGTTGCGACAGCGCAAGTCCGAGCTGGTGCGAGCGCAGCGCAATGCGCTGGTTGCCGGCGCCTTGGTGTTTGTCGTTGGCCTGGCCTTGGGCGTGTGGGCGACGCGGCGACTAGCCAAGCCGCCTGCCGGCTGGCGAGAATTGTGATCCGTTTCGCCGCTGGCCGGCGAACCCACCACCATGCAGTGCTGAAGCGACCCATTTCATGAACTCGAATTCCTTACCCTCGGCCGGCGAATCCAGGAACCTGAGCCTGCGTGCCGGTGGCGGAGCAGTCGAGGCGATCCTGTCGGCGCCCCGCAAGCCGCGCCAGCGTCCGGGGTTCGCCGTGGTCTGTCATCCGCATCCGCTGATGGGCGGTGCGATGTCAAACAAGGTGGCATACATGCTGGCGTCCTCGGCACAGCAGGCCGGGCTATACGCGCTGCGTTTCAATTTCCGCGGTGTCGGCGCCAGCGAGGGTGAACATGACAAGGGGCTTGGCGAGACCGATGACGCGGTCATGTTGTTCGAGTGGATGCAGGCGCAGATTCCCGGTGCGCAGACGGTGATGGCCGGTTTCTCGTTCGGTGGCTATGTCGCGCTCGGCGCGGCCGCACGCGTGTCGCCCGACGCGCTGGTGACGGTGGCGCCGCCGTTTCGCTACTTCGAGGATCGCGAGACGCCGCAGCCGGCTTGTCCGTGGCTGCTGATCCACGGCACGGATGACGAGGTGGTGCCGTATGCGGAAACCGCAAGCAAGATCGAGACGCTGTCGCCCAAGCCGCGCTTGGTGACGGCGCAAGGCTGCGGGCATTTCTTCCATGGCCGGCTCGATGTGGTGCGCGATGCCGTCGTGCCGTTTCTGGATGAATTGCTGCAGGCCTAGTTGCAGACGCTGCGCTAACGGCCATGCCGCAAGCAGCGCCCGGCAGAATGAATCGCCTGCGGCATGGCCGTTTTGCTCTCCCGCAAGCGGACGAGGCTAGCTCGGCATCACGCCGCGCGTGATTCACGTTAACGGCCATGCCGGCGGGGCACCCCGGAAAATGAATCCTGTGCCAGGCAGGCCGCCCTCTCCCCACCACCCGCTCCGCGGGCGGTCCTCCCCTCTCCCACGTCGTGGACAAGGGGCAGCGGACTCGCTGCGCGAGATTCACGTTAACGGCCATGCCACAAGCGGCACCCGGCAGAATGAATCTGCTGCGGCATGGCCGTTGCCCTCGCCCACCGCTCGCAGTCGCGAGCGGTCCCCCTCGCCCGCAAGCGGGCGAGGGTCGGTCGGCATCACACGGCGCGGGATTCACGTTAACTTCTGAGCTTCATGGCGCTGCTCGAAGCCAGGCTTTCACATTCGGTTTGGTATGCTCGCCGGCAATAACCAAGGAGGGGAATCCCCATGCACAGATCGCGCGTTCTCACCCCATTTTCCGTGCTGCTGAGCCTTGCATTCTCGGCACAGGCACTGGCTGGAGATTTCGATATCGAGACGCCGGACCAGGATGCTTTCGGTGATGTCGCCAAGGACATCACCGCGGCGCTGAACTACAAGGCGCTGGGGCCGGCCGAGCCGTCCGGCCTGACCGGATTTTCGATCGGCGCATTCGGCAGCTACGTGCCGGTCGAGAACGAGGACGCGTGGGAGACCCTGACCGGTGATGAGCTGGGCGAGATCGGAATGGCCGGCATCAGTGCCAGCAAGGGCTTGCCGTTTGGGGTCGATGTGGGCGCATTCTACAGCGCCGTGCCGGGCACCGACGGCAGCCTGTTCGGCGCGGAACTGCGCTATGCGGTGTGGAAAGGCGGTATTGCATCACCGGCCGTGGCGGTGCGTGCCAGTTACAGCAAGCTGTCGGGTGTCGACGATATCGACTACGACTCCACGGGCCTCGACGTTTCGATTTCCAAGGGCTTCACCCTGCTGACGCCCTACGCCGGAGCCGGTATGGTGTTCGGCACCGTTGACGCCGCCGACGAATTCGGGCTCGACAAGGAAGATGTCGACGTGGGTCGCTTCTTCGCGGGCGTCCGCATGACGCTCGGGTTCCTGGCGCTGACACCGGAGTACGAGCACGTGGGCGACAACGATGTCTTCAGCCTGCGTGTTTCACTTGGACTTTGATCGAACACAAGGACTGACCGTTGCTGGAAGCGCTGAGCAAGCTGTTCGCCCGTGGCGATGAACCGAACCAGGATCCGGAAGCGGAACGCCGCATGGCGGTTGCGGTGCTGTTACTGGAGATCGCCCGCGCCGATTTCGAGTTGCAGGAGACCGAGCACAAGACCGTGCGTGACCTGGTCGGGCGCCATTTCGGGCTCGACTCGGCCGCGCTCGACATGCTGATGGAACGCGCCGGCCGGGAGCTGCGCGACACGACCTCGCTCTACGGATTTGTCGAGACCCTGAACCGCTCACTGAGTTACGAAGACCGTCAGGGCATGATCAACATGATCTGGCAGGTCGCCTTCGCGGACGGTCGGCTCGATCCGAACGAGGAAGTGCTGGTGCGGCGTCTTGCGGACATGCTGCATATCCCGCACAAGGATTTCATACGCGAAAAGCTGCGCGTCTCGGGTGACTGACCGCGCGTTGGTCCATGCTGCGAACGGGGTGCGGCGCTGATGGCGAAGCGGGAGCTCAGGTGGCCTTGGCTGGCAAACCGGCGGGTCATGACCAAAATCGCCGTGACCTTCGGCAGCTTGCTGCTGTTGTTCGCTGTGACCTGCGGCCTGTTCTTCGTATCGCAGCAGCGCACCGAAGACGCGCGCCGCTGGACCGCGCATAGCTTCGAGGTATTGCTCGCCGGCGAGGAGATCAACGGCCTGGTGCTTGATCAGCAGCGACTGGTCCGGAATGCATTGATCTACGAGTCTCCGGATGAGCTCGCTGGCTATCGTGAATCCGCCCGCCGGTTCGACGATGCCTTGGCGTCCCTGATGGTATTGGTCAGCGACAATCCGCAGCAGCGGGTCGGTGCCGAGCGGATCGGTGAGCTGATGGACGACTATCGCGAGATCGTCGTCGTGCCGATGCTGGCGGTCGAGGGACGCCGCGGACTGGGAGCCTTGCGTGGGCCGTTCTCGATGGAGGACGGCCCGCTCAGGCGCGGTGCCGTCGTGATCGATCAGCTGTTCGACCAGTTGACGCGCTTCATGAGTGCAGAACGCAAATTGTTGGCGGAGCGTGAAGCGCGCCTGGACCGGTCCAAGCTGATCAGCGACATCGAAGTGCTGGGCATGCTGGCGCTCGGGATCTTCATCGGCTGGGGGGCGCTGCGGCTGGCCTCCCGCTCGATTGCCGGCCCGCTCGAAAAGCTGACGCGCGAGACCCAGGAGCTGGCCGGCGGTCGACTCGATATCGAGCTGTCGTACAGGAGCCACCGCGATGAGGTCGGCGATATCGCGCGTGCGCTCGAAGTGTTCCAGGACGCTGCACGAAATACGGCCGATCGGGAATGGATCAAGACCTATTTGGCCAGCATCAGTGTGGATATGGGCTCCGAGGCCACGCCACGCGCGCTCGCCGCCGTCGTACTCTCGCGTTTGTGTCCCGTGGTCGAGCTGCCGTACGGCGCCTTGTTCTACCGGGATGCCGAACAAGACGCTTACGAGCCCATCGGGGTTCATGGTGCGCGGCCCACGACCAAGGCTGTTCGGGAGGGCGAGGGACTGGTGGGACAATGCGTGCGGACGCGAAGCCCCATGCGGATTGACGCCTTGCCCGCGGACTACGTGCGTATCGAATCCGGTCTGGGCGCAGCCATTCCGCGGGTGCTGTATCTGTGGCCGCTGATTACTGCCGGCGGTAACGTGGTCGGTGTGCTCGAGCTGGCCGGATTCCAAGCCATCGATGTCCGCCAGCAGGAACTCGTCGCGGAACTCACCAAAGTGATGTCCCTGGCTCTAGAGTCTCTGGGGCATGCACAACGCACACGCCAGTTGCTCGAGGAAACGCAGGCGCAGGCCGAGGAACTGCATGCCTCGCAGGAGGCTCTGCGCGGAAGCAATGAAACCTTGCAGTCGAGCAATGCGCAACTCGAAGAACAGAGCCAGCAGCTACGCGCGTCCGAAGAGGAACTGCGGGTGCAGCAGGAGGAACTGCAGTCGACCAACGAGGAACTGGAGGAGAAGAGCCGTACGCTGGGCGAATTCAACGAGCAGTTGCAGAGCTTCAGGCGGGAACTCGAGCAGCGCAACCAGGACCTGGAACAGGCCAGCCAGTACAAGTCGGAATTTCTGGCGAACATGTCACACGAGCTGCGCACGCCGCTCAACAGCCTGTTGATACTCGCCAAGACCCTGGCCGACAACGACGAAGGCAACCTCAGCGAAGACCAGATCGAATCGGCTCGAATCGTGTTCGAAAGCGGAACCAATCTGCTGCAGCTCATCAACGACATCCTCGATCTGTCGAAGATCGAGGCCGGCAAGATGGAGGTGGTCACTGATTCCATCGACCTGCCTCTGTTCGCCGCCGGGCTCAAGCGCGAGTACCAGCATGTCGCGCGTCAGCGCGGGCTCGATTTCAATATCGACATCGCCGCCGAGGCGCCGGAACGCTTGCAGACCGACTCGCACAAACTGCGACAGATCTTGGTGAACCTGATCGGCAATGCATTCAAGTTCACCTCCAGCGGTGGCGTAACTTTGCGCATCGAGCCGGTGCGTGAGCAACGCCTGCTTGGCGCGGTTCCAGCGTTCGTACGCCTGGTGGTTACCGACACCGGCATCGGCATTCCGGCCGAAAAATTGGAGCGCATCTTCCAGGCTTTCGAGCAGGTCGACAGTTCGACCAGCCGCAAGTACGGCGGGACCGGGCTCGGGCTTTCCATCGTGCGCGGTCTGGCGACGATGCTTGGCGGCGAAATCGGCGTGCACAGCCGCGAAGGCGAAGGCTCCTCATTCAGCCTGATCCTGCCCGAGATGCCACCCGCCGAGGCCGACCGGGCAAGTCAGGCGCCCTTGCGCCGCGACGGGGCGACGCCGCAGGCGCCGCAGCCGCCGACCATCTTGACCGAAGCGGCAGCTCCGGTTGGTGCGCGGGCACCGGTCGATGACGACCGCGATCGCATCGAGGCCGGCGATACGGTGATACTCGCGGTGGAAGATGACCCGGTCTTCCTCAAGATCCTGGTGGACGTGGCGCGCAAAAAGGGCTTTCGAGTGCTCGCCGCGCTCGACGGAGCCAGTGCCCTGATCCTGGCCGAGCAGTATCGGCCGACCGGCGTGCTGCTGGATGTGGCCCTGCCGGGCATGAGTGGCCTGGACGTGATCGAGCGCCTCAAACGCAATCCGGTGACGCGCACGATCCCTGTCCACATGATTTCCGCTGGCGAGGAGTCGGCCAAGAGTCTGGAGCTGGGCGCTGTCGGCTTCCTGCACAAACCCGTCAGCAAGGAAGGACTCGACCAGGCCTTCGACCGCGTGATGCACTTCGCCTCGAATGGCGCCCGCACCGTGCTGGTGGTGGACGATGACGATGCATCAAGGGTCGCAGTACGCAAGCTTCTGTCCGAAGCGCAGGTCGAACTCACCGAGGCGGCGACGGCAGCCGATGGTCTCAAAGCCTTGCAGGACGGCCAGTTCGACTGCGTGATTCTGGACCTGGGGCTGCCGGACGGAACCGGCTTCGATCTGCTGGAACAGGCCGCACGCAGTGGTCCGGTGCCACCCGTGGTGGTTTATTCGGCACGCGAGCTGACGCGCGAGGAGAACCTCAAGCTGCATGAATACACCGACAGCATCGTCATCAAGGGCGCGCGTTCACCGGAAAGGTTGCTGGACGAGGTGAGCCTGTTTCTGCACGCGATCCGCCGCGAATCGGCATCGGCGCCGGCCTTGGCGCCCAACGCGGAGCGTAGTACCGACCTGGCCGGAAAGACCGTGCTCGTGGTTGACGATGACATGCGCAACGTGTTCGCCCTATCCAAGGCGCTGCGTAGCCGCGGCCTCAACGTAGTGGTGGCGCAGGACGGCTTCAAGGCACTCGAGCAGCTGGAGAAGCAGCCCGTCATGGACATAGTGCTGATGGACATCATGATGCCCGGCATGGACGGTTACGAAACCATGCGCCGCATCCGCGGCCACGCGCAGTGGCTGCGTCTGCCGATCATTGCGCTGACCGCCAAGGCGATGCGTGGCGATCGCGAGAAATGCCTCGAAGCCGGTGCCAACGACTATCTGTCCAAACCGATCGACGTCGAGCGGCTGGTGTCGCTGATGCGTGTCTGGGTCGGCGGCGACGTTCGCAAACCGCTGGCCTGACGGAACCGCCGGGCGCCCGCATGAGTAGCCTCCATCCCTCGGACCTGCAGGACATCGAAGTCCGCCTGTTCGTGCAGGCCATGCAGCTGCGCTACGGCTACGATTTCAGCGGTTACTCGCCAGCCTCGTTCAAGCGCCGCGTGCGCGGTGCCACCGAACACTTCGGCCTGGCCACGATCTCGCAACTCACGGAACGCGCGTTGCATGACGAGACCGTGTTGACACAACTGATCGCGCGTCTGTCGGTGCCGGTGACGGAGATGTTCCGCAACCCGGAGGTGTTCCAGCAGCTGCGCGAGGACGTGCTGCCGTGGTTGTCGAGCTTTCCTCAGTTCAACATCTGGCAGGCCGGCTGCGCCAGCGGCGAGGAAGTGTATTCGCTGGCGATCCTGCTGGAGGAAGCCGGCCTCTACGACCGGGCCCTGATCTACGCCACCGACTTCAACGAGCACGCGCTGGACCGCGCCCGTGAGGGTATCTACGCGGCACGCGACGCGCGACTGTTCTCGGAGAACTACCAGCGCGCCGGCGGCAGTGGCTCGCTGTCCGACTACTACGTGGCCGGCTATGACCATATCAAGCTCGACGCACGTCTGAAGCGCAACATCACCTTCGCCAACCACAATCTCACGGCGGACGGCGTGTTCTGCGAGGCGCATCTGATTCTGTGCCGTAACGTGCTGATCTACTTTTCCGACAGCCTCAAGGATCGCGTGCTGACGCTGTTTCGCGACAGCCTGGCGCGGGGGGGCTATCTGTGTCTCGGCAACAAGGAATCGCTGATATTTTCCACGCTGGCGGACGAGTTCAAGCCGGTGAGCAGCGGTCACGCCTTCTACAGGCTACGCAGCACGAATGCCGTCTAGACGGTATCGGGCAGTGGTCATTGGCGCTTCGCTGGGCGGCTTTCACGCCCTGCGAACGCTGTTCGCGGTCCTGCACGGCCGCTTTCCCTGGCCGGTGATCGCGGTCCTGCACACCGCAACCGAAGACGTGTCCGACATGGCCCAGCTGTACGCCGCACGGACGCCGCTGAACGTATCCGAGGCGCCGGAGCGGGTCGCGCCGCAGGCCGGCAATGTCTATCTCGCGCCGGGCGGCATGCACTTGCTGATCGAAACCGACGGACGGTTCGCATTCTCCACCGAGGCGCGCGTGAACTTTTCGAGACCGTCGATAGACGTGCTGTTCGACAGTGCCGCAGACGTCTATCGTTCCGGGCTGATCGGAGTCGTGCTGACAGGCGCCAACGATGACGGGGCCCGCGGGCTGTCCGCGATCCGCTCACGCGGCGGGCTGGCCATCGTCCAGAACCCCGCGACCGCGGAAGCGCCCAGCATGCCGGCTGCCGCGCTGGATTTCGCCGGCGCGGACTATGTGCTCGACCTTGAGAAGGTCGGGCCGCTGCTCAATCGACTTGCAGGACTGGATGCATGAATCAGCACATGGAAGGGACCAAGCCGAAAATACTGGTCGTCGACGACACACCGGCCAATCTGGTCGCAATGCGTCGGCTGCTGTCCAAGGTCGATGCCGAACTGGTGGAGGCGAATGGAGGCAACGAGGCACTGGCGGCCACGCTGGAGCACGAGTTCGCACTGATTCTGCTCGACGTACAGATGCCTGATATCGACGGTTTCGAAGTAGCCAGCCTGCTATCCGAGGAGGAAAGCACGCGCGACACGCCGTTGATCTTCGTCACCGCCGCCAGCAGCGACGAACTCAACCGGCTGCGCGGCTACCGGTCCGGCGCTGTCGACTACATCACCAAGCCGATCAACGACATGGTGCTGCTGTCGAAGGTCAATATTTTCCTCGACCTGTTTCGTGGTCGCCGCGAACTGGAGGTGCTGCTGGCGAGGCTCGCCGAACAGAACAAGCAGTTGGAGATCGAGGTCACCGAACGTCGGCGGCTGGAGGCGCTGGCGCGCCATCAGGCCGGCCATGATCCACTGACCGGGCTACCCAACCGCATGTTGTTTCATGACCGGCTGGCGACGGCGATCGAGCGTAGCCACCGCAGTGGACACGTGTTCGCACTGGCCTACATCGACATCGACGGGTTCAAACCGGTCAATGATCAGCACGGGCACGATGCGGGCGACGAATTGCTCAAGAGCATCGCGCAGAGGATGCGAACGATGACGCGTACCGAAGATACGGTCGCTCGTCTGGGCGGAGACGAGTTCGCGGTGATCATGGAGGGCTTTGTCGACCAGACGACGGCGGCCTTGCGTCTGGCCGAGGACATTTGCGTGTCTTTGCGCGAGCCGTATCAGCTGAGCGCTGGTGAACCGGCGACCTCGGTCGAAGTCGAGGTCGGTGCAAGTCTCGGGCTTGCGCTGTTCCCGACCAACGCCGTGGATGCCGACGGCTTGGTACGGGCGGCCGATCGGGCGATGTACGCCGCCAAGCGCGGCGGCAAGAACCGCTGCGTCGTCGCCGACTGAGTTCTTCGGACTCAGTCGGCGCCGGTGTTGACCAAAGACGCCAGTTCGTCGCGACTGGACACGGCCAGCTTGGTGTAGATGCGCTGCAGGTGGTTGGAGACCGTGGACGGAGAGATGTCGAGATCGCGTGCCACGGACTTGTAGCTGCGCCCCGAGGCGATCGCATCCGCGATCTCACGTTCCCGATCCGTCAGGCCTTCAAGTGCGCCACGCTCCCAGATGCGGACATAGGCCAGATCCTTGTCGACCTCCACGAACACGGTGAGGCGACCCACCGTGATCTCGCTGCGCATGGTGTCGTCCGGAATGTCGAACGGCAGGGGACCGCCGCGCCAGCTTGGGAAATGTTTCTGGATCATCGACAGGAACGAATCCTGCGCGTGGTAAACGCGACCCTCGCTGTCCACCAGCGCGGTCGGCCGGCTCCAGTGCCTGGCCGTGGGGCGCGCGGCATTGAGGAAGTAGGACTGCGTCGCGGCGGCGATCATCAGCGGCGCGGCGCGCGCCAGCAGGTACTTCGCCTCGCTGCCGAATGGTGGATCATCAAGGCTGCGGAACAGCGCGATCTCGGTACACAGCCCGGTGAGTTTGTCTTCCACGCGAATGGCGAGGATACGGCCCAGACCGAGTGGCTCCAGCACTCTTCGGTTGAAGGACTCAACACGCAGTTGTTCGTCGCTGATCAGGTCTTCGAGCGCCACTGCAACACCGGGCTCGGCGCCGATCGCCGCGTACACGGCGATGTTGGCGCGATTGCGCGACAGCACCGCCGCCGTGGTCGGCGGCAGATTGACCAGTGTCTGGCTGTGCGTGATCTCTGACACGATGTGACCGCGACGCCACATCGCCCCCGTTGCCGGGATCATCTGCAAGAGCTCCTTGAGCAACCATTCGCGAAAAGTACGTCCATCGACGCAAATAGCTCCTTCGAAGAAGAGCCGCGCCAGACTGGTGGTGTCCATATTTCTTAGCCCCCCCGAGCTGCAAAGCGGTTGATGAATTGCCGCCATTCTAACGCGTCCGAAGTTCCCTAAACGTTCTTGGGGTAGTTTTGTCCTAACCTGTCTAGGGGATACCGGGCGGCCGAAGATTGCTGTCATGGCAAGCTTTCCAGGCATTTCCCGATGTCCTGCTTAGATAATCGCTAGACCGCTTCTGCACTAGCCCCCGTATGGGGTGTTCGCTCCGGACTCTAGTCATGCTGGCGCCTTGGGTACGTGACTTTTGGATAGGTCCGGACTAGGGTGAGCGTCGGAACCCGTGCGGGAAGCAAACGGGTCGTCGGGGGCGGCAAAGGAATGCTTGTCGTCAGGGGAACAGGGATGTTGAATCGATCCATCAGTCGGTGGCGCGCAGCGTTTTCGATGCTTTGCGCATGGTCGTGCCTACAAATCGGGCCGGCGTGGGCCCTGGATTTCGAAGGGCAGGCCGCGACCGACCTGGCCCGGTTCCAGGATCTTCTGGAAGTGGCCAAACTGCGGGATGCGCACGAGATCGAGCTGCCGGTTGCCGGTGGCAATCTGGAAGTCACCGTGCGTGCCGGCAAGGTTTCCGATCAGGACTGCCACTACTACGAAACCCTGCGCAAGCGCAGCGGCCGCCAGCCGGCGACGCTGCGCATCTGGCGGTCCGCCCATGCGTTGCCGTGCGCACGACTGGCCGATGATCTGCGGGCCAATCTGACGACCTTCGACATCGAACCTTCGGGCCTCGTCAGAACCGCGATCTCGCCGGTTTCGGCCGACGGACAGGCTGGGTCGGCACATGTCGCATTGACCGCCGGTGCACGAATTCGCAGCGAGCCGTCGTTGCAGTCGCGCATACTCAAGGTCAGGCCCACTCGCAGTGAAGCCGAGGTGGGTCCGTTGACGGCCGGTGACTGGCATCCGGTGCTGGAACACGGACGCGTGATCGGCTACGTTCACCGCGCCGTGGTCGAGCGGCTCAGTTCAGGCTGAGATCGCGCCCCTTTTTGACAACAGACACATTACTGTGGACTTCGAGGAATACCGGCGACATGACGCCGTAGGCCTTGCGGCGCTGGTCGCTCGCGGAGAAGTGTCGGCCGGGGCCCTGCTCGAACTGGCCCTGGCGCGCAGCCGCGAAGTCGGCCCCAGGATCAATGCGATCGTGCACGACCTTGGCGATGCGGCACGCTCGCAGTTGGCTCGGCGCGCGTCTGCCGGTGCATTGGCAGGCGTGCCCTTTCTGGTCAAGGACGTGACGCAGGACATCGAGGGTGTGCCGACAATGGCCGGCAGCCGTGCGCTGACGGGCGCCGTGGCGCCGGCGACGGTGACGGCCGTGCGGCGCTGGATGGAGGCCGGTCTCATTGTCTTCGGAAAGACCGCGACACCGGAATTCGCCCTCAAGGGCATCACTGAAGCCCGCGCCTATGGCGCCACGCGCAACCCCTGGAACCTGGCGCGGACGCCGGGCGGCTCCAGCGGCGGCGCGGCGGCCGCGGTCGCCGCCGGCATCGTGCCGATGGCCGGTGCCAACGATGGTGGCGGTTCGATCCGGATTCCGGCTGCGTACTGCGGCCTGTTCGGTCTGCGTCCCTCGCGTGGCCGCGTGCCGATGGGGCCGACCTACGGTGAACTCTGGGACGGCGCGAGCAGCGATCTGGTGGTGTCGCGCTCGGTGCGCGACAGCGCACTCGCGCTTGATCTGGCGCAAGGCGCCGATCGCGGGGCGCCGTTCGTGATCGCGCCGCCACAGCGGCCGTATCTCGACGAACTGACGATCGACCCGCCGCCGCTACGCATCGGCTTCCTCACACGCTCGCCGATCGGCACACCGGTGGACGCCGCCTGCGTCGGGGCCGTGGAGCACACGGCAGTGCTGCTCGAATCGCTGGGGCACCGTGTCGAGCCTGCCGAACCGGACATCGATGGCGCCGCGCTGGCCGACAGTTATCTGCGCATGTATTTCGGACAGGTGGCGGCCGATGTCGAACGTGCGCGCAGGCTGACCGGACGCAATGACTTCGAGGCGGAGACGCGGGCGCTGGCGGCGCTGGGACGATCGATGAACGCGGGCGAATACGTCGCTTCGTGGCGCCGCTGGAACGTGTTCGCGCGGGCGCTTGGTGACTACCACCAGCGCTACGACCTGCTGATGACGCCGACCGTGGCGATGCCTGCCGCGCGCATCGGTGAACTCGAACTCTCATCCGGCAAGCGGCTGATGATCTCGCTGATGCTGGGCTTGCGCGCCGGCCGCCTCGCGCTCAAGTCCGGCATGGTCCGGCAGCTTGCGCAGGACAGCCTGCAACGCACGCCGTTCACACAGTTGTCCAACCTGACCGGCACGCCGTCGATGTCGGTGCCGCTGTACTGGGACGGCGAGGGCATGCCGCTCGGCGTGCAGTTCGTGGCCGCCTTCGGCGGCGAGGACCGGCTACTGCAACTGGCCGGGCAGCTGGAGCGTGCGCAGCCCTGGTTCGATCGCGTGCCGGCCGACTCCAAGACCGCCTGAGCGCGGGGCTACAGCGCCTTGATCCGGTCTTCCTGAACCCGCAGTGCCTCCAGATCCGCGCGCTGCTTGGCGACGCGTTGCCGCGCACCGTCCTGGACATGCTCCGGGGCCTTGCCGAAGTTGGGATTGGAGATCTGCACTTCGCCCTTGGCAAGGTCGGCCTCCACTTTCGCGATCTGCCGGCCCAGGCGCGCCAGTTCGGCGTCCTTGTCGATCAGGCCCTTGATCGGCACCAGCAGCTTCATCTGGCCGAGCAGGGCCACCGCCGATTCCGGCGCGACTTCGTCGGATTCCAGGAACATCGGGTCCTCGACCCGGGCCAGGAATTCGATCGCCACGCGCATGCGCCGGGTGCGGTCGGCATCGGCGGCCGTGGCGTTCTGCAACAGCAGCGGCAGCGGCTTGCCGGGCGCGATATCCATTTCGCCGCGAATCTGGCGGATGCCGAGGATGAAGGCCTTCATCCATTCGATATCGGCTTCGGCGGTTTCGTCGATGCGGCTGGCGTCGGCGCGCGGATAGGGCTGGTGCATGATCGTGTCGCCCGCGGCCGCCGCCAGCGGCGCGATGCGTTCACGCACTTCCTCGGTGATGAACGGCATCAGCGGGTGCAGCAGGCGTAAGGACGTTTCGAGCACACGCACCAGGGTGCGTCGTGTGCCGCGTTGCTGCGCTTCATTGCCGGACTGCAGCGCCGGTTTGGCCAGTTCCAGATACCAGTCGCAGTACTCGTTCCAGACGAACTGGTAGAGCGCCTGGGCGAGCAGGTCGAAGCGATAGCTTTCGAAGTGCCCGGTGACTTCGGTTTCGAGCTTCTGCAGGCGCGACACGATCCAGCGGTCCGCGACCGACAGTTCGAACTGCAGCGTCGCGTCCTGCCCGCAATCCTGATCCTCGCAATTCATCAGCACGAAGCGCGCGGCGTTCCAGATCTTGTTGCAGAAGTTGCGATAGCCGTCGGCGCGGCTGGCGTCGAAACGGATGTCGCGGCCGGGGCTGGCGAGCGCGGCGAAGGTGAAGCGCAGCGCGTCCACGCCCAGCGGCGGGATGCCGTCCGGGAACTGCTTGCGCGTGGTCTTTTCGATCTTCTGGGCGAGCTGCGGCTGCATCATGCCGCTGGTGCGCTTGGCAACGAGGTCTTCGAGGCTGATGCCGTCGACGAGGTCCAGCGGGTCCAGCACATTGCCCTTGGACTTGCTCATCTTCTGGCCTTCCGCATCGCGGATCAGGCCGGTGACGTAGACCTCGCGAAACGGCGGCTTGCCGGTGAAGTACAGGCCCATCATCACCATTCGCGCGATCCAGAAGAAGATGATGTCGAAGCCGGTGACGAGCACGCTGGTCGGGTAGTAGCGCGCCAGGTCCTCGGTATTTTCAGGCCAGCCCAGGGTCGCCAGCGGCCACAGGTCGGACGAGAACCAGGTGTCGAACACGTCCTCGTCCTGTCGCAGTGAGGCGTCAGGGCTGAGGCGTGAGGCGTACTTCCCGCGGACTTCGTCCTCGCTGCGGCCGACGTAGACATTTCCGGCTTCGTCGTACCAGGCCGGGATGCGGTGGCCCCACCACAGCTGGCGGCTGATGCACCAGTCCTGGATGTTGCCGAGCCACTGGTTATAGGTATTGATCCAGTTCTCGGGCACGAAGCGGATCGTGCCGTTCTCGCCGAAGGCTTCCAGCGCCGGACGGGTGATGCGCGCCATGCCGCCGGGGCGGCCGTCGTCCTGGGTTTCGCGCGTCAGGTCCACGTACCACTGATCGGTCAGATAGGGCTCCACTACCGAACCGCTGCGGTCGCCGTGCGGCACGGTCTGCTTGTGGTTCTCGACCTTCTCGAGCAGGCCCAGGGCTTCAAGGTCGGCGACGATGCGACGTCGTGCCTCGAAACGGTCCAGACCGCGATAGGCTTCGGGTACGCTGTCGTTGAGCGTCGCGGTCGGCGTCAGAATGTTGATCAGCGGCAGGCCGTGGCGCTGGCCCATGGCGTAGTCGTTGAAGTCGTGCGCCGGCGTGATCTTGACGCAGCCGGTGCCGAAGTCCTTTTCCACGTAGTCGTCGGCGATGATCGGAATCTCGCGATTCGTCAGCGGCAGGCGAATGGTCTTGCCGACCAAGGACTGATAGCGCTCATCCTCGGGATGCACCGCCACGGCGGTGTCGCCGAGCAGAGTTTCCGGGCGCGTGGTTGCCACCACCAGATGGCCGCTGCCGTCCGCCAGCGGATAGCGCAGATGCCAGAGTTTGCCGTCGACATCCTTGGATTCGACTTCCAGATCGGAGATCGCGGTCTGCAGCACCGGGTCCCAGTTGACCAGACGTTTGCCGCGATAGATCAGGCCGTCCTCGTACAGGCGCACGAAATGTTCGGTCACGGCCTTCGAGTAGGCCGGGTTCATCGTGAAGTTCTCGCGCGACCAGTCCACCGAATTGCCCATGCGGCGGATCTGGCGCGTGATGGTGCCGCCGGATTCCTCCTTCCAGGCCCAGACGCGTTCGAGGAAGGCTTCGCGACCGAGGTCCAGCCGCGATTCACCCTTGGCGGCGAGTTGGCGTTCCACCACCATCTGCGTGGCGATGCCGGCGTGATCGGTGCCGGGCACCCACAGCGCATCGCGTCCGGCCATGCGCTGATAGCGCGTCAGCGCGTCCATGATCGTGTGCTGGAAGGCATGACCCATGTGCAGCGTGCCGGTGACATTCGGCGGCGGAATCACGATCGAGTACGGATCGCCCTTGCCGCTGGGCGCGAAGGCGCCGCTGTCTTCCCAGGACTGGCGCCAGCGCGCCTCCACGGTTTTCGGTTCGAATGCCTTGTCCATGCCTGCTTTACACAAATGAATCGGCGGCCTGGAGCGGCCTGACCGAACAACGGGATCGTATTGAGATCGGGTGTGCGCCGCGCGGCGGCGCACTTGGGTCGCGCATTTTAGCTGGAATGCGTGGTCCGGACCGGATCGCCCCGCGGCGCTTCGTCACGCCCCGTCACGGGCTTGCGCACATTCAGTTCGTTTTGCGGTCCGCCAGGCGGCCGCTGCGGACAAAGCTCAGCCAGATCACGGACAGCAGCGCGGCGGCGAGCAGCGTGGCCGCCGTGCCGCCCTGCTGACGCGCAAACCCGCCGATCAGGTTGCCGATGGCCGCACCCAGCACTTGGGCGGTATTGAACACGCCCAGCGCCAATCCGCGTTGTCGCGGCGCGGCGACGTGCGACACCAGGGCCGGCATCGTCGCCTGCAAATAGCCGTACGCGATGAAAAACAGCACGATCGTGATCACCAGCATGGCGCGTGATTGCAGGGCGATCGCCGCCAGACCGAGTGACAGCCCGAGCAGGCCCACCGCGCCCTGAAACATCAGGCCCCGTACCGGGGTCAGACCTTGCCAGCGCAGCAAGGGCCAGACCAGCAGCAGCGAACCGAGCAGCACCGGCAGGTAGAACATCCAGTGCCGGGCGGCCGGCAGGCCGAGTGTGTCGACCAGTGCGAACGGCATGGCGGCGAACAGGCAGGTCATCATGGCGTTGAGCAGAAACACGCCGCCGTTGAGACCGAGCAGCCGGCGTTCGCGCAGGGTCCGGAGCGCGCCATCGTTGGTCGTCGCCCATGCAGGCGCCTGTATCGGCGCCTTGCCTACACCGGCCAGCAAGACCGGTATCGAGAGCAGTGCGAGCACACCGGTGAGGGTAAAGATTCCCTTGACGCCGATACTGCCGGCCAGCACCGGCCCCAGCACCAGGGCCAGTACGAAGGACAGTCCGACACCGGCGCCGTGCACGGCCATCGCCTGGGCGCGTACCTCGTCGCGGGTGATGTCGGCCAGCCAGGCGGCAAGGACCGCCGACACCGCACCGGCACCCTGCAGCGCACGCCCCAGCATGATCCATTGAATGTCCTGCGCGCGGCCCGCGACAAAGCTCCCGACGGCCAGCAGCAGCACACCGCCGATGACAACCGGTTTGCGCCCGAAGTGGTCCGAGGCGATGCCGAACGGGATCTGCAACGGCGCCTGCACCAGTCCGAACAGGGCGATGGCCAGACCCACCTGGATCGCCGTGGCGCCGCCCGGGAGCTGGTCCGCATAGAGCGCGAGCACCGGCAGAATCGCGAACATGCCCAGCATTCTCAGCACGCTGACAAAGGTCAAGGCGCACGCGGCGCGCCATTCTCGGGCATTCACGGGACGGAAAACTCGGCGGGAAAGGTGAAATGTATCTCGGTTCCGGGGGCGCTGCGGACGAGTGATGATCGCCAAGCTGATAGGCTGGCCACGCAAACCGCACGCGCCGAATGATGGATCGAGGGGGGGCTCGATCAAATATGCAAGACCAGCCGACGATAATTCCGCGCGAGGCGCTCGACTTCGGTCTCCACGCCGAGATTCCGCGCTACTGGTTCGCCGATGACCCATTCTGGACGCGTTTCTTCGATGCCTGCTCGATGCGCTTTCCGGCCGGCGAGCGCTTCTTCGTGCAGTGCGTCCGCGACTTCGCCGGTCGTATCGATGATCCGGAGTTGGCGCAGGCGGTGAAGGATTTCGTGCGTCAGGAAGGCCAGCACTCGATGGAGCACGCCCGCTACAACGAGCGTCTGGCGGTTCAGGGTATGCCGGTGGCCGAGGTCGACCGGCGCAGCCGCAAGGCCTTGGACACGTTCCGCAAATTCATGCCGAAAAAACTGACTCTCGCGCTGACGGCGGCGGGTGAGCATATGACCTCGATCACCTCGCACTGCCTGTTCGAGCGCGGCCGGGATGTGTTTGCCGACGCTGATGAGCGCGTGGTGGCCCTGTTCACCTGGCATGGCGCCGAAGAGATCGAACACAAGGCCGTCGCCCTGCGCGTTCTGCGGGAAGCCGCGCGCGGCGGCTATGTGCTCCGGGTCGGCGCGATGGGCTACATCAGCCTGCAGTTCTTTCTGCACACCTTTTTCGTGATGCAGCTGATGTTCAATGCCGATGGTCTGCCGTATCGGAAGCAGGCGCGCCTATGGGCCAGGGGGCTCAACGAACTGTTCGGTCGGGGCGGTCTGTATACCTCGATGCTGGGGCACTATCTGGCGTACTACCGTCCGGGTTTCGATCCCTGGGATCATGGGGGCATGGTCGAATATCAGCGCTGGCGTTCGGTCTACGAGGAAACCGGCGACGCACTTCTTGCCTGCCGCGCCGTGGTCTGGCCGGAAAGACCGCCCGTCCGGGCCGTGGCATAGTTCAAGCACCGAACCCGGACGATTCCCATGTCGAACAGCGCGCCTGCTCCGGTCGCCTATCGAAATCTCGCATCGAGGCTGTTGCTTTCTCGACAATGGGAGGGTCAGCATGCGGTGCCCGCGGGCGAACCGCCCAGCGCCCGGTTGATGAAGCTGCTGAGCCGCAGCCTGCTCAAGGCGGACACGCGCGGCATCGAGATCGAGGCGCCGGTGTTCATCATCGGCACGCCGCGTTGTGGCTCGACGATGCTGATGCAGCTGCTGGCGGCGAACGAACGCATCGCCTATTTCACCCACTCCATGAACATGTTTCGCGATCCGCGGAGCTTCTATGCCGTGGAATGGCTGCGTCGCCGGCTGCGCCTCGACGTGCGCGGCGAACGTTATCTGCGCGACAGCGTTTATGTCGACGGCAGCTCGCCGTCGGAGGCGATGGGCTTCTGGGGCGAGGCGCTGGACATGGACCCGTGCACGCTGAGTCGCAGTCCCCGTCGTATCGACGACTTTGCGCCGGAGCGCATCGACTGGATTCGGGACTCGATTCGGCAGGTGATCGCGTGTTCGCGTGAACGCGGCGCGCGGCGTTTCCTCAGCAAGTGTCCGGCGCTGCTGACCGAGGTGCTGTTGCTGCAGGACATCTTCCCGGACGCGCGCTTCATCTACCTGGTCCGCGACGGGCGCATGGTCGCCAATTCGCTGCTCAAGTTGTTCCGCCGTCAACGCGAACAGGACATCAAGGTGGATCATCCGCTGTTCCGCGAGCAGCCGTTCGTGCCTTATCCGCGCGTGCCCGCGCTGGAACAGGCGGCGGACGAATACGGGCTCGACGATCTGCGCACCACGGCCACGGTGTGGGGCGACTCGGTGAAGCTGATGAACCAACTGCGGCCGCAGCTCAAGCACTGCTATGAAGTTCGTTACGAGGACGTGCTGCACAATCCGCGCGAGCAGATGCGCCTGATCCACGAGTTCTGCAAGCTGCCGTCACCGAAGAACGAGGCCTATCGGCAGCAGATCGAACAGGTCGGCGTGATTCATCACCGCAACCGCTATGGCGGCTTCGACGTGGTGGAGTCGATCGCCGGCGACAGTCTGCGCCAGTACGGCTATCTCTAACGGCCGTGCCGCAAGCAGCACCCGGCCGTATGAATCGCCTGCGGCATGGCCATTCGCTCAGCCACCACTCCTGCAAGCGGGCGAGGCTAGGTCGGCATCACGCCGCGCGTGATTCACGATAAGGCCGGGCCCGCCGATCGCCGACGGGCCGGGCACTGCGCTCGCTCAGAGAAACATGCCGCCCGACGCCTCGATGCGCTGGCCGGTGATCCAGCCGGCTTCCGGCGACAGCAGCATCGCCATCGCGTCGCCGATATCGTCCGGTAGGCCGGCGCGGCCGAGCGCGGTCTGCGAAGCGACGAAGCGGTTGAGCTGCGCATTGTCGCGTACCGCGCCGCCGCCGAAATCGGTCTCGATGGCGCCGGGGGCGAGCACGTTGACCGTGATGTGGCGCTCGCCGAGTTCCTTGGCCATGTACCGGCTCAGCACCTCGACGCCGCCTTTCATCGTCGCGTAAGCGGCGTCGCCCGGCAGTGAAAAGCGCGCCAGTCCGCTGGAGACGTTGAGAATGCGGCCACCGTCAGCGATCAGCGGCAGCAGGGTCTGCGTCAGGAAAAACGGCCCCTTGAGATGGATGTTCACCATCTGGTCGAACTGCGCCTCGCTGGTCTCGGCGTAGGGCGCATGCACGCCGATGCCGGCGTTGTTGATCAGGAAGTCGAAGTCCTCGCGTTGCCAGATCTCGCGCAGGCTGGCGCTTAGCTGCTCGGCAAAATTCGTGAAAGAAGCGTTGTTGCCGACATCCAGCGGCAGCGCGACGGCGCGCCGGCCGGCAGCCTGGATCTGTTCGACCACGGCCTGCGCTTCCTCGCGCTGGCTGCGGTAGGTGAGGATCACATCGCGGCCGTGCTGCGCCAGCTTGAGCGCGGCGTCGCGGCCGAGGCCGCGGCTGCCGCCGGTGATCAGGACGATTTTGGGGGAATTGCTCATGGTCTTGCTCCGTTGAGGGATAGCGTGGAGCCAGCTTATTGATTCAAATTTGTCTGATAAACAGGTTTTGTTTGATATAACTGTTCATGAATTTGAAACAATGATCGGCAATGAATGAACTCGAAGCCATGCGGATCTTTGTTCGCGTGACCGAGCAGGCCAGCTTCACGCGCGCCGCCGACGGCTTGGGTTTGCCCAAGGCCAGTGTCTCGACGGCAGTGCGGCGCCTGGAAGCGATGCTTGGCACGCAGTTGCTGCACCGGACCACGCGCAGCGTGCGGCCGACGGCGGACGGCCAGCAGTTCTACGATCGCTGCCGGGACCTGCTGGCGGATTTCGACGAACTGCAGTCGATGTACCGCAGCTCACCGCAGACCCTGCGCGGGCGTCTGCGCGTGGACATGCCCGGCGGACTGGCCCTGGCCACGGTCATCACGCGATTGCCGGAATTCCTCGACCGGCATCCGAATATTCAGGTGGAACTGAGCTGTACCGACCGCCGCGTGGACGTGGTGCGCGAAGGCTTCGATTGCGTGCTGCGCATCGGCGCGCTGCCGGACTCCAGCCTGGTTGCACGGCCGCTGGGGCAGCTTCGCAGCGCCAACTGCGCCAGCCCCGGTTATCTGCAGCGCTACGGTGTGCCGCGGACGCTGGACGATCTGGCGGCGCACCGCATCGTCCATTACGTCGGCACCCTGGGCAGCAAGCCGCCGGGCTGGGAGTACTTCGACGGTACGCGCTGCCATTTCATCGACATGCCGAGCGTGCTCACCGTCAACAGCGTGGACGCGTATCAGGCGGCCTGTCTCGCCGGACTTGGCATGATTCAGGTGCCTGCGGCCGGCGAACGAAGCCTGCTCGACAGCGGCCGTCTGGTCGAAGTGCTGCCCGACTATCCGGCCGAGCCGATGCCGGTGTCACTGGTGTACCCACAGCGCCGCCACTTGCCGCAGCGCGTGCGTGCATTCATGGACTGGGTGGCGGAGATATTGGCGCCCAGCCTAGACCGTGCCTGAGCGTGGCCGACCCTCAGAGCCCGGCCGTGGTGTGCTCGGCCTTGGCGCCAGGCCCGCGATCGCGGATGTCGATATCCACTTCCACCATCATGCCGGGCCCGATCAGCTCGGTCGGCCCCCGGTCCAGGCTGATGCGCACCGGCACGCGCTGCGTGATCTTGGTGAAATTGCCGGAAGGGTTCGGGTCCGGCAGCAGCGCGAACTGGCTGGTGGCGGCACGGCCGATCACTTGGACCTTGCCCGAGAAGCTCTCGTCCGGATAGGCGTCCACGGTGATCGCGACCGCTTGGCCGATGCGCAGCTCGCCGATGTCGGTTTCCTTGATGTTGGCGTCCACCCACAGCTTGTCCGGGTTGTGCATCATCAGGATCGGCTGGCCGGCGGCGACGTATTCGCCCTGGTCCACCAGGGTCTTGTTGACCACGCCGTCGATCGGGCTGGGCACCACCAGATCGTGCAGACGCAGCTGTTCCTGCTCCAGCTCTGCCTCGGCATGCGCCAGTTCCTGACGCGCCACCTGCAGTTCGACGCGCAGCACGTCCGGATTGGGCAGCGGCATCTGCGAGCCGTTGATGAGATAGCCGACCTGTGCGTTGTCCGCCTCCGAGCGGCTGACCTCGACCTGCTGGTGGGCCTGCTCGTATTCGGCCTCGGCGGCCTGGAAGGCGTAGTAGTCACGGTCGCGCTGCTGCTGCGAAATCGAGTCATTCCCGAGCAGGCGCTCGGAGCGCGCAAGATCCTTTTCCGCCTGAATCTTGCGCGCCTTGGCCGCCTGTTCGGCGGCGCGGCTGGCCGCGAGTTCCTGGCCGCTCACATTGACGCCGCCCTGGAACTGCCGCTGCGCCAGCTTCAGACGGGCCTGCTCGTAGTCGACGCGTGCCTGCATCGTGGCCACGTTCGCTTCCAGGGTCCGGCGCTGGCGTTCGTCGGCGGCGCTGTAGAGTTTCGCCACCGAGCTACCCTTGGCGAGATGATCGCCGGCCATGATCGAGAATTCGTCGATCCAACCCGGCAGTCGGCTGCTCACCGTGACCTGGTTCGCCATTACCCGCGCATCCTGCGCGCTGACGTGGGTGAGTCCGTGGTGGATGGCCAGGCCGCCCCAGGTCAGGCACAGCAGAACCAGCAAGCCGGTGGCGGCCAGTTTGACCGGCTTGTAGCGGCTGCCGGGTTCAGGGCGTGGATGTGGGGAATTCATGCGTTGCTTCCTCGAATCGGATGTCGTGATTCCGGCTCCGGCGTTACGCACGGGCCGTGTGTTGCCAACGGCTGAGCAGCAGGGCGGGCACGGCGACCACCGTCAGGCTGGCCACGAGCAGCCAGAAGCCATCCTGGTAGCCGAGCGTCGAGGCCCAGATCGCCTCGGTGCGCTGCGTGAGGTAGGCCGCGACCGCGGACTGCTGCGGCGCCGGAACGCCAAGCTGCCCGGCCAGATGCGCCAGCTGGCCCAGCTGTTGCTGGGCCATGCTGTTGTCGGCATTGACGCCGGCATTGAGATGTTGCCCGTGCAGGGCGGTCCGGCGATCGAGGATGATCACCAGCAGGGAGGTGCCCAGCGCGCCACCCAGCTGCAAGGCGAAATTGATCGTGCCGGAACCGTAGCTCGCCAGATCCGCGGACAGTGACGCGATCGAGCGCGACAGGATCGGCGGCGGAAACGAGGCCATGCCGACCGACAGCACCGCCATCGACGTGGCCAGCGCGGCGAACGAGGTGTTCCAGTCCATCTGCGCCATGTGCCAGACCGAAAACACCGCGCAGGCCAGCCCCGGCAGCGTGATCCAGTGATTGGGGATGCGGTCGCTGAGGCGGCCGACCAGCGGCACCAGCACGGCCAGCACCAGTGTGGATGGCAGGAATATCTGGCCGGCGCTGATCGGGCTGTAATGCAGGATGGACTGCACGAACTGCGGCAGCAGGTACATGATTCCGTAGAAGGTGCCGCCGAACAGGAACATCGCGATCGCGCCGGCCAGGAATACGCGGTTGGAGAAGACCTCCAGATCCAGCAATGGACGTACCGCGCGCTTCTGCCAGACGATGAACGCCGCGGTGCACAGCGCCCCCAGGCCGAACAGCTCCAGCACGCGCGGATCGTTCCAGCCCCAGCGCTGACCGTTGGACAGCGCAGCCAGTACCGCGAAGATCGCGACAAAGGCCAGCACCGCGCCACGCCAGTCGAACGGCGGGCGCTCGCCGCGGTGTTCGCGTCCGGGCAGGAAGAAGTAGCCCATGACCACGCCGGCCACGCACACCGGCAAGACGATGAAGAACACATGGCGCCAGGAGTAGTTCTCGACCAGCCAGCCGCCGACCACGGTCGCCAGCGTCAGCGGCAGACTCAGGCTCATGCCGTACATCGCGGTGGCCATGCCGCGCGACTGTGGCGGGTAGACCGCGAACAGCGCCTCCATCGCCACCGGCCGGATCAGGCCGGTCATCGCGCCCTGCAGTACCCGTGCCGCTACCAGCGCGGCCATGCCTTCGCCCAGGCCGCCGAGGATCGAGGCGGCGATGAATACCAGCAGCAAGCCCATGAATGTGGCGCGCTGGCCTACGGCGGAGACCAGCCAGGGCGAGATCAGCAGCGACACCGTGGTGGAGGCGAGGAAGCCGGTCGACAGCCACTGCACCTGCGCGTCGCTCATGCCGAAGGCGCCCTTGATGTAGGGAATCGCGACGTTGACGATAGTGATCGACATGCCCAGGCCGACCAGCCCCAGCATCACCGTCAGGGTGACCCAGAGCCGGTAGCGCGGACCATATCGTTCGAACAGTTCTTCCAGTGGACTCATGCGTATTCGTTGCGACGGGACAGCATGCTTGCAGCCGGCCGCGGCGATCGCCACGACGGCATCAAGAGACTTGCCGATGCGTCATTCCCAGGCGGGCCGACCGTCACGAACGAGCAGGAACTCGACGGCAGGCAAATTGCTGACTAGGCAACTTATTGCGCGACATTCTAATGGAAATGCGCGTGGAATGCCGTCAGAGACCGGCCGGGTGGCTCAGGCGTCGCCGCAGGACGGGCCATGCGTGACGAAACTGCGGCCGGTGGTCTCGCCCTGGATCAGGATGAAGACCTGATCGCGGTTTGCGCAGTTCATGCTGATCCGCCCCGGTCGGCGCGTGCAGGCGAGGATGCGGTCGGCGGCGTGTTCGCGGCCTTCCGAGTCCAGATACGGGCCCTTGTGGGTGACGCAGGAAAAGCCCTCGCTGCTCATCGCGGACTGCGCTTCGGCAACCGTGGAGCCCTTGGGCACGGCATCCGTCAGCGATTGTCGCGTAGCGTCATCGACCTCGGTGCTGAACAGACTGCAGGCGCTCAGTGACAGAACGAGCGCGAGGGTGAAGGCGATGTCTGCGGGTCGTCGCATCATGCGCGGGCTCCGAGCTTGTGTGAGGCCAGATCGTAGCCGCGATCACGATAGAACTTGAACCGTGCGCGCGACCGCGCGCGGGTTTCGGCGTCGCCGTGGACGATTTCCAGCACGCGTTGGAAGCGGCTGAAGAAAGCGGGGACCTCATCGCCCAGATTCAGCAACACGTCGTGATGGCTGGAAGGCGGATCGCCGGCGCCGATCAGCACCGACGCCAGCGCCATGTCCTCGCCCTTGGTCTCGACGCGCTCATGCGAGACGAAGCTGCCCTGCTTGAAAGTCCAGAGTGCCGCGTCGATGTCGTCCGCCAGCGCCGGGTTTGGCACATAGGCGTAGATTCGAAGCCGTTCGCCTGCCGCCCGCTCACACAGCCGGCAGGCCGTCAGCACCGGGCCGATATCCTCGGTTTCGGGCAGCACGTAGAAGTCGACGCGCGTCATGCCGGAGAAGCCGGAACCCGGGGCCCGGGACCGGGGACCCGGGGGGTGCGGCTCGGTGCGGGCTTCACCCTTCCTTCTTCGCCGCGAAATCCAGCAGGAACTGCATCAAAAGCCCTACCGGTCGACCGGTCGCGCCCTTGGGGCTGGACTTCCAGGCGCTGCCGGCGATGTCCAGATGCGCCCAACGCAGCTTGCGCGTGAAGCGGTGCAGGAAACTGGCGGCGGTGATCGCGCCGGCGTCGCGTCCGCCGACATTGGCCACATCCGCGAACGGCGAGCGCAGCTGTGTCTGGTATTCCTCCCACAGCGGCAGCTCCCAGGCGCGGTCGCCGATGAAGTCGCCGGCGTTGAGCAGGCGTCGTGCCAGCCCCGGCTGGTTGCTGAACAGGCCGGTGGCGTGCTGACCCAACGCGACCACGCAGGCGCCGGTGAGCGTCGCCATGTCGACCACGTATTCCGGATCGTAGTTCTTCTCGACATAGGTCAGAGCGTCGCAAAGAATCAGGCGGCCTTCGGCATCGGTGTTGAGCACTTCGATGGTGAGGCCCGACATGCTGGTGACGATGTCGCCCGGCTTGAGCGCCTGGCCGTCCGGCAGATTCTCGGAGGCCGGCACCACGCCGATCACGTTGATCGCCGGACCGAGTTCGGCCAGCGCCTTGAAGGTGCCGAGCACGCTGCCGCCACCGCACATGTCGTACTTCATCTCGTCCATCGCCGCCGCCGGCTTGATCGAGATGCCGCCAGCGTCGAAGGTCAGGCCCTTGCCGACCAGTGCGATCGGCTTCTCGCCCTTGGCGCCACCGTTGTATTCGAGCACGATCAGCTTCGGCGGCTGGCGGCTGCCGCGCGACACCGACAGCAGCGCGCCCATGCCGAGTTTTTCCATGTCCGCCTGTTCGAGCACCTTGGCCTTGACCGACTTGTACTGCTTGGCGAGACCCTGGGCGACGTCGGCGAGATAGCTCGGCGTGCAGTAGTTTCCGGGAAGATTGCCGAGATTCTTGGCCAGATCGACACCGGCGCCGATCGCCATGGCTTCGCTGAGCCCGCGTTCGGCGGCCGGCAGGTCGGAGCGGCGCGGCACGTCGAAGGTCAGCCGCTCCAGCTTGTAGACCGGAAGCGTGCGACGCGCTGCGGTGCCGCGGCATTCATCGAAACGGTAGTAGGTGTCCAGCGTACTGAGCATCGCCTGGAGTACGTTCCAGTGGAAATCGCGCCCCTTGACCGGCAGGTGCGTGAGGTAAGATGCCGCGTCGATTGCGCCGGTCTGGCGGACGGCGCGCACGGAGGTTTGGATCGCCTTGCGATAGGCCGCCTCGTTGAAATCGCGCTCGCGCCCCAGGCCGACAAGCAGCACGCGGTCGCCGAACATGTTGGGCAGGTTGTGCAGGACCAGCGTGGAGCCGGCCTTGCCGTCCATGTCGCCGCGGCGCAGCGCCGAACCGATGGCGCCTTCACTGACGGTGTCGAGCACCGCGGCGGCTTCGGTCGGCTTGCGCCGGTCGAAGATGCCAACCACGACGCAACCGACGCGTTGTTTTTCTGGATTTCCGCTTTTGACAAAATATTCCACGAAGGGCTCCGTTGAATCTGACCGGGTTTCGATTTTTGGACTTTGAGGGCGCCGCCGGGGGAAGCGGGGGTGTCGCGCGAACGCCGCGAAGTCTCGGCTTTTCCGGTGCATTTTTCGAATTCGCACCGGATTTTGAGCCCGCATTGTAATGAGCGACTCAAGAATCACCAAGCGGTGTCCCAGGCTTTGTGCAAACTGCTCAATTTGTCGTCGGCCGTCCATGGTCGGGAATGGGGGATTTTTGATCTCCGAATTCAAAACTTCTGGAGTGTGACTTGACCGGCGGTGTACTCAATCGTTACCTGATGCGGGAAGGGGCAGCGTCCTGGCTGGCGGTCACCGGCGTATTGCTGGCGATCATGCTGTCCACGCGCTTCATCCGCTTTCTGTCGATGGCCGCGGCCGGCGAACTGCCGCGCCAGCTGCTGCTCAAGGTCGTTGGTCTGTCGGCCCTGCACTATCTGTTGATCCTGATTCCGGTGTCGCTGCTGCTGGGTGTGATGCTCGCACTGGGGCGGCTCTACAAGGACCAGGAGATTTCAGCGATGACCGCTTGCGGCGTCGGTCTGGGTGGTCTGTACCGGCCGTTCATTGGTCTGGCGCTGGCGCTGGCGGGCCTGACGGCGCTGCTTTCATTTCAGATTGGTCCCTGGTCTGGGCGCATCGTCGATCAACTGGTCAAGGATTCGCGTCGTCTGGTTCAATTCGCACCGTTCGAACCCGGAGCCTTCAAGGATCTCGGGGATGGCCGCGCGACGTTCTATACGCAATCGATGAGCGGCGATGCCGGCGAGCTCGAGAACATCTTCGTGCGAGTCGACGATCCCGAATACTCCGGCGTGATCACCGCACATGCCGGCGAGCAGGACATCGACAGCGAAAGCGGCGAGCGTAAGATCACGCTCACGGACGGCCAGCGCTACGTTGGCACGCCCGGGCGCGCCGACTACGAAATCATGCGCTTCAAGCGCTTCGGCATGCGTGTGCAGCCTCCCGACGTCCTGTACGTGGCGGGCAAGCGCAAGCTGGCGACGACTTCGGCGTTGCTGGCCTCCGGCGAACCGGAAGACCTGGCGGAACTGCACTGGCGCATTTCGGCGCCGATCGCGGTGCTGATCCTGGTGCTGCTGGCGGTGCCGTTGTCGCACGCCTCGCCGCGTTCGGGCCGCTACGGCAAGATCGTGCTCGGCATCCTGGTGTATCTGGTTTACTCCAACCTGCTGGCGCTGGGCCAGGTGGGCATTGCCGACGGCAAGATTCCCTCGGCGCTGGGCCTGTGGTGGGTGCACGCGATTTTCCTGGTGCTGGCGCTGGCGCTGATCGCGCAACGCGCCGGTTGGTTCGCACGCAGGCGCGCCTCATGAATCGTCTCGACCGCTACATCATCGCCAACGTGCTGGGCCTGACGGCGGTGACCGCGCTGGGGCTTACGGCGATCCAGACTTTCATCGCCTTCGTTTCCGAAGCCGGCGAACTGGGGGGTGATTTCGGCTTTGTCGAACTGGGCCTTTACATCGTGCTGCTGGTGCCCTCAGGCCTGCTGACGATGCTGCCGATGATCGCGCTGCTGGGCACCCTGTTGGGGCTGGGCGCACTGGCCAGCCAGGGTGAACTGGTGGCGATGCGCGCGGTCGGGGTGTCGGTGTTGCGACTGGGGCGCGCCACCACGCTGGCCGGCGTGCTGCTCGGCCTGGGCGCGTTCATGCTGGGCGACTGGGTGGCGCCGGCCGGGCAGCGTGCGGCGGATACCTTGCGTGACGTCGCCAAGCACGGCGTCGACCCGAACGCCGCGGCCGGACCGGTGTGGCTGCGGCAGGGCAACAATGTGATCCACATCCGCAGTCTGCTCGGTGAAGATCATGTGGCCGACGTCACGGCCTACACGCTCAACGACGACCTGTCGCTGGCCGCCGTGAGCCAGATCGACGATGGCCTTTATCAGGATGGGCGCTGGCGCCTTTCGGGTATCGAGCGCACCGAATTCGGCGACGACCGCACCACCGCCAATTCCATCGAACATGCGGACTGGACGAACGAGGACTTGCCGCCCGACGTGCTGCGTCTGTTCGTGCTGGAGGCGGAAAGTCTGTCGATGAGCGGCCTGGTGCGCCTGATCCACTACATGGATGACAACGGCCTCGACTCCGGCGGCTATCGGCTCTCGCTGTGGCGCAAGCTGATTGCGCCGATCAGCGTGGTGGTGATGATGCTGCTGGCGATTCCGTTCGTGCTCGGGCCACTACGCGATTCCGGCGCCGGCCAGCGTCTGCTGATCGGCATCCTGTTCGGGCTCGGCTACTGGATCGTCAACGAGGTTGTTGCCAGCACCGGTCAGATCTACGGTTGGCCGCCGATGCTCAGCGCCGGACTGCCGACCGCCCTGGTGGCGGTGCTCGCGGTCTGGCGCATGGCACGCTTTCGCTGAGGAAAATATGGCGATCGAGATCGAAAGAAAGTTTCTGGTGCGGGGCGACAGCTGGCGCGCTCAGGCGTCCCGCGCGCAGCCGATGCGTCAGGGTTATCTGGTGGAACCGGGCGGTCGCGCCTCGGTCCGGGTGCGCGTCGCCGGCGAACGCGCCCATCTCAACATCAAGGCCGCGATCGTCGGCAGCGCGCGCGCAGAATACGAATACGAGATTCCCCTGGCGGATGCCGAACCGATGTTGGCGAGCTTGTGCATCGGTCGTGTCGACAAGGTACGCCACTATCTTGAGCACGATGGCAGAACCTGGGAGATCGACGTCTTCGAAGGCGACAACGCCGGCCTGGTGGTCGCGGAGATCGAACTCGAAGACGAGGACGCGTCGTTCACGCGTCCGGCCTGGGTCGGCGATGAAGTGACCGATGACGCGCGCTACTACAACCACGCGCTGGCGCAGACTCCGTATAACCGTTGGCCGTGAACCGCCTGCTGGTCGATATCGCTGTGCAGCGTTTGCAGCTGCTCGACGCCCGTGGCGAGCCATTGGCCAGTTACGTTGTATCCACCGCCGCCAATGGTGCGGGCGAACGCGAGGGCTCCGGCTGTACCCCGCGCGGCCGGCACCGGATTCGTGCGCGAATCGGTGCGGGCGAGCCACTCGGTACGGTCTTCGTGGGGCGCCGAGCCACCGGCGAAATCTGGACGCCGCAACTCGCAGCGACGCATCCGCAGCGTGACTGGATACTGACGCGCATACTCTGGCTGTGCGGCTGCGAGCCGGGCTTCAATCGCTTCGGTGACTGTGACAGTCAACGCCGTTACATCTACATTCACGGTACGCCGGACAGCGAGCCGATGGGCGAACCGCGCTCGCACGGTTGCATCCGCATGCGCAATCGGGACATCGTCGAACTCTTCGACCGCGTCGGCGCCGGCACGCCGGTGGACGTGAACGACTAATACGAATCTAAAGATCAGGAAGCCCAGCGAACATGGCAACGATCGGACCGATCATGGCGGACGTCGGCGGGCTCGCGTTGAGCGACGAGGACCGCGATGTGCTCAAGCATCCGCTGATCGGCGGTGTGATCCTGTTCGCGCGCAACTACAGTGATCCGGAGCAGTTGCGCGCCTTGTGCAATGAGCTGCTGGCGCTCAAGCGTCCGCGTCTGTTGCTGGCAGTCGACCATGAGGGCGGCCGCATTCAGCGCTTTCGCGTGGGATTTTCGCGCGTGCCGAGCATGCGCAGCCTTGGAAAGCTCTGGGACGAAAGCTCGGTGCGCGCGCTGCACGCGGCGCAGGCCCACGGCGCCACGATCGCCCGCGAATTGACCGCATTCGGCATCGACCTGAGTTTTGCGCCGGTGCTGGATCTCGACCACGGCGTCAGCACGGTGATCGGCGACCGTGCTTTCGACGAAGATCCGCGCCGTGTGATTTCCCTGGCGCGGGCGTTCATCACCGGCATGGCCGAGTACGGAATGTCCGCGACCGGCAAGCACTTTCCGGGGCACGGCGCGATCGCCGCCGATTCGCATCTGGAACTGCCGGTGGATCGGCGCGCGATGGAGCAGATCGAGTCCCGCGACCTGGTGCCGTTCAAGGCCCTGATCCACGACGGCATCGCCTCGTTGATGATGGCGCACGTGCGTTTTTCGGCCGTCGACGAAACGCCGGCCAGCCTGTCGCGAAAGTGGATACGCAGCTATCTGCGGCGCAAGCTCGGTTACCAGGGCGCGGTGTTCTGTGACGATCTTTCGATGAAAGGCGCCGCCGTGGTCGGCGACGCCGTGGTGCGCTGCGAGATGGCGCTGGACGCTGGCTGCGACATGCTGCCGGTCTGCAACGACCGTGAAGCGGTGGTCCAGGTGCTGGATGCCCTGCCGGTCAAATCGCGGCCGGCGGCGAGCCGCCGGCTGGCTGCGGTCTATCGGCGCGAGGGCGCCCGCGGGTAGACTTCCGCCTCCTTCGACTGAACCCGCACTCAGCATGTCCGAACTGCTCGACGAGGTGCGACAGATTCGCGCCCAGGCCGATTGTCTGCACGATGAGGCGGCCGTCAACGCTGCCTACGACCGCCTGGCAGCCCGGCTCGCGGCCGAATACGCCACCCTCAATCCGATTCTGATCTGCGTCATGGTGGGGGGGCTGGTCACGACCGCGGAAGTCAGCCGGCGTCTCGACTTTCCGTTCGAGATCGACTATCTGCATGCCTCGCGCTATCGCGGCAAGACCACCGGTGGCGAACTGGTGTGGAAGGTCAGCCCGACACTGCCGCTGAAGGGACGGCACGTCGTGATCGTCGACGACATACTCGACGAGGGTCATACCCTCGCCGAAGTCCAGGGCGCGCTGCGCGCGCAGTTGCCGGAGTCGCTCAAGACCCTGGTGCTGGTCGACAAGACCCATTCACGGCGCGCGCCGGGTGTCAGCGCGGAGTTCGTCGGCCTCGAAGTGGCAGATCGCTACGTGTTCGGCGCCGGCATGGACTACAAGAGCTATTGGCGCCAGTTGCCGGGCATCTACGCCGTCGCCGAGCCGGATGACGCAGCGGAGTGAGCGCTAGATGATTGCTGTCATCGGTGGTACCGGCATGAACGAATGGCCCGGTCTCGTGATCGACGAGAGTCGCGGTATCGATACCCCCTACGGCACGCCATCGGGCCCCCTGCATCTGGGGCGCTGGAACGATCAGCCGGTGATTTTCTTCGCGCGCCACGGTGAGGGCCACAAGATCCCGCCGCATGCCATCAACTATCGCGCCAATCTGTGGGCCCTGTATTCGGTCGGCGTGCGCAGCGTGATTTCGATTTCCGCCGTTGGTGGCATTCACGAGTCCATGGGCCCGGCACAGCTCGCGGTGCCCGACGACCTGATCGACTACAGCTGGGGGCGCCGCCACAGCTATTCCGACGGTCCGCCGGATGCTTTGCGGCATGTGGAGTTTTCCGACCCGTATACGCCGCGACTGCGCGCCATTTTGCTGCGGGCTGCGGCCGATGCCGGTATCGAGCTTATGGACGGCGGGGTGATGGCGGTGACGCAGGGGCCGCGCCTTGAAACACCGGCCGAGGTGCGCCGTCTGCGTCGCGACGGTTGCGACATGATCGGCATGACCGGCATGCCGGAAGCGGGACTCGCGCGTGAACTCGGTCTCGAATACGCCAGTCTCGCGGTATCGGTGAACTGGGCGGCGGGACTGGATGAAGGCGAGATTCACGCTCAGATTGAACAGTCCGTCACAAATGGAATGGCGCGCGTGCGTCAAATTCTGGCTTTGGCACTGCCGGTCCTGTCGGCCGAGGCGCCATAGGGGCAGCCTGGCAGCTTGTCGATAGCCGAGCGAACTCGGATTCGGGTTGACAAGAGTGTGGTGCGATCGGTTTGTAAGCGACAATGCGTCACGTTCGTAGGGGCCGAAAATGCCGGAAACATTCGGTGCATAGTCGGATTTGGGGATTTCATCTGCAGTCTCCGCTTGGTTAGGCTGCGGTGGTGAGCATTTTTTTGAACAATAGTTCGACAGCGCCGATGCGCGAATGGGTGCGGCTGGCCGATGCGGCAATGGTGTTGCTTGCCGACGACACGACCGTGCTGCAGACCAGCGCATCCGTCGGCGATCTGTTGCAATTGCCACCTGGCGGCTTGATGGACCGCCGTTTTGCCGATGTGGTGGCGCCTTCCCGGCTCCAGCATTTCGCACAGGTCTGGAATGCACTGGATGACGGCGAAGCGGTCGAGTGCGATCTTTCGCTGATGCGTGGCAAGGCCGAAAAGCCGGTGCGGCTTCGTCTGACGCGCATCGGCAATGGCGAAACCATCGTCGAAATTCGCAAGCCGCATTTCCAGGCCGCTGCCAGCCGGCAACTGGCGGCGGCCATGCGCGCCATCAGCGACGGCCTGCTGGTGGTCGACGCCCAGGCGCATATCGTGGAGCTGATGCCGCCGGCCGAGCGACTGATCGGCTGGTCGCGACAGGAGGCGCTGGGGCGTCCTCACGATCAGGTCCTGACGCTGATGACGGCGGACGGAGAGCCTCTGGAAAGTCCGATTCTGTGGGCCTTGAGCGAGCGCTCTGCAAGGCACGTCACCGAAGATTGCGTCATCCTGGCCCGCGACGGCCGGAAATTGATCGCACGGTTGACGATCGCCTGCGTGTTCGGCAATGACGGGGTCGAAGGCGCGATGTGTGCGATTACCGACCTGACCGATCAGACCCTGTTGTCCGACGAACTCAACTATCGCGCTTCTCACGATTCGCTGACCGGCCTGCTGAACCGCGAGGAGTTCGAGCGGCGGGTGAAGCAGGCAGCCTGTGAGGTACAGGGCTCGCGGGCGCGCTATGTGGTCTGCTTCATCGATCTGGATCAGTTCAAGATCATCAACGACACGCTGGGGCACGCGGCCGGCGACGAGTTGCTGCGGCAGGTCAGCGCGATCCTGCGCGGACAGCTGCGCCTGACCGATGTGTTGGCCCGTCTCGGCGGCGACGAATACGGCGTCCTGCTGCAGCACTGCGACCTGCAGCGTGCACGCACCGTCGTCGACGAACTGCTCGGCAGCATCCGCGCCTTCCGCTTCGTCTGGGGCGAGCAGACCCACTCGATCACCTGCAGCATCGGCGTTTCGGTATTGGCGGCCGGCGAGAGCGCGGTGTCGTTCACCTTGTCGCAGGTCGATTCGGCGTGCTTTGCGGCCAAGGATGCGGGGCGTGACCGCGCGCGATTTGCCGGTGACAGCGACGAGGTGGAGCAACGCTACACCGAGATGGACATGGTGGGCCGGATCGCCAGCTCGCTGGAGCAGGACCGCTTCATGCTGATGGCCGAGGATGTGGTCAGCGTCAGCGATCCGACGCGGGTCGTCTACCGTGAGCTGTTGGTGCGCCTGCGGGGTGAAGACGGCAAGCTGGTGCCGCCATCCCGGTTCATCCCGCCCGCCGAGCGTTACTTTCTGATGAGTTCGATCGACCGCTGGGTCCTACGCACGACCTTGGACGGGCTCGCCGCACGCGAGGACGACGGCATCATCTATGCCTTGAATGTCTCAGGTCAGTCCATCGGTGATGAGAAATTTCTCGAATTCGCCGGTGCCGCGATCCGCTCCAGCGGGATCGATCCGCGGCGCCTGTGCATGGAGATCACCGAGACCGCAGCGGTGTCACGCCTCACCGATGCCGTGCACTTCATCCGTGAGCTTTCGAATCTCGGTGTGCGTTTCGCGCTCGATGATTTCGGCGCGGGCATGGCCTCGTTCTCGTATCTCAAGAATCTGCCGGTGGACTTCCTCAAGATCGACGGCAGCTTCGTGCGCTCGGTCGATGAAAGCCGGGTCGATCGCGGCATGGTCGAGGCGATCAACCGAATCGGGCACGAAATGAATCTCAAGGTGATCGCCGAGCACGTCGAGCATGAAGGTGTGCTCGAGATTCTGAAGAACATCGGCGTGGACTACGCGCAAGGCTGGTTCATCGCACCCGGCGCGCCATTCTGAGCCTGCACCGGCGCAGTCCACGCGCAGCGCGCGCGGCGGCAACAGGCTCTAAACTGTCGGCATGTCGAATGTTCGCGTGCTGTTGTCCGCTGTTCTGCTTCTGGGTGCCGCCCAGGCGCAGGCCGGTGTGCTGGTCTACGATTCGGCGAGTGCCGATGTCGAGCGCATCCGTGGCGAGCAGCGCGAGCCGCTGACCGCCAGCACCGACATCAAGAGCGGTGATGCCCTGAGCCTGGGTCCGCAGTCGCGCGCCCGACTGGAGTTCGCCCGCCACGGTTTCATCGATCTCGGATCCGACGCGCTGGTGCTGTTCGACCGGCTGCCGTTCGCCAGCTACGACGATGACCTGCGTACCGTGTTCCGCCTGCGTCAGGGCTATCTTCGAGTGGTCTGGAAGCATCCGCAGATTTCCACCAACTGGCCGATTTACATCTACATGGGCGATCAGCGGCTGACGCTCGGCAGCGGCGAATACTTCTTCGAGAACCTCAACGGTCGGCAGGTGGTCTGCGTGGCCAGCGGCCAGGCCAACGTGACCGAAGGCGAGGTCTACGACACCCTGGTGCCGCAGGCCTGCTACCGGCTCAACAAGGGTCTGCAGCCGGTCCGTATCCTGCGCGACAGCGACGACTGGGTGGCCATGCGCACCGCCTTCGGTGTGGTCGGCCTGCCCGGCGTGCAGGTGGCTTCGGCGCCGGCCGCTCCGGTCCCGGAGCCGCGGCGGCCCGGGCCGCAGACAAGCGCCCGTTCCGAACCCGTGGTGTCCGCGCCTGAGCGTTCACCGAGTCCGGCGGCGCAGGCTGCGCTGCCAGCGACTGCGCCAATCGTCGCACCGCCGCGTCGGCAGCCGGCCCCGGCAACGGTTCCCGCAGCCGTTCCGGCCGATCCGACGCCGCTGGCGGCAAGTTCCGCAGGCCCCTGGGCGCTGAGCGTCGTGGCGTTTCGGGACCGTGAAAAGTCCGAGGCGCAGGCGCTGCGTCTGCGCGGCGGCGGTTATCCGGCGGAGGTGCGCAGCGCCGAGGTCAAGGGCGCGCTGTGGTATCGCGTGGTCCTGCCGGGCTTCGGCTCGGCCGAGCAGGCCAAACGCCTGTCCTCCGAGATCGAGCAGCGCTTCGGCTACAAGAACACCTGGCCGGTTCGGCTCGGCGGACCCACCTGATCATTGCGGGCAGTGCCATGAACGATTTACGCCCTCTCCCTCCGGGAGTAGGCGGTACTCATCGGTTCGGCGCACACCCCATGTCCGTAGTCTTCTCATGGGAGGACTACTGGGGCGTATCGATTCGGTGAATCCGCTCTTGGGGCCGGGCTTTGATCGGTGAGTTCGAAGCCAGCCAGTCCAGCATCGCGTCGAGGTCCGAGCCTGCGACATCGACGTCGGTCCCGGCGCCGAGAAGCTCGAAGCCATCGCCACCGCCCGCGAGAAAGTTATTGACCGTGACGCGGTAGTTGCGGGTGGCGTCGAGCTTCGCGCCGCCGAGCCGAATGCTGTCGGGATCGATGCGCTGACCGATCGGCTGGCGCCCATCCCAAGCGTAACTGAATCCGTCTGAAACCTGCAGCAAGGTGCTCTCGGCGCCCTCGCGCCACTGCGATTCCAGCAGGCGATGAATCTGAGCGCCGCTGAGCGTCATCGTCACCAGATTGTTGCCGAATGGCTGCGCGGTGAACACCTCGCCCCAGCTGATCGGCACGCCTTGCTCGTTCTGCTCCCCGTAACCGAGATCGGCGCGGATGCCGCCCGGATTCATCAGCGCGATTTGTGCGCCGTGCTCGCGCGTGGCGGCGAGTTGGGAATCGGCGATGACATCGCCCAGCACGCTCTCACCGTGGACATTCGGCTGACGCAAAACCAGACCGCTGGCCTGACCGACCACGCGATTTGCCAACGGTGCCGCGAGCTCTTCGTATTGCCGGGCGATGGCGGTCACCACCGGGTCCGGAGTGAATGCCGGCCACTGCGGCGCCTCGGGCACGGCCGTGTTGACTACCGGCAGATTGCGCGCATGGGCGCTGAGCACCTCGCCACTGTTGCGATCCAGCACCAGATCGATGTCGCTGATCACGCGGCCGTAGGAAGCGGCGCTGGTCAGCAGGCGACCGGCGATCTGGCAGTTGTAGGCTTGATGCGTGTGTCCGCTGATGACCACATCGATCGCCGGATCGAGCCGCTGCAGGATGCCGACCGCCGGACCGGACAGGCCTTCGCAGGCGTCGAAGCCACCCTGGTTGTATCCGCCCTCGTGCAGCAGCAGCACGATCGCCTCCACACCCTGAGCCCGGATTTCCGGAACCAGCGCATTGGCGGTGTCGGCTTCGTCGCGAAACTCGAGGCCGGCGATCCCGCTGGCGGTCACCATGGCCGGTGTGCCTTTCAATACCTCGCCGATGAACGCCACGCCGATCGGGCGGCCGTCCACCTGAAAGCGCTTGATCAGGTAGGGCGGGAAGGCCGGCGTGTCCGATGCCTGTTCGGTCACATTCGCACCGAGGTAGCGAAAACGGGCACCGGTGAACGGACCCTTGACACAGGATTCGGTGCCCGGCGCGCCGGGTCCGCCGCAGCCGCCATTCTGGAGGCGGCGAAGCTCGTCGATGCCTTGGTCGAATTCGTGATTGCCGACGGCGCTGTATTCCAGTCCGAGCGCATTGAGTGCCTCGATGCTTGGTTCCTGGCGGAACAGCGCCGAGGTCGGCGGCGAGGCGCTGATCAGGTCGCCGGCGGCCACCACCACGTTCAAAGGATTCTGTGCCTTGAGCTCGGAAACGGCGCCCGCGAGATAGGCGACCCCGCCGGTCGGCAGCCTCAGCGTGGCCGAGGCATCGGCGGGGTCCGGAACTTCCAGCCCGCGGCCCGGCGGCGCCAGGTTGCCGTGAAAATCGTTGAACGCGATCAGCTTGATCGTTGCGGTCTGCGGCGGCGCGGGTGGCTGACTGGCGCAGGCGGCGAGCAGCAAGGTCGCGAACGCGGTGAAGACGAGACCGGCACGGTACGGCAGGACGGTGGACGGGTTCAAGGGCAGGCTCCGATGACTGAACGACGATGGGAGCAGGTTCGAGGCTCCCGGTTTCAACTTCGAGACGGATCGGTGTCCGAATCGACACGGACGCCGAGCTGCCCGTCGACCAGACTCAGGCGCAACGCGTCTCCGGCCTGAACGGCCTGCACGGAACGCACCACCTGACCCTGCGCGTTGCTGACGATCGCATAGCCCCGTTCCAGCACCGCCTTCGGATTCACCGCCAGCAGCAAGGCTTCCGCGCGCGCGCGTCGTTGTTCGGCCTGCGCAAGGTTTCGCTGCTGTGCCCCATGCAAGGTCAATTGCAGGGATTCGAGTTCGCGCAGGGCCAGTCGCAGGCGCCGCTGCGGCGTTGCGGCGCGCAGCCGTGCCGAGGCGTTGCCGAGCCGCTCCGTGGCCCGCGTACGTCCACGCGTGAAGGCTGCGATCAGCCGCGCCTCCAGCTCGTCCAGCCGCTGTTCGTTCTGTTGCAGGCGCCGCTGCGGATGCGCACGGTCCAGCCGGGCCCGCAGCGTCTCCAGCCGTTCGCCGGCGACGCGACGCAGCACCGAATGACGCTGCGAGAGTGCGGTCTGCGCCTGCTGCACGCGGCTCAGCCAGTCCGCCACGCTCGGCGTCGCCAGTTCAGCGGCGGCGGTCGGCGTGGGCGCGCGCAGATCGGCGGCAAAATCCGCGATCGTGGTGTCGATTTCGTGGCCCACGCCGCAGATCACCGGCACGGCACAGGCGCGGACCGCGCGGGCCACCGCTTCCTCGTTGAATGACCACAGGTCCTCCAGGGAGCCGCCGCCGCGCACCAGCAGCACCACGTCCACCGCCACGCGGCGCGGCAACTGTTGCAAGGCTTTGATGATGGCGGGTGCTGCCGCCGTGCCCTGTACCGGCACCGGATACAGCGAAACCTCGGCCAGCGGAAAGCGGCGCTGCAGCGTGCTCAGCACATCGTGAACGGCGGCGCCGGTGGCCGAGGTGATCAGGCCGATGCGGCGTGGCACGGCCGGAATCGGGCGTTTCAGGCCGGCGTCGAACAGGCCTTCGGCCGCCAGGCGCCGCTTGAGTTCCTCGAATTCGCGCAGCAGCGCGCCGGTGCCGGCCGGCTCCAGGTGTTCGACGATCATCTGCAGATCGCCGCGCGCCGCGTAGAGTCCGATCTGACCGCGGATCAGAACCTCGTCGCCCTCCTTGGGTTTGGGCAGCACCCGCTGGTTGGCGCCGCGAAACATCGCGCAGCGCAACTGTGCGCCGGAATCCTTGAGCGTGAAATACCAGTGCCCCGATGCCGGTCGCGAGAAATTGGACAGCTCGCCCTGGACCCACAGCCGCGGCAGGTTCGCATCCAGCAGCTGCCGCAGCAGTTCCGACAGTTCGGAAACGCTGTAGACGGTGCGCGGCGGCGCGCCGGTGGGGGAGCGGTCGGCGAGATCCATGGGCGAGTCGGGGAGAATGCTTTTATACTATCGCATGGTAGATAAACCTTTCCCCCAGAACTCCCCGCAGAACCGTCTCTCGATGCGCATTCAGCACGAAGCCCTGACTTTCGACGACGTGCTGCTGCTGCCCGCCTATTCGGACGTGTTGCCGCGCCAGGTTGACACCAGCACGCAGCTGACCCGTACGATCCGCCTGAACATTCCCCTGCTTTCGGCCGCGATGGATACGGTCACGGAAGCCAAGCTGGCGATCGCGCTGGCGCAGGAAGGCGGGCTCGGCATCGTCCACAAGAACATGACCGCGGCGCAGCAGGCTGCGGAAGTCCGTCAGGTCAAGAAGTACGAGTCCGGCGTGATCGTCGACCCGATCTGCGTACCGCCGAACATGACCATCGGCGAAGTCCTCAAGCTCACGCGTGACCACAGGATTTCCGGCGTGCCGGTGGTCGACGGCGACCATCTGGTCGGCATCGTCACCAGTCGCGACCTTCGTTTCGAATCGCGTTACGGCGAACCGGTGTCGATCGTGATGACGCCGAAAGAGCGTCTGGTCACGGTGCATGAGGGTGCCAGTCGCGAAGAAGTCGTTGCCAAACTGCATCAGCACCGGATCGAGAAAGTGCTGGTCGTCAACGATCACTTCGCGCTGCGCGGCATGATCACCGTCAAGGACATCCAGAAGTCCAGCGACTTCCCGCGCGCCTGCAAGGACGAAAAAGGCAGTCTGCGTGTCGGCGCCGCCGTCGGCACCGGTCCCGAAACCGAAGAGCGCATCGCGGCGCTGGTCGAGGCCGGCATCGATGTCGTGGTCGTCGATACCGCGCATGGGCATTCCAAGGGCGTGCTCGACCGCGTCAGCTGGGTCAAGCAGCAGTATCCAGACCTGCAAGTCATCGGCGGCAACATCGCCACGCCGGAAGGTGCGCTGGCGCTCGTCGAAGCCGGGGCGGATGCGGTCAAGGTCGGCATCGGTCCGGGGTCGATCTGCACCACGCGCGTGGTCGCCGGCGTCGGCGTGCCGCAGATCAGCGCCGTCATGGGCGTGGCCGAAGCGCTCGCGGGCATGGGCGTTCCACTGATTTCCGATGGCGGCATTCGCTATTCGGGCGATTTTTCCAAGGCACTGGCAGCCGGCGCCAATGCGGTGATGATCGGTTCCATGTTCGCCGGCACCGAAGAATCGCCGGGCGAGGTCGATTTGTACCAGGGGCGTTCCTACAAGTCCTATCGCGGCATGGGCTCGCTGGGCGCGATGGCGCAGACCAGCGGTTCCAAGGACCGCTACTTCCAGGACACCACCACCGAAGTCGAAAAGCTGGTGCCCGAAGGTATCGAAGGCCGCGTGCCGTACAAGGGCCCGATGGCGTCGATCGTCCACCAACTGATCGGCGGCCTGCGCGCCTCCATGGGCTACACCGGCTGCAAGAGCATCGACGAACTGCGCACCAAGACCCGCTTCAACAAGATCACCGCGGCGGGCATCAAGGAATCGCATGTGCACGACGTGACCATCATCAAGGAAGCGCCGAACTACCGCGTCGAATGACGCCAGCCTCTCAACACACGATCGCCGGGAACCCGTAGATGGCGGATATTCATGCTGACCGAATCCTGATTCTGGACTTCGGCAGTCAGTACACCCAGTTGATCGCCCGCCGCGTGCGCGAACTCGGCGTCTACTGCGAGCTGCACCCCTGGGACATGGACGAGGCCGACATCCGCGCCTTCGCGCCCAAGGGCATCATCCTCTCCGGCGGGCCGGAATCGGTTACCGCCGAGAACTCGCCGCGCGCCGCGATGATGGTCTACGAACTCGGCGTGCCGGTCTTCGGCATCTGCTACGGCATGCAGACCATGGCCGCGCAGCTCGGCGGTCTAGTCGAAGCCTCGGATACCCGCGAATTCGGCTACGCCGAAGTGCGCGCGCGCGGCCACAGCAAGCTGTTCCAGGACATCGAGGACCGCGTCAACGCCAAGGGTCACGGCCTGCTCGACGTGTGGATGAGTCATGGCGACCGCGTCGTGCAGTTGCCGCAAGGCTTCTTCGCCTGCGGCCAGACGCGGGACGTCCCGCTGGCCGCGATGGCCGACGACGAGCGCCGCTACTACGGCGTGCAGTTCCATCCCGAGGTCACCCACACCGCCCAGGGCGCACGCATCCTCTCGCGCTTCGTGCATGATCTCTGCGGCTGCGGATCGAGCTGGACGCCCGGCAGGATCATCGACGACGCCATCGCCCGCGTGCGCGAGGAAGTCGGCGGCGGCAAGGTCCTGCTGGGCCTGTCCGGCGGCGTCGACTCCTCCGTGGTGGCCGCCCTGCTGCACAAAGCCATCGGCGATCAGCTCACCTGCGTGTTCGTCGACCACGGCCTGCTGCGTCTGGACGAAGGCGATCAGGTGATGCGCGTGTTCGCCCAGCACCTTGGCGTCAAGGTCATTCGAGTGAACGCCGAAGAACGCTTCATGCAGGCGCTGGAAGGCATCGACGACCCCGAAGCCAAGCGCAAGATCATCGGCGGCCTGTTCATCGACGTGTTCGACGAAGAAGCCACCACGCTCACGGACGTGGACTATCTCGCCCAAGGCACTATCTACCCGGACGTGATCGAATCCGCCGGCAGCAAGACCGGCAAGGCCCACGTCATCAAGAGCCATCACAACGTCGGCGGCCTGCCGGCGCACATGAAGCTCAAGCTGGTCGAACCGCTACGCGAACTGTTCAAGGACGAAGTGCGCAAGATCGGCGTGGAACTCGGCCTGCCGCGCGAAATGGTCTACCGCCACCCGTTCCCGGGCCCCGGCCTGGGCGTGCGCATCCTCGGCGCCGTGACCCAGGATGCCGCCAACAAACTGCGCAAGGCCGATGCGATCTTCATCGAAGAATTGCGCAAGGCCGATCTCTACGACCAGGTCAGCCAGGCCTTCGCCGTGTTCCTGCCGGTCAAGAGCGTCGGCGTCATGGGCGACGGCCGCCGCCACGAACCCGTGATCGCCCTGCGCGCCGTCGAGACCATCGACTTCATGACCGCCCGCTGGGCGCACCTGCCGTACGAACTCCTCGACGTCTGCGCCCGCCGCATCGTCAACGAAGTCAACGGCATCTCCCGAGTCGTCTACGACATCTCAGGAAAGCCGCCGGCGACGATCGAGTGGGAATGATTCCACGTCTGGCACTGGCTGGCATTCACAAGCAGTAAGCCTCTATTAACCCATTGATATCAATGGGTTTTTCTTTGTTTTTCCTGGCAATGTCAGGCACTCCCCAGCACCCTCAAGCAAACTTTTTTCATGGTATTTTTGATGGTATTGTTCGAGCTGATACCGCGACCTCAAAGAAATACCATGCCATGAATTTTGGAGTAGTCATGGTATCGAAAATCACTAACATGCTGATATTAAAGTAAATATAGGCGAAAAATACGGCATGTTTGATCATGGTATTAAGGACGAGAAAAGGAGGATTAGCCATGCTGACCGATACCAAGCTTCGCAACCTGAAACCTCAAGACAAGCTCTACAAGGTCAACGACCGAGACGGCCTTTACGTAGCAGTCACGCCGGCAGGGACAATCTCTTTTAGACATAACTACTCCATCAGCGGCCGCCAGGAGACGTTGACCATCGGTCGGTATGGCAGTGGCGGTATCACACTGGCGGAAGCGCGGGAACTGCTGAGCGAAGCAAAGAAAATGATTGCAGCCGGCAAATCCCCGGCCAGAGAGAAAGCGCGCGACAAATCGCGCGTGAAGGATGCCGAAACATTCGGGGCATGGGCTGAAAAATGGTTGCGCGGCTATCAGATGGCTGACTCGACACGCGACATGCGTAAATCGGTCTACAACCGCGAGTTGAAAAAGCGCTTCGGCAATCAGAAATTATCTGAGATCACGCATGAGGATCTCCGGGCAGTGACCGATGCCATCGTGGAAAGAGGAGCGCCAGCAACAGCCGTCCACGCCCGAGAAGTGGTATTACAGGTTTATCGGTGGGCGATCGAACGCGGACAGAAAGTTGAAAACCCCGCTGAAATGGTTCGCCCCAACAGTATCGCCAGATTCCAACCCCGTGACCGCGCCCTGAGTCCTGCCGAAATTGGTCTGATGTATCGGTACATGGATCGAATCGGGACCTCGCCGCAATATAGAGCCGCAATCAAGCTGCTGTTATTGACCATGGTCAGAAAATCCGAGTTGTCCAACGCCACCTGGGAAGAGATCAATTTTAGCGAGGCACTCTGGACGATCCCGAAACAGCGTATGAAGCGACGAAATCCACATTTGGTGTTTCTGTCTCGCCAGGCACTGGACATCTTTATCGCACTGAAGACCTTTGCCGGTGGCTCCGAATTCGTGCTTCCCTCGCGGTATGATTCGGACTTGCCTATGAGTGCAGCGACTTTGAATCGCGTTCTTGCCCTGACGTATCAGGCTGCACAAAAGGATGGTGAGCAGCTTGGTAAATTTGGTCCGCACGATCTGCGTCGCACAGCCAGCACCTTATTGCATGAAGCAGGCTACAACACTGATTGGATTGAAAAGTGTCTTGCCCATGAGCAGAAAGGAGTAAGGGCAATTTACAATAAAGCCGAATACCGGGAGCAACGGGCGGCGATGTTGCAAGACTGGGCTGACATGATTGACGAGTGGACTAGCGTGAAGCGTTAATATTGATTCCTGGCCGGATAGGTTGATCTTCAGACTCTTTGCGGGATTCGATCCACTTTTCCACCTCGGCCAAGTCCCAGGCGACATTGCGGCTTGTCAGCACGATTCTGCGCGGAAAGTCGCCTCGTTTCTCCATATTGAAGATGGCGCGATCTGAAAGCGGAATCATAGCCAGTAATGTTTTTCGATTGATTAAAGTCTTTCTTGGTCGAGTAGGGTGTCCGTCATCCATTGCTTCTCACTCTCGCTCCGGACCGCACGTGTCAGAGTCTTAGGCTTGCCAAAAACTAAACGTTAGCACCGTGCAAATCATTTTGGCAAAAGAGAATGTTTAGCAATGTGATAAACAATTACTGCATCAGGGTGGGGTGATGGACTTAGGAGTGTTGCCGTGACAGCGTCATTCACCATATTTGCGCTGCATGCGGTCACTTGAATTAATTATTGTTGTTCCTGCCTTTGGGCAGGCTGGGAATACTTAGACCACCTCCCCCTTGAAGACAATGACTCCACAGATTGTCGCTTCTTCATCCACTTCGATAATGCGATTCGGCCAGTCAGGGTTGAGTGCCTTCAGGTACTGCTTGCCCTCTTCAATAATTAACTGCTTGAACGTGGCTTCATTGGATTCATCGAGTCGAACAACCACGTACTTTCCGTGGTCAGGTGAAACATTGGGGTCAACAAAAATCAGGTCGCCCTCATGAAACTTGGGTTCCATACTGCTACCGCGAACCCTAAGTACAAAGGATTCAGGACTACAACAAACCGGGCAGGGTAAAAGTTCTGAACCGTAGGCCGGCACGAAACTTTCAGAAATCTCATACCAGTTTCCCGCTTGGACCCAGGATATCAGCGGGTGGAGACTGCGCAAATCCGGGCCGTCGTGGGCGTTGTGTTCCTCTTGTCTTGCCCCGTCCGCATGGGGGGTATCCATCCATCCTTGGTCTTTATTCATGGCCTTTTCCAGTTTCTCCGCCAGCTCATCTCCAATAGAGCGGGGCGTTCCTTTTTTGGTCGGCAGCTGGTTGCGCACCTGACTGAGGTAGGAGCTATTGGTCCCAGCCGCACGCGCCAACTTGGCAGCTGACCCCGCTTCGGCAATCAGAACCTCAAGATTGTGGAGCCGGATCTGGTTAATTTTTAGCGTCATGCGAAACACTTTAGCATGATTTTTAGCAGAGTGATAAACAAAAAGTGGCGATTGCGCGTTGTTCGATGATTCGCACGGTGCTAATGTTTCTGCGCATGGAGCTAAAGGATTTCCTCAAAATGGCAACCAAGCGGGAGCGGGCCGACGTCGCTGCGGCGTGTGGCGACTCAGTCTCCTACTTGTATCAGATTGCCGGCCAGCATCGATATGCCAGTCCATTGATGGCGACGCAAATCGAGCATTACACCCGTACTGTGGCGGACCTTTCGGATGGTCGACTGGAGCCTGTGCCTCGGGCGAGCATGGTTCGACATCCAGAGATTTTCTACGGCGTCGTGCCTGAATCGGGTGCACAAGAAGCAGGTGGCAACGATGACGCCTGAGAGATCGCCATCCGCCCACGAGATCACCCGTGTAGACGTCACTCGTATCCACCATTACTCCCGCAATCCCCGTCGGCAGCAGAACCCTGAATACGATCGAATAAAGGCGTCGATCCAGGCTGAAGGCCTGGATCAACCATTGGTGCTATCACAGGAGCCGGGGGCTGCTGATTATGTGCTCCACAGTGGCGGCAATACACGGCTGAGGATACTAAAGGAGCTTTTGGACGAAACCGGCGATGAGCGATTTCGCTGGATTGATTGCGTCGTCAAGCCCTGGTCGCAGGAGTCCAACGTACTTTTTGCCCACCTCCGCGAAAACGAGCTCCGCGGCGGTTTGCCTTTCATTGATAAAGCGTTGGCCGTATTCGAAGCAAAGCATCTCCTCGAAAGCGAGATGGGGGTTGAGAGCCTGTCTCAGCGCCAACTGGAAGAGTTGTTCAGAGAGCGAGGTTTCGGGCTCAGCCACAGCATGATTTCCAAAATGGGATATGCCGTTGAGACCTTGTGGCCATTGATGCCAAAAGCCTTGGCTGCCGGATTGGGTCGGCCACAGGTGGAAAAGATCCGAGCCCTTGAACGCGCTGCCCGAGCGATCTGGGATCGTCGCCAATTGGGGGATAACACCGTTTTCGATGCGATCTTTGCTGAGTTGTGTCGCCGTCATGACGGCGCCGAATGGGACATTCAGCCACTGCGCGATGCATTGGAAAATGAGATCGCCGTGGAGTCCGAACTGAATCGCCAAGTGATTCATCTGGAGATGGAGGCACAACTATCGGGCCGCGCATTCAGCCTTCCCGCTCATGCCGAAGAGGATACAGAGCCGGGGGCGGACAGGGACTCGGAACACCCGGAGCATTCTGATAGTGGGCCGTCATCGAATACGACGACATTGGAAAAGCAGCCCGCTGACATCGATTCACCGGCGAGTGGTCATGACAAAAGCAAAGACCAACCGAACATGCCGGCTGAGTTGACCTCTGCGCCGAATTCCCAAAAAGGTGGTCAACAAAGAAATCTTGAAGTTTTGCGGAGCCAGTTGTGGGACTGCGCCGTAACCCTGGCGGCATCCCACGGATTGCACGATACAGTCATTCGTCTGCCGGATCAGGGCTTGGGCTTTCTGCTGATTGATGTGCCTTCACTGGAACTGCGGGAATCCCTTGACCAGGACATGCTGGATTTAGTGTCCGCACTCTGGTGGCAGTTGGCTGCGAGCTCAGAGTTGACCGTCGCTCCCACGGACATTGTCCTGGCCTACCTAGATAAAGACTCGCTTCTATACCAGGCCTTGGCATCCCATGATGCCGGTCTGCTCTTTGGCAGTGTCTGGACGCCTGATCCCGGCCATCTCAACAGCCAGCTCTGGCAACAATTGAACCCGCCAGACTGGCAGCGTTTGCTGCAAATGATGGAGTCCTACCGGAGCATTAAACGGTTAGCCTTCGATACCGGGGTCGAGCTTTGGGCGCAACAAGGAGGTGAAAGCGATGTCGTCCAATAAGGAAGCCGACCTCACCACCGCCGTTCTGTTGTACGCCATGCGATGTTTGGCAGAAGGGGATCAGCAGGCATTGCGTGCCATGAACTTTGGCCCCAAGGAACTGGACGCCCTGAAAGAGATGAATCTGGCCGATCTCTATCGGGCCGATGCACTGCGTGTGCACTGTCTGCAGATTGGTCTCAATCGTGATGTTTTTTGGCCGATGCTCGATCACCTGCGTCATCAGCGGGAATCTGAGGATCTGCAGCGAACATTGCTGGTCGCGGACGCGCCGTTAGAGATGATGCAGCAGTTATTTGGTGTGAGTTCTCGGGAATACACGCGATGGCGCCGATTGTTGACGTTGGCGCCGGCCGTGGGCAGGCCTCCCGAACTGAATGAAACCGATACCCACGCGCTTTGGTACGCCTGGCAGGATAAGGTAAGGGCGGATGACAAATCCACATTAACTGCAGAGGACTATCTCGACCTACAGCAACAGACAGGCATTGGATTGCGATCGATTTGGGCGCTGGTGCAGCGTTGGGAAACCTACGGCGTGGGAAGCAGTGCCGCGACGTCCGGGCGGGTTGCCGAGAATGGCTCATGAAGCGGATGCGCTGCGACCAGAAACTGTTGCTCTCGACGCTTTAATCAAGGCAACTGTTGCCAAGGTTCGTGCCCAGAGTGATCCATCGTTACCGGATGCCATGTTGTTCATGGGGAATTGGCATCAGGCCGTGCCGGCCATGGTCATCCAGGATCCGGTGTTGGAACCCGTCGATAAACTGGTATGGATGGTTATCATGCTCTATGCCAGGGAGACAGGGGGACGAACGGCATTTCCCGATTACGATACCATTGCGGCTAAAACCAACGTTTCTTCAACCTCCACTGTCTCTCGCGCTATTGCCATTCTGCGCTTGACGCGTTGGCTAACGCTGTGCGCCAGAGTGCGTCAAAAAAGCGGCCGTTTCACCGGCAATGTCTACATCCTTCACGATGAACCCCTGCCTCTGGTCGATGCCCTGTACCTGGATGAGGCCTACATGGCATTCGTCACCCAATCCCAGGAACATCATCACTCCCGCGTCCGGCGCGTGGCGCAAGCTGTGTTGGAGAGTCTGGATAAGGATATTCAGGAAGGCGAGTCGTTAGGACGGAAGGAGTCAACTATTGAGCGTCGCCTGCAGGCCGCGCAACAATTGTCAGATTCCAGCGGAAACCACAGCAAAAGCGGTCGTTATTTTACCTTTCACGCCGCGACCATCGGGAAACTAAAAAATTCGTCCGGGGCGTGCGCATCAGTACAATCCGTCCAGGACCAAAATTCAAAGGCGGAGGAAAAGGAACACTACAGTAGTGGTTGTAGTAGTCATTATAAAAAAACAACTACAACAACCACTACACACAATACAAACCATGAAGAGAAAACATTTTCTGAATCCAATCCATCAACCCCGTCGTCAACAGAGCGAGCGCTGATCTATCCTCCGCGCTTGTCGGAGAACCAGAAACACTTGGCGGACAGGTATCTTGCCATGATCGATCCTGATGATCGGCAGTTGGTGCTCGACGAGCTTCAGGGGCGCCTGGAGTCTGAGCAAAAAGGCATGAAGCCGGTTTATGACGAGCTGCGGTTCTTGCATTCGCTGTGCAAGGCGGCACAACAAGGCGAATTTGTGCCCAACCTCGGGATCAAGGTGGCCGAGGCAAGACACGATCGGGCACATCACGTCCCGCCGCCAGAAAACGAAGAACAGAAAAGTAAAGCGGCTGAAGAGCGAGCACGAAACCAAGCCTATGGGCTGGAGCAGCTGGCCAAGTTACGAGCATCATTGAATATGGACAAATAGCGCTGCCGCCCGTTGTCACACACGATGTGACATCTCTCTGTCGTTACTTCCCCGCACTGCTTCCACTGGAACCATCTGATCGCAGCAACACAAAACGCTGCATCAGTCGGATGGATATTCCGTGGTGCCATTTTCCCATTCGTGGATTCATAGCACGTCAGAGTTGATCTTGAAGGGAATGACGCAAATGAATTCAGACGCAGAGCAGTCACACGAGAGTACAGCCGAAAATCAAAACGAGTCAGTGCCAGGCGCCCTGCAGGGTGAAGTCTGGTTGACGATTCAGACCTATCAGGCCCAGAGCCTGATCCGCGGCCGCCGTGCAGTCGATGGCAAGCCTGCCATTATGGGATTGATCGGCTTTGCAGATCGGCTGAAGTCGCTATGGCAGGCCGTCCGATTCGACGACCCTTATGCCGACTGGTGGTTACTCAAAGTGGAAGAGGGCGTTGCCGATATCCGAGCACAGCTGCAGGGATTGCAGCAAAGGATGGACGCCCTTATCACTGAATCCAACAGTGCTTTCGAATTCACCGTCGCACAATCGAGTCGACCACAGCGCGTATCGTTACAGTTTGCCAATCCCTATGCCTTCCGTGCTGCACAGTTGCTGGGTGAGTACGACCGGTTGACGTGCGCAGACATGACGTTGCATCACTTAGGTCTCGACATGCCCACTGACCTCATTGAGCAGGTGTCGGCTAGCGGGCGATGGGTGCGCCGGGTGTTTGCGTTGCCCCAGGGGTATCACAGTCTGGACGTTCGTCGCCACGACATCCGGCAGGGAACACCGGCAGCCATCAAAGCGAGGGAACGGATGGGCGAGATTCCCCAGGACATCCTCAATGGTGAGCGGTTGCCGTCTCTGCGTCCACTGGCATTTCAACAGAAGCATAGCAACGCCATCGCAGATTCTGACGAGACCTGACCGCCGTGGCCACCAGCACGCTTCAGCAGCTCGTCATCTCGCTTGATACGCGAATTCCACTCGAAGCGATGGTGCTTCAGCGTCTACGCCGCCTGCCTAAAAGCAGACAAAACGAGTGGTTGCGGCAGCTGTTGCTGGTGGGATTTCGAAGCGAGTGTCAGGCCATCAGATCTGAGCAAGCGCTGCCGGCACACACAATTCCTATGAGCCAGCCGTGTACATCCACCCAGATAAACGGAAGTCGCGGATCGGGTTCCGTCCAGCCGCGAACAACCGAGACGATGGTCGATCACGCTGCGCGGTCACCTGGCAGCTCACACAACAGCGAACGCGCCAGGCTTGCTCCCCCAAACGACACCAGAAAACCCTTTACGCACCTGAGACGAGTGATCGGTGAGTAAAGACAGCTAATCCCGATATCAGGAATCGCACCATGACAGAACTGACCAATGAGAAATTTTCTGACGAAGACAAACCTCCCGTGACCACTAATCCCATGGCGGTGGGACAGGTGGGTCTCGATGACGGCTATGCCTATACCAAAGTGGCGTTACCGGATGGTCGCCTCCTGGCGGTGCCTTCGCGGGCACGCATGGGATCGGCCGGTGTCACCTGGATACGGGATGAGGAACAGAAAATTTTTGAGTACGAAACCGGTGGCAGTGTGTATTCCGTCGGTGCGGTCGATGGTGAGCCCACCCAATTCGATGAATACCCTGGCTCGGCCCTGAATCGGGTGATCGTCCAGCATGCACTGCAACAGGCGGGTTTGTCGGGCCGATCCGTCCATGTGGTGACGGGGTTGCCGGTCTCCGCTTTTTACCGCAACGATGGTCAGCAACGGCGACAAGCGATCCATGCCAAAAGAGATGGTTTGAAATTGGCGGTTGAGCCTGTTGTTGCCAGAAAAGCATCGCAAAGGTCAGCGGAACAGTGGCTCCTAAAGGTGAGCATCGCTTTTCATGAGGTTATTCCGGAGGCGCTGGCTGCCTGGTACGACTATGTGATTGTTATGACCGATGATGATGGTGTGACGTTGGACGCGGATCGCGTCAACGCGCCCATCGCTATTGTCGATATCGGTGGCCGCACCACGGATTATGTAGTGGTTCAGGACCAGGGCATTGTGCACGGTTCCTCCGGCTCTCTGAATCGCGGCATGCTGAACGTCAAGATTCGCGTGGCGAACCGTATACAGGAACAGTTCGATATCAACGAGCTTGGCGAGCAGAGTATCAGTCGGGCCGTCGATACACATCGGTTGCGTTTGCATGGCAAGGATCATGATGTCTCGGCCATGGTGGCGGAAGCAAAACGCGAGTTGGTGGAACGACTCTATACCGAAACCCGCCGCAAGCTTGGACTCGGTGTGGAGTTGGATCGTGTGCTGTTCGTCGGCGGTGGCAGTGCTGCGTTAGCCGCTGATATTGCCAACTGGTTTCCCAATCAAATTATGGCCGACCATGCCGCTTTTGCTAACGCAAGGGGCATGCTCAAGTACCTGCAGTTTGTCTGCGACGCCCCGGTGAGGGAGGGGTAACGACTTTGTACGTGGCCACTGCGGTCTCAGTGGCAAAGAAGATGTCAGCGGATTGTGCAAGTGACATCGCGGTTTTACCGTCAATCCAGTATCAGGGCTTGTCCTGATTTTACTCACCCTGCCGGGAAACACCTTCCCGCCAGGGAATCGTGTTCTCCGGCTTTCCATTATGTTCAAGGAGAAACTGTTATGACCAGTAGACAAACTACCCCTGAAAAACCGAAGTATTTCGATCTTGATATCCACGGCATCGGTTACCTCAACCGGGTTCGCGAAGTGACACCCGAGAATGGGTTCCCCTTTCTCAGTGTCACCATCGCAGCGCTACGAGGGCCAGCCGATAACGTTCAGCACACGCATTTCGAGTGCGTGGTGGTGGGTGAAGAGGCGAAGGATCTGGTGCGTCAGCTAATGCCTGCGGTGGAAGCTGACTTTAAAGTCTTGGTGGGTTTCCACCTCAGTGATCTGCAAGCCGAAACCTTCATCTTCAAAAACGGTGATCGAGCCGGTACGACGGGCATCAGCCTGAAGTCCCGGTTACTGCGGTTCCAGTGGATCAAAGTCGAAGGTCAGCCCTTTCCGGCGCCGACGGCTGAGACCCACAACGCCGTAGCCTGACGACCAAATCTGATCGCATCTTGTGATGCGATCAATCTTTCAACCCAGCGAGGGAGATTCTCCCTTGCTGGGCAGGTCTCCTCGACTCTTCAAGGAGACCGCTCATGGCTTCCAAATCCTCACCTTCCCGGGTGATTCCTAAAAACCGCTTTGCGGCCATTCGCATGGCGTCGTTGAACGATCCTGAAAAGCAATCCCTGCTGGAGCTGGCCTTTGCGATATTGCAGGACCTGCACCAGCCGGGCCTTGAGTTACCGAGCCCCAACCACACCCGTGATTACTTGCGGATGTTGTTGGCTGAACGCAAAGCGGAAGTCTTTGGTTGTGTGTACCTGGATAATCGGCATCGGGTAATCGAAGCCGCAGAGTTGTTCCAGGGAACCATTGATGGTGCCTCGGTGTACCCCCGCGTGGTGGTGCAACAGGCGCTAACGCTTAACGCGGCAGCGGTGATGTTTTTTCACAATCACCCGAGTGGTGTCGCCGAGCCCAGTCACGCGGACGAAGCGATTACCCGGCGCTTAAAAGAGGCGCTGGCACTCGTTGATATTCGTGTACTGGATCACTTTGTGGTCACGGTGGGGGAATCAGTTTCCTTCGCCGAACGCGGATTGCTGTAAATCCATTCAATCAACCCATTGGGGAGTCTTTTTCCCCAATGGGAAGGAGGTGCTCCCTGAATTTCTTAATTCATTTCTCCAGGGAGAAACCTTATGAAAAATTCAGAGCACAAGTCGCTGGAAGATGTCTTCGGCCCTGTCGTCGCAAGTTACAGTCGTGCACAGGCTATCGAAGATGGCGTCCTGATCGATGTTACCGCTATGGCACGTGAGGCTGGCTTCAAATGGCCAGTCGCACTTACCCACACCGCTTGGTGTGATTGCGTTGCCTGGACAGAGCGGGATAACCGCTTTCAAGTGCACCAGGACGAGTCTGGCCGTTTGTGGGACGTGCTGTTTATGGCGTTCTACGCCATTCGAACGGCTACTGCTCCTGGTGATCGGTTGCTGTTCTCGTTGTACCGCGTGCCGAAAGACGGCCATTCGACAGAAGCCGGCGAGGTGAGTTTGAAACTGATGGTTGGCCCCGGTGATGCCGGTGAACCGGTCGTCACGATCATGCTGCCCAACGAAGATTAATGTCGCCGATCGAATCGGCTCCTTGCCCTGGCCACTTGGGATAAAGTGGCACCTCATCTGCTCCCGCCTGCCGTTCCGCTTAATCTTGCTTTCAATCGGAAGTGCCAACACCGCATCAACCTGACGTTTTGCTTATGGTTCCACTGTAACCATGGGTCGAACAGATTTGTCTGTTCAACTGCCATGACAGGTCGCAGACCTGGCGTGGTAGTTGATTCGAACGAAGCCCTCGTCACTGCTTAGCGAAGCGGGGTAGTGACGAGGGCGGCGGAGCACGGAACGACAACGGATTGCGCTCGGATTGATGCGTTCCCAGCGAGTTCGCTCTAACTATACTAGCGGCCAAGAAACGTAAACAGTTCCATACGCGGCCACGGCGGTAACGTGGATGAGGATTGTCGCCCTCGCCATCGAAAATGGCAAAAACGGCAACGGCGCCAGCCGAGCTACCATGGCGCACAGCATTAGCTGCAGCTCATCTTCAATCTTTCCTCAATAGCAGGACGTTCGTCCTCGCTTCAATCTGGCTATCGCCACCTCAAACCCGGCTTGCAAGTAGCCGACTTCCAACGCGCCGTTTCATCGACGGTTTCTTTCAGCTCGCGGACCGATGGTTCCGCTCATTTAAAAGGAGGTGAAGTACTCACCATCACAACTGACTCCTAGAGTCCATTGGTTTACCCGGCACCATCTTCAGCAGAAGAGCAGCCAGGTTGCCTGCGACCAGGCTTATCAGGTCGAACGGGGAGTAGTGTCCCTTGACCCTTCCGCTTCGGCGGACCCAGTCAGGCTACGAGCCTGTGGTTGGTCAGAAACACTTACCAGACTGGAAAGTACACGATGAGAGACCTGAACTACCAATTGAAACAGTTGTGCAAACGCAATCGCGATGGCAGTTACAGTACGCAAGCCAATCGAGCGCGCATACTGAACCAGATTGCCAATCAGCTGCAGGAGATGGGGTATCGGCGTATGACTACCCGATCCCTAAAGCCGAAGCATGTGGACGCCCTGGTTAAACGATGGCTCAGCGAGGGCATGGCGGCCGGTACCATTAAAAACCGTATGAATTGCTTGCGCTGGTGGGCTGCCAAGGTGGATAGACGCAATGTTATCGCCCGATCGAATGAGTTCTACGGCATTCCCGATCGGCAGTTTGTCAGTCAACACTCCAAGGCGGTGGTTGTCGGTAACGATGCGTTGAGCAGCGTTAAAGATGAGCATGTGCGAATGACTCTGGAGTTACAGCGCGCCTTCGGATTGCGCAGGGAGGAAGCAATCAAATTTATCCCAGCTTATGCCGATCAGGGTGATCACGTTCGCCTGAAAGCCAGCTGGACGAAAGGGGGTAAGACGCGGATCGTGCCGGTGCTCACTCAGGAACAGCGTGCCGTCTTGAATCGTGCCCACCGACTGGTGGGATCGGGTTCCCTGATTCCACCGCAGAAAACCTACATCCAGCAGCTGCGGACCTACGAACGTCATACCACTCAGGCAGGTTTATCGAAACTGCATGGCCTGCGCCATGCGTATGCCCAGTCACGCTATCAGGCGTTGACGGGTTGGGCCTGTCCTGCGGCGGGTGGACCGGTCGCAAACAGTTTAAGCATCGAGCAACGACAGCAGGACCATCAAGCACGACTCACCATCAGTCGCGAGTTGGGCCACGCCCGCGAGCAGATCAGCGCTGTGTATTTAGGTCGATGAGTTTGGGCCGAGGCGTCTCATGGATAAGCACGACACTCACCGAGTGGATTAACTATTCACGCCAGAAGATCACTTGGCGATCATGATGCCATTCATCACGATCGAGGCCAAAACATGTCTTCGTTTAAACATCATGGAATCCCTCGTCTCCTAACGATACTGGTGTGCTGTTCTGGTGCTGCCGTCGGGAGCCATTCGGTAGTGGCGGCAGAGCGGCCCGCCACAACAATGACCACACTGAAACAAACGGGTCGCTATTCAGTGATGGTCGCTCAGCCGACCACCGGGCAGCGGGATCTGTTATCGGTGACGAGAGCGATCACCATTCCAGGCGACATCAACAGTGTGGGGGAGGCCTTCCACTGGATGTTGCGAGATTCCGGCTATCGCCTGGCGGCCGATGCTGTGCTGTCGGAGGAGGCGAAAGCCATGCTGGCGCTGCCGCTGCCAGCGGTGCATCGTCGCTTTGAGCCCATGCCACTCCAAACCGTGATGGGACTTATGATCGGTCCTGCTTTTTATCTTATCCAGGATCCCGTTCACCGCCTCATTGCATTCGAGCGTTGCGTGGATATTTCCGCCCCCAATGCGACGGGAGGTGCGCAGTAATGGAAGCCTTTGTCATTGCCATCGTTTTTGTTACCGCATGGTTTTTGGGTGCTGAGTCCAGGCAAGTTGATCCGGAACCGCGTGCTGAAAGTGAGGCGGTTTCGATCGGCGATCAGATAGACGATCGAGAATGCTCCGTGCGTATTTGTGATCAGGAGTATCAGCTGATCATTCAGCGCGACCTGACCGTGCCCATCGATCAACAGGTCAATGAAAATGACCATTGAGCATCGCATGAGAAAATCTGCCATCGCATTAGTCGGGTTCTGTCTTTGCGTCACGTTGCCTGTTAACGCGGATACCCGGCAGGCAGCCGATTCACAACCTTCGAACACTCTGGCGATCGAGCAATCTGCAACAGAACGTATCGATTCTCAGACGTTTCGTGCTGACCAGTGGGGATTAGATGAATCGGAATGGCAGCGTTACCAATCTTTGCTGCAAGGTATCCGGGGCAGCGTGAGTCCTGCGACCTTGTCACCCCTCGAAGTGCTTGGCATCCACGCCCGTAGTGCCGGTGAACGTCGGCGCTACGCTGAACAGTGGGCAGTGATGATGCGTGACGATGCCGAACGCATTCTGGCGTTTCAGCGGGCCTACGACGACGCCCAGCGGCGCTTGTTCCCCAACGGTTTATTGATCGACCCCGGTGTTGTAGCGTCCACCAAGCCGGATCAAGGTCTGGCTGGAAAATTCGTGTGGCAATCGTCTGACCGGGTGTTGTTCTTTACCGATACCCAATGCCCGACCTGCGATGCGGTGCTGGAGCGATTGGTCAGCCAGATTAAACAGTTCTCCGGCATCGATCTGTACCTGATCGATGTGTTTGCCGGTGATGAATCTCGCATACGTGACTGGGCGGCTTCGAAACAGATTGACCCCCAATGGGTGAGTGAGCACAAGATTACCCTGAACATCGACGATGGTGCGATAGGTAAGGTCTCCGCACATACGGGTCTGCAAGGACAAGATTTGCCCGTATTGATACTGCGGCGGGATGATCGCTTGATCCCCTTGCCGGTATCACGATTCTAGCGGGCGCCGGTCATGGGGAGTTGGCCGATCATACCTTGTGTCATCGGTTTGCTGTGGTGGTCGACGGCCGCGCAGTCGCAATCCGTGCCAGTGGGTTATCAGCAAGTCGCGATCGAATACGGCCTGCCTCCGGGCCTGCTCTACGCGGTGGCCTTGACCGAGAGCGGACAAAGCTCGCTCAGCGGTGGGCAGTTACGCCCCTGGCCGTGGGCGCTCAATATTGATGGGGAAGGGCACTATTTCCCGTCGCGTCAGATGGCATGGCAGGCCCTGCAGGCGGTGTTGACGGAAACCAAAACCTCGGTGGATATCGGGCTGATGCAAATCAGTTGGCGTTACCACCGTTCAGTCCTCGGCTCATCCTGGCAAGCGCTGGATCCCTACCACAACCTGCGTGTGGCCGCCGCGATCCTGCGCGACTGCTTCGTCGAACACACCCACTGGATTCAAAGCGCCGGCTGCTATCACGCACCCAACGATCCTGCCCGAGCTGATCGATACGGTCAGCGGGTCAAGGCGCACTGGATGCGGTTGACCGATACACCGCAGGAGGTTCGCTTTGAGAATCCGTAGACAACGATCGTTGCCAGTCCTCGTGCTCGGGCTGGTCATGAACTCCTCCGTATTGGCTGAGCTGGCGGTGATTTATGACAGTGGTCATACTCGGCCTTTAGCGCCGTTACTCAGCCCACTTTTGTCAAAGAAGACTCAATCGACCGCCCCGGCTGAATCGAACAACCAGAATCTATCTTCACAGTCCTTGCTCGGTCCGGCGACGCTCAGCAATTTATTGCCCATACGTTCACCCGGATTGGCCGTGGGCGATACCGCCGATAGCCAACTGAATCCCGAGGCCTTGGCGCGTTTGGCGCAAGGGAATCCACATCCCTTCTTTCTCATCGGCTCGGATGCGGTGTCAGTGGAATGGCTGGCGACTCACCACGACACTCTCAAAGCCCTGGGTGCGGTGGGCATGCTGGTACAGGCGGATACCGAGGCGGATGTTCGACGGGTTGCCGAGGTGGCGCAGGGCTTATCCATCACCATGGGCTCCGGGAGCGATCTGGCCGCCGCACTGGGTATTCATCATTACCCGGTATTGATTACCCGTGATGGCATCCGGCAATGAGCTCGCATCCGATGGAAGCGCTGTTGCGGCCCCCCGTCGAGTTGTGGTCCACCGCGACCGCGTTCGCGGCGGGTACGCTGGCCTGGCTCGCCCCCTGGGCCTTGATGATGCCACCGGGTATCGCAATGGCCACCAGCCTGACTTTTTTCGGTTTTGGCATGTGGCGGGGCCGTCAAGCATGGCGCGTATTGCGCTACCAGCATCACATGAAGCGGCTGCCGGATTACCAAGTGAGGGCCAACCAGATTCCCATCAGTCGCCATAAGCTGTTTTTGGGCAAAGGTTTCCGCTGGACCCAGCAACACACCCAGCGTCTGCGCGATACCCTGAAGCCCGAGGTTCAACGTTACGTTCAGCCGGGCACGCTCTACCAATGGGCGCGACAAAAGGAAGTGGCCTGGGAATCGATTCCTGTCCTGTCTTTGCTGGCCAAAGCCCTGCGCAGTCGCAGCCGCTGGAACCCGCTGGCGCCATTACCGGCTGTCGGCGGCAAGCCCGCCCTGCACGCGGTTGAACCGCAAGAGCAGCCCGTGTGGATGGATCTGGGTGAACGGGTCGGGCACACGCTGGTGTTGGGCACCACGCGCGTCGGTAAGACACGCCTGGCGGAACTGCTGATTACCCAGGACATCCGCCGGGGTGATGTGGTCATTGTCTTTGACCCCAAAGGGGATGCCGATCTGTTGCGTCGCATCTACGCCGAGGCAAAGCGCGCCGGTCGGCTGGAGGATTTTTATCTGTTCCATCTCGGCTTTCCGGAACTGTCGGCGCGTTACAACGCCATCGGGAACTTCTCCCGCATCACCGAGGTCGCGACCCGCATCGCCAATCAGCTGCCCAACGAGGGCAACTCTGCTGCCTTCAAGGAGTTCGCCTGGCGCTTCGTCAATATCATTGCGCGCGCCTTGGTGGCCCTGAAACGCCGACCGGACTACCAACAGATCCGCCGTTACATCAACGATATCGAACCCTTGTTTGTGGAGTATGCCGGCCATTGTGCCGACATGGCCGGCATCGATGCCTGGGCGTCCCTGGTTGAAGAGCGCGCGGCGGATATCAAAGAGCGCAACCTGCCCAATGCCCTGCGTGGCCGGTCGATGGAAGCCATCGCCTGCATGCGCTTGCTGCAGGAGAAGGCCATTTACGATCCCGTGCTGGACGGGCTGATTTCCGCGTTCAAATACGACAAGACCTATTTCGACAAGATCGTCAGCTCCGTCGGCCCGCTGATGGAAAAGCTGACCACCGGGACCATTGCCGGGCTGATCTCACCGGATTACCAGGATGAGCACGACGCCAGGCCGATCTTTGAGTGGATGGATGTGGTGCGTCGCAAAGGCATTGTCTACGTCGGACTCGATGCGCTGACGGACACCACGGTAGCCAGCGCCGTGGGCAATTCGATGTTTGCGGATCTGGTGTCCGTCGCGGGGCATATCTACAAGCACGGTGTCGCGGCTAAGGATACTGATACGCCAGACCCGGAAACCAAATCACGCTCGACCCCCACCATCTCACTGCATGCGGATGAGTTTAATGAGCTGATCGGTGATGAATTCGTGCCACTGCTGAACAAGGCAGGCGGGGCAGGCTTTCAGGTCACGGCCTATACCCAGACCTGGTCGGACGTGGAAGCGCGAATCGGCAGTCGGGCGAAAGCGGGGCAGGTGGCCGGTAACTTCAATACCCTGCTGATGCTGCGGGTGAAAGAGCTGGACACCGCCGCCATGCTGACCGAACAGTTACCGCGGGTTGAGGTCTTCACCCTGATGAGTGTCTCCGGCGTCGATGATTCGTCGGATCCCGGTTCCGGGGTCGACTTCAAATCCCGCAACGAAGACCGGATCAGTGTTTCGGAAGTGCCGATGCTGACTGCCGCCGATATGGTCACCTTGCCCAAAGGGCAGGCCTTCGCCCTGCTGGAAGGCGGCCAGCTCTGGAAAATCCGTATCCCGTTGCCGGACGACCGCGAGGATACGGCCATGCCTGATGACTTTGAGGCGATAGTCGAGGCCATGCGTCGCAGCTATATCACCAACGATCACTGGTACCGGGTCACCGATCACTGGTGGCACGCCGTCTCCGAGGCCGCGATCCGCACCTCAGACGCCGGTGAGCAGGCTTGAGCACGGTGGAGCCCCGTGATCCCCGACGGCCGGTTGCACAGCCGGGTACCGTGTCCCGGTTGCTGACGGGTATCGCCCAGTGCCTTAAATGGCTGTTTCTCTCCCTGATGTTCTCCATCCTGGTGGAGTGGATCGGCATGGTGTTCTGGTGGGAAGAGCAAGGACTTGGCCACAGTCGGCAGATGCTGGTGAATGAGCTTCAGTTCCTCGGCACCGACTTTCATCGCAGCTGGTTAACCGCCCAGCCGATGGTGTTCGCTAGTAACCTCTCGGATCGCATCTACCAGTTTGCCTTCGAGTGGACGGGCCTCGTGGATCTGATTCATTGGATCACACCAGTACCGTCCGCGGAGGAAACCGGTCTGAGACCGGTGCTGCACCGGTTTTACCGCCCCGTCGCCGACTATGTGCTGGCGGGTATGCAAATCACCCAGGTCTTTGCGGTACGACTCGCCATCCTGACGCTGGCCACGCCGGTATTTGGGCTGTTCACCCTGGTGGCGCTGGTGGATGGACTGGTGCGGCGCGACCTGCGGCGTTGGGGCGGCGGCAGGGAAAGTTCTTTCGTGTACCACTACGCCAAGAAAGCCGCCATACCGCTGATCATCATGGCCTGGGTGTTGTACCTGGCGCTGCCGTTCAGTTTGCACCCGTCCTGGATCATCCTGCCATTCGCGCTGGCGTTTGCCTTTGCCGTCACTATCACAGCCAGTACCTTTAAAAAGTACCTTTAATACAAAGTCATTGAACCAGTTGACTGTACCGTTACAGTCTGCTAGGCTGCATTTAAGCACTGTAAAGATACAGTCTGAGTGCTGCTTAGGAGGTAATCATGATCGCTCAAGCCGAACAGCTGCTGCAACGCGGTTCCAGTGTCACCAGTTCACTGCTGCCGGCGATTTTCAATATCTTCAGCCAGTGGCGCCTCACTGGTGCCCAGCAGATGACGCTATTGGGGCTCAGTAATGAGAAGACCCTTTACAACTGGAAGAGCCAACCCGAGAAGGCCAAGCTGACGCGAGACCTGTTGGAACGGGCCAGCTACATTTTGGGGATCTACAAGTCCCTGCAAATCCTGTTGCCTGATCAGGTGTTGGCTGACCAGTGGCTGGCCACACCTAACGACAACCCGCTGTTCAATGGCACGGCGCCGCTGGACCGGATACTTGCTGGTCAGGTGGTCGACCTGGCCGTGGTCAGGGATTTTCTCGATGCGGAGCGGGGTGGCTGGTGATTGCAATCGATACGCTACCCAGCAGCGAGGTCAATGAACCGGTCTATCGGGTCATACTGTCGCGCTACCCGCAGATCAACCTGTTTGAGCGCGTCTCCAACCCACAGGATTGGGAGGTGCTCTACGCTGTCGAGTCCCTGACGAATCCCAGGCTACGGGATGAAGTCGGTGATATTCGCCTGGTGCCGCCGGAAGACCGCGTCTATGGCGATGGTGCATCCTGGATCATGGCGGCCTTTACCCACCCGCCAGTCGATGGGCGAGGTGGTCGCTTCAACCGGGACTTCGGTATCTATTACTGCGCCGCCGATGAAGCGGTCGCCATCGCTGAATCGTCTTTCCACCGGGCGCGCTTCCTGCGGGAATCCCGAATCGACAAAACTACCCAGGAAATGCGCGTTATCCGCGCGCAGCTGGGGCAGACAACCCTTCACGATGTAAGGCACCTGGTTGGACATGCCATTTACCATCCCGATGACTACGGTGAAGCCCAGCAGCTCGGTTACGCGTTACGTGATGCCAAAAGTTTCGGCGTTCACTACCAAAGCGTGAGAGCGCAAGGGGAGTGCTACGGGGTGATGCGTGCTCGAGCGCTGTCCGATGCGATCCACTGGCGCTATCTGCGCTACCACTATGACCAAGGGACGATCGTTGACGTTGAATCCCTCGATGGCAGTGGCAGGAGGTGATGGCAATGTACAAAGAACTGCTGTGGATCTTCACCCAACTCCCGGACGATTACATCGTCCTTGATACCGAAACCACCGGACTCCCTGACGAAAACGGCCCGCCGGATATCGTGACACTCGGTATCACCGTGGTAAGAAATCGAGAGATAGCGGAATCCGTCGAATTTAAAACACGGCCACAAAAACACATTTCAGAAGAAGCACAAAGAATACACGGGATCACCAATGAACAGGCCGCTGAATTCGAATCCTTCGACGCCCAATGGAACCAGATTGCCGAATACCTGAAAGATCGGCTTATCGTCATTCACAACGCCAGTTTTGACTGGCCGATTATGCTGGATCACGTTGCCCGCTACGGTTTATCAATGCCGCCAATTCAAGGTGTATTTTGCAGTCAGAAAGCAGCCATTCCCTGGGCGCAGGCAATGAACCTGTCGTGCAGCCACAGAGGACCGTCGTTAGATACTCTGACAAAAGTATTGGATGTTGAAGATCTTAGAGCTAAGAGTGGTGGAATTCATGGGGCGGGGATTGACAGCCGGATGGCGGCTCGCGTTATAGATGTAATGATACGTTATGGAAGAATGGATGGGATCTCAACGTTGAATAATGATGTCTAAAACTAATTTAGTCCGCCCGAGTCGCGACGGAGATCAATTTCACTACCTCTGGGCTGCCCGACGCTGCCTAAAGCTACTCACTGCAGAAAGTGGTTTGATGGCCGTGAGCATCGAAGGTCCGTCGCCAGGTGAGCAGCCAGGCGCCGAGCCAGTCGACGCCGGTGAAGAGCTGATTGATATTGCGGAGTATTTCGAAAACGAGGATATCGGACAAGCACGGTTAGTCCGGTACATGCAGCTCAAGCACTCAACGCTGCATGCAAATGATCCGTGGACGGCGAGTGGGCTAGAAAAGACTATAAAGGGATTTGCGAAACGGTATGGAGAACTACAGAAGGCGTACACCCCAGCACACTTGGCAAGAAAACTGGAATTTTGGTTTGTCACGAATAGGCCGATCAGCACTAGTGTGCTTGAAGCTGTCACCGACGCTGCTGGAGAGGCGAATCCCCGTCATCCGACTGAGCTGAAGAAGCTGCAGAAATTTACAGGGCTTACGGGAAGCGAATTGGCAGCATTCTGCGATCTTCTCCACTTCGAAGATAGCCAAGACGGGTATTGGGATCAACGCAATATCCTGTTCCAGGAGGTCAGTGCTTATCTGCCTGATGGAGACGTTGATGCACCGACTCAATTGAAGGAACTTGTTACCCGCCGGGCTCTTTCTGAAGGAGAACAGAATCCAACGATAACGAAGATCGACGTCTTACGAGCGCTGAAAACTGACGAAAGCTTATTGTTCCCCGCTCAATGTCTTATCGAAAACTACGGAGAAGCCGTTTCACGCGAGCAAGAATTCGAAATCATCGGCCAAATTGTTAGCGCGACGGGTCCGATCGTCATCCACGCTCCCGGTGGTGTCGGTAAATCAGTCTTTGCAACTCAGATTGGCAGAACCCTTCCTGATGGCTCAGCTTGTATTCTTTATGACTGCTTTGGTAACGGGCAGTATCGAAATGCGACCGGCTATCGTCATAGACACAAAGATGCCCTTGTTCAAATCGCAAACGAACTAGCTGCAGATAGTCTGTGCCACCCTTTAATTCCGACGATACACGCAGATGCAGCGGCATATGTTCGAGCGTTTATTTATCGGTTGAGTCAAGCGGTGAAAATCCTGCGCTCGTCTAATCCGAAGGCCTACTTATGTATTGTAATAGACGCAGCGGATAACGCTCAGATGGCAGCGGAGGAAGTTGGAGAGGCTCGATCTTTCGTACGCGACCTCATCCGCGTGAGTATTCCCGAAGGGGTTCGCCTCGTCTTTCTATGTCGCTCGCATCGTCAAGACCTTCTTGATCCACCGATCAATACGATACCAATTGAACTAAACCCATTCAGCCGTGATGAGACGACAGTTCTTCTACGGGAGACATTTCCCGAAGCAAATGAACACGATATCGATGAATTCCATCGCTTAAGCTCACACAATCCACGCGTCCAAGCCCTGGCCTTGTCTCGAAAGTTGCCATTGCAGGAAACATTACGACTTCTCGGCCCCAATCCTACAAGCGTAGAAGATACAATTTCGGACTTATTGGATAAAGCCATCGCGAATCTCAAGGATGCTTCCGGACCGATTGAGAAGGGACGCGTTGAGAAAATCTGCGCAGGACTGGCGGCGCTGAGGCCATTAATTCCAATCCGCATCCTTTCGGCAATGTCCGGAGTCGAGCAAGAAGCCATCAAAAGCTTTGCCTTTGATATTGGCCGACCTCTTCTCGTAGCTGGAGAGACCATTCAGTTCCTGGATGAGCCTACCGAAACGTGGTTTCGTGATAAGTTCAAGCCTTCTGCGCAAGGGATGGCGGGCTTCATTGCCAGCCTAAAGCCTTTAGCAAATGGAAGTGCATATGTAGCATCCATGCTACCTCAACTGATGCTGGAAGCTGGACAGTTCTCTGAACTGGTAGAGCTGGCGCTGTCTTCATCTGCTCTTCCAACAGGAAGCCCCCTTGAAAAGCGCGATGTCGAATTGCAACGACTCCAATTTGCGCTGAAAGCGGGGCTTCGATCCCAACGCTATCTTGAGGCAACCAAGCTAGCCCTGAAAGCAGGTGGAGAAACGGCTGGTGATGAACGACAACGTAAACTGCTTCAAAATAACACCGACCTCGCCTCAGATTTTCTTGAGCTTGACCTCATTCAAGAAATTGTTTCCCGCCGCACATTCGGCTCCGGATGGATCGGCTCTCATCATGCATACGAGGCTGCACTTCTTTCAGGTCGAAAGGAGCTAGCGGGAGACGCTCGCAGTCGATTGCGTATGGCCTACGAATGGCTAAGAAACTGGGCACGCTTGACGCCAGAAGAGCGCGAAAACGAACTTGTTTCCGATCAGGATATAGTTGAGCTTACCCTCGCGCACCTGAATATTCACGGCCCGACAGATGCAGCTGAGAGCTTGAAACGCTGGAAACCACGGGAAATCTCATACAGAGTTGGTCGGCTTGTAACTCGACGTCTGATTGACCATGGACGTTGGTCAGATGTTGAGGCAATCGCTCGCGCTGCCGGAAACAATTCTTGTTTAATCCTTGCGGTCGCCGCTGAATTGCGTGAGGTTCATAAAACGCCTCCTGACAAAATTACCAAAAAAGTGCTGCGCCAACTTTCCACAGGCCGCATCAAACTTAGCAATCGCAATGGGTGGGATGACGGAGAGCCAGCAATTGACGCCGTGACGGCAGTAGTTGAAGCCGCATTGAAGAATAACCTATGTACCCACAACGACGCAGTTACGATACTGAACCATTATTTGCCCCCGGACCCACCCCGAGAATTCGCGTCACGGCTATCAAAAGCTCGACAACCTCTTCTGCGCGCTTATTGCTTGCGGGCCGCTCTCGAAGGAACGACAATCGAGTTGATCGATGTTGCCCATTCCGAGTTGAAAAAGGAGCTTGAAAAGGCTGACAAACACTCAGCATCTCGAGATCTTCAGGAATTCCAAGAGGATATTGGTGCGCTACTCCCATGGCACAAGCTCTGGGCGTCAGTGTTACTTGGACAGGCGAAGAAAAAAGACGTTACGACCGAAATAGAGAAAGTGGCCGCCGCGTCTAGAAAAGCCGATCGCTTCCGATACAGCGAAGAGTCTCACACCTCGAATGAGATTGCCCTACTCTGGATGGATATCCTGCACCACTCTGAATCCACGAATGAAGAGTCGTTGGCGGCATTCAACCAATGGAAAGAGCAGCTTAAAAGGCCATTGTTCACCCCAATACTCAACGCGCTCTGTCGGTTGTGCGCACAGCGGGACGAAACGAAGCCTGCTTCACTGGCCTATGCAACAGAATCCTACACGCTAAATAAAGAAGAGCGTTCGGAGGCGGAAAGCACATCCGACGGGTATCTAGAGGTGGCGCGCGCAATTCTCACCACAAGCAAATCAGACGCAAAGGCCTATTTCAATGAAGCGGTGAAAGTTGCAGGAAAAATAGGCGAGGAAAATCTGGCTCGATGGGATGCCATGCTTGATCTTGCCGATCGTGCTGCATGCATTGACCGGCCATCTCCCAAAGTCGCCTATCAATTCGCGCGTTGCGCCGAGCTGACCTACCACTTTGTTGTGCGGGACAAGCATTTCCCCTGGGATAGCACCATTAACGCCTTATGCGGATTATGTCCGTCTTCCGCTGTCACCATCTTAAGCCGATGGCGAGACCGTAGTTTCGGATGGCACGAAAGGTTATTGCCAGTTGCGATCAGCAATTTAATCGACTGGGATGTCGTTGACCCTCGCGATGCTCTGCCGTTGATCGGTTTCCGAGCGCAGTGGGACTATGCCGAGCTACTTGAGCCGGTACTGGCAAATTCGAGTGAAGCACAAGAGAAGGCTTTAGCGAGCTGCATTCTCTATCGCTATGCCCAGTTCTCCAACCTCACTTCGTCAGAACTAAGAAGGCTTCAACAGGTGACGTCAAACCATGGCGTAATATTGGAAAACCTGGCCGATACAATTGTATCGTCTGAACGGGAGGAATCAACACGGACAAAGACTTCTCAACAGCAGTCACCATTCCTGACTGATAATGAACACAAGATCCCCTCATGGGATGATATCTTCGCAAACAAGGATATGGAGACAACAAGCGGCCTCACTCAAGCTTACCTTGCCTTCAAACAAACCGAGGCGCCTTGGCGTCATGAAGATTTCTTCACAGAGGCGATGCGTCGCATTCCTGTTGGTGCGGAACCCGGCTTTATTGGAGCCGTCGCAGATACAACTGAACTCAGCCTATACAGCTTTAGAACCTTTCTGGAGAGAGTACCAGAGAATTGGAAGGGACGACCAGCCATATCTCACGCCATAGCAAGTGCTCTAAAAGTTATCTGCCGCCGATATTGCATGGATGTGAGGAAAAATCGGTATTACGAAGTCATGCCTTTTGAAGTGGCGTGTTCGCTGGCGGATGTAAGCCAATCCGAAATTATCGATGTTGTGCTGGCCGCAACTGGTGAAATACCCGATCTAATCGAAACAGGACAACTGTTTTCTCTTGTCGGGCTTCTCGCGATCAAGCTATCGAGCGACGAGGCCGTGAGCGCATTGGCATACGGACTGGATCTGTTCAGCACTGCCTTGGAAGAAAATGATGGTGATGGGCCCTGGAGCGACGCATTTTCTCCACCCGTCGATCCTCGGGAAGCTATTGCTGGCTATATCTGGTCCGCATTGGCCGCACCGGAAGCTGTATTGCGCTGGGAGGCAGCGCATGTCGTTCTCGAACTTTTCCGTCTCGGCAGAGAGGATGTTACTGATTATTTGATGAGGATGGCCAATACTAAGAATGGTGGTCCATTTGTCGATGCACGGCTACCGTTTTATAGTCTTCATGCACATCAATGGCTACTCATTGGCTTGGCCAGAGCGACATTGGAAGCGCCGGGGTCGGTCGTACCCTACGCCAACCAGCTTGCCGACTGGGCACTGAAAGGCCAGCCCCATGTATTGATACGACAATTCGCCGCGCGCGCAGCACTTCAACTTATAGAAAGCGGCCATCTGGCTGATGAAGACGGACTTTCGGATCGTTTGAAGTGTGTCAACAAATCGCCGCTGCCCATTGTCGATTCCACAAACCATGAACGAAAAATTTTGCATAAGCACGATAAAAATGCCGAAACAAATGAAGATCAGTTCTATTTTGGTATAGACATTGGTCCTTACTGGTATGCGCCGCTCGCCCGGGTGTTTTCCTTATCCCAGGGTGACATTGAGGCGGAAGCCCTGAAGATCATACGGCACGATTTTGGCTTTAGCGCGAAAGGCCGCTGGGACGACGACGAACGGGCTCGACGTAGACTATACGATGATAACCGCTCCTATCCATATAAAGGTGACTATCCTCGGACCGACAATCTTCATTTTTACCATTGCTACCACGCAATGATGATTGTCGCGGGACGATTATTAGTGACTATGCCGACACATCGAAACCCGGATTACGGCGATGACGATGAGTTCACAGAATGGTTATCGGGTCACGGCCTCACGCACCAGAGTGGCCGTTGGCTCTGGGATCGGCGTGATCCAGAACCACTCACAAAGGGCGCGTGGTTATGTCGCGACAAAGAACATCCTGACCACTGGCACATAACGGATGGCGATTTTGACGATGCGCTTCGAACGCAAGACTGCCTTAACTTGTGGGGACACTGGACGGAAGCGGATGAAAAACGAGAACAATCTATGTCCATCTACAGTGCCTTGGTTACACCAGAAAAATCGGAAGCGCTTCTGCGTGCTCTGTCCACTACCAAGGATCTCCATGACTATGCAATACCGAGCGCCGGCAGTGATATGGAGATTGATACATCTGGTTTCGAACTGGAGGGGTGGGTCTTCGATCAGAGCAGAGATAGAGGGCTGGACAAATATGACCGTTGGTCGGGAGGAATTACTTTACCACCGCCACGACCGGCAGAATTCATCATTGAACAAATGAAACTTGAGAGCGACTCGGACCTTCGCATCTGGATAAATCAAACTACATCGCCGGTCATGGAGAGCCAGATCTGGGGCTACTACGACGAGGCGAAACGTCATGAAAGCACAAATCCGAACAGGGGCAGCCGGAACGTGTCAACCTGTTTTGGACACTCACTGAGGAATTAACTCACTTTTGAGCTTGACGGCGGTGAGGGTCGGGAAATTGACCTGCGAGCAGACGCCGGCATCGAGTTGTTCCGGGGTAACCGGA
>Ga0209404_10000010_pt1 | contig 212099 bp, 191 predicted proteins | sample TroAtlMetagenome_2_FD_187447 | JGI IMG/M metagenome (GOLD analysis project Ga0209404, IMG submission 187447) | Marine eukaryotic phytoplankton communities from Atlantic Ocean - Tropical Atlantic ANT8 Metagenome (SPAdes) (version 2) | ecosystem: Environmental > Aquatic > Marine > Oceanic...
TGTGGCTGTAGCCCTTGCCCAGCTCGGCAACCAGCGCAGCGATGTTTTCCGGCAGCTGATGTGCGTAGGCGGCGTTGTCAGCCAGCAGCACCTTGCTCACGCCAGCGGCCTTGGCCGCGGCGTCGGCAACGGCGGAGCAGCCTTCACCGGCAACCAGTACGTCGATGTCGCCACCGATGGCCTGGGCAGCCGCCAGGGTGTTCAGGGTGGCTGCGTTCAGCTCGGCGTTGTTGTGTTCAGCAATAACCAAAATCGTCATTTAGATCACCTTGGCTTCGTTCTTGAGTTTGTCGACCAGTTCGTCGACGCTCTTGACCTTGATGCCGGCGCTGCGTGCGGCCGGTGCTTCAACCTTCAGGGTGGTCACGGTGGAGCTGGTGCTGACGCCCAGGTCTTCCGGCTTGAGGGTTTCCAGCGGCTTCTTCTTGGCCTTCATGATGTTCGGCAGCGACGCGTAGCGTGGCTCGTTCAGGCGCAGGTCGGTGGTCACGATGGCCGGCAGCTTCAACGCAACGGTCTGCAGGCCGCCGTCGATTTCACGGGTAACCTTGACCTTGTCGCCATCAACCGCGACTTCAGAAGCAAAGGTGCCCTGGGCGTAACCGCTCAGTGCCGCCAGCATCTGGCCAGTCTGGTTGTTGTCGGAATCGATGGCCTGCTTGCCGAGGATGACCAGCTGTGGCTGTTCCTTGTCGACAACGCCCTTGAGCAGCTTGGCGATGGCCAGCGAGCTCAGCTCTTCGGCAGACTCGACCAGCACGGCGCGGTCGGCGCCCAGCGCCAGTGCGGTGCGCAGCTGCTCCTGGGCAGCAGTCGGGCCGACGGTGACGGCGATGATCTCAGTCGCGACGCCTTTTTCTTTCAGGCGTACGGCTTCTTCCACGGCGATTTCGCAGAAGGGGTTCATCGACATTTTGACGTTGGCGAGATCGACGCCGGAGTTGTCCGCCTTGACGCGAACCTTGACGTTGTAATCAACGACTCGCTTAACCGCTACAAGTACCTTCATGATTGCCTCATTTTCGGATGGACCAAAACAAAAACCCGCAAAACATGACTAAAAAGTCCATTTTATTCACATTCAGACTAAAGCGGGCCCGTCATTCAAAAGCCCTTTATCATGACGGTCAGCTCACAGACGGTCAATACTTGCAACCCGACCATAGACGCAAGAGCGAGACAAAACGCCATCTTTGGATTGGAGCCGAAACAACGGGCTGTTATACTTCGCGGCTAATCGATCATGGAAGATCATACGAAAATCGATACTTGTGACCGGCCTAGAGTTAGGAGATACATAGTGGAACGCGAATTCATGGAGTTTGACGTTGTCATCGTAGGTGCTGGCCCATCCGGCCTGGCAGCTGCATGTCGAATCAAAAAGCAGGCAGCTGAATCCGGCCAGGAAGTCAGCGTTTGCGTCGTAGAAAAAGGCTCCGAAGTTGGCGCCCACATCCTCTCTGGCGCCGTGTTTGAACCCCGCGCACTGGAAGAGCTGTTCCCTGACTGGAAAGAACTTGGCGCCCCGCTGAACACACCGGTTACTCGTGATGACATTTACATGCTCACCAGTGCCGAAAAAGGCAGCAAGATTCCCGACCTTTTTGTGCCCAAGACCATGCACAACGAAGGCAACTACATTATTTCCCTCGGCAACCTCTGCCGCTGGCTGGCCGAGCAAGCCGAAGCTCTTGAAGTTGAAGTTTATCCCGGCTTCGCTGCACAGGAAGCGCTGATCGACGAGAACGGCGTGGTTCGCGGCATTCTGACCGGCGACCTGGGTGTTGACCGCGAAGGCAACCCGAAGGAAGGCTTCTACACCCCCGGCATGGAACTGCGTGCCAAGTACACGCTGTTTGCCGAAGGTTGCCGCGGCCACATCGGCAAGCAACTGATCAAGCGCTTCAATCTGGATTCAGAAGCCGACGCCCAGCATTACGGTATCGGCATCAAGGAAATCTGGGACATCGACCCCGCCAAGCACGAGCAAGGCCTGGTAGTTCACACTGCCGGCTGGCCGCTGGACATTGTGGGTACCGAGAACACCGGCGGTTCGTTCCTGTACCACATCGAGAACAACCAGGTGGTTGTGGGTCTGATCATTGACCTGTCCTACGCCAACCCGCACCTGTCGCCCTTCGACGAGTTCCAGCGTTACAAGCACCACCCGGTAATCAAACAGTACCTGGAAGGCGGCAAGCGTGTTTCTTACGGTGCTCGTGCTATCTGTAAAGGCGGCCTGAACTCGCTGCCGAAGATGGTTTTCCCGGGCGGCGCACTGATCGGCTGTGATCTGGGCACGCTGAACTTCGCCAAAATCAAGGGCAGCCACACCGCCATGAAATCCGGCATGCTGGCAGCTGACGCGGTTGTAGAGGCGCTGAAAGCCGGCCGTGAAGGCGGCGATGAGCTGACCGGCTACGTCGATGGCTTCAAGGCCAGCTGGCTGTATGACGAACTGTTTGCTTCCCGCAACTTCGGGCCGGCGATTCACAAGTTTGGCCCGTTGATGGGCGGTGCGTTCAACTACATCGATCAGAACTGGTTCGGTGGCAAGATCCCGCTGACCCTGCACGACACCAAGCCGGATTACGCCTGCATGAAAAAGGCGGCCGACGCGCAGAAGATCGATTATCCCAAGCCTGATGGGGTTATCAGCTTCGACAAGCTGTCTTCGGTGTTTATCTCCAACACCAACCACGAAGAAGATCAGCCGGTTCACCTGACGCTGAAAGATCCAAGCATCCCGCTGGAGAAGAACCTGCCGCTGTACGACGAGCCTGCGCAGCGCTACTGCCCGGCCGGCGTTTACGAGATCGTGACCGAAGACAACGGCGACAAGCGCTTCCAGATCAATGCGCAGAACTGCGTGCATTGCAAAACCTGTGACATCAAGGACCCCTCCCAGAACATCAACTGGGTGGCCCCTGAAGGCACCGGCGGCCCGAACTACCCGAACATGTAACGCGCCTGCGCGTTACAGCGGTACGCTTCAAGCTGCAAGCGACAAGAAAAACCCGGCCTCTGTGCCGGGTTTTTTGTTCGTATCTCACCAGAGGCTGCAAACACCCAAACAAGCGCCCCTGCGCCATTGCTGACGCCTGAAGCAAGCAAGGCAGCCCAACTGAATAACTAACGGTTACCTGGTAGTCAGTCTTCACCGTGCAGCATGCGGTATACCTCGCCCGCATCCAGCTCATTCAGCTCCTCACTCTCGATCGGTCCTTCCCAATGGTTATGCGGCGGGTCAAGCTCTGGTAACGGCAGGTGCGGCAAGTTGTTTTCGCCGGGATGATGCTGATCAAAGGACATGGGCTGGCTCCTGACTAAATCACCAAGGGGTTATTTTCAGTCAAGCAGAGCCTACCGTGGTGTCCAGCCGAGAGGATGAGCGATCAAGCCGCTCAACGCTCGCGCTTACAGCCAGCTCCAGGAAAATCCGGTATAGACGCCAAAGCTCTCGCCCGGCGTCAGCCGTGCAGCCTCCACGCCGTTGTCGTTGTAACCCGGCGTAACCGTGGCGGCGTAGCGCTCGTCTGTCAGGTTGCGCAGCTCAAGCCATGCCTGCCAGTCTTGCCGCGGCGCCTCGTACCCCAGGATCGCACCAAAGGTCGTGTAGTCATCGGCGTACCAAGAATTGGCGTAATCCACCGGCACCCTGGAAGCATGCTCTACGTTCAGCCCGACATAGACACCTGCCGGATGCTGATAGCGCAGCTCACCCTGATAATAGTGTCTCGGCAGCCCTGGCAGACGGTTACCGCCAAAGGTATCGTCATCGCGATAATGGAAGTCGCTAAAGGTGTACGCCTGACGCAGCGCCAGCGCCCCCAGATCGCCGCCTTCCCAGAGCTGACTGGTTAGCCCGACTTCGAGCCCTTGATGCACGGTCGGACTGGCATTGGATTCGGCGAAAATGTTGGGTTCTATCTCAATGGTCAGCAACTCATGCCGAACCTGTGCGTAGTAGTACGCCAGATCCCAGAGACCAATCAGCGAGTCACCGCGTGCACCAACCTCAAAGGTGGTAGCGGTTTGGTTATCCAGGCTGACCGGGGCACTTTGACGATTGCTCCAGGGCTGATTGCTGACCGGGAAGCGCGTGGGCGAACCCCATATCATTGACCACGGGTGCGGCGGCTCCACCGAGCGCGACAGATTACCGTAAACCTGCATACCGGAATCCAGCCGATAACGCAGCCCCAAGCGCGGCGCGTAATCCCAGGTGCCTTCGTTGAGCTTCTCTCCTGCATCCGGCCAGGTCACCTCGACCTCGCGCTCGGTGTAAATCAACGCCAGACCACTGGTCAGCCACAGGTTCTGCGCCAGTTCCAGCTCGTTGCTGACATGCAGTACGTTGTCTGAGCCCTGATGCACGTATTTGCGCATCAACGTGCCTGCCGGATAAAGGGTGCCATTGGCGTTCAGCGGCTGGTAGGCGGTCTCCTTGGCATCGCTGCTTGGCAGATTGGTGGTGGTGCGCCAGCCAAGCGTCGTGTTCGAATTCAGCCCAAACAGCTGATGCTCACGATGGTAATTCAGGGTCGCGCTGACATCGCTGTAATCCACCCGTATGCGGTAAGGGCTCTCCATCAGATCCATCGGGTAATGGTGATAGACCAGCCCCATTTCCAGCGTGCTGACATCGTCCAGGCGCAGCGTGGTCTTGTTCGCCAACCAGGTACTGCCCGGCTGCTCGCGTTTTGCGTCGCGGGCGATGTTGGCGGCGCTGGCCTGGGTCGGATCATCGTCGATCTGCGACTGGGTCAGGCGGCCAGGCGACTGGTGTTCGGTCTCGCGGTAACGCAGGAAGAAGCGGGTTTCCAGATCGGGGCTCAACTGCAAGCCCAGGTTGGCAACCACCCCCTTGCCACTGCCGGCGGCGTGATCCTGCTGGCCGTCGTAGTGCAGATCGGTGACACCGACGTAGTAGTCAAGGTTGTCGATGACTTGGCCTGAGGCGATGTGACGCTTGAGATAGCCGTCGCTGCCCGCCTCCATACGCAACTGCAGACGCGGCGCATCAAAACCGCTACGGGTGATGTAGTCGACGGCACCGCCCAGTGCCAGCGAACCCCGGTCGAAGCCGTTGGCGCCGCGCAGCACCTCGGCACGACTGAGCCATAACGGCTCCAGTAGCTCATAGGGCGTGCCCCCTGAGCCGGTCAGCGGCAGACCGTCAAGCATGATGTGGTTGCCGGAGGCATGCGCGCCGGGGCCGCGATTGATGCCCGACCCACGGATGCTGATTTTAACCCCTTCGTTGCCAGGTGACTGAGCATACACACCGGGCTGATACGCCAGCACATCAGCCACACCGGCCACCCGCCCCTGCGCTACCTGCTGCATATCAATCAGGTTGGTGCCGCCGGGCACGTCATGCAGCTGCTCTCGAGCCTGCGCTACCGCATCCAGTTTCTCGCCAGAGATAGTCATGGCCTCGAGCTGCACCGCCTCTTGCGCCTGCGCAGGCGAGGCAAGCAAACATGCCAGACACAGCGGCGCCAGACGGTTGGGGGGGCTTAACGGATGGGGCATGCAGTGACTCCAGCAGCGGATAAATAGAATCGGCGCATTTTACTGCTTTACCCGGACCCGACAACCGGTGCTTGGCCTTGCAGTCTGTCCGATGCCTGGCTGACGCTGCTGTATCCGTGCACAGCGGTGCAGCCAGCCAGGCCATATTCGTTTGGTAATTCACTGGAGTGGCGAATCAAGCCTCAGCGCCTTAACACCGATAGAAACGCGAAATCGAGATGAAAAGACTGAGATAACGTAAACGCGGCTAAAGCAGCGACGCTTCCTCGCGCAGGGGGATCACATCCACTGCCACGCTGAGCACGTGATCGCCACCGCCGGTCATCACGCCCTTGAGGGGCGTCACATCGGCAAAGTCGCGGCCCCAGCCAAGCACAATGTAACGCTCGTCTGGCATGCAGCCGTTGGTGGGGTCTATTTCCAGCCAGCCCCAGCCCGGAATGAACACCGCAGCCCAGGCGTGGGTGGCATCGGCACCCAGCAGCTTCACTTCACCGGGCGGTGGCAAGGTTTCCATATAGCCACTGATGTAGCGCGCCGCCAAGCCAAGGGAGCGCAGGCAGCCAATAATCAAGTGGGCAAAGTCCTGGCAAACCCCGCGCTTACTGGCGAGCACATCAGCCAGGGGCGTAGCGACCGTCGTGAACTCGGGGTCGTAGATAAACTCGTTGAAGATTTTGCTGTTCAGTTGCAGCACCGCATCAACCAGGTTGCGCCCCGGCGTGAAGCAATCGCGCGCGTACTCCGCGAGTCGGCTGTGCTGAAAGATGAACGGCGAGCTGAGCACATACAAACGTGCTTCCAGACAGTCGCGGTTGGTTTTGCGTGGGTCCTGCTGCAACTCCCCAGCAGCAGCCTCCCAACCAATACTGCTGAAGAAATCGGCAGCCAGCCGCGGGCGCGTGATCACATTGCTGCTGACGGTTACATCTAGGCTGTCGTGCAAAGACTCAATGGAGAAATACACCACCCGGTTGCCGAAAAAGTCCGTGCGCTCACGCAGGCGGTCCGGTGTCGGTGATATCACCAGTTGGGTCTCGGTACAGTTCTGCCACGGCAGGTTACGCGGCAGAATACGCGCCTCGTTGTGGCTCAGCGTGACCGCGCCGCTGTATTCGTAATGGGTAGTATGGCGTAGCTGGTATTTCATCACGGCCTCGGTCAGGGTTGCCCACTGAAATGCATGCTTACCAGCTGACGCGGTGCTTCAACGTGGCTGAAATGACTGTGCGAGAGCGCGTTCGACAACTCGGACATGGGTTCGATCAATTGATCCAGCAGATTGCTCAGCGCCTCTCTGGCATCGGCAGAGCCTTCCAGATCGGTCAGCGTCGCAATATCGACCAGATGCAGTGTGCTGGTTGCCTGTATCACCAGGCGCTGCTCGGTATTGCGGTAAGGGGAGCTGCCGGGTGACGGCAGTTTGGCAATCTGCCTGTCCAGACGCTTGAGCATGTAACCAATCGAGCGCGGATTGGTTTCATCAAACAGCAGCAGATCGAGAATCGCCAGCGGGTGCAACTGCGAGCGATAACGACGGCGGTACACGGTGAGATTGTCAGTGGTAGCCAACACCACCTCCCACAGAGGAATGCCTGGCTCCTCGGCGGTCAGCAACGCCAATTTGAGCAACTCCAGCGAGCCCAGCAGGCGTTCGATGAAACGGCCAATATCAAGAAAACGCCAGCCATAATGATGCGGCATGGTCTCGTTGCACAGGCCAAAGAACGCCGCCAGATCGAGCACCATTGCCTCCAGGTGCCGCTGCCCCACTACCACCCCGCGGGTTCTAGACATGCTGTTGAACTGCTGTCGCAGGCTATTGATAGCGCGCCAGGTGTCGTCGCCAAGGTGATCACGCACCGCGCGGCTATTACGCACAAAATGGCCAAACAATACCGGCAAGCCTTCCGGCAGGTCATCGGAAAACATCTGCAACAGGCGATCGCGGGTGAGTATGTATTCACGGGAAACGCGCCCGGCAGCGACCGGTGCCTCGGGGGTTTTTATTTCCTCATCCAGTGGTATTTCCAGCGCGCGCAGCAGGTCGGGCATCAAGGTAGAGCCGCCTTCCTGCCGTTCATCCTGCAGCAACCTGGCAAGTGATTCGCGCAGCAGCCTGCCCCGGGTATCCAGTCGCTCGCCGTAACGCCCCAGCCAGAACAGGCTTTCTGCCACTCGGCACGGCAGGTCCTTGCCATCGCGGGTCACCACGATGGGGCCCTGCGCCTGACGCAACAGGCTGATATGCGGCTGCGGCACTGGCGCCAGCACCCAGACGTCCTTTACCAGGCGGCTCTTCATCAGGGGGGCGCCCGCCTCACCCTGCCACGCCAAGCCGCCGGGCATGACGCGGTAGTTGCGTTCATTCACCGGCTTGAGCAGGTCATCCGGCTCGACCAGGCTGAAGAACCGCAGGGTAGTCTGTTGGCGCTCCAGGCTCCGGGTCTGAGTATTGAAACCCGGCGTTACACCGCCAGCGATCTGCCGCTGCGCAGTAAACAGATAGGGATGGTGACGCAGCTGGGTGCGCAGATCGCGCAACGCATCCAAGCCCATCTGGTCTGCACGATAGAGCTTGCCTGGACGGCTAATATCACGCAGGACCCACTCATCCAGCTCATCGTCCACCTGCGACAAGCTGTCAGCAGAACCGCACCAGAGCGTTTCGCGGCACGGCAGCAGCAGCTCTTCGCCCAGCAGTGCACGGCACAGGTCGGGCAGAAAGGCTGACAGCCCAGGATGTTCAAGAATGCCGGCGCCCAGCGCATTGGCGATATGGACATTGCCACAGCGCGCCGCCTGCAGCAGGCCAGGCACGCCCAGTAGCGAATCGGGCCTTAGCTCAAGCGGGTCACACCAGGGGTCGTTGATCTGGCGCAGAATCACATCGACCTGGGTCAGGCCGCCCAAGGTGCGCATGGCAACCTGGCCGTCACGCACCACCAGATCATCGCCTTCGACCAACGAGAAGTTCATGTAGTTGGCCAGCCAGGCATGCTCGAAGTAACCGGGGCTGCCGGGGCCAGGCGACAGCAGTACGATATTGGGCTGCTCACGCTGGGTCTTGGCCAGACTGGCCAGACAGCGGTGCTGCGCCTGTAAAAAGCCGGCTAGGCGCTTGATCGGGGCATCGCGGTAGATACTGGGCAAGGCGCGCGCCAGCGTAATGCGATTTTCCAGCGCGTAACCCACCCCTGCCGGCGACTGCGTCCAGTCACTCAGCACCTGCCAGCCCCCGCGCTCATCGCGGATGACATCGGTGCCGTGGAAGATCAATAGCGGGCGATCAACCTGCTGCGGATCATCGGCAGCGGAGAACAGAAAACCAGGGTGAGTAAAAATCAGCTCGGGGGGCAGCAGACCCTCCTGAAAAACCCGTCGCGCGCCGTACAGGTCGTCCAGCAGGTGTTCCAGCAGGCGGCTGCGCTGGCGCAGCCCAGCCTCCAGTGTTTCCCACTCCTCGGTACTGATGACCCAGGGCACGCAATCAAGCTGCCAGGAGCGCAGCTGGCCCGGGTCGTCTTCATACGGATTGAAGGTGACGCCATTCTCGTGCAGCAGGTTCTGAACTTCTTCACTGCGGCTGACCAGAGTATCGGTGCCCAACCTGGCAATATCGTCCAGCAGGCCCTGCCAATGGGCGCGCGGCTGCTGATCGGCATCCAGGAGCTCGTCATGGCCGGTATGACCGGGATAGTCCCCCAGCAGCGTTTTAAGCGGGGAGACGGCGTTACCTGCCTGTTGCATGCAAAGCTTCCTGAAGGCCGCCGACATCAACGGCCCAGCACTATTGGGTTTAGTCAGCCATTATAAACCACGGCTGGCTACTGCGGCACGCCGCAAATCCAGGGTATGCGGATATTCCTGTCCCGCGGCCTGGCGCACATCGGCCATCGAGCCTTGCGTATGGCCATAATCCCAGAAACGAGTCATGCGCCGCGCCTCGGCTTCGTTCGCGTTGACCGGGAAGGTTTCGTAACCACGCCCACCAGGATGCACTACGTGATAGGTACAACCGCCAACCGAGCGCTGATTCCAGTTATCCACCAGATCAAATACCAGCGGCGCTTGAATGGTGATCATCGGGTGCAGCGCCGAGGGTGGCTGCCAGGCTCTGAAACGCACCGCCGCAACGGCTTCGCCGCTGACACCCGTGGGTTGCAGCGGTACCTTGTAACCGTTGCAGGTCAGGGTGTACCGCGCGGCGTTGAAATCCCTTACCTTGACTTCCATACGCTCGACAGACGAATCAACGTAGCGAGCGGTACCGCCGCCGCTCACCTCCTCGCCCAGCACGTGCCAGGGCTCTATCGCCTGACGCAACTCGATTCGTACATCGCCATACTGCACCTCGCCCGCGTGCGGGAAGCGGAACTCCAGGAAAGGCGCAAACCATTCATCTTTGAAGGCAAAACCATGCGCACGCAGATCTGCCAGCACATCGCAGAGATCGCGCCAGATATAGTGCGGCATCATCCACTTATCATGCAGTGCGGTTCCCCAGCGCGCCAACGGCTGGCGGTATGGCTCGGCGTAGAAGCGCGCGACCAGCGCGCGGATCAGCAACTGCTGCATGAGGCTCATGCGCGCATGCGGTGGCATCTCAAAGCCGCGCAGTTCCAGTAAGCCCAAACGTCCGGTGGCACTGTCTGGCGAGTACATCTTGTCGACGCAGAACTCAGCGCGGTGGGTATTGCCAGTAATGTCGGTCAGTAGGTTACGCACCAGCCGATCCACCAGCCAGGGCTGGGGTACTTCACCGGTGGGCATCTGCGCCAGGGCAATTTCCAATTCGTACAGCGCCTCGTGGCGCGCCTCATCAATCCGCGGCGCCTGACTGGTCGGGCCCAGGAACATGCCGGAGAACAGGTAGGACAGACTCGGATGGTGCTGCCAGAAGGTCAACATACTGGCTAGCAGATCCGGGCGGCGCAGGAAGGGCGACTCCGACGGGGTGCGGCCACCCAGGGTCACGTGGTTTCCGCCGCCGGTTCCGGTGTGCCGGCCATCGAGCATGAACTTCTCGGTGCCCAGACGTGTTAACCGCGCCTCTTCGTACAGAATCTCGGTGTTTTTCACCAAATCGGGCCAGTTGCCTGCGGGCATCACGTTGACCTCGATTACCCCCGGGTCCGGCGTGATCATGAACTTTTCGATACGCGTGTCCGACGGTGGCGCATACCCTTCAATGCACAGCGGCATCTTCAGCTCGGCAGCGGTTTGCTCCAGGGTGGCCAGTAACGATAGATAGCTCTCCAGCTGGGTCAATGGCGGCATGAAGACAAACAGCTTGCCATCGCGCGGCTCAATGCACAGCGCCGTGCCTATGATGCCCTCCTCCTGCAGCGTCGGAATCTGCTCCTGCCATTCCTGGCCGGCGGCCATGTGATGGCTGCCCTGCCCGACGCCGGCCTTTGGCTGCTGGGAGGCGCTGTATAATCGCGCCACCTCACCATGGATGTCGGTTAGCTCCGTGGCCGGTTCAAAAAGCGAGGCAGCTTGCGGCTCTTCACGCTTCTTCTCCGGCAATGCCGATAGGGGCAGTCGCAAGCCCATTGGCGAATCGCCCGGTATCAGATACAGATGCTCGCGGCGCAGCGGCCATTCGCCGGTCTGCCAGACATTCTTCGCCTTGCCAGCCGCCAATGGCAGCGCGAAACCGGTGACTTCATCTAGACCGCGCTCCAGCAGGCGAGCCAGACGCCGCCGGGTTTCATCGTCTTTCAGGTCCGCTTTAAGCAGATCGACGTCCGTCGGTGAGGTTTGCTCAATCCACAGGTAGTAGTAAGCATCTTCGTAGCACGGGATCAGGTACTGCGCAGACAGGCCCAGTCGCTTGACCAGGGTCTCAGCGAACAGCTGCGCCTCGGCGTCACCGTACCCATAGTCCTTTTCCATATCGGCCAGCCACTGATCGTCCTGCCACATCGGCTTGCCGTCCCGACGCCAATAGCAGGCCAGCGCCCAGCGTGGTAGTGGCTCACCCGGATACCACTTGCCCTGCTGATAATGAATCAGCGAACGCGGTGCATAGTGCGGCCGCAGGCGTCGTAATAGCGCTTCGGAAAGCCCCCTTTTGGTCGGCCCCTGCGCGGCGATGGTCCATTCTGGTGCATCCATGTCGTCGATCGAGACGAAGGTGGGCTCGCCACCCATGGTCAAACGCACATCCAGCTCGTCCAAACGCGCATCCACGATGGCGCCGAGCGAATTGATTTGCTGCCACTGATCGTCGCTGTACGGCAGGGTCACGCGGGGGTCTTCGTGCACCCTGGTGACGCTCATCGCAAAATCAAAGGTCACTTCGCACTTACCGGTTGCCCCGGTAATGGGCGCGGCGCTACTGGGTTCGGGCGTAGCGGCCAAAGGTAAATGCCCCTCGCCAGCGAACAACCCAGAGGTAGGATCAAGCCCAACCCAGCCTGCGCCCGGCAGAAATACCTCGGTCCAGGCGTGTAGGTCAGTAAAGTCGACCTCGGTCCCCGAGGGGCCGTCCAGCGCTTTTACATCCGCCGTCAGCTGGATCAGATAACCCGATACAAAGCGTGCGGCAAGACCCAGATTGCGCAAAATCTGCACCAGCAACCAAGCCGAATCGCGGCAAGAGCCGCGCTTGAGCGCCAGCGTCTCTTCCGCCGCCTGGACACCCGGCTCCATACGAATCAGATAAGCAATATCCTGCGACAACCGCTGGTTTATCTCGACCAGAAAGTCGCTCACGGTCATCTCTTTACTGGTAACGCCCTCAAGCCACTTGTGCAGCAGAGGCCCCGGCTTTTCTGCATCCAGATAGGGAGCCAGCTCCCGCTTCAGCTCTTTGTTGTACTCGAAGGGGAAGGTTTCCGCGTACTCCTCGACAAAGAAGTCGAAGGGGTTGATCACCGTCATCGGCGCGACCACTTCCACGTCTATGTGCAGCTTTTCCATCTTCTCCGGAAACACCAGTCGAGCAATATGATTGCCAAAAGGATCCTGCTGCCAATTGATAAAGTACTCGCCTCCGCTAACCTTGAGGCTGTAGGCATCAATTGGCGTGCGGCAGTGCGGCGCCGGCTTGAGGCGGATTTGATGAGGTGCGACAGTGACCGGACGATCAAAGTCGTAGTGCGTGGAGTGCCTGAGTGCTACACGGATAGTCATGCTGGATGATCCCGGTTATATGGTCGGCAGATGCGTTACCAGAGCAAAGCAATGGCTATGCCAACACCTTGGATGATACAAGCCTATTACGCACCTGATTTCTTAACACGCTAATGTGACACTAGCCAGTACAGCAGTAACTCATCACCACAACCTGGCCACCGTCAGACGAGGTGAGCCAAACATTCACCCGGTGTTATCTGGTATGGCAATTGCAGCAGATCTGCCATCCCTCCCCTAGCGGACAGAGTAGCTGAATGAGCAAAGTAAACTGGGAAAATTACCTATCCAAGGGCTTTTACGACGAACTCATCAAGGCACCAGGACAGCCGAGGCAGGAAGCCAACCTGCTGTGCCAGTACCTCGCCAACCTCGATGCGCGCGAACTGGCCGAGCACAAGACTGCGGCCGAGGTGGCCATCCAGCTGATGGGCATCACCTTTACCGTTTATACCGAAGGCAACATGATCGACCGCGCCTGGCCGTTCGACATAGTGCCGCGCATCATCCCCCTCAGTGAATGGCAGAAGACCGACGCCGGCCTGAAGCAGCGCGTGCAGGCGCTGAACATGTTCATCGATGATCTCTACCACGACCAGAAGATCGTCAAGGACGGTATATTCCCTGCTGAAGTGCTTGCCCAGTCGGTCAACTTTCGTCCGCAGTGTGTCGGCATTTCTACCCCGCATAACGTCTGGGCGCATATCTGCGGCTCAGACCTGGTGCGTGACAACGACGGTACCCTCTATGTTCTTGAGGACAACCTGCGGGTTCCCTCCGGCGTCTCCTACATGCTGGAGAACCGCAACGTTACCAAACGGGTATTGCCGGACCTGTTCGCCAGCGGCCGCATTCAACCTGTTGATGACTACACCTCTCAGCTATACGACATGCTGGCCTCGCTATCGCCACGGCCAGGCGACGACCCGAACATCGTCATTCTTACTCCCGGCATCTACAACTCAGCCTATTACGAGCACTCCTACCTGGCCGCGCAGATGGGCGTGCAACTGGTAGAAGGTCCGGACCTGGTAGTGGGCGATGATGACTGCGTGTACATGCGTCTGATCGATGGTCTGAAACGGGTAGACGTTATCTACCGCCGCGTGGACGATATGTTCATTGATCCCGAGGTATTCAATCCCGACTCCATGCTCGGCGTTCGCGGGCTGATGCGGGCCTGGCGCAAGGGCAACGTCGCGCTGGCGAACGCGCCGGGTGCCGGCGTGGCGGATGACAAGGTGGTCTACGCCTTTGTGCCGAAGATCATCGAGTACTATCTGGGTGAGCAGCCGCTATTGCCCAACGTGCCCAGCTACCTGTGCATGTTCGAAGAAGACCGTAAGTACGTCCTCGATAACCTCGACAAACTGGTGGTCAAACCGGCAAATGAGTCCGGCGGTTACGGCATGTTGATCGGCCCGCACGCCAGCAACAAGGAGCGCGCCAAGTTTGCCGAACTGATCAAGGCCGACCCGCGCAACTACATGGCCCAGCCAACGCTCAGCCTATCGACCTCTCCCACCCTTTGCGGCAAGGAAATGGAACCTCGCCACGTGGATCTGCGGCCCTTTATCCTGTCCGGCGAGAGCAACTGGGTCACCACCGGCGGGCTAACCCGGGTGGCACTGACCAAGGGCTCTCTTGTGGTCAATTCGTCTCAGGGCGGCGGTAGTAAAGACACCTGGATCGTAGACATGGCGGGGAACTGAATCATGCTTTCACGTGTAGCCGAAAATGTGTACTGGCTGGCCCGCTACCTCGAACGCGCCGAAGATACCGCGCGCCTGCTGAGCGTTAACAGCCACCTGTTGCTCGACTTGCCACGCACCACTGAACTGGGTTGGTCGGAAATCATCGCCATCACCGGCAACGACGAGCTGTTTGACGAGCACTACCCCACCCGCGATGAAGCCAGCGTGCTGACCTTCATGTGCGGCGATAGGCGCTATCCCGGTTCGATTCTCAGTTCACTGAGCGCCGCAAGGGAAAATCTGCGTACCACCCGCGACGTGATTCCGCGGGAGATATGGGAAGAGGTCAACCAGATGTACCTCAACGTCAAGGAACAGGTAGGCTCGGGCATTACCCCGCGCCGGCGCGACGCCTTCCTTGGCCGAGTGATCCGCAGCTGTCAAACAGTCAACGGGCTGATTGAAAGCACCCTAAGCTACACGCAGGTGCGCTCCTTCCTGATGCTCGGTCGTCAACTGGAACGGGCCGACATGACCACCCGCGTACTTGATGTGCGCTCGGCCAACCTGTTGCCGCGCACACCTGAGGATCTCACGCCGTTCGAGACCTTGCAGTGGATGAGTGTGCTCAAGTCGCTCAGCGGCTATCAGATGTACCGCCAGCATGTGCGTTTGCGCATCCGCGGGCCTGACGTGCTGCAGTTTCTGCTGCAGGATCAGCTGTTCCCGCGCAGCGTGGCCTGTGCGCTGGAGCGCCTGGCCAATGCGTTGCTGACATTGCCTCGGCATGAAGCCGCATTGAGCGAAGTAGAAACCTGCCGGCAGGATCTGGCCAAAGCAGAAATTGCGGTGCTCGCCGCCGAGCCGGATCGCCTGCACGCCTTTGTCGACGAGATTCAGGTCGACTTCGACGAGCTGCATGACGCCATTCGCCAGACCTACTTTGCGCAACCGGAAGAAAGCGCGCAGACTCAGTCGCAATCGCAATCTTAAGCCAAGGGCGCGTCAGCGCGCCGGCGCATGCTACAGGTAGAGACAGATGAGTTATTTTGATCAGTTGGTCCGTGCGACCGAAGGCCAGCAGCTGTTCGACTACCAGGCAACCGGTCAGGTACAGCGCTGTCAGTGTGGCCAGGCGGTGTTCTTCAACAACACCCAGTGTCTGCGCTGCGGGGCAGAGCTGGGTTACCACCCATTGAAAGGCAGCTTGTTCAGCCTGGAAGCCGCCAGTGAAGAGGGTTGCTGGCATCTACAGGCCGATACCGAGCAGCCCAGGCGCCATTATCGCCGCTGTCAGAACTTGACGGCGCCGGCTGCCTGCAACTGGCTGGTAACCGGCGACACCAGCTCACCCTTTTGCCTTGCCTGCGCGCTGAACGAGACCATCCCGGACCTGAGCCTGGACGAAAACGCCCGCCTCTGGCACGAAACCGAGGTCGCCAAACGCCGTCTGGTCGCCCAGTTATTAATGCTGGGGTTGCCGGTCATTCCTCGCAGTGTTGATCCGGAGCAGGGCCTAGGCTTCGACTTTCTGCGCCAGCAACCTGGCGAAGACCCGGTCATGACCGGCCACATGAACGGCATGATCACGCTGAACATTGATGAAGCCGACCCTGCCCACCGGGAGCGCATGCGCGTCAATATGCATGAGCCCTACCGCACCATGCTGGGCCATTTTCGTCACGAGAGCGGCCATTACTACTGGGATCGACTGGTACGCGACACCCATTGGCTGGAACCCTGCCGCGCCCTGTTTGGCGATGATCGGCAGGACTATCAGGAAGCCCTCAAGCGGCATTACAACGAGGGGCCGCCCGCCGACTGGAAAGATCACTTTATCAGCAGCTACGCCGCCACCCACCCCTGGGAAGACTGGGCAGAAACCTGGGCGCACTACCTGCACATGACCGACACCCTGAATGCCGCCCTGGACTTCGGCCTGCAGCTCGACACCCTGACACTGCAGACCGACCCCTTCGACAGCAGTCAGCTGGCCGCGCTGGAGCACGGCGAAGATGACCGCCAGCGGTTCCTCGCCTTCGTCAATCGTTGGGTGCAACTCAGCAGCGTGCTCAACGTACTCGCTCGCAGCATGGGCCAGCAGGATATCTATCCTTTCGTGTTGACCGTCGACAGCATGCGCAAGCTCTACCTGGTGCACTCGGTGGTGGCCAGTGCCGGACAGCCCGCCAACGCAGCGGCTGCGTGAGCCAGCTCAGGCGGCGATGATCGGCACCAGCCTGGGGCGAAGTGGGCTATCCGGGAGCGGCGGTAAACCGTGCGCCGCCCTCGCCTGCTGGCAACCCGGGCTGTCTACGCCATTTTCACCGTGATAGGGAAAGTCCCGGCACGGGCTGGACCGCTTTTCATAAATACTGCAACGCGTGCCCTCACCCACGGTGCCCAATAGCGCAACACAGCGCGGCTTGGGCTGGTTGGTACCCTGCATACAGGCGCGATAAGGGGAAATCTGTTCGGTAAGCTGGGTGGGTACGTCACCGCCGGGCGCGCTGTCAGTCTCGCCCCAATAAAAAGAAACCCTGAAAGTGGCGCAACAGGCACCGCAATTCAGACAGGGCGATTGTTCGCTCATTTCATCGCAACCCTCATTTTGCTTCGGTGCGGCTTTTTACACTGAATTCGAAGGGTTTAACAATGGATTTCAGCGGCCATAAACAACTATTTTTCTACCCGCATCAGAGCGCTGCATGATGCGTCATTCGCGGCTCTCGGGGGTTTCTGTTGGCAACGCAGACAGGCTACTATCAAGTCATTGATCAATAACCGGAATTTCCCATGGAACAGAGCAACTGCATCGCCGGAATGGACGTTACCCGTCTGGATCGCATTGGCGACCACCTGCAACGCGCCTACCTTGAACCCGGCAAGCTGCCCGGCACCCTGACGCTGGTCGCCCGTCGCGGCGAAATCACCTGGCTGAAGGCGCAGGGCCTGCGCGACGTGGAGCGCGGGCTGGCCGTGGAGCGCGACACCCTGTTCCGCATTTACTCCATGACCAAGCCCATCACCTCGATTGCGCTGATGCAGATGTACGAACAAGGCCGCTTTCTGCTCGATGAGCCGGTGCACAAATACATTCCCGCCTGGAAAGGCCTGCGTGTGTACAAAACCGGCAGCCACCCGCAGATGCTGACCACCGCGCCCGAACGCCCTATGAGCATCCGCGACTTGCTGACCCACCAATCGGGCCTGACCTACGGCTTTATGAACCGCACCAACGTCGACGCTGCCTACCGCAGCCTAAAACTCGATGGCGGCCCTGGTCATACTCTGGACAGGTTGATCGACGAACTGTCGCGCCTGCCGCTGGAGTTTTCTCCAGGCACCGCTTGGGGCTACTCGGTCGCCACCGATGTGTGTGGTTATCTGGTCCAGGTACTCTCCGGCCTGAGTCTGGATGAGTACTTCGCCAAACATATCTTCCAGCCACTGGGCATGCCGGATACCTTCTTCACCGTGCCACAGGACAAGCTTCATCGCTTCGCCGCCTGCTATCAATATCAACCCGGCGATACCTTCACCCTGCAGGACGATCCGCAGAACTCGGCGTTTGCCAAGGCCCACGGCTACCTGTCCGGTGGTGGTGGCCTGGTTTCCTGCATCGATGACTACTACCGCTTCGCCCAGGCACTGGCCAACGGCGGCGAGCTGGACGGTGCTCGCATCATCGGCCGCAAAACGCTGGAGTTCATGCGCATGAACCACCTGCCCGGCAATCAGGACCTGCCCGGCGTGGCCATCGGCTCCTTCAGCGAAACGCCCTATGACGGCACCGGCTTTGGCCTGGGCTTTTCGGTCAAGACCGATGTGGCCAAGTCGCAGACCAACGGTTCGGTGGGGGAATACGGCTGGGGTGGTATGGCCAGTACCAATTTCTTTATCGATCCGGTCGAGGATGTATTGATGATCTTTATGACGCAGCTGATTCCGTCTTCTACCTATGCGGTGCGGCAGGAATTAAGGGCGATCATCAATGGAGCTTTGGTGGATTGAGTTAGTCGTCCAAACGGGGTTGTAGGACGGACAACGCCGCAGGCTTGTCCACCATGGTGGGTGGCTTCGGCTTCCCACCCTACGACTCCGAGTGTGCAGACGGTTTACCCGCGTCGGCTACGCTTGCCTTCTCCAACCACTGTGCCCAGCTAATTACGGTTTTCGCCTCTAGGCGAGTTAGAGGAGAATGCTTGCCCATTCCCCTCTAACAACTCCCCAGGGCACCCAGCTGCGCGGCCCTGCGGGTTCGCTGCGTTGCTCGATCTGTCGGGGCCCTGCGGAACTCGTCGCTACGCTCCTCAGACAGTCCTCGGGCTTTTTCCCGACAGCTCTGCGCTACTCGCCCGCTCAGATGGGATTTTTGGTCCGTGCAGTTGTTTGTTTTTTGCGGATATAACTAAACAACCAAACCTCAACACCACGCCACTCTGCGGCTGTTCATCCCCATCCAAGCTGTCGAGTAACGCAGGGGCCGAGCGATAAAGCGTCGCGAGTTGTCTGAGCGAAGCGAGTTTTCGCGGCGCCGCTCGGCACCGAGTAACGCAGAGAAGCCGAAGGCCAGCTTGGTCGGGGTGGCCTTTCTTTTGGTTACTTTTCTTTGGCCAAGCAAAGAAAAGTCACTCGCCATAAAGGCGAAAAACAAGCCATGCCAGATCACATAACCCATAAAAAAAACAATGACTTATAGTGTGAATATTGCAATATCCCACACAGTACATGTCACCCCTGTAACTGAATAGAAACCCCATCCAAAAGCCCAGCAAGCAACACAACCATCATCCAACTGTCATACATTCCCGCTAGGGTAAAAACACACCTTGCCCGGGCCAATCATGACCGACGCGCTCCACCAGATCCAACGCCACCTCCCCGAACACACGCAGCTCGAACGCCTGCTGCACCAGGCCGCACGCCACATTCGAGTGACCACACCGCTGCACGTTCCCATCGGCGAGTTGAGCATACCCGTGCGGGTTATTGAGCTGGGGAGTCGCTCGCCCAATGCGCCGGTAATCGGTTTCTTTGGCGGTGTGCACGGCGTGGAACGCATCGGCACCCAGGTGCTGATTTCCTGGCTGCACAGCCTGGTACACCGGCTGGACTGGGATGATCAGCTACGCGAGCAGCTTGAACGCGTTCGCTTGCTGTTTATGCCGATGATCAACCCCGGCGGTATCTGGCATCACAGACGCAGCAATCTCAACGGCGTGGACCTGATGCGCAATGCACCGGTGGATGCCATGGGGCCGGTGCCCTGGCTGGTCAGCGGGCACCGTATCAGCAAACGCCTGCCGTGGTATCGCGGCAAATTGGGGGCGCCCATGGAGCCGGAATCAGCGGCCGTGGTCAAGGTGGTGCAGGAGCGCATGCAGCGAGCGCCCTTTGCCATCAGCGTGGACTGTCACAGCGGTTTCGGCCGCCGTGACCGGCTCTGGTGCAGTTATGCGCGCAGCCACAAGCCAATCGCCCATATCGCCGAGGTGCTAAGCCTCAAGCGGCTATTCGAGCAGACCTACCCGAACCACCATCCGTACATCATCGAGCCGCAGTCGATCAATTACACCACCCACGGCGACCTCTGGGATCACCTGTACGATAGCGGGCTGGAACAGCACCCCGACAACCTGTTCCTGCCGTTCACGCTGGAGATGGGTTCCTGGCTCTGGGTGCGCAAGAACCCACGCCAGATGTTCGACTATTTCGGTTACTTCAACCCGGTGATCAACCACCGCAAGCAGCGCGTGCTGCGGCAGCACCTGCCGCTGTTCGAGTTTCTTACCCACGCCACCCGATGCTGGCGCAACTGGACGCCGCGGCCAGACGAGCGGCAAGAACTCACCCGCCAGGCCATTGAAGAGTGGTTTATTGAGCCTGATTAACCCCCGCTGAGCCGCCTTCCTCAACCTGTCACACAGCCTTGCCATTATTCCCCCGCATTTACCTCAATCTGAGTTCAGCAAAGGGAGCAACAGCATGGCTGGTTTTACTCGGCGGGATTTTCTTCGTGCATCGGCGTTGGCATTGGGCGGTGTGGTGGTATCCACTGGCCTGCAGGGCTGCCTGAGCAGCAGCTCATCTTCATCAGACGCTGCAGCAGCACGCCAGCTGGCATTTGAGCACGGCATTGCCAGTGGCGATCCGCTGGCGGACCGGATCATGATCTGGACGCGTGTCACGCCCAAGGACAGCTCAACCGCCGATGTTGAAGTCAGCTGGGAAGTCGCCAGCGATGCCGCCTTTACCGACCTGTTGCACAGCGGCACCGCCAGCACCGGCGAGGCGCGCGATTACACGCTCAAGGTTGATGTGCAGAACCTCACGCCCGGCCAAAGCTACTTCTATCGATTCAAGGCTGCAGATCAGGTCTCGGCGGCTGGAAAAATGAAAACCCTGCCCGCCGCCGGAATTGAGCAAGTGCGCTTTGCCGTGCTCTCGTGCTCCAACTTCCCGGCCGGTTACTTCCATGCCTATGCGCAGGCCGCACAGGAATCGGATCTCGACGCCGTGCTGCACCTGGGTGATTACATCTACGAATATGGCACCGGCGGATACGCCACTGAAGACGCCGCCGCGCTCGGCCGCAGTCTGCCGCAAGACAACAACGGCGAACTGTTCAGTCTCGAGGATTACCGTAAGCGCTACGCGCTGTACCGCGGCGATGCCGACCTGCAGGCGCTGCACGCCGCCGCCCCCTTTATCGCCGTGTGGGATGACCACGAGGTAGCGAATGACACCTGGAAAGACGGCGCCGAAAACCATAACGAAGGTGAAGGTGACTTTACCCAGCGCAAGCTGGCCGCGCTGCAAGCCTACTTCGAATGGCTGCCAGTGCGCCCCGCCAGCGAGGACGATGAGCTGACCATCTACCGCAGCTTCGACTTCGGCGACCTGGTCAGCCTGCACATGCTCGACACTCGCATCATCGGCCGTGACGAGCAGCTCAACTACGCCAATTACTACAGCGCTAGCGGATTTGACGCGGCAGCGTTCACCGCCGATGTCAGCGCCCCAAATCGCACCCTGCTTGGCCAGGCGCAGATGAACTGGCTGCAAAGCCAGATAGCGGTATCCACCGCTACCTGGCAGGTGTTGGGCCAGCAGGTACTGATGGGCCGTATGCTGTTGCCGGCAGAGATGCTGACGGCGCTGAGCAACCCAGCCGGCGCCGATCTGGCAAGCTCACTCACCGAGCTGGTTACCCTCAAGCTGCGCATTCAGGCCGGCGACCCGAGCCTGACGCCGGCGGAGATTGCCCGCGTCAACACCGTGATCCCCTATAACCTGGATGCCTGGGATGGTTATGCCTACGAACGCGAAGTGATCTTCGGCCTGGCCCGCAGCCTGGACAAAAACCTGGTGGTACTCGCCGGCGATACCCATAACGCCTGGGCCAACAACCTCAGCACCCTGGTGGGTGAGCCGGTGGGTGTCGAGTTTGCTACTGCCGGCGTCACCTCGCCCGGTCTGGAAAGCTACCTCGGCCTGCCCGCCGCAGCCATCCCCAGTGCCGAACAGGCGATCACCACGCTGGTGGATGACCTGGAGTACCTCAATGCCAGCCAGCGAGGCTACTTGCTGGTGACCTTCACCGCAGACGAGGCACGCGCCGACTGGCGCTTTGTCAGCACCGTGAAGTCCAGCGATTATGTGGTCGACGAGAGCCGCAGCAAAACGCTCGTCAGCCTGCCCGGCAGCGCCAACCGCACGCTCGCAAACGCGCCGGTTTAAGCTGGAAGACAGCGCGCTTTATGAGTTAATTCAAGGAACTAAGGGCAACATTTACAGCGCCACTTAACACCCTCTATCCATTTAGGGTATAAGGGCGCTATGAAGATCCCCAAGCGTTTGCAACCACTGGTAGAAGACGGCCTCATCGACGAGGTCATACGTCCCCTGATGAGCGGCAAGGAAGCCGCCGTCTTCGTCGTTCGCTGCGGGAGTGAGATTCGCTGCGCCAAGGTCTACAAGGAAGCCGTCAAGCGCAGTTTCAAGCAGGCTGTGCTCTATCAGGAAGGCCGCAAGGTGCGCAATTCCCGCCGCGCCCGCGCAATGGAGAAAGGCTCGAAATTCGGCCGCGACCAGCAGGAATCGGCGTGGCAGAACGCCGAGGTCGACGCTCTCTACCGCCTCGCCGCCATCGGCGCCCGCGTGCCTACGCCCTATGGCTGCTTCGACGGCGTACTGCTGATGGAACTGGTCACCGACGATGACGGTGATGTGGCGCCACGCCTGAACGATGTTTCCATGTCCGCCGATCAGGCCCGTGAAGACCACGCCACCGTCATGGAGTACGTTAAGCTGATGCTCTGCGCCGGCCTGGTGCATGGCGATCTTTCCGAATTCAATGTACTGGTCGATGCCTACGGCCCGGTCATCATCGACCTGCCGCAGGCGGTCGACGCTGCCGCAAACAACAACGCCCGCAAGATGCTCGACCGCGACGTGCGCAACATGACCGAGTACTACGGCCAATACGCGCCCGATCTGTTGGAAACCCGCTACGCAGCTGAAATGTGGTCCCTGTATGAAGAAGGCAAGCTGACACCAGAAACCGAGCTGACCGGGCACTTTGACGATCCGGAGGGTGACGCTGACGTGGACAGCGTGGTAGCTGAGATTCGCGCAGTCCTGGCGGAGGAAGCAGCCAGGCAGGAACGTTTACGCGATGCCGAAGAGGAAGATTGAGAGGCCAGGCGTTTTAGCGCAGGGCGCGCTGCGCTACTGGCCGGCATAACCGAAAGGCACAGGCTTTATCACAGCGAAAAAACGCCCTTGGTTAAACCTGCCTGCCCTAGATATCCACTTTCCCGCGCAGCTGTTTGGCCTGCCCGCGTTTCACCTTGCTGTCTACCCGCCTTACCTGCGAGCCACGGGTTGGCCGCGTCGGTCGGCGCTTCTTTTGCACCACAATGGCACTGAGAATCAGCTCACGTAAGCGCTCTATGGCGTCATCGCGGTTCATTTCCTGGGTGCGAAACTGCTGCGCCTTGATGACCACCACGCCGTCTTTGGTAATCCGCTGATCGGAGAGGCGCAGCAAGCGCTCCTTGTAGAATGGCGGCAAGCTGGAGCGCTGGATATCAAAGCGCAGATGGATAGCGCTGGCCACCTTGTTGACGTTCTGCCCGCCCGCGCCTTGAGAACGGACGGCAGAAATTTCCACCTCCCAGTCTCCCAGCTGAACCTCGTTGGACAGAACAATCATTTAGCTTTCTCCACTCTTTACTCTTTATAAACTTATATGCGTGCGCCCGCGTACCCGTATGGCCTTAACCGGTCCGCATCGAGCCTATCTGCAGGCAGGATACGCTGCTGGCGGGGTGACGGCAAAATCCAGCCTCAGCGAGCGTACTGCAGAAAGCTCACGATCCAGTCGAGCATCACCTGATCATCCACCTCGGCTGCCAGCGAAGCGCGCCCGGCGCGCAGCCGCGTGGGCGGTATGCTAGCTTCGCGCGCGGTCATCAGGTCGGCTGAATAGGCCTTGCAGAACTCGGGATGGCCCTGCACGCTGAGAAAATGCTCGCCGTATTGCAGCAGGTAATAGGGGCAGAAGTCGCTGCTGGCCAAGACTTCGGCCTGCGGCGGTAACTGCACCACCTGATCCTGATGGCTGACAATCAGGTCGAGCGCACTGGTCGCCGGCTTCATCCATTGCTTGTGTACCAGTACGTCGTTGAAAGACATGCCCACACCCCAGCCCTTTGGCGATTTGAGCACCTGGCCGCCCAGGGTTCTGGCCATCAATTGATGACCAAAGCAGATACCCACCAGCGGCTTTCCGGCGGTCCAGAGTTGCAGTACAAAGGTCTGCAACGCGTCAATCCAGGGCAATCCGTCGTAGACTCCAAACTTGCTGCCGGTGGTCAGGTAGACGTCACAGCTATCCACGCTGGAAGGCAACTCGCCGTCGTGCGCGCGGTAAACCCGATAGTCCATGTCCGGCAAACGCGCCCGCAGCGGCCGTTCAAACATCTCGGGATAGTTTCCGTGTACTGCCCTCAAATCTTCACGCACATCGTCACAGTGCAATAAGCCGACTTTCATCATTGTCCTTCCAAAAGTTGAACACCAGTACAGGCTGGCGCGATATGCCCTGGGCTACTCCAGCACCGGTTCCTCATGTGGCGCCGAAAGTGCACCGGCCAGGGTCGCCGCACTTTCGGCAAACACCAGCGCCGCTTCGTTATCACCTGCAGCCGCAGCCTCGGCAGACTGGGCGGCGAGTTCAGCCGCTTCGGCCTCCGGCGGGGCCTGCAACAGATAGGTAATACAGCGCTGTAGTTGATCGGCTGCCAAGCTGTCGCCCTGTTCGCGCAGCACCCGGGAGCGTTCCTGCAGCAGTGCCATACTGCGTTTGATGCGTACATCCGGCGCCATGCTGGCATCGGCTACGATATCAGCCACGTTGTCGGACACTTCCGGTGCCTGCTGTGCCTGTCCAACCAGCGGCATCATCAGGGCGGTCACACACACCAGGCGCTTGAAGCTGTTCATGCTGACTCCTTTTAGATTGTCGGGCTTGCCGTGCCGTTGCAGCCGGGCACGCCCTCACGAATACGGCGAGAAAAGTCCGCGGCGTCGCCTGCCGCACGTGCCCGCTCGGTAATACAGCCACGCTGACGCAACTCCGCCAGGGAATAACCTTGCTGCAGTCCGCCACGGGCAAACACGTACTCATCGAGGTAGCCACTGAGCAACAGCCGGTAATCCAGCGGCAACCCAGGGTAGGTACGCTTGGCAAAGGCGTATACGATGGTGGTGCAGTTGGCTTTCAGCGTGTGGTAGAAGCGCGGCTCAACGGCCAGCGTATTGGCCGCAGCGACATAGCCCAGCAAGAGTTCGCGGCCATGCTCCGGGGAAATCCGCGTGCGATAAAGATAGGCATCTTCGTCACGGCAATTGGTACGCACGCGCACCATATCGCGCTCGTCACTGGCTACGATATTCAATTCGAAATGTTTGAAAAACCCACCCAGCACCGAAAACTCCTCGCAGCGCTTGCGGCGGATTTCAACCGAAAAGGTGAGATAACGGTCGTCGCCAAAGCCGAAGGACACCAGCACATGGGCAATTGGCCGCAATCCCCAGAATGAGGTGATCATGTCCACGCTCTGCAGCTCGGACAATTGATACTCGCGGCTGCTCCAGACCTGCTCATACTCGCTGCAGCTAAGCCAGCGAAACTCACGTACGCGCTGTAGGCTGAGGGTATCGCCGTCAAGGGCGCCAGTCGTGGTATAGGCTACATCGTCTGCCCAGTCGCCCTGCCCCGTTGGCAACAGGCCGCGCCACCACAGCAGCACTGGCGTCAGGCCGGCAGCCAGCCAGAGCACGGCCTGCAGGTAATTGCCGCGCCACAGGCAAACGACCGAGGTGATCCACAGCAGCAGCCAAAGTGCGATGGGCACATAGCGCAACTGCACCCGATGCGGGCGATGAAACCACAGGGCGAGCAGCACCCAGGCGTTAAGCAAGAGTGCCAGCAGCAATACAAGACTCAAAAGCATGTCACACCCTTTGCCCTCGGTATCGGCGATACCTCCGCCTGACAGCCGCAGTCTACACCAAGTGCTCACCCGCGTTGGCATGTCCGGGCGGCGATTAATAACGGTCGGCTTTATCTTTCAGAGGTGACACGTTAAGCACAAATAGGCGTGAGGGCTGCAAGCAGAATCAAAGGCAGCTTCTATACTGGCAAAAGGCGCATACACCTGCGTTGGCTCCAAGGATGAGCACATGCCTACAAAGATAAAACCGCGTCAAAGCGTGGCTTATTACTTTCTGGTGATCTGGATTCCCCTGGTCATCATTGCACTGCTGGCCATAGCGCTGCTGATTCGCAGCAATATTGAAGCAAGGACCATCGTTGCGCATACCGAGCAACGTGCGCAGGTTCACAATGCCGTGCTGCTGCTCGAAAGCAGCCTCGGTGGCATCCGTAGCGATGCACTCTATCTGGCAACACTAGCGCGACTGGCACCGTCGCCGACGCGCCCCCAGCCCGCGCTAGCAGACAACACCCACGCGCTGGTCTCCTTCATGCAGTTCAACCCGCAATACGATCAGCTGCGCCTGCTGGACCCACAAGGGCTTGAGCAGGTTCGCGTCGAGCGGCAAAACGACCGAGTCGTCATCAATCCGGCACAGCAACTGCAGAACAAGGCCCAGCGCTACTATGTGCAGGCGGGCCTGCGCCTGGGGCCCGGCCAGCTGTACTTCTCCCCCTTCGACCTGAATGTTGAACACGGCGAGATAGAGCGCCCCCTGAACCCGACCATCCGGGTCGCTACGCCGGTCGCCAACGAACGGGGCGAGACCGCCGGCCTGTTGGTAATGAATTACCGCGGCGCTGCCCTGCTTGAGGCCATGGCGGCGCTGGATTCACCCCGTACCGGGCAACTCTGGCTGGTCAACCAGAATGGCTACTGGCTCAAGGGCCCGAAACCGGAGCAAGAATGGGGTTTCATGCTGCCAGGGCTCGAGGCTCAAAGTCTGGCCAAACAAAATATCACGCTGTGGAGCCAACTCATCCAGCCCACACAACTGGGCGAGCTGATTGATGAGGGCGCGCACTATAGCTTTGCCTCGATTGACCTGATACCCAGCGAGAGCCCCGATTTTGAACAGGCACTGGGGCGTCTGCATGTGGTGTCTCGCCTTTCCGCAGAGCAACTGTATGCACTCATAAGCCCGCTGAAAACAGGGCTGTTGCAGGCCGGCGCGCTGATTGTGCTGCTGTCGGCGGGCCTGGCCTACTTGCTGGCCCGCTCGCTCGCGCAACGTTGGCACACCGAGTCCAGTCTGCAGGACAGCGAAGCCAAATTTCGCGCCATGATCGAGGCGGCACCTGACGCCATCATTATCACCGATACCGATGGCACCATCGTACTGCTGAACGAGCAGGCCATTCGATTGTTTGAGTATGCGCAGCTTGAGCTGCTCGGCCAGAAGGTTGAAGTTCTGCTGCCAGAGGAACTGCGCAAGGGCCATATTCAGCACCGCCAGGGCTATGTCAGCGCCCCGCGGCCCCGCCTTATGGGCTCGGGCTTGCGGTTGCAAGCCAAGCGCAAGGACGGCAGCGAACTTCCCGTCGAGGTGAGTCTGAGCCCTATTCGCACGCCATCGGAGACACTGGTGTTCTGCGCCATACGTGATGTGACCGAACGCCGTGAGACCGAAGACAAGATCAAACACCTGAACAATGGCCTGACCGCACAGAATAACGAACTGCAGGTAGTAAACCGCGAGCTGGAGGCTTTCAGCTACTCGGTCTCCCACGACCTGCGAGCGCCGTTACGCGCCATTGATGGCTTCAGCCAGATTCTATCCACTAGCCTCTCCGACAAGCTGGATGAGCAGGAGGCGGACTACTTCAACCGGATCCGCAAGGCCGCGCAAAAAATGAGCAAGCTGATCGATGATCTGCTGCTGCTCGCACGCGTCTCCCGCGCTGATGTGCTGTCAGCCGAGGTCAACCTGAGCAGCCTGGCAGAGAGCGCCGTGCAAAACCTCAGGGAGCTGCAGCCCGAGCGCGAGATCGAGGTACAGATTCAGCAAGGGATACGGGTGGAAGGCGACTTGGCGCTGCTGCAGGTCACGGTCCAGAATCTGATTGGCAATGCCTGGAAGTTTACCGGTAAGACCGAGCATCCCCAGATACAGGTGGGGACCGAAATGCAGGGTGAAGAAGAGGTTATTTTCTTCCGTGACAACGGCGCGGGCTTCGATATGAACTACGCTGATAAGCTCTTCGTCCCGTTTCAACGGCTGCACAGTGGTAATGATTTTCCCGGCAGCGGTGTCGGCCTGGCAACCATCGAACGAATAATGGCCAAACTGCATGGCCGCATCTGGGCCACGTCGATCACCGGACAGGGCGCGACATTCTTTCTCAAACTAAAGTTGGTAAGGGATAGACCATGAAAAACCGATCCATACTTCTGGTCGAAGACAACGCCGACGATGTAGCGCTGATGCTGCACGCACTGAAAAGTAACCGGATTTCCAACCAGATCAGCGTTGCCGAAGACGGTGAGCAAGCGCTGCACATGCTGTTTGCCGACGCAGTCGAACCGGCCAAACAGCCCGCCCTGATCTTGCTGGATCTCAATCTGCCCAAGGTAGAGGGCCTTGAGGTACTACGACAGCTGCGCGCCCATGCCGACACACGTCTGATACCGGTGGTGGTACTCACGTCGTCGCTGGAGCAAAGCGATCTTCATAACGCCTATGGATGTGGCGCCAACAGCTACGTACGCAAGCCGGTCGACTTCGAGGAGTTTGTTCAAGTCACCCGCGATCTTGGACACTACTGGCTACAACTCAACTACCCGGCACTGGAAGCCTAGGCAGGAGGGGCAATGGAACCACGAAAACCCGAAGACCCGCAAAAACAGTGGCGCATCCTCATCGTTGAAGACAACGAGGATGATGCCCTGTTGGTCGTCAACCACCTGGAAGTTCACGGTTGGTCGGTCACCTGGGAGCGAGTTGAAGCCGAAGATACGCTGCAGGTGGCACTGAGCAATGGCGAGTGGGATGTTGTGTTGTCCGATTACAGCATGCCGCTATTTGATGGCGCTCAGGCCCTTGCCTCGGTTCGCCGGTACAGCGAGGACCTACCCTTCATCTACGTGTCCGGCACTCTTGGCGAGAAGGCCGCCGTAGAGGCCATCAGAGCAGGCGCACAGGACTACATCGTCAAGAATGACCTGCAGCGCCTGGCGCCGGTCATTCAACGCTCCGTGGCCGAACGCGCTGCCGAGAAGACTCATCGCGCCTCGCGCCAATTGCTACGCAAACTGTCCCAGGCGGTCGATCAGGCCGCCGACAGTATTTTCATCACCGACCGCGAGGGCCGGATCGAGTACGTCAACCCGGCCTTCGAGCGCATGACCGGATACAGCGCGGCGCAAGCCAATGGCGAGCTATTTACGCTGCTCAAGGCGCCGGAGCAGAACCCAGAGGCATACGATCAGATCAACCAAACCCTGCGCCAGGGTCGCACCTACAGGGGTACGCTGATCAATCGCACCCAGTCCGGCAGCGTATTTTTTGAAGAAAAGGTCATTTCACCGCTGGTAGATGCCGACGGTCGCATTACCCACTTCGTCTCGACTGGCCGCGATGTGACCGAGCGCATCAAGGCCGAAGAGGACCGCATGCGCTTGAATGCGATTCTTGAGGCGACCACCGATGCCGTAGCCATCAGCGACGCTCAGGGCAAGGTCATGTATCTAAACCGGGCCGGACAGGAGCTGTTCGGTGAGGCCAGCTATGAATCGCCCTATCGGGTAGAAGATCAGCCCAACCACGCCATGCAGACAGCCCAGGAGCTGATTCTCAGCGCCCTGAGTCAGGCGGAGCGGCACGGTGTGGTGGAGCGCGAGTCTATGCTTAGCCTGGCTGATGGAGAAAGGCTTTACCTGTCGGAAGTGATCATGGCGCACCGCGACAAATCGGGTGAAACCGCTTACTTTTCCACCATCGCGCGCAATATCAGTGAGCGTAAGCAGTTCGAGGCGGAGTTGCAGCATCAGGCGACCCACGATGGTCTCACCGGCCTGGCCAATCGGGTGATGCTGGGGCAACAACTGCAAAGCGAGATTCAGCGCGCCGAGCAGCGCCAGTCCAGAATGGCGGTGCTCTTTCTCGACATGGACAACTTCAAACGGATCAACGACAGCCTCGGCCATGGCACCGGCGACCTGCTGTTGCAACAGATCAGTGGGCGCCTAAGCCGCCACATCAGACCCAACGACTTGCTGGCGCGTTATGGCGCGGACGAGTTTGTAATCGTTGCCAGCGACCTGAACGCCCCGGAAGCCATCGTCGGCGTGCTGGATAAACTCAAGCGTGCGTTCGAGGCCCCCATACGTCTGGCCGAGCAGGATATTTTTCTCAGCTTCACCGCCGGCGTATCCATCTGGCCAGACGACGGCCAGACCGTAGAGGCGCTGCTGCGCAATGCCGACTCGGCGATGAATCAGGCCAAGGCCGCGGGCGGGCGCGCCTTCCGCTTCTACGCGCCGGCCATGAATGAGCGCCAACAGGATCTGCTGGCGCTCGAGTCAGACTTGCATTGGGCGCTTGAGCGCAACGAGTTCATTATTTACTACCAACCCCAGGCAGACATGCTCAGCGGCAAGGTTGTTGGTATGGAAGCCCTGCTGCGCTGGCAGCACCCTGAGCGCGGCCTGATACAACCGGATGATTTCATACCGCTGCTGGAAGAGACCGGGCTGATCGTCAAGGTCGGTATGTGGGTACTCAAACAGGCCTGCCTTGACGCCATGGCGCAACAAGCCCTGACCCAGCTGCCGCTGCGCATGTCGGTCAACCTCTCGGCGCGGCAGTTTTCCGCCGGTGACCTGGCAGCTCAGGTTGCCGAAGTGCTGGCGGAAATCGGCTTTGCGCCCAATCAGCTGGAGCTGGAAATTACCGAGCAGATGCTGATCAATGACCTGGAAACCTCGGCCGGCACCCTGGAGGCGTTGCAGCGCCTGGGTGTGCGAGTGTCCATCGATGATTTTGGCACCGGTTACTGTTCTCTGGCTTATCTCAAGCGCTTCCCCCTGCATGCGCTTAAAATCGATCGCACCTTTGTCAGCGAGCTACCCGCCAACCTGAGTGACAGCGCCATTGTTGAGGCGACGATATTGCTGGCGCACAAGCTGGGACTTGAAGTCGTCGCCGAGGGAGTAGAACAAGCTGAACAGTTGCACTTTTTGCGCCAGCTAGGCTGCAACATGGTGCAGGGCTATTACCTGAGCAAGCCCCGGCCGGCAGCCGAGCTGGCGGGCATGGTCGCCCTGGACCTAGCCGATTTGTACTGAAGCCAGCGCGCCACGCCTGCCGGGATAACCGGCTGATGAACGGCAGCACAGAAGTACCAAGCCACGCTTGCAAGCACGGGGTGACGGCGCCACAATACTGTACGCACAACCAGTACTGTATTTATGCCGATCCCAGACGCCGCCGACTTCTACTATCTCAGCAACTTTCAGACAGTGCTCGACTGGGTGCTCGCGCGCTATCGCGATCTGCTGAGCGACCAAGAGCTGGGTTTTGCCCAAGGCTTTGTCGCCGCGCCAAAAAAATCCCGTGCCTTGCTTGTACGCCTGATCATGCGCAGGGGTCAGCACTTCCGGCTGACGAAGCTGCAATACGACGAGATTGGCGACATTGACACTGCGGCCACGCCGCTCCTGGTCAATGGCTGGTTGCGTGATGACGCACCACTGCATGCAGAGGTGCTGGCCACCCTGCTGCTAAAGAACGAGCTCGCTGCACTGCTGCCCAACCCCGCTGCCGCCAGACAACAGAGCAAGACCACACTGACCACCGCGTTGGCCGCGCTGCAACCGGGGGCCCTGCCCTACCGACGGTGGCCTGGCGTACCAGACGAATCGCTTGTCAGCCTCACCGTGAGCGATATCTGTGATCGCTTTCGACTGTTGTTCTTCGGCAATCTGGCGCAGAGCTGGTCCGAATTTGTCCTCGCCGATCTGGGTGTCTACCGTTATGAGCAGGTGGTGCTGTCGGCCGAGTCACGCGCCTTTAGCCGGCGCCAGGACGTGGAAGACTATCTGCTGCTATGGCAATGCCGCGATGCCTTCAACGCCGGTGCCAGCGTAACCGACATCCTGGCATGGCTCAGCGGTTTCCACAGCGACAATCCCTGGATCGAGCAACGTCACCAGCGGTTGCTGTTTCAACTCGCGCAGCACTTTGAGCGCCAGCAACAGCTGGAACAGGCGCTAGCGTTATATCAACGCTGCCACCATGCAGGCGCGCGGCAACGCTGCATTCGCTTGCTGGAAAAGTCCGAACAGGCGCACGCCGCGTATGCGTTGGCACAACAAGCCTTGCTCGCCCCTGAGAGCGAGGCCGAGCGGCAACTGGTAGAACGCGCCGTGACGCGGCTCACGCGAAAGCTGAACATGCAGAAATCGACGCTTGCGACCGCACGGCCTACGCCCGAGCAACATCTCGTGCTGCCGCAGCTGCCTGACCGGAGCGTAGAGCAGGCGGTCGCCGAGCACCTGGGTCAGGGCTCCGCACCGGTTTACTACGTGGAAAACACGCTGATCTGCAGCCTCTTTGGTCTGTTGTGCTGGGAGGCCATCTTTGCTCCCCTCCCCGGCGCCTTCTTCCATCCCTTTCACAGTGGCCCGGCCGACCTGCACAGCGCTGATTTCTACCCACGGCGACGCGCGCTGTTTGATCGCTGCCTGGCCCAGCTCGACAGCGCGCAATACCAGCGGACCATCAACCATTACTTCCAGCAGAAGCAGGGGATTCAATCACCATTCGTTTGCTGGTCGTTGCTCAATCAGCCGCTGCTGGAGACTGCACTGCGCTGCATTCCCGCCGCTCACCTGAGGTACTGGTTCCAGCGCCTGCTGGGCGATATCAAAGCCAATCGTGCCGGCATGCCCGATCTGATTCAGTTCTGGCCCGCGCAGCAGCGCTATCGCATGATCGAGGTAAAGGGCCCAGGTGACCGCCTGCAGGACAACCAGCGGCGCTGGCTGGCCTTTTGTGCCGAGCACCAGATGCCGGTCGAAGTGTGTTATGTACAGTGGCAGCAGCCCGCGTGAGCTACCGCGTCGCAGTCCGCGCGCTATGCGAGTTCACCGCCAAGGAGGGTGATCTCGACCTGCGCTTTACTCCCGCACCCACCGCCCAGGAAGGTATTGCCGGGCATCAGACGGTGGTCAGCCGGCGCGGTGAGGGTTATCTCAGCGAGCTCGCTCTGGCTGGCAGCTACCCCGGGTTGCTGGTCACCGGCCGGGCCGACGGCTACGACCCCGCGCAAAATCTGCTGGAAGAGATCAAGACTCACCGCGGCGACGTCTCGCGCATCCCTGACAACCACCGCAGCCTGCACTGGGCCCAGGCCAAAGTGTACGGCTGGCTGTTGTGCGCCGAGCTGGCGCTGGAAGAAATCGACCTGGCGGTGGTGTACTTCAACGTCATCAGTCAGAAAGAAACGCCCTATCGCGAGACCTTCAAGGCAGACGACCTGCGGCGTTTCTTTGCGCTGCAATGCGACCGTTTTATTGCCTGGGCGCGACAAGAAACGCAGCACCGGGGTGAGCGGGATGCCTGCTTGCAAGAGCTGCGCTTTCCGCACGCCAGCTTTCGCGCCGGCCAGCGCCAGCTGGCCAAGGCGGTGTTTCGCGCGGCGCGCGATGGCGAGACCATCATGGCGCAAGCCACCACCGGCATCGGCAAGACCCTCGGCACCCTGTTTCCGCAGCTCAAAGCCTTCCCCGAGCAGCAACTGGACCGTCTGTTTTTTCTCACCGCCAAAACACCTGGCCGGCAACTCGCGCTGGAAGCGCTGGCCACGCTGCGCAGCCAGCAAAACGACATGCCCCTGCGGGTGCTGGAACATACCGCCCGCGACAAAGCCTGCGAGCACCCGGATAAAGCCTGCCACGGCGAATCCTGCCCGCTGGCAGAGGGCTTCTACGACCGCCTGCCCGCTGCGCGATTAGCCGCCGTCAACGCCCGCTGGCTGGATCAGTCGAGCGTTCGCAATATTGCCCTTGAGCACAACATCTGTCCCTACTACCTGAGCCAGGAGCTGTGCCGCTGGAGTGACGTGGTGGTAGGCGACTACAACTATTACTTCGACATGACCGCCCTGCTCTACGGCCTGACCGTGCTCAACGATTGGCGCGTCACCCTGCTGGTGGATGAGGCGCACAATCTGATCGACCGCGCCCGCGGCATGTACACCGCCGAACTCGATCAACAGGTATTCAATGTCTTGCGCTGTAGCGCACCCAAATCATTAAAGAGCTCGCTTGATCGGGTAGCCCGCCACTGGAATGCGCTGCACCGCGATCAGACCGACGACTACCAGATCTACCCGACCATCGCCGACCTGTTCATCGCCAGTCTGCAAAAAGCGGTCAGCGCCATCACCGATCACCTGACCGAGCAACCCACCGGCAACGAGGCCGCGCTGCTGCGCTTCTACTTCGATGCCATGCTGTTCTGCCGGCTGGCCGAAGCCTATGGCCCGCACTCGTTATTCGACATAACGCGGCATGAAGGCTTTGGCGGCCAGCGCACCCTCTCGACCCTGTGCCTGCGCAACATGGTGCCGGCGCCCTTTCTCAAGCAGCGCTTTGCCAGTGCCCACAGCACCACGCTGTTTTCCGCCACCCTGAGTCCCGCGCAGTATTACGCAGACTTACTCGGCCTGCCGGAGCAGAGCCGCTGGCTGGAGGTTGATTCGCCGTTCAAACCCACGCAGTTGCGCGTCTCGGTGATTCGTAACCTCTCCACCCGGTACCAGCATCGTACCGCCAGCCTGCAGCCCATCGCAGACCTGATCGCGCAGCAGTTTGCCCAGCAGCCGGGTAACTATCTGGCCTTCTTCAGCAGTTACGCCTACCTGCAGCAGGCGCTGGAGCGTTTTCAGCAGAGCTACCCCGCTATCCCCGTCTGGGCTCAGTCGCGCAGCATGAACGAGGGTGAGCGCAGCGCCTTTCTCGCGCGCTTCACCGAGCAGGGCCAGGGCATCGGGTTTGCTGTGCTCGGCGGCGCCTTTGGTGAAGGGATCGACCTGCCGGGCAGTCGATTGATAGGCGCCTTCATTGCCACCCTTGGTCTGCCGCAGATCAATCCGGTCAATGAAGAAATGAAGGAACGCCTGCAAACCATGTTTGCCGATCAGGGTGGCAACGGCTACGACTACGCCTACCTCTACCCCGGGCTACAGAAAGTAGTACAGGCTGCCGGGCGGGTGATTCGCACCACCCAGGACAACGGCGTGGTCTACCTGCTGGATGATCGCTTCGGGCAGCGCAGCGTACGCGCCCTGCTACCCACCTGGTGGGAGGTTGGCAGCGAGCGGGTGTGATCCACCATAGAGCGGAGCGCTCAATCACCGCAGGTATCCCAGCAACAACCTTAAGCCGCCGCTCTCGACCGGCGCGCACCGGAACGGGCGAAAGTCACTACCGCCCTGAGGTTTTCACTAAACCTCGCTCCGCTTCAGCCGATAGCAAGGCAAGGTCGTGCCATGTCGGCATTCAGGAGAGCTCCCCCAATGACCCTGCAAAAGAAGTTTGTCGCCACGTTGGCCGCCCTGTTAGTTGTTTTCATTCTGGTCGGCGTGGTTATCAGCTCCGTTACCCAAACCCGATTGATCCATGCCCGCGCCACCACTGAGTCGGCGGGTTTGCGCAACGAGGTGCTGCGCTTGTTGGGCGTCACGGACGCGATCATGAGCGAGCGTGTTCGCAACAGCATGGCGTTACTGATCGAGCGTGGCACTGCCTTGGGAGAGGCTTCATTGGGCAGCAGCGTGCAGGTGGGCGGGGCCAGTGCGCCGCAATTGCAACTGGGCTACCAACCGCAAGCGAACGATTTTGCCCTGGTGGATGGTTTGACCCAGGTCATGGGCGGCACCGCCACGCTGTTCTCCCGCCAGGGCGATAACTTCATCCGCGTGTCTACCAACGTCATGCGCGAGGGGCAGCGCGCCATCGGCACACAATTGGCGCCAGACGGCGCGGCGATCAAGGCGATACTCGCCGGGCAGGCATTTTATGGTCAGGTCGATATTCTCGGGCAGCCTTACCTGACCGGTTACGAGCCGATCAAGGACGCCAGCGGCCGGGTGCTGGGCATCTGGTATGTGGGCTATTCCGCCAACCTCACTTCGCTGGCCGAGGCGATTGCCGATGCGCGTATTCTGGAAGACGGCTTTGTTGCCCTGCGCGACCCCACCGGCAAGATTCGCATGCACTCCTCGCATCTGTCCGACGAGCAGATTGCCGACGCCCTGGCCGATACCGAAGGCCAGTGGCACATTGAAACAGCGCCGTTCGCGCCCTGGGGCTACGACATTGTGCTGGGCTATTCAAATGCGGAAGTGAGCGCCCTCATCATCAAGAACTCGCTGGCGGTCGCCGCGCTGATCACCCTGGCCGGCGTCATTCTGGCGATTGGTATCAGCCTGCTGATGAAGTTCATCGTCAGCCGACCGCTGAATGCCACCATCGCTGCGATCGAGGATATCGCCGACGGCAAGGGCGATCTCACCGTGCGTTTCAATGCACAAGGCCGCGATGAGTTTGCCATCCTCGCCGGTGCCTTCGACCGTCTGCTCGACCGCATCCAGCACACCATCCGTGAGGCGCTGGAATCGTCCGGCACCATTCTCAAGCAGGCCGATGAGTTGGCGCGTATTGCCGAGCAATCCGCTAGCTCGGTGAGTGTGCAGAACCGTGAGACCGAGATGGTGGCCACGGCCATGCATGAAATGAGTCTTACTGCGCAGAGTGTCGCGCAGAGCGCCGCCGCCGGGGAAACCGCCGCCAACCAGGCCAGCCGTGAAGCCGAAGAAGGCCGCGGCACCATGAACAGCACGGTCAGCAGCATTCAGCAACAGGCCAGTGAGATTACCGCGTCCATGCAGGTGATTGATGAACTGGCCTCGGCTTCCAACGACATCGGCAAGGTGCTGGAAGTCATCGTTGGTATTGCCGAGCAAACCAACCTGCTGGCCTTGAACGCCGCCATTGAAGCAGCGCGCGCGGGCGAACAGGGTCGCGGCTTTGCGGTGGTCGCGGATGAGGTGCGCTCACTCGCCCAGCGCACTCAGGCGTCCACCCAACAGATTCACAGCATGATCGACCGGGTGCAGACCGGTGTGAGCCGCTCCTCCAGCATGATGGAAAGCAACCGCGCCCTCGCAACCCGTAATGCTGAAGTCGCCGAGGCCGCCGGCAAGGCGTTCAGTGATGTAATGAATGCGGTCACGCGTATCAACCAGGTAAATACTGAAATTGCCAGCGCCGCCGAAGAGCAGAGCCACGTGTCGGAAGAGATCAACCGCAACGTATTGCGCATCAGTGATGAGGCACTGAAGAACAGTGAACAGGTGGAGCAAACCCGCATTGCCAGTCAGAACCTGACGCAACTGGCGGAGAAGCTCCGTGCGCTGCTGGCCTATTACAAGGTCTGATCCATGCCGCGAGGTGGGGTAGCCGACTCCATGCTAGGATTTCGGCTACCTGTATCGGGCCTGTGATCCACTCGGGCTCGCCATTCACTGTTCGGGACCACGCAATATGAGCAACGACAAGCAGTACGAACCGCCCAAAGTCTGGACCTGGGACGCCGAAAGCGGTGGCAAATTTGCCAATATCAATCGCCCGATCGCCGGCCCAACGCATGACAAGGCCCTGCCAGTCGGCCAGCATCCGTTTCAGCTGTATTCGCTGGCCACGCCCAACGGCGTAAAAGCGACCATCATGTTCGAGGAACTGCTGGAGCTGGGTTTTCGCGATGCCGAGTACGACGCCTGGCTGATACGCATCAACGAAGGCGATCAGTTCTCCAGCGGTTTTGTTGCCGCCAATCCCAATTCCAAGATCCCGGCGCTGATGGATCACAGCACCAATCCGCCCACCCGCGTGTTCGAGTCTGCCTCGATACTGCTGTACCTGGCAGAGAAGTTTGGCGTGTTGCTGCCAACAACGCATGCCGAGCGCACCGAGGCGATGAACTGGCTGTTCTGGCAAATGGGCTCGGCGCCCTATCTGGGCGGCGGATTTGGCCACTTCTATGCCTACGCGCCAGAGAAGTTTGAGTACCCCATCAATCGGTTTGCCATGGAAGTAAAACGGCAGCTTGATGTACTCAACCGCCATCTGGCCGAGCACGAATATATGGCCGGCAGCCAATACAGTATTGCCGATATCGCCATCTACCCCTGGTACGGCCTGCTGGCAGAAGGCGCACTGTACAGTGCCGGCGAGTTTCTCTCCGTTCAGGAGTATCAGCACGTCCAGCGTTGGGCAGCAGCCATTGCCCAACGCCCGGCCGTGAAGCGCGGCCGCATGGTCAACCGGGTCTGGGGGGAGGAGTCGGAACAACTCGCTGAGCGCCATGCGGCCAGTGATTTCCGGGCCGACGCCTAGGCTGCACCTTATCGGCGCTGCTCGGCGGCGTCGATGGGTTTACACAACCCATGCAAGCTGGCCTGTGCCCCGGTTTTTTTAATTCCAGGTGGTGGCCTTCTGCTAGAGTTAGCAAGGTAGACACGCTTATTACCGGCCAGTCGAGTATGCGTAGTTGAAAGACCGTAGAGCAAAAGACCGTAGAGCAGAGGTTCGCCAGCTTTTCGCCGATGTATCGACGATGTATTCGTCTGACGATACCGATGTGGCACGCCTGCGGGGCACCCAGCTCAATTCGGTGGTGAGCGTGTCACTCCCCATGATGCTCGCCAACGTCGGCAGTGGTAGCTGCGTGCTCCTTGCCTTTGCTCCCCATTTTCCCACCGGCCTGTTGCTGTGGCTTGGGCTACTCTCTGTGGTTTGCGCATTCTCTGCCCTGGGTTGGTACAGGGCACGCAAGCGCCCTATTGTGCGCGCCTCATCCGCGTCCGCGCACAAGGCTACCTTGCACGCCGCCATTTTGGCGCTCATGTGGGCCTGGATGGTACTGACCTGGTTTCCCGATGCCTCGCGCGGCCAACAGCTGGCGATAGCCACCATAGTGACCGGTATGATCGGCGCCGGCAGTTTTGTGCTCAGCCCTTTGCCCTACGCCAGCATCAGTTACACGCTTATCTACTCCTTTGCCGCCATAGGGGCACTCTGGCTGTCCGGGCAGACGGCGTACCTTGGCGTCGCCATTCTGGTACTGCTGTATTCACCCATGGTGTTGATCGGCTCCCTATTCGCCTGGCGTCAGTCCACCGACCTGATTGCCGCCAAAGCCCGGTCCGAGCGGCAAGAGCAAGAGATGACGGTGCTACTGCAGGACTTTGAACACAACGCCGGCGATGCGCTCTGGGAAACCGCAGTGGATGGCAAGCTCAACCACGTCTCACCGCGGCTGACTGACGTGCTGCTGCTGCGCGACGGCGAAAACAGCGCCTATAGCTTTCATCAACTGCTCGCCATGCGTTGTCCCGATAATCTGGCACAACTGGAAATGCTGCTTGGCGAAGGATCAGCCTTTCGCGACGTGCACCTCACCATGCTTTCAGCCGCGGGCGATAAAAATCTGGTGATGACCGGCAAGTGCCTGTACTCGGCAGAAGGCATGTTTGTAGGCTGGCGCGGCGTGTTGACCGATGTGACCGACAAGGTCAAAAGCGAACAAAAGCTTCGCGAGCTGGCGCATACCGATTCGCTCACCTCGCTGGCCAACCGCTTTTACCTGCGTGAAGCCCTGAGCGAAGCGATAGAGCAACACAAACCTCTCGCGTTGCTCTGCATCGACCTCGACCGATTCAAGGTAGTTAACGACAACTACGGCCACAGCGTGGGCGACGCACTGCTTGTAGTCGTTGCCAAACGGCTAGGTGCTTGTGCGGGGGAGCATGCATTGATAGCGCGTCTGGGCGGCGACGAATTTGCCATCGCCTTATGGGGCCATGATGTAGAAGCCGCTGCCCGCAAGCTGGCTCAGCAGGTAGTACAGAGCGTGGCTGAGCCCATCGCGCTGGCAGAGCGCCAGTTCCGCATTGGCGCCAGCGTTGGCTTCACGTTGCGTAGTGAAACCCACTGCAGCCTGGATGACCTGCTGGTGCAGGCGGACATCGCGATGTACGCAGCCAAGGAGGCCGGGCGCGGCCGCTGGAGATCCTACTCACACGAGCTCGGCGATGCTAACCGCCGGCGGCTGAGCATCGAACAAGGCCTGCGCAGCGCCATCGACAACGGCGAGATCAGTCTGCATTGGCAGCCCAAGCTGGATCTGCAAAGCGGGAAAATCACCGGGGCAGAGACGCTGATGCGTTGGCACCATCCTGAGCTGGGGGCTATCAGCCCGATGGAGTTCATTCCAATTGCAGAGCAGTGCGGCCTGATCGACAGCCTCGATATCTGGGCGCTAACCGAAGCCTGCCGGGCCGGCACCAAGGAGCTGGCGGGCCTGACAATTGCGGTCAACGTGTCAGCCTCTCAACTACAGTTTGGCGAGTATCTGCATCACCTCAAACAGGTCCTGCGCAGCTCTGGTATGGCGCCGGAGAAGCTTGAGCTGGAATTGACCGAATCGGTGCTGATCGAGGATGCCGACAAGGCCATGACCGTTCTCAACGACATACGCAGCACCGGCGTACGCCTGGCGCTCGACGACTTCGGTACCGGTTATTCTTCATTGTCCTACCTGCGACGGTTTCCGTTCGACACACTGAAAATTGATCGCTCGTTCGTGACCGAACTGCTGACCAAGCAGGACGCCAGAGCCATTGTGCGAATGATTGCCGATCTGGCCAAGGAGCTTGGCAAACGGACCGTCTGCGAAGGTGTTGAAAGCGACGAGCAACTGCAACTGGTACGGGCCGCCGGTTGCCACGAGATTCAGGGTTATCTGATTTCCCCACCCTGCCCGCTGGCAGCATTTCCATACGAATTGGATGCACAGTTGCGTGCGCGTCTGCTAGCCGCTGCCGGCACACCCTGACCGCTGCGTCCGACGCCTTACGCGCACTAAAAGCCCCCTGCAGCGCCTTTCAAGAGCGTCAACAACCAGGGTTGGCCTCCCTCCTTGCGGACGGCTCAACGCAGTCTTGCCAGCGCGCAGCAGCAGATCAATTCTGGCTGCGCCATCGCCCAGACACCGGCAACCATTCACCAGCGGTAAAAAAGCCGTTGACCTTCAACATCACTTCAACCTTACCGTCCGCCTACACCTTACTCGCTGCACTCAGTACGCCGGTAAACGGTGGCCAACCCATGAAGGCGGAGATACCACAGCATGACCACCCTGAAGACATTCGCGCTCGCAGCGAGCCTGAGCATCGGCCTCGCCACCTTGCCCGCAGTGGCTGAAACTACAACACAGACAAAAACAGCCATTGCCATGATTGCAGGGCACGAAGTACCCGTCGTCGCGGGCGGGCTGTACGATCGCTTCCACTCCAATCCACCGCTGAGCGTTATCGCTAACGAAGACCCGACACTGGATCTCAGCTGGTTCAAGACGCTCGAGAAAACCCGTGTCGATATCGGCTTTGAGTCTTACTCGCCTAACTTCTACTACCGCAACAGCCGGGTGACCCTGGTGTTCACTGCCGACATCGATCGCCTGACCGAGCTGATGCCAGCCAAGGTATTGGAGCAGGTGCAGCCGCTGCAGATTTGGCCAGGCCGCGGGCTGATTGCGCTCACAGCCTACGCCTATCACTACTGCGACAACGACAGCTACAACGAGATTGCGCTGTCGATCGTCACCAACAAACCGGGCAGTGCCAACATGGGGCCATTCAGCCTGATTGGCCAGTCGATGGACAGCGACATGTGGGGCTATGTGCTCAAGCTGCCGGTGGATACCGAAGTGGCACGCGTGCGCGGCGTCGTTGGTTACAACCTGCCCAAGTGGCTTACCCGGATCGACTACCGCGAATCAGCTGACGATCTGACCTTCGATGTTTACGACAGCGAAACCGGCAAGCTGGACTTCAGCATCCAGGCGAACCGCCTCGGTGACGTAGCTACCGAACCGGCACTGGCGACCACCAGCTTTACCAACCTCGATCACGACGGCAATCTGGCCTGGGGCCACGCCGTGTCACGGCAGTTGCTCTCGGCCTCATCCTCTGACCCAGACGATGTAAAGCTGACGCTGGGCGATGGCAGCTTTTCAGCGTTCATTCGCGCGCTGGATCCGGGCCGTATGATCAAGTACGACTATGTGCCTGAATTCCAGAGCGCACTGTACGCACCGGAACTCTTGAGCACCCTGCTCGACCAGTAACATCGTGACCTGCTCTGGCTGGCAAATGCCAGCCAGAGAGCGCTACAGTGACAGCAGTCACCAGGAGGACCCTAATGAAGATTGGCGAACTCGCAGAACAGACCGGCCTGGCGCCGTCGCGCATTCGTTTCTACGAGCGTATCGGCCTGCTGAAAACGGTCAAGCGCCAGGCCAACGGGTACCGAAGTTATCCGCCGGAAGCCGTGCTCGTGCTGGGCATGATCACCGCCGCGCAAAAGGCTGGATTCAGTCTTGACGAGCTGCGCACCCTGCTCCCTTCGGATCTGACCCAATGGAATCATCAGGCACTTACCGAGGCGCTGCGCCAAAAGATTCAGGACATCGAAGAAATCCAGCTACGCCTGGCAGATAGCAAATCACGACTGCAGGAAGTATTAGTACAGGTGGAACAAAAACCGGACGATATGGACTGCGCGACTAACGCGAGACGCGTTTGGTCGCAGGTCAGCTTCGGCGATGCGACAGCCAAGCCTTCCGGCAAAGCTAGCCACTAGACCCTACCCATCGCCTCGCATACTGTGCAGAACTTAAAAGGTTGACCTTAAAGTTTGGTTCATCCTTAGGATGAAACTCCGATACCCCCGTGGCAGTCGCCACACAGGAGATTCCCTATGCAGACAATCCTTGGTGCCAGCGGTCAGATTGGCGAAGAACTGGCCCGAGCACTGCACGATAACTTCACCACCGACATCCAACTGGTCAGCCGTAATCCGAAAAAGGTAAATCCGACTGACAAGTTGTTCAGCGCCGACTTGCTGGATGCGGAGCAGACCAAGGCGGCAGTGGCTGGCGCCGAGATCGTGTACCTCACAGCCGGGCTGCCGATGGACACCGAGCGCTGGGTAGTCCAGTGGCCGATCATGATGAGCAACGTCATCGAGGCCTGCGCGCTGCATGGCGCTCGCCTGGTGTTCTTTGACAACACCTACATGTATCCGCAAACCAGTGCGCCGCACACCGAAAGCACTTCGTTTAAACCCAACGGAGCCAAAGGCAAGGTACGCGCGCAAATCGCCAGCCAGCTCATGCAGGCCATGGCCGATGGCAAGGTCGAGGCAATAATCTGCCGTGCGCCTGAGTTCTACGGCCCGGGCAAGACCCAGAGCATCACCAACTCCACCATCATCAACAACGTCAAGAACGGCACTCCCGCGCGCGTCTTCCTGCGCGATGACACCCTGCGCAGCTTGATCTACACGCCGGACGCCAGCCGCGCCATGGCCTTGCTTGGGAACACTGCTGATGCCTGGGGTCAGGTATGGCACTTGCCCTGTGACGACAACCGTCTCACCTACCGCCAGTTCATCGCCCTGGCTGCAGAGGTGTTTGGAACCAAAGGGGAATACAAGGTACTCAAACAGTGGCAGCTGAGCCTGGCAGGCTTGGTCAACAAAACCGCGCGGGGAGCAGCCGAACTGCTGCCGCGTTACCGGGTCGACAACATCTTTGAGTCAAGCAAGTTCAAAGCACGCTTTCCCAACTTTCGTGTGACCAGCTACCGCGAGGGCCTTGAGACGATCCACGATGAGAGCGGCAGGCAGGGCTAGCGACAGGATCACTCCCCTGCCGCCAGGCTAAGGCTTTGATATCGCGTTTTGGCGGTGTTCCAAACAGGCGGCTGTATTCCCGGCTGAACTGGGATGTTTTTTTGTAGCCGCCCCGAAGAGCTGACAGAGCATCAAAGTGAAAATAGCCGGGGGTAGTAGGCTGCAGACCAACCCGGATGACGCCATAATCAAGATGCCGTCACAGCGGGAAAAGCATTACGTTTAACCCCCCCCGTGCGGATTGATCGCAGGGAGGCAAAACATGGGCCAGCAAACCCAGAAACAACAAAGCCCCGATATACGGGGCTTTGAAGTCGAATAGTGGCGGAGGGACAGGGATTCGAACCCTGGGTAGGCTATTAACCTACGCCGGTTTTCAAGACCGGTGCATTCAACCGCTCTGCCATCCCTCCACGGCGGGCAATACTACCGGAAATTGCTGATGAGTCAATGGGGTACGAGTACCTGTGACCAACTTATTACAGGCTTTTTGGCGCAAAATCCGCGGCCGGCCACATTTGCACATGAATGGTAATAGTTGCGGCGCAGGCTTGCCTTGATTTGACATCGATTACCCGTATTATCTGGCAGTAACGAATGGATTATTTGATTTATCACGACAGGAGCTGTGCATGAACATGCAAGAACGCCACTCAACTTTGCAACATAGCGCGGTAAGCGAAGCGGAAGTCAGCAAGCTGTTCCGCAACACCTACACGCTGTTGGCCATGACCATGGCCTTCTCGGCTCTGGTTGCCTTTGTCTCCATGAGCATGAATCTACCCTACCCCGGTATCATCGTGACCCTGGTCGGCTTCTACGGGCTGCTGTTTCTGACCACCAAGCTGCGCAACTCTGCCTGGGGTCTGGTCAGCACCTTCGCTTTTACCGGCTTTCTGGGTTACACGCTTGGGCCCATCCTTAACGCCTACCTGAGTATGCCTAATGGCGGTTCTGTGGTGACCCTGGCGCTGGGCATGACCGCGCTGGTGTTTTTCAGCCTGTCTGCCTACGCGATCATCTCGCGCAAGGATTTCAGCTTCCTGTCCGGCTTCATCATGGCGGGTTTTGTCGTGTTGCTGGTGGCGGTGGTTGCCAGCTTCTTCGTACAGATCAGCGGCCTGCAGCTGGCCATCTCTGCCGGCTTTGTGCTGTTCTCCTCCGCGGTGATTCTGTACCAGACCAGCGCTATCATCCACGGCGGTGAAGATAACTACATCATGGCGACCATTACCCTGTTCGTCTCGATCTACAATCTGTTCCTCAGCCTGCTGAGCCTGATTGGCGCCTTCAACGACGACTGATATCTGTCGCTGGGTTATACTCCATGGCTCGCCCGCAACGGCGAGCCATTTTTATTTCAGAGCATTCAAACAGCATGAAATTTGCCATCGCCTTGCTCGCCGGGCCGCAAGATCCGGCCGCCCGCAGCGCCCTGAGCTTTGCCCAGGCCGTGCTTGCCGGCGGTCACCAAATCAGCAGATTGTTCTTCTACCGTGATGCCGTGCACCTTGCCTCAAGCCTAGCCGTGCAACCCCAGGACGAGGCTGATTTAGCAAGGCAATGGCGTGAGTTCATCCGCGACAATCAACTTGATGCGGTGGTCTGCATCGCTGCTGCTTTGCGTCGTGGCGTGCTGAACGAGGCCGAAGCCTACCGCTGGGAGCGCCCGGCAGCCAACAGTGGCGAGCCCTGGGAATTATCTGGCCTTGGGCAATGGGTCGATGCCATGCAGACGGCAGACCGGGCGGTGACCTTTGGAACCTGAGCTGAAAAGTCTGCTGGTCATCAGCCGCCACTCCCCCACTGCAGCCGCTGCCCGCGAAGCGCTGGATCTGGCCTTGGCCGCAGCGGCCTTTGGCGTCCCGGCCGGCATGCTGTTTCTCGATGCCGGGGTACTGCAGCTGCTCAAGGGGCAGGACCCCGCCGTCATCCAGCAGAAATCGCTGGCGGCCAACTTGCAGGCCTTGCCGATGTTTGGGGTCGACGATCTTTTTGTCTGCCAGCACTCTCTCAGCGAGCGTGGCCTGCAGCCTGGCCAACTGATGTTGCCGGTCAAACCAGTTGAAGGGTCTGAGATCGCCACCCTGCTGGAACACTACGATCAGGTTGTCACCCTGTGACGGCCTGTTGCTCGGGAGCCTGACCATGTTGCACGTGTTGCGCCACGCCCCACAGGACTGCAGCCGCTTTGCCAGTAGCCTGCGCGTGATGGGACCAAAGCAGGGGCTGCTGCTGATTGAAGACGGTATTTATGCCCTGCTGCCCCGCACTACTGCGCTGAGCGCCCTGCAGTTGCTGCCCGCCAGCGTGCGTCTTTATGCGCTGGAAAGCGACGTGGTCGCCAGGGGCATGGCGATGGACGACATCCCCAAGCGGGTCAGCCTTATTGACTACCCAACCTTCGTGCAGTTATGCACGCAGTACAACAAGGTACTCAGCTGGTGAGCCAGACTATCATGGTCGATAACCGGCCTGTCGCGGTCGACCGTGAGGGCTTTCTGCTCGACCTGCAGGATTGGTCTGAGGCCGCTGCGGCGGCCTTGGCGGAACAGGAAGGCATTACCCTGACACCGGCGCACCTCGAGGTGCTGCTGGTGCTGCGCGACTTTTACCACACCTATCAGCTATCACCGGCGATGCGCCCCTTGGTCAAGTATGTTGGCCAGCAACTGGGTAAGAACAAAGGCACCAGCCTGTATTTGCTGAGCCTGTTCCCCGGTAGCCCGGCAAAGTTTGCTGCCAAGCTGGCCGGGCTGCCCAAGCCGGACAATTGCCTCTGAAGTGGCTCCCCAGCCGGGGTCAGCTCGCCGGCAAGGTGGTCAATATCACCAATTGATCTGCATCGCTCAGCTTCAACGGCTGATCACGGGGCGGGTTCAAATGTAGCCGCCGACCCTCGTCGTCGGGCTTGTGGCGATACACGCCCAGCGCGGTTTCACCTTGCAGCGCGATGACCGCCTCCAGATCAGCGAAGGTGGTTACGCTCTGCATTGAATACTGAGCGGGCTGTCGAAAAACAATCTCTGCCCCGCCGGTGGTAAATAGCTCCTCGAACATCAGCCCCAGTTCTCGACGCTGGGCAATTTGTGCCATCAGGTGGCTGAGAATCATTGGACTGACGATGCTTTCACCCCGCTTGCGCACCACCAGCGCCTCGTTGGCAGGGTCGCTCAGCTCCAGCAGAATCTGCGGTTTGTGGCTGCGCTCGCGCAGCAGCTCATCGACCACCAGGTAACCCACCATAGCGCGAGCATCGGCCTCTTCACCCGAATCCATGCGGTCGGACGACAGCAACAGCACACTGTCCAAGCGCTGCGCCAACAAGTCCCTTAGCGCTCCTTCAACCATATAGTCGGCCTGGGTGTGCTGACAGCTGACACCCGCCGTCAACTCACTGTACGCGCTGATCTGAGCGGCGCGCTGATCAGGGTCGACCACCGCCACTACGTGCACCTCGAAACGGTAGTTAGCGTAGCCTGCCAACTCGTGAATCAGCGCGGGAACCCGGCGATTCCAGCCCAGGATCAACAGCCGGCGCAGACCGCCGACATCCGCTCTGGAGGGTTGAGTAGTACGCTGCAACGGCCGCAGCGGTTGCTCCGTAGTGCTTTGCGGCTCGGCGTGCCCATAGTCACGGGCCAGCATTACTACCTTATCGCCCTTGCGAATCACCTCTTCGGTCGGCGCGTTGAGCCAGGTACGCCAGCTGTCGCCATGTGGGCGCATGAGACCGCAGACAATCGCTTGCGGTGCGTGACGGCCAATTTCACCCAGGCTCTGCCCTACGCAGTTATCGGTCGAGCGAATATAGAATTCATTGCCGTCGTGTACTGTCAGCACCTCGCCAAACAGCTCCGGCATGCCCGGATGCACCAACGACTGCGCGAACAGGCGGCTGACCATGGCATCACTGGCGATCACCTCCAGCGGGCCAGAGTAGGCGCGCTGCAATACGTTGAGTTTGCGCATATCGTCTATTTCGGCAACCACATATGGCGGCGGTGTGCTGCGCAACAACGCCTGCGCCTGTAGGGTAAGCAGTGCCTTGATGGTTTCCACGTCACCGGTCAGTAGCGTATTACCTGACTGGTTACGGCCGGGAATCAGCACCACTGCGGCCTGCAGGCACGCCACTCGATCCAGGTCCTCGGGCTGCAATGCCGTGCCGGAACGCAGAATGATGTTGCCCATGGCGCGGCGTATCTGCGGAATCTCGCGCAGTTCCTGCACCCGATCGGCATTGATCTCATCCGCCAGAATCACCAGACGCAAGCGTTTGGTTTCACGCGCTTTCAACAGGCGTTGAATACCGCCGCTGGCATCCAGAATCTCTTGCACCAAGGGAATGGTGCGATTGGTCCAGCCGAGGATGACAATATGGTCACGTACGGTTACCGGAGTCAGGCCTTGCTCCAGCTTGACCATCATATCGATCAGCCAGCGGGTCATGATCGCTACCAAGGCACCGAGAAACACCACATAGCCGCTGATCGTCAGCCCGGTGGACACAATGCGCCGCCAGGTGCCCTCGTCGTCGCCCAGATAGCCCGGGTCGGTCAGTCGCAGGAAGGCCCACCACACCGAATCTGCCAAGGAGCCGCCCTCGGGTGCCGAGGGCCACGCCAGCCAGCCGCCAACCAGCGAGATCAGTGCGATGAAGCCCGCTACTACCAGTAATTGATAATGCGCGCCTTTGACAAACTGCCGCTCAATGACATACCGCAGGCGATCAACGAAGGAAAATGGCAGCATTCAGTGAGCCTCTCTGCTCGGTTGGGTCTGATTCTTAACGGCACAGGTAAATCCTGCTAGATTGAGCGCACTTACACCTTGGCGCAGGCCCACCGCTCAACTATGCAAAATGTAGAAAACATTCTCGGCGTGGCGCTGCTGGTACTCTACTGGCTTTTCACCGCAGCGGTCACGCTGCGTGTAGTTGGACGGCGCAACCCCGTCAGCGTCACACTGTCCTGGCTGCTGGTCATTTACATTCTTCCCGTTCTTGGTGCCGTGCTTTATCTGATGTTCGGCGAGCTCAACCTGGGCAAGCAGCGCGCCAGACGCGCCGAGGCGATGGTCGAGCCTTTTCTGCACAGCATCGCCAGCGACTTTGCTGCCACCAAGGCGCCGCCCATGGGCGGCAACTCGTTGACCCAGGGCATCTATCAACTGCTGGCCACCCGCATGGGTATCGGCGCACTGGGATATCAGCAGATGGCCCTGCTGGACACACCGGAGCTGATCTTTTCCCACCTGTGCGACGATGTGCGGAGCGCCCAACACAGTATTCATATCGAAACCTATATCTGGTTTCCCGGCGGGCGCGTGGATGAGCTCAGTGAAGAACTGATCAAGGCCAGCGCGCGCGGCGTGAAAGTCTCTTTGTTGATTGACCACGCCGGTAGCCGTCCGTTCTTTCGTTCACCCTGGCGCAAGCGCCTGATCGACGCCGGTATTGAAGTAGTGCCAGCCCTGCCGGTACGTTTGCTGCGCGCCCTGGCACAGCGCATCGATCTGCGTATGCATCGCAAGCTGGTAGTGATCGACGGGCGAGTGGCCTACAGCGGCTCAATGAACATCGCCGACCCGCTGTACTTCAAGAAGGACGCCAACGTGGGCGCCTGGGTCGACATCATGCTGCGCCTCGACGGTCCGGCCGCGCGCGGTCTGGACAAGGTGTTTGCCTGGGATTGGGAGGTTGAAACCGGCCTGCGCCGCCTGGAACCGGCGCCGCCAAGCATGCCGGCCTGCTATAAATGGCTGTCGATTCTGCCCTCCGGCCCTGGGGTGGGTGACGACCTGATTGGCCAGGCGGTACTTTCCAGCATCTATCGGGCGAACGACAGCATCACCATCAGCACTCCCTACTTCGTGCCCTCGGAAGCCATCTTCAACGCCTTGTGTCAGGCCGCCGAGCGTGGCGTAAGGGTCAAGGTTCTGATCCCCGAGCGTAACGACTCCAAACTGGTTGGCTGGGCCAGCCGGGCGTTCTATCAGCGGTTTCTGGAAGCTGGCGGGGAAATTCACCTGTTCCGTGGCGGCCTGCTGCACACCAAGGCCATGTTGATGGATGACCAGCTGGCATTGGTTGGCAGTGTCAATCTGGACATTCGTAGTCTGCAGTTGAACTTCGAGCTCACCGTAGCGCTGTTTTCACCAGAGGGCTGCGCCAGTATCCGCCAGCTACTCGATGGCTATGAGGCCAACAGTCATCGCCTGCTACTGGCGGACTGGCAGCAACGCTCACGTGCTTCACGGGTGCTGGAGCGCGGCGTGTTCTTTCTCAGCCCCCTGCTCTGAATGCCGGCAAGGGGTCAGGCTAGGTCTGGGCACGTGACCTGCTGCGCAGCTGAAAATAAAACCGCGCACGCGGCTTGCTTTCCTGGGCAGGCTGATTACAATCCTTAATGAGTTTGATTATCATTATGGATGAGCGCATGAAAGTACACCTGCTACCCGTCAGCCTTACCGTCGCCATGATGAGCCCCGCCATGACGACCGCCAGTCCCGCCGGCAAGACGCCCTGTAATTCCCTGCACGCCGTGGTCATGCAGTTGAGCGCTCACAATCAATCGCTGCAGCAGTTGCTGAACGCGCCGCTCGACAGCAACACGTTCAGCCTGATCGATGAACTCAGCTACCAACTGGAAAGTGACTTACTGCTGCTGGGTACGCCCTCGGCACCAGTCGCCGTGCCGCTGGAATCACTCCACCAGGCGGTGGAGCATCAGGACGGTAACGCGGTGCTCATGCACGCCACTGCGTACCTGAGCGCCGCACAGCGCTGGCTTGGTCAGCCTGTCTGAGGCAGCGGGAGCCGCACCTTAGAGCTGCTCTTCCAGCGGCAACCAGCCAAGCGTCCAGCTCATGAAGCGACGGAAGCGGCTGGCCGCCGGCTCAGTGGTCCAGGTCTTGCCCTCAGCCTGCCACTCAAGGTCATCGTCGTCGTTCAGAGTAAGGTGGTAGGCGAAGTCCTCCGAGGTCCAGCGCGCAAACAGATCGACCATCTCCTGGGCAATTTCCGGTTGCTCGATGTAGACGCCCGCTTCGGTGTTCAGCTTGACCGAGCGCGCATCCAGGTTGACCGAACCGACAAACACCGCCTTGCGATCAAACACAAAGGTCTTTGCGTGCAGGCTGGCCAACGACTCACCGAGGAACGGACTGGCGCGCTCCTGCTGACCGGCGATGGGGCGCAGCTCCCACATTTTCACCCCACCCTGCAGTAGCCGCTCGCGGGACTTGGCGTAACCGCTGTGCACGGCCAGAACATCAGTGGTTGCCAACGAGTTGGTCAGCACCGAGACAGCCACGCCCTTGTCGCGAATACCCAGGAGCATGTCTTCACCACCCTCGCGCGGCACAAAATAGGCTGACGTCAGCAGCAGCTCACTTTCCGCCGCCTTCATCGGCTCGACCAGGCTCCGGCCCAGAAACGCGACCTCGTTACCATCACCGTGCGGATCGGACTTGGAGGGGTCGTCGTAGAACCACTTTGCGTGCCCCCAGTGCCAATCCAGTTCACCACTGTTCATCGCCTGGATAAAGGGCGATTGCGCCGCTGCCTTCAGGTAGGGGTCCTGCTCGGCCTGCCGATTCTTCGAGCCCAGGCGTGCACGCATATCGGCCAGCGCCTCGGCATTTGACTCCTCCGACAAGGTGGCGATCGGGATGGCAATGCCGCTATTCCAGAAATTGTCGAAGCTGTCGGATGCCGCATCGGCGATGGGGCCAATACCAATCACATCAACATCCTGAAAGTCGATATCGCTGAGAGCGAAGTACTCGTCACCAATATTGCGGCCACCGGTGATAATGGCGCGGTTGTCGGCCACGATCAGCTTGTTGTGCATGCGATAGTTGATGCGTCCAAACTCGCCGAGTTTGCTGAACATCTTCAACCATTCATGGCGCAAACTAAGCGGGTTGTACAGGCGCACTTCAATGTTGGGATGCTCATCAACTATCGATACCTTGATGTCCTCCAGACTGCTGCCAATATCATCCAGCAACAGGCGCACCCGCACGCCACGATCTGCCGCCTTGAGAAGATGCTCGGTGAGCAGCCCGCCGGTGATGTCGGTTTTGTAGATGTAGTACTGGATATCCAGGCTCTTGTCGGCCATGTCGATCAGCTTGAGGCGTGCGGCCAGGGCGTCATTGCCCTTGTGCAGCAAGGTAAAGCCGGAGGCTTCCGCATCTGCCGGCTTTACTTTTTCGACATATTTGCTGAGCCGGGTGTCCGGGTCGGCTGGCAGATAGAACGAAGGCAGCTCTGTGTGGCTCACACCCTGTGTCGCACAACCGAGCAAAAGTCCTGTCATGGCCAGCAGCCCTAGAATTCGCATTGATCACATCCTTTGCAGTTTGCCCGACTCATCAGACGCAGTCGGGCACCTCAGGTTCCTCGGCGGTTACTGGTCTGCGTAGGTATCGGTGACCACCAACTGATAATCGATGCGATAGACACCACGGTTGTTGATGACCACGTAACCGGCGCCCGAGGGCTTCAAACCCTGAGTATAGGCCGCACTGTACAAAGCTCGCCAGGCACCCTCGACACTGTGGCTGTCGGCCTGAAAGTGCAGGCTCAATACCTGCTCCTGCTGCCTGGGCATCAGACGGTAGCCCGCGATGCTGCCAATATTGCCCTCTACCGGGAAGCTGACCACTGGCTTGAGCAACTCGGGGGTGTTATCCGCCAGATTCTCGAACACCAGGTTCAATGGTCCGGTAATGCGGCCGCCAGCCTTGCGCTGCGCCGTCATGGCGACATTGACAGCGATCTGGCCGACCTCCTCCCGCATCTCGGCCGGGGCTATTTCAGCCGGTCGCCCAAACAACATCATCGCGGGGCGGGTCAGCAGATTGATGGCATACTCGGTGCCGTCATCGCGCACCACCATTTGATCGCCAGCACGAATATCGACGACCTTTTGCGCACTCACCGGCACCGGGGCGTAAGCGGCCTTGCAGAGATCCGAAGCAAGGTAACGCGCACGCTGGCTCTGATCCAGACGTGTATTTTTCTCAATTTGCTGACACACCTGCTGATCGTAGCCGCTCCATGCCTGCCTCGCAGCGCCAGCATCCACCAGCGTATCGATCATGCGAGCACCCGCCTCCCCGGCGGCAATCAACAGTGCGGTCTGTCGTGGCGACTCGGCTTCACGGCGGTCCGGCCCACCCACGCCCAAGCCAGACGCACGCTCGGTCTGGGCGTGCACATTGGCGCCCGCCTGCAGCAACAGCGTGGCGCTTTGCGGCTGGTCTGCCTGCGCGGCAGACATGAGCGCGGTTTTGCTCCAATGATTAGGCTCATCCACGGCGAAGCCCCGTTGCAGCAAAAACGCCACCGCGTCCGGATTTTCCACCGCCGCCATCAGCGCCGTGTCGCCATCCGGACCAAGGCCGCGCTGGCGGCCCAGCACATCGGTTTCGTAATCGACAAAATCGCTGATCACCGGCAGCGGCGCGCCATTTAGCAAAACGCTGTGCAGCGTGGCGAACTGACGTCCTTGCTCCAGAGCGCCCGGCTGCGGTGCAAAGGCGTAACGCGGCGAGTAACGGGCAAAGGGAGCAGCCGGCGCAGCCGGTGCCTCGGTAGGCGCTTGCAGGTTTTCCATCGTGCGCGCAAAGGTTTCATGGAACAGCAGGTCTGCAGCGGTGCTGGCTTCCTCGGGCTTGAGTCCCTGCGCCGCAAACATCGACACCAGCTCCTGGTGCGCCGGCTGGAGCATGGGCATCAGCTTGCGATAAAGCTGCTTGGCGCCGATATTACGCTCCGACCAGGCGAAGAACTGGTCCATCGCCGCATCGTGACGGGCGCGTACGGCGGCTTCGCGGCCATTGCGCTGCAACTGGTCAACCCCCAGCAGTGGCAGGTTGAGCAACGTCCACTGGCGCTCTTTCCAGCGCTGATGCAGATCGCGCCGATCCTGTTGCGAATAACCCGGCAGCGGATCGCCGGCCAACCTGGTCAGCTCGCTATCCAGCGCGCTGTAAGCCGGCAAGCCGCGCAGCGTATTGGTCCGTGGCGGCGTCAGATAGGCCTGCAGCAGGCACTGCGGCGTCACGCCACCCTGCAGGCTGTAAACACCGGCATAGGCCGATTCACCCCGCGCTGCCGGCGAGTAGAACCCCCAGGTTTCGTTTACCAGCGCCAGCGTCTGGCCGCGATAGGTGAACACGTCGATACTGGCGTAATCACCAGTCTGCGATGAGGACGCGTGCGCCCGGCCACCGTAGTTGGGCTGCTCGGCGACCCAGCGTGGCAGCATGCGATCATCCATCACCACCTGGCCGTTGATCCGCAATCCGCGAGCGCGCTGCTGATAACCGGCGTACAGACCGGCGTCATACAGCTCAACGGTGATCTGTTGTCCGCCTACCTCGGCGCTAGTGACAGCAGCGTGACTACCCGCTTTTAGCTCCGCGCCGGGCAACGCCGCCATACTGATGCGGCCATCGCGTGCCATGGCCTGATTCAGACCGTTAACGAGGGTACTGCACATGCCGTTGCTACGGTCTTCCGCAACACGAAACTCTGCATAGGTGGACCAGGCATGCCGCTCACGTTGCGCCTCCGGCTGTGGCGTGGGCCAGGCCTTGAGCTGCGCGTCGCGCTGGCGATACATCGCCTGCAGACAGGCGATGGCGTTGCTGTCGGCGGCGACACCGGTGGCGGTATCGACACCCAGCCCACACTGCCCTGCCCGGCTCAGCAGCCATTGCCGCTGGTTCGCCTCCAGCACCAGGGCGCCTGGCACATCCAGCTGATCGATGCGTTTGCGCAGGTAATTGGCCAGGTCCTTGTCCTGCTGCGCGAGCGCGTCGCTGGCACAGATCTGACGATGCACCGCTGGCAGCGCCCCGGCACACTCAAAACTGGCCTTGGTATCGGCGTTCAGCGGCGTCAGCTTTGGCGTCAGGTCAGGCTTGGGCGGTGGCAGCGGTGGTGCGCTCACACAGGCACCGAGCGCGGCCAGAGTTGCTGCAAGCATCAGGCGTTGGTTGATCGACATACTTGTCTCCTGCCTATTTGATAAAAATGGCGGTGCCATAAATGATGTATTGCCCTGCACCGTCACCCGGCGGTGCAGGGAAAGGTCCGGCACTGCGGATGGCTTGCTCTGCAGCCTGATCCAGCACGGTATCGCCACAGCGATCTATCTCGAACGACACCATGCGGCCACTACCATCCACGGTAATTTCGTAAGGGATGTAGCACTGGCGCTTGAAGTCGTTTGGGTCCCCCTTATAGCCCGGCGGCGGCTTGTAAACCGAGCCTTCGGGGCGTTTCAGGTTGGCGATCACGCGGTTTTTCACGGTATCGGCATAGCCCGACGGCGCCATACGGCCGCGACTGCTCGCCGGCGCGCTGGGTGCTGGTGCCTGTGGCGCGGCCCACTGCTGGTTGGCTCCAAAGCTGTGCACCGGCGGACCAGGCGGTTTGGGCGGCTGCGCAGGCGGCGGCGTTGGGCGCTCCACCACGCGTGGTTTGGGCGGCGGCTCGGGCTCCGGTTCGGGTTCGGGTTCGGGCTCCGGTTCCGGCTCGGGTTCCGGCTCGGGTTCCGGCGGCGGTGGCGGAATCTCTACCAGCTCCACCGCGACCACCTGTTGCTGCGGTGGGGCGGCGTGACGAAACTGGCTGCTGAACAACCACGCCAGCAAGGCTGCATGCAGCCCCAAAGACACCCCAACCACCAGCAGACGCACCGCCCACCGGCTGCTATCTGTCGTGTGGCTCATCAGGGCTCCAGCTCTTCCGAGGCGACCAGGCTGATGCGGGTGTAACCCGCCTTCTGCAGGGTATTCATGACGCGCATCAGGGTGCCGTAATCCACGGCCTGATCGCCGCGTAGAAACAACCGCGTGTCCTTGGCTCCCGAGGTGACACCCGTGATCAGGCCCGCCAGGTCTGCCAGGCTGGTAGCCTGTTCCTGCACAAACAACTGACCATCAGCCTGTACGCTGACATAGATCGGATCCTGCGGTGGCGGGCTGGGTGTCGCCGCGTTGCTCGGCAGATCCACCGGCACATCGACAGTTGCCAGCGGCGCAGCCACCATGAAAATAATCAGCAATACCAGCATCACATCCACAAAGGGCGTGATGTTCATCTCGGCGTTCTGCTGGTAGTTGTGCCGCTTTACCTGCGGCCCTGAACTGAGCTGGATTGCCATATCAGCGTCCTTCGTCGAGTTGCCGTGACACGCTGGCAATCATCTCTGCCGAGAAGTTATCCAGGGCGCCGACAAAGCCGTTGATGTCGCGGGCAAACTTGTTGAAGATCATCACCGCCGGAATAGCCGCAAACAAACCCAGCGCGGTGGCCAACAGGGCTTCAGCGATACCGGGCGCGACCACCGCGAGGCTGGCCGATTTGAGCGTGGCAATGCTGGCAAAGCTGTTGAGAATGCCCCATACCGTGCCAAACAGACCGATGAAGGGGGCCGTGGCGCCAATGGTTGCGAGTACGCCCATCATGCTGCCCATGCGCGCCAGATCACGTTCCTGCACGATACCGGCGGTCAGTGCCATGCGCTGCAGCAAGCGGTTGACGCGGTCGGTCTCTGCCGGTTGCGCGGGCATGCTGCGATAGTGCTTCAGCTCCGCCTGCCCTACCTGCCACATCCGACCCATCGCACTGTTATCTGCCGTCTCGCTCAACACATCCAACTGGCCTGCGCGAAACGCCTTGAGAAAGCGTTGATTGCCACGACGTGCCCGGGAAAATACAAAAATCTTCTCGAACAGCACGGCCCAGGTCAGCAGTGAGCAGAACACCAACAGCAGCATCACACTTTTGACCAGCGCGTCGGCCTGCTCGAACATCTCGCGCACGCCAAAGGCTTCGACCGGGAGCGCCTGTTGCGCGGCAATTTCCTGGGCAATGGTGGGTACTTGCGCTGGCGCAGCCTGACTGACGGCGGGGGTAGCTGCCGCGGTGCTGGCCTCCTCCGCCTGCGCCCAGACCCAACTGGCTGACAGCCCGCCAGCGCCCAGCAGCAGCATCAATGAAAGCGCCCGCAAACGGCTATGCCAACGATTGGCGAAGGTGGTAAATGTACGACTCTGCATGTTGCCCCCGATTGTTGATTGTTATGTGAGGTTGTTGGGTACTGCGCTCAGGTATCAATATTCTGCGGTGCAAGAATCGCGTGCAGGGTCGCCACGTAGTGCGCAAAGGCCTCTCGTCCCTTGACACTCAGGCATACCCGCGTGCGCGGTTTCTTGCCGACAAAATCCTTTTTGATGCGTACATAGTCGGCGCCCTCAAGCGTGCCCAGGTGTGCTCCGAGGTTACCGTCGGTGGTGTCCACGATCGCCCGCAGCGAGACGAACTCGAGCCACTGATTGCTTGCCAGCGTGTTCAGGGCGGCCATGATCTTGAGCCGCACAGGCTGGTGAATGAGGTCATCAGGCGTTTGCATCAGGTACGCCTCAGCCAAAGACTGGACAGGATGAAAGTGCCGCCCCAGGCAAGCGCCAGCCACCACCAGTAGTGGCTGGTAGCAAACAGAAAACAGCAGAAGCAAAGCAGCGCCAGGCCGGCGCCAATGATCACGTAACGGGGGCGCGACTGCGCGCCGCGAATAACGTAAAGGGTGGCCACAAACAGCGGGACTATCATGCTGCCCTGTCGCGGCGTCAGCGGCCACATGACCACATGCAACAGCAACGCAAACAGCAGCACAGACCCCACTACCAGCAGGTAACGCCAGACAATGCCAGGCATGACCTCTTCTGCAATGCGCGCAAGGCGCACACCCGCGACCAGACCGACGATGACCACGGCCAGCCAGATCAGCAACAAAAATGAGGGGAACAACGCGGTGAAAACACAGCCAAGCAGATTGACCACGCCCCACAGCATTAATTGCCGTGACTCGGCGCGGTAGTCTTGAAAGCCGGCGGCCCTGGCCTGCACGCTATTGATCGCGCGCAGCGCTGCCGCCGCTTCTTCGGGGGATGGTGACATGCACTATCTCTGTTTTTGTTATCTGCAAAGCACTCTATTGGACAGAGTAGGCAAAAACAAGATGTGTCTTGAATTATTTATTTGGCAGAACTGACACAGCCCGAGGCAAGCGCCGGGACGCGGCTTTCGCCGCTTTCTGCGCGCCTCGAGCTGTTTTTTTTTCAGCCGATAATGTCGTACTCGCCGCCACGCTCAAGCGCGCGCTTATAGGCCGGGCGCTGGTGTATGCGCGCGAGAAACGCCATCAGGTTAGGCCACTTGTCATCCAGCCCGCCGCGGGCAGCAGCTGCCTCCAGCGGAAAGCTCATCTGCACATCGGCAGCGCTGAACTCACTGCCGGCAAACCAGCCGGTGGCTGCCAGTTCGTCGTTCAGGTAATTCAAATGCTGAATGATCTGCGGCTCGACCAAGGTGCCCTTGACCTTACCGGCGATGCCTTTGGCAATCGGCTTTACAAAGAACGGCATGGGCGCCGATTCAACCCGGTTGAATACCAGTTTGAGCAGCAGCGGGGTCATCGCCGAGCCTTCCGCGTAATGCAGCCAGTAGTTCAGGCGCAGCCGCTCCGGACTGCCATGCGCCGGTGCCAGACGGCCCTGCCCGTAGGTATCGACCAGGTACTCGATAATTGCGCCCGACTCGGCGAGTGTCAGCTCTCCATCCGTGATTACCGGCGATTTGCCCAGTGGATGCACCGCCTTGAGCTCTGGCGGCGCCAGCATGGTCTTGGGGTCGCGCTCATAGCGCTTGACCTCGTACTCCAGCCCCAGCTCTTCCAGCAGCCAGAGAATGCGCTGTGAGCGCGAGTTGTTCAGGTGATGAACCACAATCATATGCATACAACCTTAATTGAGATGGGTTAGGCGGCGCCTTACACGCCAGCCGTAGTCAGAATCCGCTCGACTTGCCAGCTTCTCGCGCAGTTTCGACCCTGCTGCTTGGCTTCATATAGCGCCTGATCTGCGCGCTCGATCAAACGATAGAGCCCCTGTTCTGCACCATCGTTCACGCAGACATAGCCTATCGAGACCGTAGTCGCCAACTCGCCGTGCAGCGACTTGAAGGTGTGCTTCTGCCAACGCGAACGAATACGCTCAGCCAATGCTTCAGTCTTAGCGCTGTCCGCACCGGGAACCAGCAGGACAAACTCCTCACCACCAAAGCGACAGAGCAAATCCTGCGCGCGCAGCTGTGCTGTCAGGTGTGCCGCAAATACTGTTAATACTTCATCACCCACACTATGTCCGTGGGCATCGTTGATCGCCTTGAACTTGTCCAGATCCAGCAACAACAGGGCGACGCCTTCACCCGCTCGGCGGCTGATGGCGAGTTGGCGTAGCGCGGCCTCTTCAAAGGCGCGGCGATTCAGCAGATTGGTCAAAGGATCGCGGGTCGCCTGCAGCTTGAGTTCCTCCTGCAAGCTGCGGGTAGCCAGAATCACGCACAACAGCGAAAAGCCATAGAGGAAGACGATGCCCTCAAGGTAATTGAGCGCCTCGACCTTTTCCGCCGCCTCGAAGGTACTGGCATTGATATACGCGGGGTCGAACTGGTAGAGCAGAAAGCGCCGCAGGTACAACAAAGCATGCATGCACCAGATACCACTCCAGACCCAGGCCAGTGCACGCTGCGGGATCTGCATGCGCCACAGCTCCACTATCATCAGCACCGCGACCAGTACGACTATCGCGCTGTGCGCCATGATGCTGAAGCGCAGTGATGCCTGCAGTGCGAAGAACACCAGGCCCTGCAACAGGGTAATTATCACCATTGCAGGGACAAAGCCGCGCGAGGAACGGCTCAAGCGGTAGCAGCGCGTACCCCATAACAGGACGAAGTAACCCTGGGTGATCACAACAGCGCTGACCCATAAAGGGAAGTAGGCACGTACGCTTTGCAAAGCCACACCGCAGACGATGATGCTCAGCCCCAGGGCCCAGTAACGGATCGCAACTACTTGCCGGTTGAGCACGCTGGCCACCAGCAAGCCGAACACCGAGGTCACGGTTGTGAGCGCCAACACAGCCATCAGGGTGGTGATATCAAGCATGAAGCGCCTTCGATCCGCTTTAGCATTACGCAAAGACTAGCGGTAAGCGCAGGCAAACTCCACGTCAGATAATGTCAAAATGCGCCTACTTCATGCTGCTATGGGCACATAAACGCCTCAGCCTTTATCGCCCGGCTGACATTGCGACTTGCCCTGTTCCACCCAGATCAGCTCATCGGTCGCAAAACCCAGCGCTTCGGCTTGCTGTAGAAAGTCTGCGCGCACACTGTCACTGACCTCGGGGGTTCTGGACAGCAACCAGAGGTAATCGGTATCGGGCCCCGACACAAACGAATACTGGTAATCCTGCTGATCCAGATCGAAGACGGCGTAGGTGCCGTAGAAAGGGCCGAAGAACGATACCTTGAGGAAGCCCTCGTCCTCACCGCGCACAAAATAGGCTTTGCCTTCGGCCTCATCCCACTCAGCCTTCTCGGCGTCACAGCCACGGTTGATAACCTTGATGCCGCCGTCATCGCGCAGGCTGTAATTGGCGGTCACGTTGGATAGCCCGCGCTCGAACGAGTGATCCAGCCGCGCCACCTCATACCAGGTACCCAGGTAACGCTGCGGCTCAAACCCCTGCACTGGCTCGACCTTCTCAGGTAACTCAACGCAGGCGCCGAGTAGTGTTGTCGCCAGTACCAGTGAGGCTGATTGAAACGGCTTCATGCAACATCCTCCTTGCGGGTAAGGTAATCCAGTAGCTGATCAAGCAACTCCGAGGTGGCGGCCAGTACCGGGTCCTGCACGCGTTGAATCTGTTCGGCGGGCTGCACAAATTCAGCGCGCTGCAGGTGCTGACCATCGGCCTGAATGAAGTCAGTCAGCAGTTCACGGGTCGCTTCCAGGTGAAATTGCAAACCGATCACCGAGCGCCCCAGCTGAAACGCCTGGTTGGCGCAGGCAACGCTTGATGCCAAGGGTACCGCGCCATGGGGCAGATCAAAGGTTTCACCGTGCCAGTGCAGAACGGTGACCTCCGGCGGAAAATGAAAAGCCGCACCGTTATGGTGGGTGTTGCCCTGCACCGGGAACCAGCCAATTTCTTGCTGAGCATTGGCATGCACCGAGTTACCCAGGGCACTGGCGATCAACTGCGCGCCCAGGCAGATACCAAGTATCCGGCGGTCTTCGGTGAGCGCCTGACGGATGAAGGCTTTCTCTGCCGCCAGCCACGGCAACTGCGCTTCGTCATTTACGCTCATGGGGCCGCCCATGATGATCAGCAGATCTATCTGTTGCAGCGCCTGCGCGTCGGGCAAGGGTTCATCCCGGTACAAGTGGGTTGCGCTGACCTCATAGCCATTGCGCTCCAGCCACTGTTCAATCTTTCCCAACCCTTCAAAGGGTGCGTGTTGCAGGTAGTGAGCACGCATCTGGTACCAACCTCTGGTGATCCTGAATATACCGCGGCCAGGCGCGGCCGCGTCTCGCTCTCTGAGTAATGCCGGCGGGCAAAGGTTCCCCCCTACACCGGTTTGAAACGGAACACATCGTCCTGCTGATAACGCTTCAGACACAGGGTAATCAGCAGCGTGCGGTGCGGGCGAAACATGTCACGCACCTGCTGCAGGCTGAGTGACAAGGCGCCGATGTCGTCATCGGTGTAGGTTCGATAACCCACCTTGCCATTACTGACTTCCGGGTAAGCGGTGATGCTGATACGCAGGCGATCTTCCGGCCGCGGCAGCAGCTCATACAACCGATCACAATTGATCAGCAGGCTGCGGTAGGTCTTCTCGCCGGAGAATACATGCACCCCCTTGATCACCTCCTCCTGAATGACCTTGGTCAGGCGGCGCTCACGCGTAGTGCGGTCATCGTTGACATAGAACTCGATAATGTAGTCGGTAACCGACTCGCCGTGGTTGTCGAACACCCGAAACACGGTGTTCTGGTAGCGCTGAAAATGATCACCGGAACGCTGTGCTGCAGCCAGGCTGACCTGATCACAGTGGCTTTTCAGCCGCAACCGCCAGGCCTCAAAACCGGTATCTGGCACCATGAGTGCGCCGCAGATCAGGCTCCAGGTAATCGACTCGTTGGTGCCGCGTCCTTTGGCGGTGATGCTGCCATGGTCTTCACCATCCACCACGGTAAATGCCAGCCCGGCGTCGTCCACGGCCTGGTAATCGATGCGCGGCGCCTTGCCTGGCTCATGGCTGAAGTCGATCAGCATGCGCGCGGCCGCCAGATTCGCTGTGGAAACCCGCACTGTCCCGTCGGTGCCCGGCTTGTTGGCCACCGCCGAGATGCCGCTGTAACCGGTGTTTCCCACCAGCACAGTACAGAGCACGCGCGATGGCGCAAACACGCTGTCATCAAAAAAAAGATCGCGCTCGGCCAGTTGCCAGCTGTAACTGCTGGCCAGCTCCAGCCCCTTGAGAATTTGTGCTCCGGTTTCGAACAGGCGAGTGCCCTTCCAGCCCTTTACCGCCCGACCGATCACCGAGCGCCCAGTGTGTGCCAGCGGCGAGCCAAAGTTGGCTGGCGCCAGCATCAACAGGCGATGAATCGGGACCTTGTCGACGGCAAAGCGGCTCATCCAGTCCCGGATCACCAGACCACCGGTGCTGTGCACCACGGCATCCACACTGCGCGGCTTGCGCGGTAGACCGGCGTCCGTCCAGGCGCGATCCATCGCCTCAACCAGATCGGCAAAGGTGACCTGATCGTCCAGCGAAATGTAATCGCCGAGGTGAATTTCCGCCACCTTGGCGCCGATGCCGTCCGGCAAGGGGGATGCCAGCCGCTTGGCCAGCGCGCGAAAGGAGCTGTAGTTGTCACTCCAGCCATGAATGATGACCAGCATCGTCGTCTCCGTACCTGAGGGGGATTGGGGCATGAATCACGACTGCTGGCTGTGAACGGCATCCTGCCAAACCTGTCATAAAAACATAGCCGCTCGCCAACGAATCACCAAATCAGGACGTGCGTTGCAGCAACTTGCCCGCTTCTGGGCTCGGCAACGACTATGGTGAGCACTCAGTCAACTCATACAGAGGAAGCAACATGCTGATTGATCTAAGCGATAAAACCGCCATTGTCACAGGCTCTACCGGCGGTATTGGCCTTGCTATCGCTCAGGGCCTCGCGGCTTCGGGCGCTACCGTGATCGTCAATGGCCGCAAGCAAGACAGTGTCGATGCCGCCATCAAGCAAATCACCGACGCGCTGCCCAAGGCCAGCGTGCGCGGTGTCGCCGCCGATCTTAGCAGCGCTGAAGGACTGGCCACCTTGCAGGCCGCCGAGCCCAAGGCAGACATTCTGGTAAACAACCTGGGGATCTACGCGCAGCAGGACTTTTTCGAAACCAGCGACGAGCAATGGCAGAAATTCTTCGACGTCAACGTGCTGTCTGGCGTGCGGGTTTCCCGTGCTTACGTGCCAGCCATGGTCGATCAAGGCTGGGGCCGGGTGGTGTTCATCTCCTCAGAATCCGGCCTGAACATCCCGGCAGATATGATTCACTACGGTTTCACCAAGTCAGCGAATCTCTCGGTGGCCCGCGGCCTGGCCAAACGACTGGCTGGCACCGGGGTGACGGTCAATTCGGTGCTGCCCGGCCCAACCTTGTCCGAGGGTGTGGCGGCGATGCTCGAGCCCATGGCAAAGAAACAGGGCGTGTCACTGCAGGAAGCGGGCGATGCCTTCGTCAAGGCCAAGCGCCCTTCCTCCATTATCCAGCGCATAGCGACTACCGAGGAGGTCGCCAATATGGTGGTCTACACCTGCTCGCCGCAAGCGTCCGCCACCACCGGCGCTGCACTGCGCGTTGAGGGCGGCATTGTCGACAGCATCGGCTAACTACGCGGCGATAGTGCCCAGTGCCAGAACCCCGTCACAAACTGAAGCTTTTGGCCTGCAAAGACAAAGGCTTGGCGGGGTTGGCCGCTCAACCCCGCCAGTGGGGCTCCTATACTCCTTGCAAGACAACAGGCCCAGGCCCATAAAAGCAAGGATCACCCCATGCCCGCCCTTTTTCCTGCCATGGCACGACTGCCGCGCCTCACGCTGATCGCCGGTCTGGCCTTGCTGGCATTGCCTGCCCTCGCGGCGCCACAACCCAATATCCTGCTGATCGTGGCGGATGACATGGGCTTCAGCGATCCCGGCACCTACGGCGGGGAGATCAACACACCCAACATTGATGAGCTCGCCGCCAGTGGCATGCAGTTCACCAACTTTCATGTGGCTGCCACCTGCTCGCCCACCCGCAGCATGCTGATGACCGGCGTAACCAATCATCTGGTCGGCATGGGCAACATGAAAGAGATCATGGCCGACAACCAGAAAGGCCAGCCCGGCTATGAAAGCTACCTGAACGACAGCGTGGTAACCCTGCCCACCCTGCTGCAGGATGCCGGTTACAACACCTACATGGCCGGCAAGTGGCACCTGGGCATGCGCGCCGAAAGCCAGCCCATAGCCCGTGGCTTCAAGCACTCGTTCGCCTTGATGGAAAGTGGTGCCGACAACTGGGAAGAGAAACACTACCTGCCCGGCGGCAGCGCGACCTGGATCGAGGATGGCAAGCAGGTGAGCCTGCCGGAGGACTTCTACTCCTCCTTTACTTACGCCGACAAGCTGATCAGTTATATTCGCGAGGGCCAGGACGAAGGCCGCCCGTTCTTCGGCTACCTGGCTTTTCAGGCGGTGCATGCACCGCACCAGGTGCCGGAAGAATATATCGCCCACTACCGGAAAACCTACGACGCTGGCTGGGATGCCATCCGCCAGCAGCGCTATGCGCGCCAACTGCAAGCCGGATTGTTGCCCGACACGGGCGAGCAAGCCGTCAGCGATGACTGGGGGACCTTCTACTCCACACCCTACATTGCCTGGGACGATCTCAGCGACGAGGAAAAGGCCTACCGCTCACGCCAGATGGCGGTCTTCGCCGGCATGGCCGAGGCGATGGATCAGAGCATTGGCAAGGTCATCCAGTATCTGAAGGACAGCGGCCAGTATGACAACACGCTAATCATTTTCATGAGCGACAACGGCGGCGAGTCGACCGTGCTGCGCGAAGTCGCCCCACTGTTCTATCGGTTGCGCTACAACACCGAGCAGGAAGCCCTGGGCGCCAAGGGCAGCTACAGCGAGTACGGCCCGGGCTGGGCCTACGCCTCCAATACGCCGTTTTACTCGTACAAGGGCTCGCCCTTCAGTGGCGGCATGCGCGTGCCTTTCATCGTCAGCCAGCCAGGGCTGATAAAGGCGGGCTCGCGCAGCAACAGCTTTGGCTACGTTACCGATATCACCCCCACGCTGCTGGCGGCGGCCGGGGTACCGGCTCCTGCCGGCGAGTACCGCGGCCGCAAGGTACACGAGATCATGGGTACCAGCATGCTGCCGCTGTTGCAGGGCAAGACGGAGCGTATTCACGATGCGCAGCACATTACCGTGTATGAACTGGCCGGTGGCATCGCCGTGTGGCAGGGCGACTACAAACTGGTCACCTCGAAGACCCGAGCGGTGCCTGCACGTCAGGGTATGCAGCTGTTCAACACCCGCAAAGACCCGCTGGAGCGGCATAATCTGGCGGCCGCTATGCCAGAGAAAACCGCGCAGTTATACGCGGCTTACGAAGACTACGTTAAGCGCTATAACGTGATTGAAGTACCGGATGACTATCGCGCCTGGGAGCAGGTAAAGATCAATGGTCGCGAAAACTTTATCGCCGAGCATCGCAGCGCCCTGGTCGCCATTGCACTGATCATTCTGGTGATTCTTGGTCTGCTGGTGCGGTTGGTAGCAAGACGTCGCCAGGGCTAAGCGCGCTGGCGACGCCGCGCGCTCAGGCGCGGCTGACGTACATGGTTATCGCCGCCCGAAATACCGCCTGCTCGCCAACATAGGCCGTGACCGGCACGACGATGTCGCCGGTCGTCTGCCAATCAATCTCCCTACCGTCGGCAATCGCCACCACATCACCTTCGGCCTTGGCCAGATACTCGACCGTCATGCCCTTGGGAATCCAGCGGCAACCCGCGGCAATGGAGGCATCGGTCATGGTGCCGGCAGCCAGTTCGGCTGCGTTGCACAGCGCGATCGCATGCACTGTGCCCAGGTGGTTCAGCACCTCACGGCGTTTGGCAAAGGCAACTTCGGCGTAGCCCGGGCGCAACTCGATAAAGCGCGGGGCTATAGTCGCGAAATACGGCGCAGTTTGGCCAATCAGGGTACTGAACTGATCGGGACCGACCTGGGTGTACATCTGCAACATCTGACTCATGGGTGAATCCTCGTTAAACTGATTTGAGTTAAATGTGATCACCCCGTTAGTATATCCAGAACAGAATCATTTTCTAGAACATTATTCTAGTTTGAGTCCGCATGCCCAAACCCAATCGTAAAGACAGCATCCTTGACGCCGCCCTCGCCTGCATCACCGAGGTTGGAGCCGACGCGACCACCATTGAGATGATTCGCGAACGATCAGGTGCCAGTATCGGCAGCTTGTACCACCACTTTGGTAACAAGGAGCGGATTCTGGCGTCGCTCTACCTCGAGGGGCTACGCCGCTATGCCGAGCGCCTGGATGCCAATCTTGCGGCTGCTGCACAGGCCACAGAGTGCATCAGCGCTTTGGTCACCAGTTATATTGATTGGGTGGTCGAAAACCCGGACTGGGCGCGCTTTATCCTGCATAGTCGTGGCCGTATCGAGGCGGGTGAAATGGGTGAACAACTGAAAACCAGTAACCGCGAGCATTACGTGCGGCTGCAAACGCGCTTGCAGACCTACCGCGAGCAAGGCTGCTTTCGCGACCTGCCACCAGAGTGTTTCGCCTCCATTATCATCGGCCCCGCGCATGATATGGCGCGTAACTGGCTGGCTGGGCGCCTCAGCAAGAACCTGGTGGAGTACCGCGATATGCTTGCCGAAACCGCCTGGCTTGCGGTGCGTGCAACGCCAGATCAGCAACCGCAATAGCGCCCCATTCCGCGATCGGCTAACGCTACAAGCCGATCGCCTTGCCGGTTATGGTGGGGTTTTCCGCTTTCGGAGCCAAGCATGCAACTGGCCAAACCCTTCTACGACGTCGGTATATTCAGCAATCAATCAGCGGCGCAGCGCGCGTTTTGGCAGCAGCAGGTGGGGCTGGCATTCGATCACAGCCTCAAGCTTGGCGGTGGCGTGCTGCAGCATCGGCATAACGCCGACGGCGCCGTGCTCAAGCTGAATGACGCGCGTGATCCGCTACCCCCGGCCTCAGCGAGCCCGATCGAGGAGCTGCTGGTAGCCAGTAGCAAGGTTAAAGTGCCGCAATTGCTGAATGACCCTGATGGCAACCCGGTTCGCCTGGTGCCGCCGGGTTACCGCGGCATTCAGGGTCTGGCGGTGCAGCTGAAAGTGCAGCACGTCGCCCGCAGTACGCAGTTCTATGCCCGGGTGCTGGGGCTGCACCCTGAGGAGCCCGGCCTGCTGACCTGCGGCGGCACCCGTTTGCTGCTAGTTGCTGGCGCCACCGTGACCGATCTTGCAGCGCCGCTGGCGGCCATCGGGCTGCGTTACATCACCATGCAGGTATTTGATTGCGACGCTACCTACGCTAGCGCCCTGGCGGCGGGGGCAACGTCTGGCCGCGAGCCGGTGACCCTGGGCAGCACCGCGCGCATCGCCTTTATTCGCGATCCCGATGGCACCTGGATTGAGCTGTCGGAGCGCGCCTCGGTCACCGGTAAAGCGGTTTAGTCTGTTGCTTAAGGTGCCTCAGCCGCAGAGATAGGTACCGGTGCCCACGGCGATCAGTGTGCCGTCGTTGGCATGCAGCTCGGAGCGCACCACTCCCACCTTGTTACCGGAGCGCAGCAATACCGAGGTGCAGACAAAATGCTCGCCGCGTCCGGGGCGTAGATAGTCCACACGCAAATCGATGGTGCCCAGTTTGGCCAGACGGATCATGCGCTCCTGCACGCTCAGGTGCGCGTGCCGCTCAAAGGCGCCGATCAAGGCCATGGCCCCGCCGCAGACGTCCAGCAACGACGAGATCGCGCCGCCATGCAGGATGCCTTGGGTGAAATTGCCGATCAGTTCAGGGCGCATCGGCAGGCTCATAGCCACGCAATCACTGCGCAGGGTATCGATTTCGATACCCAGCAGCCGATTGAACGGGATGCGGTTGAAGAAGCCTTCTACCGCTTGGGTCAGCTCAGCTGGCAGTTGGTTGTCGGTAGCCTGGGGCGCAAGTGAAGCCATTGTTGTTCTGTCTCGTTAGCGTCTACGTAAGCGCAAACGGTGCCTTATTTACTGCCACAGCGCCAGCCTGACAACCTTGCGGTACGAAGTTTGGCCGTATAGTCCTATCGTCGAGTCAGAGCACACCCTGTGAGACAACATCGGTTGAGGGTGAGAACCACTTGAGTTTGTCGTGCAGGCTGACCACCTCGCCAACGATCACCAGTGTCGGCGGCGTCACTTCAGTTTCGGCGACCAGCGCAGGCATGCTGTCCAGCGTGCCGATCAACACCTTCTGGTTGCTCGTGGTTCCCTGCTGCACCAGCGCTACCGGCGTGTTCGGTGCACGACCATGCTGGATAAGCCCGGCGCAGATATCTGACAGTCCCACCAGCCCCATGTAGAACACCAGCGTCTGCCCTGGCGCAACCAGGTCCGCCCAGGCCAGATTGCTCGAGCCATCCTTGAGGTGGCCGGTCACAAAACGCACCGATTGCGCGTGATCACGGTGCGTCAGCGGGATACCTGCGTAAGCCGAGCAGCCGTTGGCGGCGGTAATGCCCGGCACCACCTGAAAAGGCACGCCATTGGCCGCCAGCTCTTCGATTTCTTCACCGCCACGGCCAAAAATAAAGGGATCGCCGCCCTTCAAACGCAAGACGCGTTTACCTTCCTTGGCCAGGCGCACCAGCAGTTGGTTGATCTCTTCCTGCGGCACAGCATGATTGGCGCGCGCTTTGCCCACATAAATGCGGTCTGCATCGCGGCGACAGAGATCGATAATCGCCGGTGCGACCAAGCGATCGTGCAGCACCACGTCGGCCTGCTGCATCAGCCGCAGTGCACGGAAGGTCAGCAGGTCAGGATCACCCGGACCGGCCCCCACCAGATACACCTCACCCTGATAGCGTTCACCCGCTTGCTGGCTCAGCTGCTGCTCCAGCAGCTTGGCGGCTTCCTCGTCACGCCCGGAGAACACCCGCTCGGCGACATCCCCCTGGAAGATATTCTCCCAGAACACCCGACGCTGATTGATCGAAGGAAAGGTGTCTTTCACCTGCTGTCGGAACCGCTTGGCCAATTGTGCCAAGCGGCCGTACGCGGCAGGAAACAGGGTTTCAATACGTGCTCGCGTGAGCCGCGCCAATACCGGTGCGTGGCTGCCACTGGAGACCGCGATGACCAGCGGTGAGCGGTCAACAATGGCCGGGAAAATAACCGTACACAGATGTGGCGCGTCGACCGCATTGACCGGAATACTGCGTGCCTGCGCATCGGCCGAGACCTGCGCGTTGAGAGCCTCATCGTCGGTCGCCGCGATCACCAGTACCGCGCCCTCGAGATCGGACGCCTGATAACCACGCAACTGGCAGCTGCCGTTACCCTGCTCGACCAACTGCGCCAACTGCGTTTCAATTTCCGGTGCCACAACGCGCAGTGCGGCACCCGCCTCGCTCAGCAGGCGCGCCTTGCGCAGGGCAATCTCGCCACCGCCGACCAGGAGTACGCAGCGCGCTTGCAGATTATGAAAAAGGGGCAGGTATTCCATGCAAAAACCTCGCAGGCAGACCGCCCACGGCGTCCTGCTGACGTTCTAAAGGGCGCCCAGAGGAGGCGCCCACTGGTAATCGGCGTTAAGCAATACGCTCGATGCCGCCCATGTAACCGCGCAGCGCGGCAGGGACTTCGATGCTGCCATCGGCCTGCTGATAGTTTTCCAGAATCGCCACCAAGGTGCGACCTACCGCCAGGCCAGAGCCGTTGAGCGTGTGCACCAGCTCAGGCTTGCCGGTTTCCGGATTACGCCAGCGCGCCTGCATGCGACGCGCCTGGAAGTCGCCGCAGTTGGAGCAAGAGGAGATTTCGCGGTACTTGCCCTGGCTGGGCACCCAGACTTCAAGGTCGTAGGTTTTGACCGCGCTGAAGCCCATGTCACCAGTGCACAGCGCCAGCGTACGATAAGGCAGCTCAAGACGCTGCAGCACGTCCTCCGCATGATCAGTCAGGGCTTCCAGCGCGGCGGCAGACTCCTCGGGGCGTACCACCTGGACCATTTCGACCTTGTCGAACTGATGCTGGCGAATCATGCCGCGGGTGTCGCGACCGGCAGAGCCGGCTTCACTGCGAAAACAGGGCGTGTGCGCGGTGAGTCTGATTGGCAGTTGTTCTGCCGCCAGGATGCTCTGGCTGACGATGTTGGTCAGCGAGACCTCGGCGGTCGGAATCAGATACAGATCACGCTGATCTTCGCCACGCACGATCTTGAACAGGTCTTCCTCGAACTTGGGCAACTGACCCGTGCCTTGCAAGGCATCGGCCTGCACCAGGTAAGGCGTGTACACCTCTTCGTAACCGTGCTCGTTGATATGCAGGTCGAGCATGAACTGCGCCAGCGCGCGGTGCAGACGAGCGATGGGCCCGCGCATCAGCGCAAAGCGTGCACCGGACAGTTTGGCCGCAGTCTCAAAATCGAGGTAACCGTGCTGCTCGCCCAGCGCGACGTGATCCTTGACCGCAAAGTCGAACTCACGGGGCGTGCCCCAGCGGCGGACTTCAAGGTTGTCGTTCTCGTCCTTGCCTACCGGCACATCCGTGTCCGGCAGGTTGGGCATGCCGGCCATGAGCGCGTCCAGCTCGGTCTGGATGCGATCCAGCTCCTGCTTGGCCTCGCTCAGCTCATTACCCATGCGATCCACATCTGCCAGCAGTGGCTGAATGTCCTCGCCCCGCGCCTTGGCTTGCCCGATGGACTTGGAGCGACTGTTGCGCTCGGCCTGCAGGGTCTCGGTGCGGGTCTGCACTTGCTTGCGGCGTGTCTCCAGCGACTCCAGCTGCGCTACATCGAGGGTGTAACCGCGAGTCGCCAGGCGTTCGGCGATCATTTGCGTTTGGGTACGAACCAGTTTCGGATCAAGCATGAATAATCATCTTCAACAGTAGTCAGGTGGCAGTCTGCGCAACGCTCAACGCGTCAATGACAGACCGGCCCAGGTGGCAAGCAAACCGATGCACACACTGAGCAGAATATAGGTTATGGCCAACACGCCCTCGCCGTTCTCCAGCAACCGCAGGGAATCCAGCGAAAAGGTCGAGAAGGTGGTAAAGGCGCCCAGAAAGCCGACCATCAGAGTTTGTCGCAGCAACGGCGACAACTCCGGGCGCTGCAACCAGAGCCCGTAAAGTATACCGATCAACAGGCAACCCAGCAGGTTAACAATCAGCGTCGGCAGTGGGAACGCCTTGGGCCAGTGCTGCAAGGACCACTGCGCCACGCCATGGCGCGCCAGCGCCCCCAATGCACCGCCAACGGCTACCGCCACTACCGTGTTAATCATCCGCTGGTTTCCTTCGCTGTTTGGCACTGGCACTGTCCAGTTGCCGCAGATGCTGCATTTTCTGGCCGATTTTCAGCTCCAGCCCGCGGGGCACCGGCTGATAGTATTCGCGCGGCTCCAGCGCCTCGGGGAAATAATCTTCGCCAGCAGCGTAGGCCTCGGGTTCGGTATGCGCGTAGCGATAACCTTCGCTGTAGCCCAACTCCTTCATCAGCTTGGTCGGCGCGTTGCGCAAGTGCAGCGGCACCTCATGCGACGGCTGGCTGGCCACATCACGCATGGCCGCGTTGAAGGCATTGTACACAGCGTTGCTTTTCGGCGCACAGGCCAGATAGCTGATGGCCTGCGCTACCGCCAGCTCACCCTCGGGGCTGCCCAGGCGCTCCTGCACATCCCAGGCATTCAGCGCCAAAGTGAGGGCGCGCGGGTCGGCATTACCAATGTCTTCACTGGCCATGCGCACGACGCGCCGGGCAATGTAGAGCGGGTCGCAACCGCCGTCGATCATGCGTGCAAACCAGTACAGGGAGGCGTCAGGGTTGGAGCCGCGTACCGATTTGTGCAGCGCCGAGATCTGATCGTAAAAGGCCTCGCCGCCCTTGTCGAAACGCCGGCGGCTGTCGCTCAGCAAATCGCTGACCAGCTCGGCCTCGATAGTGCCGCCCTCTTCCGCCAGATCAGCGGCGATTTCCAGCAGATTGAGCAAGCGCCGCGCATCGCCATCGGCAGCGTCGAGCAGAATGCGCCGCGCCTGTGGCTCCAGGCGCAACTGATGCTGACCGAGCCCCCGCTCGGCATCGCTTAGCGCGCGGCCTAGCAGGCCGTCCAGCGCCTCATCATCCAGTGACTTGAGCACATAAACGCGGGCCCGGGAGAGCAAGGCGTTATTGAGTTCAAACGAGGGGTTTTCGGTAGTCGCACCGATGAACAGCAGCGTGCCGTCTTCTACGTAGGGTAGAAAGGCATCCTGCTGCGCCTTGTTGAAACGGTGTACCTCGTCGACAAACAGAATGGTCTGCCGGCCGTTGAGGCTGAACTGCTGACGCGCCAGGTCGACCGCATTGCGGATATCCTTCACCCCGGCCAGCACGGCAGAGATAGTTTCGAAATGCGCATCGGCCAGGGTGGCAATCAGCCGCGCCAGGGTGGTTTTACCCACGCCCGGCGGCCCCCAGAAAATCATCGAATGCAGCGCACCCTGTTCCAGCGCCACGCGCAGTGGCCGACCAGCGCCCAGAATATGCGCCTGCCCGGCGTATTCATCGAGATTTTTCGGCCGCATGCGCGCCGCCAGCGGTTGCTGCGGCGCCGGCGGGGCAAACAGGCCGCCGTTACTCACTGATAACGTCGACCCCGTCAGGCACCTGGAAATTGAACTGGCTGGCGTCGACCGGCTGGTTCAGTTTCACCCCTTGAAACAGGATGTTGGTGCGCTGACCAATGGGGTCGTTGAGTTGCATGTCATTGATCACGCCGTTGCGAAAGGACAAACGCAACGTCTCGAACATGCTGTCGCTGACCTTGGGTGACAGTACAAAATCGTCGACCGCGCTGCCCTCTTTCCAGTTGATGCTGAAGTTTTCCGCCAAGGTGCTGACGTCACCGGACAGCAACAGCGCCGGCGTGTGGGTCAGGCGCTGATCCAGCTTCTGAATGGTCACCTGCTCCAGATCCGGATCGTACAGCCAGATCTTCTCGCCGTTGGAGATCAGTACCTGTTCCAACGGTGCATCGGTGTGCCAGCGAAACATACCAGGGCGCTGCAGGGTCACCTGACCGGTGGTTTCCTGCAGGCTGGAGCCGTTGGAGCTGAGCGTCATCTGCGAGAAGGTCGCCGACATGGTATTGGCAGCAGACAGCAGCTCATTCAGACGCTTGGCAGCGTTTTTCTGTTCGGCATCGTCCGCCAGTGCAGGTAACGCCAGCAGCCAGGCACACAACAACAGAACCGGGCCACGCAGCAGGGATTTCAACATAATGGATTTTGTCTCCAGTTAATCGCGAACCGGCGGAGGTGCAATCACCTCACGCGAGCCGTTGGTGTTCATTGAGGTCACCACGCCGGCCATTTCCATGGATTCAATCATGCGGGCCGCGCGGTTATAACCGATCTTGAGCTTGCGTTGCACGGCAGAGATGGAGGCCCGACGGCTTTCAGTAACAAAGCGAACCGCTTCGTCGTACAGCGCATCTTCTTCGCTGTCGTCACCCCCCATGCTGCCGCCTTCAAAACTGCCACCGCCAGCGCCGTCGTCCGCACCATCGAGAATGTCCTGGATGTAGTTGGGCGCACCGCGCTTCTTCCACTCCTCAACCAGACGGTGCACTTCGTCATCGGAGACGAAGGCGCCATGCACCCGCACCGGCAAACTGGTGCCTGGGGGCATATACAGCATGTCACCGTGGCCCAGCAGTTGCTCGGCACCGCCCTGGTCAAGGATGGTCCGCGAATCGATCTTGCTGGAAACCTGAAATGCCATACGCGTAGGAATATTGGCCTTGATCAGACCGGTGATGACATCCACCGACGGGCGCTGGGTTGCCAGAATCAAATGGATGCCGGCAGCACGCGCTTTCTGTGCGATACGTGCAATCAGCTCTTCGACTTTCTTGCCGACGATCATCATCATGTCGGCAAATTCGTCGATTACCACTACGATCACCGGCAGCGCTTCAAGTTCCGGCGCTTCATCGTCCATGCTCTCGCGGCGATACAGCGGATCACGCAGCGGTGCACCGGCTTTTTCCGCATCCTTCACCTTGCGGTTGTAACCGGCCAGGTTACGTACGCCGAGCGCGGCCATCATTTTGTAGCGCCGCTCCATTTCGGCAACACACCAACGCAAAGCATTGGCTGCCTCTTTCATGTCGGTAACCACCGGCGCCAACAGGTGCGGAATGCCTTCATAGATCGACAGCTCCAGCATCTTGGGATCGACCATGATCAGGCGCACTTCGTCTGGCGTGGACTTGAACAGGATACTCAGCAGCATCGCGTTCACCCCGACCGACTTACCCGAACCGGTGGTGCCGGCAACCAGCAAGTGCGGCATTTTGGCCAGGTCGGCCATCACCGGATGGCCACCAATGTCGTGCCCCAGAGCCAGGGTAACCGGCGACTGGGCATCGTCGAACTCGCGGGTTTCCAGCACCTCTGACAGCCGCACTATCTCGCGATCCTCATTGGGAATCTCGATACCCACGGTGGTCTTGCCCGGAATCACTTCAACTACCCGTACGCTGATCACTGCCAGCGAGCGTGCCAGGTCCTTGGCCAGGTTGGTGATCTTGCTCACTTTCACGCCCGCGGCAGGCTGGATTTCGAAGCGCGTGATCACCGGGCCGGGTTGCACTTTCTCGACTTCGGCTTCAACACCAAAGTCCTTTAGTTTGATTTCCAGCAGGCGCGACATGCCTTCCAGTGACTCAGCAGAAAAACCTTTGGTCTTCTTGCTGGCGGGGTCCAGCAGCGAAATGGGCGGCAGCGAGCCGGGCTCGACGGTATCGGCAAAGAGTTTCGACTGCTTCTCTTTCTGCAGGCGCACACTGGGCTCTGGCGGCTTGGTATCCAGCGGCACGATTTCCGGCGGCACGCGGCTTTCGCGCGCCGCGGTGTATTTGGCTTGCGCCTCCTGACGCTGGGCGCGCGAGGCATCACCACGGCGCTGCTCGTCGGCACTGAACGCGGGTTCCTGACGCGCGGCCGGTGCCTTGGCACGCGGCGCCGGCGCTTCATCACGCACCCGGTCATCGGCGCGGCGCGAGCGCCAGCCTGACCAGCCACGCTTGAGCAGGTCAAGCAGATCAAGGGTGATCCTGCCGGTCAGGTCCATGACGCGGAACCACGACAGATTGGTAAACACCGTAATACCGAAAAGAAACAGGGTGAGAAACAGCAGCGTGCTGCCCTGCATATTGAGTACCGGCTTGGCCAGATCACTCAGCAGTTGACCGAGCACCCCGCCCGCCCCAGCACCCTCCGGAAAAGACGCCGGCGGCGTCCCGTGCAGCGCAGCCAGCGCGGTGCCTGCGAGCAGTGTCAGTACAAACCCAATCAACCGCCAGGAGAACAACCAGCCATTCCAGACGAACGGCAGGTGGCGACGCTGAAACATCTGCCACACCTTGACGCCGACGATCAGCGGAAACAGAAATGCCAGGTACCCCAGTGTCAGCAGCAGCACGTCCGCGATCCACGCGCCCATGCGCCCTCCCGCATTCTGCACGCTGACCGGCCCGGCGCTGCGGGTCCAGCCGGGGTCGCCCGCGCTGTAGGTGAACAGGGCCATGCACAGGTACAGACACAGGGCGATCATCGCCAACAACGCGCCTTCACGCAGGCGCAACGAGAGCTGCTCTCGCCAGGCAAGGGGGTTTTTCTGGGCTGCGGTATCCTTCAAAACGGAAGCTTCCATCGTTATTAAGGCGATTATTGTACGGTCTCTGCCGGTGCATTTCACAATCGCAGAGCACAATAGCGTTAACCATGACCGCATTCAGTCCAGCGGGTTCCGGCTATCGGGTTGTCTTTCTGTATGAAGGACAATAACTTATAAGGCAATATTGATAAACCATTTGAACGATCAAACCCAGCCGAGGCCGTTATGGGTCAACTTACCTGGCTAACCGCCGACAGCATCGCGTTCCCACCCGCCAGCCGCGCGATGCAATCACCCAACGGCTTGCTGGCGGCCGGCGGTGACCTTTCCCCCGAGCGTCTGCTGAATGCCTACCGACAGGGAATCTTCCCCTGGTACGCGGCGGGTCAACCGCTGCTCTGGTGGTGCCCTGACCCGCGTACGGTACTGGCGCCCGCCGAACTGCATATTTCCCGCAGCATGCGCAAATTCTTGCGCCAAACCCACTTTACTGTCACCCGTGACCAGGACTTTGCCGCTGTCATGCGCGCCTGTGCAGCGCCCCGACGCGATGCTGATGGCACCTGGATAACCCCCGCCATGCAAGCGGCCTACACTCGCCTGCACGAACTTGGCCACGCCCACTCGATTGAGGTGTGGGACGGCAAAGAACTGGTGGGCGGACTCTACGGCCTTGCTCTGGGACGCGCGTTCTTTGGCGAGTCCATGTTCAGCGTACGCACCAATGCGTCCAAGCTGGCGTTTATCGCATTGGCTAAGCACCTGGAAGTCTGCGACTTTGCGCTGATCGATTGCCAGATGCCGACGGACCATCTGTTCAGCCTGGGGGCACGGAGTCTGCCACGGAGTGAGTTCTTGCTCCAGTTGCGACAGCTTTGTCCTGCCGAGCAACCTTCATACTGGCGTGCCGTCTAGCAGCACACTTGATCTCGCAGCCCTTGGAAGCGACCGCCGCCCGGCCCTATACTGATCAGCAAGCCGCCGGGAGCCAGACCATGACCGACCTGTCCCAACTTAAGTTTTACGCGACCCATCCGCACCCCTGCAGCTATCTGCCCCGCGAGCAGGCCACCACGCTATTTCTAGACCCTCAGCAACCGCTTGACCTGGAAACCTACAGCCAGCTGTCGGAAATGGGCTTTCGGCGGAGCGGCGATCACTTATACCGACCGCATTGCCGTGACTGCAGTGCCTGCATTCCCGCGCGCATCCCAGTGGACGTCTTCGCCCCCTCCTCCCAACAAAAGCGCATCCTCAAGAAAAATCGTGACCTGCAGGTAGAAGAAACCGATCCGCTGCCCAGCGATGAGATCTATGACCTATACCAGCGCTACATCATCGCCCGCCATGCCGACGGCGACATGTATCCACCCAGCCGCGAGCAGTTCACCTCGTTTCTGGTCAAGGACTGGCATTTCTGCCGCTTTTTCACCTTCCGCGACGCGGCAGGCACCCTGCTGGCCGTCGCCGTTACCGACAAGATGCAGCGCGGCACCTCGGCGGTCTATACCTTCTTCGACCCGGACCAGCACAAGCGCAGTCTGGGCCGCTATGCCATTCTCTGGCAGATTGAGCACACCCGCGAGCTGGAGCTGGAGGCGGTTTACCTCGGCTACTGGATCAAGGATTGCCGCAAGATGAACTACAAGACCGAGTATCGCCCCATCGAAATGCTGGTCAATCAGCGCTGGGTACGCCTGACCTGAACCCGCTGCAAAGCCATCCGCTGTACATCTCTTGTAAAAAAAGTCCGTCAAACTTGGCGCTTGGGCACTTTTTCAGGCACAATTGCTCACCTTTTTTGCGGGTATTGCTACAAATACGCCCGCCTGTGAACAAACCCAAGAGGTCATTGCTTAATGGCAAAAGAAGACAGTATTGAAATGGAAGGCACCATCATCGACACACTGCCGAACACCATGTTCCGCGTTGAACTGGAAAACGGCCACGTCGTGACTGCCCACATTTCAGGCAAGATGCGTAAAAACTACATCCGCATCCTTACCGGTGACAAGGTTCGCGTTGAACTGACGCCCTACGACCTGACCAAAGGTCGCATCACCTACCGCGCCCGCTAACAGGCCGCCCGGCCGAGCACCTCCCCCGCTCGGTTACAGCAACGTCAACTCCCTCGCCTCATCCGAAGATGCTCTCGGGTGGGCGTTGCTGCGTCTGCAGTAAACTCATTACCCGCAACACAGACACAAAAAACCCGCTCACCAGGAGCGGGTTTTCTGTTGCCTGAGGCGAATGGCTTAGCGCGCCATGTACTTGCCCAGCTCGTGCTTGCCGATGGCAGCGCGGTGGACTTCATCCGGGCCGTCAGCCAGACGCAGGGTACGCTGCATGGCATACATGTGAGCCAGCGGGGTATCTTCAGAGACACCGGCGCCGCCGTGCATTTGGATCGCACGATCGATCACGCGCAGCGCTACGTTCGGCGCCACCACCTTGATCTGAGCAATTTCGCTCTTGGCGACCTTGTTACCCACGGTATCCATCATGTAAGCCGCGTTCAGGGTCAATAGGCGAGCCTGGTTGATTTCGATACGCGACTCGGCAATCAGGTCGATGTTGCCACCCAGCTGCGCCAGGCGCTTGCCGAAGGCTTCACGCTCAACGGAGCGCTTGCACATCAGCTCCAGCGCACGCTCGGCGGCACCAATGGAACGCATGCAGTGGTGAATACGGCCTGGCCCAAGGCGACCCTGGGCAATCTCGAAGCCGCGACCTTCGCCCAGCAACACGTTTTCGTAGGGAACGCGCACGTTCTCCAGCACAACCTCGGCGTGGCCGTGTGGCGCATCGTCGTAACCAAATACCGGCAGCGGACGAATAACCTTCAGGCCGGGCGCATCCATCGGCACCAAAATCATCGAATGCTGCTGGTGACGCGGCGCATCCGGATTGGTCAGGCCCATGAAGATCATGACCTTGCAACGCGGATCGCAGGCACCTGAAGTCCACCACTTGCGACCATTGATCACCCACTCGTCACCTTCGCGGCGCGCGTTGGCCTGCATGTTGGTGGCGTCGGAGGAAGCAACACCCGGCTCGGTCATACCGAAGCAGGAGCGGATCTCGCCAGCCAGCAGCGGCTTGACCCAGCGCTCTTTCTGCTCTTCGTTGCCGTAGCGAACGATGGTTTCCATATTGCCGGTGTCCGGCGCGCTGCAGTTGAAGGCTTCGGAGGCCAGACCAGAGCGACCCATCAGTTCCGCCAGCGGTGCGTATTCCAGGTTGGTCAGGCCAGCGCCCAGCTCGGACTCAGGCAGAAACAGGTTCCACAGACCGGCAGCACGCGCCTTGACCTTGAGTTCCTCGACGATAGCCGTAGGCTGCCAGCGATCTCCTTCGTTCACCTGCTGGTGAAAAATGTGCTCGGCGGGAAAAACGTGCTCCTGCATGAAAGCGTCTACACGCTCTCGCAGATCTTTAACCTTGGGGGAATATCCGAAATCCATAGTGGTTGCCTTTGGTTGTTGGGTATCGACGAGGAAAATGCTAGATGACCTAGCTCGATTTATCTAACCTATTTTTGTCGTGTATTAACATTCATAAGCAATATATACTTGGCCGATCCGCAGACCTGTTTGTCTCGTCATGAGCCATTTAAGTAAGGAAGTTGCGATGAACCTCAGTAAGGTCGATCTGAATCTGTTCATTGTGTTTGACGCAATCTATACAGAAGCCAATCTTACCCGCGCCGGGCAAATCGTCGGCATCACTCAACCCGCCGTGAGCAACGCTCTCGCCCGGTTGCGTGAAACCTTCAACGACCCGCTGTTCGTGCGTACCGCCCAAGGTATGGTGCCGACGCCAATGGCGCAGAACATCATCACGCCGGTACGCAGTGCCCTACAGCTGCTGCGCGTTTCTGTGCAGGAAAGCCGCAGCTTCGTTCCCGAACAGGCGACCAAGACCTACCGCATCAGCATGACCGACCTCACCGAGGCGGTCATTCTGCCGCACCTGGCCGGCCGTATCCGCCGCATGGCGCCCAACATCAATATAGACAGCTTCCTGATCAAGCGCCGGGAAACCACCAAGGAACTGGCGGCCGGTCGCCTGGATTTTGCCATCGACGCTCCGCTGAACACCGATACCCAGGTTCGCCACGTCAAGCTGTTTGAAGATCGTCACGTCTGCGTCATGCGTAAAGGTCACCCGCTGGCCAAGAAAGACAAGATCACCCTGGATGACTATCTCGCGCAATCTCACATACACATCTCCAGCCGTCGCAACGGCCTCGGTCATGTGGATCTGGCCTTGGGCAAGATGGGCATTCAACGCCGCGTAGTCATGCGCTCGCAGCACTATCAAATGGCGCCATTGGTGCTGGAGTCCACCGACATGGTCATGACCGTGCACGAACGCTTTGCCGAGCGTCACGACCTGCACTGGACCGTACTGCCGATCGAAGACGTCCCCGCAATCGAAACGCATCTGTTCTGGCATGAAAGTACCGATCAGGACCCGGCTAACCGCTGGATGCGCGAGCAGATCATCGAGCTGTCGCAGCAGCTCAAGCGTCAGCACCTGAAGGCGCGTGAAGCCGCAGTAACCGCTCAGCACTGAGAAACGGGCAACAAAAAAGGCAGCCTGAACCCAGGCTGCCTTTTTATTTATAGCTTTAATAAAAACCCATAACCCACTGATAAATATCAGGATGCCTTTCGTTCTTCGCTCACTTCATCCACGCATTCCGCCGCCGGTAGCGTTTCCTGCAACAGCTGCTTGGCCAGCACTCCCAGGGTCATCACCGCCTGCTCGGCAGCTCTATTCCATGGTATACCGCAGTTCAGCCGCAGGCAGTGATTGAACTGATCCGAGTTACTGAACACCACCCCCGGGCAAATACTGATGTTGTGCATCAACGCGCGATTGAACAGCGTCAGCGTATCTACCCCGCCGGGCAGACTGATCCACAGGATAAACCCGCCCTTGGGCCGAGTAATCCGCGTGCCTTCAGGGAAGAACTGCTGCACAGCCAGCTGAAACAGACTGAGGTTCTTGCAGTACTCCTGACGAATGTGTCGCAAGTGGCGGTCATAACCGCCGTTTTCCAGATAGGCCGATACCGCCATCTGGCTGACGCTGCAGGCCGACAGCGTAGTGAAGGTCTGCAGCTTCTCGATCGTTTCTTGGTAGCGCTTGGTAATCAGCCAACCGGTGCGCACGCCGGGCGAAATGGTTTTCGAGAAGCTCGAACAGTAGATGACCGTATCCGAGCAATCGAAGGCCTTGAGCGCCTTGGACTGACCATGATCAAACATCAGCTCGCCGTAGATGTCGTCTTCAATGATCGGCAGATTGCGCTGCGCCATCATGCCAACCAGCTTGCGTTGGCGATGTTCCGGCATGGTCGCACCCATGGGATTACCGGCGCGCGCGGTCAGCACCAATGCCTTGACCGGCCACTGCTCCAACGCCGATTGCAGGGTTTCCAGACTCAGGCCGGTATCCGGATCAGACGGAATCTCCACTACCTTGAGCTCAAGCAGCTCACACAATTGCACCAGACCATAGTAACTGGGTGACTCGGTGGCAATCAGATCACCCGGCTTGGTAACAGCCCGCAACGATAGCTGCAGCGCTTCCACGCAGCCATTGGTAATCACCACGTTGGCAGGGTCGATGACCGCTCCGGCGTCGCGCATACGAATGGCGACCTGACGCCGCAGCGGCTCGTAGCCCGGACTGAAGGTATAGCTGAAGGCTTTCTGGCTGTGAAAACGCGTCACCTTGCTCATCTGTTGATGCAAGGCGCGCAGCGGCAGAAACTCGCTGGAGGGCACAGCAGCACCCAGCGGCATTACACCCTCGCGGCGGGCCTGCAGCAAAATCTCGGTAATGATGCTGCTGCGGGTCACCGCGTAGGGCGCCTCGACCCGCGCAATCGGCGGCGTGGGCGCGGTGAGTGCGGGCGTTTGATGCACGTAGTAACCGGACTGTGGGCGCGCGTGAATCAGCCCCTGATCTTCTAGCGTCGCGTAGGCCTGCAGTACCGTGGCGTGGCTGACACCCTTTTGGGTGCTCAACTTGCGCACCGAGGGTACACGCTCACCCGGCCGATATACGCCGCTCTGGATATCTTCCGCCAACTGGCTGGCGATCTTTTGATACAGCAGACTGGTCATTGCGCTTGCCCTCCCGGCATAAGTAGCCCGCACCTGCAGTGGGTACAGTTACAGACTAACCGAGACGATCAGCACCACAACAGTGACAGATGCAATACAGATGACCAGTACAGATTAGCAGCGACAGGACTGTTTAGTCCGCACCTTACTCTTCCAGCGGCGCATCCGCCGCTGGCTCGGCTGCCGGCATGAAGGGCGCAGCCCAGATGCCGCGATACTTGTCGAGCAAACGACGGCTCTCCCCGCGCTGCGTCAACTCCTGCATACCCAGGGCCAACGCTGCGCGCAGGTCTGGCGAGTTGCACACCGAGTTGTGCGAAATGGCGACATACAAGGGTGCGTTGATGAAGGAACCCTCGAGCGTGTCGAGCTGATCGTCCACCCGCATCTGCTGCGCCAAGGCAAGTCCCTGATACCGCTCCAGTACCACGTAATCCAATTTACCGGCCAGCAGCTTGCGCAGCGCAGCCTCGCCGGTGGATTCGCGCTCCAGCTGAAGATTGTCCTGCGCATAGGTATCAAACGACAGACCAAAACGGCTGCCCTCCTGCGCTGCGCCGCGCTTACCGCGCAGGTCCTGCCAGCCGGTATAGGGGAAGGCGGCGCCACGGCGCACGAAGAACACGCTGGGCACTTCCATGATCGCCGGGTACACATAGTCGACGCTGGACAGGCGCTCACGCGACATGTACAACCCGGCCATGATATCGACCTGCCCGCGTTCAACCGCTTCCAGCGCCTTGAGACGCGAGCCCAGGTTCAGGACCTCGACTTCGATATTGCTTTCAGCCAGGGCCGACTGCAGCATTTCCACCGCCACGCCGGTAAGCGCCTGATCACCCTGCTCAGGCGCCCAGATGAGCGGTGGATAATCCGGATTACCGGTTACCACCACGCGCTCGCAGACATTGTCGGCCGCGAACGCGCCGGCAGCACTGCATAGCAAGCTGGCGACCGCAAGGTGTCGCAGCAAGCGAGAAACAGGGGCTGCACGGAGGTCAAGCTGTTGGCGCTGGTGCATCAAATCACTCCCGGACAATCGAAGGCGGTCATACCAGAGACAGCACCCTGGCGACGAGGTTGCAGCCTATCAGGCCGCCACCCCACTGTGAAAACGAAACTCTGCATCGTCAGCGACTATCGCCTGCTGCTCCAGTTCACGAAATAACGCGATGCGATCATCAATCTCACCCGCCGCGTGCGTGCGCGCCAGCTTGAGGTAATCCTGATAGTGCCGCGCCTCCGACTTCAGCAGCGAGCGATAGAAATCGCCCAACTCTTCATCCAGATGCGGCGCCAGCTTGGCAAAGCGTTCACAGGAGCGGGCCTCGATAAAAGCGCCAACGATCAGCGTATCCACCAACCGGCCTGGCTCCACGGTGCGCACGTGCTGACGCAAGCGCTGCGCGTACTGGCTGGCCGACAGACCGCGATAGGTCACCCCTCGGCGCTGCATGAGCGCAGTCACCTGCTCGAAGTGACGCAACTCCTCACGCGCCAGGCGCGACATCTTCTGCAGCAGGTCAGGCTTGTCGATATAGCGGAACATCAGGTTCAGCGCGGTTGAGGCCGCCTTCTTCTCACAATTGGCATGATCAATCAGCAGCTCTTCGGGGTGTGCGAGCGCTTGCTCGACCCAGGCATCGGGGGTGGCGCAAGGTAAAAAGGCGATGAGTTCATCTGGCAGCATGGCGATATGTTCAGGCAGCGGTAAAGCGGCACAGTATACCTGTTTGAACGTACTTATCAGTCGCGTGTATAGACCTGAATCAATGTCGACGCTGCAAAAAACGGCTACATTGGAAGCAGATAAACGGTTATCACCGCAGGCTTAACAAGGAGAACGCCATGCAAGCAGTTAAACGCATTCTCGTGGTCATTGATCCCACGCAAAACGAGCAGGTTGCACTCAAACGAGCATCGCTCATCGCCGGTTTCATTGAGTCGGAGCTGCACCTGCTGGTGTGCGAAAACCGCCAGGACCATACACCACTGCTGCAAGATCTAGCCGATCAACTGAAAGCCAGTGGCATCGCTTGCGGCTTCAGCCAAAGCTGGTACAGCAACCTGACCGACACCATCAGTCGCGCCGTGGTGCGCGAAGGCTGCGGCCTGGTGATCAAGCAGCACCTGCCAGACAGCGCCTTGCGCAAGGCACTGCTGACGCCCGACGACTGGAAGCTGCTGCGTTACTGCCCAGCGCCGGTGCTCATGGTGAAAAACAGCGAAAGCTGGATCAAGGGCAGCGTGCTGGCGGCCATCGATCTGGGCAGCCATGATGACCAGCACCACGTATTGCACGACACCATCGTCAGCCACGCCGCCGACATTGCCGAGATGATAGACGGTGACCTGCACCTGATCAGCGCGCACCCGGCGCCGATGCTGTCGTCCGCTGACCCAACCTTTCAGTTACGTGAAAGTATTGCCGCCAGTTACCTGGATGCCTCGGTCGAATACACCGGGAAGTACGCCATCGACGCGCAGCGCTTACACATCGACGAGGGCCCGGCAGACACACTAATTCCCTTTGTCGCCAACAAGATAGGTGCCAGTGTTACGGTAATAGGTACGGTCGGTCGCAAGGGTATCGCTGGCGCCCTGATTGGCAATACCGCGGAGGTGGTACTGGATCAACTCAATACCGACGTTCTGGTGCTCAAGCCCGATGACACCCTGGCGCACCTGGAGCAACTGCTGGAGAAATGACCCGGCGTCTAACCCGGAGCGCCCACGCGGCGCTCGTGGTAAGCACAGGACAACTCGAAGTAGGCGCTGTCGAGCTCATCGCGAAGTTGTTTCACGCTGAGCTCGGCACAGTGGCTACGCAGGCGCAAGCCGCTGGCCGCCAGCGCACCCTCCTCCAGCCGCGGAATCACCCGCAGCACCTTCAGGGCCAGCGATGAATCGAGCGCGACCTTAACCTGCAAGCGCTCCACTGCCGCATGCAAGGCCAGCACGGAAACCACCTCTACCCGCGCCATGACCACTTGTTCAAGCAGCTGCTCCAGACGCTGCCACACCGCCGCTTTGGCCAGCGCGTCATAGCGATTCCAGTCAATGATCTCGTGGCTGAAGCGCTTGCAACCGCGACACACCAGGTCACCGTAAACGGTGGAGCACAGGCCAACACAGGGCGTGGTGCGGGTGTAAGCGGGCAAATCTTTCATGCGGACTCTCGGCGGCGGACAAGACAACGGGGCTGACGCGCCCATGGTAAACCAGCCGCCAGGCATTTACCCAGTGCGCCTGCGCGCAGATTGCCTCATTCGCAGACAATGCAGGGATAACTTAACTTTACACCCGGCTTACTGTAGAATCGGCCCGCCGTTAGGGCTGTGTCTCAGGCGTTAGCCCGCAACCCGTTTCGTATCTGCCAACCCAGTTACCCAGGTTGCCCCCCACCGTACGGGCCTGCGTCTGAAACAGTCTTTATTGTCGGCACACAGGGAAGCACTGAATAGCCCCCTTTACCCAAGATGTTTATTCAGTGCTTCCCGGGGTCCGAGAGGATGACCGTTCCGTCACGAGCGGAACAGACTGATGAGGGTAATAACTGTGCTTGAAGCCTATCGCAAACACGTTGAAGAGCGCGCAGCCCAGGGCATCGTGCCTCAGCCGCTGAACGCCGAACAAACTGCTGGTCTGGTTGATCTGCTGAAGAACCCGCCAGCTGGCGAAGAAGAGTTCCTGCTTGATCTGCTCACCAACCGCGTCCCACCGGGCGTCGACGAAGCCGCCTACGTCAAGGCCGGCTTTCTGTCTGCCATCGCCAAGGGTGAAGCCACTTCCCCGCTGCTGACCAAACTGCGCGCTGTCGAGCTGCTTGGCACCATGCAGGGCGGTTACAACATTGCCACTCTGGTTGAGCTGCTGGACGACAGCGAGCTTGCCGGCGCCGCCGCCAAGGAACTCAAGCACACCCTGCTGATGTTTGATGCGTTCCACGACGTGGCCGAGCGCGCCAAGAAAGGCAACGCCAATGCCGAAGCCGTCATGCAATCCTGGGCTGCCGGCGAATGGTTCACCAACCGTCCCAAGCTGGCCGACAAGATCAGCCTGAGCGTGTTCAAGGTCACCGGCGAAACCAACACCGACGACCTGTCCCCTGCGCCTGATGCCTGGTCACGCCCCGACATCCCGCTGCACGCGCTGGCTATGCTGAAAATGGCGCGCGATGGCATCGAGCCTGTCGAGCAAGGCGTCACCGGTCCGCTGAAGCAAATCGAAGAAGTCAAATCCAAGGGCTTCCCGGTTGCCTACGTCGGTGACGTTGTAGGTACCGGCTCCTCGCGTAAGTCTGCTACCAACTCGGTGCTGTGGTTCTTCGGTGACGACATCCCGTATGTGCCCAACAAGCGCGCTGGCGGCTTCTGCTTCGGTAACAAGATTGCCCCTATCTTCTACAACACCATGGAAGATGCCGGCGCACTGCCGATCGAGTTCGACGTTTCCGAAATGAATACCGGCGACGTGATCGACGTTTACCCGTACGAAGGCAAGGTTTGCAAGCACGGTACCGACGAGGTCATTACCACCTTCGAACTGAAGACCCAAGTACTGCTGGACGAAGTCCGTGCTGGCGGCCGTATCCCGCTGATCATTGGTCGCGGCTTGACCGAAAAAGCGCGTGCCGAGATGGGCATGTCGCCATCCGACCTGTTCCGCAAGCCTGAAGCACCGGCTGAAAGCACCAAGGGTTATACCCTGGCGCAGAAGATGGTCGGCAAGGCCTGTGGCGTCGAAGGCATCCGCCCCGGCACTTACTGCGAGCCGAAAATGACTACAGTGGGTTCTCAGGACACCACTGGTCCGATGACGCGCGACGAGCTGAAAGACCTGGCTTGCCTGGGCTTCTCTGCCGACCTGGTGATGCAGTCGTTCTGTCACACTGCGGCTTACCCCAAGCCAATCGACGTGACCACCCACCACACGCTGCCCGACTTCATCCACAACCGTGGTGGTGTTGCGCTGCGCCCGGGTGACGGCATCATCCACAGCTGGTTGAACCGCATGCTGCTGCCTGACACCGTCGGCACCGGTGGCGACTCGCACACCCGCTTCCCGATGGGCATCTCCTTCCCGGCCGGTTCCGGCCTGGTTGCCTTCGCTGCAGCCACCGGCGTTATGCCGCTGGACATGCCGGAATCCGTTCTGGTGCGCTTCAAGGGCAAGATGCAGCCCGGTATCACCCTGCGTGACCTGGTCCATGCCATCCCTTACTACGCTATTCAGGAAGGTCATCTGACCGTCGAGAAGAAAGGCAAGAAGAACATCTTCTCTGGCCGTATTCTCGAGATCGAAGGCCTCGAGCATCTAACCGCCGAGCAAGCGTTCGAGCTGTCTGATGCCTCTGCCGAGCGCTCTGCTGCCGGCTGTACCATCAAGCTGAGCGAAGAGTCGGTTGCCGAGTACCTGAAGTCCAACATCGTCCTGCTGCGCTGGATGATCGCCAACGGCTACCAGGATCCACGCACACTGGAACGCCGCGCACAGGCTATGGAAGCCTGGCTGGCTGATCCCAAGCTGATGCAGGCTGATGCCGACGCCGAGTACGCCACCGTGATCGAAATCGATCTGGCTGACGTGAAAGAGCCGGTTCTATGCGCACCGAACGATCCGGACGATGCTCGTCTGCTGTCTGATGTTGCTGGCCAGAAGATCGATGAAGTATTCATCGGCTCCTGCATGACCAACATCGGTCACTTCCGCGCTGCCGGCAAGCTGCTGGAGAAGAACAAGGGCGCCCTGCCGACCCGTCTGTGGCTGGCTCCGCCTACCAAGATGGATCAGTACCAGCTGACCGAAGAAGGCTACTACGGTATCTACGGCAAGGCTGGCGCGCGCATGGAAATGCCGGGCTGCTCGCTGTGCATGGGTAACCAGGCACGTGTGGCTGCCAAGTCGACTGTGGTTTCCACCTCCACACGGAACTTCCCGAACCGTCTGGGCGATGGCGCCGATGTCTTCCTGGCTTCCGCCGAGCTGGCTTCGGTTGCGTCCATCCTGGGCAAACTGCCGACCGTTGATGAGTACATGCAATACGCCGCGCAGATCGACAGCATGGCGAGCGATGTATATCGCTACATGAACTTCAACGAAATCGAGTCTTATCAGAAAGCTGCAGCGTCCATCCCGGTCGCTCAGGTCTGATCGCAGACCCGCAAAAAGCACCACCCGGCGGAGCAGCTCGCTGAGCTGCCGGGAAGTAGCTTGAGAAATCCGATGCCAGAGTCTGGCATCGGATTTTTTTTGCCTGGAGTCTTAGCCAAGGCAGAATTGGCGCCAGATTTGACTGCACAAAAAAGCCGCCTGCAAAACAGGCGGCTTTCATACTGCGGATCAGGCGTTGAGGCTGATCAGGTCTTATCAACCAAATCCTTCAGCTTACCCTTCACATCACCTTTCAGGCTCTCGCCCTTACCTTTGATGTTCTGCAGCTCACCTTCACCCTGCAGTTCCTCATCATCGGTAGCTCGGCCGATCTCTCGCTTGGTTTTACCAACGGTTTCGTCGTATTTGCCTTTGATCTTGTCTGTAGTACTGGTCATGGTCATTCCCCTGCAATTAAGTCTGTGGACTTGCTACGGTTGGAAATCAATCGCTACCTCGCCTTGTGGGCGAGCCAGCCAGTTCATAAAAAAGGTCGTTATTGCTCGCTGATTACTGCTCATGCAAGCGTGCGTTCAACTCGTCGACCACTGGCGCCCACTCTGCATCTTCTCGAATCTCGTCACGCAGAAAGGCGGCTTGGGACGGCGTCCAGAAATCGGCATCGCTCAGCTTGGTGTCGTGTGCCAACGCGTGGCTGGCAAAAAAGGCATCCATACTCGCCGGGTCGGAATCCAGACCCAACTGATCGAAGAGCGTGGTCAAATCTTTGTTCGGCAACTCCATGATGACTCTCCTTGGCTATCAGCTAACAATTGCTTGCATAGTAAAAGAGAGTCTCAGCCTGACGATCAGTTCAATCTTTCTCCGTTTTGCCAAGCGTCGGCCGCGCTGCGCAGCCAGTCCTCGAGCTGCGCCTTGGGCACCTTGCGGCTTTTTGCTTCAGCCAGTTTTTCAAGCATATAGGCGCGCTTTAGCGGATCTTCCCCGGCCATGGATAGCGCCAGATCACGCTCGCCCCAGCGGCGAATGCGCACAAACAGCCACCAGTGAAAAATCACCCCGGCGAGCACCGCTACGGCAATAATGAAGTAGTCCATGCCCCACTCCCTGTTTTCCAGACCTGCTTGTTCAGACCGCCTGCGCCTGCTTCACGGGCCGGCGCGGCCGGTAGAACATAACAGCATTGCCCAGCAAAATGAGCACCAGCCCCAGCACCGCGCTGCCAGTCCACTGATACCCTTCAAACAGCGTAGACATTCCCAACGCAATGAGCGGAAACATTACCGTTGCATAAGCAGCCGGTCCGGCGCCGATACGGCCGATCAGGGCAAAGTAGGCAGCAAAGCCAATCACCGAGCCAAACAGTGCCAGATACAACAGCGACCCTATGTAGGCAGGCGTCCACAGAATGCCGAAAGACGCGCCAGTGAGCCAGGCCAGGGTCAGCATCACCAGAGCCCCGTAGCCCATGGCGTAGGCGTTGGTAGAGAGTAGGTCCAACCCACGCGCCTGATGTCGCACGCTGATCATGTTGCCAAGCGAAAACCCGTAGGTCCCCAGCAGACTCAGGCCAATCCCGAGCAATACATCTGCGCTCATGCTCGACCCTGTCAGGTCGTGCCAGAACAGGCTGAGAATGCCGACAAAGCCCAGCAGGTTGGCCACCAGCAGTCGACGCGTCAAACGCTGGCGAAAGAACAACACGCCGTTGAGCGCATTGAATACTGTCGCCAACGAAAACAGCACAGACTCCAGACCACTGTTGATATACGCATTCGCGGTATAAAAGCAGCAAAAATTGAAACCAAAAACACACATTCCTTGCAGCACGCAGAAACCGTGGTCGCGCAGGCTCACCCGGCGCAAGCGACCGAACAGCATCAGCACCACGAGCAGTAACCCAGCAGCCAACGCGAACCGGTAAAACACAGAAACCAGTACGGATACTGAGCCGGACTGCATGGAGATGGCGATCCAGGTGGTACCCCAGATCAGGACGGTGGTGACATACAAAACGGCATTCATCGAGGGCGCTCGCGGCGATGGGTGTTATCTATTATCCAACGCCTGACTCCGTGTGCGCTTGCACCCAGCTCACCCTCGCTTGCAGATTCTTGCGGTTTTGTTGTCCGCCTGAACGCTTTCAGGCAGCTTGCACTTGGCGTGCAGGCGGCCTGTCGCTAACATCACGGGTTAACGCCACCTTGCAGCTGTGGCCAGGAGTCCGCATGTCGCAGTCGTATCAGGTATTTTCCAATCTCCAGCAGCACAAGGCCCAGCTGCAAGGCAGCGCTCAACTGAGCAATGGCCTTGGTTTGGCGCGCTGGTATAACGATGATGACCTGATCGCACTAGACAACGCCGACCATCACACGCTCAGCGTCTATCTGGCCGATGGTTTTCAGTCTTACTTTCGCACCCCTGATGGCTGGCGCAACGGCGGCGCACCCGACAAACTCTGCCTGATGCCCAAAGACTACGCCTCTACCTGGCATATCCGCGGGCCGCTGAGTTTCATGCATCTGTACTTTACCGATCAGCACCTGCGCCAGCAGGCTGAACAAACCTGGGATCGCAGCCCGGCGCAGCTAACCCTCGATGAACGGCTGTTTGCCGATGACCCGCAGATTGCGCTGCTGTACCGTCAATTCCTGCTCAACCACAACTGGCAAGACCCTGCCGATCAGCTGGCCATCAGCAGCGCCACCACGCTGATTCTCAATCACCTGTTGAAGCACTACGTGCATTTGCAATGGCAGGCGCCAGCGGTGCGTGGAGGGCTTTCGCCCTATCAAGTGAAACGGCTGATGGAATTCATCGACGAGCAACTGGATCAGCCGCTGCTGCTGCAGGACCTGGCCGGTCAGGTGGGTCTCAGCGAGTATCATTTTGCCCGCATGTTCAAACACAGCAAGGGCGTTGCACCGCATCAATATGTTATGAGCCGGCGGCTTGAGCGAGCCAAGCAATTGCTGCGCTCTAGTGCACTACCGCTGACCGAAATTGCCCTGCAGTGTGGTTTTAGCTCGCCCAGCCATTTCAGCAATCGTTTTCGCCAGGTGTACGGATGCAGCCCGTCAGCCCTGCGCCTCAAAGGCTAATTTAGGCGCCGGCGCGGCGTACCAGCATCAACAAACTGGCCGCTCCGGCAAACAGGCCGGCAAACGCTCGGTTCATGATTTTTTGCTGACGCGGCGAACGCAGCAGACGCAGTACCTTGGCGGCAAGACCGGTGTAGCCCGCCATCACGATCAGATCAACTACAATCATGGTCAGCGCCATCACCGCGTATTGCGGCAACATGGGGTGCGTCAGATCGAGAAATTGCGGCAGCACCGCGAGCATGAAAACCACCGCCTTGGGGTTACTGACGTTCACCAGAAAACCGCGAAATACCAGAACCAGCGGCTGGCCCAATGGGCGCAGTGACACTTCCTGCTCCATGGCAACCGGTTGCGCATGCCACTGCCGCCAAGCCAGATAAAGCAGGTAGAGCACACCAAACCACTTGATCAGGTTAAACGCCAACGCCGACGTCGCCAGTAGCGCCCCCACCCCTGCCGCTACCACGGCAATCTGCAGCAGCAACCCCAGCTGTAGCCCAAGCGCCGTCCAGTAACCCCGCGCGAAGCCGTAGTTCAGACCGCTGGACATGGAGGCAATCGCCCCTGCGCCGGGCGACAGGCTGATCACCCAACACGCAACAAAAAAAGCCAGCCAGGTCTCAATCGCCACGGAGTTACTCCAGATAATAAGCAAACAGGAAAGCAAACACGCCGCCCTTGGGCGACGTGTTTGCAACAGCATTCTAACAGGCTAAATATCTTGATCCACGGCTTCAGCCCGTTGCCCGCCCCACCAGTGCCAGCGGCACAACCTGGGCCTCACGTTGCGCCAGATAACGAGTACAACTGACGCGCAGAAAAGACGCAAAGTTAACCACCTCGCCGCGCAACTCCATGATTTCGTCGTACAGCTTGGTGATCAACTGATTGGTGGTCATGCCATCGACCTCGGCAATCTCCTGCAGTATCTGCCAAAACTGGTTCTCCAGCCGCAGCGTGGTTACCACGCCTCGGATGCGCAACGAGCGTGACCGTGACTCGTACAGAATCGGATCCGCCTTCACATAGAGTTCACACATAATGGTCTCCGCCCTGGGGTCGCTCGTCAAAGGCAACCCGCTCATCTTACAACTCGATCCGCGCGCCCAGCAATTTGACGAACGCGGCCAACCAGAGCGGATGCGCAGGCCAGGCCGGCGCTGTCACCAGGTTACCCTCAACATGGGCCTGATCTGCGGCAATATCAATGTACTGACCACCCGCCAAGCGCACATCGGGACCGCACGCAGGATAAGCGCTGCACTCACGCCCCTCAAGCACACCCGCCGCTGCCAACAGCTGGGCACCATGACAAACGGCCGCAATCGGCTTGTTCGCTGCGGCGAAGGCCTGCACTATCTCGATCACCCGCTCGTTCAAGCGCAGGTACTCGGGCGAGCGCCCACCCGGCACAACCAGACCTACATAGTCTTCAGGGTTAACATCGGAAAAATTGTACGTCAGGGCAAAATTGTGGCCAGGCTTTTCAGTATAGGTCTGGTCGCCCTCAAAATCGTGTATCGCCGTTTTCACGCTATCGCCCGCCTGCTTGTCGGGGCAGACGGCGTGGACTTCATAGCCCAACATGCTCAGCGCCTGAAACGGCACCATGATCTCGTAGTCTTCGACAAAGTCGCCTGCCAGTAACAACAGCTTCTTGCTGCTCATGATCCGTCTCCTGCAATGATTGAGATCACATCATGCGCCCGAGAAGCTCGGCGGTGGTAACAGCGGGTTACTACATCGATGAATTAATTATTCGCGGCCCGCTTCTTTATGAGGCATGGCAAACCCGAGCGCTTCCTAAAACACTTACCAACAACTAACAACACATAAACATCGACTTTATCGACTGCAAATGCGAACAAGAGCACAAGAACAATAACCCATTTTTTTGACGTCAATACACAGCCGTAAAAGACAGGCCACATAAAACACAACTAATTGTTTTTATTGGATTTTATAAATAAAACAACAACCAATTCACAATTTTAAAGCGATTACCAACAAGCCAAACCAGTTCACACTTTATGGGCTTGAAGACACTACCAACCGCGAATAGGATAGCCACCTTTCCAGCCAGTAATGCGCAGTTTCTTGCACAGAAAGTTGAGCAACTAATTGCCATCGTGAAATCCGAAGTTATGAACTGCGCAACTTTTTGCGCACCAACATGCGCAAGAAGTTGCGCAGGTTGCGCCATCTATTCCAGCACATTGCCGCAGAGCAATACGCCTGAAAACAGTACACACAACGGACAGTGATAAGTACCCACATGCAGCTGCAGACTATAAATACCATTGCCAGTAGCCCCATCAATGAAACCAGCTTTGCTGGCGAGGATGTGCGCTATAGCAGCGAGTATGAGGAGCTTGAGCGCGAACTGGCCAAGGCCGGCTCACTGCATGACAACCAGCAGCCCGACTGGGAAGTGGTGCGCGACGGCAGCCTGACAATACTTGGCAGCCAGTCCAAGGATCTGCGCGTAGCCGCCTGGCTGTGCTGGAGCTTGCTGGAAACCGATGGTGTGGCGGGACTCTGTAGCGGCCTACAGATGCTCGGCAGTCTATGCGACAGCCACTGGCAGGAGCTGCACCCGCGCAAGGACCGCACTCGTATCGCGGCGCTAAATTGGTTGTTTGCACGCCTTGAGGGCAGCGCAGAACAGCGATTGAACAGCGAAACAGAAGCGCTCGTCAGCGCTCTGCAACACTTGCAACAAGCCCTCGCGGCACATCTGAAGGAACAGGCACCCGATTTGCAGCCCTTGTGCCGCAAAGCAAAGGCTGCGCAGCAAAAGCCAGCCCCCGCGCCTATCGTTACGCCCGTCTCTGACAGCAGCTCGCCCGTGACCACCACCCAAAGCACTCCTGGCCCCATCAGCAACGCCAAGGACGCGCACAAGGCACTGCGGCTACTGCAGGATCACGCTCGGCCCTTGTGCCATTGGTGGCTTAGCGACAATCAGTGCGATCTACGCGCGCTGCGCCTGTCGCGCACCCTGCTCTGGCTACCGATAGACGCACTACCCAGCCACGACGCCAATCACAAGACCGGGTTGAGAAACCTGCCCACCGATCGAATCGCGGCTTACCGAGAGCGGCTTAGCCAGGGCCAGCATGCCGCGCTGTTGACCGATATCGAGGCTAGTCTCGCTCGCGCGCCCTTCTGGCTCGATGGCCAGTATCTGGCATGGCAATGCTGCGACGCATTGGCCGCCAATGACGCCGCGGAAGAAATAGAGCTGCAACTTGCCTGGCAGCTCACACGCCTGCCGGGTCTCGAGAAGCTCCGCTTCTTTGACGACACCCCCTTTGCAGATGACAGCACCCTGGATTGGATCAACAGCCGCGTATTGGCACACGGCGCAGCCGCACAACCGGCCACCATCACCTTTGCGCGTGGTGCCGAACAACAACTGGCCGCCTGGGACCAGGGGCTCGAGGAGGCACTCAGCACCCTGCGCAAAACCGGCCTGAAAGACGCCGTACAGGCGCTCGGCGGACAGATCAAACAGGCCCGCGGTGAACGCGCCGCCTTCTATTGGCGCCTGGCGCAGGCACGACTGTGCTTTCAAGCCCGCCAGTACGAATTGGCCAAGGCTCAGCTGGAAACCTTGCATCAACAGCTTCAGGCCCATGGCCTGGACAAATGGGAACCTGATCTCAACCTCGACGTGCTGCGCCTGCTGCACAGCTGTTGTGACCTGCTGCCGCAGAATCAGAACACGCGCGAGCGCAAGGACGAGATCTACCACCGCCTGTGCCACCTCGATTTGGGTGTGGTGCTGGAACAGGCCCTCGGGGCCTAATACCGATACGGAGAAACAACATGGCCAAAGACGGCTCAGTAGCCCCCAAGGAACGCGTCAACGTCACCTTTACCCCCGACGGCAACGACGCTCACGAAGAAATCGAACTGCCGCTGAAGTTGATGGTGCTGGGCGATTTCACCCAGCGTGAAGACGACCGCACCATTGAAGAACGCAAGCCCATCGCCATCGACAAGCGCAGCTTCGATGAAGTGCTGGCCAAGCAGGAATTGAACCTGACATTTGCGGTACCCAATCAGCTGCAGGACCAACCCACCAGCGAAGACCTGGCGGTCAACCTGCAGATCAACTCGATGAAGGACTTCAACCCCACCAGCGTTGTGCAGCAAGTACCCGAGCTGCAAAAACTGATGGAACTGCGTGACGCGCTGGTTGCGCTCAAGGGCCCGCTGGGTAACGCCCCGGCGTTCCGCAAGGCGATCGAGAGCGTGCTCAATGACGATGACTCGCGCGACCGCGTACTCGCCGAGCTCGGTCTGACCGACCAGAACCAACCTGAAACCTGATCGCCACCGACAAGGACGCCGCCATGAGCAGCCAATCTTCCGCACAGCAAACCCAGAGTAGCGCCGATACCGGCATTCTCGACCGCATCATCGCCGAAACCCGCCTCACCCCGGACGACGAGGCCTACAACATCGCCAAGCGCGGCGTCTCGGCCTTTATCGCCGAACTACTGAAACCGCACAATGAGCAGGAGCCGGTCAAGAAGGCATTGGTTGATCGCATGATCGCCGAAATCGACGCCAAGCTCAGCCGTCAGATGGACGCGATTCTGCACCACGAGAAATTCCAGGCGCTGGAATCCTCCTGGCGCGGCCTGCAACTACTGGTGGATCGCACCGATTTCCGCGAGAACATCAAGCTGGAAATCATCAACGCCTCCAAGGAAGACCTGCTGGAAGACTTCGAAGACAGCCCCGAGCTGGTTCAGTCCGGTCTATACAAGCACGTCTATACCGCGGAGTACGGCCAGTTCGGTGGTCAGCCGGTCGGCGCCTTGATCGCCAACTACTATTTCAATCCCAGCTCACCGGACATCAAAACCCTGCAGCACATCTCCAGTGTTGCCAGCATGGCGCACGCACCCTTCATTGCCTCTGCCGGCCCGCAGTTTTTTGGCTTGGAAAGCTTCACCGGCCTACCCGACATCAAGGACCTGAAGGACCACTTCGAGGGTCCGCAGTTTGCCAAATGGCAAAGCTTCCGCGAACAGGAAGATGCTCGCTATGTCGGCCTCACGCTGCCCCGCTTCCTGTTGCGGAACCCCTATGATCCGGTTGAAAACCCGGTGCGCAGCTTCGTCTACAAGGAAAGCGTCGCGCAGAGCCACGAGCACTACCTGTGGGGCAACACCGCCTTTGCCTTTGCCACCCGCCTGGCCGAAAGCTTTGCCAAATTCCGCTGGTGCCCGAACATCATCGGCCCGCAGAGCGGCGGCGCGGTGGAAGATCTTCCCCTGCATCACTTTGAAAGCATGGGCGAAATCGAAACCAAGATCCCGACCGAGGTACTGGTCTCGGATCGCCGCGAATACGAGCTGGCAGACGAAGGTTTCATCGCCCTGACCATGCGCAAAGGCAGTGACAACGCCGCCTTCTTCTCCGCCAACTCCACGCAGAAAGGCAAGTTCTTCGGCAACAGCGAAGAAGGCAAGCTGGCCGAGCTGAATTTCCGTCTCGGCACCCAGTTGCCCTACCTGTTCATCGTCAACCGTCTGGCCCACTACCTGAAGGTGCTGCAGCGCGAACAAATCGGCGCCTGGAAAGAGCGCACTGACCTGGAGCTGGAGCTGAACAAATGGATTCGTCAGTACGTGGCTGACCAGGACAACCCGAGCGCCGAGGTTCGCGGCCGCCGTCCGCTGCGCGCCGCGCAAGTTGTCGTCAGCGATGTGCCGGGCGAGCCGGGCTGGTACCGCGTGGGTCTGAGCGTGCGTCCGCACTTCAAGTACATGGGCGCCGATTTCACCCTGTCACTGGTCGGCAAGCTGGACAAGGAGTAATCACACACCATGGCCTACGGCAGCCTGTTTGAACGTCTTGATGGTAGCGCTGCATTGCGTGACGGCATCCCTAGTGATGCCGCCATCAATGCCTCGGTAGCAGCGCACCTGAGCAAGATGCTCAGCACCCGCGCCGGCAGCGTACAAGCGCTGCCGGACTACGGGCTGCCCGACCTCAACGACATGCGGCTCTCATTGCATGACTCGTTGCAGAAGGCCCGGGCAGCGATTGAACGCTTTATCGAGGTCTACGAGCCCAGGCTCAGCCAGGTAAAAGTGCTGACCTTGCCGCGTGACCACGACCCGCTGAACCTGTCCTTTGCTATCGAAGGCATCCTGACCCTGGATGGTATGCGCCAGGCGGTCAGTTTTGCAGTGCGCCTTGATGGCCGTGGCCAGGCCTCAGTCAGGTAACAACAGCAAGTGCCGCGCAGGCTGCGCGGCACTGACAAGGAGTTTTACATGTCAGGCAAACCCGCCGCGCGCGTTGGCGACCCCACCGCTTGCCCGCAAAAGGGCCACGGCACCAATCCCGTCGTCACCGGCTCAGCCGATGTACTGATCGACGGCGTACCTGCCGCCCGCATGGGTGACAGCACCGCCTGTGGTAGCAGCCTGGTGGGCGCTGTCGCCATCACAGTGCTGATCAATGGCAAACCTGCTGCAGTACTGGGCAGTACCGGAAATCATGGCAATTCCGTGGTAGCCGGTTCAGGAACTGTGCTTATTGGCGCAAGCTAAATGAATCGCCGGATAACGACGGCCTTGGTGTGTCATAGCGCCGCTTGCTTGTCATCTCCGTTAACCACTTCTTTGGGGGTTTGAAATTTATGCCTTTTTTGGGGCACTCCGTTATCAAGGGGGGAGCGATAGGTTTGGCTGTTCAATTTGTTTTTGCTGTTTTCATCCTGACCAATGGAATTATCGTCTTGGTAAGCAGCATAAGAGCAAAAATTATTGTGATTAGCACATCGGTTTTAGCGAATTTTATTTGCTTACTCCCGCAACACTTTTTGCGCGCTCTGCTTTTCGAAATTTTGTCGGGAAGTTTATCGCTGGCCGCCGTAAATGTAGCGCTGCGACTCGCTCCAGGTGGTACATCAGCGGTCAAACACTAAAGAAGGAGTAACGAGTGACAAAAATTATTTCTATAAAAAACAGCTTGTTACCGACAGCAATCTTGTTCTAATCGGCACGAAGGTTTTTCAATGATTAAATTTAATATTTTCTTATTAGCCCTCGTGACCGTGCTTTCAGGTTGTAGCGCGCAACCCAAATATTTTTTTATTGCAAACTTGGAAAACACTTGTTCTCACCCTATCCGAGTGAACGCAGTTGATTATTCAAACGCTAAAAAAGCGTTCATTCCAGACCAGGAAATAGCCTCGGGCGGGAATGTCGAAGTTCTATCACAAATAAGTTTCAGTGAGCAGATGGAAATTAGCATCCCCGATACTTATCGACTGGACATCAAAGCTAACGAGCAGACCATTTCACTCGACAAACAGCTATTTATCGCTCAATTGAAAAACTCGCCCAGCACACATACGGGCAAAAGCGGCACGACATGGACTATTAGCGATAGCAGTTTGTGTCCGCAACAGCACGCCCAAGGATGAGCAAAACAGATGTCATTTAATCACTACTACCAGAGCGAACTCACCGCACTGCGCCAGCAGGGCAAACGCTTTGCCGAGCGTAACCCGGCGCTCGCGCCTTTTCTGGGACAAAGCGGTCGCGATCCGGATGTTGAGCGTCTGTTGGAAGGTTTTGCCTTTTTGACTGGGCGCCTGCGGCAGAAGCTGGATGACGAGCTGCCGGAGCTGACCCACTCGCTGATGCACCTGCTGTGGCCCAATTACATGCGGCCACTCCCGGCGTTCAGCATGCTGCAGTTTGACCCACTGAAGCGCCCATCGCCGGTGCAGAAAGTACCCCGTAACACACCGGTGGAATCCAAGCCGGTCAAGGGCGTCACCTGCCAGTTCCGCACCGCCTTTGACACCGAGGTAATGCCGCTGGATATCAGCAGCCTGGATTACTCGGTGAAGGGTGGCGGCGCGCTGCTGGAACTCAAATTGATGATGACCGCCGAAGGCAACCTGGGTGATCTGCGCCTGGATCGGTTGCGCCTGCACCTGGCCGGCGAGGGGTACATCAGCCAGATGCTGTACCTGCACCTGCTCTACCACCTTGATGGTGTAGAGCTGGTATTGCTCGACCACAACGGCAAAGCCCTGCTCGACGATTACGGCTCGCCGCTGGGCCGCAAGCAGTTGGCCGCCAATCAGGTTCTGCCCGCCGGGTTTGACGAAGCGCAGGCGCTCATTCCTTATCCGAACAACACCTTCCGCGGTTATCGCTACTTGCAGGAGTACTACGCCTTTCAGGAGAAATTCCTGTTCGTAGACGTATTAGGCATCGACCATTTTCAGCCCCTGGCAACCGATCTGCTGAAACGCGCGCGCGGCTTTGCCCTGCGCTTTGACATTCGCCAGGTTGGCACCCAGCGCATTAGCCCCACCAAAGACAACGTGCGTCTGTATTGCACCCCGGTGGTCAACCTGTTCAGTCACGATGCGGTGCCGATTCGCCTGGATGGCCGGCAGGACCAGTATCTGCTGCGCCCGGCCGAGTATCCGGCAGATCACTGCGGCATCTTCTCGATCGACCGGGTAACCGGCTGGAAGCCGGGCGGTATGGGTTACGAGGATTACGTGCCCTTTGAATCCTTTGAGCACGATGTGAGCTTTGACAATCGCGAGTCGCGCCCGCACTACAGCTTGCGCCAGTATCCTTCGATGCTGGGCGAAGGTCAGGATACCTACCTGAGCTTTGGCCTGCGCAATATCGATCAGCACGAAACTTTGTCGATTGAGCTGACCTGTACCAATCAGGACCTGCCACGGCAACTGGCGCTCGGCGACATCTGCAGACCCACCGAAGACACCCCGGAGTTTCTCAGCTTCCGCAATATCAGCACGGTTACGCCGACCTACGCCCCGCCGCTGCATCAGGATTTTCTCTGGAAGCTGATCAGCAACATGTCGCTCAACTATCTGTCGCTGGAAGACGTCAACGCGCTCAAGTTGGTGCTCGAAACCTACGACCTGCCGCGCCATTACGACCAGCACGCAGCACGCGTCAGCAAGCGCCGGCTGGAGGGCATCAAGAGCGTACGCCATGTGCACGTGGATCGACTGCTGCGCGGCCTGCCGGTACGCGGCATCAAGACCGAATTGAGCATGGACCTGGAGAGCTATCTGGGTGAAGGCGACATGTATCTGTTCGCCTCCGTGTTGAACGAGTTTCTGTCGCTGTATTCCAGTCTCAACTCTTACCACGAATTTTCCGTCAACAGCACACAGGGAGAGGTGTACCAATGGGCGCCGCGCATGGGCCAACAGCCCCTGTTCTAACCAGAATCAAACGCGACATCCGTCAGTACAGTCTGTTTCAGGGTGTGCTGCTGGTACTCGAACGCCTGCAGCTCGCGCACCCCGAGCTGGAAGACGAGGCCCTGTACGAGCGCCTGCAGTTCGTCGCCAATCCGAGCATGGGCTTTCCCGGCAGCGATATTGAAGGGGTGGAGTTCGTTCAGGACACCGACGGCCTGCGCGCACGCCTGCAGGTCAACCTCATCAGCCTCAGCGGTGCTGGCTCACCGCTACCGGCCTTCTATGGCGAACAGGCGTTGGGCGACGGTCCGGACGGTAATCCGACGCGCGAATTTCTCGACCTGTTCAATGATCGTCTGCAACGCCTGCTATTGCCCATTTGGCAGAAGTATCGTTACCGCGCGCGTTTCAGCAAGGGCGCTCAGGATCCCTTCTCCGTGCAATTGCTGTCGCTGGTCGGCCTGCGGCCCGACCGCATGGCCCAGGCGCCCGAGCTGAACTGGAAGCGCCTGCTGCCCTACCTGGGCCTACTCAGCATGCGCGCCCAGTCGGCTGAGCTGATCGAAGCGGTACTGCGTTACTACTTTCGGCATCCGCAGATGCAGATCGAGCAATGCATGCAGCGCCACGTCAGTATTCAGCCGGATCAGCGCAGCCAGTTGGGCCGCGCCAACAGCCGCCTGGGATACGACCTGGTACTGGGTGAAACGGTGTCCGATCGCAGTGGCAAGTTTCGCCTACACATTCGCGCGCTGGACTGGGATGGTTTCCACGGTTTTCTGCCGCCCGGCCAACACTTCAAACCACTGCGTGCCTTGCTGCGATTCACCCTGCGCGAACCGCTGGAGTACGACATTCAACTGCATTTGCGTCAGGACGAAATCCGCGAATTGCGGCTCGGCGCAAGCAACCCCTGCCGCCTCGGCTGGACCAGTTGGCTTGGTCACGAGCAGGCACAGCCCAGCGTGACGCTCGGCACCGTAACTCATTAAGGACTGATGACATGATGCAACTCGATCTACAACAACTGGTACAAGCGCTGGATGCCCCCAGCCGCCAAGACCTGGAAGCCGCAGCAGAGCGCTGCATGCAGCGCGGCGGCAACAAGGTACTGGTAGAAGACCTGTTGCTGGGCTTGCTTGAGCGTCAGGACGGCCTGCTGAGCCGTGCCCTGCAGGACGCCGAGATTGCCGCGGGACGCTTGGCCGAAACCCTGGTACCCCGTGGCCAGAACGAGAGCAGCAGCAATCCCAGCTTTTCCGCCGAACTGGTGCAATGGCTGCAGGATGCGCTGCTGGTGGCCAACCTCGAGCTGGCTAGCAGCCGCATTGACCAGGCAGCGCTGTTGCTGGCACTGCTGCGTAACCCCATGCGTTATGCCGGCACGCCTTATCAGACTATTCTGAGCGGGCTGAACGCCGAGCGGCTGCGCGACTTTGCGCTGTCACAACAGGCTGATGGCAACAACGCCAAGGCGCCACAGGGCGAATCTGCCCTGCTGCGTTTTACCCACAATTTCACCCAGCAGGCGCGCGACGGCAAGTTGGACCCGGTACTGTGCCGTGACCAGTCGATCCGCCAGATGATCGATATTCTCGCCCGGCGTCGCAAGAACAACCCCATCGTGGTCGGTGAAGCCGGCGTGGGTAAAACCGCACTGGTTGAAGGCCTGGCGCTGCGTATCGCCAACGATGCGGTTCCCGAGGCGTTGCGCAACGTTGAGTTACTCTGTCTCGACCTGGGCCTGCTACAGGCCGGGGCGAGCATCAAGGGTGAGTTCGAGCGCCGCCTGCAAGGCGTTATCGACGAGGTCAAGGCCTCGCCAAAGCCCATAGTGCTGTTTATCGATGAGGCCCACACCCTGATTGGCGCCGGCGGACAGGCCGGCAGCGGTGACGCGGCCAATCTGCTCAAGCCGGCATTGGCCCGGGGCGAACTGCGCACCATCGCCGCCACCACCTGGAGCGAGTACAAAAAGTACTTTGAAAAGGACCCAGCGCTGGCGCGGCGTTTTCAACCAGTACAGCTGCTTGAACCCACCCCCGCCGAAGCCGTCACCATTCTGCGTGGCCTGGCCCCGGTGTATGAACGTAGCCATGGTATCTACCTGCGCGATGATGCGGTGGTGGCAGCCGCAGAACTCTCGGCGCGCTATCTTGCTGGCCGTCAGCTGCCCGACAAGGCGGTAGATGTGCTGGATACCGCCTGCGCCCGGGTGCGCATCAGCCTGGCGGCGGCACCCTGCGCGCTTGAGGCCTTGCGCGGTGAAATCGCCGAGGGCGAGCGCCAGCTGCAAGCGATACAACGTGATCTGAGCGCCGGGCTGGAGGTAGATGCTCCCGCGCTGGACGCGCTGGAAACGCGGCTTCACGCCGCGCGTAGTGAAGCCCAGGCGCTGGCCGAGCGCTGGCAGCAGCAACGCGAGCTGGCAGAGCGTCTATTGGCACTGCGTCAGGCCTGTGCTGAAAGCGGCGCTGATGACGCCAGCCAGGCTGAGCTGCAGCAAGTCCAGCTGGAGCTGCAGCAGTCCCAGCGGGACGAACGTCTGGTCAGTCATGAGGTCTGCCCGCGGCTGGTGGCCGAAGTCATCAGCCACTGGACCGGCGTACCGCTGTCGCAGTTGGCCCGCGAGCACAACGCCAAGGTCACCACCTTTGCCGACGATCTGCGGCAGCGTCTGCGCGGTCAGGAGCCTGCAATTGCAGCGCTCGACCGGGCCATGCGCGCCACTGCCGCAGGCCTGAACCGCCCTGACGCACCGGTCGGTGTGTTTTTGCTGGTTGGCCCCAGCGGCGTAGGTAAAACCGAAACCGCACTGGCCCTGGCCGACCTGCTGTACGGCGGTGAACGCTTTCTTACCGTCATCAACATGAGCGAGTTTCAGGAGAAACACAGCCTCTCTCGCCTGATTGGCTCGCCGCCCGGCTACGTCGGCTACGGTGAAGGCGGCATGCTGACCGAAGCCGTGCGCCAGAAGCCTTACTCGGTGATTCTGCTGGACGAGGTAGAAAAAGCCGACCCGGACGTACTCAACCTGTTCTATCAGATCTTCGACAAGGGTATCGCCAACGACGGCGAAGGGCGCGAGATCAACTTCCGCAACACGCTGATTCTAATGACCTCGAATCTGGGCAGCGAACAGATCTCTACATTGTGCGCGAACGGCGCCCACGCTGACAGCCAGCAGCTTGAGGAGGCGATCCGCCCGGCGCTGACCCGCCACTTCAAACCCGCCCTGCTGGCGCGCATGCGCATCGTGCCTTATTACCCGATTGCCGGCGCGGTGCTTGAGGAGTTGGTTGAGCTTAAGTTGCAGCGTTTTGCCGAGCGCCTGCAGCGCCGCCAGCTCAGCTTTGCCCACGACCAGCAACTGGTCAGCCACCTGGCCGAACGCTGCCTGCGCGCTGATAGCGGCGCCCGCCTGATCGACCAGTTGATCGATGAGCACCTGCAGCCACAGGTGGTCGATCGGCTGCTTGATGCCATGGCCAGCGGCCAGCGCGTGCAACAGGTAACCGCCACCCTTGGCAGCGCAGGAGCCATTGTCTGTGAGTTCGCTTAAGCTCCCAAGCCTGTTCGATCAGTTGGCGCAGCCGCTCGTATATGCAGAGTCACTCTTGGCGCGCTTCAGCCATCTGGCAGCCAGCAGTGACAGCCGCAGCCTGCAGCAGCAGTTGGTGGCGGCGGCGGCCGAACTCAGCCATTGCCCGCTGGCCCAGCTGTACTTGCTGGACAAGACCCACACCCAGCTGACGCTGTGCGCTGAATGGCTCGATGGTGCCCCGCTGCAACGCGAAGCGTCCACGCTGCCCAGCGACTACAAGGACCAGCAACTGCTGCAGTATTGCCTGTTCCAAAATCAGGTATTGCACGTGGAAGCGCTCAACAGCAGCCTTTACGCCACGCCCTTCCTGCCCGATACCGACCGCAGCTGGCGCAGCCTGCTGTGTCTGCCGCTGCATGACCGTGAGCAGCAACTCGGCGGTCTGCTACTGATTGCCCAGCGCGACGACCGGGCACTCGAAGCCTTTGCCGACTCGCTACGCCTGCTGGGCGACTTTGCCATGGGCCAATTGCAGTTGCTGCAGCGTCTCGACAACACGCCCGGCACGCCGCCAGATATCGCCAGCAGCACCATAAGTCATCAGCGCGGTTATGGTCTGATCGGCGACAGCCCCGCGATGCAACGTGTCTATCGGCTGATCAGCAAGGTACTGCACAACCCCGTCAGCGTGATCGTCGCCGGCGAAACCGGCACCGGCAAGGAGTTGGTGGCCCGCTCGATTCACGATTACGGCTTGCGCCGCTCCCAAGCCTTTATTGCGCAGAACTGCAGTGCACTGCCTGAAGCCCTGCTGGAGAGTGAGCTGTTCGGCTATGTGAAAGGCGCCTTTACCGGTGCGAACCAGGATCGCGCCGGGCTGTTCGACGCGGCCGATGGCGGCACCCTGTTTCTGGATGAGATAGGCGATATGCCGCTCGGCCTGCAGGCCAAACTGCTGCGCGTATTGCAGGAAGGCGAATTGCGACCGCTGGGTAGCAACCGCACCCACAAGGTCGATGTGCGCATCATTGCGGCTAGCCATCACGACCTGCGCACCCTGGTCGACAAGGGCCAGTTCCGCGAAGACCTGTTCTATCGCCTGGGCCACTTTCCCATTGAGATCCCGCCGTTACGCGAGCGTGGTACCGATATCCAGTTGCTGGCCCGGCGTTTTGCTGAGGAAGCCTGCTGCTTCTTGCAGCGCGGCCCCTGCCGCTGGTCCGACGAAGCCCTGGAGCACCTTGCCGGCTACCACTTCCCCGGCAACGTTCGTGAACTCAAGGGCTTGATCGCCCGCGCGCTCTTGCTGTGCGAGGGCAATGTACTGCTGCCCGAGCACTTCAGCCTGCCCGACAGCCAGCAACCCATCAGCAGCCGATCCTTGCGTGAACGGCTGGAGCAGGTCGAACGCAACCTGCTGCTCGACTGCCTGCGCAAGAACCAGGGCAACCAGACCAGCGCCGCCAGCGAGCTGGGCCTGCCACGCCGCACCCTGCTCTACCGCATGCAGCGCCTGAACATCAACGCCGCCGATCTCAGGCTGAAGGATCGAGCTCAGGCTCAGGCGCGCCCATGACACAAGAACACGGCATTTCCCCCACAACACAACTTGGTCAACTCGAAGGAACATGGCTATGACTGCCCGCATTACCCGCTGCCTGATGGCCCTGGCGCTTACCGCCCTGCTGGCCGCCTGCGCCGGCAACCACAAGTTTGACGATGATGAATATCGCCCCCTGGGCGACCCCAAGACAGCAGCACGCGACCTCTAGTCGCAAGGAGCAATAACGCAATGGAACTGGTCTTTGATGTGGTCAGTGCGCAGCAATTCGAACCGGGATTGCCCGTCAGCAAAACCTTTCGCCAGGCCGGCGGCGTGATCGGCCGTGCGGAGGACTGCGACTGGGTAATTCCCGACCGCAAGCGCGTTGTTTCAGGCCGACACGCCGAGGTGAGTTTTCACAATGGCGTGTTCTATATCACCGATACCAGCAGCAACGGCATTCTGCTCAAGGACAGCGAAGCCGCCCTGCCCAAGGGCAAGCCCCAGGCCGTGGAACACGGCCAGGTCTACTGTCTGGGCGATTTCGACATTCGCGCCCGCCTTGCTCAGGACCCGAGCGTCTTTGCCGAGCCGGCTGATCCGATCGAGCAACCGGAAAGCCTGATTCCCGATGATGCTTTTCTCGACCTGGATCCACTCAACGCCATGGATCAGCCCGAGCAGAACTATCGCGGCAACGACGACTTTGCCCTACTCAACCAGCCACAACCAAGTTACGCCGATCAGCGCGCCGATTACGCCCGCGTGGACATGGAGAGCCTGCCGATCCCCGAGCTGCGCCAGCCCGAGCAACCGGCCAAAACCGTTCCGCCTACGGCCTTGTCTTCGGGTTTCTGGGACAGCTTCGCCGCGGCACTGGGTATCAACATGGACAGCCTGAGCGAAGCGCAACGTGAAGCCCTGGCGGTAAAAAGCGCCAAACTGCTCAAGCAGAATCTGGCCCTGCTGCGTCAGAACCTGCACACGCAAACCCAGCTCAAACGCGACCTGCAACTGAACACCGACTCGCTGGCCGCCCAACCGCTGCTCCAGGCGCAGGACACCGCCGGCGCCTTGCATCGACTGCTGCGCGAAACCAGCACGGACGAAGCGGCTTACCAACTGCTCTCCGGCGCATTTGGCGAGGTGCAAACCCACCAGGTGGCGCTGATTGCCGCCAGCCGCGCAGCCAGCAAAGGCCTGTTCGAGCAATTGGGGCCGGAGCAACTCAAGTTGCGCTTTGAACAGGACGGCGGCGGCACGCTATTGAATACCGCCGGCGCCCAATGGCGCGCCTACAGCCGCCTGCATCAAAGCCTGCAACGCGAGGAGCAGTGGCACAAAACGCTCTACAGCGCCGAGTTCAGCCAGGCCTATCAGGAGCAGCTGCGCCTGCTCGCCTCCCTCAACAGTTCTTATCAAGGATGATCACCATGTCTTCATCATTCGTTAGCCGCTGCCTGCTTGCCGCGCTCTGCACTGTGCTGATTGGCGGTTGCTCCAGCCTGTCGCCCTACTCCGATCTGACCAAGGTTGACCTTAGCCTGCAGGGTAGCGAGCGCCTCAACCCCGACATCAATGATCGCCCCTCGCCCATCGTGCTGCAGCTGATCGAGCTGAAGAACCCGGTTGCCTTCGAGCACGCGGATTTCTTCTCGCTGTATCAGCGCCCGCGCGAAGTACTGGCGCCTGATCTGGTCGCCATTGAAGAGCTCGAACTGCGGCCCGGCGAGGAGCGCACTTACAAGCTGGCCGCCTCGCCCGACAGCCGCTATCTGGCGGTGTTGGCCGCGTACCGCGATCTGCCGCAGGCGCAGTGGCGCATCGTTGTGCCGCTGCACAGCGAAGACCGCAACACGGTGGCGCTGCTGCTTGATGAGCATGGTATTCGCGCGCTGGGCCCCAGCCGGGAAGAGGACTGAGGCATGAGCATGCAAAAAGTGGTCTGGCAGGAAGGCATGCTGTTGCGTCCGCAGCATTTCCAACAGAACGACAGGTACTACGACCAGCAACTGAAAAGCCGCACACAGAAGCTGATGAGCCACGCCTGGGGGTTCTTCAGCCTGGAGATAGACGCGCAGTTTCTGAATATGGGCAAACTGGTTATCAGCCACGCCAGCGGCGTATTGCCCGATGGCAGTCTGTTTGAAATCGGCAATGAAAAGGAACCGCTGGCGCTGGATGTGCCGCCCAATACCAGCAGCACGCCGGTTTACCTGGCCCTGCCGCTGGTCACCAGTAACCATGTGGAAACCCGCCGCCCGAACCAGAAGGACGTGCTGGCCCGTTACACCGCCCACGAAAACGAAGTGGCCGACTCCAATGCCGGTGACGGCAGCGCCAGCCAGGTCAGCTGTGCCCAGCCTGACTTCAAGCTGCTGCTGGGTCAGCACCCAAACGAGCAGGCTTTTGTGCGCCTGCAGGTCTGCGAAATTCAGGACAGCACGCCCGACGCGGTCATCAGTCTGAATCCGGAATACGTCGCTACCTACCTGCACAGCCATGCCAGCAGTTATCTGTTGTCGTGCCTTAAGGAGGTCGTCAGCATGCTGGCGCATCGCGGCGACATGCTGGCCGAACGTATCCGTGCTACCGGCAAGATGGGCAGCTCGGAAGTGGGTGACTTCATGATGCTGCAGCTGATCAACCGCAGCGAGCCGGTGCTGCGTCATCTGCTCAACCTGGAACAGGTACACCCCGAGCATATCTACCGCGAGCTGTTGGCGCTGCTTGGTGAGCTGTCGACCTACTCCAGTGACAGCAAGCGGCCCAAGCACGACAGTCGCTATCAGCACAGTGATCAGGGCCAGAGCTTCCGTAAACTGATGGACGACATTCGCCAGGTGCTGTCGATGGTACTCGAACAGCACGCTGTCGAGTTGCCGTTGCAGCAGCGTCAGTACGGCATCAAGGTATCGCCGATCAATGATCCCAAGTTGCTCGGCAGCGCCTCCTTCGTGCTGGCCGCCAGCGCCCAGTGCGACTCCGAAGAGCTGCGCAAGCGCCTGCCCGCACACCTCAAGGTCGGCGCAGTGGAACGCATTCGCCAGTTGGTCAACCTGCATCTGCCGGGTATCAAGGTCAAACCCTTGCCCGTCGCGCCCCGGCAGATCCCGTTCCACTCCAGCAAAACCTACTTTGCCCTCGAATTCACCTCCGAAGAACTCGCCCAGCTCGAACGCTCCGGCGGCTTCGCCTTCCATGTGTCGGGTGAAATCAGCGGATTGGATCTGGCCTTCTGGGCCATCAGGAGCTAATGAACATGATCAGGGAAATGGAATACAGTCAGGATGACAAAACGGTCATTCTCAGCCGGCACGGCCACAGCCCGGCCAACAGCACGCTCACCGACTTTGCGGCCCCTCCGCGTTATGAAAAGCTCGAAGAGCGGATGGTTTATGCCGCCAGGGTCAAACCGGCGGAACAATCCCACCAGGGACTCAATCCACTGGTGGGCATGGCTACCGGCCTGCTCTCGGAAATCGTTCGCCTCAAGCACAGCCATCAGTCCGAAGACCTCTATCTACTGAAGGAGAAGCTGGTCAGCGAGATCAAGCTGTTCGAGCACCGCGCTCTGCAGGAAAGCACCGATAGCGGTCAGGTCATGGGCGCGCGCTATGTGCTGTGTACCGCGCTCGACGAAGCCGTGGTCACCACGCCCTGGGGCAATGAAAGCGAATGGTCACAAATGAGCTTGCTAAGCAGCTTTCACAACGAAACCTTCGGCGGTGAGAAGTTCTTCATTCTGCTTGACCGGCTGGCCCGCAACCCGGTCAAGCACCTGGACATGCTGGAGCTGATGTACGTCTGTCTGTCACTGGGTTTTGAAGGCAAGTACCGCGTTCTACCGCGCGGGTTACTGGAGCTGGAGAACATCCGTGACAGCCTGTTCCGCCAGATTCGACAGATTCGCGGCGACGTTCCGCGCGAAATCTCGCCGCACTGGCAAGGCCTCAAGGGTGAAGGCCGTCGCCTGGTGCGCTACGCCCCATGGTGGCTGGTCGGCGCCCTGACGCTGACCTGTCTGCTGGTGCTCTATAGCGGCTTTGCCTGGGTGCTGGACGAGCAGCGTGACAGTGTCATGCCGCCGTTTTCGAGTGAAAGCGCGCACACCGTGGCGCCATCTGTTGCAGGGAAGAATGCACAATGAAGGGATTTGCACGAAAAACCGCAGCGGCGCTGCGTAAAACCTGGGTATGGACCTTGCTCTGCGTACTCTTGCTGGCACTGTTCATCTGGACCGCCGGCCCCTTGCTGGCGGTTAGCGACTACCGTTTCTGGCAATCAACCGGCAGCCGACTGTTGAGTATCAGCCTGTTGTTTCTGGCCTGGGGTCTGGCCATGGTGTTCTTCAACTGGCGGCGTGATAAACGCAAGAAGGCCGAGGAAGATGACGAGCAGGCACAGGCACGTCTGCGCCGTGAAGAACAGATCATCGAGCAGCAGGTCACCTTGCATGAGCGCTTTCGTGATGCCATGCGCACCTTGCGGACCTCCAGCCTGTACCGCGGCCGCAGCGAACGCTGGAAGCGCGACCTGCCCTGGTATCTCCTGCTGGGGCCGGAAGCCAGTGGTAAAACCAGCCTACTGGATTACTCCGGCCTGGAGTTTCCGCTGAACAAAAATGCCGAACAACGCATGACCCGTAGCCTTGAAGGTACCGACTACGCCGACTGGTACTTTGCCGAGCACGCGGTCATCGTTGATACTGCCGGACGTTATCTGACCCAGCCAGACAGCGACCTGGACGCGCTGGGGTGGCGCACACTGCTGAAGCTGCTGCAACGACGCCGCGGTCGTCACCTCAATGGCGTGTTGGTGACCCTGCCAAGTGACCTGCTGCTCAGCGGCAATGAAATGGAGCTCGAAGCCCTGGCCCGCCAGACGCGCCAGCGGCTGCTGGAAATCAACCAACAACTGGGTGTGGATGTGCCCGTCTACCTGGTGCTCAGCAAGTCCGACCAGGTGCTGGGCTTCGATGAGTTCTTCGATCACCTCAGCCAGGATGAGCGCCACCAGGTCATGGGCGCCAGTTTCAGCAAGGAGCAAGATGGCACTGACAGTGGCGTGGTACGCACCGAGTTCGATGCGCTACTGCAACGCCTGAATAGCCAGATCATTCCCCGCCTGCACCTGGAGCGGGACAATCAGCGCCGTGGCAGGATCCTCGACTTCCCGCATCAGCTTGGCGCTCTGGCAGAGCACCTTGGGCTGTTCGTTGAACTGGCCTTCGCCGGCAACCGTTATCAACGCGCGACCCAACTGCGCGGTTTCTACCTGACCAGTGCTCCGCAGCTGCATGGCGACCACAACCCGCTGCACAGCGAGTTCAGCCGCAGCCTTGGCATGCCCACACCACCGCTGCCCGCGCTGCAACGCCAGCAGGGCTATTTCATTCAGCGCCTGCTCAGTGAAGTGATCTTTCCCGAGTCGGCACTGGCCGGTCTGGACGAGCGGGAGATAAAACGCCTGCACCGTCGTCAGCGCGTGCTGTACGCTGCCGCGTTCGCCGGGCTGGCGATCCTGGGTACCAGTTGGGCCTTGAGCTTCTCGGCCAACCACGACCGCTTTGAACAGCTGCGCCAGCTCAGCGAGTACTTTGATACCGAGCCCGCTCGTATCAGCGCGCACAGCAACGCTCCGCAGTTGCTCAAGCAGCTCGACACCCGCTACGCCGCCACCCTGGTATTTCCACCAACCGATGAGGTGCGCTGGCACGAAAAGGCGGGCCTTTACCCGGCCGACGAGGTCAACCCGCAGTTGCAAGCGGCTTACCACGACGCCCTGCAGAGCTACCTCCTGCCGCTGGTAGGCAAGCAACTGGAAGCGCAGATTCGCAACGACATGCACGACCGCGAACTGCTGCTGGGCAGCCTGCGCGCCTATTTGATGTTGAACATCGAAGAGCGCCGCGACAACGCCTACCTGCAGAGCTGGATGGCCGATGAATGGTCCATGCGCTACCCCAATAACAACAGCGTGCAAAGCAGTCTGGATGATCACTTCGAGCGCTTGCTGGCAACGGGCTTTAGCGCTTACACCCTGGACCCGCGCCTGGTCGCCGACGCCCGCCAGCAGTTGCGCGGCGAGTCACTGGCCAGCGTTATCTATCGCATGTTGCGCGAGCAGGCGCGGCGCCTGCCTGAATACCGGCTGGACCAGCACCTGGGGCCGCAGGCGTTGCTGCTTACCTCACGCAGCAACCGTATTCCCGGCTTTTACACCAAAGCCGGCTACGAACAGATGTTCCTCGCCCAGGGCGCCGACCTGGTGCGCAACATGCTCAAGGACAACTGGGTGCTGGGCAAGAGTGATGACCTCAGCCCCCGCGATCTGGCACGCCTGAGCAGCGAGATGGAAGCGCTCTACTTCCAGGATTACGCCGACCAGTGGATCAATGCCATCGCCAGGCTGGAGCTCGAACCCTTGGGCGCACCCGGCGCAGGTGCGGAACGCCTGTCAGGCTTGTCAGCGGCCAACTCGCCGATTACCCGCTTGCTGCAGGAGGTCCGGGAGAACACCCTGTTCCTGCCGCCTGAACTGCCCGAGATCCCAGACGAGGTGGGCAACATCGGCAACTCCCGCCGCGCGCGGCAACTGCAGAAAGTGGCCGAACTGGGGGCCGAGGCCGCCGCCGACCAACTGACGCAAACCGCCGGGCAGGCCGCACTGCAGCAGCGCTTCAGCAGCCTGCACCAATTGCTCGACGCCGACGGCAACCCCGGTCCACAGCTGGCCACCGCGCTGCAGGCGATGGGCGCGCTGCAGATGCAGCTGGCCCAACTGGCCAACTCCAGCACCCCACAACAGGAGGCGTTCGAGATGGCCAAAGCGCGCATGCAGGGCCAGCGCGACGCCATCAACCAGGTGCGCAGCAGCGCCGGCAACCTGCCCAGCCCGGTCAGCAACTGGATATCGCTGCTCGCGGAGGATGGCTGGATGCTGGTGTTGTCCGATGCTCATCAGTACCTTAACCAGCGCTACCGGACCGAGCTGTACAGCGCTTATCGCACCTCCCTGCGCCAGCGTTACCCTTTTGCGACGGATACCGACAGCGATGTGGATCTGGCTGACTTCCGCGCGTTCTTCAAGGACCAGGGCATCGCCGATGCGTTCTTCGAGCGCTATCTCTCGCCCTTTGTCAGCGGCACCGCCGGCCAGTATCAATTGCGCCGGGTCGATGGCCGTGCACTGCCGATCTCGCGGGAGTTTCTCAGCCAGATGAACCGGGTGCAGACCATCCGCCGCAGTTTCTTTGCCGAAGACCCGAACGAGCCGAGCATTGTGTTCAAGCTGGAGCCCTACTCGCTCGACTCCAGTCTGGGCCGGGCCAGCTTCCGTTATGGCAACCAGCAAATGGAGTACCGCCACGGCCCCATCGTGCAAAGTGCGTTCCGCTGGCCCTCACGCGGCGAGGAAGAGCGTATCAGTCTGGTCGTTGAAGACCTGGGCGGGCGCCGTATGGGCATGGAGCAACGCTCCGGTGCCTGGTCCCTGTTTCGCCTGCTGGACCAAATGGAGGTCGACTACCACACCGACCGTGACGTAATGCTGCTCAAGGCCAGCCTCGGCGGCTTGCGTGCCAACTACCTGCTGCACAGCCAGCGCACGCCCAACCCATTCGATGTCGCGGTTCTGCGTGGTTTCGAATTGCCGGCGCGGCTCTGATGGAGGCGCTGCAAAGCTGCTGGCAAAGTGCCGCCCGCACCGATCGCGGCAAGGTCCGTGAGCGCAACGAAGACTCGGTACTGGCGCAGCCCGAGCGTGGCATCTGGCTGGTTGCCGACGGCATGGGTGGGCACCTCAACGGTGCCCTTGCCAGCCGGCTGATCGTGGAAGAAATTGCCGAGCTGGCGCTCAACGGCAACCTCGACCAACAGGTTCGCCGAGTGCGTCAGGCGCTCCATGTAGTCAACCGCAGGCTCGGCCATGAGGTAACCGTGACCGCTGATCAGCCGGACGCCGTCATGGGCAGCACCGTGGTGGCGTTGCTCGGCAATCAGGAGCGCGCGGTCTGCCTGTGGGCTGGCGATAGCCGCTGTTATCTGTGGCGCAATCAGCGGCTGTATCAGCTGTCGCGTGACCACTCACTGATGCAGCAGCTGATTCACGAGGAACAGGTCGACCCGCTGGAGGCCGCACGCCACCCGGCCGCCAACGCGCTGACCCGTGCAGTGGGTGCGCACGAACGCTTGGTGCTCGACATTCTCGAGTTCAGCGTGCAGCCCGGTGACACCCTGCTGCTCTGCAGCGACGGCCTGTACCAATCGGTTTCTACCGGTATTCTCAGCCACGCCCTGGGCCTGCTATCGCCCGAGGCGGCGGTGGAATACCTCTTCTCTCATGCCCTTTCCGGCCCCGCCCGCGACAACATCAGCGCGGTGGTCATGCGCCGATGATGCATAAGGAGCACGCAATGGATACTGCATTAGATTCCGCCAACAGCCCGGCTGGCTCGCATGTCGCCGGCAAGCCTGCCAAGGCCGCCATGCCGGCGGTGAAACAGCACGGTGAACTGCCGAATGTACTGAGCAATCGTTATCGGATTGAACGTTTGCTCGGCGTCGGCGGCATGGGCGCGGTTTACCGCGCACGCGACCTGCTGCGCGAACAGTACGGCGATCCCGACCCTTACGTTGCATTAAAAACCCTGAACGAGGAATTTGCCGAATACCCGGACGCCAATGCGCTGCTGTACAGCGAGTTCGCGCTGACCAGCCGCCTGCGCCACAGCAATGTCATTCGCTTCTACGCCTTCAATGTTGACCGCACCAGCCAGCGCGCCTTCATGACCATGGAGCTGCTCAAGGGCCCGACGCTCGATCATTTGATCAGCGAACGTGCGCAGGGGCTCGAGTGGGCAGAACTGCAGCAGATTGCAGTCCCCCTGCTTGAGGCGCTGCAGGCTTCGCATAGCCTGGGTGTATTACACGGCGACATCAAGCCGAGCAATGTCATGCTCACCGCCGACGGCCTGCGTCTGTTCGATTACGGCCTGGGCCAGCCGGTTCAGGGACTGCTCCCCGGTTTGCCGCGCCTGAGCCGTAAACGCATTGCGGCCTGGACACCCCGCTACGCGGCGCTGGAACTGCTGGAGGGTGGGCAGCTGAGTGAGGCCACCGATCTTTTCGCGGTAGCGGTGATTCTGTACGAGCTGAGCAGTGGGCATCATCCGTATAGCCGACTGACCGCCAAACAGGCGAAATGCATGGAACAAGGCGACTCGCTACGCAAACCCGACAAATTGCCGACACACTGCTGGTCGAAGCTGAAAGCCGCCCTGGCGTTCGATGAAGACCAGCGCGCCACTACGGTCGCCGAGCTATTGGCCGCGTTCAGCTATCAACCCACCGGGTTGTTGCAGCGCCTGTTCGCTCGCCACGGATAACCGGCAACGCCAACAAAAACGCCCCGCAAACCAGGTTTGCGGGGCGTTTTTGTTGCGGCTGAGCGATCAGCTCACTGGCAACTTAAAGCGCCAGCTCACGATTGGAGGCCTTGATGAATTCTTTCTTCAGGTCTTCAAAGGTGTGTACCGCCGGGAACTGCGGGAATTCCTGAATCACGTTGTCTGGTGCATGAAACAGAATGCCGGCGTGGGCTTCAGACAGCATGGTGGTGTCGTTGTAGGAATCACCCGCGGCAATAATGCGGTAGTAAATGCTCTTCAGCGCAATCACCGACTGACGCTTGGGGTCTTTTTGGCGCAGCTGGTAGTCAACCACCCGGTCGTTCTCATCGGTAATCAGGCGATGACACAGCAGCGTCGGAAAGCCCAACTGACGCATCAGCGGCTGCGAGAACTCATAGAAGGTATCCGACAGAATCACCACCTGAAAGCGTTCACGTAGCCAGTTGACGAACTCGACAGCGCCGTCCAGCGGCTTTAGCGTGGCGATTACTTCCTGAATGTCAGACAGTTTCAGCCCGTGCTTATCAAGAATGGACAGGCGCTGCTTCATCAGCACATCGTAATCAGGAATGTCTCGGGTGGTCGCCTTGAGTTCTTCGATGCCGGTTTTTTCGGCGAAGGCTATCCAGATTTCGGGGACCAATACGCCCTCAAGGTCAAGGCAAGCAATTTCCACGTAACTCTCCTGATCAGGGTAATTTCAATGCCGCACAATCTACCGGCAAGCGCCCCCAGGCGCAACGAGAAAGCCCGCGTAAGCGGTGCGCATCTAACATAAACGCATAAAAATATAACCAAATAAAAGAGGATGGACTAAAAGCCCTTTGTTAGACTTCCCGCCCATAGAACGGTGAACAATACAGACACCGCGGGATAGAGAGCCTGATGCCCATGAAAAATTTTGATACCGCACAACTGGCGGCCGATTACGCCAAGCAGTCGCCGCAGAAAATCCTCGAACTGGCCCTGGAACACTTCGACAACCTTTGGCTGTCGTTCAGTGGCGCCGACGATATTGTCGTGCTCGACATGGCCTGGAAGATCAACCCCAACATCAAGGTATTCACCCTGGATACCGGCCGCCTGCACCCCGAGACTTACCGATTTCTGGAGCAGGTACGCAAGCACTACGGCATTCAGATCGAGGCGCTGTCACCGGATCACCAGCAACTTGAAGCCTATGTGCGTGAAAAGGGTCTGTTCGACTTTTATGAAAATGGTCACGGCGAGTGCTGCGGTATCCGCAAGATCGCCCCGCTGCGCCGTAAGCTGGCCAGCGTCGATGCCTGGATCACCGGTCAGCGCAAGGATCAGAGCCCGACCCGTGCCGATGTACCGGTGATCGAGCGTGATGCCGCGTTCTCCACCGCGGAGCATGATCTGATCAAGTTCAACCCGTTGGCCAACTACACCAGCGAAGACGTGTGGAACTACATTCGCATGCTCGAAATCCCCTACAACCCACTGCATGAAAAGGGCTTTATCAGCATTGGCTGCGAGCCCTGCACGCGGCCGGTGCTGCCCAATCAGCATGAACGCGAGGGTCGCTGGTGGTGGGAAGAGTCCACCCAGAAAGAATGCGGGTTGCACGCAGGTAACCTGATTGCCAAGAGCTGACACCAGCAACATCGGATAAGCCCGCAGAAAGCAAAACGCCGGAGCATCAAGCTCCGGCGTTTTGCTGTGTGGTCGGTAGCGGTTACAACACCGGTAGTTCTACTTCAGCAAACAGCTCATCCAGCTCCAGCCGACTGCTGCAATGCAGCGCGCGATCAATCATTTCGCGGCTCAGGTGCGGCGCGAAGGTTTCGATAAAGTCATACATATAACCGCGCAGGAAGGTGCCACGGCGAAAGCCAATCTTGGTGACGCTGGCCTCAAACAACTTGCTGGCGTCGATGACCACTAGGTCAGGATCAGCCACCGGGTCGACGGCCATGTGCGCCACAATGCCGACGCCCAGCCCCAGGCGCACGTAGGTTTTGATCACATCGGCATCGGCTGCGGTAAAGACCACCTTGGGTGACAGGCCGCGATTGCTGAAGGCCTCATCCAGCTTGGAGCGCCCGGTAAAGCCAAATACGTAGGTTACAAGGGGATGCGCTGCCAGCTCCTCAAGGGTCAATTCGCCGATGTTGGTCAGCGGGTGGCCCTTGGGCACGATCACGCAGCGGTTCCATTTGTAACAGGGCATCATCACCAGATCGGAGAACAGCTCAAGGGCTTCGGTGGCAATGGCGAAGTCGGCGGTACCATCCACGGTCATTTCACAGATTTGCATCGGCGTGCCCTGATGCATGTGCAGCGACACGTCCGGATAGGCACTGATGAACTTCTTGATGATCGGCGGCAGCGCGTAGCGCGCCTGGGTGTGAGTGGTCGACAGGGTTAGCGTGCCCTTGCGTTCGTTGCTGAACTCCTGGGCGATTTGCTTGATGCTGTCGACCTTGCGCAGAATTTCACCGGCGGTGGCGATGATACGCTCACCGGCGGGCGTGATACGCGTCAGGTGCTTGCCGCTGCGTGAAAAGACCTCTACGCCCAACTCATCCTCCAGCAGACGAATCTGCTTGCTGATGCCCGGCTGTGAGGTATACAGACTCTGCGCGGTGGCCGATACGTTCAGATCATGGTGGGCCACTTCCCAGATATAGCGCAGTTGCTGCAGCTTCATGTCAGGTGTTCCTCTATCGGTTCCAGCGACGCCAGTCGCCTCGCTTGCTTGGTCTTGGGCGTAACACCTTTGCAGCGGTGGTACAGGTGCAGCTTTGGGGGGGTAGACCGCTTATAACCGGATTAGTTGTTATTGGAGTTAGGTTAGACGATAAAAACAAGCTGATACAGCAAAGTTTCTGCTCGGCCAGTCGCGCCGCCAGAGAGGAAGGGTAAAGCGGCCCGGAACACGGCGATCACGCCGTTACAGCGATAGTCTTAGTTAGTGTCTGGCTTCTTGAAATTGCTGATGCCGTGCGGCACGTGACCGGTAGGCACTACCCCCACTGCCCGCTGGCAATGGCCTTCCTGATCATCAAAAAACAGGTCGGCCCCGAACGCTTGCAAGAAGTCGGATTTATCCAGGCCACCAAGGAATAGAGACTCGTCCAGGCGAATGTTCCATTCCCGCAGGGTGCGAATCACCCGCTCGTGCGCAGGGGCGCTGCGTGCAGTAAAGAGTGCGGTGCGGATGGGGCAAGGCGCATCCGCAAACTCGGTCTGAATGCGGTTGAGCGCGGCCAAAAAGGGTTTGAACGGGCCGCCGCCGAGCGGTTGCCGGGCCGCCGCCTGCTCGCTGGCCTGAAACGCGGCCAAGCCCTCGCGCTGAAATACCTGCTCCGACTCGTCGGAAAACAGCACCGCGTCGCCATCAAAGGCGATGCGCAATTCGTCGCGGGTCTCGCGGCGCAGCCGCGACGGCAGGATGGTGGCCGCCGCAAATCCGGCTTCCAGCGTGGCCCGCACGTCTTCGGCGTGGGTCGAAAGAAACAGATGGCAACCAAAGGCAGGAATATAGGTGAACGGGCTGCGCCCCCCGGCGAAGGCGGCCCGCGTGATGCCCAATTGATAATGCTGAATGGAGTTGAAAACCCGCAGGCCGGTGTCGGCACTGTTGCGTGACAGCAGCACCACCTCGACGCGGCTGTCGCCCTCCAACAGACTGTTGATGTGCAACAGTTTCTGCACCAAGGCAAAGGCCTCACCCGGTTCCAGCGGTGAGTCCTCGCGGGCAATCTGATACTGCCGGTAGGCTTCCAGCCCTTCCTGCTCAAACACCTGATGACTTTCGTCCAGATCGAACAGTGCCCTCGATGAAATGGCGATGACCAGTTTGTCACCGAGTAGCGCGGGCATAGGCTTCCTTATCAGGCTGGATCAGCGTTGAGATAGCCGTTCTGGATGAACGTCAGTTGATCCAACAATGCCTCGGTTTTCGGCATGCTGCAACCGGCGGCCTTGGCCTGACGCAGCATTTCGCCATACAGGCTGTCGAGCTCCATGGGCCGCTTGTGCAACCAGTCGTGGTACATGCTGGGGTGATAGTCCGGCATCATCGCGGTGCCAGCCAACAGCTTCTGCCCCAACCCATCCGGCATTTCAACGCCGCACGCCTTGGCCGCACTAACCACCTCGTCCATCATGTCACCAATCAGCTTGCGACTGGCATCGCTCGCCAGTAGCGCCTTGGTACCGGCATTCAACACCACGGACGTGCCATTGAACGGCGCGTTCCACACCAGTTTCTGCCAGCGCGCGTCCGCCACGCCAGGCAAAATCCGCGTTGGAATCTTGCCGGTCTTGAGCAATGCGGCGCCCTCTTCCAGCAATGCTTGCTGTTGCTGGGTATTGGCAGGCCCTGAGTGATAACCGAGATCGATCATGCCGTTGAACTGATGCTTGACCAGACCCGGACCTTCGCGGAACAGGCAAACGTAGCAAAGACCACCAATCAGGTGCACACCCTCCGGCAGGTACGGGCGCAGGGTTTCCTCGTTGTTCAAACCGTTTTGCAGCAACACCACTTTCGCATCCGGCTTGGCCGCCTGGGCAATGAGGTCGCCCAGGTCATTACTGGTAGCCTTGGCACCCACGAAGATCCAGTCACAGGCCGGCATGTCGGCAGCGTTCTTGTAGGCTTGCACCGGGTGCAGATGAAGGGTCTCGTTTACCAGGCTGTTGACGGTAATGCCCTTCTCTACCACCGCGTCGTACTCGCTGCGCAGCAGGAAGTGCACATCGTTGCCGCCCTTTGCCAACATGGCGCCGTAAAAGCCACCAATGGCACCAGTGCCGATAATACCAATGCGCGGGTTCTTATTATCCATACAAGCCTCATTCGAACGGGTGTGTTGTTAATGTAGGCCGATGGTAATCCGCACCGCCACCGCAAGACAGTCAACAGCACGACAAAGCCCGGCATGAATCGACAAATATTCAGCGGAGTAACGATTAATATTGTTTTTCAGGGTAATAGGGAGCTGCGGGGTAGCCTAAGTGGGCAAGCTTGATTAAGCTGTGGAACTCTTTTGAAACGGTCGCACCGAATCGCGGCCGGCACGACTTTCCGGGATAAATGATGGCCGATTTACCAATTGATGATCTGAACGTCACCTCCAACGAGATCCTTATCAGCCCCGAGCAGCTGAAAGCCAAGATTCCGCTGAGTGAAGCAGCGCAAAAAACCGTCGTTGAAAGCCGCCAGGTGATTCGCGACATCCTCGACGGCAAGGACCACCGCCTGTTTATCGTCATCGGCCCCTGCTCCATCCATGACATCGACGCCGCCAAGGATTACGCCGCGCGCCTCAAGGTGCTGGCCGATGAAGTAAAAGACACCATCTATCTGGTGATGCGTGTTTACTTCGAAAAGCCGCGCACCACGGTTGGCTGGAAAGGCTTGATCAACGATCCCTATCTGGATGACTCATTCAAGATTGAAGACGGCCTGCATATCGGTCGTCAGCTGCTGCGCGACCTGGCCGAAATGGGCCTGCCCACGGCCACTGAAGCACTCGACCCGATCTCGCCGCAGTACCTGCAGGATCTGATTTCCTGGTCGGCCATTGGCGCACGCACCACTGAGTCGCAGACCCACCGCGAGATGTCTTCCGGGTTGTCTTCGGCTGTGGGCTTCAAAAACGGCACCGATGGCAGCCTCTCGGTTGCCATCAACGCCTTGCAGTCGGTCTCCAGCCCACACCGTTTTCTGGGTATCAACCAGCAGGGTCAGGTTTCCATCGTCACCACCAAGGGCAACCCCTACGGTCACGTGGTGCTGCGCGGCGGCAACGGCAAACCGAATTACGATTCGGTCAGCGTTGCCTTGTGCGAGAAAGAGCTGGAGAAAGCCTCGATTGCCCCCAACATCATGGTTGATTGCAGCCACGCCAACTCCAACAAGGACCCCGGCCTGCAGCCGCTGGTGATGGATAACGTGGCCAACCAGATTCTGGAAGGCAACAACTCGATTGTTGGCTTGATGGTAGAAAGCCACATCGGCTGGGGTAGTCAGTCCATTCCCAAGGACCTGTCGCAGCTGCAGTACGGCGTCTCCGTTACCGACGCCTGTATCGACTGGGACACTACCGTCAGCAGCGTCCGCAGCATGCATGACAAATTGAAGGATGTGTTGCCCAAGCGCAACCGGGGCTAAGCCCAGCCCTGAGTCAGAAGAAAAAAAACCGCCTTTCGGCGGTTTTTTTATGTACTGCAAAGCACAACTGGGCTTACTCGGCGTTGGCCGACTGGCGATCCATATACCATTCAACGTACGAGCAGGATGGAATAACGGTATAGCCCTGCTCCTCGGCATAGCGCAAGGCGTGCTCGGTAAGTTGCGCCGCCAACCCTTTGCCACGCAGGGCATTGGGCACGAAGGTGCGATAAATATCGAGTGTCTGCTTGCCGAGATCCATGTAGGCCAGATAAGCCTTGGTGCCCTCAACGACAACATAGAACTGCTTGCCTTCCGGGTCGTGCTGGACGGTGGCGTTCATGGTCATTGTCAGTCTCCCAGGCTGCTGGATAGGCATTACACGAGTTATCCACTATAGACGCTGCCCGGACAGAATGATTCCCATCCGAGCAAAAAATACCCTCAGGTCGTCGGATTGACGCCAACGCCCATCGCCATCAATACAGCGATCGACAGCAGGCAGGCGATCACCGGGATAACTACGGTGACGACAAACAGGTTCTTGTAAGCCTCCTTGTGTGTCAGGCCCATGATCATCAGGGTGGCGATCACCGCACCGCAGTGCGGCAGTGAGTCCAGGCCCCCAGCGGCGATGGCCGCGATACGGTGCAGAATTTCCGGCTCAATACCCATTTCCAGATACTTGGGCGCCAGGGTTTGCATGAAGATCTGCAAGCCGCCGGAAGAGGAACCGACAATCGCCGAGACCACGCTGACCGACGCGAACACCGACAGCAACGGCGGCATATCAACGTTCAGAATCCATTGGGCGAAGTGAGCAAACCCGGCGGTCTGGGTAACTACGCCGCCGAAGCCGATAACCGCCGCCGTGTTCAGCAGCGGCATGATGGAATCATCAGCACCCTGGCCAAACACCTGGGCGGCATTGCGGCGCAAGCGCGGGAACAAGACTACGCAGGTCAGCGAGCCCAGAATCAACGCCATGCTGGGCCAAACGATCGGCTGTGATGCGCTGAACAGCAACACCTTGCCGATCAGGCTGTCGCCGGCGGACCAGTCAGCCATACCCAGCAGTAACCGTGGCAGCATGATAGTGCCAAGCACTACGACCATCGGCACCATGGCCATGATCCACGGCGGCGCTTCAGTGGTGTTGTCAGCCAGCTGCTCCATGCGCAGGTCCTGGGCATTCTCGACGAAGCCTTCACCGGTCAATTTGGCTTTCTTCCATTCCCATTCGACATACCACATGCCCAGGCCTGCCATCACCAGCGCGGCAAATATGCCAATCCAGCCGCCGGCAAACAGATCAGTGCCCAGCGAGCTAGCAGCAATCACGTTGTGAATCGAGGGCGTACCCGGCAGCGCAGTCATGGTAAAGGTACCGGCACCTATCGAGGTTGCCGCCACCCACAAGCGTTTCGGCAGGTTGGCTTCACGCATCAGCGTGATACCCAGTGGGTACATGGTGAACACCACCACAAAGACCACTACCCCGCCGTAGGTCAGCAGCGCGCACACCACCATCCCCACCAGCAACGTATGCTTGACGCCCAGGCTGCGAGTGATCGCCAGTGCGATACTTTTAGCCGCCTGGCTGGTTGCCATGACCTTGCCGAAAATCGCCCCACACAGGAACAGCAGAAAGAACTTGCCGGCGAAGGTAAAGGCACCCAGCGCGCCAAAGGGATAGAACTCCAGCAGCGTCTGCGAGACCAGCAGGCCATTGGTCAGCGCCACGACCAGCGCACAGATGAGTGATGCAATGAAGATGTTGATGCCGCGCAGGGCCATGAAGATCAGTAGCGCAAGACCGGCGAGCAAGCCGAGATTTCCGAGCATGGTCAATCCTTATAGTTATTTGCCTGCGACACATTACCTCAGTGGCTCATCAAAACAAGCAAATGCGGCGCGCATTACAACGGTTGATTGCCATTCATAAGGAGAGATTTATGAGTGCCCGACTTTCATCCGCCAAGTCACCTGCTACTATTAACAACGCTAGCGAAGAACGCACTGCCAAGGGCCTGGGGAACTCATAACCCGTAACCGAGTCCTTAGCAGTGCGTTCTTATAGCAAGGACTTTTACACAAGGGGAAAGTATATGAAAACTGCACTGAAAGTATCTGCCGTCGCTCTCGCCACCCTGCTGGCTGCCGGTTGCGGTAACAGCATGGAAAAGGAAATGAGCGCTCGTGTAGCCGCTAACGAAAACGCAACTGCAAGCGCTCAGGCGCGTGCTGATGAAGCCTATCGCAAGGCTGAAGAAGCACTGTCTGCTGCACAACGCGCGCAGCAAACCGCTGACGAAGCGAACGAGCGCGCCATGCGCATGCTCGACAAAGCCAGCCAGAAGTAATCAGCCGGCTTGCCGCCTGTCCGGTTCACATGGACCGGACAGGTTGTCCGATACGCCCGGGAATCCCGCTCTCGGCGTACACCAGATCGCGAATTGCCTCCCAATCCAGCCTGAACCCGCTTACTTTCTCACTTTGCTCAGCCAGCAGCGTCTGAATTGCGCCCTGCTTGTCCAGGGTTGACGGCATGCCATGCTCATCCAGCGGCGTGTGCACCTCCAGATACAGCTCCCCATTGATCACGCCCAACTTGTACGGCTGGTTGACTATGGTCACTGTGGTGCCCACCGGCACCTGGGGAAACAACTCGGTAATGTCTTCATTGCGCATACGGAAACAACCGTGGCTCACCCGCGTGCCGATGCCGAACTTCTTGTTGGTACCGTGAATAACATAACCGCTCATGGCCAGGTTCATTTTGAACGGCCCCATGGGGTTGTCCGGCCCCGGCGGCACTACCGCCGGCAACGGATCGCCATTGGCGGCATGCTCTTCCAGGATCGACTTGGGCGGATACCAAGACGGTTTCTCCTGCTTGCGCAGAATACGCGTCTGCCCTAGCGGCGACGACCAGCCCTCACGGCCGATGCCGACCGGATAGCTGGAGACTATTTCGCCCCCCTTGTGGAAGTAGTACATGCGAAACTCGGGCAGATTGATTACCACGCCTTCGCGCGGGGCAACCGGCAGCACATGCTCGCCCGGGAGGGTGATCTCGGTCCCTTCCCCCGGCAACCAGGGGTCGATTGCGGGGTTGGCGGCGACCATTTCCAGATAGCCAAAACCCAATGAGCTGCCAAGGTCTGCAAAGGTATCTTCGTAGCGCGCCTTGCGCGTTTCCACCTGGCCAATCACGTCTTGATCGGTGCTTTGCAGCACGTAATCGTTGGCCTGCACTGCCGGTGCAGCGCTCAACAGCCCGCCAACCAGAGCCAATGCCATCAGGGTGGGACGAAATACACTCATGCATCAACTCCTGCTAGAAAGATAGTCATGGCAACCTGGCCACTCTCGCCTAACGGCGCCTTTTGCGCGACAGGCCGTGAGCGCTGCTGCCCTTGGCGCAACTCATTGACCAGTTGCATGCACGCAGGGCAGATCGCTCCCATCATCGACCGCGCCACCTCGCGATACAGCGGCCGCGACGGCAACAGGTCACCGCACAAAGTACGCTCACGCGGCACATCAAGACGCAGATTGATATCCACCAGATGAAGATGCCAGGGATCCTGCACGAACAGGTCGCGTTGCTCATCCTGTTCAACAATACACCAGCGCCTGGCAATCCAGGACACACTTACAGCCACAGCAAGCTCCCAACAATAAGAAACAGCTCAGGGCTGCGTTTCAAGCCAGTCGCTGATCAGCGGCCAGGCGTTTTCCAGAATCCCCGGCTGGCCCTCGGCATTCGGGTGTATGCCGTCAGCTTGCATCAGTTGCGGCACGCCTGCCACCCCTTCAAGCACAAAGGGCACCAGGGCGACGTCGGGCTGATCACCCAGCTCGCGGAACACCTGTTCAAAGGCTTGGGTATAGCGCACCCCGTAATTTGGCGGTATCCGCATGCCCAACAGCAGCACCTCGGCACCGGAGGCTTGCGCCGCATCTACCATGGCAGAAAGATTCTGTTGCATTTTATCCGGAGCCAGCCCGCGCAGGCCATCATTACCACCCAATTCGATGATCACCAGCTCGGGCTGGTGCTCCTGCAGCAGGCGTGGCAAGCGGGCCAGACCACCGGCAGTGGTATCGCCGCTGACCGAGGCATTGACCACCGGCAGCGCAATAGCCTGTTCGCGCAAACGCGCCTGCAACAGACTCACCCAGCCGCGCTCGAGTTCCAGACCGAAAGCGGCGCTGATACTATCACCCACGATCAAAATGCCTTGTGCAGAAGCACTCACCGAGACAGGCAGTGTCAGCAGCGCCAACAGGATTGCCGCGAGGCAGTTTTTCCAGGGTTTCATCAGGCCGGATACCATGTCAGACAATGTGATAATCGCTCGCCACCTTAGCAAAGTCGTCTCCAGCTCGGAAGCCGAACTCACCATCCTCGATAATGTCAGCCTGCAGATCACGCGCGGCAGCAGCGTGGCGATTCTCGGCGCCTCGGGCTCCGGTAAGTCGACGCTCTTGAGCCTGCTCGCCGGTCTGGATTTGCCCAGCGGTGGCGAAGTCGAACTGGCCGGCAAGGTACTCAATGACCTGGATGAAGACCAGCGTGCGGCACTGCGCGGCGCGCAGGTCGGCTTCGTGTTCCAATCGTTCCAGTTGCTCGACAGCCTCACCGCACTGGAAAACGTTATGTTACCGCTGGAGCTGGCCGGTCGCCGAGATGCTCGCCAACGCGCCGCGGAACTGCTGGACCGCGTTGGTCTGGCTGCGCGCACCAGCCATTATCCGCAGCAGTTGTCCGGCGGCGAGCAGCAGCGCGTCGCCATCGCCCGCGCCTTTGCCAGTGAGCCGGCTATCCTGTTTGCCGATGAACCCACCGGCAACCTGGATGCCGCCACCGGTGAACGCATCACCGATCTGCTGTTTGAGCTCAACCGCGAGCAGCAGACCACGCTGGTATTGGTAACCCATGACGCGCGATTGGCCGAACGCTGCAGCAGCGCGTTGCACATGCAGGCGGGCAAACTGCTGGAGCCTGCTTTGTGAGTGGCTTCAACTCCCCTGCCCTGGCGCTGCGTCTGCTTGGGCGGGAGTGGCGCTCCGGCGAGCTGCGGGTGCTTATCCTGGCGTTGCTGATCGCCGTCACCATCAGCACCGCCATCAGCTTCTTTACCAACCGTATTGAGCGCAGTATGACCAGCCGCGCGGCCGAATTTCTGGGTGCCGACATGGTCATCTCGTCGCGCAGCCCGCTACCGGATCTTTACGCTCAACAGGCCAGCGCCCAGGGACTGCGCACCAGCGCGCAGGTAGGTTTCTCCAGCGTCATGGCCAGTGACAGCGAAATGCAGTTGAGCAGCGTCAAGGCCGTCGAATCCGGCTACCCGCAGCGCGGCGAGCTGCGCATCACCGACCAGCCCTTTGGCGAGGAGCGCACAACCGGCGAGATACCCGCAGCGGGAGAGGTCTGGATCGAACCCCGGCTGCTGAACCAGTTGGCGTTGCAGGTCGGTGACTCACTGGAGGTGGGCTACGCCAGCCTGCGCATCAGTGCGTTGATCACCCATGAACCGGATCGCGCAGCCGACTTTTACAGCCTCTCGCCCAGCGTACTGATGAACCTTGCCGACATTCCCGCCACGCGCATAGTGCAACCCGGCAGCCGTGTTAGCTATCGCCTGTTGATCAGCGGGGACGCGCCGGCATTGCAGGGTTACCGCGACTGGCTCGAACCTCAGCTGGAGGTCAACCAGCGCCTGACCACGGTCAATGACGACAACCGCCAGGTTGGCCGCGCCCTGGGGCGTGCCAACCAGTTCCTTGGGCTCTCCAGTATCGCCGCAGTCGTGCTGGCCGGGGTTGCCGTGGCGCTGTCCGCCGGCCGGTTTGCCGTGCGCCACTTCGACGCCAGTGCACTGCTGCGCTGCATGGGTTTGTCACGTCGGCAAGTGCTGCAGCTGTTCCTTTCTCAGTTGCTGATGCTTGGCGCCCTCGCCACGCTGGCGGGCCTGCTGCTCGGTTGGTTAGTACAGTGGGGGTTGATAGCACTCTTGCAGGACCTGCTGCCACCCGACCTGCCAGCGCCCGGCCTGCAACCTCTCTGGATCGGTGCGGCCACCGGTCTCACGGCGCTATTCGGTTTTGCGCTGCCGCCGCTGCTGCGGCTGGGCAGCGTTGCACCGCTGCGGGTACTGCGCCGCGACCTGGCGCCCATGCCCAGCAGCAGTTGGTTCATCTATGGCCTGGCGTTGACTGCGCTTTGCCTGCTGATGTGGCAATTTACCGGCGACCTGACACTGACCCTGTCGATGGTGTTTGGCGGCGCGGCCGCCGCACTGTTGATGGGGCTGTTGGCCTGGCTCCTGTTGCGTGCGAGTGCCGCCCCGCTGGCGCGTGCCAGCCTGGCCTGGCGGCTGGGCAGCGGTGAGCTGCTGAAGCAACCCGCTGCGGCGGCGACGCAAATTCTCGCTTTTGGGCTGATCTTCATGAGCATGCTGGTGGTGATCATTCTGCGCACCGAGCTGCTCAGCAATTGGCAAGACCAGCTCCCCGCCGATGCGCCCAACCACTTTGCGCTCAACATCCTGCCCGAGCAGGCTGACGACTTTGCCGCGCAGCTGAACACCATCGGCGCACGCAGCGCCCCACTTTACCCAGTCACGCCGGGGCGACTGGTTACCATCAATGATCAACCTGTGCGCGAGCAGGTCACCAAGGACAGCCAGGGCGAGCGCGCCATCAATCGCGACCTGAGCCTGACTTGGGCCGCCGAACCAGCCGCAGACAACCAGCTGCGTGAGGGCAGCTGGTGGCCCTCAGTGCCAGACGAGCACCCCCTGGTGTCAATCGAGTCCGAGCTGGCCGACAGCCTTGGCATTAAGCTGGATGACCAGTTGGGCTTTGTTATCGCCGGGCAAACCCTGAGCGCCCGTGTGAGCAGCATCCGCGAAGTGGACTGGGACAACTTCACGCCCAACTTCTACATGATCTTCTCGCCCGGCAGCCTCAACGATCTGCCTGCCACGCTGCTGACCAGTTTTTACCTGCCCAGCAGCGAACGCGCCGTGCTGCGCGACCTGACGCGCGCTTTTCCCGCTATGACGCTGCTGGAAGTAGAACCCATACTCGAGCAGATTCGCAGCATCCTTGCGCAGGTAACCCTGGCGGTGGAGTACGTACTGGTGTTCGTTTTGCTGGCAGGGCTGACAGTGTTGTTCGCTGCCTTGCAAGCCACGCTGGATCAGCGCCTGTATCAAGGCGCACTGCTGCGCACCCTGGGCGCGCAAAAAGCGCTACTGCGACGCGCCAATCGGCTGGAGTTCACGCTGCTCGGCGCACTCGCGGGGCTAATGGCGGTGGTCGCCAGCGAACTGGCCACCTGGGCGCTGTATCGCTTTGCGCTGGATCTGGAGTGGCAGCCGCATCTGCTGTTTTGGCTGTTGGCGCCGCTGGCCGGCGCCCTGCTGATCGGCGTAGCCGGTGCCCTGGGCACCCGCGCCGTGGTGCATCAGAGCCCCATGCGCCTGATCAACCGGAGCCACTGAGGTGAGCCGTTACCGCCCACCACGCAGCGCCGGCACGCCATTGATCACCGCCGCCGGTGCACAGCGCCTGCGCGAAGAGCTGGATCATCTGTGGCTAAAGAAGCGTCCAACGGTTACCCAGGCAGTCAGCGAAGCGGCCGCACTCGGCGACCGTTCTGAGAACGCCGAGTACATCTACGGCAAGAAAATGCTGCGTGAAATCGACAATCGGGTACGCTTTCTGCGCAAGCGGCTAGAAGCGCTGAAAGTGGTAGATCAGCCACCCAGCGATCCCAGCAAGGTGTATTTCAGCGCCCGCGTCACGCTCGAGGATGAAGACGGCAAGCTCATACTGCTACGCATCGTCGGCCCCGATGAAATTGATCCGAAGCAGCAACACATCAGCATCGACAGCCCCATGGCGCGGGCTCTGCTGGGTAAGACACTGGATGATGAGATCTGCGTACAGGCGCCCGGTGGTGAGCGCCTGTACTGGATTACCGCGATAGATTACTGAGGGTCTGGCAGCGCCGGTTTGGCCGCCTCTTCACTTTGGCCGTTTTCACGGCGCGCCACCAGCGCTGCGGTATCACCAGGCTTTTCGTCCTGGCTGGTCGCCAGATAAATCAGCGTCCAGCCCGCTTCCGGCGCCAAATCCAGCCCAGGGCTGAGCACCCGCAAGCGGCGCTCCGGCGTGAGCACCATCAGGGCGATACGCGTCTTGCCAGCATCTTTCTGCCACTGCTCGTAACTGAAACCTTCACTGAGCGTAGTGGCCTTGAAACGCGCGCCCTGGCTGATCAGGCTGGAGAGCTTGCTGAAGGTCAGCCCCTCCCGCCCAAAGGGCATGCCCTCGTGTTTGGAGGATATCTGCATACGCTCGTTGGCGCCCGCACGCTCGTTGCGCACGGTGAATATGCGGTGGGCCGGAAAGTCACGGCGGAAATGTTGATTCAGCAGCGCGTTCCACTCGCGCTCCGGGGTCAGCGTCAGCAGGGTGCCCAGCCCGGTCAGATCGAGGTTGCTGTCTACCGTCGCCGACAGCGGATTGCCGCGCAGCGTACGCAGCCCTTTCATACGTGCCTGACGGATCGAGTCCCAGTGCGTATCCACGACCAACAGCGGCACCTCAAGACGTTGCAAAACCTCACCCAACGCACGAGACACTTGATTGGCCCCGATCAACAGAATGCCGCGACGCTCCGGCTCGGTAACCTTCAACAGGCTGGCGACGGAGCGCGCGGTCGCACTCTGAAACACCACCGTGCCGATGATCACCGCAAAGGTCAGGGCACTGACCAGGGCCGCGTCCTCATAACCCGCTTGTTCCAACCGCAGGGCGAACAGCGCAGAGACCGCCGCCGCGACAATGCCGCGCGGCCCTACCCAGGCCACCATGGCCCGTTCCGGCCAGGTCAGCTCACTACCAATACTGCTGATCCACACCGCCAGCGGACGCGCCACGAACTGGATAACCGCCAGCAGTGCCAGCGCCGGCAAGCCCAACGCCAGCAGCGCATTCAGGTCGAGCCGCGCGGCCAGCAAAATGAACAGACCCGAGATCAGCAAGACCGACAGATGCTCCTTGAACACCAGAATCTCTTCAATATCGATACCCTTAGCGTTGGCCAGCCAGATACCCATGATGGTAACAGTGAGCAGACCCGATTCATGGGCGATCTCGTTGGACACTGCAAACATCACCAGTACCAGGGTAAGGGACGCCAGGACTTCAAGGTACTCGGGGATCCAGTGGCGGCGCATGGCCGTCGCCATGAGGAAGCCACCGACGATACCGGCGATGGTGCCTACTCCGATCACTTCGACAAAAATCAGCAAGCTGGCCATGAAACCGTTGTGTCCGGCTGCCTGCGAGACGATCCATTCGTACACCAAGACTGCCAACAAGGCGCCGATGGGATCGATCAGAATGCCTTCCCAGCGCAATATCTTGGATATCCGCGGCGTGGCGCGCAGGGTGCGCAGCATGGGCACCACAACGGTCGGCCCGGTAACCACAACCAATGCTCCAAACAGCGCCGAGAGCGCCACATCCAGGCCAATCAGCCAATAACAGGCCAGACTGATGACGCCCCAGGTGACCAAAGCACCCACAGTGACCAAGCGCCGTACTACCGGGCCGGTTTCCTTCAGTTGCTCGAATTTGAGGGTCAGACTGCCCTCAAACAGGATCAGTGCGACGCATAACGACACTATCGGAAACAGCAGATCGCCGAGAAACTCGTCCGGATTGATCATCCCCAGCACCGGACCACAAATAATACCGCTGAGTAGCAAAAACAGAATCGCTGGCAAGCGCAGGCGCCAGGCCATCAGCTGACAGATCAGGCTGATCAGGGCGATGCCCGATAATGTGAGGGCCGGCGGTAACAGGTTTGCTAGGTCGATCACGACATCTCCAAAGTTCAGGCAATCAATACAGGCAGTTTATTGTAGGCAGCGCCGTCTTGCTGGCGGTTGCGGCGCGGCGCTGCATGTTAGCAGGCATGAAGCCTGTGGCCTGCACTAATTGAGCACGGGCAGGTGCGCGCGCTCATGCGGCAGATTGAGATCCTGGCCTATGCCCAGTGGAACGATGCGGGTCGGGTTGATGGTGTCGTGGCTGTAGTAGTAATGCTGTTTGATGTGCTCGAAGTTGACCGTCTCGGCGATGCCCGGCCATTGGTACAGCTCACGCAGGTACCCAGACAGGGCCGGATAATCCTGAATGCGCCGCACGTTGCATTTGAAGTGGCCGTGGTACACAGGGTCAAAGCGCACCAAGGTGGTAAACAAGCGCCAATCGGCCTCGGTGATACGCTCCCCCGCCAGATAGCGCTGGGTAGTCAGCCGCTCCTCGACCCAGTCCAGCGCGGCAAACAGGGTCTTGCAGGCCTGCTCATACACTGACTGGCGCGTGGCGAAACCGGTCTTGTACACGCCGTTGTTGATGTCGTGATAGACCCGTTCGTTGATCCGGTCTATCTCCTCGCGCAACGGCGCCGGATAGTAGTCGTCGTGGTTGCCGGTCAGACCATTGAAGGCGCTGTTGAACAGCCGCAGAATCTCGGCAGACTCGTTATTGACGATGCTTTCGGTCACCTTGTCCCAGAGCACCGGAACAGTCACTCGGCCGGTGTAATCCGCTTTCGCCCTGGTGTACAGCTGATGATGGTACTGCAGACCGTAGAGCGGCTCGGCAGGCTCGTAATGCCAGCCTTGCTCCAGCATATGCGGGTGAGTCACAGTCACGCCGATGTGCGGCTCCAAACCCTTGAGCTTGCGCATGATCAGGGTACGATGCGCCCAAGGGCACGCCAGTGACACGTACAGGTGATAGCGTCCCGACTCTGCAGGGTAGCGCGAGCCCTCGCCCACACCTTCGCGAAAACCGGCATCTTCACGCTTGAACGCGCCACCATTTGACTCGGTGTCATACCATTCGTCGTGCCACTGGCCTTCAACCAAACGCCCCATCTGTCTGTCCTTTCTCGTAAATTTGGGCTTTAGCCTGCCACTTCGGCACGGGAATGAACAGAGCGGCAAAAAAGGCTGCGGCAATTTCGTCGCGAACCGCGTATAATGCCCGATCTACATATCCCCAAGGTTTACTTCCCGTATGTCCGATACCGCTCCGGCGGCCAAGCAGTTTGCCGATCTTGGCTTACCTGCTCCGCTTCTCGAGGCTCTAAACAGCCTCGGATATGAAACACCCTCCCCCATCCAGGCCGAGGCCATCCCCACCCTGCTCAGCGGTGATGACCTGCTCGGTCTGGCGCAAACCGGCACGGGCAAGACCGCCGCCTTTGCACTGCCCGTGCTGGCCGGCATCGACGTCAGCCTGCGCGCCACGCAGGCACTGATCCTCACGCCAACCCGTGAATTGGCACTGCAAGTTGCCGAAGCTTTTCAGCGCTATGCGCAGAACATGCGTGGTTTTTCCGTACTTGCCCTCTACGGCGGCTCAGCTTTCGCGCCGCAGTTCAAGGCGCTGGAGCGCGGCGCACATGTTGTTGTTGCGACTCCCGGCCGTCTGACCGACCACCTGCGCCGTCGCAGCCTGAAGCTGCAGGACCTGCGCTTCCTGGTGCTCGACGAAGCGGACGAAATGCTCAAGATGGGCTTTGCCGACGATCTCGAAGCCGTCTTTGAAGAAGTCCCGGAGCAAACCCAGAAGGCGCTGTTCTCGGCCACCATGCCGCCTGGCGTGCGTACCGTTGCACGCAAGCACATGAAAGAGCCCAAGGAGATCCGCCTGCACAGCGGCTCCAGCAGCAGCCTGGACACCATCACCCAGAAAGTCTGGGAAGTGTCCAACCACCACAAACTGGACGCCATGACACGCTTGCTCGAAGTTGAGCCGGTCGAAGCCATGATCGTCTTTGTGCGCACCAAAACCGCCAGTCTTGAATTGGCTGAGCGGCTGGAAGCACGTGGCTTTGCGGCCGCTGCACTGAATGGCGATCTCAGCCAGCAACTGCGTGAGCAAGTGGTCGACCGCATCAAGCGCGGCCTGATCGACATTATCGTGGCTACCGACGTTGCCGCCCGTGGCCTGGACGTGGAACGCATTACCCACGTACTCAACTACGATCTGCCGCACGACAGCGAAAGCTACGTACACCGTATCGGTCGTACTGGCCGCGCCGGCCGCCAGGGCACGGCAATCCTGTTTGCCACCCCGCGTGAGCGTCGCCTGCTGCACGTACTCGAGAAAGCCACAGGCCAGAAGATCGAACCCCAGGCGCTGCCGTCAGCCGATGCCGTCCGTAGCGGTCGTCTGAGCAAGCTGGCCACGCGCCTGAATGCCGCCCGCGAAAACGCCACCTCGCTGCACCAGCAGCTGGTGACCGATCTGCAGGAGCTTACCAGCCTGGACGCTACCGAGCTGGCAGCCGCGTTGCTGGCCATTCTGCCAAGCGCCAAGACCCTGCTGGAGCCGGTTTCCGAGCTGCCCAGCGCGCCTGCACGCCAGGAAAACCAGTTCGACCGCGACAGCGGCCTGACCCGCTACAAGGTCCAGGGCGGCCGCAAGAGCGGGCTGATGCCCAAACCGCTGGTGGATGTACTGGTCAAGGTTGGCAAGCTGCAGCGCCAGCAAATTGGCCACATCAAGATGTTCCCCGAGCACACCGGCGTTTACCTGCCGCAACTCGACCAGGACATCCTCAACCGGCTGGCCAGTGCCGAGATCAACGGCGTCCCACTGCAGATCCGTGCCTGGCCGCTGCCGCCCGGCGAGACCGAATCACGCCCGGCGCGCAAGCCAAAGCGTGACTTCGCCAGCAAGCCGCGCGCCGCCAGACCGCCACGCAAGGACTGACCCTTCGCACCATGGAATGGGTCGATATCGGCGTCAACCTGACTGACAAGGCTTTTGCCAAAGACCGCTCTGAAGTACTGGAGCGGGCTTGGCAGGCCGATGTCAGCCAGTTGCTGCTGACCACCACCTCGCTTGATCATGCCGATCAGGTACTCGAATTCTGCGCAGATGAGCCCAACCGGCTGTTTGCTACTGCCGGGGTTCACCCCCACGAAGCACGCCATTGGAACAGCGACAGCCACCGCCAGCTCACGCAACTGAGCCAACACAATGCGGTAAAGGCCATCGGTGAATGTGGGCTGGATTTTAATCGGGATTTTTCGCCGCGCCAGGCGCAGGTCAAGGCGCTGGAAGACCAGCTCAGCATTGCCGTGGAGACCGGCTTGCCGGTGTTTCTGCACGAACGCGATGCCAGCGAAACGCTGCTGCCATTGCTGCGCGATTACCGCGACCAGCTCAGCGGCGCCGTGGTGCACTGCTTCACCGCAGATCAGAAAGCTCTCTACGCCTACCTTGATCTGGATCTGCACATCGGCATTACCGGCTGGATCTGCGACGAGCGCCGCGGCACCCACCTGCACCCCCTGATGCGCGATATTCCCGCCGGCCGCCTGATGCTGGAAACCGACGCGCCCTGGCTGCTGCCACGCAGCATGGAAAACAAGCCGAAGAACCGCCGCAACGAGCCCGCCTTCCTGATCGAAGTAGCGCATTGTGTGGCCCAGTGTCGTAACGAAACCCTGGCGCAACTCGCTGCCCACACCACGGCCACCGCGCGCACACTGTTTGCCCTGCCAAGCCCGGCTTAATAGTCTATATTGGCCTCATCCCGACAGGTCGCAATACAGGAATGTCATGCCGGACGATCCAGGAAGGAAGTTCGCCGCCAGGCCCTATCGCCTGACAGCCCTCATCACGCTGATCACCTTGCTGTTCACCGGCACGCTGCTGACCCTGTTTCAATACCAGCAGTTGTCTCGGGTCATGCTGTCCACCGGCGATGAGCTGTTTGAACGCCTGAGCCTGAATGTTGAGACCCAACTGGAAAATATCTATCAGCCACCCGGCCAGGCGCTGAACCTGCTGAGCCTTGGCTCCCTGCCAGATACCCGTACCCTGGCCCAGCGCCTCCCGCATCTGAAATCCTTCGCGCAGGTGCTGAGCGACAACCCGCAACTCAATTCCGTGTATCTGGGCTGGACCGACGGCGACTACCTCATGCTGCGCTCGCTCGACGTGGCCGAAAACCAGAACCGCTTTGATGCGCCGGAGGAAGCACGCTGGATGGCCTGGCATGTGCAAAATGAAAACGGCGAGCGCAACGTCACCTATCTTTTTCTGAACCAGCAATTGGGCATCATTGAGGCTCGCTTGATGGTGGATGACGGTTTTGATCCACGGCAGCGCCCCTGGTATGAGGAAGCAACGGCAGTTGATCAGCAGATAGTCACCCTGCCCTACGTGTTTTTTTCTACCCACGAGTTCGGAACCACGCTGGCGAAGCGCGCGCGCAACGGTGCGGTGCTGGGCGCCGATCTGACCCTTGGCCGGCTGTCACAGGCGCTGGAGGAACAGAAGATCACGCCCTCCTCGCAGCTGTTGATCTATACCGCCGATGGCACGGTGATCGCCTACCATGACGTGCAGCGCCTGCTGCACACGGCGCAGGGCAGCAGTCTGCATCTCAAGCGTTTCAACCAGCTGGGCAGCACCCTGCTGGCCACCCTGGCGCTGGACGGCTATCGCCAGGAGCGCCGCATTACCCGCGAACTGGAAGGCCGCCGCTGGATCATCCAGCAGCGCCGTATTGGGCTGCGCGGCACTCCGGACACCTACCTGGCAGTGCTGGTGCCCGAAGACGAGCTACTTGCCGAGGCGTATCGCATTCGCAGCGAGAGTGTCTGGATTTCTCTGACGATCTGTCTGGTATTGCTGCCACTTTTGTGGTTCTCTGGGCGCATTCGCCGCAACCAGGATTAGCATGCGAACCGGGCGTTTGCGCCTGCAGGCGAAGCATCCAGTGCTTTTTTGCAGCACCGCCCAGGCAAAAACAGCCAACATAACAATTTACTTTAAGTACTTGGCGTAAGCAGTTATTTGAGTGATGATGCGCTCTACAAGGGAATGAATGAAAACGCCATAGCTTTCAGCCACCTCGATCCCTACGGAGCTGGTCTTCATGCCTACCCGATTCAAACGTGCCCTGCTCTGCCTTCTGCCCACCCTGGGCCTGCTGGTCAACGCCCCTGCCTTTGCTGCCGACAGCGGCACCTTGCCTGCCAAGGTCAGTTCCGCACTCGCCGCGGCAAAGATCCCGGCCAACGCGCTGTCACTGGCGGTGATCCCGCTGGAAGGTCAAGGCATGGCGCAGTTCGTCAATGCCGATATCCCGGTCAATCCGGCTTCAACCATGAAGCTGATTACCACCTATGCCGCACTGGAAGTACTGGGGCCGACCTATCAGTGGCGCAGCGACCTGTTTATCGACGGCCCGGTGGTCAACGGCACCCTGCAGGGTGATCTGATCTTCCGCAGTGGCGGCGATCCCAAGCTGACCATTGAGCGCATGTGGCTGATGATGCGTGACCTGAAAGCTGCTGGCGTGCGCGACATCACCGGCGATCTGGTACTGCAGCCGGCAGACATGCGTTTTCCCAGCGATGTGCCGCCCTTCGTCGACGACGGTGGCGACCCGAACAAACCATTTCTGGTAGAGCCCGACCCCTTGCTCACCAACCTGAAACTCTTCGTGCTGAGCAGCTATGGCGAGCAGAACGGGGTGCGCATCAACCTGGAACCCAATCTGCCGGAAGTGACCGTCAACAACCAGCTCACCCTGTTGCCGCCGGTCCGTTCCTGCCCACGCCCGAATGTTGCCTACAGCATTCAGGACAGCGGTTATCAAGCCACCATCACCCTAACCGGTAGCCTGCACGAGAACTGTATCGCCCAGCGCTACCTGTCCGCACTGACCGCGACTACCTACACCGGCAGCACCCTGCGCAGCCTGTGGCGCGACATGGGCGGCACTATCGCTGGCGGCACCCGCATCGGCCGCGCGCCCGCCAGCTCGCGCTTGGTATCGCAAAGCGCCTCGCCCGATCTGGTCGAGGTAGTGCGTGACATCAACAAATACAGCAACAACACCATGGCTCGGCAGCTGTTCCTGACCATCGGCCGCGACCAGCGCACACCGGCGGATCGCGACGATCACAAGGCAGCGGTGCGCGTGATCAACCAGTGGCTGGCGGAAAAGGGTATTTATCCGACCGGCCTGGTACTGGAAAACGGTGCCGGCCTCTCACGCATGGAGCGGCTCACCGCCAGAGACATGGCCAAGCTGCTGCAGGCTGCCTGGGCCAGCCCCTACCGCGCCGAGTTCGTTGCTTCCATGCCGCTGGCGGCAATGGATGGCACCATGCGCCGTCGATTGCGCAATACGCCGGTCGCCGGCCAGGCACACGTGAAAACCGGCTCGCTGCGCAACGTCAAGGCCATTGCCGGCATCACCCGCGACAACAACGGCCAGAGTTGGGCGGTCACCGCCATCGTCAACCACACCTACGCCGGCGTCAGCCGTCAGGCACTGGATCTGGTATTGCAGGACGTCTATCGCCGTGGGCCGACAGACATCGCCAGTCACGCGCCCTGAGGGTTGCGAGCAACCAGTGAAGAAAATAAAAAGGCGCCTCAAAACGGCGCCTTTTTTATTTTCTCGCCCAGACTGGCGCCGTCACCTGACAGCGTGATATCACCCTGCTCCAGCATCGTCTGAAAGCCCTCAGGGCGCGCACCCAGTGGCACCAGCAAGGCGGCAGCCAGAGCCACCGAGAGGTGCGGAGGCACTGAGCCGCTCCGGGCTGCTGGTGGAGCTGTGTTGGCTATCGATCGGCAGGCGCTGGAGCAGCTTGGCGCGATCCCACCGAGCGCTGCTCAACCAGGCGAACCGGGCAGCGCAGGTTATTAGCCCGGCAACGGCCAGCGCGGCGGCAACTGCAGGGCCTGCACCTCGACCGCGGCCGCGGCCGGCTCGATGGCCGCCCTGTCTACCAGCTCCTCGATGCTGCTGGCGGCAACGGAGAAACCCGCTGCACTCCTCAGCAAGATCACAGCGCGGCGCACGGCGCCACTGCCGGTAGAGCGCCAGGTGTGCGAGTAGCGCTTGTCTTCCGCGCGGCGACGGATGTATCCCCTGGCTTCCAGGGTCTGCAGGATACGAAAGACGATTGGCGTCGACTCATCCATCGCCTTGGCCAGCTCCGACAGGGAGATGGGTACTGGCGACGCTTCTATGAGTTCGAGCACATCAAGGGCGCGCGACAGCGTCCTCAATTGCGGCGTTGGCTCCGACACGCAGCGTCTCCTTTGGGGACGAAAAAGCGCATTACACTGACATCCCGCCTGGATGTCGAGCGACCAGATGCATTACTTGCCTGCTTTGCCATCAGCACTGCCAGATAAGGCTCGCCGGCCTGGCACAGTCAGGCAAACAGAGCGCAGAAGCGTGAAAAGCTACAAACTCGACTTGTAATAGGAATCATTCTCTTTTAATGTTTCACCCCTTGTCGCCGCCACTGCGGCTTCTCTGCTATCTGCCGTTCAGACCGAGCATGCCCGCCACCGAAACCACCTCCAGCATCAGCATTGCCACGCTATACAGCGAGCACCACGGCTGGCTCTTCGCCTGGCTGCGGCGCAAGCTTGGCTGTGCCGAGCAGGCGGCTGATGTGGCGCAAGACACCTTCGTGCGGGTGCTGGTGCGCAATCAGGCGGTCAGCAATCAGGCGCCCAAGGCGTTTCTGTCCACTATTGCCCGTGGTCTGGTGATTGATCACTGGCGCCGCAGCGCGCTGGAAAATGCCTACCTGCAGGCCCTCGCGCAACTGCCAGAGCAATATTACCCCTCCGCCGAGGAGCAGCATCAGACCCTGCAAACATTGGAGCAGATCGCCGCTCTGCTGGAGGGGCTCAAGGCCCGGGTGCGTACCGCATTTTTGCTTTATCAGCTCGGAGGCCTGACCCATGCGCAGATCGCGACGCAGTTAGGCGTCTCCTCGCGTACCGTAGAGCGCCATGTGGCGGACGCCCTGTTCCACTGCTATCAACTGCGTTACCGCGAGGGTTAGCCCATGGATGCCGCGCGCCAGCCAGGCGCCCCACTGCCCGAGCGTATCGTCCGCGCTGCGATTCAATGGCGCCTGAAGCTGGATGTCGCCGCCGACCAGGCCAGGGTGCAGGCGCTCATTCAGCGCTGGTGCCAACAGCATCCCGAGCATGCGCTTGCCTGGCAGCGTCTCGGCGGCTTGCAGCGCGAGCTCGACGCCTACACCGCTACCCTGCCCTCGCCCGAGCTGGGCATTCCGATCCTCAAGCGCGCCGGCACCGACCTGCAGCGTCGCCGCGCGCTGAAGCTGCTGACGCTCACGGTCGCCGTCGGCGGGCCCGCTGGCTGGTTGGTCGCCAGCCACCCAAGCGTCACCGCCGATTACCGCGTCGCCACCGGCGAGCGCCGACAGATCACCCTGGCCGATGGCAGCGAGCTGCTCCTCAACAGCGGCTCGGCGCTGGATGTGCAGTTCAGCGCGACCGAGCGCCTGCTGGTGCTGCGCGCCGGCGAGCTGCAGGTCAGCAGCGCCGCAGACCCGAACAGCCTGCGTGCCAGCCCCTTGCGCGTGGCCTGCCGCCACGGCTGGTGTGACAGCGCAGATGCGCGTTTCGTACTGCGGGTTCAAGGCAGCCACAGCGACTTGCTGGTGCAACAGGGCAGCGTCGCGGTGAGCACCCTTGGCGGCCAGCAACCGCTAGGGGTCAAGGCCGGTGAGCGCTATGCGCTTTACCCGGAGCATATCGAGCCGATTGGCCACCAGACGATTGACCCCAGTGCCTGGACGCGCGGCATGTTGGTGGTCGACGACATCCGCCTTGATGCCTTCCTGCAGGAGCTTGGCCGCTACCGTAGCGGGCTGATCGGCTGTGATCCGGCTGTCGCCGACCTGCGGCTGTCCGGGGTCTTCCAGCTCGATCAGCAAGCAGCCCTGCTGGAGCACCTGGCGCGCACGTTACCCGTCGAGATCGTGAGCCGCTCCCGGTTCTGGGTGCGCGTGGTGGCCAAAGCCTGAACCGGCTACGCCACGGGTACTGGAAAATTAATTGAATTTTTCTGTCGGGATTGGGCGCGCCGTTCGGTTACTGAGATACAACCTCAACTGCGAACGGATCTGATTTATGCGCGCACTAGCAAAGGCTCCCCTCCACTACGGCTTTCGATTGGCCGGCAACAGCAGCCTGGCCGTCTGCATGGCCCTAGCAATGGGCCTTGCCAGCCCTTTGACCCTGGCGGCCGATACCAGCCAGGCCACCAGCCCACGCCAGAGTCTGTCGATTGCCCCTGGGCCGCTAGCCGCCGCGCTGAGCAGCTTTGCCCAGCAAACCGGCATCAACCTGTCATTCACCCCTGCCCAGGTGCAGGGGCTCAGCAGTGGCGGTGTCAGTAACGCCAGCTCGGTGGATGCCGCCCTGACGGCGTTGCTCAGCGGCAGCGGTCTGGTGGCGCAAAAAAGCCGTTCCGGTTATGTGATCGTACCTGCGCAAACCGACAGCGGCGCCTATCAGCTCAACCCCTTGACCATTGAAGCGCAGCAGGCCGAGGGCTCTGGCGTCGCACCGGTGCCTGGTTACTTTGCCGGTACCAGCCGCGCCGGCACCAAGACCGATACGCCGATTGTAGAGACCGCGCAAAGCATCAGCGTGGTCACCGCCGAGCAGATCGCCGACCGCAAGGCCACTACCGTGGAAGAGGCCGTCGCCTACTCCGCCGGCGTCAGCGTAGGTGGCGCCGGTCTCGACCCGCGTTTCGATCAGATCAACATTCGCGGTTACGCTGCGGTCACCAACGCCGATTATCTGGATGGCATGCGCCAGGCCAACACCGGCTGGTTGTCATACTTCACCACCGATCCCTTTGCGTTGGAGCGAGTCGAAATTCTCAAGGGACCGGCATCGGTGCTGTATGGGCAGATCAGCCCAGGCGGCATGGTCAACCGGGTGAGCAAGCGCCCCAGCGAAGAGGCCGTCGAACAGGTTGAGCTACAGTACGGCAGCAACGATCACCTGCAGGGCCAGTTCGATATCGGTGGCCGCCTGGATGACGACGGCGACGTACTCTATCGCCTGGTCGCCATCGCTCGTGACGCCGATACCGACATCGAGCAGGTACCGAACAATGTCGGTTTGATCGCGCCCTCGCTGACCTGGCGCATCAGCGAACAAACCGACCTGACCTTGCTTGCGCAGTATCAGGATCGTGAAACCTCAGGCTCCCCGCGCCCTTACCAGTCGGGCGACACCCTGACCCGCTTCTGGGCCGGCGACGAAGACTTTGATCAACTGGATCAACAGCAAACGCTGCTCGGCTACGAGTTTGAGCACCGCTTCAACGACACCTTCACCCTGCAGCACAACCTGCGCTACGGGCAGACCGATACGGTCAACCAATACACCAGCTCCAGCCTGCAGCCCGGTAGCACTAGCATCCTGGACCGCACCGCCTGGGGGGTTTACGAGCAGATGGATTCGGTGACCACCGACACCCGGCTGGTCTCACGCTTTGCCACCGGCGCCCTGCAACACACGCTGCTGACCGGCCTCGATTATGCCTACCTGGATTTTGATGTGGAGTACTCCATGGGCGCTGCGCCCTCGATCGACATCAACAATCCGGACTACCACCAGCCCATCGCCCGCCCGCGCTCGGTGCTGGTCGATCAGAGCGGCACCACCCACCGCAGCGCTGTGTATCTGCAGGACCAGATTGAGCTCGGCGCCTGGCGCCTGTCTGCCGGCCTGCGTCACGACTGGGCCAATACCGAGAAAACCGACAATCTCAGCGGCGCCAGAAGCAAGACGCACGACGACAAGACCACCGGGCAAGTCGGTGCGCTCTACCTGTTCGACTCGGGCCTGGCGCCCTACATCAGCTACGCGCAGTCATTTCTGCCACAAACCGGCACCGGCCAGAATGGCGATGACTTCAAGCCCACCGAAGGCGAGCAGATCGAACTGGGTATCAAGTACCAGCCACCCGGCAGCAGCACTCTGCTGACCGCCTCGGTTTATCATCTGGTGCAGTCCAACTCGCTTACCTCACTACCTGGTACCGCGTTCAACGTTCAGAAAGGCGAAGAAACGTCCCAGGGGCTCGAGCTGGAAGCCGTCTCTGACCTGACCGACGATCTGCATATGATCGCCAGCTACGCCTTCAATGATGCGGAAATTACCGAGAGCAACGATGGCGACAAGGGCAACACACCGATCCTTACGCCCAAGCATCTGGCGTCCCTGTGGCTCGACTACACCCTGCCCAGCGGTCTGTTGCAGGGCCTGGGCCTCTCTGCCGGCGCGCGCTACAACGGCCGCAGCTACGCCAACGCCAGCAACAGCGAGAAGAACGAAGCCTACACGCTGGTGGATGTGGGCGCGCACTACGACCTGCGCGGCGGGGCCGAGGGTATACGTCTGGGCCTCAACGCCAAGAACGTGACCGACAAACAGTACATTTCCTGTGAGGCGGGATACTGCTATCGCGGCGCCGGCCGTGCCCTGATCGGCAGCGTCAGCTACCGCTGGTAAGCGAAAAGGGGCCCTGCAAAGGGCCCCCATTTGAGGACTTGAACCTTGCCTTGGATAACGTTTTTGCGCAGCCCTTGTCTGGCTGCGCTTTCGGCTTTATGGCTTATCACGTTCGCCAACGCGGCGCAGGCCAGCGAGCAGCCCGTCACTCTGAGCGGCAGCATCGAGTGGTCAATGCACAACGCCAAGGGCCAGCCCTATCGCATCCTGATCAGCAAGCCCGAGGGCGAAGTACCCTATACCGGCGGCTACCCGGTGCTTTACGTGCTGGACGCCAACGCCTACTTTGCTTCCTTCCACGAAGCCAAACAGGCTCAAGAGCAATTCCGCCACGCGATCATCGTCGGCATTGCCTATCCCGGCGAAGAGCCGCTGAACTTCCTGCGCCGCGCCTACGATTTTTCACCGCCAGTACCCGCGGCGCAGAACACACCGCCCCAGGGTGGCCAGGACGAACTGCTGGATTTTTTGCAGCAGCAAGTCATGCCCGCTGTGGCTGATCGGTTTCCGGTGGATACCGACCAGCAAAGCCTATTCGGCCATTCCTTTGGCGGCATGTTTGGCATCTATGCGCTGTTCACCCGACCGGCGCTGTTTGATCACATCGTCGCCGCCAGCCCCAGCCTCTGGTGGCACGACCGCTTCCTGTTGGCGCCGGAGCGACGTTTCAGCGCTGATGTTCGGGCCGGCAAAACGGACGTGACCCACAGCAGCCTGGCGCTGATAGTGGGCGAGCGCGACTCACCGCAGGAAATACAGGACTCCCAGGCGCTACATCGACGCTTGCAGCCGCTGTCAGCCTGGGGGCTACGCAGCAGTATGCTGATCGAGCAAGGCGAGGACCACATGTCGGTGCCGTCGCGCATCGAATCACGGGTATTGCAAGAAGTACTCACCGCCCGCCGCCAATAAATGGCAGTGCGGGGGTTACTCGGCCGGCCTCGGCGAAGACGTCACCGCGGCGTCGGTGCCGCGACGAAACTGCGCGTGTAGCGCCTGCAGGTACCCCTGGTCGTACATTGCCTGCATCACCGCGGTTATTTTTGGCACCAGACCGGCATGCTTGCGATGCAGGTAGTGGTAAACCCGCAGTTCACGGAGCTCTGGCTCAAGCATGCGAATCGGCGCCTGCGGTAACTCGCGCGCGAGGCGCAGGCCGGATATGTCGACACTGATCGCGGCGTCTACCCGTCCGCGCACCAGCATGTGCATAAGCTGCCCCGGCTCGTTGACGAAAACCCATTGCCGCAAACCGGGGAGCTGTAGTTGATAGTCGATTCCGCGCAGCGCGCCGAGGCGCAAGTTATCACGCTGCAATAGGCTTGGCAGGTCAGGCGTCTGATCGGTTACAAAAGCCGCAATCTGGATGGTTTCCAGCGGCACGGGAATGCGAACCACCTCGGGATGGGCCAGTTCGAAGTTCTCGAACTTGCCCACAATACCGTCTAGTGCGCCCTCCTCCAGCATGCGTGTTTCGCGCAGCGGCGGCACCGCGGTCGGCACAACGCTGATACCGGCGCGCTGATAAATTTCGACGATCAGCGGCGCCGCAATGCTGTTGACCGGATTACCCGGCAGCATGGAGAACACCAACGGCGACTCATCGGCCGCAGCGCTGCCTGCGAGCACCAGCCATAGCAGCCAGGTTCTGCGAAAATATCCTGCGAGCAGTCTCGCGCCGCGTGCCATTGCATGGGACCTCTGTTTTCGTTTCAGCCTAGCATAGCCTCAACGCCGCCACCGACAGCGCCAGGATTCAGGACTAAACTCACCACTAGCCACCGTCAGCCGTGCAATGCGGCTATGCAACACGCATGTACAATTCAGCCGCACAGCATACTGCCCCGAAGCCACTGTCAGGAGCCTGGTTCAAGATGCGAAAGTCAGTGTATATAGCGGCCTTGTTTGGCCTGGCCTACCTGTTGGTTCAAGCGCCTGAGCTGTTTGAACAGGCTCCGGACTCAGCGCCGCAGGCCAGTAGTACCGAGCAGGTAAGCGAGGCCTATGCGCAGCAGCAGAGCAAGGTGCAGGTACGCGGTCAGGGTGTGGTCATCAAACTGCTGCCCGACGACACCAAGGGCAGCCGGCACCAGAAGTTCATCCTGCGCCTGAGCGACGGCCATACCCTGCTGGTCGCGCACAATATTGACCTGGCGCCGCGCATCAACGACCTGCGGGTAAAGGATTATGTCGGATTTATGGGCGAATATGAATGGAACCCGCAGGGCGGTGTGCTGCATTGGACCCACCATGACCCCGCCGGCCGCCACCCTGGGGGCTGGCTCAGTCACAACGGCAAGACCTATCAGTGAGCCCGTTGGCGTTGGCTTTGCCAGGCAGCTAGTAACTCAGGTGTGTAGATACACCGGATCGCCAACCTGCAGCAAGCCCGGCTGCAACGTATTGGCGTAGATGCCGAGGTTCTGATCGGCTTCGCGCACCACAGTCCGCAACAGGCGGGTATCTGCGGGCAGAGCCTGCTGCGCACGGGTGACTGCGCCACAACGCGGCGCGGCGGCAGTGCAACGCAGTTGCGCCTCGCCCAGCTGTAAACGCCCGCCCAGCCAGGACTGCTCAATCAGACCCACCTCGCTGCCCAAGGTATCGATCACCAGGTTCGGGCGAAAACGTTGGGTATCCCAGTCGCTTTGCGGCTGCCGGGCACGCAGGTAGTCGAGGCTGGCCGTGGTCAGCAAATGCAGCGGCGAGACCAGAAAAAAGCTGCCGGGCAGCGACACGTAGTCGACCATATCCTGCGGCAGATCGGTAAAGTCCGGCAGGGGTTCTCCGGCCTCCCGTTCAAAGGTTGCCTTGAGTTCGTCCAGCCAGGTATGCCCGTCAGCCTTGTAGCGCTTGAAAGCCGCCATATCGGTTTGTGCCGACAAGGGTTCCAGGCGGGATGCGTGCCCAAGCAGCCGGGAGATCAGCTCATGCACCTCGGGCACGTCACTGCTCACCCGTGCACCATCGGGCATCAGCAGTTGCACTGAGTGGTCACCGGCAGCGCCCCGCGCGCGCGCGTACTGTGCCACTATCTGGAGCAGTCCTGGCCTGAACTTGCAGCTCTGGATTTCGTTGCGCGCGCTATCGCGCACGGCCCAAAGGCGATCGCCCTGTAGCCCCCTGTCAGTCACGCGACAGGCCGGCAAGGACTCTCCGGCCATGCCCTTGACCGGATAACGCCAGACTTCACTGATCCGCCCCAGCATTCGCATTAATTGACTCCCCCACCGCCAGCATATTGCAGGCCGTTCCAACAGCCCCCTTGAGAAAATCAAAAAGCAATAATCAGACCACAGCTGCAGCAGTCGCAGGGCAAAAACGGAACCACTGGTGCAGCGCGCTTTCTACCAGAAGCCTACGCTGTAAATCACCCCCTCCACATGCGCAAAAGGAATTCCAATGAACAAGGCACCCGTCGGTATCGCCATCGCCACCCTTCTCGGCCTGGTCGCCACTCAACCCTTGCACGCAGCCGAAGGCCCCTCCTTTGATTGCAGCAAAGCGCAGGCAGGCAGCATCGAGCAGTTGATCTGCGACGACAGCAGCCTGGCGGCGCTTGATCGCCAGTTGGCCGAGGTTTACAGCGCCGCGCAGAAAAAAGCCGCAAACGAGCAGCCCCCCATGCTCAAGGCGGAGCAGCGCGGTTGGCTATCCGGGCGCAATGAATGCTGGAAGGAGGACGACAAGAACGCCTGCGTGCGCGAGGCTTACAGCATCCGCATTGCTGAGCTACAGGCCCGCTACCGCCTGGCCGAGATGACTAGCGTAATTACCTACGCCTGCGACAACAACCGCGCCAACGAATTGGTGGTATCGCACTTCTCCACCTCTCCAGCTACCCTGATTGCCGACTATGGCGACAGCACCTCGTTGATGTACCAGCAGACCTCCACCGAGGGCAGCCAGTACCGTGGGCGTAATGAAAGCATCGCCTTCAACGACGACGAAGCCGTAGTGGTTTGGGGTTACGAGGCCACGCCCATGCACTGCAAGAGCGTGAACTGAGTAACCTTAGCGCAGCTGGCTGTCCTTGCTACCGCGCCGGTTGATGCCAGCGGACCGGGCATCCTGGTCAAGCGCCGACTGACAAGCCACACACAGACGCACGCCGGGCAAGGCCTGCCGGCGTGCTTCAGGAATCGGCTGATCACAGTGCTCGCAGTGCGTCAGACTCTCGCCCTTGGGCAGTTGGCTGCGGGCACGTGCCACCGCCTCATCGACGGTGTCGTCTATCTGCTCCTGCACGGCGCCTTCATGCGCCCAACCGGTTGCCATCATCACTCTCCACTGTTGCCTGTGCTGCTACACAGCATTACCGCAAAATCGACGCGGGTCAAAGCGCGCCCCTCTTGCGGCGCCCAATGGCTTTCGGTCAGTATCAGACGCATGACCTCAGCCTCCCCCCTTACCGCTTACCACCGCGCACTGCAGCATCAGGGTTTCAGCGCAGACCCTGCGCAGCAACAGGCTGCGCAGATGCTGGAAGACTGCTGGCAGGCGCTACAAGCTGGCCGCGAAACCCGTGGCGTCTACCTATGGGGGCCGGTGGGGCGCGGCAAGACCTGGCTGATGGACCGCTTTCACGCCAGCCTGACCGTGCCCAGTGAGCGTTTGCACTTTCACCACTTCATGGGCTGGGTGCACAAGCGACTATTTCAGATTACCGGTACCGCCAACCCCTTGCAGACCCTGGCGCGCGAGATGGCGCAGAAGGTGCGGGTGCTCTGCTTCGACGAGTTTTTTGTCAGCGATATCGGTGACGCCATACTGCTCGGCGGCTTGATGCGCCATATGTTCGGGCAGGGTCTGGTCGTCGTATGCACCTCCAACCTGCCTCCCAAAGAGCTGTATGCCGACGGCTTCAACCGCGACCGCTTCATGCCTGCCATTACCGCCATCGAGGAGCACATGTGGATCGCCAGGCTGGACGGCGCACAGGACCATCGCCTGCAGCCTGGCCAGACTCTTCAGCGCTATTGGGTCAGCGAGCAGCAGGCACAGTCAAACCCGCTGAGCGCCGTGTTTGAGCAGCTCTGCGGGGATCGCAGCTTAAGCAGCGAGCCCTTGCTGCTGGGCCACCAGCAGATCCCCTGCGTAAAACGTTGCAGCAAGGCTGGCTGGTTCACCTTTCGCGCACTGTGCAGCAGTTCGTTATCGGCACTGGACTTCATCAGCCTGGCTGACCGCTTTCCCGCCCTGCTGCTCAGTGAGGTGCCCAGCCTGAGTAGCCCGCAACGTGCCGGCAGCATCGCCCGCGGCACCGAGGACAGCGCCGAGCGCGTGGCCGCCGGCGACCGTGAACTGCCGCAGTTATCGGTACACGATGACAGCGTGCGCCGCTTCATTGCCCTGGTCGATGAATGCTACGACCGGCGTATTCCGCTGTACATCGAGGCCGCCGTGCCGCTGGACTCACTCTACACCGAGGGTTATCTGGCCTTCGCCTTCGAACGGACCCGCAGCCGTCTGCAGGAAATGCAATTACAACGCTTTGGCCAGGACGGCGACTCGGAGGCCACCGTCACGCAAAGCACTTGATACTGTATTTTCATCCAGTACAATAACCTCACGTGCCCTGTCGGCTACCCGGCCAAGGCCGCACGATCTGAAAATCGCGTTCAAGCCTGAGGTGTGTATGGCCGTTGAAATTGTGTATCGCAGCAGCAGAGACCCGGAGCAGTTGTTCATGGATAAAGCCGAAGCCGATCGTCACGACAAGATGCTGGAATTGGCAGAAACCCTGGGTGAGGTATTGCAACAGGCAGTGCCGGAGCTGGGTGAGAAGCTGGCCGAGGAAGTGAGCATCTACATGGCGCGGCACCGCGACCTGTTCGCCAAGGCATTCAAGAGCAATCCGGACGTCCTCAGCAGCCTGGCCGAAGACAACGCCGAAGCCTGAGCCAGGTTTGCCTGTAGCCGCTTTACGCGCCGCCGCAGGCCAAACTAAACCTGCGGCTGAATTACACTTGCGCTGCCGGCAAAATGCCGGCAATACCGCCGAGCCCGCTTATTGATACATCCAGAAATTGGGATGTGCCTGGGGCTCTAAGGTCTTGGCCGGGGTGTGGCTGCGTTTGATGATGCGCTTGAGTATGGCCATAGAAATGCTCCCTGTTGGTTGTGTTGACGACAGGGTGCATCATCAACCAGCGCGGCCGATTGATGAAATGGATTAGCGCTATGGCGCTGATTGATAAATAGCTATCAGGCTTTTACTGGTCAGCCGGGCTGTCGATTTGCGCGTAGACTTCAGCGCCGCCGCCCTCTTTCAGCAGCATGACCGCATAGGGCATGAAGTCATCGCCCATCTCCATTCCCGGACTGCCCACCGGCATGCCCGGTACCGCCAGGCCAATTGCCTGTGCCGGTGGTTCAGCCAAAAAGGCCTGCACATAACGCGCAGGCACATGCCCCTCAAACACATAGCCATCAGCCGATACCGCGGTGTGGCAGGAGCGGTATTGCGCGGCTATGCCGTACTGCGTTTTCAGGCCAGCCAGATCCGCTGGATGTTGCGCCTGCGTAGTGAGGCCCGCATCGCCTGCATGCTCAATCCAACCCTCACAGCAACCACAGCTAGGACTTTTGAATACCTGCAGTAGCGCTGTGGGATGCGGCGCGGCAAGCAGCGCGGCGCTGTCCAGCGCGGCTCCGGCCGTCCCGGTTTGCGGTTTTGGCGGCTCTGGCTCGCCGCAAGCGACCAGCAAGGGCGCCATCCCCAGCATCATTAACCACGGGCGTGTACTCCACTTGTGCATCGCTACCTCCAGGCAAACAGCTCAACAAATCGGCCGCGCCAGACTAGCACGCCGGTCACCGTCCCGGTTTTTGGTAACTGTAACCTTGCGTGTCGCAGCCTAAGCAAGGCACCGCCACACCGCCACCAACAAAGCACTTGACAGTATACAAGTGTACGCACATAAACTGCTGCTGCCGCTTTCGCCATGCTCGCGCTGCACGGCACAGGACCGGCACCCGGTCAACGCTGTGGCGGGCTTACGTCATTGCACGCGCCCTGCTCCAGCCGAAGGCTCAAACCATGCCAAGAAAAACAAGAGGTTTACCATGACGTGCCATCTTCGCTTCACCCGCGCCATGCGCGGCAGCGCTCTGCCGCTGCTGGGCGCATCCTCCCTGTTGTTGAGCGGCTGCCTTTCGGGCGGCGGTGGCGGTTCCGATCCGCAGCTATCCAGTGGCGTCTTTATTGATGCGCCGGTTGCCGGGCTTCATTACGAGACCACCAGCCGTAACGGTGAAACCAACGCCGAGGGACGCTTCGAGTATCAAGGCTCAGAGACCGTCAGCTTCTCGCTGGCCGGGATCGAACTCGGCTCGGCAAGCGGCGCCAGCCAGTTGACGCCGCTGGACCTGATAGAGGGCGCCAGCGACCTCAGCGACCCGGGCGTGCTCAACCTGTCACGCTTTCTACAATCGCTGGATGCCGATGGCAACCTGAGCAACGGTATCGAGATCAGCGAGCAAATCCGTTCCGCCATCAGCGCCTACCTCGCCGCCAATCCCGCTGTGAGTCTGGATTTCAGTGATACCGACAGTTTTGAAACAGCGATGGCTGACCTGCTGACGGAACTCAACAGCGAAGCCGTATTCGACGAGAATGCCAGCGCGGGCACCCGCACGCTGACCAGCCGGCTCGATGCCTTCAATCATCTGCTCGACTCACTGGGTAATGCCGCCGGCCAGAGCGTCGATTTCACACGCCGCCCGGTGCTTTTCATCCACGGCGGTGCCGGCTCGGCCTCGCAGTTCGAGTCACAGGCCATGCGTTTTCGTGCCAACGGCTATCCCAGCAGTTACCTGGCGGTTTACGAATACAACACCAACACCGGGCAAAGCGCGCTCGACCCGGTTCAAGCCGCTGAGCGCAATATCGGCATCAATGCGATGATTGATCGCCTGCGGCGGATTTCCGGTGCCGAGCAGATTGATCTGATGGCCCATTCCATGGGCACGGGCGTCAGCCAGATGTACCTGAGCGAAGCGGAGAATGCCGCCAAGGTTGCGCACTACACCAGTATTGATGGTGCCGACCTGACAGCGCCGCCGGGCAACGTACCGACCCTGGCGCTCTGGGGGCAATACGTTGATCGCGAAGTGACCGGCGCCGAGAACGTCTATCCTGACGCGGGCCAAGCCATTGGGCATATCGAGGTCGCCACCTCGGCAGAGTCTTTTGCCCGCATCTATCAGCACTTCAACGGCCAGCCGCCTGAAAGCACCCAGATACCCGAAACAGAAAATGCGTACGTGTGGATCGCCGGACGTGCCAGCCTGTTTCCGCAGAACACCGGCGCGAGCGGTACCGAGCTGCGCATCTTCGAAGTCGACCCGGCCACGGGCATACGCCTCAGCGATACGCCGGACCACAGCAGCGCTATTGGCGCGGACGGCAACTGGGGCCCCGTACAGCTGAGCAAGGGCGCCACTTACGAGTTTGGTCTGGACCGGGAGCTGGCGGGTGCCGATCACTACTTCTATCGCGAAGGCTACCTGCAAGACAGCCTGTTTGTGCGCCTGAACACCTCGTTACCCGGGGCCGGTGTAGGCGCCTATCTGCATCGCAGCCCGAATCACACCAACATCATGGTAGCGCGTGACCGTGAGTTCTGGGGCGACCAGGGCGACGCCAATGACAGCCTGACGGTCAACGATACGCAGATAGTCACCAGTGCCACAGCGCCGCTGCTCAAGCGCACCAGCAGCCTGTTCCTGCACGACCGCAACAGCGACGGAGTAAGCACCCTGCCCGGCCCGGACCCGTTCTTCAATGCCTTGCCATTCATCTCGGGGCTGGATCTGTTCATTCCCGCGTCACCCGCCGCCAGCCAGACCATCAGCATTGAGTTGACACCACGCGGTGGCAATGGCGCTGTGCAGACCATCAATATCCCCAACTGGCCGTCTGACGAGATCCGCTCCAACTCGGTTCAGTTCCGCGACTACGTGCAATAACGTAAACCGCTTTCCCCACCCTCTGCACCAGACGCGGCGCTACCCACCGGTAGCGCCGCGTTTTTCTGCCTGCCGAACAATGCTGTTAGCGCTTTTGCCGCTGCCTGCTAGGCTGAATGAACCATAAAAATAATGGCGTTGCGCTACTCTCGGTGGTGACACGCCGCATTGAAACCAAGCTGGCCCGGAGCTTCTGCCATGTCTATGCTGCGCCGTTTTTCCATCTTCCAGCGGCTGATCGCCGTTACCACCCTGGTTCTGATTATCGTGCTGGGTCTGGTAGCCGCGTTCGCACTGGATTACCGCAAGAGCCTGCTGGATGGCCGCGCAATGAAAACCCAGCACTTGGTGGAAGCCGGCTTGGGCGTGATCGAGCATTTCCATCGGTTGCAGCAAAGCGGTGAAATGACTGAGGACCAGGCCAAGGCCGCGGCTGCCAGCACTTTGCAGGGCCTGCGCTACGGCAACAACGATTACTACTGGGTACACTCCAACGACCTGCAGATGATCATGCACCCCTTCAGTACCAAACTGGTGGGCAACAGCGTGGCCGATGTACAGGACCCTGACGGCAAATACCTGTTCCGCGAGATGGTCGAGGTAGTCAAGGCAAAATCCGCCGGCTTTGTCGCCTACATGTGGCCCAAACCCGGCGTAACCGACCCAGTGCCAAAAATCTCCTACGTCGCCGGGTTCGAGCCCTGGGGTTGGATACTTGGCTCCGGCATCTACCTGGACGACGTCAACCACGCCTTCTGGGCCGACATGACTCCCAAGCTGACGCTCGCCGCGTTGGGCCTGCTGGTGTTGATGGTCATCAACCTGCTGATTGCGCTCAGCATCAGCCGCCCCATCGCGCAGGCAGTCGGCGCGATGAACAAGATAGCCACCGGCGACGGTGATCTGTCGCAGCATCTGGATGCCAGTGGCAACGACGAGGTCAGCGGTCTGGCGCGCGGTTTCAATGCCTTTACCGACAAGCTGGCCCAGGTCATCGACGACCTACGTGACGTGGTCGCCCGCAACCGCAGCATTGCCACCGCCGTGGGCGATGCCATGGGCAAGGCCGAAGCCTCCTATAACCAGCAGAACAGCGAACTCGACACCATCGCCTCAGCGGTAGAGGAAATGAGCGCGACGTCCGACGAAGTTGCGCAGCGCATGTCCGATTCCGCCGATGCCGCCCGCCAGGCCAACGAGCAGGCGCTGGCTGGCCAGCAGACCGCCGATACTACCTCTCTGACCATGGAGCGACTGGCACGCGATATTGCGCAGGCCGGCGAGGCAGTGGCCGAGCTGAACACCCAGTCGCACACCATTGACTCGGTGCTCGGAGTGATTCGCTCGGTGGCCGAACAAACCAACCTGCTGGCACTGAACGCCGCCATTGAAGCCGCCCGCGCCGGTGAACAGGGCCGCGGCTTTGCCGTGGTAGCTGATGAGGTACGCACCTTGGCCAGCCGCACTCAGGCCTCGACCGATGAAATTCGCAGCATGATCGATACCCTGCAGGCCGGCACGGCCAAAGCAGTCCATTCAATGGACGGCAGCTATCAGCAGTCCGAGGATATGCAGCTGCAAGTGGAAAGCTCGCGCAGCGCGTTACTGTCCATCGCCGGGTCGGTGGACACCATCACCGATATGACCAGCCAGGTGGCTGCCGCAGCTGAGCAGCAATCACGCACCAGTACCGAAATCTCCGCCAGCCTCAGCCAGCTCAGTAACCTGGGCGACCGGGTCTTGCTGGAGCTGCAGGATACCGCGCGCAATACCCAGCAGCTGACCGACGCCGCTGCGCAGCTTGATCGCCTGATCGGCCAGTTCAAAACCAGCCGCAGTCGCTAAGCAACAACGAAAACGCCGGGCAGTGTCGAGCACTCCCGGCGTGTTCTACTGCTCCAAGATACTGGCCGTCAGGTGCCCGGCTTCACTTGATGCCCATGCAGTTGGCATAGAAGGTGGTGGTAGCCGGCCAGTCGGAGAAAATGCCGATCACGCCAACATCCTGCGCCAGCACGTCTATTACCGTCAGCATGTCACCATCGTTGTTGATAGCATCGGTCACGCTCTGGTAGTACCAACCGCCGCCAGTGGCCAGCGGCCCGGCGCGCTCCATCGACCAGGCAATCAGATCCAGCCCGGCCGCGCGCGCATGTTCGGCGTACTCGGATGGCACTATCTCGCCCTGACTGTTCAACGTCAGCATTTTCCAGATCGCCGGCGCGAGAATGCGTACGCCCTGAGCACGCAGCTCTTCCATGTAGGCCAGAGACGAGGTCTCAGGGGTGATCGGCGATTCGTCGAGGAATACCGCCTGATCGGCAAAATCCGGCATCTCGTTGATCCAGAAGGTCACGTCTGCCAACTGGAACGATTGTGGCCAGACGTCGCGCGGGTTGATCCCCGCGTCGCGATAATCTTCCAGCATCTGCCGCGCGTAATCCTGTTGGCTGTAGTCGCCCTCATAGGGCATTTCAACCACCGGGGTTTTCAGCTCGGGAGTGAATTTAACGCCGAGTGACTGGAACAGCTCGATGCTTTCACGGTGGCTCAAGAGCGTGCCGCGACTGGCGTACAGGTCGGTGCGCCAGTCGGCCGTGCCCTTGACGTATTCCTGCGGCGAGGTGGCCAGGGGGTTGGAAGCATCCATCTTGCCCTCAAGGCGTTTGAACTCAGCCAGGGTAATGTCGCTGGTACGGCATTCGGCCTGCGCCGGCGTGCCGCTGGCGGCGTCCGCCGGCACAAATGGCTGGGTACACTTGGCGTTCAGCTCGGGAATGGTGACGATGTTGGTGGTGGTGTGCAGGTCATTCTGCGCATGGCGGCAGACCAGTTGGCGGTCCTTGGTGAAAGCCACGTCGCACTCGACGATACCCGCGCCCATGCGCGCTGCTGCCACGTAGGATTCCAGCGTATGCTCGGGGAACTGCAGCGGCGCACCGCGGTGGCCAATCGAGAAGTCGCTGCGCTTCATGTTGTCGGTGCGGCACGATTGAAGGCGAGTCTTCAGCGGACCCTCGTCCATGTCATCAACCAGCCACTGCGGGCGCGGTCCGACCTGCACGTCGGCACGACGTTGATGGCGCTGTTTCAGTTCTGCCAGTTTTTCGTGCAGGCGCTCAAAGCGCCGTTGTGCACGTTCATCATTGTGGTAGTTGTTACCGAACCAGCCCTGCGCGCTGACGGTTGTGCTGCCAACCATCAAACCGCCGGCGAGCAATAGGCTTACCGCTATGCTGCGAGACGTCATACCAGACTCCTTCTGAAATGAGTGGATGTGCCTGCGCAGGGTTGCGCGTCCGGGTGACGCTCAGGTGACAACCAGCCGGCCCAGCAAACTCATTGATCAGAAATGCGTAGCGGGTCGCAGAAAACAAACAACCCGCTGGTCGGTCATGCAGCGTCGCCAAAACCGTCATCAAGCTCAGTTAAGCAGCACCAAACGGTTTGGTAGCTCATTGCGCTCGTGGGTCGCCGGCAGATGCTGCGCCAGGTGCTCGCCGCACGCCTCAATGCACTCCAGAAAGCCCTGCAACACCTGGCCCTTGCCCACCTGCGCGGTAAACCGTGCCACGGCCGACTCCCAATGGGCGTTGTCGATGCGACTGGAAATGCCGCGATCGACCATGATCTCGACATAACGCTCGGCCTCTGAAACAAAAATCAGCATGCCGGTCTCGCCTTCAGTATGGTGCAGGTTGAGCTCAATAAATTGCCGCCGGGCAAGATTCGAGGCGCGCCAGTGCCGCACCGCCCGCGGGATCAGCCGGCTGGTAATACGCGGCAGGCGAAACACCACGGCCAACACGGCAAAGGTCAGCCACTGGGTCAGCAGCAACTCGCTGAGCGCGAGCCCGCCACTGAAGTACGCCACCGCGCCGGGCAGCACCAGTGCTATCAGGCTGGCCCACAGCAGCGGGATGTAGCGGTAGTCGTCGGCCTGGCGCGCCAGCACCGTGACCACCTCGGCGTCGGTGCGTTGCTCGATGCGGTCAATCGCCTCGGCAACCTGTTGCTGTTCACTGCTAGAGAGAAGCGTCATTGTGCATCCTTGATTGAAATCACCATCCGCCAGAGGCCCCACCGCCGCCGAAGCCACCGCCGCCGCCGCCAAAACCACCTCCGCCAAAGCCTCCGCCGCCGCGCGAGCCACCGCTCATCCCACCCAGCAGCGCACCAGCCAACAACGCACGACCACTGCCGCCGCGACCGCCGCCGCCCAGCATCGACATGACGATGATGATAATCACCAGCAAGAGCGCACCGGCCGGCTTTTTCTTGCCCTCAGCTCGCTCGCCACGCTCGGCGACCGCCAGCGGGTTGCCGCCCAACACCTGAATGATCGCGCCGGTACCCTGCACGATGCCCTGCTCAAACTGCCCCTGACGAAACGCAGGGGTGATGATGCCATTGATGATGGTGGACGCCTGCGCGTCGGTCAGCCGCCCCTCCAGGCCGTAACCCACCTCGATGCGGATCTTGCGGTCATCGCGGGCAACGATCAGCAACGCGCCGTTGTCTTCGCCCTGCTGCCCGATGCCCCAGGCGCGGCCAAGCTCCACACCAAAGCGCTCAATGCTCTGGCCTTGCAGACTGGGCACAGTCACCACCACCACCTGCTCGGTGGTCGCCTGCTCGTGCGCGGCCAGCATCTGCGTCAACTGCTGCTCGGCGCCCTGTCCCAATAATCCGGCCTGATCCACCACGCGACCGGTCAGCTCGGGTAAAGCCGCCTCGTCTGACTGGGCCGCCGCGCCGCCAGCCCACAGCAGCGGCGCCAGCAGCAGGCTCAGCAACAGTGGCAGGTGCCACCTCATTCGAAGTTGACCTGCGGCGCTTGCTCGGCGTTCTCCGTGGTGGCGCTGAAGTTCTCACGGATCGGCATGTCGCTGTACATCAGGCTGTGCCAGATACGGCCCGGGAAGGTGCGGATCTCGGTGTTGTAGCGTTCGACCGCGGCAATAAAGTCGCGGCGCGCCACGGCAATACGGTTCTCGGTACCCTCAAGCTGAGACTGCAGCGCCAGAAAGTTCTGGTTCGACTTGAGATCAGGGTAGCGTTCGGAAACCGCCATCAGCCGGCTCAACGCACCGGTCAATTGGCTCTGCGCCTGCTCGAACTGGCGCATCTTGGCCGGATCGTTCAGATCGGCGGCGCTGATATTGATCGAAGTCGCCTTGGCCCGCGCCTCGACGACGGCAGTCAGGGTTTCCTGTTCCTGTCGGGCGAAGCCCTTGACCGTTTCCACCAGGTTGGGAATCAGGTCGGCACGCCGTTGATACTGATTTTCCACCTGCGACCAGGCCGACTTCACCTGCTCGTCATAGGTCGGAATGTTGTTGATGCCGCAACCTGCCAAGAGGCTGCTGAGTACAAGAAGCATTGCCACTTGCCAAGTAGTGCGAAAACGCTGCGTGTCCATTGTCTCTTCGTCCATTCAGGGGTGTTATTGGCCGCTAGCAAAACACGAATGCCGATCAGTTAAAACCCCCGCCCTGCTGCACCGCCGGTAAGACCGATTACCCGCCAACGCCGGCAACGGGTAAACTGGCCGGCCTACTCCCTGCCAAGACGCCACTATGACCTTTGCCGCCCTCGGCCTGATTGACCCTTTGCTGCGTACGCTTGCAAGCCTGGAATACAGCAACCCCACGCCCATCCAGGCCCAGGCCATCCCCGCTGTTCTCAAGGGCCGCGACCTGCTGGCCAGCGCGCAAACCGGTACCGGCAAGACTGCCGCCTTCGCCCTGCCAGTGCTGCAAAGGCTGCTGCATGAAGGCCCCAAGCTGGCCAGTAACTCGACGCGTGCGCTGATTCTGGTGCCTACGCGCGAACTCGCAGAACAGCTGTTGCAAAGCTTTCAGCGCTACAGCGAAAGCCTGCCGCTGCGCAGCTACGCGGTGTATGGCGGGGTGTCGATCAATCCCCAGATGATGGCGCTGCGTAAAGGTGTGGATGTGCTGATCGCCACCCCAGGCCGGCTGCTTGACCTGTATCGCCAGAACGCGATCAAGTTCAGCCAACTGCAGGTGCTGGTGCTGGATGAAGCCGACCGCATGCTCGATCTGGGCTTTGCCGACGAGCTGGATCAGGTGGTCTGCGCGCTGCCCAGCCGGCGACAAACGCTGATGTTCTCCGCCACCTTCGCCGCACCGGTGCGGCAGTTGGCCGATGGCCTGCTGCGCGACCCGCTGGTACTCGACATAAGTCCGCGCAACAGCGCGGCCAGCAGTGTCGAGCAATGGCTGGTACCGGTCGACAAGAAACGCAAAGGTGAACTGTTGCTGCAATTGCTAACGCAGCACAACGGCGCCCAGGCACTGGTCTTTCTCAACACCCGCAAAGGGGTCGAGCAGCTGGTAGAACGGCTGGAAAGCGCAGGGCTCAGTGCCGATGCGATCCACGGTGACCGCCCGCAACCAGCACGACTGCGAGCACTGGCCAGACTGAAAGCTGGCGAGGTGCAGGTGCTGGTCGCCACCGACGTTGCCGCACGTGGCCTGGATATTCAGCAACTGCCGCTGGTGGTCAACTTCGATCTGCCGCTCAACGCAGAAGACTATGTGCACCGTGTCGGCCGCAGTGGCCGCGCCGGCGCCAGCGGCGCGGCCATCTCACTGGTCAGCGCCGATGAGGTACGCCAGTTGGCCGCGATAGAAACCCTGACCCAACAACTGCTGGAGCGCCGTGAAGAAAGCGGTTTTACGCCCCAGCACCGGGTACCGGAAACCCGGCTGGGTGGCCAGTTGGTCAAGAAGCCGAAGAAGCCGAAAAAAACCAAACAGCCCGGTAGCAAAGGCAAGGTGCATCTGGGCACCTGGTTTGACGAGAGTTGAATACAACACCAAGGCAGCCAGACAGAACGCGGGCAAATTGAAGTGACTTGCAAAATAATGTTCGATTAACCTGACACCTCAACCATCTGCCAACGCAGCATGCAGCTCCCTTTCACTTGGCTTATAAGGACATTTCCAATGGCGCAAACATGGCTCATAACCGGCGCGGCGCGCGGTATCGGCTTACACATCGTTAAAGCGGCGCTCGCAGCCGGACATAACGTTGTCGCCACCGCGCGCAAACCCGCTGCCATCGTCGAAGCGCTCGGCAGCGAGAGTGAGCACTTGCTCACCCTGCCTTTGGACGTCACCGATTACCCGCAGGTCGAAGGCGCCATTCACGCTGCACAGGCGCGGTTTGGGCGTATTGACGTATTGGTCAACAACGCTGGTTATGGCTTGCTTGGGCCGTTTGAGGAACACAGCCGTGAGGCCGGTCAGGCCCAGTTTGCCACCAACGTATTCGGCCTGTTCGATGTCTGCCGCGCGGTATTGCCGATAATGCGCCAGCAGCGCGCAGGCCATATCTTCAACATTGCCTCCATCGCTGGGGTGATGGGCATGCCCGGCGCCAGTTTGTACTGCGCATCCAAGTTTGCTGTCAGCGGCTTCTCCGAGGCCCTGGCGCAGGAGGTCGCAGGCCTTGGCATCAAGGTGACCGTGGTGCAGCCCGGTGCCTTTCAGACCGATTTTCTCGACCCCTCTTCAGCGCAGTTTGGGTTTAATCCGATTGACGACTATCAGGCCTTGGCTACCCAGATCAAAACCTCGTCCGAGCAAAACAACCACAAACAACAGGGTGACCCGGCCAAGCTCGCCGCCGCCTTGCTGCAGCTGGCAAATGCGCCCCAAGCCCCGAGCCGCTTTCTGGCTGGCGCGGACGCCTTGAAAGCGGCTCGCTACCGCGTGAAGTCGTTGCAGGCCGAGATGGACGCTTGGCAGGAATTGTCTGTCGCTACCGCAGCCGACCAGTAAGCCACCAGGCTGGAAGCCCTTGCTGCCAGCCTGTCTTTCAGCACCCGCTCAATCCAATCAACTGCACGGCGCATCCCGGGTAAGCGGCTAGGCAATCGCTCGCCAACCTATACATCATGCCGAGCCAGGCTGGCGCCGAGTGCGCTACCGCGCTGTTGCTGGCCAGGCGAAGGCCGGCGACGCATGACGCCGAGACAATACCAGCGTAAGCAACACTTTGTAGCGTTTTGTAGCGCGTCCCACGGCACTGGGCTTTTGGCGTTACAATTCGACCCGCGCGCGCTCGCGAGGCCTGCGCCGCGGCCAGTCAATGGGCCGCTTTCCTTCATCTTTCGATCACCGCCGCGCCCTACCGGCGTGTTGCAAGGAGCAGAACCATGTACAGGACGTTTGCGGCATTGCTGCTGAGCGTTGCCACCACCCAGGTCATGGCCAAGGTTGATCCGCTGCAGGCCGACCGTCTGGGACGCGATCTGACCCCACTGGGTGCAGAGCAAGCCGGCAACAACGAGGGCACCATCCCGGCGTGGACCGGCGGCGTCAGCGCCCCCTCCGGTTATAGCCCCGGCATGCATCACCCCGACCCCTACGCCGCAGACGGCGAAATGTTCCGCGTCAGCGCGCAGAATCAGGAGCAATATGACGCCCAGCTGCCCGCCGGCCTGACCGACCTGTTGCAACGCCACCCTGGCTACGCCATGCGGGTATTCCCCACCCGTCGCAGTGCCTCTGCGCCACAGCGCATCTACGATGCCACCAAAGCCAATGCGGTCAAGGCTGAGCTGATTGCCAACGGCAACGGCCTGCGCGGTGCCGCCGCCGGCATTCCGTTCCCGATCCCGCAGGACGGCATCGAAGTTATCTGGAACCACATCCTGCATTACAAGGGTGACCAGAACCACTTCATCAACAACCAGGCCGTGGTAATCAACGGCACCAGCAACCTGATCAAGCGCGATAGGCAGATTTACTACGTATACGGCCGCGAGGGCATGACGACAGCCGCGCTCGACAACACGTTGCTGCTGTACAAATACGTAGTCACCGCACCAGCCAAGCTGGCCAACACCGCGCTGGTAGTACAGGATCCGCTGGATCAGGTATTGGCTACCCGCAAGGCTTGGCGCTACAGCCCGGACAACCGCCGCGTGCGCCGGCTGCCCACCCTGGCTTACGATTCGGTCCAGCCCGACACCAGCGACTTGGCCACCGCGGACGTGCTGGATACCTACAACGGCGCGCCGGATCGCTACGAATGGAGTCTGGTCGGCAAACAGGAAATGCTGGTGCCCTACAACAGCTACCAGGTGCATCAGAAAGGCATCCCCTACGACCAGATAGTGCAGACCGACACGCTCAACCCCGAACTGCTGCGCTATGAACTGCATCGCGTATGGGTGGTTGATGCCGTCCTGCGCACCGGCTACCGCCATCCCTACGCAGCACGCCGCTTCTATGTGGATGAGGACAGCTGGCAAATTCTGGCCGTCGACCTGCGCGACAAGAACGGCGAGCTGATCGGTCTGCAGGAGGCTCACCCGATCAACTACTACGACGTGCCCATGGTCAGCAGCACCCTGGAAACCCTGTACCACCTGCAAGATGGCAACTACTTCGTCGACGGCCTGGACAACAACGAGCCGATGTACGACTTCAATGCCAACATCAACCCACGCGACTTTTCGCCCCAGGCGTTGCGCCGCGAAGGTAACTAAGCAGGCATCAGGCGGATCAAGCCATGCAGCACTTAGGGGTGCCGCTGGCCTGATCCGCCGCTTCAGTTCGCGTTGAGCAAACCGGAGGCCGTGCGACACACGTTTTCAGCGCCCTGGTAAATCTCGTCCATAATCGACGACACCTGCTGAGTACGCTCGCTGCCCTCCGCCGCCGTTACGCTCACTGAGTGCACTGTATCGGTAACTCTCTGTGTCAGGTCACGGTTATTCTGCACCACGGCCGCAATCTCCGACGTCGATTTGCTGGTGCGCGCGGCCAGACTGCGAACCTCATCGGCCACTACCGCAAAGCCGCGGCCCTGCTCACCCGCCCGCGCCGCTTCAATGGCGGCATTCAGCGCCAGCAGGTTGGTTTGATCGGCAATCGCCGAGATGGTCGCGACAATCTCTTCGATATTCTTGGATTGCGCGTTCAACTGACCGATCAAACTGGTGGCATCGGCTACCTGAGCAGCTATTCGCGCCGAGGTATCCACCGCAGATTTCAGCGAGCTCATGCCCTGCTGAGCGATCAATGCAGTTTCTTCCGACGTGCTGCTGGCCACTTCTGCGGCCTGACGAATGGCCAGCCCCTGCTCAACTCGCGCGGTGATATCGCTGGCAAACTTGACTACCTTCACCACTTTGCCATGCACATCGAAAATCGGATTGTAGGTAGCTTCCAGCCACACCACTTCACCGCGACTGTTGATGCGATCAAACTGGCCGCTTCTGTGCGCACCCGCACTCAGCTCTGCCCAGAACCTCGGATTCTGCTGCAAGAAGGTGTCGGTGCAGAAAAGCCGGTGATGCTTGCCCACCAGCTGACTCTGCGAATAGCCCATGACATTGAGGAAATTGCGGTTGGCTTTGAGTATCTCGCCGCTGGGAGTGAACTCGATTACTGCCAATGATTTATCGAGGGCCGAAATGACGGCGTCCTTTTCCTTCAGCTCGTTGCTGACGGCGGTAACGTCAGAGGCCAGCTTCACGACAGTCACGACCTTGCCGCTGGCGTCCGTCACCGGGAAGTAGGTCGCTTCAAGCCAGACCTCCTGACCATCGGCGCGCACACGGCGAAAGGTATCCGAGAACGCCTTGCCCTGTGCGAGATCGACCCAGAAGCGTTGGTAGGCTGGCGTGCCCGTATCGCTGGGCAAGCAGAACTTGCGATGCGGCTGACCCACTATCTGGTCCAGGGAATATCCCATGAGCTGCAAAAAGCGGGGGTTGGCGTCAAGCGCCACGCCCGTCGGGGTAAATTCGATGAACGCCATATGCATTTTTACGGCGTCCAGTCGAGCCTTCTTTTCTGCCAGGTCCTCTCCCTGTGACCTGTACAAGTCTTTGAGTTTTGCATTGAACATCGCGTTCTCCCGGGCCATTAGTGGCACTTAGCCATATTACCAATACACCAATCGAATGCAATACTTGTACGAAGAAATACCTCATGTACAACTTTTTCTGTTTTCCGGTTTAACCGAGCGCCGCAGAATTGTCGGGTTCACAGCCGGATTTGCAGGCTGGTTGCCAGCTGGCCGCACCCAGGTTTCCATTGTTTGTGCCCGGCTGCCTATAGTTGCGCTCTGCACAGCCGATTAGGTGGCAACGTAGCGGAGTTGCGACGTGCCAATCCGGCGGCCTACACCAATGCCTGCGCGCTACGCTTGAGTCGAGGCTTCAACTACGGCGGCTATGCCATCCCCAAAGGCACCATCATTCCCGGCACCGATATCTATCGGGCCAAAGGGGCAGACGGGCTCCCCTATATTTTGCGCGTCAATAATGTCATTCATTTTGTTCGCCACAACTGGGGAGCTGCGGATAAGGTACTCAAGCCATCCGAGCACCCGCAGCTCAGCGGCATCCAGGGTCTGATCGTTATTGAAGTGAACGGCTGGAGCGATGCGTCGGGGCATGTCGCGCTCTGGAATGGCTCTGTAACCGGCGACGGTAGCGACTATCAGAATCCGCGCAGCCATGCCTTTGACAGCCCTGCAGTATCGCCAAAACACATCTTGTATTGGGAATTGAAATAGTGCGCCACACCACCGTTGCCGGCATGGCATTCGCTGTGCTTCTGGCAGCTCAGGCTCCGGCCTTTGCTGACACCCTGGAACAGGCCAGAACCTCGCTCAAGAACTACGGTTTCACCTACTGCCTGGCGCAGGCATACCCCGATAGCAAGCACCTTGATGAGGACCTCGCTGCCGCCAGCGGTGCTTATCACTTCATGGGGCGTGGCGCCCATTTTATAGCGCAAGATGAAGAGACGCTGGAAATATCCCACGACCCCTATCAGGCGACCGCCGACTTCATAGGGATTGCCTACCCGAAAATCCCAGCCCAAACGCAAGCACAAGGCCGCAAGAATCCGCTGATGGCCTGCCTGACTATCTACAACTCAACTGAGTATGAGGACTTTATTCAGGGCCAGGACAGCTACATTAACAACCCGGAAAAATAGCTAGCAAGGCCTCAGACCAGATGCGGCTTCAGAATCTCATAGAGGGCTGGGCGATTGGCGGCAATCTCTTCGACCGTCAGCCCTTCCAGTGAATGCGGATATTTTAGCCAGGCACCGGTGCTGTGCAGATAATAATGCGGCTCCCAATCCACCTCATTGCGGCTGGGCTTGTAGTAAGGCACCGCCAGGCGGATGTCGTGCGGGGTATTCAAACGCGCCTTGTTCTTCAACTCCTGAATAATCGCCTCGACCGAGCGGCCCGTATCGAAGACGTCATCGACGATCAGCAGTGAATCTTCGTGGGTAACGTGTTTGACCAGGTAATTCAGGCCGTGCACGCGCACTTCCCGGCTTTGCTGATCAATACCGTGATAAGACGAGGTGCGTATAGCGATGTTGTCGGTATGCACACCGTGGTAATCAAGGAACTCCTGCACGGCAATACCCATGGGCACGCCGCCGCGCCACACGGCAATGATGAAGGTCGGGCGAAACCCGGAATTCAGTATCTGCGCACCCAGATGAAAGGCGTCTTCCAGCAGGCTTTGTGCACTAAGGTATTGTTTATCAGCCATAAGACCGTTAGCGTTTGTGAATTCGCGACATAGTCCCACCAGACGGAGCCCTCTGGCAAGCCATGACCCAGCCCAGCAGCATGCAAACACCCGCCCGTAATCGCCGCTTTCTGGACGAGAACCAACTGATCGAAGATGCCTTTCGCCTCGGCGTGCAGGTTTTCGAAAGCGGCTTCCGCCCCAACTTCATTGTGGGCCTGTGGCGTGGCGGCAGTGCCGTGGGTATCTACGTGCAGGAATGCCTGCAGACGCTGGGGGTCAAGACCGACCATATCGCGCTGCGCACTTCCTACCGCGGCATGGACCACTACGACGCCATGATCGCCTCCCCCGACGCCGAGATTCGCGTGCATGGCACCCATTACCTGCTGGACAACATCAACCAGGACGACCGGCTGCTGATCGTGGACGACGCCTTTGGCACCGGTCACAGCATGCAGGCGGTACTCAACAAGCTGCAGCAGCAACTCAAGCGCAACATGCCCACCGACACCCGCCTGGCAACGCTCTATAAGCGATTGGGTGCAGGCCAGACTCAGTTGGAACCGAATTTCTGCCTGCACACGACCGAGGACTGGCTGGTCTTCCCGTATGAAATGAACGGCCTCAGCCGTGCCGATATAGACGAACACAAGCCGTACCTGAGCCCGATTCTGGACGCAGTCAAGTAACCCTATGCCCGGCGCGTTGCTGCTCTGCAGCCACCTCAGTATCGCCATTGCCTGTCCGCCGGAGCAGGTCTACGCGTATGCCGCCGATCCGCGGAATCTGCCGCGCTGGGCGGCCGGCCTGGCCAGCTCGGAAATCCTGCAGGACGGTGAAGACTGGATCGCCCAGGCGCCGTTCGGGCGAGTCCGCATCCGCTTCGCTGCGCGAAATACCTTTGGCGTGCTGGACCATGCTGTGGAGCTTGAATCGGGGCAGATTTTCCATAACCCCATGCGGGTCGTCGCCAATGGCGATGGCAGCGAGTTCATTTTCACCCTGCTGCGCCAGCCAGAGATGACTGACGCAGAGTTCGCTGCAGACAGGCAAGCCATAGAGGCCGACCTCAAGCGGCTCAAGCATCTGCTCGAGGCACCCGGTAGCAACCAACGTCAGCCGCTTTAGGGTACTGCGAGATCAGCAAAGCACTGCTGGCTGAGCTTGCGGTTGGCGGAAAACGGCTGGCACCGCCTGCAGATGCCGCTCGATGTCGCGCAACACCACGTCATCCTCGGTCGCGTCGAACTTGCGAGCAAACAGGTGATGACTGGCGATAAGGTGCTTGGTGTCGGCTGAGGTAAAGGTGCGCGGCCGTAACTTGATATCACCATCAGGAATCCAGTCAATCAGCCGAAGGTCATCCTGCACGATCTGGCCGTGACAATCGTTGTTCATCATCACCGTCTGAAAAAAGCCTTCGTCGGCGATAAAGCTGTTTCTATAGAAACGCTTGTAGCGCCTGGCCGCCTTCGCGGTGCAAACGAACTCACAAAAACGCCGGCTTACGATCATCCACTGGGTACCTATGTGCGGAGTTACACCCTCAAGAAACTTGCGTGACAGCTTGGGCCGAAATATGCGGCTGCCAAACTCGAAGCAGATATCCAGCACGCGGTGCATGGTATCGGGGCGAATATCCCGCTGATTGGCCGCGAGGATATATTCACGTTCAGGGTGTTTGCCCAGAAACTGCCGAATGAACTCTTGAGTCTTCAGTGGGAAATCCTGGCCACTGAGGTTGATGAAGTGAGTCCAGGCACTATTTTCCTCCAAGAGTTGCGCCATACCACGCAGCTCGATATTGACCAGGCTGTAGCCGCCCCAGAGCGCCTTTTGCGGTTTCAACATACGGGCATTGGGATACTCGCTCAGAAACTCTTGAATATCGTCTGCCAGCGCGGCGCCCGAATTCTTGTCAATATGAACAAGATAATGATTCAGCGGGTGATAAATAGCCTTGAACAGGCGCTTGAACTGTTCTGGATAACGATGAACCAGAATGAGGTAGGCAATCATAAATAGTATTCCTGAACGAGACAGGAATAGTGACAGTACCGCGCTCCTGTTCCGATTTGGTAGAGGGTACCTATTGGCAAGGCGCATTCTTGTCTACGCCTTGATGGGGGCGAAGTGCGCGTTTGCAATGATTGCCGGCAAGTAAATATACAAAGGGCCCTCAGCGTCTGTAGCAATCGCCCTGGTCAGGGGCAGAACAAGCTACCCAACCTCGACCAGATCACAAAAGCCGACTAATCTTTGTTTTTCGACGCCCCAATTACACCTAAAAAAATAACAACATGATGATGCATTCACTGTTTAAGCAGCGCTGCCGTGCATCGGCGCCAGCTGCACTGATCGCCTTCGTGCTGTGGACGGTGCCACTCCATGCGGAGGAAGCGCTGCCAGTACTGAACGCCGGTTATATCAGCTTCCCCCCGATTGCCTACATGGACGAAAACGGCCAGGCGCACGGTAGCATCATCGAAATCACCAATCAGTTGGCCGCCGACAGTGGCTACCGCATCAATTGGATAAACTATCCAATCAACCGCATCTACCATAGCCTTAGAAGCGGCGATATCGACTTCTGGCCAGGCTCACCGAATGTGCCGGCCCTGAAGGACTTCACCCTATCCTCGCAACCCCTTGGCATCAGCGTCAGGCTCTGTGCGTTTTCGCTGGCCGGTAGCCAGACCATCACCCGTGCGGAGCAATTGCGTGACAAGCAACTGGTGCTGATTCGCGGCTATACCTACCGCGACCAGTTGAACACGCTATTTCAGGAGAACCCGCATCAGCCAATAGTGGCGCCAAACCACCCTGCCGCGCTGGAACTACTGCAACGCGGCCGTGGCGACTACCTGATCAGCTATGGCCACCCCATGCAGGAAGCCATGAAGGACTATCCGCTGCAGGGAGCCCACTGCGATACGCTGGATGAGTGGCCGCTGGTATACGTGGTATCACGGCGCAACCCGCAGGCGCAGCAGCTTGCCGACACCCTGGACGCGGCCTATCAACGTCGCCTGGCGGCGCATCAAGCCATTGAAGCGACGGCCGAACCCCTTGCCCATGAGCAGCGCTGAGACAGCTCAGCTGCTACGCCGCCATACCTCGATATTGCCTGCGCGTGCCACGCTGTAATCCCGTCCCAGCGGCACCGCACCCGCCAGCCCGAACTCATCCAGCGTCGCCATCAAGGCGCTTGCCTGCGCCGGCGGTAAGGCGCTCACCACCTCGGCAGCGCGCTGCAGCAGAAACAGGAGGTAGGGTTCTACGCCGACGTCCACCACAGCACCACGGAACTGTGTAGAAACCATACCAATCTGCCGCAACGCGGGTTTTTCCGTCACCGGGGTGCCATCGGCCGGCTGCACATCAGCGACCCACTGATCCATATAGGCCAGCTTGTCGGTAAGCTCGGGGAAGATATCCCGGGCAATGTGCTGCAGTACCGGCAACAGCGTTGGCGGCAAGGCATCATCTGGCCAGAACTCGGGACGGCTATCGGCATACTCAACCACATCCAGGCCGGGCGCCGTCATGCGTTCAACCCAGCGATGTACCCGCGGTGCACGGCGCTGCATGATGCCCAGCGGCACCGGATCACGGCCCAAATGGGCAAACATGGGCCCGATCAGGCCGTAGTCGGCGATCGAAGGTCGGCCTCCCAGTAAATAGGGCACCATCGCAAAATGCGCCTCTAGCACCTCAAGTAGCTGCTCGAAGGACTGCTCGATCAACGCAGCGCTCTGCTCGTTCACGCCCAAGCGTGGCAAATAGGAGTTCATCCGCCCCATGATCTTCTCGGCCATGGCCTCACCCGAACCGCTAACGAAGGCGTGACGCAGAAAGGCTTCCTGCTCGGCACGGTACGACCAGCGATAGTGCATGGCATGTTTGAGCATTGCCTGGCTGCCGTAATACTCGATGATCACGGCGACCACGCGCTGCAATGGCGTGCCTGGATACACCGGGTATGGCACACCCTGCGCTTCAAAAAAATCGATGATATCGACCGTATCCTGAATCACCTGACCGTCCGGCGTTTCCAGCACTGGAATAATGCCCCGCCCAATTTGCGGCAAGATGCGCGCGGCAAAATCCGGATGCGAGCTGGCCACCTCCACATAGGCAATGCCCTGATTGCGCAGGTAACAGCGCGCCTTGCCGGTGTACAGGGAATGTGATGCCCCGTAGAGCCTGTAGGGAGTATTGTCAGATGGCATGGAAAATCCGTTTTTTATAGTGGAGGAGCTGCGACAGAAACTAACGGTCTTGCGAGCTGACCGCAATCCCAATGTGCAGCCTGCTGTACCCCGCACGCTGCCAGGATTGGTTGCCGCCAGGTCAGCTGTCCAGCCGCGCCTGCCGCAGACAGGTCGCGGTGAGTATCCCCGTGCCTGCCATGATCAAGGCACCAATGAGCGCATTCAAATGCAATGCCTGCGCGAACCCCTGCTGAACCGCAACCAGGGTCGCATCGGCCAATGCCGGAGACAACTGCGGTATTAACCCCAGTGCACCACCCAGGGTGTCACTCGCGACCTCCATCTGCTGCGGGCTGAGTCCGAGTGGCAACGAGGTGTGCAGGTGCTGACGGTAGATGGCCGCACCTATGCTGCCAATCACCGCGATACCCAGGGCCATACCCAGTTCGGTCGCGGTCTCCGAGGTCGCGGCAGCCGCGCCGGCCTTCTCCGGCGGCACCGAGCCAACCACCAGGTCGGTACCCAGAATCATTACCGGCATAATGCCCACCCCCAACAGCACCGTACCCAATACCATCAGCCAAACGCCTTCACGTCCGTCCACCAACAGCAATACCAGCAACCCCACGGTCGCCATCAACAATCCCAGGCTGACAAAAACCGACGGCTTGAGGCGGCGAGCGACGCGCGGGACCAGCAACGAGGCGCCCGTCTGCAGAGCCGCGGCCGGCAGCATCACCAGCCCCGCCTCCAGGGCACTCAGCCCCGCCACGCCTTGCAGATATTGAAAGATCATCAGCCAGGCACCGGACAGCGCAAAAATGGCCAGCAGCATGGACGCTACCGAAACGGTAAAGCTTTGGCGTTGAAAAAGCGCCAAGTCCAGCATGGGGTCAGCCAGGCGCTGCTGCCTCAGCACAAACACGCGCGCCAGGGCGAACCCAGCCAGCACTGCGACGCTGGCGAGCAAGTTGAAGCCGTCGCGCGCAGAGTCTTTCAAGCCGTAGATGATCAGCAGCACGGCCACAATGCTAAGCAGCGCGCTGGGTATATCCAGGCGGCCAGCCTGCGCCTCGCGGCACTGCGGCAGAAGCAGCGGACCGGCCAGCAACAATAGCGCCATCACCGGTACGCCAAGCAGAAACAGCGAGCCCCACCAGAAAAACTCCAGCATGATTCCGCCCACCAGTGGGCCTATGGCACTGCCAACGATGAACCCGGTCATCCAGACGGTAATCGCCAGCGTGCGCTCACGCTCGTCATGAAACATGTTGCGGATCAACGACAGAGTCGAAGGCATCAAGGTTGCCCCCGCGACGCCCAGCAAGGCCCGGGTTACGATCAGCATACCGGCAGAAGTGGAGAAGGCAGCTGCAATGGAGGCCAGACCAAAGGCCAGCGCGCCGACCAATAGCACCCGGCGCCGGCCAATGCGGTCACCCAGGGTGCCCATGGTGATCAGAAAGCCGGCCACCATGAAGCCATAGATATCCAGGATCCAGAGCAACTGCGAGCTGGTCGGTTGCAGATCGGCGCTCAGGTGTGGCGCAGCCAGGTGCAACAACGTCATGTCCAGCGCCAGCAACAGAGTCGGCAACACCAGCACGGCGAGCCCCCACCATTCGCGGCGGGTGGCTTTTGGCTTCACGTGGGCAACAGTGCTCTGGGACGGCATCACGGGCTTGGCTTCCTGCGGGGCGAGCGCTTCTTATACGCCGCAGCAAATCGGGCGACAAGATACAGTTGCACAAAAACAGTGCAGACTCGAAAACCCAGTCCGACCAGCCCGCCTTGCCTGATGACCCCCGCCAGCCAAACGGGTATCATTACCGGCTTTCTACCGTCTACCCAACAGAAGCCGAGAACCCATGTCCAGCAACGCCCCATCTCGCCAGATCCTCGTTACCAGTGCCCTGCCCTACGCCAACGGTTCGATCCATCTGGGGCACATGCTGGAATACATCCAGACCGACATCTGGGTTCGCTTCCAGAAACTGCGAGGGCATCAGGCCGTTTATGTCTGCGCCGACGATGCCCATGGTTCGGCCATCATGCTGCGCGCCGAGAAGGAAGGCATTACCTCGGAGCAGCTGATCGACAACGTGAAGCTGGAGCATTCCACCGACTTTGCTGATTTTCTCGTCGACTTTGACAACTTCCACTCGACCCACTCGGAAGAGAACCGCGAGCTATCTTCACTGATCTACGAGCGTCTGAAAGACGCCGGCCATATCAGCACCCGCTCGGTCACCCAGTACTTTGATCCAGAGAAGGAAATGTTCCTGGCCGACCGCTTCATCAAGGGCACCTGCCCCAAGTGCGCGGCCGAAGATCAGTACGGCGACAACTGCGAAAAATGCGGCGCCACCTACGAGCCCACCGAGCTGAAAGACCCGCGCTCGGCCATTTCCGGCGCCACGCCGGTGCTCAAGGATTCAAAGCACTTCTTCTTCCGCCTGCAAGACTTCAGCGACATGCTCAAGCAGTGGACCCGCAGCGGCACCCTGCAGGAAGCCGTCGCCAACAAGATCGCTGAGTGGCTTGATAGCGGCCTGCATGAATGGGACATCAGCCGTGATGCACCCTATTTCGGCTTCGAGATTCCCGGCGAGCCCGGCAAGTATTTTTACGTCTGGCTGGACGCGCCTATCGGCTACATGGCCAGCTTCAAGAATCTCTGTGCCCGCCGCCCGGAGCTGAGCTTCGACGCTTTCTGGAACGCCGACTCCAGCGCCGAGCTGTATCACTTCATCGGCAAGGACATCGTCAACTTCCACACCCTGTTCTGGCCCGCCATGCTGGAAGGCGCGGGCTTCCGCAAGCCGACCGCCGTCAACGTACACGGGTACCTGACGGTCAACGGGCAGAAGATGTCCAAGTCGCGCGGCACCTTCATCAAGGCACGCACCTATCTGGATCACCTGTCGCCGGAATACCTGCGCTATTACTACGCGGCCAAGCTGGGCCGCGGCGTGGAAGACCTTGATCTGAACCTGGAAGACTTTGTACAGAAGGTCAACTCCGATCTGGTTGGCAAAGTGGTCAATATCGCCAGCCGCTGCGCCGGTTTCATCCACAAGGGCAACGCTGGCGTCATGGTTGACGCCAACCCGGCGCCCGAACTGACTGCCGCCTTCACCGCCGGTGCGCCACTGATCGCCGACGCCTACGAGAAGCGCGACTTCTCCCGCGCCATGCGCGAAATCATGGGCCTGGCCGACAAGGCCAACGCCTGGATCGCTGACAAGGCGCCCTGGTCGCTGAACAAGCAGGACGGCAAGCAGGACGAGGTGCAGGCCATCTGCTCGCTGGGCGTCAACCTGTTCCGCCAGCTGGTGATCTTCCTCAAGCCGGTGCTGCCGCACCTGGCCGCTGATGCCGAAGCCTTCCTGAATGTGGCGCCGCTGCGCTGGGATGATCACCAGACGCTGCTGGCCAACCACCAGCTGAACGCCTTCAAACCGCTGATGGCGCGCATTGAACCGGCCAAGATTGAAGCCATGATCGATGCCTCCAAGGAGGATTTGGCCGCCGCCAACGAAGCACCTGCCGCCGCAGCCGGTAACGGCGAGCTGAGCAAGGAGCCGCTGGAAGCCGAGATCAAGTTCGACGCCTTTGCCGCCGTCGATCTGCGCGTCGCGCTGATCGAAAAGGCCGAGTTCGTTGAAGGCGCCGACAAGTTGCTGCGCCTGTCGCTGGATATTGGCGACGCCAAGCGCAACGTGTTCTCCGGCATCAAGAGCGCTTACCCGGACCCGAGCAAGCTCGAAGGCCGGTTAACGCTCTATGTGGCCAACCTGGCGCCGCGCAAGATGAAGTTCGGCGTTTCCGAAGGCATGGTGCTGGCCGCCGGCCCTGGCGGCGAAGAGATCTTCCTGCTGAGCCCCGATGAAGGCGCCAAGCCGGGCCAGCGGGTCAAGTAACACCGAGCATAACGACAAAACCGGGAGCGGCCTTGCCGCTCTGATTAGCCGGAGTCGGCCGCAGCGGTCAGCAGAACCGCACGCCGATTCCACACATGGGGTTGGGTAACATGGCTGAATTTGCCCTCATTCTGGTCAGTACCATTCTGGTCAACAACTTTGTGCTGGTGCAGTTTCTCGGCCTCTGTCCGTTCATGGGCGTGTCCGGCAAGCTGGAAACCGCCATTGGCATGTCGGCCGCCACCACCTTTGTGCTGACGCTGGCTTCGATCCTCAGTTATCTGACCTTCCAGTACATTCTGGTGCCACTGGATCTGGAGTTTCTGCGCACCATTTCCTTCATTCTGGTGATCGCCGTGGTCGTGCAGTTCACCGAAATGGTCGTGCACAAGACCAGCCCCCTGCTCTACCGCGTACTGGGTATCTTCCTGCCGCTGATCACCACCAACTGCGCGGTGCTGGGCGTGGCGCTGCTGAACACCAACCGCGCCGAGCAAACCTTCATGAAGTCCGCTACTTATGGCCTGGGCGCAGCCATCGGTTTCTCGCTGATTCTGATTCTGTTTGCCGGCCTGCGTGAGCGCATCGCCATTGCCGATGTACCCACGCCGTTTCGTGGCGCGGCCATAGGCATGATCACCGCGGGCCTGATGTCATTGGCCTTCATGGGCTTCACCGGCTTGATAAGGTTGTAAGCATGTCGATGATTCTCACTGCCATAGTCGTTCTTTTGGGTCTGGCGCTGATTTTCGGCGCCATCCTGGGTTACGCCGCCATACGCTTCAAGGTCGAGGGCGATCCCATCGTCGATCAGATCAACGAGCTGTTGCCGCAAACCCAGTGCGGCCAGTGCGGTCATCCCGGTTGCAAGCCCTACGCCGAAGGCATCGCCAATGGCGAGCCGATCAACAAGTGTCCGCCAGGCGGCGAATCGACCATTCAGGCGCTGGCCGATCTGCTGGATGTTGAAGTACTGCCGCTGGATGCCGAGCACGGTGAAGAAAAGCCCAAGATGGTCGCCTATATCCGCGAGGCAGAATGCATCGGCTGCACCAAGTGCATCCAGGCCTGCCCGGTCGACGCCATTCTTGGCGCCGCCAAGCAGATGCACACGGTAATCGTGGATGAATGCACCGGCTGCGACCTGTGCGTGGAGCCCTGCCCGGTCGACTGCATTGACATGCTGCCGCTGCCGACCACACCGCAGAACTGGAAGTGGGACTTTCCCTTGCCCGGCGCTGCCGTGATTGCTACCGATGCCCAGCGAGGAGCTGCCTGATGACCGCTGCCAGCCCCATTCGCATCTGGGACATTCCCGGTGGTATTCACCCTGCGGAGAACAAGCAGCAGTCCACTCGCCACGGTATTGAGACGGTGCCGCTGCCCGGCACACTGATTCTGCCGCTGCAACAGCATCTCGGTGCCCGCGCCGAGCCGTCGGTGCAAATCGGTGAGCGTGTCCTCAAGGGTCAGTTGATCGCCGAAGCCAGCGGCATGATCAGTTGCCCGTTGCATGCGCCGACCTCAGGTACAGTCACGGCTATCGGCCCGGCGCCCTACCCCCACGCCTCCGGCTTGGAAGAGTGGGCCATCACCCTTGAGGTAGATGGCCAGGACGAATGGATCGAGCTCGCGCCCATTGGCAAGTATCACGAACTGGAAGCCGCGACGCTGCTGGAAGTTATCCGCCAGGCAGGGATCAGCGGCCTGGGCGGCGCCGGCTTCCCGACCTCGGTAAAACTCAAGGCGCGGCCCGAGCAGAAGATTCATACGCTGATCATCAACGGCACCGAGTGCGAGCCGTACATCACCGCCGATGACAGCGCCATGCGTTACCGCGCCGAGCAGATTGTTGCCGGCATCGAAATTCTGCAGCACATTCTGCACCCCGAGCAGGTGCTGATCGGCATTGAAGACAACAAACCCGAAGCCATCAGCGCCATGCGTGCTGCCGTGGGTGATCGTAGCAGTCTGCAGGTGGTGGTTTTCCCGACCAAATACCCCTCGGGCGGCGAGAAGCAACTGATCCAGATCCTGACCGGCAAGGAAGTGCCCAGCGGCGGTCTGCCGGCTGACATCGGCATGGTCTGCCAGAACATCGGCACCTTGCTGGCGATCCACGATGCCGTGCTGCTCGGGCAACCACTGATCAAGCGCATCACCACCCTGACCGGTGACGCCCTGAGCCATCCCACCAACGTGGAAGCGCTGATTGGCACGCCCATCAGCCACCTGCTGGAGTTTGCCGGCCTGCAGCCCGAGCGCCTGTACCGTCTGGTGATGGGCGGGCCGATGATGGGCTTTACCCTGCAAAGCACCGCTGCGCCCATCATCAAGACCACCAACTGCCTGTTGGCCGGCACCCGCGATGAATTGCCACCGCCACCCCCGGCGCAGCCCTGCATCCGTTGCGGCCTGTGCGCCGAGGCCTGCCCGGCGGAGCTGCTGCCGCAACAGCTGCATTTCTTCGCCATGGGCAAGGATTACGAGCAGCTCAAGCGGCAGAATCTGTTTGATTGCATCGAGTGTGGCGCCTGCTCCTACGTCTGCCCCAGCAGCATTCCGCTGGTGCAGTACTACCGTGCGGCCAAGTCCGACATCCGCGCGCTCGACCTGCAGCAGCACAAGGCCGATCACTCCAAGCAGCGGTTTGAGCATCGCCAGGAGCGCTTGCAACGCGAAGCAGAACAGAAAGAGCGTGACCGTCAGGCGCGTGCAGAGAAAGCTGCGCGCCTGAAAGCGGCCAAGGAAGCCGAGGCAGCCAAGCCCAGTGCAGCGCCCACTGGCGACAGCTCCGCCGAGCCCGACGTCGCTCGCCTGCAAGCGCAAAAGCCCAGCGGGCTGAGCCCCGAGCAAAAGCAGCTGAAGATCGCCGCAGCCACCGCACAGATGGCACTGAAAAAAGCCAACAAGCAGTTGGCCACCAATCCGGACAATACCGACCTGCAAGCACAGATTCCCGAGCTGGAACAAGCCGCGCGTGCCGCCCAGGAAGCCTTCGACAGGGCGCAGGGCGAGGTCGCTACCCAGCCCGCAGCAGAACCTGCGGCCGGCGCGGACGATGCCAAGAAGTTGAAGATCGAGGCCGCCATGTTGCGCGCCAATCTGCGCAAGGCCGAACGCGCTGCCGGTGACAATCCCAGCGAAGAACAGCAGGCCGAGATCGCCAAGCTGCGTGAAGAAGCCAAGGAAGCAGACGCCCGGGTGCCTGCCGCGCCAGCCGTGAAGCCACCGGTCGATGAAAACCTCAAGAAAGCCAAGCTCGACCTGGCCATGGCCCGCGCCGCAGTAAAGAAAACCGAGCGTGAACTGGCCAACAGTCCGGACGACGAAGCGCTACAGGCGCAACTGACGACTCAACAGGAAAGCTTCAAGGCCGCAGAATCCGCGTTGCATGAGGCTGAAAACAACAGCCCTATCCCGCCGCCCGAACGGCAAAAGGTAGACAAGAAGCCGGTGGATGAAAACCTGCGCGAGCTGAAAACCAATCTCGCTACCAGCAAGGCTGATTTCAAACGCGCCGAGCGCGAGCTTCAAGCCGCCAAGGATGCAGAGACCGATACCGCGCCTGCGCAGGAACAGCTCACCGCCACCCGCGCCAAACTGGATGCCGCCGCCAAGGCCTTCGCCGATTACATGGCCAGCAAGGAGACCGACTGATGGCCCTGGTTCGCATGACCTCGCCCCACGCCAAGGGCAATAACCACACCCAGACCATCATGCTCTGGGTGCTGGGCGCCACCCTGCCCGGCGTGCTGGCCATGACCTGGTTCTTCGGCTTCGGCACCCTGATCAATATCTGCTTCGCCAGCCTGGTGGCACTCGCGGTCGAGAGTCTGATTCTGTGGATTCGCAAGCGCCCCATAGCGTTCTATTTGCGCGACGGCAGCGCCCTGGTCACCGCCTGGCTGCTGGCGCTCGCCCTGCCGCCCTACGCGCCCTGGTGGCTGACACTGGTGGCCACCGCCTTTGCCATCGTCTTCGGCAAGCAGCTGTACGGCGGCCTGGGCCAGAACCCGTTCAACCCGGCCATGCTGGGCTACGCCGTGGTGCTGATCTCCTTCCCGGTCGAGATGACCAGTTGGCCCGCCTGGCGCGGCATAGAGGCGATCATGCCAGATGTGCAGGCCACGCTTGGCCTGTTTGAAGGACTCTCACGTATTTTCCTGCCTGCGGCCCACGCCATTGACGGCTGGACCATGGCCACACCGCTGGATGTAGTGAAGACCAACGCCAGCCTGACCATGGCTGAGTTGCAGGCCAGCAAGCCAGTCTTCGGCAGTTTGGCCGGGCACGGCTGGGAATGGGTGAGTCTGGCGTATCTGGCCGGTGGCATCGCGCTGCTGTACAAACGCATCTACACCTGGCATGCCCCGGTCGGCATGCTCGGCGCACTGGCCGTGATGAGCCTGTTGTTCTGGAACGGCAGCGGCTCGGACTCCAACGGCTCACCGCTGTTTCACCTACTCAGCGGCGCCAGCATGCTGGGCGCGTTTTTCATCGTTACCGACCCGGTATCCGGGGCGACCAGCAAGCAGGGGCGGCTTATTTTTGGCGCCGGCGTCGGCATATTGGTCTACTGCATTCGCGCCTGGGGCGGCTACCCCGACGCGGTCGCCTTTGCCGTGCTGCTGATGAACCTCGCCGCACCGACCATCGACTACTACAGTACGCCCCGCACCTACGGTCACCGCAAGGCCAAGCGCGGCATGGGCAAAACGGATTGAGCATGGACAACCCCGACAGCACGCGCAGCTCGGTACTGCGCAACAGTATCATCCTGGGCCTCTTTGCCATGGCTACGGTAGGCCTGATCGCCATCACCCAGCAAGGCACTGCCGAGCGCATCAGCGAAGCCCAGCGCCGCGTTCAGCTGAGCGCGCTTAATGAGATTCTGCCGCACGAACAGCACGACAACGATCTGCTGGCTGATAGTTTTGCCGTCGACGATTATCAGTACCTGCGGCTGAGTGAGCCACGTGAAGCTTATCGTGCCCGCCAGAATGGCGAAGTAACCGCCGTGATACTCCCGGTCGTCGCGCCCGAGGGCTACAGTGGGCGTATCGACCTGCTGGTTGGCATCTACGCCAATGGCGATGTCGCTGGCGTGCGCGCGGTCAACCACCGCGAAACACCCGGCCTGGGCGACAAGATCGAGATTGGCAAAAGCCAATGGGTACTGGAGTTCAATGGCAAAAGCCTGAGCATGCCGGTACCGGAAAACTGGGCTGTTAAGAAAGATGGCGGCGAGTTTGACCAGTTTACCGGCGCTACCATTACCCCGCGCGCCGTGGTTCAAGCGGTGTACCAGAGCCTGGAATACTTTGCAGAGCATCGCGACAGCCTGTTGCTGTCCGCCGAGGAGCCCACCAATGGCAACTAAGTCGCTGTCCGAAATCACCGCTGATGGCCTCTGGCACAATAACCCGGGCCTGGTACAGCTACTGGGGCTGTGCCCGCTGCTGGGCGTCAGCAGTTCGGTGGTCAACGCGCTGGGGCTGGGCATTGCCACCATGCTGGTACTGACCGGCTCCAATCTCTGCGTCTCATTGATCCGCAGCGCGGTGACCGACGCCGTGCGTTTGCCGGCCTTCGTGATGATCATCGCCGCGCTCACCACCTGCATCGAACTGCTGATGCAGGCGTTCACCTACGAGCTGTATCAGATTCTTGGCATTTTCATCCCGCTGATCGTGACCAACTGCGTGATTCTTGGCCGCGCCGACGCCTTCGCCTCGAAGAATGCGATTCTGCCTTCGCTGGTAGACGGCTTCATGATGAGCCTGGGGTTTGCACTGGTGCTGGTAGTACTGGGCGGCCTGCGTGAGCTGGTAGGCCACGGCACCCTGTTCGCCGGCATGGACCTGCTGCTCGGCCCGGTTGCAGCCGACTGGAAACTGGTAGTCTTCCCCAACTACAAGGACGTGCTGTTCGTCATCTTGCCGCCCGGCGCCTTCCTGTTCATGGGCTTGCTGATTGCGCTGAAGAATGTGGTCGATGCCAAGGTCAAGGAGCGCGCCGCCGCCCGCGAGGCCAAGCCGGCCGCCGGTAGCAAGCGAGTCCGCGTCACCGGCACCATCAGTTGAGGCGCCGGATGAATCAGGCAAAACGCTACGAGATCTTCCGCCGCCTGCGCGAAGACAACCCCACGCCTACCACCGAGCTGAACTTCAGCTCGCCCTTCGAACTGCTGGTGGCGGTTACCTTGTCTGCCCAGGCCACCGATGTGGGCGTCAACAAGGCGACCGCCAAGCTGTTTCCGGTGGCCAATACACCCGAGGCCATCTACGCCCTGGGGGTCGAGGGGCTATCGGAATACATCAAGACCATCGGCCTGTTCAACAGCAAGGCACGCAACGTCATCGCGGCCTGCAAGATGCTGATCGAGCTGCATAACAGCCAAGTACCGGATAACCGCGAAGCACTGGAGGCCCTTCCCGGCGTGGGGCGCAAAACCGCTAACGTGGTGCTGAATACCGCCTTTGGCCACCCCGCCATGGCGGTCGATACGCACATCTTCCGCGTCAGTAACCGCACCGGCATCGCCCCCGGCAAAAACGTGCTGGAGGTGGAGAAAAAACTCATGCGCTTTGTGCCCAAGGAGTTTCTCGTGGACGCCCACCACTGGCTGATTTTGCACGGCCGCTACGTGTGCAAGGCCCGCACACCACAGTGCGGCAGCTGCCGCATTGAAGACCTGTGCGACTACAAGCAGAAAACCGGCGACTGACCTTCTGTTGACTTTCTGCGGATTTAATTGAAAAAAACTATTTCCGCAAATCCCAGACTCCGTTTATAAGGTGCGCAAATGGCATCTTCAGTGTGGAGTTGAGTCATGGCCAAAGCAAAAAGCGACATCGAACTGGATGATGATGAGTTCATCGAGGATGATGACACCCCCGATACCGACAGCGCGCCCAATTCCAAGGCGAGTCTGACCAAGCGTCGCTTGATCGACAATTACCTGGAAGAACGCCGCCTGCAACGGGAACTCTCGGACTTCGATTTCGATTGATCAACCCCAGCCGGGTTTTGCCGCAACAGCAGAACCCGGCGTAGGGCCTGCCATTGAACGCCCCTATCAGCGCCATTATTGATTTTCGCTTTGCACTATCAACTCAGGCGAGTAACCTCCAAACCAATACTAATGATTCTCATTAGACAGTTGAGCACCGAGGTCTCCCATGTTGAAAACCATCACTTTTGCCTGCATGCACTTCTCCATCGCCTTTGGCGTGGTATACCTGATGACCGGTAGCGTACTCATCGGCGGCGCCGTCGCTTTGGTTGAGCCGGCCGTCAACACCATTGCTTTCTACTTCCACGAGAAGGTGTGGCAGCGTGTTGAGCGCCGTAAACAGCTGCAGCTGAGGCCGAATTCTCCGATCTTGCAAGCGTGAAAACCCGGGAAGGCGCCTCCCCCGTGCAACGTCATGGCGATTTGACGGTATTTTGACAGCAGTTTGCGGAACTTTATTGGCATTTCAGGGGTATAGATGGTGTAGCCACAGGGAAACGTCTATGACCCGAATTACGCCGCACCGCACACTCCAGTTCTGCGCAGGACTTCTGTTCAGCTTTGCCTTTGGCGCCTCGGCTGAACCTTTCGCCTACCCGGAGACCAATCCGTTCATGGCCACGGTCGCCGGTACGCCAGACAAGCTCAAGGCCCCGGTACCTGACGAAATAGACGTACAGCAGGATGACCTGTCGGTCCGCGTGCTGCCCGATCGTAAACTCCCGCCCGCCTTGTCGCGCTATCGCGATCTGCACTTTCGCGTCGCCTGGCAGGATGAGCCCGCCCCGCTGATCTTTCTGATTGCCGGTACCGGCTCGGGCTACGACAGTAGCCGCATGGATTACCTCAAGCGCCTATTCTGGCAAGCAGGCATGCACGTGATCGTGCTCTCCTCACCGTCCAATCACGACTTTATTGCCGCCGCCTCCAACAGCGGTATGCCCGGTGTCGGTGCTGATGACGCCCGTGACCTGCACACCGCAATGACCCTGGCCTTGCAGGAAGCCCAGGACAAGAAAGGCTTCGAGGTGACGGAGTACCGCCTTGCCGGCTTCAGCCTTGGCGCGTTGCACGCCGCCTTTGTCGCCGAGCTGGATTCACACCTTGGCCAGTTCAACTTCGACAAGGTTCTGCTGCTCAATCCGCCAGTCGACCTCTACGCCTCCGTTGGCCGCCTGGACGAGCTGTCGTATACGCGTATCGATGGGGTAAGCGACACCGAGAGTTTCTATGAACACATCTTCCAGAAACTCTCGCGTCACTTCGCCGAGCGCGGCAACAACGACATTCAGGCCAGCCTGTTCTATGAAATACAGAATTCGCCGGAAGCACTGACCGACGCCGAACTGGCCATGCTGATAGGCGCTGTCTTCCGCTTCTCCGCCGCCGACCTCAATTTCATGAGTGATCTGATCAACGACGGTGGCCGCTTCGCCCCCGTCGGCAAGGAGCTGAAGGTGAGCACCTCGCTTACCCCTTACCTGCGCCGGGCGCTGTTCTGCGACTTCACCTGTTACGTCAACAGCCAGCTCTGGCCAGCTTGGGAGGCCAAGAACGCCGGTCGCAGCATCGATGACATGGCCTATGAAACCAGCCTGCGCAGCCTGCACGAGTTTCTGCAGGATAATCCGCACATCGCCGCTGTGAGCAACGCCGACGACCTGATCCTGACCCGCAAGGACTACGAGTTTCTGGCTGATACCTTTGGCGAGAACGCCTATCTTTACCCGCACGGCGGCCACGGCGGCAATCTCGATTATCAGCCGGTTACCGAGCGTTACATGACATTCCTGCAAGGAGGCAACCATGAATAAGCTAGGCCTGCTCGGCCTGACGGCCAGCCTGTGTTGCAGCCCACTGTATGCGGCGGACGACAGCCAGAACATCTCCATCACCACCAGTGACGGCGAGCAACTGACCTTCCCCGCCTATACCGACGCCCTGAGCGAGCTGGAGATCGACGAGCGCGACAATCGCTATCAGTTTGAACGCTCCAGCCTGCGCGCGCTGAACGTACAGGATCCGCTGGAAGGCATGAACCGCCTGACCTACCGTTTCAACGCCGAGTTTGATCGTTACGTCTACCTGCCCGTGGTGCGCGGGTATGTCTGGGCCACGCCAAGCTTCGTGCGCACCGGTGTCTCCAATGTCACCAACAATTTGCGCGAGATACCTTACCTGGCCAACAGCCTGCTGCAGCTCAAGCTGGAACGTAGCGCCAGCACCACCGCGCGGTTGCTGTTCAACAGCATCCTGGGTATCGGCGGCCTGTTCGACGTTGCCAGCGCCATGGGGCTGGAAGCGCAACCGGAGGACTTTGGTCAGACACTAGGCCACTACGGTGTACCGCCCGGGCCCTATCTGGTGATCCCCTTCCTTGGCCCTTCCAGCCTGCGCGACGGTACTGGCTACGCGATGGACTGGGTGATTGACGATAAGGTCAATTTCATGGAGCACCGCGACTACATGAACGAGCAGCCCTATACCTGGGGGCTGTGGGCTATCGACCTGCGTTACCAGACGGCATTCCGTTATGGTGCGCTCGACAGCCCCTTCGAGTACGACCAAGTGCGCTACCTGTACACCAAATTACGTGAGTTTCAGGTAGCGAACTGACGGCGCGGGCGGCGGCGTTATTGCCGCCCGTGAGCGTTACCCCACCCGAAAGATGATGTGATCTTCCCAGTCATCATCATCCACGCTGCCCTCGGCCAGCATTTGACCCGACAGTGAGATGCCCGCCTTGTGCACCGCATTGCGATCGCCGCACACCAGGTGGTGCCATGGCGGCAAGTCGGTGCCTTCGGCAACCAGGCGGTAGCCGCAGGTTGGTGGCAGCCAGGCAAAGTCGGCGGCGGCGCCCGGTGTGAGCTGGATGCAATCGGGCACCTTGTCCTGCCGGTTTGGATAATCACTGCATTGGCAGCTCTTGTGATCCAGCAGCTTGCACGCGATCCGCGTGTAGTAGAACACCTGCGGCTCGTCTTCATCCTCCAGCTTCTGCAGACAACACAGCCCGCAACCGTCGCACAGCGACTCCCATTCCTGCTGATCCATTTCGGTCAGCGTCTTGCGTTGCCAAAACGGCACTACGCGCATCGCCATGGCTCAGCCCTCCTCTGCCAGTACATCCTGCAACCAGTCGAGCAGACGGTTGAGGTCAAAGGGATAGTCCAGCTCGGCGCCGGTATCCTCGCGGCGCAGCACCGGAATACGCAGCTGGTAACGCTGCATCAGCTCATCCGCTTCGGTAATGTCCTGCTCGCGTACCTGCACGCCGCCGGCCTGCAGCGGCGCCAGCTCGGCCAAGGCCGCCTCACACAGGTGGCAGGCGCTGGTACCGTAAAGAGTAAGAAGAGTCATGCCGATTCGAACTGCTCGCAGATAGCTTAGGGGCGGCCATTCTACCCCTTTGCTGCATCTCTGCCGACCACCTTCCGGCGCGAAACCACGCTGCCTTCAGCCTTGGCAGCGACTGCTGCATCCCACATACTCGTGGCACTATTACGGAGACAACTATGGATTGGGAAACACTGCTGTGCCGCGAACGCCTTGGCAAACCATTGGCCAGCGCCGACGAGTTGGGGCGCACCCCCTTCCACAAGGATCACGATCGCGTCATCTTTTCCGGCGCTTTCCGTCGGCTGGGCAAAAAAACCCAGGTGCACCCGGTGTCCAGCAACGATCACATTCATACTCGCCTGACCCACAGTCTGGAAGTCGGCTGCGTCGGCCGCTCACTCGGCATGCGCGTAGGCTCGATGCTACGTAGTGAGCTGCCGGACTGGTGCGAGCCCGCCGACCTGGGCGTTATCGTGCAGGCCGCCTGCCTGGCCCACGACATCGGCAACCCGCCCTACGGTCACTCGGGTGAAGACGCCATCCGTCACTGGTTTCGTCAGGCCGCCGCCGGTGGCCTGCTGGATAATCTGAGCGAGGCCCAGCGGCAGGATTTTCTGCATTTTGAGGGCAACGCGCAGGGCTTTCGCGTGTTGACGCAAATTGAATATCACCAGGCCGAAGGTGGTATGCGCCTGACCTACGCGACCCTGGGCGCCTATCTCAAATACCCCTGGACCGCGCGGCACGCCGACAGCCAGGGCTACAAAAAACACAAATTCGGCTGCTACCAGGCCGAATATCCGCTGCTGCAGCAAATCGCCGACAAGCTGGGCTTGCCGGCGCAGGGCGAGCAAAGCTGGAGCCGCCACCCGCTGGTGTATCTGGTCGAAGCGGCTGACGACATCTGCTATGGCCTGATTGACCTGGAAGACGGGCTGGAAATGGATTTGCTGGCCTACGCCGAAGTCGAACAGGTGTTGCTTGATCTGGTCGGTGACGACCTGCCACAAACCTACCGCCAACTCGGTCCGCAAGACTCACAACGGCGCCGCCTGGCGATTTTGCGCGGCAAGGCTATCGAGCATCTGGTCAACGCCGCTGCCGAAGCCTTTATCGAGCAGCAGCCTGCGCTGTTGGCCGGCGAACTGCAGGGCGATCTGGTCGAGCACATGCACGGCGCCGCGCGGCGCTGTGTGCTGGACGCCAAGCAGATGGCGCGCAAGCGCATCTTTCAGGACAAGCGCAAGACAGTGGTCGAGATCGGCGCCTACAGCACACTGGAAACCCTGCTGGATGCATTCTGTGGCGCCGTCACCGAACTGCATGCCGGGCAGAACCTGAGCTTCAAGCACCAGCGCATTCTCGATTTGCTCGGCCACACCATCCCGCAGCCCGATTGGGATCCTTACCGCAGCTACCTGAGGGTGGTGGATTTCATCGCTGGGATGACCGACCTCTACGCGGCCGATCTGGCCACCCGCATTCGCGGTATAGGCCCAAACTGAGCGATTGCCGCGCGCTTACCAGGCCAGCAGCGCGGCAATGATCATCACCAGTAAAAAACTCAGGCTCTTCCAGAGCAGCAAGGGGTTTCGCTCCAGCAGCGGCGGTCGGGTGCGGCTGAGAAATGCCGCACTGGGTTGGCGTAAATCAAACACAAACTCCGACAGCGCCTCGTAACGCTTGAGCGGATTGGGCTGCAGCGCCCGTTTGAGCACATCGTCGATCCAGGCTGGAATATCCCGCTCTTCGTGCAGGACAGACTGATAAACCAGTTTGTTCTGCGCCGCGCGAGTTCGCGCCTTCGCCACCTGGGTGCCGTAGGGCAGCTTTCCGCTCAACATCTGATAGGTAATGGTCGCCAACGAGAATTGATCCGAGCGCGATGTGCCGCCCTCGCCCAGAAAATACTCCGGTGCCGAATACTGCACGGTGCCCAGCATCTGCTCCTGCAGCTGGGGCGACTCCATCTCCATCAACCCCGCCACGCGGGTAGAGCCAAAATCAATGATCTTCACCGTGCCGGTGCTGTCGATCATGATGTTGTCGGGGCGCAGATCCTGATGCAGCATCTCCATGCGATGAAAGGCCTGCAGCCCCTTGGCGACCTGCTCGACAATGCCGCGTACCTGCTCCAGCGTCGGCTTGGGGTTATCGATCATCCATTGCCGCAGCGTCTGTCCCTCGACGTACTCGGTGGCGACGTAGAGGAACTCGCGGCGATGCTCTGCGACGCAGGGCTTGAGCACATGCGGGCTGTTCAACCGCCGCGCAATCCACTCCTCCATCAGAAAACGCTCGAGATAGGCCGGATCATCGCCCAGATCAATGGACGGTGTTTTCAGAATCACCCGCTCGCCGGTCTGCTCGTCCACCGCCAGGTAAACGTGACTGCGGCTGCTGCTGTGCACCTCGCGCATGATGCGATAACCGTCAAACAGCATGCGCGGCTCCAGGACCGGCGGTAATGGCAGCGCTGCGCCGGCCTGATTGTTGAGCCGGTTGCCGGCCGCATCGGGGCTGGGCAATTGCGCTACTCGCACTATCTGCACCGTGAGGTTATCGTCGCTGCCCTGAGCCAGGGCCTCAGCGGCGATAAGGCGGGCGGCGTTATCCAGATCAGATTGCTGGGCTGCAATGGTCTGGCTGATAAACGCCGGGCTGGCAAACTCGTAAACACCGTCGGTTGCCAGTACAAAGGTGTCGCCCTGCTCCAACGGCAACGTCTGATAGTCGATCTCCAACTGCTGGTTTACGCCCAGGGCGCGGGCCAGATGGCTTTGCTCCTGGGATACCCACAAGCGGTGATCCTGGGTCAACTGCTCCAGTTGCTGCCCGGACACGCGGTAGATGCGCGCATCGCCAATGTGGAAAAGGTAAGCCGTTGCCGCCTTGATGATCAGGGCGCTGAAGGTGCAGACGTAACCGCGATCACGGTCGTAGCGGTATTGGCTCTGGCGGGTCTGGGCGTGCAGCCAGGAATTGGTGGCGATGAGCACGCGCTGAGCCGATTTCTTTACCGTCCAGGCCTCCGAGGTACAGTAATAATCGGCCAGAAAGCCTGACACGGCCGACTCGCTGGCAATCTGGCTGACACTGCTGCTACTGATGCCGTCGGCCAATGCCACCGCTACGCCCTTGGCACTGAGCTGCGGCTCGGTGGGCAGCCAGGCGCCATGAAAATCCTGATTGATCGCCTTGCGGCCTTTGTCCGAATACTGCCCAACCTGCACTACCAGTTGCTTCGACATGCCATATCAACCCAAAAACCCCGGCCCTTGCGGACCGGGGTGATTACCGGGACAGCGCGGCTCAGAGCGCGCGCTTGGGCGCCGTGCGTACGTGGGTGGTGTAGAGCGTCAGGCCGGTGAAGGCCAGACCGCCAACCAGGTTACCCAGCGCCGTGGGGATTTCATTCCAGATCATGTAATCCATGACCGAGAAGTCGCCGCCCATGATGATCCCGGAAGGGAACAGGAACATGTTGACCACCGAGTGCTCGAAGCCCATGTAGAAGAACAGCATGATCGGCATCCACATGGCGATCACCTTGCCGCTGACCGAGGTGGAAATCATCGCCCCTACCACCCCCATCGAGACCATCCAGTTGCACAGCATGCCGCGCAGGAAAATGGTCGCCCAGCCCGCCGCGCCGTATTCCGCGTAGCCCAGGGTCCGCGCCTCACCAATGTGCGAGATCTTCTCACCAATGGCACCCGGCTCAGCCGAAAAGCCATAGGTGTAAACAAAGGCCATCATGAAGGCGACGGTCAGGGCGCCGGCAAAGTTGCCGACAAAAACCAATCCCCAGTTACGCAGCAAACCGCCCATGGTAACGCCGGGCCGCTTGTCGAGCAGCGCCAGCGGCACCAGCATGAACACCCCGGTGAGCAGATCAAAGCCCATCAGGTAAAGCATGACAAAACCAACCGGGAACAGGATGGCGCCGACCAACGGGTTGCCGGTCTGTACCGTGATGGCGATGGCAAAGACCGCAGCCAGGGCGAGAATGGCGCCCGCCATGAATGCGCGGATCAGGGTGTCGCGGGTCGACATGAACACCTTCGACTCGCCGGCGTCGACCATCTTGGTAACAAACTCTGAAGGGACTAGATAGGACATGGTGTGATTCTCTCTCGATGCATTCGTTAAAGGTGGCCGCCGCTGTGCGTGGCAGACGGCGGCCCGCCAGTACTGCCTGATTATTCAATCCAGTTATTCAGCCTGCAGCGCGACTTCAACCTGATCGCCGTTCAGGCGCACCGGCCAGACTCGCAAGCGCTGCTCGGGGTACTCGACACAGCTGCCATCGGCCAGGCGGAAATGCTGTTTGTACAAGGGCGACGCAATCACCAGGTCGCCCTTGAGATGGCCGATAATGCCGCGTCCGATGACGTTGGCGCCGGATTGCGGGTCGCGGTTTTCAATCGCAAACACCTGCTCGCCGTCACTGTTGTCGGGCAGGTGGAAAAGCGCCACCTGGGCATCGTCCAACAGGGCAACCACGCCCGAATTGGCTACCAGATCCTGCCGGGAGCACAGCGCGCGCCAGGCCAGATTTGCCGCCGTGCCGGACGTCGCATTTTGGGTATTGGACAGGCTCATCAGACTACCTCCTCAGCTACGGGAATCAGGTTCAGTTCATGCGCCTGTATCGGGCGACGTTGGTCACGCTCGGTAACGAATTGAATATCCGGGTCGCCACCGCTGGCGTTAACAAAGGTGCGGAAGCGCTTGAGCTTTTCCGGATCACCGATGGCATTGGCCCACTCGCACTCGTAGCGATCCACCACCAGCTGCATCTGCGACTCCAGCTCGGCGCCCAGGCTCAGGCTGTCTTCAATGATCACTTGCTTGAGGTAATCCAGGCCGCCTTCCAGGCTTTCACGCCAGACCGAGGTGCGCTGCAGCCGGTCGGCGGTGCGCACATAAAACATCAGGAAGCGGTCGATATAGCGAATCAGGGTTTCATCATCCAGGTCAGTCGCAAACAGCTCGGCATGGCGTGGGCGCATACCGCCGTTGCCTGCAACGTAGAGATTCCAGCCCTTTTCCGTGGCAATCACGCCCACGTCCTTGCTCTGCGCCTCGGCGCATTCACGGGTACAGCCGGAGACGGCGAACTTGATTTTGTGTGGCGAGCGCAGGCCCTTGTAGCGATTCTCCAGTGTCAGCGCCATGCCAACGCTGTCCTGCACGCCGTACCGGCACCAGGTGCTGCCAACACAGGACTTAACGGTGCGCAACGACTTGCCGTAGGCGTGGCCAGTCTCAAAGCCCGCAGCAATCAACTCGCCCCAGATATCGGGCAGCTGGTGCAGCTCGGCGCCAAACAGGTCGATACGCTGACCGCCGGTGATCTTGGTGTACAGATCGTACTTTTGGGCGACCTGGCCGAGCACAATCAGCTTCTCGGGTGTGATCTCGCCGCCGGCGATACGCGGCACGATTGAATAGGTACCATTCTTCTGCATGTTGGCCATGAAGGTGTCGTTGGTATCCTGCAGCGGAATCAGCCCTGGATCGGTGATTGGCTGGTTCCAGCAAGAGGCCAGAATCGAACCCACCGCCGGCTTGCAGATGTCACAGCCGGTATGGCCACGGCCGTGATTGGCCAGCAGCTCTTCAAAGCTCTCAATGCCCTCGACGCGGACAATGCCGTACAACTCCTGGCGAGTGTGCGCGAAGTGTTCGCACAGGCTCTTGTCGACCTCGACGCCGCGCGCGCTCAGTTCGTGCTCGAACACCTGCTTGAGCAGCGCACTGCAGCCGCCGCAACCGGTGCCGGCCTTGGTCGCAGCTTTCAGATCGCCCAGATCGGTACAACCGGCATCCACCTGGCAGCACACCGCGCCCTTGCTGACGTTGTGGCAAGAGCAGATGGTCGCGGTGTCAGGCAACGCGTCGGCGCCCAGCGCAGGCGCACCCTCCCCGGCGGGCAGAATCAGGCTGGCCGGATCAGCTGGCAGCTTGATGCCATTCTGTGCGTATTGCAGCAGGGTGTCGTAGTAGCTGTTATCGCCCACCAGCACGGCGCCAATCACCTGACTGCCGTCCGGAGAGACGACCAAACGGCGGTAGCTGGCGTTGACTTCATCATTAAAGCGGTAGCTTTTGGCACCTGGCGTCGCGGCGTGAGCATCGCCAATGGAGCCCACATCCACACCCAGGAGCTTCAGCTTGGTCGACATGTCAGCGCCGATAAAGCTCTCATGCGGCTTGCCTACCAGCAGCGCCGCCAGGTTACGCGCCATGGTATAGCCCGGGGCAACCAGACCAAAGATGCTGCCATTCCAGGAGGCGCACTCGCCGATAGCAAAGATGTCTGGATCGCTGGTGCGGTAATCGCTGTCGATCACCACCCCGCCGCGGTCTGCAATCGCCAGGCCGGCATTACGCCCCAAGGCGTCCTGCGGGCGAATACCGGCAGAAAATACGATCAGATCGGTTTCCAGCGACTCGCCGTCGCTGAAGTTCATGCGGTAGGCATAGTCATCGCCGGCGACGATCTCGCTGGTGGCGCGGTTCAGGTGCACGCGCACGCCCAGCTCTTCAATACGTGCTTTCAGCGCCGCGCCACCGTCCGGGTCCAGCTGCACTGGCATCAGCCGTGGTGCAAACTCGACTACATGGGCTTCCAGGCCCAACGACTTGAGCGCGTTGGCCGCTTCCAGACCCAACAGCCCACCACCAACCACCACACCCCGGCGCCCGCCCTTGGCCGCGGCACGAATGTCATCCAGATCGTCGAGCGTGCGATACACCAGTCGCGAGTTACCCTCGGCCCCGGCAATCGGCGGCACAAAGGGGTAGGAGCCGGTCGCCAGTACCAGACGGTCGTAGGGCTGACGGCCTTCACTGGTGACCACCTCCTTGCGCTCGCGGTCGATTTCCAGCACCGCAACACCAAGGTGCAGGTGCACCCCGTGTTGATCGTAGAAATCGGCTTCGCACATGGCCAGGGACTCGGCATCGCGGCCGCCGAAATATTCCGACAGGTGCACGCGATCGTATGCCCGCTGACGCTCCTCACCAAACACGTGCACCTGATAATGGGCAAGCGCGCCTTGCTCGGTCAGTTGCTCGACGCAATGATGGCCGACCATCCCGTTACCGATGATGACCAGTGTTTCGTTCTTGATCGGGGTCACATTCGAGTTCATCGCCTTTCCTCAGTCGAAGCCGTAGCCGGCACGGGCCGGCAAAAAAACAAAAAAAACGCCTGGAGTCCCCAAGGGACTCCAGGCGCCGTTGCCTGGTACTCATAAATTGTGATGGGCGCTAGCCTGAGCGTCGTTGCTCGGTGCACCCGCTTCCCGGCCTGAGCCTCTGGTCGACGATGACCACGGGAAGTATTGGCTGAAAACAAATAGCCGCTGAACAGACAAAAGCAATAGCCGTGCCAGCGAGAAAAAAAGCAGGAAAAGGTGTGCAGCAGAACGCCAGAACAAGGCGATAAAAATCAAATATTACAATGCATTACAAGAACAACAAGAGAATTGAATGGCACTCTTTATCACGCGCAACAGCCACCGGATATCGCATACACAAATGAACCAGAAGAGTGCGAAACCACTAAAAAACACTGTTTTGGTGCAGCCCCGCTAGCCTTCAGTCGGGGACGATGTCGACCTGGCTGCGCCGTTGGCCAACGCCAGACGTTCCAGCAGAAGGTCCACCAGCAGCAACTGCGCACTGATCGCGCGGGTCGCCAACTGGAAGAACTCTACCGAATGCACGCGCGGCTCACGCTGGCGTTCCAGCAACGCGCGGATATTCTCCAGCAGCACGTCCAGCGCGTCCTCTGCATCCCGCACCGGCTGGCTGACCAGCAACCGCAAATCAGGATCGGAGATCAGGCGCGCAAGCACCGCGTAGGCTTGGTCGTTGATCTGATCGCTCAATGATTGCAGCAACTCGCGCCATACCGGCAAATTCTGGCGGTTGGCAGCGATGCCGGTACCCACTGCGCGGCTCTGCCCTATCAGCTCGATGTTATGCAGTAGTTCCAGCCACAGTCCTTCGGCCTGCGGTGCCAGCCGGCCAAGGCACACCAGATCAAAACGATGGGCCAGCGCTTCTATGGTGTCCAGCAGGCTGGCGGTCATGCTGTTGTGCAGGGTCAGCAGGTGCTCGGCACTTTCATGCTCGAACCCGGCCTCTATCTGCTGCCAGAGATCACGCGTCTGGTGCCAGCTGTCATACCAGTACAAAGTGGCTTCATGCTCGGCAATCACCTTGAGCAACTGCAACAGTTGTTGATGCACCGACCAACGACGTGCTTCCAGGGTGTGCTCGCCCGACATGGCGCCAAACGACAGGCCGCGATGGCGCTGCACCTGCTCCAGCAACTGGCGCAACAGGCCTATCTGCACTATGGCCTGCAAGCGCTGTTCATGTCTTGCGCGCTGACGCACTCGGCGCAGGCGGTAAAGCCCGAAAGCCGAAAGTACCACTATGGCGATGAACAGCATCCATATCATGCCCGTACTTCCCTGAATGCCCTGCGGGCCGTTTTACGTCATTTTTTGCACAGCAGTTCGATGCGGTAGCCATCCGGATCTTCAACGAAGGCCAGCACGCTTTGTCCGTGTTTCATCGGCCCCGGCGCGCGCACCACATTGCCGCCCGCCGACGTTATCTGCTCACAGGCCTTGTACACATCCAGCACTTCAATGGCGATATGTCCGTAGCCGCTACCCAGATCATACTCGCTGGTGTCCCAGTTATGGGTGAGTTCTAGCGCGGTATGCTCGGCCTCATTACCGTAGCCGACAAAGGCCAGGGTAAAGCGCCCTTCCGGATAGTCCTTGCGGCGCAGCAGAGTCATCCCCAGCACCTCGGTATAGAAGGCGATGGACTTTTCCAGATTACCGACCCGCAGCATGGTGTGAAGAATTCGCATGATCGCAGCCTTTGCTTGAAGGATAAGAGTAAAGCTACAAGCTTCCTGAAAGTTCTGCCAGCCTGACAGCAAAACGCCCGGCAAGCCGGGCGTTTTGCTGGTACCAGCAGCAGCTTAGAGCAGCTTGCGGCCCTTGTTGGCAGCAATGCGCATGCGCAGGGCGTTCAGCTTGATGAAACCGGCTGCATCGGCCTGGTCGTAGGCACCGGCATCATCTTCAAAGGTGGCGATGTTGGCATCAAACAGCGAGTCATCCGACTTGCGGCCGACCACGACCACGTTGCCCTTGTAGAGTTTCAGGCGCACAACACCGTTTACCTGGGCCTGAGAGGCATCAATCATCTGTTGCAGCATGACGCGCTCCGGGCTCCACCAGAAGCCGTTGTAGATCAGTTCGGCATACTTGGGCATCAGGCTGTCTTTCAGGTGGGCGACTTCACGGTCCAGAGTAATGGACTCGATGGCGCGGTGGCCCTTGAGCATGATTGTGCCGCCGGGGGTTTCATAGCAGCCGCGCGACTTCATGCCGACAAAGCGGTTTTCGACGATGTCGAGACGGCCGATGCCGTTGTCGCCACCCACCTTGTTCAGATAAGCCAGCACGGTGGCCGGGCTCATCTCTTTACCGTCGATGGCAACGATGTCGCCGTTCTGGTAGCTGAGCTCGATGTACGTTGCCTGATCCGGGGCGTTCTCCGGCGAGACCGACCAGCGCCACATGTCTTCTTCGTGCTCGGCCCAGGTGTCTTCCAGCACGCCACCTTCATAGGAGATGTGCAGCAGGTTGGCGTCCATCGAGTAAGGCGACTTCTTCTTGCCGTGACGCTCAATCGGGATCTCGTGCTTGGCGGCGTAGTCCATCAGCTTCTCACGCGACAGCAGATCCCATTCGCGCCAGGGGGCAATCACTTTAACGCCAGGCTTGAGCGCGTAGGCGCCCAGCTCGAAACGTACCTGGTCATTACCCTTGCCGGTCGCACCGTGGGAAATGGCATCGGCGCCGGTTTCGTTGGCGATCTCGATCAGCCGTTTGGCAATCAGCGGACGGGCAATGGAGGTGCCCAGCAGGTACTCACCTTCGTAGACGGTATTGGCGCGGAACATCGGGAACACGAAGTCACGTACAAACTCTTCACGCAGATCGTCAATGTAGATTTCCTTCACGCCCATGGCCTGAGCCTTGGCACGCGCCGGTTCCACTTCTTCGCCCTGGCCCAGATCAGCGGTGAAGGTCACCACTTCGCAGTTGTAGGTTTCCTGCAACCACTTGAGGATGACCGAGGTATCCAGGCCGCCAGAATAGGCGAGGACGACTTTATTGACTTCTGCCATGAGGAGCTCCCTTAACAAGACTGTACCGCCACTCACGCAGGAGCGGACGAAAGGCAGCTATTCTAGCGCCTAGGCACAAGGAATCACAGGGGAGTGGGCGCTAGTTTATAGCCTCAGCGGCAGGAATCTGCCGATCGCAGGCCGGGAACAGAACAACCCGGCGATATCCGGGAAAGCCGGCTCAATCCTTCTCCAGACGCAGCATCACCCGTCGATTGGCGGCGCGCCCCTGCTCGGTGCGATTGCTCGCCACCGGATAGCGGTCGCCATGAAAGCGCATGGCAAACAGATCCTCATTCACGCCCTGCTCGACCAGGTAATCCTTTACGGCCAGTACACGTTGACGCGACAGTTCGCGGTTATCCAGGCGATTGCCCTGATTGTCGGAATGGCCGTCGAGCAGAATCTCGGTTATGTCTTCATCCGCCTTTATATACATCACCGCCGCATCCAGCATGGCTTTGGCCTGCGGGTTGAGCTTGTCGCCACCGGATGCAAAGCTGATCAGGCTCTCGGAGATTTGCGCGTAACTGACTGGCAACAGCCCGCTGATGCACTTCTGAAAATCCAGCCAGGCCTGTTGATAACCAACACTGGAAACCACCACCCGTACCGGTGCGCTTCCCGCGTATCCGCTGCGCTGAATCGTCGGTTGCAACCCGGAGGCCAAACCCGCAAGCATGCGCCCTGCCTGCTGATAAGGCACCTGCATGACGCCCGCACCGCCGGTTACCGCCACTTGCCCCAGCGGCACGGCTGCGGTGCCCGGGCGCCAGGGCGGCGCTTCGTTATAAACCTGCGCCGAGCCCGGACTCATGGGATTATCCCAGGCCTTCAGCTCGAAGGCTGCCGGCTCGCCCGCATGGCGTACAAAACTGGCCTCGCCATAACCTGCTACCGACTGGGTCAAACGGCAGGCAAATTCATCGCCCGCCACCTGCCACTGCACGTCTTCCATACGGGTCTGGAAGGTCAGTGCCTGGGTTGGTAGCGCCAGCACCAGCAACAGGGCCGGACAGGATCGCGTCATCACGCTGTTCACCTCATCTGACGCCGGGTCGCGGCCGGCGTCGCTAATCTCTCTTGCCAGTCTCATCGGCGGCGCGCGGCAATTCTTTACCATGCAGGACGGATAAATCCGCAAATTCCGGCAGCCGGCCGCCCGACGACAGTAGATTGCGCACCCTGAGGCTGTGTGAAACACCCGGCGTTTACGGTAGCATTGCGGCATTATCCCGCTCTGGAAGCTCCCTGCATGACTGATCGCCTCACGCTCACCCGGCCAGACGACTGGCATATTCACCTTCGCGATGGGGAGGTTTTGGGCCACACCGTTGCCGATGCTGCGCGCACCTTTGGTCGCGCCATCATCATGCCGAATCTGGTTCCGCCAGTGCGCGACGCACAGGAAGCGGCAGGCTACAAAGCGCGCATCCTCGCCGCCCGCCCTGCCGGCTCACAGTTTGAGCCGCTGATGGTGCTCTATCTCACCGATCAGACCAGCCCCGAGATTGTCCGCGAAGCCAAGCTCAGCGGTCAGGCGATTGCCGCCAAACTTTACCCCGCCGGTGCGACCACCAACTCGCAGTCCGGCGTGACCGCGCTAGAGAATATCTACCCCGCGCTGGAAGCCATGGCCGAGGTCGGCATGCCGCTCCTGGTACACGGTGAAGTAACCCACGCCGAGGTTGATATTTTCGACCGCGAAAAGGCCTTTATCGATCAGCAGCTGGTCAAGGTGGTAGAACGCTTCCCTACCCTCAAAATCGTATTTGAGCACATCACCACCGCCGACGCCGTCGAGTTCGTCAAGCAGGCGCCGGCCAATGTCGGTGCGACCATCACCGCGCATCACCTGCTGTTCAACCGCAATCACATGCTGGTCGGAGGCATTCGTCCGCACCTGTTCTGCCTGCCGATTCTCAAGCGCGAAAAACATCAGCAGGCGCTGTGCGACATAGTCGCGTCCGGCTCCAGCAAGTTTTTCCTTGGCACCGATTCGGCGCCGCATGCACGGCATGCCAAGGAAGCGGCCTGCGGCTGTGCCGGCTGTTACACCGCCTATGCGGCCATTGAGCTCTACGCAGAAGCCTTCGACAGCCTGGGCGCACTCGACAAGCTGGAAGGCTTTGCCAGTTTCCACGGGCCGGACTTCTACGGCTTGCCCCGCAACAGCGAGCAGATAACCCTGCTGCGCGATAGCTGGCAGGCGCCAGAACAGCTACCCTTCGGTGATCAGAACGTCATTCCGCTGCGCGCAGGCGAAACCCTGCAGTGGCGCCTGGCCTGATATCCCTCTTTGCGATGCTAAGGATTACGCGTGAGTGAGTTCGACTTTGACAGTGACAGCGATGGCATGGACGCGCCGGCGTCCGGCAAACCAAAATCGCCGATGGCCTACCGCTTCCGGGGCTTTCTGCCGGTTGTCATAGACGTCGAGACCGGCGGCTTCAACGCTGCGACCGACGCGCTGCTGGAAATTGCCGCGACCACCATCAGCATGGACGACGACGGCATGGTCTATCCCGATCAGACCCACTTCTTTCGCGTCGAACCTTTCGAGGGCGCCAACATTGAGGCGGCTGCGCTGGAGTTTACCGGCATCAAGCTGGACCACCCCCTGCGCCAGGCGGTCAGCGAGGAGCACGCGATTACAGAAATCTTCAAGCATGTGCGCAAAGCCGTAAAATCGGCCGGCTGCAAGCGTGCGGTACTGGTTGGCCACAACGCTTTCTTCGACCTCGGCTTTGTCAACGCCGCGGTGGAGCGCATTCAGATCAAGCGCAACCCCTTTCACCCCTTTTCCTGCTTTGATACCGCGACCTTGGGCGGCCTCGCCTACGGTCAGACGGTGCTGGCCAAGGCCTGCAACGCCGCCGGTATGGACTTCGATGGCCGGGAAGCGCATTCCGCCCGCTACGACACGGAAAAAACCGCCGAACTTTTCTGCACCATCGTCAATCGCTGGCGTGAGATGGGCGGCTGGCCGCCGGTAGACTGAGGCCACGTCTTGGGCATCGCCATCTGCAGTTCGCACGCGGCGTGCGCAGCATTGCACACCGCGCCGCAACAACCCGCATCGCCGCTTGCCCCTGCTGCCATCGCCGGGTATGTTCAGGTGAAATTGAAATCATCCACTACACTGTTCATTCAACAAAGCTGAACGCTATTACCTTAGCGCTATTAATTGCTTCCTGTGCTGCACAACAGCATTGAATCAACCCCTTGGCTTGCGGTCCATCAGTCTGCAGTCATGAATAATCAGAAAAGAAAAAGGAGTCATTTCACATGAAGCGCAAATCCCTAGCCATGCTGTTCTCGGCCACCATTGGATACGCCTCGCTCGCTGCCACCCCTGCTGTCGCGGAAGAGTTTGTCACCATAGGTACCGGTGGCCAGACCGGTGTGTACTACGTCGTCGGCCAATCCGTGTGTCGTCTGCTCAACCGTAACAGTGAAGAGCATGACATTCGCTGCAACGCGCCTTCCAGTGGCGGTTCGGTAGCCAACGTGAACGCCATTCGTGGCGGCGAGATGGACATGGGCGTAGTCCAGTCCGATGTACAGTACAAAGCCTATGAGGGCGTGCAGAACTTCCAGGCCGATGGCCCCTTCGAAGGTATGCGTGCGCTCTTCGCTCTGCACGGCGAGCCGCTGACTATCGTTGCCCGTCGCGACGCTGACATCACCGGCGTCAAGGACCTGAAAGGCAAGCGCGTCAACATTGGCAACCCGGGTTCCGGCCAGCGCGACACCATGGACGTGGTGTTGGAGGCCCTTGGCTGGACCGTGAAGGACTTCTCCCTGGCATCCGAACTGGGCGCTGCCGAACAAGCGGCTGCTCTGGGTGACAACAACGTCGATGCCATGGTTTACGTGGCAGGCCACCCGAATGGCTCCATTCAGGAAGCCACCACTACCGTCGACTCAGTACTGGTGTCGGTTGACGGGCCAGAGATCGACAAGCTGGTGGGTGACCGTTCCTACTACGCCAAGGCCGTTATCCCCGGTGGCCTGTATCGCGGCAACGACGAAGACGTGAACACCTTCGGCGTGCGCGCGACCCTGGTCGCCTCTGATCAGGTCAGCGACGAAACCGTATACCAGACCGTCAAGGCCGTGTTCGAGAACTTTGATCGCTTCAAGCGCCTGCACCCCGCCTTCGCCACCCTGAAGGAAGAGCAGATGATCAAGGAAGGCCTGTCTGCACCGCTGCATGACGGCGCAGTACGTTACTACAAAGAGCGTGGCTGGATGTAAGCCACCCCTTGCGAGCCGCCCCACGGGGCGGCTCGCTTGTTTCAGTCTCGGCATTTTCAATGCCCAACGCGCCCAGGCGCACACTATTCGTTTCGTTGGCCCCTTTGCCGGCGAATTATTGCAGTAACCGGTGCTCCACAAGAGCTTTCCGGTGTGCCGGGCAGTAACCCCAACCGGGTCTGCCACCTTCGTCACGAGTGACGCCAAAAGATAAAAGAACAGGAGTAGCGCGCAGCCATGAGCCAACCAAGCGACGCAACAGGCAATACCCCAACCGATCTGGAAGACCTGGTCGCCACCAGCGACACCGGCGCGCGAAAACCCACCGGACTGGCTCGCAAGCTCCTGCTCTCGATAGCCGCGCTCTGGTCGCTGTTCCAACTCTGGATCGCGTCGCCGCTGCCTTTCATGCTTGGCTTTGGCGTATTCAACAGCACGGAATCACGCTCGATTCATCTCACCTTCGCGGTGTTTCTCGGCTTTATGGCTTACCCGGCGTTCAAGCGTTCCCCGCGTGACTACATCCCGGCGATCGATTGGGTGCTGGCGTTGGTGGCCGCCTTCTGCGCGTCCTACCTGTATTTCTTTTATGCCGAACTGGCCACCCGACCAGGTAAGCCCATTACCCAGGATGTGGTCATCGCGGTCATCGGCCTGCTGACGCTACTGGAAGCCACGCGACGCGCGCTTGGGCCGCCGTTGATGATAGTGGCGCTGATTTTCATCGTGTATTCGGTAGCCGGCCCCTACATGCCCGGCATTTTGGCCCACCGCGGCGTCAGCCTCGAGTCACTGGCCAATCACCAGTGGCTGACCACGCAGGGCGTGTTCGGTATTGCACTGGGCGTCTCCACCAGTTTCGTTTTCCTGTTTGTGCTGTTCGGCTCATTGCTCGACAAGGCCGGCGCCGGTAACTACTTCATCAAGGTGGCCTTCTCACTGCTTGGGCACTATCGTGGCGGCCCGGCCAAGGCGGCAGTCGTGGCCTCGGGCATGACCGGGCTGATTTCCGGCTCATCCATTGCCAATACCGTGACCACCGGTACCTTCACCATTCCGATGATGAAACGCGTCGGTTTCTCTTCCGAAAAGGCTGGCGCTGTTGAGGTGGCGTCCTCGGTCAATGGTCAGATCATGCCGCCAGTAATGGGCGCCGCGGCTTTTCTGATGGTCGAATACGTGGGCATCTCCTATGTGGAGGTAATCAAGCATGCCTTTCTGCCGGCGCTGATTTCCTACATCGCGCTGATCTACATCGTGCACCTTGAGGCGGTAAAGGCCGGTATGCAGGGGCTGCAAAGCAGCAACCCACCGAAACCGTTGCTGCGCAAGGTCATCGGTTTTCTGACCGGCCTCTTGCTGCTGATGGCCTTGTCGTTCGGCGTCTACTACGGCCTTGGCTGGCTCAAACCAGCACTCGGCGATGCTGCCAGTTGGGTGATCGCCGGCGGCCTCGCGGCGGTGTACGTAGGTCTGCTGAAAATCGGTTCACGCTACCCTGAGCTGGAACTAGATGATCCGGATTCGCCAGTCGTGCACCTGCCGCAGACCAAACCCACAGTGATGTCGGGCCTGCATTACATTCTGCCGGTCATCGTTCTGATCTGGTGTCTGATGGTAGAACGCCTCTCCCCCGGTCTGTCAGCCTTCTGGGCGACCGTGTTCATGATCGTGATCATTCTTACCCAGCGCCCGCTGATGGCACTGTTCCGCAAGCAGTCGAGCCTGCAGGCCGATCTGCTGCAGGGCGCTGACGATCTTTGGCAGGGCCTGGTGGCCGGCGCACGAAACATGATCGGTATTGGCATTGCCACGGCTACCGCCGGCATTATCGTGGGCGCGGTATCCCAGACTGGCGTGGGTCTGGTACTGGCCGATCTGGTCGAAATCTTGTCCATGGGCAACTTGCTGCTGATGCTGGCATTGACCGCCGTGCTCAGCCTGATTCTCGGCATGGGTCTGCCAACCACAGCCAATTACATCGTGGTGTCCGCGCTGTTGGCGCCCGTGATCGTTACCCTGGGACAGGAAAGCGGCCTGCTGGTGCCGCTGATTGCCGTGCACCTGTTCGTCTTCTATTTCGGCATCATGGCCGACGTCACGCCACCGGTTGGCCTGGCCTCTTTTGCCGCAGCTGCGGTGTCGGGCGGCGACCCGATACGCACCGGCTTTCAGGCCTTCTACTACAGCCTGCGCACCGCCGCGCTGCCGTTCCTGTTCATCTTCAACACCGATTTGTTGTTGATCGATGTGAGCTGGGCACAGGGCATTTTGATCTTCATCGTCGCCACCATCGCCATGCTGATCTTTGCCGCCGGCACCCAGGGCTGGATGCTGGTCAAGAGCCGCTGGTATGAAAGCCTGCTGTTGCTGCTGGTGGCGTTCACCCTGTTCCGTCCCGGCTTCTGGATGGACATGCTGCACGACCCCTACCGTAGCATTCCGCCCGCGCAGCTGGAGCAGGCATTGGGCAACGTCGACAAGGGCAGCAACCTGCGTGTACAGGTCAATGGTGAAGACGATATCGGTCAGCCTCGCACCTTCTTCGTACTGGTACCGGTGCCCGAGGGCGATACCGCGCAGGAGCGCATGGACAACCTGGGGTTGATGTTGATGGAAGACGGCGATCGCACCATTGTCGACATGGTCACCTACGGCAGCGTAGCCGCCGACCTTGGCTTCCAGTTCGACCAGGAGATCGTCGAGATTCTTGCGCCGGTAGACCGCTGGGCCAAGGAATGGATGTGGCTGCCCGGTCTGGCAGTATTCCTGCTGGTTATCGGCCTGCAATGGCGCCGGCGTCCCGCTGACACCAGCAAAGCCACCGCCCCAACCGCGTGAGGTAACGGCCATGTACAACAAAATTCTGCTGCCGATCGATCTGAACTATAAACAGTCTTGGAGCAAGGCGCTGCCGACCGCGCTGAACTTCTGTCAGACCTACAATGCCTCGCTGCATGTGATTACCGTACTGCCGGATTTTGGCATGCCGCTGGTCGGGGGGTTCTTCCCCAAGGAATACGCCGACCAGGCCAAGAAGACCATGACCGACAACCTGCGCGCCTTCGTCAAGGAGCATGTACCCAAGGATGTGAAAGTGCAGCGCATCGTCGCTGACGGCAAGGCCTACGAGGCGATCTTGCGGGTCGCCAAGAAGATCGACGTCGACCTGATCATCATGGCCTCGCACAAACGCAAGCGGCTGGAAGACTACCTGCTGGGCACCAATGCCCTGCGCGTAGTGCAGCAGTCCAAACGCTCGGTGATGATAGTGCGCTGACTGACACAACCTTTGCTGGTATCGTGACACCATCGCCTCGCAACCGGGGCACAGACCACGACAACGGCGTCGTTCCCCTGGCTGGCAGCAAGCCGCATCTGTGGTTAAGATGCGCCGCTGCCGGCAGGTGTGCGGCGCTTTTTTCATGCAGCAGGACTGACAAATGAAGCAGACAGACCAGCAACGCGACGACGTGCTCGCCTGGGTCAATGGCAGCGATGCCCCGGAAAAACACACTCTGAATCTGGGCTTCATGCCACTGACCGACTCAGCCTCGCTGATTGTCGCCGCCACCCAGGGCTTTTCGCAGCCGTACGGGCTGACCCTCAACCTGCAACGTCAGCAATCCTGGTCTGCACTGCGCGACCGTCTGCTCAACGGCGAGCTGGATGCAGCGCAAGGTCTTTATGGCCTGGCCTACGGCATTCAGCTCGGCCTTGGCAGTGCTTCCACGCCCATGTCGGTACTGATGGGCCTGAACCAGAACGGTCAGAGCATCAACCTGTCGCAGGCCATGCTGGAAACCGGTGTCGACAGCAGCCAGGCGCTGGTTGAACGCGCCCTGCTGGGCAATACCCGCCTTTGCCTGGCCCAAACCTTCCCTACCGGAACGCATGCCATGTGGCTGTATTACTGGCTGGCCGCCAACGGTATTCACCCGCTGCGCGACGTCGATACCCGCGTGGTCCCCCCCTCGCTGATGGTTGAGCATTTGCGCGCGCGGCGCATTGATGGCTTCTGTGCCGGCGAGCCCTGGGGGGCCCACGCGATTGAAGACGGCATGGGTTACACCCTGGCCACCAGCCAGTCGGTCTGGCCGAACCACCCGGAAAAAGTGCTTTGTGCCACTCAGCGTTTCGTCGAAGAGTGCCCCAACGCCGCGCGTGCCCTGATCATGTCGATCCTCGATGCCAGCCGCTTCATTGACGAGAACGACGATAACCGCCGCAGTACCGCACAGCTGATCAGCGGCGCCGACTATGTCAACGCGCCGCTGGAGTCACTGCAACCACGCATGCTCGGCGAGTACGTGGACGGCCGAGGTAACGCCTGGCGCGACGAGCACCGGCTGCGCTTTTTCGGCGATGGCGAGGTAAACGTGCCCTACCTCTCTGACGGCACCTGGTTCATGACCCAGTTCCGCCGTTGGGGCCTGCTACGCGAAGAGCCCGACTATCAGGGCCTCGCCAGCCAGGTGCAGCAACTGCAGCTGTACCGTGAAGCCGCAAGCGCGCTGGGCATCAGCGTGCCCGAGAGCCCGCTACGCAGCAGCACCCTGATGGACGGCAAGGTTTGGGATGGCCGCGACCCCGCTGCCTATGCCGGCAGCTTTGAACTGCACGCCATGACCGATACCGCTGCCCTGCAGCAGGCCAACTGACATTTTGTCATCAAGGATTGTTTGATAAATCATGCTGCGCATTCTGCTGATAAACGACACCGTAAAAAAAGTCGGAAAGCTCAAGGGCGCCCTGCTGGAAGCAGGCTTTGAGGTTATAGACGAATCGGGCCTGACCATCGACCTGCCGGCACGGGTCCAAAGCGCCAAGCCGGACGTCATTCTGATCGACAGCGACTCCCCCGGACGCGACGTGATGGAGCAGGTCTGCCTGTTCAGCCGCGACTTGCCCCACCCCATTGCCCTTTTCACTGATGAGCAAGACCCGGCCGTGATGCGCAAGGCGATACAGTCCGGCGTCAGTGCCTACATTGTCGAAGGCGTAGAGAGCTCGCGCCTCAAGGCTATACTCGATGTCGCCATGGCACGCTTCGAGACCGACCAGCAGCTGCGCGCCGAACTGCAGGCCCGTGAACAACAGCTGAATGAGCGCAAGCGGATAGAGAAGGCCAAGGGCCTGCTGATGAAAATGAAAAACTGTGATGAGGCCGAAGCCCATACGCTGATGCGTCGCCAAGCCATGAGCCGACAGCAAAAGCTGATTCAGGTGGCCGAGCAAATCATCGCCATGCACGAGATGCTCGGGGAATAAGCAGCGACTGATGGCACGCATCCTGCTTGGTCTATAGCAGGCAGCCAACGGCGGTTGCCTACACAGACAACGACGTCATCCTCGGCCCGGAGCTACTCTGGGGTCGGGGGTGACGTTTTTTTTTGCCCCGAAGTAGCGGGTAGTACATGCTGCAAAGCGCGCCTGATGGCGCTGAGAGGACTGCCATATGAACACGAGCTTCTGGAAAGCCGGCCACACACCGACCCTGTTTTCCGCCTTCCTGTACTTCGACCTGAGCTTCATGGTCTGGTACCTGCTCGGCCCGCTTGCGGTGCAAATTGCCACCGATTTGAGCCTCAGCGCACAAGAACGGGGCATTATGGTCGCCACACCGATTCTCGCCGGCGCGCTGTTGCGGCTGGCAATGGGCTTTATGGCCGATCGCCTGTCCCCGAAAACTGCCGGCATCATCGGCCAGGTAGTGGTCATATGTACCCTGCTGCTGGCCTGGCAACTGGGCGTCAATACCTACGAGCACACCCTGCTGCTCGGCCTCGGCCTGGGCTTCGCCGGTGCCTCCTTCGCGGTAGCACTGCCACTGGCCTCACAGTGGTATCCACCGGAGCATCAGGGCAAAGCCATGGGCATCGCTGGTGCCGGTAACTCGGGCACCGTGATGGCCGCGATCTTCGCGCCCGGCCTGGCCTACCTGTTCGGCTGGCAGAACGTATTCGGTCTGGCGCTGATTCCGCTGGGCATCACCCTGATCCTGTTTATCACCCTGGCCAAGAACTCACCAACCCGCCCGGCACCCAAGGCGCTGAAGGACTACGCCACGGCACTGAAGGACGTCGACAGCTGGTGGTTCATGTTCTTCTACAGTGTCACCTTTGGCGGGTTTATCGGCCTGGCCAGCGCCCTGCCTGGCTACTTCAGCGACCAGTACGGCCTGAACCCGGTTACCGCGGGCTACTACACCGCGGCCTGCGTCATGGCCGGCAGCCTGATGCGCCCCCTCGGTGGCGCGCTGGCCGATCGGATTGGCGGCATTCGCTCGCTGCTGTTCATGTACGGCATTGCCGCGCTTTGCATCGCCATTGTCGGCTTCAACCTGTCCAGTTCCTACGCCGCGCTGACCTTCTTCGTGACCGCCATGCTGGGTCTGGGCGCAGGCAATGGCGCCGTGTTCCAGTTGGTGCCGCAGCGCTTTTTCCGCGAAATCGGTGTGATGACCGGGTTAATCGGTATGGCCGGCGGCGTGGGCGGTTTTATTTTGGCAGCCGGTCTGGGCGCCATTAAACAGCACACCGGCGACTATCAACTCGGCCTGTGGCTGTTCGCCAGCCTGGGTATTCTGGCCTGGTTTGGCCTGTTCAATGTCAAGCGTCGCTGGCGCACTACCTGGGGCGCTTCGTCCATGACCGCTGCGCGGGTCTGATAGATGACGACGCTGCAGCTGAGTATCAGCGAAGCCAGTGACAAGGGCCCGCGCGCGCAAAATCAGGATGCCGTGCGGGTTGTCACGCCGGCGCCCCGACTGGCCACCAGCAAGGGCCACCTGCTGGCCGTGGCCGATGGCGTCAGCCAGTGTCAGGATGGCGGACTGGCCGCCAACGCCACCCTGCAGGCATTGGCACTGGACTACTACTCCACGCCAGAAACCTGGGCCATTCCACACGCGCTGGACAAGCTGCTGACCGCCCACAATCGCTGGCTGCGCGCCAATGGCGGTGGCCAGCCACTACTTACAACGCTGACCGCGCTAGTGCTGCGCGGCTGTCGCTACACTTTGGCGCACATCGGCGATTGCCGCGCCTACCTGCTACGCAGCGGCAAACTGCGCCACCTGACCACCGAGCACGTGTGGGAGCAGCCGGGCATGGAGCACGTACTCAAGCGTGCCCTGGGCCTGGATGAACACCTGCTGATGGATTACAGCGAGGGTGAGCTGCGCGCCGACGACCAACTACTGATCGTCAGCGATGGCATCTGGGCAGTGCTGAAAGACAACGAGATTCTGCAGTGCCTGCAGGAGCAGCCCTTCGACCAGGCCTGCGCGCAGCTGCTGCAACGGGCCTATCGTGCCGGCAGCCAGGACAACGCCAGCGCCCTGCTGGTGCGGGTCGATGCGCTACCCGAGGCGTCGCTGGGCGATGCGCTGGCTCCGCTGGATGAACGCGCACTGCCCCCCTTGCTCAAGACCGGACAGGACTTTGAAGGCTGGGAGGTAGTGAACGTGCGCGCAGAGTCGCGCCAATCGGTGCTTTACCGGGTACGAGATCAACTAAACCAGACCTGGCTGCTGAAAACCCTGCCCGCCGCGCTGCACAACGACGAGCAGGCGCGCCAGGCGCTGGTGCTGGAGGAATGGTTCATGCGCCGCGTGGCCAGTGCCTTTACCCCCGAGCTGCACCCGCTGCCACAACGTCGCCACCTGTATTACGTGATGCGCGAATACGCTGGCGTGACACTTGAGGAGCAACGTCGGCAGCACGGTCTGCTGAGCATTCCCGCGTGGCGTGAACTGGCGGCGCAGTTGATCAAGGCGGTTGGCAAACTGCATCAGCGCAACCTCATTCATCGCGACATCAAGCCGGAAAATCTGCACCAGGGTGACGACGGCCAGCTACGCCTGCTCGATTTCGGCCTGACCTACTGCCCAGGCCTGACCCAAGCGCAGGACGGCAAGGCACCGGGCACCCCGAGCTATATGGCGCCCGAGGTGCTGAACGGCGCCGAACCGCACGCCCAGCAAGACATCTACAGCACCGGCGTTACCCTTTACTTCCTGCTGACCGGCCACTACCCCTATGGGGAAGTCGAAGCCTTCCAGCGGCCGCGTTTCGGCAAGCCGGTGCCCCCTAGCCGCTACCGTCCCGACGTGCCGCCCTGGCTCGACGACCTGTTGCTGCGCGCCGTCGCGCTTGAGCCCAAGGAGCGTTTTGAAACCGCCGAGCAATGGTTACTGGAATTGGCCCAGGGCGAGAGCCGACCGTTACACACCAGCCATCAGCCGCTGCTGCAGCGCGATCCACTGCGCTTCTGGCGTTACTTCGCCATGGCATCACTGGCGCTGAACCTGCTGCTGGCGATCCTGCTGCTGAATCAATAACCGCCCCAAGCCGGTGCGAAGCGCTGCATGACAGTGCAGAAAACCGCGACCGCAGGCCTCTGCTGCTTGCGCCAGGCGCCTGAATAGCGGGGTTGAACGGAGTGGCACGGAACCTGCTTTAAACACTGCATCGTTAACCAACGAATACAATGCGGGGCTGTCAACGGCGATGACCCTGCCTTCCTGATCGAACAGGACCTGGACAAAGGCGTCCCTACTGCGTGAGCAGGGGGACGCCTTTTTTTGTTTTGGCTTCAGGCGGAGCGCGCACAATGCAAAAGCTCAAACTCGTATTGATCGGTAACGGCATGGCCGGGGTACGCACCCTGGAAGAACTGCTCAAACTGACCCCGGACCTATACGACATCACGGTGTTCGGTGCCGAGCCGCACCCGAACTACAATCGCATCATGCTTTCACCGGTACTGGCCGGCGAGCAGACCTTTGAAGAAATCGTGCTCAATGACCTGAACTGGTACCACGACAACGGCATCACCCTGCACCTGGGCAAGCGCGTCAGCCAGATCGATCGCCGTGCCCGCAAGGTCATCGCCGAAGACGGCACCGAGGCCAGCTACGATCGCCTGCTGCTGGCCACCGGCTCTACCCCCTTCATGCTGCCAGTACCCGGCAACGACCTGGACGGCGTGATCGGCTACCGCGACATTGCCGACACCCAACTGATGATGGACACCGCCACCACACACAAGCATGCAGTGGTGATTGGCGGTGGCCTGCTCGGCCTGGAAGCGGCCAATGGTCTGAAGTTGCGCGGCATGGACGTGACCGTAGTGCACATCGGCGAGTGGCTGCTTGATCGCCAGCTCGACCCCACGGCGGGCAAATTGCTGCAAAGCTCACTGGAAGAGCGCGGTCTGAAGTTTCTGTTGCCGCAGTTTACCGACTCCCTGATCGACAACGGCGAGGGCCGGGTCTGCGCGGTCAAGTTCACCAACGGCAGCGTCATCCCAGCTGACCTGGTAGTGATGGCCGCCGGCATCCGCCCCAATATCGAACTCGCGGAAAACGCCGGCCTCGCATGCAACCGCGGCATCCTGGTCAACGATACCCTGCAAACCTTTGATCCGCGCGTGTACGCCATCGGCGAATGCGCCAGCCACCGCGGCATTGCCTACGGTCTGGTCGCGCCCCTGTTCGAGCAGGCCAAGGTCTGCGCCAACCACTTGGCGATGCTCGGTTATGGCCGTTACCAAGGCTCGGTGACCTCGACCAAACTCAAGGTGACCGGCATCGACCTGTTTTCCGCCGGTGAATTCATGGGCGCTGACGGCAGCGAGACCATCACCCTGTCCGACCCCATTGGCGGCGTGTACAAGAAGCTGGTGGTCAAGGACGACAAGTTGGTCGGTGCCTGTCTGTATGGCGATACCAGCGACGGCGCCTGGTACTTCCGCATGGTCAAGGAGAACCGCAACATCAGCGAGATTCGCGACCAGATGATGTTTGGCGAGGCCTGTGTAGGCGCTGCCAGCACCACTCAAAACGGCGCAGGCAGTCACTCAGGCCAGAACCCGCCTGGCATTCCCCGCCTGGCCGACGCCGAGCTGACGGAGGCGAACGCATGAGCTGGGTCGATATCTGCGCACTTGAGGATATTCCGCAGATGGGCGCCCATGTGGTGATGGCGCCAAATGGCGACATCGCCATTTTCCGCACCCGCGCTGACCAGGTCTTTGCCCTGGATGATCGCTGCCCCCACACCGGCGCACCACTTTCCAAGGGCGTGGTTATCGGCAATGTCGTCACCTGCCCTGAGCACAATTGGCAAATCCAGCTCGACAGCGGCGAAGCCACTGCGCCGCAGGTTGGTTGCTGCCAACGCTACCCGGCCCGTATCGAAGCCGGCCGAGTACAAATTGCCGTCGAAAAATCCAAGGACAGCGTCCAATGAGTACCCAATCCACAGCCTCTACCTGCTGTTACTGCGGCGTCGGTTGCGGCGTACTGATCGAGCATGACGGCGAGCGCGTGCTGGATGTAGCAGGCGACCCGGCGCACCCGGCCAACCTCGGCCGCCTGTGCAGCAAGGGCGCGACTCTGCACAAGACCGGCGACCTCGCAGCCAGGGCCTTGTACCCCGAATTGCGCCTGGGCAAAGGCCTGAGCCGCAGCCGCACCGACTGGGACAGCGCGATGGGCCATGCCGCCGAGGTATTTGGCCGCACCATCGCCGAACACGGCCCCGACAGTGTCGCCTTCTACATCTCCGGCCAATTGCTGACCGAGGATTACTACTGTTTTAACAAGCTGGCGCGCGCTCTGGTCGGCACCAACAACATCGACAGCAACTCGCGCCTGTGCATGTCCAGCGCTGTGGTGGGTTACAAACGCAGCCTGGGGGCCGACGCGCCGCCCTGCTCCTACCAAGACATCGAGCAGAGCGACTGCCTGTTGATCGCTGGCAGTAACATGGCTTTCGCCCACCCGGTGCTGTTCCGCCGGCTGGAAGCAGCCAAGGCGGCCGATCCAAGCAAACGCGTCATCGTCATAGACCCGCGCCGCACCGACACCTGCGAGATCGCCGACCTGCACCTCGCAATCGAACCCGGCACCGACGTTGCCCTGTTCCACGGCATCCTGCATCTGCTGCTCTGGGAGGGCTGGATTGATCGCGATTTTATCGAGGCTCACACCGACGGCTTTGATCAGCTGAACACCCTGGTGCGTGACTACAGCCCGGCCATCACTGCGCAGCTGTGCGGCATCAGCGAAGACGACCTGCACAGTGCCGCGCGCATGATCGGCACCGCGCCCAGCTTCCTGTCGCTCTGGTGCATGGGACTGAATCAGTCCAGTGCCGGCAGCGCCAAGAATAACGCACTGATCAACCTGCATCTGGCCACCGGCCAGATTGGCAAAGTCGGCAGCGGCCCCTTCTCGCTCACCGGCCAGCCCAACGCCATGGGCGGCCGCGAAACCGGCAGCCTATCCAACCTGTTGCCAGGGCACCGTGAGGCCGGTAACGCCGAGCACCGTGCCGAGGTAGCAGAGTACTGGGGCGTGGACGCCCTGCCCGCCAACGTCGGACTGTCTGCCATTGAACTGTTTGAAGGCGTACGCAGCGGCCGTATCAAGGCGCTGTGGATCGCCTGCACCAATCCCGCACAGTCGATGCCGAATCAGACGTTGATCCACGAAGCATTAGCCACCTGTCCCTTCGTAATAGTGCAGGAAGCCTTCTTCACCACCGAAACCTGCCGTTACGCCGACCTGCTGCTGCCCGCGGCCAGCTGGGGCGAGAAGGAAGGCACCGTAACCAACTCCGAGCGCCGCATCAGCCACGTGCGCTCTGCGGTAGCGGCGCCCGGCGACGCCCGGCCGGACTGGGCGATCGTCTGCGACTTCGCCCGTCGGTTGGAAAAACAGCTGCGCCCCGGCCAGCCCAGCCTGTTCAACTTCAGCAGCCCCGCGCAGGTCTTTGACGAGTACAAAGCGCTGACTGCCGGGCGCGATCTGGACTACAGCGGTCTCAGCCATGCACTGATCGACACCCTGGGCCCGCAGCAATGGCCGTTCAATGCAGCCACCGGGCAAGGCACCCCACGCCTGTACAGCGATGGTATTTTCGCCACAGACAATGGCCATGCGCGTTTTGTTGCCGAGCCCTACCGCGCGCCGCAGGAAACCCGCGATGCGCAGTTCCCGCTGATCCTCAACACCGGCCGCCTGCGCGACCAGTGGCACGGCATGAGCCGCACCGGCACCGCGGCGCAATTGTTTGGTCACGTGGAGCAAGCGCTACTCAGCCTGCATCCTGACGAGTTGCGCCGCCGCAACCTCAATGAGGGCGACCTGGTGCGCGTCAGCAGTCGCCGTGGCGAGCTGATTCTGCCGGTGGAAAGCGATGCGCAGATAAGTCCCGGCCAAGCCTTTCTACCCATGCACTGGGGTGACCGCTTTCTCAAGGGCCTCGGCAGTAACGTGCTGACGCAACCCGCCTTTGATCCGCTGTCAAAACAGCCTGAGCTGAAACAAAGCAGTATCAACATCGCCCACGCCGAGCTGCCCTGGGAGCTGTTCATTCTGGCCGAGGGTCAGGTGCAGGAGCGTTTTGAAGCCATTCGCCCGCTCTGCGAAAACCTCGACTACCTCGGCATGGGCCTGATCGGCCGTGACCGTCCTGCCCTGCTGATCCGCGCTGCTGCCGCAACCCCGCCGGATGACGCCTTGCTGGCACAGATAGACGCCCTGATCGGCCTGGATAGCGGCCCGGTACTGCGCTACGACGACGCGGGCCGCGCCATTGGCAAACGGGTAAAAATCGAAGACGGCCGCATTACCGTCATCCGTTTGACCGGCGAAACCGCTGCACGGAACTGGTTGCGCAGCGTCTGGCAAAGCGGCGAAGCCGATGCAGAGCTGCGCCGCTGGTTCCTCGCGCCGGTTAGCGCACCACCCGGCGGTGCCAGCAATCAGCAGGACAAAACCCTGTGCAACTGCATGAACGTCAGCCAAAGCCAGATCTGCGCCGGCATTGAGCGCGGTCTGAACCTGGATGGCCTGAAACAGGAGCTCGGTTGCGGCACCCAATGCGGCTCCTGCGTCCCTGAAATCAAACGATTGATCAGCAGCCTGGCGGTACCGGCATGACAACCATCAAATCCAAGGAGTACACGCCCATGAACCCGACCGTATGGCTGGTAGGTGCAGGCCCCGGTGACCCGGAGCTGCTGACGCTGAAAGCGGCGCGAGTGCTGAGCCAGGCCGAAATTGTCATGGTCGATGACCTGGTCAACCCCGAGATCCTCGAGCACTGCCCACAGGCGCGCCTCATTCGCGTGGGCAAGCGCGGCGGCTGCCGCTCTACCCCGCAGGCATTCATCAACCGCCTGATGCTGCGCTATGGCCGCCAGGGCAAACGCCTGGTGCGCCTCAAGGGCGGCGATCCGTGCATCTTTGGCCGCGCCGGTGAAGAAGCCCAATGGCTGCGCGAACGCGGTGTGGAATCGGAAATCATCAACGGCATTACCGCCGGCCTGGCCGGCGCGACCCAGTGCGGCATCCCGCTAACGCTGCGCGGCGTCAGCCGCGGCGTCACCCTGGTTACCGCCCATACCCAGGACGACAGCGAGCTGAACTGGCAGGGCCTGGCACAGGGCGGTACCACACTGGTGGTGTACATGGGCGTCGCGCGCCTGCAGCAAATTCAGCAAGGCCTGCTCAACGGCGGCATGCCCGCCAGCACACCCATCGCCATGATCGAACAGGCTAGTTCACCGCAACAACGTCAGCACGCCTGCCTTCTAGATGAGCTGTGCGAACAGGCCGTTGCCTTCAAGCTGCAAAGCCCGGCAGTATTGGTGATTGGTGAGGTGGTTGCTGCTGCAATGGAAAGCGGCCAATTGGGGCAACTGCTAACCGAACGCGCTAGTACCGCGCAGATATTGCCTCTAGCCAACTGAAACAGTGGCCTTCCGGCTTAGTCGTTTCCAGCCTCAGCCAGCTCAAATGTTGATATTTTTTCCAACGCAGGGGTACACTTTGCCCCTTTTAACCGCAGTAACATCTTTGCTCGCGCTATTAGTTCGCGTTAAAAAAGAGATGCAAGTAATGAATCAAGCGTGGATGAAAGGCAAAAAAACCGCCAGGCACTTTTAGGTAGCTGGCGGCTCACATTAGATTAGCTGCTCGAAAGAACTAAGCTATTGGGGTCCAACTCGCAGCCATAGTTACCGAAAGCTCCTCTTTTATAGCTGGAGTAAGTTCAGGACTCGAACCGGCCGGCACCGAAAAAGCGGCCATTGCGTCCACCAATTGGTTAACCTGAGCCTTCACTAGCACAGCGTCAGGCGTGATGATTTCCTCAATTTGATTCCGGCTATCAGAGTACCAGTTCTCAATGCGGACATGGTCATCAGCTCCAACTGTGCTCATTAGAAGGTCACCCCCATCACGAGTGAACCAAAGCTCATCTGACGTGACATCGCTGAACTGCACCCGGTCAACCTTTCCGTAGCTGCCATACTCGTAGTCGTTGATAACATCCTGGCCATCGCCCCGGCTAAACAGGTAGGTATCAGCGCCACCGTGCCCTTCCAGGCGATCGTTGCCTTTTCCACCCTCAAAGGTATTGGCGTAATACCGGGAAGTGCTCCGACCACCACGATCAATGCGCAGCGTATCATCACCCTCTCCGCCGATCAGGTGGCTACTGCCATTGCGCGCGACCAAAAGGTCGTCACCGGCTCCACCATCAAGCAGATCGTTGCCATCCCAGCTGATCAGGGTGTCGTTGCCGCCATTGCCGAACAGTTCGTCACGCACCACCGTGCCTTGCAACTCGTCATCGCCTTCTGTGCCTTGCACGATTTCCGCCAAGTCCTGCAGGTCGGTAGCGGACAGCACCGTGCCGTCAGCGAACACCACCTGCTCGATCTTGTAGTTTCCATCGGTAAAAGCATGTTCGAGCGTAATACGGTCGTTCTCAACACCCGCCGGGTCGGCAACCAACAACACAATATTATTGCCTTCGCGGGTGACCGTGACCTGATCACGACTGATCTCAGCACCGAACACAATACGATCACTCACACCATAGTCGCCGTACTGATAGTCGTTGATGACGTCTTGGCCATCGCCTCGGTTGAACAGGTAAGTATCAGCACCACCATGACCTTCCAGCCGGTCGTTGCCTTTTCCACCTTCAAACGTATTGGCGTAATACCGGGAAGTGCTCCGACCACCACGATCAATGCGCAGAATGTCATCTCCCTCTCCGCCGATCAGGTGGCTGCTGCCATTGCGCGCAACCAGAAGATCGTCACCGGCTCCACCATCAAGCAGATCGTTGCCATCCCAGCTGATCAGGGTGTCGTTGCCGCCATTGCCGAACAGTTCGTCACGCACCACCGTGCCTTGCAACTCGTCATCGCCTTCTGTGCCTT